>Ga0228535_1000034_pt1 | contig 434212 bp, 409 predicted proteins | sample SJ1metagenome_FD_168457 | JGI IMG/M metagenome (GOLD analysis project Ga0228535, IMG submission 168457) | Enriched culture of PCE-dechlorinating microbial communities from Ithaca, New York, USA - SJ1 | ecosystem: Engineered > Modeled > Simulated communities (microbial... > Unclassified... | reverse complement strand
TCTGGATGAAATCCCACAGGGCCTTGCCGTCGGCGGCGGGGCCCTTCTTGGCCTGGGCGAAGAGCATGCCCGTCAGGGCCAGTGTCACGGCGAGTACGATGGTGCAAACAATCAATCCTTTCTTCATCTCAAACTCCTTTCGAAAAGCACGCGGGTACGGCCTTCGAACGAAGGACGTCTGCGCGTCTTGCGTAGTGTGCCGTGGAATGTCGAATGCGTTCGTGCGGGAATACCGGATTGCTTACTCGGCAAAGATGAGAGCCATGAAGTTGGGTCGTTGCCGCAATCATCCGGGATCCGTCGCATTCTTCCAGTCATGTACCACGCAGCGGATGATACCCACCCGCTGCAAGCCGCTGGCCGAGCCGGCTTATCGAACAACGACTCCCCTGACTGCTGCCTCCCCCTAGCAAGGATTTCCTTCGGAGTTCTGGAAAGAGAAGGAACCCTTGCTTGTGAACGGATTCACGTTGAACGCTCTCCGTCCACAAAGCAATATAGACTCATGCACGACGTTAGTCAAACGTTTTTTCCAGATTTGCGTAATCATATCAGCTAGTTATGTCAAGTTTGACATAGGCGGCTCTGCCGTGCAGGCAGGCTGGCGTTTCAGCCGATCCGTTCCGCAGTGCGGGGATTTTTCGTGAAAGAGCGATATCCGGGCCAATCCCTGTCTGTCAGTAACAGGATGGGGGGATGGAAAGATAGAACGAGGGCGGGTGATTCGCTCACCCGCCCTCGTGGTTAAACGGCATCTTACAGGTTGTACTTCCTTTTTGCCGCGTTGAGGTCCTCGATCAGGAAGTCGAGACCATAGGCCTTGAGGGAGACCTCCGTCGGTACGCCTTTCTCGTCCCAGCCGAGGAACTTGTAGGCGTCGGTCTGGCGCTTCGTATGGTCCTCCTCGGTGAAGACGACGCCCTTCTTCGGCCCGGCGGGCAGCTTCTCCGCGTAAAAGCGCTTGGGCAGCCGGTCGTCCTTGGAGCTGATTCCCTCGCGGACATTGAAGACGCGCTCGGCCGTCAGGATGCGCTTGCCGGCCATCCAGTAGTCATCGGTCTTCCAGTTCCAGCCGCACAGCGGGTTGAGCATGTCGACGACGATCTTGTCCGTCGAGGCGCCCCAGACTCCGGAGGAGGTGAAGGTGCACAGGCACAGCGAGTCGTTCATGGCCACCCGGCACAGATCGCTGCTGCTTGCCCCCTCGGCGTGGTCTGCCCCGTTGGTGCCGATGCAATAGGTGTAGAACCGGTTCTTGTCGCCCCGCGGGTCGTGGGCAGCCATCTCGCGGCCCTTCACCACGTTGGCGTAGGCGTCGGTGCCCTTGCCGATTTGTTTGGACATGCGGGCGACACCCTGGGAGAGGAGCTTGCCCGCTTTCCCCTGCTTGTAGGCGATCTTGTCGATCAGCTTCATGTATGTGTCGCCGTCGCCCCACTTGGGCTTCAGGCCGTCGAGGTCCGAGGGCTTCAGGGCTCCCTTCTCGACGGCTTCCGTCGTGAAGCCCAGCACGCCGCCCGTGGAGATGTAATCCAGCCCGTAAGCGTCGCAGGCCTCGATGAGGGCGGCCATCTGGTCGAAGTCTTTCATGCCCAGGTTCGTGCCCAGGAGCCCGCCGGACTCGTACTCTGGGGCCTCGGCGATGAGCCCCTTGTACTTGCCTTCGCGCAGCACGCCCAGTTTCAGGCAGTGCGTCTGGCAGTTGGTGCAGGAGACGTGGCGCTTCCAGAACTTTCTCTCGGCCTCCTCGGCGCCCAGCTTGACCACATCGGGCCACCAAGTGGTCTGGAAGTTCTTCACGATGAGCGAGCCGAGCACGAAGTTGTTGGTCTCCATCGAGCTGGCCGTTCCCCACACCTTCCGCCGCCCCGCTCCCGGGTCGCTGATGTTGGTCTCCTTGGCGACGTTCGCGGCCGCCAGGAATTTGGCGTTGTCGACGACGGGCACGGCGTACTTCGTGCCGCGCACGGCGAAGCCCTTCAGTTTCTTGTCGCCGAAGACGATTCCCGCGTTGCTGCGCGCCGCGGCGCGGAACCGCTCGACGATCAGGCAGGAATAGGGGACACCGTTCTCGCCGGCAGGGCCGATGACGATCGAGCGGATGCGGGAGTCCTTCATGTCCTTGATCATCATCTCGTGGGTGTCGTCCGTGGTCTTGCCCCACATCTTCGAGGCGTCCTTGAACTCGACCTTGTCGTTGACGACGGAGAACCAGACGGGCTTCTTCGCCCGTCCTTTTATGTAGATGCCGTCCCAGCCGGCCCACTTGATCTCGCTGGCCAGGTGGGCGCCGCACTCGCCGTGATTCAGAAGTCCCGTGTAGGGGTTCTTGTTGACGATGCTGGTTCGCGGGGAGACGCACATGGTCCCGGCCAGAGGGCCGGGCCCCACAAACACGAAGGCATCCTCGTCGAGCGGGTTCTTTCCGGCCTTGTACTCTTTCACGGCGAAGTAGGCCCCGAGGCCGCGGGCGCCGACAAACTGCTGGTAGACCTCATCCGGGATCGCCCTCGTCCTGGCTGTCTGCGTGCTAAGGTCGATCTCCAGCACCTTTCCGAAATTTCCGCCTTTGGGTGTTGCCATGGTGATCACCTCCCTTTCCTGGTCTTCGCGGGCACAACCCTCTTGCCCTCGACGTTGGGGTAGAACAGGAGGTGCGCAAGGTCCTTGCCCGCCTCTTCCGGCGTCACGTTACGGAAGGACATGTTCATGCCGATGCCGACGGGGCGGCTCATGAGGCAGGGCCCCTGGGGGTTGCCGGACTGGGCATGGCAGGCCTTGACACACTGGGGGTCGCCGCCGCAGAGATCGCAGATCAGGGGCTGGCCCGTGTCGGGGTTGCCGCGGACGTACTTGGCCGGGCAGGCCTCGGCGCATTTCATGCACTTGGCGCCCAGGCAGACCTTTTCGTTCAGGATGATGCCGTTGGACTTTGCGTCGCGGGTGATCGCCTTCGGCGTCGTGGGGCAGGCCGCGATGCAGGGCGCGTCGTCGCACTGCCAGCAGATGACAGGCACGTCGACGATGTCCTTGTACTTCTCGATCCAGATGCGGGCCATGTCGGGACGGACGTTGCCCGTGTGGAACAGGGAACAGGCCAGCTCGCAGCTCCGGCAGCCCGTGCAGTTGTGGCGAGCGGTGTAGAGGAACTTTTGGGCAAAGGGCTTGGTGCCCGGCGCGGTCTGGACCGAGTACTGGGCCTCGGCCTTCTTCGGGGACATTCCGCCGATGGCGGAGATCGCAAGAGCGCCTCCCGCCGCCGTGGCGGTCCCTTTGAGAAAGTCACGACGGGTCGTGTCCTTTTTCAGAACATCAGGGAGTTTCTTTTCTTCCATGTCTGACCTCCATTGGATTGCCTCGTGTTAAGGGCTTGACGTCAAGCGGATAAAATGTGATCCCCCCTTTCCTGCATGTTCTTTGTCTTCGGTGCATCGGTTCGTGGTGACTGTTTCTGCGGTGAAAAACCGGGCATGCGGGAAGTCCACGGGCGGATATCGCCGTGCAGAGCGGGATATGATGAAGGGGTCGATGTGGCAATCATCCGGGATCCGTGACGACGACCGTCTCTTCTCGATCGCCCTGCGCGGCATTGCCGTACCGCGTCGAGCGGATCGGGCAACGAGTCCCGCGCCGATGACCCCCAGACTGTGCTGACCCCGTGAATACGCTCAGGGCGGTGAACCCTGAATCTGAAATCGGCCCGGGAATACGAAAGTACCGCGCGTGACGGTCTTCGTTCGAGAGGCACTATACGCGCTTCGCGGCAGGGAAGTCAAATCTTATCTTCTAAAAAGCGCAATTATATCAACTAGTTATGCCATGTTTGACATAAGCGGCCTTGTCGTGCAGAATAGCACGCGATTCCGTGGCGCACGGGGCGCGAATCCTCCGCCGGGCGCAGAAAAGGAGCGGACATGAAGATCAAGCACAAGCTATGGCTCGAAAAGAACGATCGCGTCATTTTCGGGCCGGGCCGTTTCGAGCTGCTCGAGGCGATCGAGGAATGCCAGAGCCTCAGCGCCGCAGCGAAAAAGTTGAAGATGTCCTACCGGGCCGCCTGGGGGCGCCTGCGGGCCTCCGAGGACCGACTGGGGATGCCGCTCGTGGAGCTGACCGACAACCGCCAGGGCATGCGCCTGACCGATGAGGCAAAGAAATTGAAGGATGCCTTCGCGGAGCTGGAAATCCGGATCGACGGGCTGCTGCAGGAGTACCAGGCGAAGCTGCCGTAAGAGAAAAGTGGCAAGAGCGGCAATAGTTACAGAAGTGGCAATGCCCGGTGTGAGAACGCCGGGTATTTTTTTGTATTCGCAAAATGTCGATTTACAGGGCCGGCTCGAATTGCTATTTTAAGCGGGCCCGTCGACCGGGCAGTCCGCAAAGAGGTTATCCAGGTCAGGGAACACCCAACGGTTTTCAGGAAAGAGCCCGATTCATGAAGAAGGAGCACAAATTTTCCCTGTTCTACATACTGCTGGCGGTGTGGGCGGTCCTGCTCATCCAGAGCTACCTCGCCTCCATGATGAGCTCGCAGGTGGTCCCCTACAGCCAGTTCCTGAAGCTGCTCAAGGAGGGCAAGGTCACCGAGGTGGCCATCTCGGCCAACCGCATCGAGGGGAAGATGAAGGTGGAGGGGAAGCCCGGCGAGACGCAGCCCTTCCGGACCAACCGCGTGGACCAGGACCTCTCGGAGCTGCTCGACAAGTACCAGGTGACCTTCAAGGGGGAGGTGGAGAGCACCTTCCTGCGCGACCTGTTCTCCTGGGTCTTCCCGATCGTGATCTTCTTCGGCATCTGGTACCTGCTCATGAAGCGCATGGGCGGGCAGCAAGCCGGCTTCATGACCCTGGGAAAGAGCAAGGCCAAGATCTACATGGAGAACGAGATCAAGATCACCTTCAAGGACGTGGCCGGCGTCGACGAGGCGAAGCAGGAGCTCCAGGAGGTCATCGAGTTCCTCAAGTACCCGAAGAAGTTCACGGGGCTCGGCGGCCGCATCCCCAAGGGCATTCTTCTCGTGGGGCCCCCGGGGACGGGAAAGACGCTGCTCGCCAAGGCCGTGGCCGGAGAGAGCGCCGTTCCCTTCTTCAGCCTCAGCGGTTCCGAATTCGTCGAGATGTTCGTCGGCCTCGGCGCGGCGCGGGTGCGCGATCTGTTCGAGCAGGCCAAGCAGAAGGCCCCCTGCATCATCTTCATCGACGAGCTCGACGCGCTCGGTAAGGCGCGCGGGTTCGCCATGCCGGGCGGAGGCCACGACGAGCGCGAGCAGACCCTGAACCAGCTGCTGACCGAGATGGACGGTTTCGACGCCAACGCGGGGGTCATCCTGATGGCCGCGACGAACCGGCCCGAGATCCTCGACCCGGCCCTGCTCCGGGCGGGGCGGTTCGACCGGCACGTTCTCGTCGACCGGCCGGACAAGAAGGGCAGGGAGGACATCCTGAAGGTGCACGTTCGCAACGTGAAACTCGGCACAGACGTCGACCTGGAGAAGATCGCGGGCATGACGCCGGGCATGGTGGGCGCCGACTTGGCCAATCTCATCAACGAGGCCGCCCTGCTTGCCGTCCGGCACGAAAAGGAGCAGGTGGGGATGACGGAGTTCGTGGAGGCCATCGAGCGGGTCGTGGCCGGACTCGAAAAAAAGAACCGCCTCATCAACCCCCAGGAGCGGGAGATCGTGGCCTACCACGAACTCGGCCACGCCATCGTCGCTTTGTCGCTGCCGGGAACGGACCCGGTGCAGAAGATCTCGATCATCCCCCGCGGCATCGCCGCGCTGGGCTACACCATGCAGGCACCGACGGAGGACCGCTTCCTCATGAAGAAGACGGAGCTCCTGAACCGGATCGCGACGCTCCTCGGCGGCCGTGCCTCCGAGGAGACCGTGTTCGGCGACATCTCCACGGGGGCGCACAACGACCTGGCCCGCGCCACGGACATCGCCCGCAGCATGGTCAAGGAGTACGGGATGAGTTCCGAGGTGGGGCAGGTCTACTTCGCCCGGGAGAAGCGCTCTGCCTTCCTGGACACCATGGCTCCCGAGGGCGGCGACTACAGCGAGGCCACGGCGGAGCTCATTGACCGCGAGATCCGGTCCATCATTGACGCCCAGTACGCGGTTGCGAAGTCCATTCTTGCCGGCAGGAGGGCCGTCCTCGACCGGGGGGCAAAGCTTCTGCTGCAGCGGGAGAAGATCGAGGGCTTGGAACTGAAGGAACTTATGGACGGGAAGGGGCCTCATGCGGCCTAGAAGGTAAGAAGGTGAGGGGGTAAGAGGTAGAGAAAAGACGCAAGAACCTCGTGCCCTGGAAGTTGACGATACCAGAGAACGCGGAGAAACCTTTTTGCAGGAACAGAAAAGCCCGAAGAAAAACCCGGTCTGGTCGTTCTTTTCGTCGGTCAGGCTGACCCTGGTTCTGCTGATCATCATCGCACTGGCCGCCGTCGTGGGGACCGTGATCCCTCAACAGGAAGCGGCAAACGAAAGCCTCCAGAAGCTCCCGCCGGCCCTGGCGGGGATCGTCAGGGCCCTGCAGGTCACCGACCTGTACCGCTCGCCGTGGTTCCTTCTCCTGATGGGGCTGCTCACGGCCAACCTCGTCGTCTGCTCGCTGAACCGCCTGCCCGTTTCTCTTCGACTCTACAGGAGAAAACCGGAGCCCGACCGCGCAGGCCTCTACGAGGATCTGCCGCCGGAGCGCGTCTTCGCGGCGCAGGGCAGCGTGGAGGACGCCGCGGCGCGGATGGAGCAGGTCCTGAAAAAATCCCACGGTTCCGTCGAGCGAAAACAGGACGGCGAAACTGTATGGCTTTCGGCCCACCGGGGCGCCTGGTCCTACTTCGGGGTCTACGTGATCCACGCCGGCGTTCTCGTCATCATCCTCGGCGCCGTCATCGGCTCCATCCTCGGATTCGACGGGCACGTGAACATTCCCGAGGGAGGGTCGGCCGATGGCATCGAGCTGCGGGGCGGCAAGGGGGAGATGAAACTGGGGTTCGACGTGCGCTGCGACGACTTCAACGTCGAGTTCTACGACAGCGGCATGCCCAAGCTCTACCGGTCCGACCTGTCCTTCCTGAAGGGCGGGGAGATCCGGGCCCGGGGCGTCCTGATGGTCAACCACCCCCTCGAGTTCGAGGGGATACGGTTCTACCAGTCGACCTACGGCCAAATCCCCGGCGAGGCCGTCCTCTCGATCGAAGGCAAGGGACAGCGAGCCGTCAAACGGGCCCGTCAGGGGGAGCGCTTCGCCATCGACGGGGGCAAGGCCCACGTGGAGATCCTGCGCATCGAGGGGAACCTGATGCGGATGGGGCCGGCCGTCAAGATCGGCATCACGGCCGGCGACAGGGCCCTTTCCTTCTGGGTGTTCAAATTCATCGACGCCATCGAGGAGCAGAACCCGGGCATCACGAGCCAGGTGCCTCAGTTCAACGCGGGCCTCTACAAGCCTTACCGCTTTGGCCTCGAGGGGATCGAAACCTCTTTCTACACGGGGCTCAAGGTCAACCGCGACCCCGGGGTCCCGGTCGTCGGGGCGGGGGCGTCTCTCCTGGTGGCCGGATTCCTGCTGACCTTCTTCTCGTCCCACCGGCAGGTTTTCGTCCGCGTGGACCGCAGGCACGGCAAAGCACGCCTGTCCGTCGCGGGGCGCTGCAACCGGGACGCCGTGAAGCTCGATCGGGAGATCGGACAGATTGTCCGTCTCTACAGGGGTGAGACCGCATGAACACGAAAATGCTCGGCTGGGCGACGGTGATCTACCTCCTCGCCATGGCCTTCTACCTGATCCGCCTGCTGCGGGACGATGAATACTGGGGAAAGCTCGCCACGGGGACCGCCTTCGTCGGCCTCGCCCTGCACACAATCGGCATCGTCGTGCGCTGGTGGGAATCCTATCGGCTGGGCATCGGGCACGCGCCGCTGGCCAATTTCTACGAGTCCATGATCTTCTTCTCCTGGGCGATCATGCTGCTCTACCTCGTCACGGAGTGGAGGATCAAGAACCGGGTCATCGGCCCCTTCGTGACTCCCGTGGCCTTTCTGTCCATGGCCTACGCGTCCCTCTCCCCCGACGAGGCGACGCGGATCCAGCCCCTGATCCCCGCCCTGCAGAGCAACTGGCTCACGAGCCACGTGGTGACCTGCTTCATGGGGTACGGCGCCTTCACGATCGCCTTCGGGCTAGGCGTGCTGTTCTTCGCCCGGCGCTTCGTCTCCGGTTCGGGGAACCCCGGAAAGGGCGGCGGGCATTTCCCCGACGAGGGGACCATCGAGGAGCTGATCTACCACAGCACGATCATGGGCTTCATCTTCCTGTCGCTGGGGATCATCACGGGATCGGTCTGGGCGAATTTCGCCTGGGGAGCCTACTGGAGCTGGGACCCGAAGGAGACCTGGTCGCTCATCACGTGGCTCATCTACGCCGCGCTGCTCCACGCCCGCCTCGTGCGGGGCTGGAGGGGCAAACGCGTGGCGATCATGGCCATCGCAGGCTTTGCCTCGGTGCTGTTCACGTATCTGGGCGTGAATTACCTCGACAGCCTGCACAGCTACCTCCTGTGACGGCCTGCCCGCACCGGAACACGTACGAAGAAACGGAGGAAACCACATGCTACGCTTGAACCGATACGTCATCACGCTGATCGTCCTCGCGGTCCTGCTGGGCACTGCCGCTGGGGCATCGGCCCAGGGTGCCGCCCCGAAGCCGGATCTGGTCATCGACAAGATATACCTGAACCGTACCGGCAACATCGCCGTGGAGATTCGAAACGCGGGACCGGGGACCCTGCCCGACACTGCCTACCGGTCCACGGAGTCCTTCGCGGCCTGTTTCGTGATCATGATCGGCGTGCAGTTCGTCGACTACGCGACCCTCTGGTCCGCGGACCCGGACCGAGCCCTGCGCAACCCGGGCGGAGCCGTGACGTACACGAGCCCCATCAAGATTACGGAGCCCACGGCCGTCCGGGTCTGGATGGACATCACCGAGCAGGTCGAGGAGGCCAACGAGGGCAACAATATCAAGCAGGTCCTCCTGAAGCCCGAGCCTGCGAAGGCGCCCGGGGACGATCCCGGGAAGGGACCCGGCCGATGAGACAGGCAATCTTTGTCGTCGACGCCTTCACGGACCGGGCCTTCGGGGGAAACCCCGCCGCCGTCTGTGTGCTGGCCGGGCCGCGCGATAACGTCTGGAGACAGGACGTGGCCCGGGAGATGAACCTCTCGGAGACGGCCTTCCTGGAAAAAAGGGACGACGCAAGCTATACCCTGCGCTGGTTCACACCGGCCGTAGAGGTCGACCTCTGCGGCCACGCAACCCTCGCGAGCGCCCACATCCTCTGGGAGACCGGGGAGCTGGCGGCGGGTGAAACCGCCCGGTTCCAAACCCGGAGCGGTATCCTCTCCGCGGTCAAACGGGGCGACTGGGTCGAGATGGATTTCCCCGCCGAGCCGGAAATGCCGGCCGTTGCCCCGCCGGAACTGGTCGAGGCCCTCGGCGTGCAGCCCCTGTACACGGGGCGCAACCGCTTCGACTATCTTGTCGAGGTGGGCGACGAGCGCATCGTCCGGGAACTCGTTCCCGACATGACCCGCCTGAAGAAGGTGGACATGCGCGGGGTCATTTTGACCAGCCGCAGCAGCTCGACGGGCTTCGATTTCGTCTCGCGTTTCTTCGCGCCCGCCGTGGGCGTCGATGAGGACCCGGTGACGGGGTCGGCCCACTGCTGCCTTGGGCCCTACTGGGGGGCGAAACTCGGCAAGACGTCCCTGTCGGCCTTACAGGTTTCGGCACGCGGCGGCATCCTCCGAGTCGGCCTGAAGGGCGACCGCGTCCTGATCGGCGGGCAGGCGGTGACGGTGCTGCGGGCCGAGCTTGTGGGGAGCGTTAGAGGGTAAGAGGGTAAGAAAAACCATAACCCTTCAAGTGGCAATTACTGAAAGCATCTCCGAATTTCTCACCCTCTCACGTTCTAACCTTCTTACCTTCTGTGGGGCGAAAGACGCGAATTGCCCGATGTGCGGGAACGGGGGTGCCATGGGATAAGCGCGACAAAACACTCCCTCTTCATCGGGACGTCGGGATTCTCCTATCCCGCCTGGCGGGGTTTGTTCTACCCGGACAAAATGCCCGCACGGGAATTCCTGGCCCACTACAGCTCGCGGTTCCGCAGTCTGGAAGTCAACAGCACATTCTACCGCCTCCCCCTCGAATCGACCCTGGCCCGGTGGCGCGACCTGACCCCTGAAGGCTTCGTTTTTGCCGTCAAGGCGAGCCGCTATATCACCCACATCAAGCGGCTGGGGGAGCCTGCAACCACCGTGGGGCCCTTCCTGGAGCGGATTCGTTGCCTGGGCCCGAAACTCGGCCCGATCCTTCTGCAGCTTCCCGCGACATTTACATTCAAAAGCGATAAGTTGGGAGCATTCTGTAAAGCGCTGGACAAGGATTTTTGTTACGCCTTCGAATTCCGCGATCCCGGCTGGTTTCGGGAGGAGACCTGTGATATTTTGAAACGGCACGGCATGGCGTTCTGCATCTGGGACTTTGCGGGGTTGCGTTCACCCGACGCGGTGACGGCCGACTTCGTCTATGTCCGGCTCCATGGCCCGCTGAAAGAGCCCTACCGTGGCGCATACCCCGTCTCGTTTCTGGAGGAGCGCGCGATGGCGATCCGGGGGTGGCTCTCCGAGGGGAGGGCCGTCTATGTGTTCTTCGACAACACGATGGAGGGCGATGCGGCGGGTGATGCCCTGAAACTTTCCCGCCTGCTCGCCGGAGAGAAAAACCCTGAGGAATTACATTAAAGAATGACAGCGACGAGGCGGAGCGGGATCCTCCTGCATGTGACCTCGTTGCCGACGCCCTTCGGCATCGGCGACCTGGGGCCCGGTGCCTACCGGTTTGCCGATTTCCTGCACCGGTCCGGGCAGAAGATCTGGCAGATGCTCCCGCTGACCCCGACGAACCTGCTCACGGGCAGCTCGCCCTACAGCAGCTCGTCCGCCTTTGCCGGCAACCCCATGCTCGTGAGCCCCGAGAAGCTCGTCGAGGACGGGTTGCTGACAAAGCAGGACCTGTCCCGCGCACCCCGGTTCCCCGCGGGCCGCGTCGACTACCGCCTTGTCTCCTCCTTCAAGGCGAGTCTGCTTTCGGAGGCGTGGCGACGGTTTTCGGCCTGCTCGGGGGGGCTGCAATACGATTACGAGGGCTTCTGCCGGTCCGAGAGGCACTGGCTCGATGATGTTGCCGCCTTCGGGGCCCTGAAGACGCTCTTCGGGAAGACTCCCTGGAACCGCTGGCCGGAGGGATTCCGCAGCCGCAGGCTGAAGATCCTGGCGCGTCACGTCCGCGAAATCGCCCCCCTGATCGAGGAGGAGAAATTCAGGCAGTTCGTGTTCTTCAGGCAGTGGGCCGCCCTCCGATCCTACTGCAAGGGCCGCGGCATACGGGTCATGGGGGACCTGCCCTGCTATGTCCAGCACGACAGCGCCGACGTGTGGGGGAACCCCTCCCTGTTCAAGCTGGATCCCGAGGGCCGGCCTGCCTTCGTAGCCGGCGTGCCGCCGGACTACTTCAGCCGTACGGGGCAGTTGTGGGGCAACCCCGTCTACGACTGGGGCGCCCACCAAAGGAGCCGGTTTGCCTGGTGGGTTGCACGGGTCCGACACAACCTGAAGCTCTTCGACCTCGTCCGGATCGACCACTGCCGGGGCCTTATCTCCTACTGGGAGGTGCCCGCCGGCAGCCGTACCGCCGCGCGCGGGCAATGGGTGCCGGCGCCCACGTCGGAGCTGTTTCGCGCCGTGATGCGCGATTCGCCTCGAGATGCCCTGGTGGCCGAGGACCTGGGAAACATCCCCCCGGATGTGCGCGACGCCCTGGACCGGCTCGGGTTGCCCGGGATGCGGGTCCTGCTCTTCGCCTTCGGCTCTGATGCTGGCTCGGAGCATCACGCCCCCCACCGCCACGTCGGGAAGGATTTCGTCTACACGGGCACCCACGACAACAACACCGTCCGCGGCTGGTTCGAGAGGGAGGCGCGCAAGGAGGAAAAAGAAAAGCTCTCTGCCTACCTGGGCCGCAGGGTCCCGGCGGCTCGTGTCCACGAGGCGATGATCCGCCTGGCGATGATGTCCGTGGCGTCGACGGCGATCATCCCCTTGCAGGACGTGCTGGGGCTGGGCGAGGAGGCCCGGATGAACAAGCCCGCGGGCAGGGGCCGCTGGTGGCGCTGGCGCATGACGCCCGGGCAGCCGGACTGGCGCCTGGAGCGGTGGCTGCTGGAGCTCACGGGAACATACGGAAGGGTATAAGACAGGGTTCATGGGCCAGGGGTAAAGGAAGAGGGATGTTCGGGAATCGCGTGACGCTGTTCAAGCTGCTGGGGTTCGAGGTCAAGATCGATTCGAGCTGGATCGTCCTGGCCGTTCTCATCACCTGGTCGCTTGCCAAGGGGATCTTCCCCGCCTACTACGAGGACATGCCGGCGGCGAACTACTGGGCCATGGGTGTGGCCGGCGCCGTGGGGCTCTTCCTGTCCATCATCTTCCACGAGCTGAGCCACTCGCTCGTGGCCCGTCGTTTCGGCATCCCCATGAGAGGGATCACCCTGTTTATCTTCGGGGGTGTGGCCGAGATGAGCGAGGAGCCGCCCAGCGCGAAGGCGGAGTTCCTGACGGCCATCATAGGTCCCGTCTCCAGCCTGCTCATCGCGGCGGCATTCTACGGCCTCCTCCAGGCGGGGGAGTCGGCCGGCTGGCCCGCGGCGATCAACGGCGTCCTCTTCTACCTCGTCTGGGTGAATGTCGTCCTGGCGCTGTTCAACCTCCTGCCGGCCTTTCCCCTGGACGGGGGCCGGGTGTTCCGCTCCGTCCTGTGGCTGTGGAAGAAGGACCTGCGCTGGGCCACGATGATCTCCTCCCGGGTCGGGTCGGCCTTTGGGGTCGTGTTCATCGCGCTGGGAATCTGGGAGATCATCGAGGGGAACTTCATCGGGGGCCTCTGGCAGGCGATGATCGGTATGTTCCTGCGCGGCGCCGCCCGGTCGTCGTACCGGCAGGTCCTCACGCGAGATGCCCTTTCGGGCCTCAAGGTGAGCCGCTTCATGACCCCCGACCCCGTCAGCATCCCGCCTGACATGACGCTGCAGGCCTTCGTGGAGGAGTACCTCTATCGGACGCATCACCAGATCTACCCCGTCGTGCGGGGCGGGGAACTGGTCGGCTGTCTCACGGTCCGCTCACTCAAGGACGTGCCCCGGGGCGAGTGGCCCCGCCGGACCGTGGGGGAGGTAGCCGCAAGCTGCGACGCGGCGACCGTCATCGGGCCGGACACGGAGGCCATGGCAGCGCTCGGCGTGATGAACGAGACGGGCAACAGCCGCCTACTGGTCGTCGACAACGGCCGCCTCGCGGGGATTGTCACGCTGAAGGACCTGATGGAAGTGATGGCCCTTCGGATGGAGGTGGAGGGGGCACGACAGTGACCTTCGGCTTGGAACGATGAAGCTGCCGACAGATCCTGGTCGGCAACGCGCGGGCAATGGATTCGATCTGACGCGCATGACTCGAGCAAAGGACGTTGCTGCAGCGTTTCAGCGCACTCTCCGCCTTCCGCACCCGGGGTGCATCACGGGGACCCGATGAACGAGGCCGCTTTCAGATGAGAAAGCGGCCTCGTCAAGCCTAGCCAATGCAATTGCCCCGGGTCGGCGCCGACGGAACGCCGATCTTCATTATGCGTAAAGGGACGACGACCGGGTCGTTTCGTCTGCGGCCGCGGCAAGACCGCTCAACAGGGCGTCAAGCAGCCTGCTCTGCCAGTCCTGACCGGAACCGTCCATGCCGAACACCGTCGGGCCATTCTTCTTCATCCGCTCGTCCATCGTTGAACGGAAGGTTTCGTCCTCGGCACGGGTGATGAGACCGTCGCCGTCGGTGTCGACCTCGGCGAACACCTCGGTTGCCTTGTCCCCCAGGAGCGCCGCCAGCTCGTCTTCGCTGACGGACCCGTCCCCATCCGTATCGGAAAGTTCAAAGACCTGGTCGGGACGGGGCGGTGAGGATGACATGCCCCGCATGGCCGACATGCCCGGATCGCGCTGACTCATCCGCTCGTCCATCGTTGAACGGAAGGTTTCGTCCTCGGCACGGGTGATGAGACCGTCGCCGTCGGTGTCGACCTCGGCGAACACCTCGGTTGCCTTATCCCCCAGGAGCGCCGTCAGCTCGTCTTCGCTGACGGTCCCGTCCCCATCCGTGTCGGCCGCATCGAAGACCTGATCGGGCGGGGGTGAATGGGGCGGCATCCCCGCCATGCCCGGGCCGCCGTTCTTCATCTGTTTCTCCAGCTTCGTGAGGGCCGAATCGAACTCCATCCGGCCGATCAAGCTGTCCTGATCGGCGTCCATATTGCTGAAAAGCTCGTCGATGAGGCCCGAGCCCTGCTGCCGCGCCAGGGCCGCGAACTCGCCGGCGTCGATCGACCCGTCGCCTCCGGTGTCGATCCGGTTGAACATCCGCTGCCGCGTCTCGGAAAGCGCGGCGGTGCTGAAACTGCTGATTCCACTTACCATGGCAATCTCCTTTCTTGTGTTTGGTTTTTCGGTCGTTCATTGGCCATGCTGTCTTATGAATCGGCGCATCCATGCGATGTCTTCTGTAAAGAAGGGTTAACGTCCCGGAACCGACCGGGTGCAGTCGGTTGCCCGACCCGCTGCCGTCGTGACGCAACCCTCAGGTGAGCAACCGATGTGCCCCGGATGACCCGCCTGCGCGGACGGGGTGAGCGCTTTACAATTCTTTACGGTCCGGCCGACGGGCGCTCGGGCCGAGGCGCTTTCGCCGCCTGTGGATGCGCATTGCCGAGCAGTCGTTGGACCGGATCTTGTATGGGGATGGATGATTGCGCAGCTGCAAATCGACTTTACAATTCTTAACAGTCGGCCCGGGGTGGGATGAGGCATGATGACCCGGATCAAAGCCGCGGAAGGGGGAAGAGATTTCCCCCTCCTAGGGGGAGACAGGATAGAATTTTCCGCAGGAGGCCTTATGGCACAACCGATGGAACCCGTCCTCGTGATCGATGACGATCGGGATCTTTGCGACCTGCTGGCCGAATACTTTAAACCGGAAGGCTTCGCAGTTGAGACGGCCTGGGACGGCCGGACGGGGATCAAGAAGGCGATGACCGGAAAGCACAGCATCGTCGTTCTAGATGTCATGCTGCCGGGCGGTCAGGACGGCTTTGCAGTTCTGAGGCAGATACGAGCCCATGCCGACGTTCCCGTCCTCATGCTGACGGCTCGGGGTGACGACATCGACCGGATCATCGGACTCGAGCTGGGGGCCGACGATTACCTTTCCAAACCCTTCAATCCGAGAGAACTCCTTGCACGCATCCGCGCCGTCTTGAGACGCTCCAACGTTCCGGCAAGGGAGTCTTCCCGGGTCGCATCATCGGTCCGCTACCGGGTGGGGGACGTGGAACTGGACACGGGGACGCGCACAGTCAACAGAGCCGGCAGGCCTGTCGATCTGACCTCCGTTGAATTCAGCCTGCTGGAGGTTCTGCTGCTCCATGCGGGACGTACTGTAACCCGTGAGGACCTGACCGCCGCGGTCCTAGGCCGTCACCTGACACCCTATGACCGAAGCATCGATGTGCACGTGAGCAAGCTGCGCAAGAAACTGGGGCAGGGGCCTGGCCCAGTGGAGCGGATCAGATCCATACGAGGTGTGGGCTACATGTATGCCCTTCCGGTTTCGTCGGGTCACGACCCTGCGGCTCCACATGAAAAAGGCGGGGAAAGGGACGGTGCCCGTGTTGAGGAATAATCTTTTCGTCAAGATTTGCCTCTCGTTCTGGTTGACGACGCTTTTCATGATCGGTGCCGTGCTGACCTTTGACTGGGCCACCGAGACGGGCCCCTTCCGCACGAAGCATCCCCCGCGCCCCGGCGATCCGCTCCACGCGCAGGCCCGCGCGGCTGTGTGGATTTTCGAGCACGAGGGTCGGCCGGCGCTGGTACAGTTTGCGGGTCGAGGTGTGCCGGGCGGTTTCCATGGCTGGCTGTTCGACTCCCAGGGAGCCGAGCTGACGGGCGGCAGTGCGCCTGCGGGATCCGCGGATCTCGCCGTTCTTGCCGCCGGGCCCCGCGGTGGCGGATCCGTTTCCTTCACGAACCGCGACATGACGGCGATTCGCGTTGTCGGCTCCACGGGTGAGGTCTATGCCCTGGTCGCATTGCTGCCCCGTCCGCCCGGGCCTCCGCCCGGCGCTGATCAGCCCCCGTACATGATCGGGCTTCGGCTCCTCGTGGTGCTGTCCATATCGGGCGTTATCTGTTACCTGCTTGCTCGGTACTTGACCGCGCCCATTTTCGGACTCGGCGCATCGGTGCGCCGATTCGCATCAGGGGAGTTGTCCGCCCGTTTCGGCCCTTCGCTCGGACGGCGCAACGACGAGATCGCCAGGCTGGCCCACGATTTCGATTCCATGGCAGAGCGCATCGAGTCATTGCTCACCTCGCAGAGGGTCCTGCTGCGGGACATTTCCCACGAACTGCGCTCCCCCTTGGCCCGCTTGGCGGTGGCCCTCGAACTTTGCCGGAAGCAATCCGGGTCGGACCTCTCGAATAATCTGGACCGGATCGAGCGGGAGGCCGGCCGTCTCAACGATCTGATCGAGCAACTGCTGACGCTTAACCGCCTGGAATCCGGTATTTCGGAGGCCAAGAAGGCCGCGATCGACCTTGCCGGGCTGATACGGGAAATTGCCGAAGATGCCGCATTCGAGGCCGAAAGCATGGGTCGGAGGGTGGAGGTCACATCCTGCGACACGTGCCTCATCTCGGCAAACGAGGGTTTGCTGCGGCGCGCCATCGAAAATGTCGCGAGGAATGCCTTACGCTACACGGGCGAAGGGACCGCCGTCGAGATATCGCTACGCCGCACGTCCGACAGCGGCAAACCGTTTGCCCGGATCGCCATTCGGGACCACGGCAGGGGAGTGCCCGACGAATCCCTGCCGCATTTGTTCAGGCCCTTTTACCGCGTCGGCGACAGCCGGGAGAGGGACACGGGGGGAGCGGGTCTGGGACTTGCCATCACGGAAGCCGCCGTCCGTCTTCACGGAGGCACCGTTCAAGCGTCCCATCCGCAGGACGGCGGATTGATGATCGAGGTCCTGCTGCCTATCCAGTGAAGCCAGAATGCGAAAGCCCACCGCAATGTTCCGTTTCATTCTCCGAGAAAAGACGGGGTAGCCATGTCGCGGCCGGTTAGGGTTTTCCATCCGCTTTCCCCCGCACCAAGAGCTTTCCGATGACGATGACGCCCACCGCAAAGAGCGCCTCCAGCCCGTACAGCAACGGCTCAGGCATCCGGATCCACTCCAGGATCACCGGGTCCGTGAAGATCATCTCCGCTCCCACCTTGCCGAGGACCCCCGCGCCGACATAGATGATGAACGGGTACTTGTCCATGAGCAGGGACAGCAGGCTGCTCGTGAGCACCACGAAGGGGATGCTCAACCCGAGACCGAAGAGAAGCAGGAAGAGATTTCCTTTCGATGCCCCCGCCACGGCAAGCACGTTGTCCACGGACATCGTGAGGTCGGCGACGACGATCACCCAGAGCGCCTGCAGGATCGACGTGGCGCTCTGCCGGACTTCCTCCTCCGGGGCGCCGTCGACGAAGAGTTTCACCGCGATCCAGAGGATGAAGAGACCCCCGATCAATTTGACATAGGACATTTGCAGCAGCTGGGCCGCAAAGTAGGTGAGAACGACCCGCAGCACGACGGCCGCGCCCGCGCCCAGCAGGATCCCTCTCTGCCGCTGCTTCCGGGGCAGCGTGCGAACGGCTGCGGCGATCACCACGGCGTTGTCCCCCGCGAGGATCAAATCGATCAAGACAATGCTCATGAAGGCGGCAAAGAAATCCCAGCTGACCGAAATCTCTCCTAACTGACCCAGGTCCACCCGGATTACCCCTCTTTGCCCTGCTTCGGGCCCGGTTTTTCTTCCGGTTCGTTCATGGCCTTCTTGAACCCCCGGATCGCTTTCCCGATACTGCTTCCAAGCTCCGGCAGCTTCCCGGGTCCGAAAAAGACAAGAGCCACGATCAAGATGACGATCATTTCCGGCATGCCGATGCCAAACATTCGACCGTTCCTCCCGAATGATTCCTGAAGGGATTGCCGCATTATCCTGTCCCGTGTTTGAGGAATCGTCGCGCCGGAACAGGATATCGATCCGCCCCCTGCCGCAGCTCTTGCAGGAAGAAACCTGTCGAACATCCAGCTCATGACAGGTCATGCGCGCTGCGGGCGTTTCCCGATGGCTCGCGTTGGGGGCTGCTAAAAATTTGGGGGGACGGGGATTCTAGCAGCGAAGGACGGAACATCTTTGTGCGGTTGAAGCAGGCGGGAAAGAATGGAAAGAATTTGCCTCGGAGACATTCGTGCCGGCGGGTTGAAAGATTGCATCCGCCGCAACCAGAACCTTGGGGTGCTTCCTCAGAAAATTGAGCAAATCTTCGCTGTCGGCCGTCGAGATTTGCCGGAAACAGATGAGATCGCTGTCATCGTAGAAATCGAAATAAAGGATTGCAACGCCAAGAGGCAGGGCCACTGCGATGGTCACCAGCAACAGAGGATGTTTTCTCAATCGCTTCATGCTGCAGTCCTTCCGGTCAGGCGCGAAATGAAATCACGTTCCGCAGCAGCTGTCAACGGGAGATTTGATGGCCGCGGCCCGGTTGCATCGGCGTAGGATGCCAACGCGGCAGCACGAGGCCCTGTGCCTTCGAAATCCTTCGTCAGGCAATCGCAAAGGCCTTCCGGTCGGTCCGGGTGGAACAGGGGATTTTCAGTCGATCATTGAAAACAGGCGATTCTCATCATCTATCAGCACATATATTTGAAGCATTTGCGAAACCATTTTGGTTTTATTGACTTTTGTTGGTCTATTTTAGGTTCTGACGGTTACACTTTAGCTACAGTAATTATTTTACTCCGCCTGCGCAGTTCACCTACTTATCCTCAAACGTCTATAATGTTAAAGTTTGACGATTACGGAAAGTAAGGTTCGATTTCTCATGAAATTTCGGCGATCGTATTTTCCGCTCGCTTTCACGTGGCACTCTCACATCAACCCTAATTTCCGTCCGAGGGAGAACCCGAGTTTTTCCAGCCGTCCCATGCACCAGTAGGTTCCCGCATTGTCGAGTGAGTCGAGTGATGCAATCAGATCGGTAAGGTAATCCCCCATGTGAGAGAAATAGCCAAGCTCTCTGCGTTTCGTGAAATACGGACCGGAAAAAAGCCGCATCAAATCACGCAGAGCGATGATCCCTCCTCTTTTTTTCTCGTTGAATCCTCCCCACTTGCGAAGATGTTCTTCCGACTGGAAGAAGTGCATCGTGCTTCACGAGTAGGGTACGTTGAGCATCCATCTTCCGATGGGTACGGAGACATGGCCAATCAACCCTTTCGGCTCCTCCGTCTCGATCTTGCCGTCCTTCACCTCCACTCTTATGGGCTCGCCACAATCAAGACACACTGAATCGATACGCACCGTCTTCCCCGGAAAAAGCCAGCAGACCGCCAGCGATTCAAACGCTCACTGGCCGAACCATTTTTGAATGCCATCGATAGTCAAACGGTAAGGTGTTGGGAGATTGTTGAAGGGTGCGAAAGACACGATATTGTCGGTTTTCGGGTAAAGCCAACCCGGAAAACCGAGGGTCGAAAAGAGCTTGCGGAGTGTATTCCTGCCTGTCTCAGGCGACACTCCCAGCGCGGCTGCAATTTCTGTGTAGTGAGGCGCTTGTCCGGTTGCAATCATCTTTTCGATGATAATGTGAAACGTCTGATCCAGTTCACTTGGCTTTGACATATCTTTACCTCCTTTTTTACAGGCAGGTGAATGCATGAATTTGTTTTATGCAAAAATAACTATTCTGAGTATCGTAAAACGTGATTCCCGACAGAGGTATGGTAACCTCCATGGAAGCCGTAATATCGGCACCTGCCGATAACTCCTTTTCACGGCGGACTCCAGAAGGTTGAGGGGAAGGTTGATGGGTTTATTGAGCTAATAAGAGAAACTACGATTAATGAATGCTCTTATGAGAAGGTAAAGTCAAATGGGAAAATAGCCTCGGTTCTCAGCCCAAAATGAAGATACAAGGTTGTGAAGATTCGATTATTGGGAAAATCAACAGATCCGTAAGTAAGGAGTACTGTCTGAAATGGTTTATCTTTTGCAGAATTGCCGGACGCTTAGTTACAGGAAGCCATGCGCAGCGCCGATCCGATTGATTCCTCCAGACACTACTTGAAGAGCCTTTTCAAGCGCACCAATTGCCACCTTTTAATCCGTAATCTTCAGTCTGCAAATACCGTTTCTACCGTCTGAACGGCTTTCCTGGACGCTGGGCCTGAGACATTCAATTTGTAACGAAGAGGCAATTTTCGAGGATGTCACGGCTAGAGGATAAAAAAGAGGAAGTTGGCAGTGTATAGATATTTATCCCATAATATCAGCATGTTATGCTTCGTTAGCCATTGCACCTACAAGCCTGCACACTATCGAGATAAAACGGTGGGACATTTGCAATTGAAATCAATAGAAAGCAGGGCCATCTCTGACCCTGCTTGTCGTCTGCCTTCTCAAGCAGGTGATGACATCACTTGTAAGGTGCCGGTTGTTTGGCTGTGTAGGTATCGGTAAACGTTTTCAGGTACGCTACGATCGCAGCTTCCTCTTCAGGGGTCAGACCCAGGTTGCCAAAGATAGCGCCAATGGCGAGACCCGGGACATCGGGATACTCGGGTGCGGGCCAGCAGTTCAGCGCCAGCGCATCCTTTTCCGTTTCGGCCCCCTCGGGGCATCGCGTCACGGTGTGCAACTTCGAACCGACGGGGTTCACATTCGCCGTGTTGTAGAAATGAACGATGCTCTCCAGGCTTTTGAACCAGCCGTTATGGGCATAGGCCTTGGTGAAACCCTTGCCGGGGCGCTTGTCTACGTTGCGCAGAGTCGGGGTCTTGACGTACCCGAGCGGGAGAAATGTGCCAGTTCCGGGTATGGCCCCGGGGTCAAGAGCGCCCGTGTGGCTTGCCAGGAGCGGGTTAGGATTGGGGCTGCCCGCGATCTCGGGGTTGAACGGTGTCCCGATATTGTGATAGGCGTCGTCGGTGTAGCGCTCCACCGGATCAGTTCCGTCGCGAGCGACCGTACTGCTCAAGTGACAGAAGGAGCAGTTGGTGACAGGCAGGTTCGGGAAGGGCCGCACGTTGACAGGAGGTGTGCCTTCCGGCAGGAACGGAATGGGGAGAGTATTGTAGAACAGGTCGTGTCCCAGGTTCTCCTGGGCCGTGAAACCTGCCAGGGGAAACTTCTTGTCCGGATCGGCAGCAAGCGCATTGTCGCGCTTGGAGCTGAACGAATTGACCTCGGCGGAGGCTTGCCACGCTGAGAGCGACACTGCAAGCCGTTTGAAGCTCATGTCGACATCGGCAGCTGATGTGCAACGGATCGGCTCCTTCCAGACGAGCTCGAACAGCGGTGCGTACTTGGCAGAGGCGACATCCAGGCAGACGCCGATTCGGTCGATGTTCTGCTCGACCGGGTTCCCAAAGGGATTCAATGCCTGATCGGCTACAGGTCCCAGATAAGCCTTGTAGGCCGCTTCCAGCGCCGGGTCAATGGCACCCCCTATTTCAAAGACCTCGTTTCCAACATGAGGCGCTGCTCCGGCAAATAACGGGCTGTCATTGCCTTCAGAGCGGCCGTTCCAGAAGTTCCCCCCGCAGTATCCGAAGAAACCCGCGGCACAGGGCTGGAATTTGGGAATGAAGCTCGCGTAGGCATTGGTAGGGGGCTTGAGTCCGCCCACGGTGTGGGGGTTTGCACCTGTGACTCCGACCTGGTGCAGGTTGGTACCGGAATTCTTCAACGTTCCTCCGGCTTTCGGGTCATGGCAGGTCGCGCAGGACATCCGCTCTGGAACGGATATGTTGTCGAAGAAGACCCGCTTGCCCAGTTCCTCGATCTTCGCCTTGGATTGCGCATCGGCATTTCCAGACCATGTGCCTACTGCAAAGCAGGTCATGGCTGTGATGCCGATCAGCAGTCCGCACCACGTTGCAATACCCAATTTTCTCATGGTGCTACCTCCTTTCAGAACGCTGTCTCTGGTTGTATGCAGTGGAAATATGACCATGTCCGACGTGAGCAGGAAAGCAAAGAATGATGTTTATTTTGCGGTAGACCCGAGTCGAGTTCTTTGGGTGTGAAAACCTGACGTGACCTTCTGCCTATAACATAATTGATATATGAATATACTATGAATAAAGCAGAAGCGAGAAGTGGGCTAGATAGGAAAAGGATGATTTCTTATCACGAAATATATTAGACGGGATCAGATCCAGGATTGCCATTCCTAATCTTGCAGCGAGTGCCTCTGAAGCGTTTGAGAGTTTCAGGAAGAAGTGGTTACACATGAGTTACACACTAAGAAATTTACGTATTCGATTCGCTACTTACAAGGGGCGATAGGATTTGGAATCCGAATGCCGCGTCACGGTTGGACGAAGGCCTTCCAGCCGGCCAGGATGGAGCCCGGGACGAGATCGAAGGCGCCCGAGAGCTCAGCCACGGGTGTGAACCCGCAGTCGCTGCATCGGATCTCGCCGCGGCTGCGGACGTAGCAGCCCTGGGTGATCGACCCGTCGGGGTCCACGTTGACCAGCAGCCGGTCGCGGCACGTCCACCCGTTGGTGATCATTTTCTCGAGGGTGCGCCGGGAGTTGACGATCGGGTAGCCGCGTGCCTTGAGGCGGATCGCCAGACCGATCGCCTCGCGCCTCTCGGTGGGGGGCAAAGCCAGGTCGTCCTCTCCCTGCCCGTAGGGGTAGAAGAGCTGCAGCGTCACGCCGCCTACCGCGGGCCTCTGCTTCAGCACGTCCAGCAGCCGCTCCAGGTCTCGCCAGTTTTCCCGGTTCATCGTATAGTGGGCGAGCAGTTTCCCCCGGGGCGGCATCCGGAGATTCTCCCACACCCGGTCGAAGGATCCGCTCCGCAGCCGGTTGTGCGTTTCCCGCGTCCCGTCGAGGCTCACCCACAGGACGTCGACGGGCACGTCGAGGGGCAGGGTACCGTTCGTCGTTGCCGCGGTACAGAGAAACCGCTCGCGTGCGTATAGCGCCAGATCGGTGAAGCTCCGCGTACCGTCGCGCCAGAGCAGGGGCTCTCCCCCCTCGAAGACGACGATGCGGCATCCGGCGCGCTGCAGGGCGTCGAGGGCCGCAGTCGCGGCCCCCCAGTCGATGGAGGCCTCTGCCGCGTCGTTGCGCCGGTGGTAGGGGCAGGGCGCGCAGCGCAGGTTGCAGCGGTAGGTGAGCTTGAAACTGGCCAGCAGCGGCAGGTCCCGGCCGAAGATCTTCCTGCGGACGTAAAAACCGGCCAGACCCCTGATCCTTTCCAGGGATGTGCGGATGGGAATGATGGGATTGTCGCTCATGGGCGATCTGCTGCGGACACCGGCAAACATAGAGGGGTTGCGTGGAACTCTTGCAACTATAACGAAACTTCGGGGAAGCTGCAAATCATTTCCGCGCGCCGCCAGGGATGGCGGCGGCCACAAGAGTGATGGACGGTCCTGTTCTTTCCCTGCCGATTTTGTTAGCATGGAAATCTGGACGCCGGCGGACCGGACCGGCGCGAGGAAAGAACCGAACAGGAGGAGCGCCATGGAAGATCGAGTCATCGCAAGCGGTTTTACGCGGCGTGAGTTCATGAAGGCGTCCCTGGCGGGATGCACCCTGCTGGCCCTTGCCCCCGCAGGGCTGTCCACGGACGCATCCGCGCAGACGACGGGGCCCTTCGAACTGCCTCCGCTGCCCTACGCGCAGGATGCCCTGGCCCCGGTCATCTCGGCCGGGACGATCGGATTCCACTACGGGAAGCATCACCGGGGCTATCTCGACAACCTCAACGGCCTCGTGAAGGGAACGCCCTATGAGAAGATGGGGCTTGAGGAGGTGATCAAGGCCTCCGCATCGAGCCCGGGGCAGGCGGTCGTGTTCAACAACGCGGCCCAGGTGTGGAACCACACGTTCTACTGGAACGGCATGAAGCCGGGGGGAGGCGGAAAGCCATCCGGCGAAATCGGCAAGGCCATCGAGAAGGCTTTTGGGAGCTATGAAAACTTGCGGAAGGAATTCCTCGCGGCGGCCCTGGGGCAGTTCGGGAGCGGATGGGCATGGCTCGTTGCGGACGGCAGGGCCCTGCGGGTCGTGAAGACCCCGAACGCCGAAAATCCGATCACGCAGGGGCTGTGGCCGCTGCTGACGATCGACGTCTGGGAGCACGCGTACTACCTCGACTACCAGAACCGCAGGAAGGACTTCGTGGAGGCCTCCCTCGACAGGCTCGTGAACTGGGCATTCGTGGAAGGGACCCTCAGGAAGGCCGGCGGCTGAGCGGCAGGTCAAAAGGGGTGGTACCGCGATTGGAAATGTGTTACCGTCGCGCCGTGCCTCAACCTGCATGACCGGGGCAGGACAAGAAATCGGAAGGGCGGGCCGGTGATGGGTCAACAGCCGAGGGAGGAGCGTCCCTGGGGATATTTCAGCGTCCTGATGGAGGACGCGCAGCACAAGCTCAAGCGGATCGTCGTGTACCCCGGCAAGCGGCTGAGCCTGCAGAGGCACCGGCACCGGGACGAGCACTGGACGATCGTGTCCGGGGAGGCGCGGATGACCGTGGACGGCAGGGAATTCACCCTGCTGAGAGGGCAGTCCGTCGACATCCCCCGGGGTGTGTTCCACCGTGTCCTCAACGCAGGGAAGGCGGACCTGGTGATCGTGGAGATCCAGACCGGGGACTCCTTCGATGAGAACGACATCGAGCGGGTCGAGGACGATTTCGGCCGGGCTTGAGACGAGCCCCGAGGCGGAAGGGGCGGGAGGCTGAATGTCCGCAGTCGAGAAGAATCTTGTGGCCGTCATCATGGCCGGCGGCATGGGGACGCGGTTCTGGCCGCTTTCCACCCACGCCAGGCCCAAGCAGTTCGTCACTCTCTTCGGCGAGCGAAGCCTCCTGCAGATGAGTTTCGACCGGCTGCGGGGGCTCGTCCCCCCCGAGCGGGTCCTGGTCCTCACCAATGCCGCCCACGTCTCCCTGGTCCGCGAGCAGCTTCCGGAGTTGCCCGACGGCCACGTCGTCGGCGAGCCGATCCGCCGCGACACGGCGGCCGCCGTCGCGCTCGCGGCCGTCCTGGTGCGAGAGCGGTTTGGCGACAGCGTCATCCTGACCCTCACGGCCGATCACCTGATCGAGCCGACGGATCTCTTCCAGCAGAACCTGCTGTCGGCGGCACGGCAGGTCGCCGCCGCCGATGTCTTCTACACCTTCGGGATCCGGCCCACGTACCCGGCCACCTCCTACGGCTACCTGGAGACCGGCGCGGCCGTCGTGGACGACGGCGGGATCGAGCATTTCGAGCTCAAGCAGTTCCGGGAGAAGCCCGACCTCGAGACGGCGAGGCGCTACGTGGACTCGGGCCGCTATCTGTGGAACTCGGGCATGTTCGTCTGGAAGGCCGCGCCCATCCTGGGGGAGATCCGAACGTGGCTGCCCGGCCATTACGACGCCCTGCGGCCCTTGGGCGGCTACGACGGGACGCCCCGGTGGCAGGAAGCCCTCGAGAAGGCCTTCTCGGCCATCCATCCCATCTCCATCGACTACGGCGTGATGGAGAAGACGCGTACGCCGCTGCGGTGCGTGTCCTCCCGGTTCTCCTGGAGCGACGTGGGCGGCTGGCGCGCCCTCGGCGACCTTCTCGCCCGGGATTCACGCGGAAACGCCGTCAGGGGAACGCTCAGGGCGATTGACGCGTCGGGCAACCTCGTGTTCTCCGAGGCGCCCGGCGAGACGGTGGCCCTGATCGGCGTCGAAGGCCTCATCGTCGTCCGATCGGGCAACCGGACGCTGGTGGCACGGAAGGAGGACGTGGACAAGATCCGCGAACTCTCGGAATCCTGAAGCGGACCCGCACTGGGGCCTGCGCAGCGCTGTTCGGGATGAACCTCGCCATCCCCCGCCACTTACCCTCAGGTCTTCTCGATCGTCATCATCCCGCCTTCGACGTGGGAGCGCAGTTCCTTGAGCAGCATGGCCAGCTCCTTCTGCCGCTGTTCGTGGAACTCCTGCCACAGCTTCCTGCAGGACTCGCACTTCACCTTGTCCAGGTCCTTCATGTAGGTGTCGTACCGGTAGACGCTTCGGGCGATGATCGTGATCGTCTCGAGCAGGTTGTAGTCGTGATTCTGCAGCATGGCCGGACCTCCTTTCGGGGCTGGTCGTTGAAACGGGGGTTACGGGATCGTTACGCCTCGGGGACCGGTGACCGCGGGGATCGGGCGCGGGAAAGGGGGAAACGCGAAGAGAACAGGGGCAATCGGTGCATGGAACCGGCAGTGCAGGGCGTGGTGAGGTGAAAATCCCCGATACAAATTCTATCCCCCCGGCAAGGGCGGGTCAAGGTTTTTTTGGCCCAAAATGCCTGTGGGCATTGATTTTCCGGGTTTTCTGCGCTATAGTCCGGCATCATCATCACGCGAGATCGAGAGGGCCATGATCGCCATCGTCGACTACCGGGCGGGCAACCTGACAAGCGTTGCGCGCGCCCTCCAGCATCTGAATGTTCCCTGTGTCGTCACGGACCGCGGGGACGATCTGCGGCGTGCCGAGCGGGTCATCTTCCCCGGCGTCGGGGCCGCGGGCGAGGCGATGCGCAATCTCCGCGAAACGGGGCTGGCGGGATGCATCCGGGAGGTGTTCGACTCGGGCAAGCCGCTGCTGGGCATCTGCCTGGGCACGCAGGTCATCTTCGAGTACAGCGAAGAGGACAACCGGACCGAGTGCCTGGGGATCATCCCTGGCGGCGTCAGGCGCTTTCCCGCCGGCATGCGGGTGGCCGGCGATCCCCTCAAGATCCCCCACATGGGCTGGAACCGCGTTTCGTTCCGGGGCGCTCACCCCGTCTTTGCCGGTCTGCCGGAGAATGCCGAGTTCTACTTCGTGCATTCCTACTACCCGGCCCCGTCGAACGGGGCGGACGTGGCGGGCCAGACGGGGTACGGCATCCGCTTCGCCTCCGCCGTGGCGCGGAAAAATCTCGTGGCGGTCCAGTTCCACCCCGAGAAGAGCGGGCGCTTCGGCCTCAAGATCCTCGAAAACTTCAGCCGCTGGGATGGCAGCCATGCTCAGTAAGCGGATCATCCCCTGCCTCGACGTGAGGGACGGAAAGCTCACCAAGGGGGTCAAGTTCAAGGGCAACGTCGACATCGGAGACCCCGTGGAAGTGGCGCGGCAGTACTACGAAAAGGGGGCCGACGAGATCGTCTTCTACGACATCACCGCCTCGTCGGAGGGCCGCGACATCATGATCGACGTGGTGAAGCGCGTCGCCGAGACGATCTTCATCCCCTTCTCGGTGGGCGGGGGCATCCGCACCCTCGAGGACATGCGCAGGGTCATCCTGGCCGGCGCGGAGAAGGTCAGCGTCAACTCCGGCGCCGTGGAGAACCCGAAGATCATCACCGAGGGCGCCGTGGCCTTCGGAAGCCAGTGCGTCGTCCTGGGGATGGACGTGAAGAAGGTCGAACCGAGCGCGAAGATCCCCTCGGGCTACGAGATCGTCATCCAGGGGGGCAGGAAGACCATGGGGATCGATGCCCTCTGGTGGGCGAAGGAAGCGGAGAACCTCGGGGCGGGGGAGATCTGCCTCAACTCCATCGACGCCGACGGGACCCTCGACGGCTACGAGCTGGAGCTCACGCACCGGGTCGCCACGCAGGTGAACATTCCCGTCATCGCGTCGGGCGGGGCGGGCCGGAAAGAGCACCTGTTGGACGTCCTCACGCAAGCGAAGGCCGACGCGGCGCTCATCGCCTCCATCGTGCACTACGGGACCTACACGATCGCCGAACTCAAGGAGTATCTCTCCGGCAACGGCGTGAAGGTCCGAGAGGCGTGGTAGCAAGCCACAAGGCTCAGGCAGCAAGCTGCAAGACGAAAAAATCCCCCTTCATTCCCCTTTGTAAAAGGAGGAACGAGGGGGATTTTTTTGTCACGCTTCAGAATTCAAAGAAATGATACCCCCACGGCGGCAGATCCACAAACAGCCCCGGGTCCGTCATCTCGTCCCCCTCCCGATCGAAGACATTCCCCGACAGCAGATCGACCAGCCTCCAGGTCCGCCTGGCGATCGTCAGGCCCGGAACACGGATGCGGCCCTGGGATGCCGTGTCCGCCAAGTTGACGACGGTCAAGTGGCGCTTGTCTTCCCTTTTCCAAATCCAGGATACGAGGTTCCGGCAGCTCTGATTGTCGGGCCAGCCGGAGATTTCGCAGAGGGACCAGTCCCCTTCGCAGAACCGTGCATCCCGGACGGCATGGAGGAGCCTGGCGTAGAAGGCCTGCACGGCGGGGTCCGGCGCTTCGTCGGGCTGCCGGCCAAGCTGCACCGGCAGCTTCAGCCTGCGCCCCTCGAGCTGCCCGTCGTGAAACAGCCGCGCACCCGGCAGCGTTGTCATGACGACGGCGGCCGCGGCGCCTTTCGAGGCATCGAATACCGATGCCGCGCGCGGCTCGTCGTGATTCTCGATGAAGCGGACGAGTTTCCGCTGGTACCCCGGGTCGCCCGAGAGATGGAGGCGGATCGCCCCGGCTGTCTCGCGGACGAGACGGTCGTAGAGCCGCTTGTCGTAGCAGTAGTCGAACCCCTGCTGCTGCAGTTCCCGTTCGAGGTCCCAGTAGGCCTCGGCGAAAAAAGTGAATCCGGGGTATCGTCCGCGGACGGCCCCGATGATTTCGTCCCAGTACTCGCGCCGCGGTTCCCGTCCCGCCCGGTCGCCCCAGGTCTTGCGGAAGATGCCGTTGATGAGCAGCATGGCCATGTCGCAGCGCACCCCGTCGCACTGGCCGGCAATGCCGAGCAGCGCCCCGGCGGCGGCCTCGCGGAGCCCCGGGTGGAAGGCGTTCAGCTGGGCCACGTCCTGCCAGGGTGGGTAGTTGGGGTCCCGGCCGCAGGCGAAGACCCGCCCGCCCGACCGGAAGAACTCCCGCGGCGCCCGGATCAGGTCCGCCGCATCTCCGCCGATGAAGAACTCGGGGTGTTCGAGGACCCAGTCGTGGTCCTGCGCCACGTGGTTCGGCACGAAATCCAGAATCAGGCCGAGCCCGCAACGGGCCAGGGCCGCGCGCGCCTCGGCAAGGGCGCCGGGGCCCCCGAGGCGCTCGTCCACCGTGTAGTCCCGTATGCAGTAGGGCGAGCCCTGGATGTCGGCGGGGGTGAAATCGGGGAGGATCGTGCGGCATTCCTCGAGAAGGGGCTGAAGGCTTCGGGCCAGCCTCGTTCCCGTCGGGCTTCTCCGCCAGACCCCCATGAGCCAGACCGCGTCGAAGCCGAGGTCGGCGATGGCTTCCCACTCTTGGGGCGGAACGGTGGCGAGCGTGACGGGGCGCTTTAGCCTGCGGCCGAGCCCTTCGACCCAAACCAAGGCGTTGATCTCGTAGATCGCGGGCTGCCCGGCGGAAAGCGACATGCCGTTTCCCTTTCTGCGTGTGAAGGTCCCCGGCGGGGATCACCCGCGGTCAGCCGGGGCGTCCTGCGCGGATGACGACGTGGTTTTCTTTCTTCGCACCGTCTGAGACAGAAAGACGAGCGCAAAGAGGACAACGCCGGCCAGGTCGGTCATCCAGCCCGGCTTGATGAGCAGCAGCGCCGCGGCCATCAGGGCGATCCGCTCATAGCCGGTCGTCCGGATCGCCAGGCAGCCCTGCACGGCGGCGGCCAGGCAGACAACTCCGAAGGTTGCCGTGCAGACGGCCAGGACGATGCTGGGCCAGTCGCCGATCATCAGCAGCTCAGGCGCGTAGACGAACATGAAGGGGATGATGAATCCCGCGATGCCGAGCTGAAAGGCCGCAAGTCCTGTCTTCCAGGGATCGGACTGCGCGATCCCCGCTCCGGCATAGGCGGCCAGCGCAACGGGGGGCGTGATGTCGGCCCGCGTCCCGAAATAGAGGATGAACAGGTGGGCGGCGATGGCCAGCACGCCCATGTCGACGAGCGCGGGCGCCACCAGGGACGTGATGATGATGTACTGCGCCGTCGTCGGAACGCCCATTCCCAGGAACAGGCAGGCGATCATGGTGAAGGGCAGGGCGAGGAAAAGATAACCCTGGGAGGCGTCGACGACGAAAGACGAGAACTTGAGGCCCAGCCCGGTCATGGTGATGCTCCCGATGATGATCCCCGCTGCCGCGCAGGCGGCGGCGACCTGGACCGACCCGATTGCCCCCTCCCGCAGCCCGTCGAGGATGGAGAGGCCGAAGTGCTTCAGGGATTCCCGCCTCACCAGCGCCATGACCAGCGAAGTCAGGATCGTCACGGCGATGGCCCAGAAAACGGCGCGCTCGGGCGAGTAGTCTTCCATAAGGAAGAAGATGAGGGCAAAGACGGAGAAGAGGTGGTGCCAGCCCCGCGCCAGTGTGTCGCGGATGCTGGGCAGATCGGACTTGGGAAGCCCCGTGAGGCCGAGCGACACGGCCCGGAAGTGAACCTGCATGAAGGTGGCAAAGAAGGCCAGCGTGGCGGGGATGAACGCGGCGACGCAGACCTTGAAATAGGGGATCGCCAGGAACTCGGCCATGATGAATGCCGCCGCGCCCATGACGGGCGGCATGATCTGCCCCATGGTGGATGCCGAGGCCTCGACGCCCGCCGCGAAGTGGGCGGGATAGCCCGTTCGCTTCATCAGGGGGATCGTGAACGACCCCGTGGTCACGGTGTTCGCCACCGAGCTGCCGGAGATCATGCCGAAGAACGTGCTCGAGACGACGGCCGCCTTCGCCGGCCCCCCCCGCGTCCATCCCGTGAGGGCGAATGCGATGTCCGTGAAGAATTCTCCCGCCCCCGTCTTTCGCAGCAGGGTTCCGTACAGGATGAAGAGAAGGATGAAGTTGGCCGAGACCCCGATCGGCACCCCGAAAATCCCGTCCGTGGACAGGGCCAGGTAAGTCGAGAGCCGCTTGATGCTGTACCCTTTGTGCGAGATGACGTCCGGGAGCCAGGGACCGAGCAAAGCGTAGAGGATGAACACGATGGCGATCAGCGTGACGGAGAATCCCGTGGAGCGCCTCGAGGCCTCCAGGACGAGGAGCACCATCAGGCATCCCATGACCACATCGAGGGTCTCGTAGGACCCGGCCCGGTTCATGATCGGCGTGGAGTAGAGGAAGAGCCAGATGCAGATGGTTCCCGACGCGACCAGGAAGACGCCGTCGAACAGGGACATGCGGTGCCACGGCGAGTGTTTCTTCGTCAGGGGGTAGAGGGCGAAGACGAGAATGGACATGAAGAACCAGTGCAGGGCGCGGTGGTCGAGGGCGAAGAAGGGGTGCGTGTAGGCGTAGTACAGGTGGTAGAGACTCGCCGCGACGGCGAAGACAGTGAGCAGGACGTTTGCCGGTCCTTTGTAGGTCCGGACCCGTTCGAACTTTTCGAGGATTTCCTGGCCGCGCTTTTTCTCCTCCTCGAATTCGTGCTGGAGCGCTTTTTCGATTTCAGCCATGGGATCCCGGACCTACCGTTTCGCGATTCGAAGTTGAAGGAGGCTCCCGCCCGGTGCAAGGTCGGTCAATGCGACCCGCGAGCCGCCCGACTCAATCACCTGCCGGGAGACCCGGCCGACCCGGATCAGGAGGTCCTGGAAGGGCCTGTTGACCGCGACTCGCGTCCAATCGCCGTCGAAGGAGATCCTCGTCTGCGGGTGTGATTCCAGCCCTGCTCCATACCACAGATACTGTTCTTCCAACAGGACGAAGTGACCGTTCCCCGCGACCTGGAAGATGGCTCGAACGGGGGTCCCGTCGGAGGAGTGGGTGTATTCGAGCCGGAAAAGATCCCCCGGCGCGACAGGCGTACGCCACAGCAGGCCGCCTTCCGGATGGCTCAGGATCTCGAGCTGCAGGCCGCCTGTGCCCTCCGCAAGGCAGGAAGGGAGTGGCAACAGCAGGGATGCGGCAAGGACCAGTATCGCGATCGGGCGCATCATTGAAAAAAGCCCGGCCGGGGCCCGCCCGGCCGGGCAGGGGGTCGCTACTTGAGCGCCTTGATTTCCTTGAAGTACTTCACCGAGCCGGGATGAAGGGGGATCGGGCTGTTGACGCCGTTGGCCGGCGTCAGCTGTGCGGCGACCGGGTGGATGTTGACGAGAGCGTACTTGCCCTCCTTGACATTGCTGAAGATGGCCTTCGTGATCTTGTACGCCACGTCGTCCGGCATCTTCTTGTTCGCCACGAGCACGTTGGAGTCGCCGAGGCAGAGGGTGTCCTTGTCCTGGCCGGGGTAGGTCTTGGCCGGGATGGTGTTCTTGATGTAGTAGGGGTATTTCTTGATGATCCGGTCCGCCATAGCCCGATCGATGGGAACGAGCACGATCTCCCGGGAGGCGGCCAGATCGAGCACGGCGGAGCCCGGGTAGGCGAAGTTGAAGAACACGGCATCGACGACCCCGTCCTTCAGCGCCTGGACGGACTCATTCTGCGAGAGGTTGGCGATGGTGATGTCCTTGTTGAGCGTGAATCCATGCTCCTCGAGGATGATCTTCGCCATGTTGGCGCAGCCGCTGCCGGGCACATCGATGGAGACCTTCTTGCCCTTCAGGTCCCTGATCGATTTGATCCCGGATTGCTTCGTCGTCACGATGTGCTCCGGGGCGGGGTACATCTGGAAGAGGGCGACGAGAGGGAGCTTCTCCTTGAAGGGGTCCTTGCCCTGGGCGGCGTTGTAGGCAATGCTTCCCATCACCATTCCCATATCCGACTCACCGCCTCCGACGAGGCGGCTGTTCTCGACGGACGCTCCCGTCGATTCCGATGCGCAGCGGAACCCTTCGACGGTCTTCTCGATGATGACCGCCATGCCCCCGCCGAGCGGATAGTAGGCGCCGCCGGGGCTGCCAGACGAGAGCGTGAGGAACGTTTTCCGTTGTGCAAGCGCATCGTCTCCGCCGGCCAGCGCGAGGACGAGCATAACAGCCGCGACGCACAGGAGTGCTCGTTTCATAATCCCACCTCCATTCTGGTATTGCCTGTTTTTATAGCGGCTGATACCGGATCCGTCCAGCTTTTTCGAAGCTCGAACGGTGGAATGGAAAAGGAAATTATACAGGCCGGTCAAAATGGGCCAGATGCAAAGCGGCTTGAAAGGATTGAAGTTAGGAAGCTAAGAAGTTATGAAGCTCGGAGAGAAGAGGGAAGCATGCAAACTCTCTTCAGACTGTCAAAACTTCTCAACTTCCCAGCTTCACAGCTTCTTCCTACTTGAGGCCCAGCACGTCCTGCATGTCGTACAGCCCATTCTTCTGCTTCACGATCCATTTCGCGGCGGCGATGGCCTCGCGGGCGAAGGTGTCCCGGATGAAGGAGCGGTAGATCAGTTCCACCCCGGCGCCCATTTCGCTGAAGAGGGCCGGGCTCACGTTCGGCACGAGGACGCAGCGCGTCTTTTTCGTCAATTCCCGGATGCGCTCCATCTCGTCGAGCATGAACCCCATGGTCCCCATGACCATGGAGGTCTTGAACTCGGCGGCGATTCTCAGATGGGCAAGGGACGATTCCTTGTCCGTGAAGTCGATGACCACGCAGCTGTTCCGGATGCAATCGCGTAAATCGTCCACGACAGGCACGCCAAAGAAGCCCATGTGATTGAACTCGCCGGCATCCTGCCCGACAAAGTGGCTCCCCTTGACGTCTACGGCCCCGATCAGCTCGATGCCGTCCGTCTCGTTCACGAACTGCATCAGCCTTGCCCCCATCTTGCTGCTCACGCCCGTGACAATCGCCTTGACCATGACTTTCCTCTCTTTCGACTCCGTCCTCTCTATACACGCAACGGAGCCGTTAACACAGCCCTTTGTTGGGTGCGGGATCATGGAGCGGTGAAACGGGGGCCGCCCGTCCACGCCGCGAGCCCGTATCACGAGCCGCAACCGGGGCTTGCGCCCGCAGTGGCACGGAGCAAGAGGGGTGCCAGCGACATGAAATTTCAAAAGGGTTCGATATGAATGGGGAAAGAGCGTCCGGGCAGGAAGCTCGGAGGTGGGGGACCCCTACAAAAATGTACAACCGGACCCGTGAGCAGACAAAATCGTCTGCCGTGCGCCGTGACGGGCGGTGAGGCGGAGGCTCTCCGTTTTTGGCCGCCCGGGCATCGGGAATCGGGAAGATGTGCCTTCCCGAAACCCGATGCCCGAATCCCGTTTCACGTCGGTTTACCCGATCGCCGGTCCGCCCCGCTCCGCCGTGCGGATTCGGATGACGTCCGGGAGGTCCAGGACGAAGATTTTCCCGTCGCCGATCTCCCCGGTGCGGGCGCCCTTGATGATCGCCTGGATGGTGGGTTCCACGAAATCCTCGTTCACGGCGATTTCGAGCTTCACCTTTTTCAGGAGGCTTCCCACCTCTTTCGCGCCCCGGTAGACTTCCGTCACACCCATCTGCCGGCCCCTGCCGAGGACGTTGGAGACGGTCATCAGGTTCACGTCGACCTCTTCGAGCGCTTTCATCACGTCGTCGAGCTTGTGCGGTTTGATGATGGCAATGATGTATTTCATCGTCTCAACCTCCTAATCGACCAGCGTGTATGCCGACTCGCTGTGCTGGGTGAGGTCGAGCCCCACGATTTCTTCGGTCTTCGCCACGCGGACACACATCAGGGTGTCGACGAGCTTGAAGATGGCCCAGGTCATTGCCGCCGCGAAGGCGATCGTCACGGCCACGAGCATGCACTGCACCCCGAAAAGCTGGGCATTGCCGAAGAACAGCCCGTTGGCGCCGGCCTCGTTGACGGCCTTCTCGGCGAAGAGCCCCGTGGCCAGCGTTCCCCAGATCCCGCCGACGCCGTGGATGCCGAAGACGTCGAGCGAATCGTCATACTTGAAGAAGGACTTCACCTTGGCAATGGCGAGGTAGCAGAAGGCGCTCGCGATCATGCCGATGAAGATGGCGTTCATGGGATTGACGAAACCGCAGGCCGGCGTGATGGCGACCAGCCCCGCGACGGCGCCCGATATGGCCCCGAGGGCGGTGGGGGCCCTGTGCGTCATCCACTCGATCACGGCCCAGGTCAGCCCCGCCGCCGCCGTGGCGACCGTCGTGGTCACGAAGGCGTTGGCCGCAAGCTCGTTGGCCGCCAGTGCACTGCCCGCGTTGAACCCGAACCAGCCGAACCACAGCAGGGCGCCGCCCAGGACGGTAAAGGGCAGGTTGTGGGGCGTGAAGGTTCTCTTGTCGTACCCGATCCTCCGGCCGATCAGCAGCGCGAGCACCAGCGCCGAGACGCCCGAGCTGGTGTGGACCACGATTCCACCGGCGAAATCGAGTGCGCCCAGATCCCTGAGCCATCCGCCCATTCCCCAGACCCAGTGTCCCAGGGGGTTGTACACGAAGGTCGCCCAGAGAACGGTGAAAGCGAGAAACGCAGGGAACTTGATCCGCTCGGCGTAGGTCCCGATGATCAGGGCCGGCGTGATCACCGCGAACATGCACTGGAAGATCATGAAGGCGTAATGCGGTATCGTGGCCGCGTAATCGGTGTTGGGCTGCATGCCCACGTTCCGGAGCCCCGCCCAGTCGAGGCCGCCGATGATCCCCTTGAAGGCATCGGGGCCGAAGGTCAGGGAGTAGCCGTAGAGCACCCACTGCAGCGTGATGACGCAGAGGATGATCAGGCACTGCATCAGGATGGAAAGGACGTTTTTCCTTCTCACGAGACCGCCGTAGAAAAAGGCCAGTCCGGGGATGGTCATGAGAAGAACGAATGCCGACGATATGAGCACCCATGCGGTGTCGCCCGAGTTCATGTTCGTACCCTCCTGTGATGGATTTGGATAATGACTGATTCAGGGTAACGCAAATAGGGTGCCAGGAAGGAAAATAATCGTAAGTCAACGAATATAAACAACATATATACATTCTGACGTCCGATGTGGTAAATAATAAAATACAATAATGTGTTTATTAATTTATAATACAACGATAATGTCTATTAAATATTAAGAGACACGAGAATGAGCGAAACGATGGTACGACGAGCGCAGGGAAACGGAAAATAAAAAAAGAGGCAGGGCATTCGTTGCCCTGCCTCCTCATTCACGTGTTCGACCGGTGCGGGGTTGTCTAGCCCGCGCTCTGTTTTTTCCGTTCGTCGATGTCGCCCGGGTACATCATGGCATCCTGACCTCGCTCCCGCGTCCGTATCCGGATCACTTCCTGGACGGGCGTGACGAAGATGAGACCGTCTCCCGGTTCACCCGTGTGCGCCGATTTGAGGATGGCCTCAATGGCGGGCTCCAGGTTGCGTTCGCTCAGGACGATGTTGACCTGGATCTTGGGCAGCATGTTCACCTGGTAGGTGCCCGCTCGTCCGACCAGCTGGACGCCCCCCTGGCGCCCATGGCCGCGCACCTCGAACGTGTTCAGCCCCATGATGCCGATCTCCTTCAGGGCGTCTATGACGTCATTGACCTTATCTTCGCGAATGATGGCTTCGACTTTTTTCAGCATGTTCTTCTCTCCATGAGTTCAGAAGTGTGGCGGATGGTATGCGGTCGCTGCGATCGCGCCCGGTTAGGAGTAGGATCTCTCCCCGTGGGAGCTGATGTCCAGCCCGACTTCCTCCTCCATGGGTTGGACCCTAAGGCCGATGCTGGCGTTCAACGCCTTGGCGAGCACATAGGTCACGGTGAAGGAGTAGACCATGGTGACGGCGATGCCGAGAAGCTGGATGCCCAGCTGTGCCGGGTTTCCGAAGAAGAGGCCGTTGACGCCGTCGCTGTTGACGGACACGGTGGCAAAGAGTCCGGCGGCAATCATCCCCCAGGTGCTGGAGATGCCGTGGCAGGCCCACACGTCGAGGGACTCGTCGAGCTTGCGGCGGTCGCGAAAGCGGATGGCGTAATAGGAGAGCGGCGCCGCCACGGCCCCGACCACCATGGACGCCATGGGCGTGATGAAGCCCGATGCCGGGGTCACGGCGGCAAGACCCACGACCATGCCCGTGGCGATGCCCAGGGTGCTGGGCCTTCCGTCGAGCCAGGAGAGAACCATCCAGACCAGGCCCGCCGTGGCTGCGGAGGTATTGGTCGTCAGCAGGGCGTTGACGGCGACGCCGTTTGCGGCCAGGGCGGAGCCGGCGTTGAAACCGAACCAGCCCACCCACAGCAGACCCGTTCCCAGCACCGTCAGGGGGATGTTGTTCGGCTCCATCGGGGCCGTTCCGAATCCCTTGCGGGGGCCGATGACCAGGGAAAAGGCCAGGGCGGAAAAGCCGGCCGCGATGTGAACCACCGTCCCGCCGGCGAAATCGAGGACACCCATGTTCTTGAGCCAGCCGCCCTGTCCCCAGACCCAGTGGCACAGGGGATCGTAAACCAGCGTGGCCCAGATCAGGCTGAAGAGCAGGAAGCTCTTGAATCGGACTCGCTCCACGAAGGCGCCCGTGATCAGCGCCGGCGTGATGACGGCGAACATCATCTGGAAGGCCGCAAAGAGACCCTGGGGAATGGTTTTCGCGTAGTCCGGGTTAGGCGACGCGTCGACCCCCTGGAAGCCGATGAAGTTCAGTCCGCCGATGAGGCCGCCGATCGACGACCCGAAGGACAGCGAGTACCCGTAGGCGACCCACTGCACCCCGATGAGGGCCATGAAGATGTAGCTCAGGGTCAGCGTGGAGAGGACATTCTTTCTGCGAACCATGCCCCCGTAGAAGAACGCGAGGCCCGGCGTCATCAGGAGAACCAGAGCGCAAGAAACCAGAATCCAGGCAGTGTCGCCCGTGTTGATCTGTGGAGCCATGTTTTCACTTCCCCCTCCGAAATGGAATGCTCTTCAGATTGCAAGACGCCGGCCATTCAAAATAATGTATCAATACAGTTACTTATCGAGCATCCCGTGCCGTTTTGTGGTACGGTTATGTGTAATATTAGAAGAAAGGCACGAATATGTCATTTTAGATTGATAATGATACACGGGAGAGGGAAAAACAGGGTCGGGAAGGGATGAGAAAGTGCCGGGGCTGACGGTCATCCCCTCTCGTTCAAGGGGGGAGAGAGGACAGGCTCGATTGATCCCGCTCGTCGGGGATGGCCGGCGGCGGGACTGGGCACCGTGCATGCCCCGGCACCGATCGTTATTTTTGATCTGCAGCCCGTCCTTTCAGGCAGTGGGCCGCTCGTAGTGTACGGCGGCGAGGCCCAGGATCGCCAGCGCCACAACCACGGCCAGCAGCGGGTAGGTTAACCATGCCGTCAGTCCAAGCAACTTGATGCCGGCAACGGCGCCGATCGCGCACAGGAGGACGAGAATCTGCAGGAAAATGACCTTCATGGTTTTCATCGCGTTTCACCTTTCTTGACTGTGTCCTTCACGGGCCGGCCGCGACGGGACCTTTCCCATTCCCCGGCGAACCTCAACGCTCCGGTTGCGCGCCCAAATAAAAAGCCGCCGGCCGAACAAACTGTCCGGCTGGCGGCCCGACCATGCCTTCTTTCCCTTCAGGACGGACCCACGGGCCCATCCCGAACCCTCACCCATACACCGAGATGCATGGCTCGCCTTCGCGCGTGCTTCGAATCTGTTGTTTCGGGAGCTGACCCTCCTTGCAGTGAACGATGGAGAGGCGAGGTCACAAAAAAGGCCGCCAGTCGAACACGAGGTTCGACTGGCGGCCCGACCATGTCTTTTCTGTTACCTCCGGAACGCAACATCATTCCGGACCCGAAAGCTATTCAATTGCAAATTATGCTTACCACACAAGCAGGCATACGGCAAGAAGAAATTGCGGAAATACCGACGAACGCAGCAGAGGGTTCCTCCTGGAGCCGTCTTCCGCTTCGCAGGGCTCCCCGGTCAGGAAAGAACTATACATGGTTGCGCACCGTGGCGGGATGCGCCCCCGGTCACCTGCACATCACGAGATGAAGGGGAGATCGTCCTGCTGCGGCTCGCAGCTGAAGCGGTCCTCCATGCAGAACTTGTCCAGCTCCTCCTCGACGGGGATGGGGTACTTGCCGGAGTAGCAGGCCAGGCAGAAGCTGCGGGGGTCCATGTTCGTGGCCTCCACCATGCCCCTGATGCTGAGGTAGTAGAGGGAGTCGAGTCCGATGAATCGTCCCACGGCGTCCACCGCGCCCTTCTCCGCCGCCACGAGTTCCCCTTTCGAGGAGAAGTCGATGCCGTAGGGGCAGGGGTTGCGGGTGGGGGGGCAGCTGATGGCCATGTGGATTTCCTTCACGCCGATCTGCCTGAGGTTGCGGATGCGGTTGCGGCTCGTGGTGCCCCGGATGATGGAGTCCTCGACAATGAGGACGCGCTTTCCCTGCAGGAGCGGCTTGACGGGGTTGAGCTTCACGCGCACGCCGAAGTCACGGATCGCCTGGGAGGGCTGGATGAAGGTGCGGCCCACGTAGTGGTTGCGGATCATGCCCATCTCGAAAGGCAGCCTGCTCTCCTCGGCATACCCGAGAGCGGCATAATTCCCCGAGTCGGGGAAGGGCATCACAATGTCCACGTCGGGGCAGTACTCGCGGGCCAGCTGGTGGCCGAAGCGCTTGCGGCAGAGGTATACGTTCTGGCCGAAGATGTGGCTGTCGGGCCGCGCGAAGTAGACCAGCTCGAAGATACAGTGGGCGGGCCGGACCTTTCGGAACGGCTTGAGGCTCCGCATCCCCGTGTTGTCGATGATGACGATCTCGCCGGGCTCCACGTCGCGCACGTAGGTGGCGCCGAGCAGATCGAAGGCGCAGGTCTCCGAGGCGACGACGGCCGCCTCGCCGAGCCTGCCGATGGCCAGGGGCCGGAACCCCCGCGGGTCGCGGGCGGCGATGACCTTGTCCTTGGTGAGCATCACGAGGCAGTAGGACCCCTTCACCCTGCCCAGCGCCTTGACGAGGGCCTCGTCGAAGCCGTTGCGGAGGTGGTGGGCCATGAGGTGGACGACGATCTCGCTGTCCATGGTGGACTGGAAGATGGAGCCCTGCTTTTCGAGCTGCGAGCGGAGCTGCTGGGCGTTGATGAAGTTGCCGTTGTGGCCCAGGGCGTAAGGCTCGCCGGCGTGGTGGACCAGGAAGGGCTGGGCGTTCGAAAGGGTCGAGGATCCCGTCGTGGAGTAGCGGACGTGCCCGATGGCCATGTGCCCGGGGAGTTTTTGGAGCGTGTTCTCGTGGAACACCTCCGACACCAGGCCCATCCCCTTGTGCTCGTGCACGGTCTTGCCGTCGGCCGTGGTGATGCCGGCGCTTTCCTGTCCGCGGTGCTGAAGCGCGAAGAGCCCGAAGTAAGTAAGCCGCGCCGCCTGTTCGTGGCCGTGCACGGCAAAGATGCCGCACTCTTCCCGGGGCCCGCCCTCATTCATCCAATCACTGAACATGGCTTGTACACGCATTCCTCTGACCTGTTGCCTTTTTCGGCATCAGGCCCTGGACTTTTTCCCTTTGCCTTGCGGCTTGCGGCTTGCGGCTTGCGGCTTTTTTCTTGCTGTCGCCTGTCGCCTGCCGCCTGTAGCCATTTCTTTCTTTTGTTCCGGACCCTGTACCCTGTACCCTGACCCCTGTTCTTTGTAGTACTCCTGCAGCGGGCGGACCTGCCATTCCTCCTTCTGGAGGGCCCCGATGGCCTCGCTCACCGCCTTGGCGCCGGCGACGGTCGTCGTGTAGGGGATGTTGTACGTGAGGGCCCCGCGGCGGATGTGGTAGGCGTCCATCGACGACCGGCGCCCGATACCGGTGTTGATGACGAGATGGATGTCCCCGTTCTTGATGAAGTCGACGACGTGGGGGCGCCCCTCGCTCACCTTGCAGATCGCATCGGAGGGGATCCCCTTGGCTTTAAGATAAGCAGCCGTTCCCCGCGTGGCAAGGAGCCGGAAGCCCATATCCTTCAGGTCGCGGGCGATGGGGACCATCCGCTCCTTGTGGAGGTCGTGGACGCTGATGAAGACCGTCCCCTTCAGGGGGAGTTGGAACCCCGCGGCCATCTGGGACTTGGCGAAGGCGATCCCGAAGGAGCGGTCGATGCCCATCACCTCGCCCGTGGACTTCATCTCGGGGCCCAGGATGATGTCGGCGTTGGGGAAGCGGTTGAAGGGGAAGACGGACTCCTTGACGGAGATGTGCCTCGGCACGATCCTCCGGGTCAAGCCGAGCTCCTTGAGGGATGTGCCGAGCATGACCTTCGTGGCGATCTTCGCCAGGGGAACGCCGATGGCCTTCGAAACGAAGGGGACAGTCCGGGAGGCGCGGGGGTTGACCTCGAGGCAGTACAGCACGCCGTCCTTGATGGCGTATTGAATGTTCATGAGGCCCACCACGCCCAGCTCGCGGGCCAGCATCCGCGTCTGCTTCTCGATGGTCTCGAGCAGGTCGTCGGAAAAGGAGAACGGCGGAAGCACGCAGGCGCTGTCGCCCGAGTGGATGCCCGCCTCCTCGATGTGCTCCATGATGCCGCCGATGACGGTGTCCGTCCCGTCGCTGATGGCGTCCACGTCGAGCTCCACGGCGTCCTCGAGGAACTTGTCGATGAGGATGGGGTGATCGGGCGAAATCAGGATCGCCCGCTCCATGTACTGTCGCAGCGTCGCCGCGTCGTAGACGATCTCCATGGCCCGGCCGCCGAGGACGTAGGAGGGTCGGACGAGCACGGGGTAACCGATGCGCTCGGCCGCTTTCAGGGCGTCCTCTATGTTGGTCACGGTGTCGTTGTCGGGTTGGTTGAGCTCGAGCCTGCGGACGATGTCTCCGAAGCGCTCGCGATCCTCGGCGCGGTCGATGGCCTCCGAGGAGGTGCCCAGGATCGGCACGCCCGCCTCGGCGAGGCCGCGGGCCAGGTTCAGGGGCGTCTGGCCGCCGAACTGGACGATGACCCCCATGGGCCTTTCCGTCTCGATGATGTGCAGGACGTCCTCGAGCGTCAGGGGCTCGAAGTAGAGCTTGTCCGAGGTGTCGTAGTCCGTCGAGACGGTCTCGGGGTTGGAGTTCACCATGATGCTCTCATAGCCTTCCTCGCGCAGGGCGAAGGAGGCGTGGACGCAGCAGTAGTCGAACTCGATGCCCTGGCCGATCCGGTTTGGGCCCCCGCCCAGGATGACGACCTTCTTCCGCTCCGAGGGCCGCGACTCGTCCTCGGTCTCGTAGGTCGAGTAGTAATAGGGCGTGAAGGCCTCGAACTCGGCGGCGCAGGTGTCGACGAGCTTGTAGACGGGGGCGACCTTCGCCTTCATCCTGAGGTCCCGGATCTGCTGCTCCGTCTTGTTCCAGACCTGGCCCAGGTACCGGTCGGAGAAGCCGAGGGCCTTGGCCTCGCGCAGCGCCTCCGCAGAGGGGGAGAGGACCCGGAATGCGTTCTCGGCATCCACGATCTCCTTCAGATGGTGCAGGAACCAGGGGTCAATATACGTGTAGCGGGCGATGTCCTCGATCGGCATGCCGCACTGGATGGCCGTGGCGATGTAGAACAGGCGCTGGGAGTTGGGCGTCGTGAGCCTGGGGATGAGGAACTCCTCGGCGTTCTCGATGTCGGGCGGCAGCTGTTGCAGCAGGCCGAATCGCCCGATCTCGAGGGACCGGACGGCCTTCTGGAGGGACTCCTTGAAGGTGCGGCCGATGGCCATGGTTTCGCCGACGGACTTCATGGACGTCGTGAGCAGGTCCTCCGTCTCGGGGAACTTCTCGAAGGTCCAGCGCGGGATCTTGGTCACCACGTAGTCGATGGTGGGCTCGAAGGAGGCCATCGTTTCGCGGGTGATGTCGTTGGGGATCTCGTCGAGGGTGTAGCCCACGGCGAGTTTCGCGGCGATCTTGGCGATGGGGAAGCCCGTGGCCTTCGAGGCGAGGGCCGACGAGCGCGACACGCGCGGGTTCATCTCGACGACGACCATCTCGCCGTTTGCCGGGTTGACGGCAAACTGGACATTCGAGCCGCCCGTCTCGACGCCGATCTCGCGCATGATGGCGATGGAGGCGTTGCGCAGGATCTGGTATTCCGCGTCGGTGAGCGTCTGTGCGGGGGCCACCGTGATGGAGTCGCCCGTGTGTACCCCCATGGCGTCGAAGTTCTCGATGGAGCAGATGATGACGACGTTGTCGGCCCGGTCGCGCATGACCTCGAGCTCGTACTCCTTCCAGCCAAGCACCGACTCCTCGAGCATGATCTCGCCGATGAGGCTCGCGTCGAGCCCCTGCTTGGCGATGTCGACGAGGTCCTCCCGGTTGTAAGCCACGCCGCCGCCCGTGCCGCCGAGGGTGAAGGAGGGGCGGATGATGATGGGGAAGCCGATCTCGTCGGACACCTTGAGGACGTCGGCCATGCTTCGGGCAAACCCGCTGCGCGGCACGCGCAGGCCGATCTTCTCCATGGCGTCGCGGAACTTTTCGCGGTCCTCGGCCTTGTGGATGACCTCCAGCGAGGCGCCGATGAGCTCCACGCCGTGCTTTTCCAGCACGCCGAGCTTTGCGACGCCCACGGCCGTGTTGAGGCCCGTCTGGCCGCCGAGGGTGGGCAGGATCGCGTCGGGCCGCTCCTTCTCGATGATCTTGGCCACGGCCTCGGGGGTGATGGGCTCCACGTAGGTGCGGTCAGCCGTCTCGGGGTCCGTCATGATCGTGGCCGGGTTGGAATTGATCAGGATGACCTCGTAGCCCTCCTCCTTGAGGGCCTTGCAGGCCTGGGTGCCCGAGTAGTCGAACTCGCAGGCCTGGCTGATGATGATGGGCCCCGAGCCGATGAGGAGGATTTTCTTCAGGTCCGTCCGCTTAGGCATCGCTTCGTTTCTCTCTGAGCATGAGGTCGGTGAATTCGGTGAAGAGGTACTCGGCGTCCTGCGGGCCCGGCGCCGCCTCGGGGTGGTACTGGACGCTGAAGGCCTTGAGCTCCGGGACGACCAGGCCCTCGAGGGTGCCGTCGTTGAGGTTTGCGTGCGTCGTCACGACGAGCTTCCCGAGGGTCTCCGGCAGGACCGTGAAGCCGTGGTTCTGGGAGCTGATCTCGACCTGGTTGCGCCTCACGTTCTTGGCCGGCTGGTTGATGCCGTGATGGCCGAACTTGAGCTTGGCCGTCTTGCCGCCCAGGGCCTGCCCGAGGATCTGGTGACCCAGGCAGATCCCGAAGATGGGGGTCCGTCCCAGGAGGTCCCGCACCGTCCTGACGATGTAGGGAAGGGTGGCCGGGTCGCCCGGCCCGTTGCTGAGAAGCACTCCGTCGGGGTCATAGGCGCGGATCTCGACGGCCGTCGCCCGGCAGGGAACCACGACGACCTCGCAGCCCCGCTTCTCGAGGTTGCGCAGGATGTTGTACTTCACGCCGCAGTCGATGACGACGACGCGCAGGTGCGATTTCGTTTTTTCCAGCTCCTCGATGGGACGGGGGGCGTTGTCCTTCCAGAGGTAGGGATTCTCGCAGGTCACGAAGGGGATGAGGTCCCGGCCCACGAGCCCCGGGTAGGCCCGGACCCGTTCGAGCAGGAGCGTCGTGTCGTCCGTCTCCGTGGAGAGGATGCCCCTCATGGCGCCCGCCAGGCGGATCTTCCGGGTGAGGGCTCTCGTGTCGATCCCCTCGACGCCGAGCTTGCCGTGCTCCTCGAGGAACTCCTTGAGGGTCCGGTTGGACCGCCAGTTGCTGGGGTGCGGCTGGTACTCCTTGACGATGAACCCCTCGAGGTGGATCTTCGAGGACTCCATGTCCTCGGGGTTGATCCCGGTGTTGCCGATGAGGGGATAGGTCATCGTCACGATCTGCTCCTTGTAGGAGGGGTCCGTGAGGATTTCCTGGTAGCCCGTCATCCCCGTGTTGAAGACGACCTCGCCCGTGGACTGCCCCCGGTGCGCGAAGGCAACCCCGCGATAGGCACTCCCGTCCTCCAGGACGAGCAGGGCACGCGGACGCTTTTTGAGCAGGTGCATGATGTCTGTGTTCCCGATGTTTCAGTGTGCGTGAAAAGGGCAGCCCGGAGGCTGCCCCTTTCGCCGTTTACAGCATCGGCAGGTACCGGCTGAGCTCGAAGTCCGTGACGTGGGTGCGGAACATGTCCCACTCCTTTTCCTTGTTGGCGATCACCTTGCCGAAGATGTGATCGCCGAGCACCTCGTTGGCCAGCACGCTCTGCTTGAACTCCTCCGTGGCCTCCCAGAGGCTGCCGGGCAGGGAGGTGATCCCGGCCTCGGCGCGCGCCCTGGCGTCCATCTCGAAGATGTCGTGCTCCACCGGGTCGGGCAGGGGGTACTTGCCCTCGACGCCCTTCAGACCCGCACCCAGCATGAGGGCAAAGGCCAGGTAGGGGTTGCAGGTGGGGTCGGGCGAGCGGAACTCGATCCGTGTCGCCTTCTCCTTGCCGGGCTTGTACATGGGCACGCGGATCATGGCGGAGCGGTTGCGGCGGGCCCAGGCGCAGTATACGGGCGCCTCGTAGCCGGGAACCAAACGCTTGTAGGAGTTCACCCACTGGTTGGTGACAGCCGTGACCTCGCGGGCGTGCCGCATGATCCCTGCGATGTAGCTCTTGGCCATGGCGGAGAGGTGGTAGGGGTCCTTCGGGTCGAAGAAGGCATTCTTGGTGCCCTTGAAGAGCGACTGGTGGACGTGCATGCCGCTGCCGTTCTGGCCGAAGATGGGCTTGGGCATAAACGTGGCGTACACGCCGTTCTGCCGGGCGATCTCCTTGACGGCCACGCGGTAGGTCATGACCGTGTCGGCCATGGTCATGGCGTCCTGGTATCGCAGGTCGATCTCGTGCTGGCTCGGGGCCACCTCGTGGTGGCTGTACTCGACGCGGATGCCCATGCTCTGCAGGGCGAAGATCGTCTGGCGGCGCAGGTCGGTGCCGCGGTCCACGGGGAGCCCGTCGAAGTAGCCCGCCTGGTCGATGATCTCGGCGTCGGTGTCATTGGCGAAGTAGAAGTACTCGAGCTCGGGGCCCACGTAGAAGGTGTAGCCCTGCTTGGCGATCTTGGCGAGGATCCGCTTGAGGGCGTAGCGGGGGTCGCCCATGTAGGGGGAGCCGTCGGGGCTCAGGATATCGCAGACCATCCGGGCCACGGGGCGGTCGCTGGGGCGCCAGGGGATGAGCTGGAACGTCTTGGGGTCCGGCATGGCGATCATGTCGCTCTCCTCGATGCGGGCGAATCCCTCGATGGAAGAGCCGTCGAACCCCATGCCCTCCGCCATGCCCTCTTCGAGCTCGGACGGGGTCACGCTGAAGGTCTTGAGCCTGCCGAGGACGTCGGTGAACCAGAACTGAATGAAGCTGACATTCTTGTCCTTGACGAATTTCTTTACATCCTTTGCGTCTCGTATGTTGGTCATCGGGGCCTCCTTCTTGGGATGTGAGTTCCTTCATTCAGTCCGGGCGCGATCGGCGCCCTTATCGAAAAGAGGAATTTTGACAGAGACTGCTTAAAAATCAAGTTATTTCGTTTCGACCGTGTCCCGCCCGCTATGCAGCCGCTACTTGGCCCCGCTGACGCTTTCCAGCGGCTCGTTTTCCACCAACTGCCAGATCCCGCAGGGACAGGCTCCCACGCAGAAGCCGCAGCCGATGCAGCGATCCGCGTCCACGGCGTACTCGTAGGCGCCGGAGCCCAGGTCCTTGCGCGAGATGGCGTTCTGGGGGCAGACCGTGACGCAGATCGAGCAGTCGCGGCAGGAGCCGCAGGAGGCGCATTCGCCGGCGCAGTCGTCCGCGTCGCCGAACCCCTTCACACGCGGGTCGTAGTACTCTAGCTTGATCCGGGCCGTCGGAATGGGCGGCAGCGTGTCGAGCGCGAGGTCGCGGCCCTTGAGCAGGGCGTCGATGGCCTCGGCGGCCTTGCGGCCGGCGCCGATGGCCTCCGTGAGAAGCCCCAGCCGCACCGAGTCGCCCACGGCGAAGACCTTGGGGTCGCTCGTCTGGAAGCGCTCGTTGACGACGACGAACCCGCGCTCCGCCGCGATCGTCCGGGGCAGGAAGCCCAGGTCGGGCATATCCCCGATGGCCACGACGACCGTGTCGGCGGGCAGCACGTCGCCCCGGGTGAGCTCGACGCCCTCGGCGGTGATCGACCGCGTCGCGACGGGCCAGAGGAATTTGGCCCCCGCCGCCTCGGCGTGTTGTCGCTCCTTCCCGAAGGAGGCGGGCTCCTGGATGTCGATGAGGGTGATGTCGGCCGCGCCGAGGCGGGCCGCCTCCGAGGCCGCGTCGCAGCCCACGTTGCCCGCGCCGATGACGACGACGCGCCTGCCGACGCGGATGAGGTTCGCCTTGGCGGCACGCAGGAAGTCCAGAGCCGGCAGGGTCCGCTCGATCCCGGGGATGGGGAGCATGCGGGGTTTCTGGGCCCCCGTGGCGATGACCGTGAAGTCGAACTCGTCGCGGATCTTCGTGAACTCGTCCCGGGTCATCTCCCGGTTGAGGTGGACCTTGGGGATGAGGCCCTTCACCCGGTCGATCTCGTGGCGGACGATTTCGTCGGGGATGCGCAGGCTGGGGATGGAGCTCGTGATCTTGCCGCCCAGCTCCTCGCCGCGATCATACACGACGGGCTGATGCCCCTTGAGGTAGAGCTGCCAGGCGATGGAGAGGCCCGCGGGGCCCCCGCCGACGACGGCGACCCGGTAGCCCGTGGCCGGGGCCGGCTCGGGCGGTTTGGCCCGGAGGCTCGACTTGCCCAGGACGGTGATGTCCACGGGTTTCATGCCCTCGACGGCGCGCGTGCAGTGCTGCATGCAGACGTTCGGGCAGAGGTAGCCGCAGACCGTGACGGGGAAGGGGGTGTAGGCCAGGGCGATGTCGACGGCCTCGTCGACGAGGCCCTTGCGAACCATCTCCCAGCGTTTCTGCACGGGAATGCCCGTGGGGCAGTTGGCCTGGCAGGGCGGCAGGAATTTCAGGTTCTCCCAGACGGGGACGTAGCGCCGCAGGGTCCCCGTCGTGATGAGCGGGACGGGGCTGCGGTCGAGATCCGTCAGATCCCCGATGAGCCCGCCCCTCCCGAGCTCCTGGTCCCAGACGAAACGGCGGAAATCCGCCATCTTGCGGACGGCCTTGACGCCTTTTTCGGCGGGCTTGCGGGCGACGAGGAGCTTCCAGGCCGCGCGGTCCGCCAGCAGCGTCTCCAGCAGCCCGCTGCGGCCGATGGCGCGGAGGAACTCCCTCATGTTGGCGGCGAGCCAGTCCCACTCGTCGTCACCGATCTCGGCGAGCCGGGCGTCCTCTTCGCTGAAGCCTCTGTGGGGGCCGCGGAAAAAGATCCGGCCCCCCACCATGCCCACGCAGGGCCGGTGGCCGAGGACGTTGTCCGGGTGGTGAGCCTCGTGTCCGCACACGACGGCGGTGCCGCCCGCCATGAACTCCGCGAAGGAGTCCCCGGCGCCGCCGAGCACCCACAGCTCGGGCGGGGCGAACCGCGGGTTCTGCTTCGTCATCGTCATGCCGCGGGCCCCGATGTCGCCGGCCACGCAGATCTTCCCCTGCGCCATGGCGTTGCCGACGCCGTTGGTCGCCTGGCCGTGGACGATGATCCGTGCCCCCGCGTTGAGCCAGCCCACGTCGTCCGAGGCGGGGCCCATGACCTCGATGAGGGTGTTCGGGAACCCCATGGAGCCGACGCGCTGGCCGGGGGATCCCGTGATCCTGACGGTCACGGCCTCGTCGCCAGCCTTCCAGAGGCGGCCGCCGATACCGTGCTGCCCGAAGGCCTGCACCTCGATGAGGCGGTGGCCTTCTGCCACGGCCTGCTGCATGCGCTCCTCGAGGACGCGGGAATCCACGCGCTGGCCGCTCTCGACGCCGTGGATCACCGCCGTGACGCGGGCGGTTTCCGGTTTCTTCTTCTGTGCGGTTTTTCGGATTGCCACGTTCGGGTTCCTTCTAGACGACGTATTTGATCTGCAGCCTCTCCGCGGCGCTGCGGTCGGTGATGCCGAGGGCGTCGGACATCCCGATGGGCAGCGACGTCGAGCGGCCGAGGGGGGCCACGATCTTCTTGAGCTCCGTGTCGAAGCTCAGGTAGACGTCCACCAGGCGCTGGGCCACGTGCTCGGGGTCGAGGCGCCTGTACAGGCGCGGGTCCTGGGAGGTGATGCCCTTGGGGCACTGGCCGATGTTGCAGATATTGCAGCGGTCGCTCTCCGAGCCCAGACATCCCGCCGCGGCCTGCATGATGTACTTGCCCACCTGGACGCCGCTGGCGCCGAGCATGATGAGAGCCGCCGCGTTGGCCCCGAGGTTTCCGTTCTTGCCGATGCCCCCGCCCGCGAAGAGGGGGATCTCGTTCTGTTTGCCGATTTTGACGAGGGTCAGGTAGGCGTCGCGGATGTTGCTCGCGATGGGGTGCCCCATGTGGTCCATGGAAACGTTGTAGGCCGCCCCCGTGCCGCCGTCCTCGCCGTCGATGGCGAGCCCCGCCGCGATGGGGTTGCGGGCCAGGTTGTTCAGGACGGCCAGCGCCGTGCTGGTCCCGGAGATTTTCGGGTACACGGGCACCCGGAAACCCCAGGCCATGTACATGGACTGGATCATCTTCGCCACGGACTCCTCGATGGAGTACTTCGTCTGGTGCGTGGGCGGGCTCGGCAGGCTCACGCCGGGGGGCACGCCGCGGACGCGGGCGATGAGGTTGTTGACCTTGTACCACATCAGCAGTCCCCCGTCGCCGGGCTTGGCGCCCTGGCCGTACTTGATCTCCACGGCGCAGGGGTCCTCCTTCATTTCGGGCAGGGCGCGGATGATCTCGTCCCAGCCGAAGTAGCCGCTGGCGATCTGGAGGATGACGTACTTGAGGAAGCGCGAACGGAGCAGGCGCGGCGGGCAGCCGCCCTCGCCGGTGCACATCCGCACGGGCATGCCCAGTTCCTCGTTCAAGTAGGCAACCCCCATCTGCAGCCCCTCCCACATGGTGGGCGAGAGCGCCCCGAAGGACATGCTGCCGATGACGAGGGGGTAGATCTCCCGGACGGGCGGGATCCACCCGTTCTCGCGGCTGAACGCCAGGGCCTCCTCGGGGGGCAGGATGCGGCCCAGCAGCGTCCGCATCTCGAACTCGTGACGGCCCGCGTCCAGGGCGGGGTCCGTCAGCATGGAGATGCGGATGAACTTGATCTGGTCGAGGAAGCTCCCGGGGGCATTGCGCCTGCCGCCGCGGCGGCGCGGGATGCCGCCGTTGTTGATGTGGAAACGCTGCTTGTCCACGTCCTCGTTGAGCACGGGCAGGATCGCGTCGTTGGGGCACACCATACTGCACATGGCGCAGCCGACGCAGGCGAAGGCGGCGTCGGTGCGCTGGTCGATGCCGTGGTAGACGGTGAACGCCGTGGCCGGCGTGTCCTTGATGCCGAGGGGCACGGTCACGAGCCGCTTGCGGTGAACGCCGAGCTCGATGGCCTGGACGGGGCAGACGGCGGTGCAGCGCCCGCAGAGGGTGCACTTCTCCTTGTCCCACAGGATCCGCCAGTGCAGGTCCTTCGTGCTCAGTGCGGATGGGTGAAGGGTTCCCATTGGTTCCATGTCTTGATCTCCCTGCGGTTGTTGTCCACGTACGCCACGTCGTATTTCATGGGCTGGAAATCCTTGCTGCGGTCCCGGTCGGGGATGGCGGCGTCGAGGCCGCACAGCTCGGAGGAGACGGCGTACAGGCCGGGCTTGCCGCCGATGATGCCGGGGCGCAGCTTCTTGCTGTCGTGGACGACGAACAGCGTCCTGTCGGGCGTGAAGCCGATGACGCAGTTGGGCCCGTCGATGATCAGCGGCCGGCAGGTGTGCTTCAGAAGCCGCAGCCTCGACGTTTCGGGGTGCCTGGCCAGCTCGTCGTCCCTCAGCGGCGTGATGATGTGCTTGTAGGCCTCGAGGCCCATGCCGAGGTTGTAGTAGGTGTAGTGCAGGATGTGGGTGAAGACCTCCGAGTCCGACTGGTACCCGATGTAGCCCGGGAACTGGCGCGACAGCAGAAACTCGCGGATCGGGGTGAAGGCCGTGTTCTCCCCGTTGGTCATCGTCGCCACGCCCTGGACGAAGAAGGGGTGGCACGCGTAGAGGGTGATGGCGTAGTTGGTGTTCTGGCGCCCCTGCGCCAGCATGCTCCGGGCCAGGATGTTCCGGTCGCCCAGGTCGAGGTAGTCGGCGATCGCCAGGGGGTCGCCGATTTCCTTGAGCATGATCGTGTCGGGCCAGAAACTGAAGACCATCATCGAGCCGTCCTCGAGACCCATCTGGCGCAGGGTGACGCGGGTGAGCATGAGGCGGAACCGGACCTCGGCCTTGGGGAGGTATTTCCAGTCGTCCGGGTAGTCGTAGACACTGATCAGGTAGACGTCCCTGCGGGGTGTCCCCGCAGGCGCCGGCTTCGAGGGGCGGATCGTCCGCTCGAACTTCGGCCTGAAGCCCCGGGCCAGCATGTAGTCGTCGAGCTTCTTCATGCCCGCGTTGCTGAAGATGCCGGAGAGTGTCGGGAAGTCCTTGTAGGGCTCGAAATCGCCCGCCAGGTCGGTGAGATACAGGCCGACACCCGATCCGTCATGCCCCTCCTTCATGAGGTTGAGCGCCTCGAGGGCGACCATGGGGGAGATGGAGGCCTGGCTCGTGATGGCAAAAAGTCTGCACATGATGCTGAATCCTCTGTGAATGCGGTGAGACGCGGAACAATCGCGAAGGTCCGTCGCGAAATCAGGACAATATTGTTCTACGCGAATGCCGATGAACGAAATTGTAATTGCCGCTGCTTCCGCCGGAACCGCCTCACTGGTCCATCCTGAAACGGCGGGGATCGATCCCGTACTTGTGGATCTTGTAGTGGATCACCCGCTTGGACGTACCGAGCAGTTTGGCCGCCTGGCTCTGATTTCCCTGCGTGCTCACGAGGGCATCGATGATGAGGGCCCTCTCGTAGGCGTTCATGAGGCTCGCCAGGGAAGACACCGTCCTGCTTTCTATGGTCTGCGCTTTCATGATTTTCCACCCCGTCTGGTCATTGTGGAATGCTGAACCGATGCAGACTCAAATGACAAGAAGCGTGCCACGCACCGTCCGGGTAAATCCGATTAAAAGGCATATGCGGGCTTAGATGCCAAGTATATGAATAAATGGACGAATATCAGCGTGCCGATGCCGGGTTCAGAGTTCGGTCAGGGCTGGAAACGCGCTGCGCAGTGTAAGTGGAAGAGAAAAAGAGAACACAATTGTTCCAAATTGACTGTGATTCGAAAATCATCCCGAAGCCCTTCCAGCCGCCGGGCGGCCTCAGGCGAGCCGCTTGGCCTTGAAGCGCGTCGGGTCGATCTCGTACTTCGCGATCTTGTACTGAATGATCCGCTTCGTCGTCGCGAGCAATTTTGCCGCCCGGGTCTGGTTGCCGCGGGCGTCCTTCAGGGCGTCGATGATCAGGGAGCGCTCGTAGGCGTTGACCAGGGTCTCGAGTTTGCCCCGCTCCTTTTTGGCTGCTTCCTTCGACTTCATCTGCAGCGACGGGGGCAGGTGCACGCTCTCGATGGAATCCCCCGGCGCCAGGATCACGGCCCGTTCGATGCAGTTCTCGAGCTCGCGGACATTGCCCGGCCAGTGATAGGCAAGGAGCATGTCCAGGGCCGGCGTGGAGATCCGCTTCACGCGCTTGCCGAGCATCTTCGCGTACTTCAGGATGAAGTGGTCCGTCAGCAGGATGATGTCGCTGCCCCGCTCGCGAAGCGTGGGCATGTAGATGGGAAAGACGTTGAGGCGGTAGAACAGGTCGGCCCGGAACCGGCCCCCGGCGACGTCCTGCTCCAGGTTGCGGTTCGTCGCCGCGATGACGCGAACGTTCACCGTCACCGTCCGCGACGAGCCAAGCGGCTGGAGCTGCTTTTCCTGGAGCACGCGCAGCACCTTCGCCTGCGCCGCCTGCGAGAGCTCCCCGATCTCGTCGAGGAAGATCGTCCCGCCGTGGGCTTCCTCGAAGAGGCCCCGCCGGCGCTGGATGGCCCCGGTGAAGGCGCCCTTCTCGTGGCCGAAGAGTTCGCTTTCCACGAGGGTGTCGGGCATGGCGGCGCAATTGACCTGGATGAAGGGGCCGCCCTTGCGGGGGCTGTTGGCGTGGATGGCCCGGGCGACAAGTTCCTTCCCCGTGCCCGTTTCGCCGTTTATCAGGACCGTCGTGCTCGAGTCGGCGACCTGGGAGATCAGGCTCAACACGTCGAGCATGGGCTTGGAATTCCCGATGATGTCCGTGGAGATCGCCCGCGTGTTGCTCAGCATCTTCCGCAGCCGGCGGTTTTCCTCCTCGAGACCCAGGCCGTGCACCGCCTTGCCGATCAGCTCCGCCACGGCCGACAGGATGGCCACCTCCTCCTCGAGGTCCGTCACCTTGTGGGTGAGCTTGTCGGCCGAAAGCACCCCGACCACCTTGCCGTCGTAGAGGATGGGCACGCAGAGAAAGGCCAGCTGGGACCGGTCCAGATTCTTACGCGCCCCCGTGCGGTCCAGAAAGAGATTTTCCTTTCCCAGATTGGCGATCGCCATGGGCCGGCCGGTCTGGGCCACCTTGCCGGTGATGCCCTCCCCGAGCTTGTAGCGGATGTCGAGACCCTCGATGTCCACGCCGCGGGCCACTTCCAGCCAGGCGTCCTTCGTGGTCTGGTCGAGGATCGAGATCATCCCCCGCTCCATACCGAGGCGCTTGCTCAGCTCGTCCATGGTCTTCTCGAGATGGTCGCGCAGCTCCCCGGCCTGGGTGAGAATCCTCGCGATCTTGTGGAGGGCAGCAAGCTCCTCGTAGTTGAAACGGCTCATGTTCTGTCCTGAAAGGCTCGGCAATTACACGTTTGTTCCTATAGCGAAAAAAGACACAAAAAACAAGGGTTCATCTTGTGCATGGACAAAAATGTCACGTGAAGACAGGGTTCAGGGGCCAGGGTTCAGGGTACAGGGGCAGGGGAAAAAGAATTCGTCCAGAAACCAGACCCTCCTCGGTACGGTGGGAACTTTTGGGGTACCTCCGCTGTCTAACAAGTCAGAAGTCCCGAATCCAAAGGAGGTACCCCCATGAAAACGGCGATTCGAATGTTTGCCCTTTTCTTCCTCGTCGTTTCGATGCTGCCCTGGGGCGCGGCCCATGCCCGCCCGGAGACGTCGGACGACCGCACCCTGTCACCGTACTTCTTCGTGAAAAGCGACGATCCGGCGCTGGACCGGCTTCCCCTGAAAGCCACATCCGCGTCGGTGCGGATTTCCGGGGTGATTGCCGACGTCCTCGTCACCCAGATCTATAAGAATGAAGGGAAGAAGCCCATCGAGGCCGTCTATGTCTTCCCCGCCTCGACCCGGGCGGCCGTCTACGGGATGAAGATGACCATCGGCAAGCGCGTCATCGAGGCAAAGATCAAGAAGCGCGACGAGGCCCGGCGCGACTACGAAAAGGCCCGCGATCAGGGGAAAAACGCATCGCTTCTGGAACAGCAGCGGCCGAACGTCTTCCAGATGAACGTGGCCAACATCATGCCCGGCGACGAGATCCGGGTGGAAATGCAATACACGGAGCTGATCGTCCCGACGGACCGCGTCTACGAGTTCGTCTACCCCGTCGTGGTCGGCCCCCGCTACTCCAACCAGACGGCCGGGACAGCGCCGGCTTCGGAGCACTGGGTGCAGAACCCGACCCTGCGGCAGGGCGAGGCACCGAACTATGCCTTCGATGTCTCGGCGGAAATCTCGGCGGGGATGCCGATCCGGGAGTTGGCCTGTCCCTCCCACAGGGTGAAGGCCGTCTACGGGAGTCCTTCCTCCGTGAAGGTTTCCCTCGATCCCTCCGAATCGGGCGGCGGCAACCGCGATTACATCCTTCGCTACCGACTCGACGGGGACCGCATCCAGTCGGGGCTCATGCTTTACGAGGGGAAGAAGGAGAACTTTTTCCTGCTCATGCTGCAGCCCCCGAAACGGATCACCACCGCCGACATCCCCGGGCGCGAGTACGTCTTCATCGTCGACGTGTCGGGCTCGATGCACGGGTTTCCCCTGGAGATCTCCAAGAAGCTCATGGCCGGCCTGATCGGGAACCTGAGGCCTTCGGACCGCTTCAACGTCCTGCTGTTTTCGGGCGGGTCGTCGGTCATGGCGGAGGAGTCGCTTGCGGCCACTCGGGAAAACATGGCACGGGCCATCCAGCTTATCGACCGGCAGCGCGGGGGCGGGGGAACAGAGCTGCTGCCCGCGCTGAAGCGCGCCCTGTCCCTGAAGAAGACGGAAGGGACGTCCCGCACCGTCGTCATCGTGACCGACGGGTATGTGACCGTCGAGGAAGAGGCCTTCGACCTGATCCGGAGCAGCCTGGGCCAAGCGAACCTGTTTGCCTTCGGCATCGGCACGTCCGTCAACCGTCACCTCATCGAGGGCATGGCCCGCGTCGGCATGGGCGAGCCCTTCGTGGTCACGAAGCCCGCCGAGGCGCAGGCGTCGGCAGAGGCGTTCCGCCGCATGATCCAGTCGCCCGTGCTCACGCAGGTGACGGTCGGCTTCAAGGGGTTAAGCGCCTCCGACGTGGAGCCGCCAGCCCTCCCCGACGTCCTGACCGATCGTCCCGTCCTCGTATTCGGCAAATGGCGCGGCCAGGCCAAGGGGACAATCGTCCTGAGCGGCATCGCGGGCAACGGACGATTTGTCGAAACCATCGACGTGGGGGGCGTGAAACCTTCCGCATCCCACGCCGCCCTGCGCTACCTCTGGGCGCGCCACCGGATCACGATGCTCTCCGATTACAACAAGCTGCGCGCAAGCGACAGGCGCATCGGCGAGGTGACGGACCTGGGTCTCCGGTACAATCTCCTTACACCCTACACCTCCTTCGTGGCGATCGATTCGGAGGTGCGAAACGCCGACGGGAACCCCACGACGGTGACGCAGCCGCTGCCGCTCCCCCAGGGCGTGTCGGACTACGCCGTGGGCGGCTTCGCGATGAAAGCCCATGCGCCCCTCATGGCGACGGCCGTGAGGGAAGCCGCGCCGGCCGGCGGCCCGGCTCTTACCCGGGAGAAGCGGGCAAAGGACGAGGAGAAGGGCAGGCAGGCGTCCGTGACCATCGCGGATGCCGCCGTTTCCGGGAATCTCTCGAAGACGGACGTCCTCGAGGCGCTCGACGGGCAGAGGCAGAAGCTGGCGGCCTGCCTGGCCGGTGCGACGGGCAAGCTGGCGATCCGGCTCACCGTCAACCCCGACGGCACCGTGAAGGGCGTGCGGGTTTTGTCCAGCACCCTTGCGGGCACCAAGACGGCGCAGTGCATCGTCGAGCATCTGAAGAAGATTCGACTGCCCGCCACGCAGGACGGGAAGGAGGGCAGGGCGGTCGTCACCGTCGTGTGCGGCTCATGACGCCTCATCGGACGGACCGGCCCCACGTGACGGCGGGGCCGGCCGCCCCCATCCCGATACGGGGGTGAGGCAAGGATAGTTCTTGACAAGAAGGCCCCCGTAAAGGGAAATCGGGGGAACGAAACCAACCGGGATGCCTGCTGCCGTGATTGCTGTCCTGAACCGGATGACCGATGACGAGGATGCCGACGCCGTCCTTCGATGCCAGAATGGCGACACGGATGCCTTCGAGGTTCTCGTCGACCGGCACCAGAAGCGGATGCTCAATGTCGCCTACCGGATGCTGGGGGACTACGACGAGGCCTGCGACGTGGTGCAGGAGTCCTTTCTTGCGGCCTGGCGCGCAATCCGGTCCTTCCGGCGCGAGGCGAGGTTCTCCACCTGGCTCTACGGGATCGTCGTGAACCACGCCCGGAACCGCATGCGGAAGGTGCAGGCCCTGTCGCAACGCGAGACCGCTTCGATCGACGACCCGGCCGGGCCGGAGGGCGAGGGCCCGGGGAGGGAGGCGCCGGACTGCGGCGAGACGGCGGACGAGCGGCTCGAGAAAAAGGAGATCGAGGCCCGGGTGCAGCAGTGCATCGGGACGCTGGACGCGGAGTTTCGCGAAGTCCTCGTCCTGCGGGACATCCAGGGCTTCACGTACGAGGAGATCGGCGGCATGCTGCACCTGCCGGAGGGGACCGTAAAATCGAGGCTCTTCAGGGCCCGGGCCGTGCTGAAGGACTGCCTCGTCAGGGTTTTGGGTGATTGGCCATGACGTGCAAGGAAATGGAAACCCGGCTCGCGGGCCTGATCGACGGGGCTCTCGACGAGGGCGAGAGGGAGCGGGTCGAAGCGCATCTGAAGTCGTGCGAGGGATGCCGCAGGGCGCTCGCGGAACTGGAGGCGTCCGATGCGCTGGTGAAGCGGCTGGAAGTGGTGGAGCCGCCGCCCTGGCTCAAGACGCGGGTGATGGCCCGCGTGCGGGAAGAGGCGCAGGGCAGGCAGAGCGTCCTCCGGAAGCTCTTCTTTCCCCTCCACATCAAGGTGCCCATCCAGGCCCTCGCCACGGTTCTCATCGCCGTCGTGGCGTGGAATGTCTACCGGACGGGCGAGACCGATTTCCGGCAGGCCGCTCCTCCGCCGGTCGTGGTGCAGGAAGCCAGCAAGGCCGAGGCCCCGCGGGAGACGGCGACGGCAGCGGAGGAGGCGAGGAAAGAGGACGGCACACCGAGCCGCGAGAAGAAGGCCTTCGCGCCGCCCGCAACCGGCGAGGGCCTCGCGGAGAAGAAGGCCGAGCCCGCCCGGGTCGCCGCAAAGGCCGACGCCGTCGGGGCCGCACGACTGCCCGAAGAGGCCCCGGGGAAGGTTGCGCTTTCGAAGGACGAGGAGAAGCCGGAGAGCGCCGGAGCGGTCGCCCGACAGGACACGGCCCGGGGCCTGGCGGCGTCGGAGCCGCAGCGGAAGCAGAAGGCCCTGAAGGCCCCGCTCGGTGCGGCATCCGGGGAGGCGGCGAAGGGGGAAGGCGCACCTGCGGCGGCGCCCATGCTGTCGGCGACCCTGTCGGCCCGTCCCGATCTGGACATCTCCGTCCGTGTGAAAGACCCGATCGGCGCCGCCGACAGGGCCGAGGAGGCGCTCAGAAAGATCGGGGCCCGGTCCATCGAGCGGAGCACCCGCGAAGGGCGGGTGACCCTGACGGCCCGGATCCGACCGGAAGACCTCGAGGCCCTGCGAGAGAAACTCGCGTCCCTGGGCACGCTCGGCGAGAGCGCAGCCGCCGCACCGCGGCCGGGCGTTCCTTTCGTTGTACGGCTGGAAATCCGACCCGAGTAGTCATCGTTCCCGCAGGTTCGCTTGACGGGATTCGGGCACACCGATGCCTCCGTACCGTTCCTCCAGGGCCGAAACCCTTATCCGGCAAGTCTTTTAGGGGTGGCAACCCGCGTTCCACGCAGTGGTATTTCTGGTCTGAAACTTGCATGGCTGTATAAAGGCAACTTTTCATCTATTTCTCCCTCGCGGGGGAGTCGAAGGATCAGGAGTTCACAGCTCCTCTTGATAGCCAGTCGCCGAATAGGACCGCTGCAGGCAAACGGCCGCCCGCGTCTGCCCGGTGGGATATTCTGCGGGTTTTGCGAACCTTTCGACATCGTCCTGTCTCTGTGCGTTTTCCGGAAACATTCTGTTGAAAGTTCGCTTCGCCGGATCGAACCGCTGGCATCGGGAGGAGCGTGCTCCGTAAGGGGGAATGTCTGCGCAGCCGCCTTCCCGCAAGTCGGGAAAGGCGACGGACGCAGACTTCGGTCACGGGGAAACGGGGATGCAAACCACGCAGACCGGATGCGAAGGAAGTCGGTAAAAACCAAACAGGGAACAGCAAACCACACCCAATGACAGAGAACAGGAGGAAAGAGAAGATGAAGAAATTATGGATCGGGCTGTTGATCGTCGCGTTGACTGCAGGATTTGCCTTTGCGCAGGCGAAGGGGACGCCGAAGGAGGCCCAGGCGATGCTGGCCAAGGCCGTGGACTTCTACAAGGCAAACGGGCAGGCCAAGGCCTTTGCGGCGTTCGACGACCCGAAAGGCAAATTCGTGGATCGGGATCTCTACATCTACGTGAGCGACCTGAACGCGAAGATCCTCTCCCACGGGGCGAACAAGGCCCTCATCGGCAAGACGCTCATCGATCTGAAGGACTCGGACGGCAAGCTCTTCATGAAGGAACTCGTCGACAAGGCGAAGACCTCGGCCAGCGGCACGGTCGACTACAAGTGGACCAACCCACAGACCAAGAAGGTCGAGGCCAAGCAGGTGTTCTTCCAGAAGATGGGCGACGTGGTCCTCGTCTGCGGGGCGTATAAGTAACGGACGGACAAACCGGGCCGGACGGGCCAGCCCCGTCCGGCCCCTGCATCAAAAAAAGGGGACGGGACGATGAACAAGATCCTTCGCAACCTGAAGCTGGCCAAGAAACTCCTGATCGGCCCCGTGGCGATCTCCCTGTTCCTGCTGCTCCTGGCGGCGGGCACCTATCACGGCATGACGAGCCAGAAGGCGGCCATGGACGACATCTACAACAACCGCTTCCAGGGCTACCAGAACAGCTCGGAGATCAGCCGGACGATCGCCAACGTCCACGCCAATCTCTACAAGGTGGTCAGCTGGGCGGGTGCGAACTACGAGACCTCCAAGGTGGAGGCCCTGGGCAAGGAGCAGAAGGCCGCCATCGAGAAGAGCATCGCCTTCGTGCAGGGACTCCAGAAAAGCGCCGCGATCACCGCGGAGGAGAAGAAACTCTACGACGCCACCCTGGCGCAGCTCAAGCTCTACCAGGAACCGGCCCTGGGGCTGCTGGACATCGCGGCGGCCGACGTGAACAGCGCGGCGCTGTTCATGACGGTGACCGATGAGAAGTACCAGGCCCTCAACAAAACCCTTACGGATCTCATGGCGCTCGAGAACCGGCTGAGCAAGGAGAACTACGAGGGCTCCATTAAGGATTCCAACCGGCTTCTGAGCGTGTTTGCCGTGGTGCTCGCCGTCGTGATCCTGCTGGCCGTCGCCGTCAACCTGGTCATGGCCAGGCTGATCTCGAAGCCGGTGAAGGAGTCGGTGGATGTCATCAAGAAGGTTGCCGAGGGGGATCTGACGCAGGACATCCAGGTGCAATCCCGGGACGAGATCGGGGAGCTGGCCGAGTCGGTCAACGCCATGCGCAAGAAGATGGGCGAGGCCGTGGGGCAGTCCATGGCGATCTCCAGCGTGCTGTCCGATTCGTCTTCCCAGCAGGCCGCCTCCATCGAGGAGACGTCGGCGTCGCTCGACGAGATGGCGTCCATGACGAAGCAGAACGCGGAGAACACCACGGCGGCCAACCATCTCATGATGACGGTCCGCGAGGCGATTGAGAAGGCCAACCAGGCCATGGCGGAGCTGACGCGGTCCATGACGGAGATCGCCCGCGCGAGCGAGCAGACCCAGAAGATCGTCAAGAACATCGACGAGGTGGCCTTCCAGACGAACCTACTGGCGCTGAATGCGGCCGTCGAGGCGGCGCGGGCGGGAGAGGCAGGCGCGGGGTTCGCGGTGGTGGCCGACGAGGTCCGCAACCTCGCGCTGCGGGCGACGGACTCGGCCAAGGACACGGCCAACCTCATCCAGGACATCGTCAACAAGGTGCGCGGAGGCGAGAAGCTGGTCACGGTGACCAACGACGCCTTCGGCAGCGTGATCGGCAGCTCGAAGAAGGTCCAGGAGCTGATGGAGGAGATCGCCGCAGCCTCCCGCGAGCAGTCCGACGGGATCCACCAGATCAACCGCGCCGTGGCCGACATGAACCAGGTCACCCAGCAGAACGCCGCCAATGCGGAGGAGCTGGCCTCGGTGATGTCCATGTTCCGGGTGGAGAGCGGCAAGAAATTGCCCTCGAACGGCTCCGGGAAGCGGGGCAGGGGGGGCGAAGGTTCGTCCAAACCGGTCGATTTCACGAGCCCCGACCCCGAGACCGTCATCCCCATGCAGGAACCGGGACAGTTCTGAAACGACAGAGCCGCGGGTTCCGTTTAGAACGCAAAAAGGCAGGGTTTCTCCCCTGCCTTTTTTTTTGCGTCGGATGCCGCGCCGGCACCCTACAGCGTCGGGGCCCGGAACGTGTCGCACTGGTTCGGGTCGCCCGTCTCGAAACCCCGCCTGAACCACCGCACCCGCTGCTCCGACGTCCCGTGGGTGAAGGCGTCGGGCACGACGGTGCCGCGGGTCTGCTTCATGATCCTATCGTCGCCGATGGCGCTTGCGGCCAGGAGGGCCTCCTCCAGGTCGCCCGTCTCGAGGATCCTGCGGGACCGGTCGGCGTGGTAGCCCCAGACGCCCGCGAAGCAGTCGGCCTGCAGCTCCATCCGTACGGAGAGTCGGTTGGCCTCGGCCCTGCTCACGCGCTGCATCGTCCCCTGGACCTTGGCCGTGATCCCCAGCAGGTTCTGCACGTGATGCCCCACCTCGTGGGCGATGACGTAGGCCTGGGCGAAATCGCCCGGCGCTTTGAAGCGAGTTTTAAGGTCCTCGTAAAACGCGAGGTCGATGTAGACCCTGTGGTCCTGGGGGCAGTAGAAGGGCCCCATGGCCGCCTGGGCAAACCCGCAGGCGGACTGGACGGCGCCGGTGAACAGGACGAGCTTCGGCTCCTCGTAGGTCCTGCCCGACTGTCGGAAGACGCCATGCCAGGTCTTCTCCGTGTCGGCGAGCACGACGGAGACGAACTGCGCCATCTCATCCTGACCCGCGGGGCGCTGCTGCGTCACGGCGGGAGGACCGCTCTCGGGCACGGACTGGAGAATCACCGACGGGTCGATGCCGAAGTAGAGCGCCACGATCACCAGGATCACGGTGCCGATCCCTCCGCCCATCATTCCCTTCGAGACGGGCATCCCCCTGCGGTCTTCCACGTTGTCGCTTCTGTCCTGGTCTTTCCACCGCATGATGTCCCTCCTTTCATGCGTCGGCTGCCGCCAACTCCATCTCCTTCTTCTTCAGGTAAACCAAAATCGCCGCCAGGGCCGCCTGGGTCATGCCGGGAATCCGCTGCGCCTGTCCGAAGGAGACCGGGCGGATCGCGTCGAGCTTGCACTTCAGCTCGTTCGAGAGGCTCGGGATCGCGAAGTAGTCGATGCCGTCGGGAATCTTCCTGCGCTCCATCTCGCGAAATTTCCCGACGGACTCGTTCTGCCTGCTGATGTACTCCTCGTAGCGGGACTCGATCTCGACCTGCCTCTTCACCGTCTCCTCGACGGCCGGCAGGTCGGCATCGAACGCCGCAAGATCATCGTAGCCGATGTCGGGGCGCTTGAGAAGATGGAAAAGCGACAGGGGCTTGCGTATGGGCAGCGAGCCGCGCCCCTCCAGGACCCGGTTGGTCTCGGCCGAGGGGTAGACCGTCCGGGACGAGAGATGCCGGATCGCGCCCTCGATCCGGGCGACGCGGCCCTGCAGGTCCCGGTAGTGCTCGTCCGGGACGAGCCCCAGCGCGTGCCCTTTCCCCATGAGCCGGATCGTCGCGTTGTCCTCCCGGAGAAGGAGGCGGTATTCGGCGCGGGAGGTGAACATCCGGTAGGGCTCGTCGACGCCCCGCGTCACGAGATCGTCGACCATGACGGCCAGGTAGGCCTCGGAACGCTCCAGGACGAAGGGCGGCCGGCCCTGGACCAGCAGGGAGGCGTTGATGCCTGCCCAGAGTCCCTGGCCGGCGGCCTCCTCGTACCCCGAGGTCCCGTTGATCTGCCCCGCGAGGAAGAGCCCCGCGATGCGCTTCGTCTCCAGGGTCTGCCGGAGCTCCGTCGGCTGGACGTAGTCGTACTCGATGGCGTAGGCCGGGCGCATGATCTCCGCCTGTTCCAGGCCGGGGACGCTGTGGACGATCCGCTCCTGCAATTCCAGGGGGAGGCAGTTGCCGAGGCCCTTGGCGTAGATCTCCTCCGTGTCGAGTCCCTCGAACTCCAGCGTGACGGGGTGGCGGCCCCGGTCGGAGAATCGCATTACCTTGTCCTCGAGCGACGGGCAATAGCGGGCGCTCACCCCCGTGATGACACCCGAGTAGAGGGGGGACAGGGCGATGTTCTCCCGCAGCAGCTGGTGCGTCTCCTCCGTCGTGTGGGAGAAGTAGGAGGGCAGGCGCTCCTCCCGGAGCCTCTCCGTCGTGTACGAGAACGGCTGGGGTGCAGGGTCGCTGTCCTGGCGCTCGAGACGCCCGAAGTCGATCGTGGAGGCCTTCAGGCGAGGCGGGGTCCCCGTCTTCATGCGCCCCATGTCGAAGCCGAAGCCTCGCAGCGATTCGGCCAGGCCCACGGAGGCGATCTCGCCGGCGCGGCCCGCGGGGGTGCGGAAGGTCCCGATGTGTATGAGCCCGTTGAGAAAGGTGCCGGTGGTGACGACGACGGCCCCTGCGGGGTACAAGAACCCGGTGCTGTCGATCACGCCCGCGACCCGGCCGCCGTCTACGGCGATGCGCTCCACGAGGGCCTGCCGGAGATGAAGGCGCTTCTGCTGCTCCACGACGGCCTTCATCGCAAGGCGGTAGAGCTGCTTGTCGCACTGGACGCGGGAGGACTGTACGGCGGGGCCCTTCGAGGAGTTCAGCAGGCGGAAGTGGACGGCCGTGCGGTCGGCGATCTTCCCCATCTCGCCGCCGAGGGCGTCGATTTCCTTCACGAGCTGCCCCTTGGCAAGACCGCCGATGGCGGGGTTGCAGGACATGAGCGCGACGGAGTCGAGGTTGATGTTGAACAGGAGGGTCTCGCAGCCCATGCGCGCAGCCGCGAGGGCCGCCTCGCACCCCGCGTGTCCGCCGCCGACAACGATGACGTCGTAGTGCTTCGCCATATCCGCTTCACTTCACGTGCGCGATCGGGAGAAATCCCGCTCATGCGGGATAGATCTGTGGCATGTGAACTCGTTCTTGCCTTTGCAGAGACTATTTAATAACATCCCTTCAAAAAAACAACAGAATTTCCCCCATGCCAAAGCCCGAGTTCTGGAACAACCGGAAGCGATACTTCGACTTCAAGAGCTTCCTCGTCAATCGGTTCGGCTGCAGCGTCTACAAGCTGCAGATCGACGCGGGGTTCACCTGACCGAACCGCGACGGGAAGGTCGCCGTGGGCGGCTGCGCGTATTGCGACGGGCGGGGGTCGGGACTCCGGCAGAAGGGGCTGCTCCCGCCGGTGGCGGAGCAGATCGCGTCGGGGAAGGCCCTGTACCGGAACCTCCGGGGGGCGGCGAAGTTCATCGCCTATTTCCAAACGTTCACGAACACCTACGCGTCCGTCGCGAAGCTCCGCGCGCTCTACGACGAGGCCCTGGCGCAGCCCGACGTCGTCGGACTCTCCATCGGCACGAGGCCGGACTGCGTGGACGACGGGATCCTGGGCCTGCTCGAGGGCTATGCCGGGCGGTCGCACGTATGGGTCGAATACGGACTGCAGTCCATCCACGACCGGACGCTCGAGCGGATGAACCGCGGCCATAATGCGGCGCGATTTGTCGAGGCCGTGCGGAGGACGGCGGGCCGGGGGCTCTTCATCTGCGCGCACATCATCCTCGGACTCCCCGGCGAGACGCGCGGCGACATGCTGGAGACGGCAAAGGCCGTCGCGGCCCTGCCCGTCGACGGCATCAAGGTGCACTCCCTGCTGGCGCTGCGGGGAACGGAAGTGGGACGGCTCTTCGAAGAGGGGCAGATCGAACTCATGACGCAGGAGGACTACGTGTCGACGGTCTGCGACGTGCTCGAGCTGCTGCCCCCCTCCGTGGTCGTCCAGCGGGTCACGGCGGAGGGCTATCGGGACATCTACCTCGGGCCGGGCTGGGCGCAGAACAAGCTAAGGGTGTTGAACGCCATTGACAGGGAGATGGAAAAAAGGGATACGTGGCAAGGTAAAAAGGCAGGCTGATGACCGGGGGGGCGTCCCGCGCGAAGAGAGAAGTTGAGAAGCTGGGAAGTTGAGAAGTTGGGAAGTTGAGAAGTTGAGAAGCTTGGGTGAGCGCAGTACCGACTGCATGACTGCGGCTTTTCCGATCTTCATAACTTCACAGCTTCCTAACTTCCATCCTTTCGGGACGCCTTGCATCTGGGCACTTTTGAACAGCCTGTAAGACAATATCCCGCTAACTTTGCTGGTACGGATGCGAATGATGATCAACTTTCGGGACAACGTGAAGAAGATGGCGGGCTATGTGCCGGGGGAGCAGCCCCCGCCGGGCTCGAAGGTCGTCAAGCTCAACACGAACGAAAACCCCTATCCGCCCTCCCCGGAGGTCATGAAGGTCCTGCACGGGTTCGAGGGGGAGTGGCTGCGCCGCTACCCCGACCCGATGGCCCTCGTTGCCCGCGAGGCGGCGGCGAAGGTTTTCGGCGTGCCCGCGGACTGGGTCATGGCGGCAAACGGCAGCGACGAGATGCTGGCGCTCCTGGCCCGGGCGTTCCTCGAGAGAGGGCGGAAGATCGCCTACCCCATGCCCACCTACTCGCTCTACATCACCCTGGCCGAGATGCAGGACGCCTCGGCGGTGGAGGTTGGCTACGACGAGGACTACAACCTCCCCGTGGAGGGGCTGATCGCGGCACAGGCCGACCTGACCTTCGTCTGTTCGCCCAACAACCCCTCTTCAACGGTGGCGCCCGTCGGCGATCTCGATCGGCTGGCGGCGGGACTCAAGGGCGTGCTGGTCGTGGACGAGGCCTACACGGATTTCGCAGACGGCAACGCGCTGGGCCTCGTATCGAAATATGAGAACGTCATGATCCTGAGAACGCTATCCAAGGCGTATTCCCTGGCGGGGCTCCGCGTGGGCTTCGGCGTGGCCCAGCCCGGATTGCTGGAGGGGCTTATCAAGATCAAGGACAGCTACAACGTCGACGCCGTGGCGCTCAGGCTGGCGGCGGCGGCCATGAAGGACCAGGCATGGATGAAGGCCAACGCCGGGAGGATCAAGGACTCCCGGGCAAAGCTGGCCGCCGAGCTTCGGAAGATGGGGTTCACCCTGTGGCCCTCGCAGGCCAATTTCATCCTGGCCAGGCCGCCCAAGTGCGACGCCCGCTACCTGTACCTGGAACTGCGGGACAGGGGGGTCCTGGTCCGCTATTGGGACCGGCCGAGACTGGACGACAAGATCCGAATCACCGTCGGCACCGAAGAGGAGAATGCCGTCCTGCTCGACGCCCTGAAGCAACTGATCCTCTAGAAGAAATATTCGGACCACACAGGAAAAGAGGATCGGGTGCCTGCCCGATCCTCTTTTCCTGTTCTTCCCTGGACCCTGAACCCTGCCGTTTAGCCTTTCAGCCAGGCCCTGACGCGCGGGATCTCCTCCGAGGCCCACTGGGCGGAGAGGCGACGGCTCAGGAAGAAAGCGAACAGTTCGTCCATCGTCTTCAGGGCCGTCTCGACGAGGTAGATGCGCTCGAGGATGCCGCCTTCCTTTTCCTCGCCCTCCTCGTTGAGGCCTCCCGTCTGCGGCAGCTTCATGGACTGGAACTGGAACCGGTCGGCTTTCAAGGTGAACTCCCATCGATCGCCGTCCTTCTCGAGCCGCAGGCGGGCCTCCCGCACCTTCTTGCCCTCGCGGATCGCCGCCTTGCCCTCTTTCAGGTCCGCGTGCAGTCCCTGGCAGGCCACGGTTTCCGCGTACTCGCCCTCGCCGGATTCCAGGACGACTCTCTTCTCGAAGGTTAGCTCCACCTCCGTTCTCCCCGGTATCGCGATCGTCCCGTTGCGCTCCTCGGACTTGAACCAGAGCCACGTCAGGAACTCACGGGCCAGAAATGCGGGGTCCGCCTTTTCCCCGGAACTCTTCGAGGGCTCGAGGAACGAGCCGCCCTCCAGGGCCGCGACGGCAGCCGCGGTTTTCCGGTCCATCTGTTCCGCATCCCAGGGTAGGCAGGGGGTGAACTTCGCGTTGAAGGTGATCTTGAAGAGGTCCTCGAAGAGCTCGAACACCTTGTCGGCATGGGAGCCGACGAGGAGCCAGCCGCCGGAAGGGGCCCACAGGACGTCGTAGAGGGACGGGACGGGGTAGGCCCTCGTGAGGAGGTGGAGGTAGATGCGCTCCTTGATCTCCTTGGCCTGTTCGCGGAAGAGCCTCTTCTTGCCGCTTTCCTTGAGGGCCTTGCGCTCCTCCTCGAGGCACTTGAGCCTGAGCAGGGCGGGCGGGATCAACTTCTTGTCGACGCGCAGCGCGAAGTAGAAAAAATCGCCCGCGCTGTACTTCGCCCCCTCGAAGCGCGTGTCGAGGGGGTTCTCCAGGCACGTCCAGCCGAAGGCCTGCTCCTCTGCCGACGCCGTCAGCTCCTGGAAGGCGTACTTCTTGATCTGGCGATCGAAAAAGGGGCGGAACTCCTCCGGCAGCTCACCCCTGACGCGGTATCGGGTAAAGGTCAGCGATCCCTTCAATAAACCCATGATGACTCCTCCTGTGAAGGCAGGCACGGTAGCCTATCGCACTCCGGTTTGTCAATGCTCATTCTGTGAAGCACACGGGCGGACGGGGGCATCCGCTGGGCAGAAGGTGAGAGGGTATGAGGGTAAGAAGGTTGGAGATGCCGAAAGCCGACCCCGTCTCGCCGCTTTTCCAACGTTCTCACCTTCTTACCCTCTATCTTGGGAGGTCCTGCATCGGGGACGTGTCGAAGCGTTTCGACGGACATATCCAGTGTGGACAGGGGTATCGATTTATGTTACGTTTCTGCCGAAATTCTGAGGGGTTCTGCTGGATGGGCATCAGGGCGATCGGGGTTGTCGGCAACGCGAACAAGGGCCATGTGGTGGACAACATCGCAGGGCTGTCCGAATGGGCCAGGGGCAAGGGCCTGGAAGTGCTCCTGGAGAAAGAGGCCGCCGTCAAGCTGGGCGCGCGCGGCTACCACGGGGACGAGCTGGGCAGCCGGGCCGACCTGGTCGTCACGATGGGGGGGGACGGCACCCTCCTGCAGGCGGCGCGGATCATGAGGCGCTCGAGCGTGCCGATTCTCGGCGTCAACATGGGCACCTTCGGGTATCTCACCGTCATCAACCTCAACGAGATGTTCGACGCCCTGGAGAGCGTGCTGGCGGGGGACTACCGGACGGAGAGCCGCATGATGCTCGATGTCTCCGTTCGCGACGAGCGCGGCGAGAGCTTCGAGTGCTGCGTGCTCAACGACGTGGTCATCAACCGCGGCAACTATTCGCGCCTGGTGGACCTGGAGACCCACGTCGACGGGCACTATCTGACGACCTACCGGGCTGACGGGCTCATCATCTCGACCCCGACGGGCTCCACGGCCTACTCCCTTTCTGCGGGAGGGCCCATCGTGCTGCCCGTTTTGAACACGATCCTCCTCAACCCCATCTGCCCGCACACGCTGACCAACCGTCCGGTCATCCTGCCGGACAAGGCGCTGCTGAAGGTCATGCTCTGGACGCGCGAGGCGGGTGCCATCATGAGCTGCGACGGCCAGGTGACCTACAACCTGAAGCCCGGGGATGTCATCGATGTCCGCAAGTCGGACTGCGTGACGAACCTGATCGTCTCCCCCCGGAGGGACTACCTGCAGATCCTGAGGTCGAAACTCGGGTGGGGCGGCTCACCCACGTCGACGAATCGAACGTAGCATGCTGAAGGAACTGGGCATCACCAATTTCGCCATCATCGACCGCCTCAGCCTTGCCTTCCACGAAGGGCTGAACGTCCTGTCGGGCGAGACGGGCGCGGGCAAGTCGATCCTCATCGGGGCCATCGGCCTGCTGCTTGGCGACCGGGCATCGACGGACCTGATCCGCTCCGAGGAGGACGCCGCCGTCGTGGAGGCCGTCTTCGACATCGGAGCAAGCCCGGCCCTTAAGGCGCGGCTGCAGGAGATGGGGTTCCATCCGGGCCGGGAGATCGTCGTGAAGCGCGTGGTGTCCCGGTCGGGGAAGAACCGGGTCTACGTCGACGGCAACCTCGCCACCGTGGGAATGCTGGGCGAAATCAGCGAGGCGCTCGTCAACATCTGCAGCCAGCACGAGCACCAGGTGCTGCTCGACCCGGAGAGCCACATCGACATCCTCGACGAGTTCGGCAACCTCGCGGCCCTGCGGGGCCGGTTCACCGCCCTGTACGATGAGGTCCAGAAGCTCCGGCAGAAGCGGGACGATCTGGCGGCGAAGAACCGCAACCGCGCGGAGCGGGAGGAATTCCTCCGCTTCCAGGTGGGCGAGATCGAGAAGGCGGCCCTCAAGCCGGGCGAGGACGCCGCCCTGCAGGAAGAGAAGAGGATCCTGTCCAACGCCGCGAAGCTCGCGGAACTGGCTCGCGATTCCTGGGAGGCGCTCTACGGGAGCGAGGAGTCTGTGCTGGGGGCGCTCGCCCGCGTGACGGCCCGCATCCGGGACATCCGGCGCATCGACCCGGGTTTCGCGGTGTCCGAGGACGAAATGAAGTCGCTGACCATCCAGCTCGAGGACGCGGCGCGGGCGCTGCGGGACTACCTCGGCAAGATCCCCTCCGACCCCGGCCGGCTCGAGGGGGTCGACGACCGCCTCGAGGCGATCGGCAGGTTGAAGAAGAAGTACGGCGGCTCCGTCGAGGGCGTTCTCAAGACCGCCCAGTCGCTGAAGGCGGAACTGCAGGGGCTCGACAGCGCGGCCGAGGACATCGAGGCGCTCGAGGCGGAACTGGCGACGCGCAAGGGCGCGCTGCGGGAAATGGCCGCAGGGCTCTCCGCCGAGAGGCGGCGCACGGCGGAGACCATGGAGAAGGCGATCGAGGGCGAGATTCACGCCCTGAAGATGGAGAAGTCCCGGTTCTCGGTCCTGTTCCGGGAGCCGGCGCCGGACGAAGAGGGCCTTGCGCCGCTGAACCCGAAGGGCATCGACCAGCCGGAGTTCCACCTCTCCACGAACGTCGGGGAGCCGCTCAAGCCGCTCAACCGGGTCGCGTCGGGTGGGGAGCTCTCTCGGATCGTGCTGGCCATGAAGAAGGTCCTCGCGAGAGCGGGTTCCGTCGGCACGGTCATCTTCGACGAGGTAGACAGCGGGATCGGCGGCGCCACGGCGGAGATCGTGGGGCGCAAGCTCCGGGATATCTCGAAGCACCACCAGGTCATCTGCATCACGCACCTTCCCCAGATCGCGTCCTTCGGCCGGACGCACTACCAGGTGACGAAGCGTGTTTCCGACGGCCGGACGAGAACGGATGTCCGGCAGCTCGGCGAGGACGAGCGACTCGAGGAGATCACGCGGATGCTCGGGGGCGTGGAGATCACGGACAAGACGCGCGCCGCAGCGCGGGAGATGCTGAAGGCGGCGAAAAAATAAACACGGGTCCAGGGGTCAGGGTCCAGGGGAAGAAGAGATGCTCAGAAAAGCGAAGACCAGCGACGTCAAATTGATCCACCGGATCATCAACCTCTCGGCAGCCAAGGGCGAGATGCTGCCCCGCTCGCTCGTGGACCTCTACAACAGCCTGCGGGACTTCTACGTGTACATGGAGGAAGACAACGGCCCCATCGTGGGGGTCGTGGCCATGCACCTGTTCTGGGAGAACCTAGCCGAGATCCGCTCCCTCTACGTGGCCGACGAGGTCCGCAAGAAGGGGATCGGCAAGAAGCTGGTGGAGGCGTGCATCTCGGAGGCGATCACCCTGGAGATCTACCGGATCTTCGCGCTGACCTACCAGAAGGAATTTTTCGCGCGCATGGGGTTTCACGAGGTCCAGCGCACGGAGCTTCCGGAAAAGATCTGGTCGGACTGTTTCAAGTGCTGGAAGTATCCGGACTTCTGCGACGAGTTTGCGATGATCATCGAGTTGTAGTCGAGGCTGATGACCGGGGGCCCTACCTGTGAGCAAGAGAGGGTAAGAAGGTGAGAGGGTAAGAAGGTTGGATAAGCCCTGCGGCCAATGCCTGCTCTACGATTCGCCAACCTTCTCACCTTCAAACCCTCTTACCTTCTGATTATCGGGCGCCTTGTACGTAACCCTTTTCCATCAGCCTGTAGGGAAAGACGGCTTCGAGACTGCTTGCCTTTTTTTCTGATCCGGACGTTTCAATGATGTCCTGAGGGCCCGATAATCATCATGCGAAAAATTATTATCATTTTGCTTATCGCGATGGTTGTCGGTGGCTGCACGTTCTTCCGAAAGCCCCCTGTCGTCACGCCGCCCCCCGCGGTCCCGCCGAAAGAGGTCCCGCCTCTTGCATCCGTCGCGGCAAGCGACCTCCCGCGGTTCCAGGACGACCTGGACCGGGCGTCCCTGGCGAGGGCTCTCCGGAAGAGCCTCGGGTACTATGCCCGCCTCCCGGAACGCACGGCGTACCGGATGGGGGACCGGCACGTGACCGCCCGCGACATGAAGGAATCCCTCGAGGCGTTCCTGGCGATCGTCGAGAGCGGCACATCCCCTGCGGCCCTCGAGATGAGGGTGAGGGAAGACTTTGATGTCTATCGGGCTTCGGGGAGCGGGCCGGCAGGCAGGGTCCTGTTCACGGGCTACTACGAGCCCGTCCTGACGGGCTCCCTCGCGAAGACCGACGTGTACCAATACCCCATCTACCGCAAGCCCGACGACTCGGTCGTCGTCCACCTGGGGAAGTTCCGAGAAAAATACAAGAACGAGCGGCTGATCGGCAGGCTCGAAAACGGAGAGCTCGTGCCCTATTACAGCCGCGAGGAAATCGACGGGGCGGGCGCTCTCGAGAACCGGGGGCTGGAGATCGCCTGGTTTGCCGACCCCGTGGACCTCTTCTTCCTCCACATCCAGGGGTCGGGGATGATCTGCCTTGCCGACGGCTCGTGTTTCCAGGTGAGCTACGCCCAGTCCAACGGGAGGGCCTACCGCAGCATCGGCAAGCTGCTCATCGACTCGGGACGGGTCACGCGGGAGGACCTCTCCATGCAAAGCATCAAGCGCACCCTGCGGGATCGGCCCCAGGAGGTGCGAGAGATCCTGAACCACAACGAGAGCTACGTGTTCTTCCGCACCGTCGGGGAAGGCCCGGTGGGCAGCATCGGGGTGGCGCTGACGGGCGGGCGCTCCATCGCGACGGATCCGGCGTTCTTTCCGCGGGGGGCGCTGGCATTCGTGAAGACCCGAAAGCCCGAGATCGGCCCGGATGGCGAGATCCGATCCTGGTCGTCCTTTTCCCGGTTCGTCCTCAACCAGGACGCGGGTGGCGCCATCACGGGGCCGGGGCGCGTGGATTTGTTCTGCGGCAGGGGCCGCGAGGCGGAGATCGCGGCGGGGCATCTCAAGGAAGAAGGCGAGCTGTATTTCCTGGTTTTGAAACGAGAAGCGAGGGCGAAGGGGCGCTGAGGCGACAGCCGGAAATTGTCTTGCCAGCCCTCGTTTTTCTGTGATAGAGACGAATTGCTTTCCAAGCGTCAGACCCCGGAGCAACCCCGTTCCGAAAAAGCCTAACCCGAACACCGCGTATTCCAACAACCGCATCCGGACATGTGCCCGACAGGACAGGGAGGGGGCCGCATTGCGTGGTCCTTTTCTTCGCAGGATTCGTCGTGAAAGAAAGGGGGGATTCGTGATGACAAAGCAGGACATGATCGATCGGATGGCAAAGGAGGCCCGGGTTTCGAAAGCGGCGGCCGGAAGGGCCCTGGAGGCGTACCTCCATGCAGTCGGGGATGAGCTCAAGAAGACGGGAAAGCTCAGCCTGGTCGGCTTCGGGACGTTCAACTGCGTACAGCGCCGGGCGAGAACGGGGAGGAACCCCAAGACGGGGGGCGCCATCCAGATTCCGGCCCGAAAGGTCGTCCGCTTCAAGGCGGGCAAGGGACTGACCGACGTCGTCAACATCTGAGGGAATCCCGCAACCCGAAAAGGACCTCCGCCTGCTGGGGACCGGGGGTCTTTTTTTGGAGCATCGGGAATAGCGGAGCGTCATCGCACCATGAAGAGCCTTGCGGACAGGATCGAAACCGGAATAGGACCCGAGCTGCGGGGCATCCTCCACGCGGCGGGGAGCCTTGCCGCCGGGATGGGATTCTGCGCCTATGCCGTGGGGGGCATGGTGAGGGACCTTTTCCTCGAGCGGGACACCTTCGATCTCGACATTGTCGTGGAAGGGGAGGGGATCCGGTTCGCCAGGGGCCTCGCCGACCGCCTGCAGGCCCGCGTGAAGGGCTACGAGCGGTTCGGGACGGCCACGATCACGCTGCCGAGCGGCGCCAGGGTGGATGTCGCGACGGCCCGCACGGAGAGCTACGACGCGCCCGCCGCCCTTCCTCGCGTCACGCCGGGCTCCATCCGCGACGATCTCTTCCGGCGCGACTTCACGATCAATGCCATGGCCCTGGCGCTTGCCCCCGGGGAATTCGGCAGGCTGCTCGACGAGTTCGGCGGCGTCCGCGACATCCGGGGAGGACGCATACGGGTCCTGCACGAGCGAAGCTTCGTCGACGATCCGACGAGGATCTTCCGGGCCGTCCGGTTCGAGGCGAGGCTGGGGTTCCGGATCGTGGCCGCCGACGAGAGGCGGATTCGCGAGGCCCTGGCGCTCTCCCTCCTGGAGAGGCTGGAGGAGTACCGCATCGCCGCCGAGCTGAGGCTGATCCTCGGGGAGCCCGATCCTGCACGGCCACTGCTGAGGCTGGCGCAGCTGGGGGTTCTCGAAACGCTCGAGGGCCTGCGAGGGAGAAAACGCTCGCTGGACAAGCCGCTCGCGAAGATCGGCCGGGTTCTTCACGCGGCGCGGCGCTGAGAAAATTACCTTGTTTTTTCTTGAACTTGGCCTTGCTTGCCGTTGACAGGGGCGGGCATTTCTGTTATACGAGCGAGGCGCCCGGGTCCACGCCCGGGCGATTTCCGATGGTTCCACGAGGGGACATGGCAACGAAACGAAGAATCCTGAGCGGGATCCGGCCGACGGGCAAGCTGCACCTCGGCAACTATCTCGGCGCCCTGAAGAACTGGGTGGACCTGCAGAACGACGGCGGCTACGAGTGTTTCTACTTCATCGCCGACTGGCACGCCCTGACGTCGGACTACAACCGGACGGAGGAGATCCGCCAGAACCGGATCGACATCGCCATCGACTGGCTTGCCGCGGGGCTCGACCCGAAGGACAGCACGCTCTTCGTCCAGTCCTCGGTCATGGAACACGCCGAGCTCTTCGTGCTGCTGTGCATGATCACGCCTCTGCCCTGGCTCGAGCGCAACCCCACATACAAGGAGATGAAGCAGGAACTCGTCGACCGGGACCTCTCCACCTTCGGGTTTCTCGGCTACCCCGTCCTCCAGGCGGCGGACATCATCATGTACAAGGCCTACGGCGTGCCCGTGGGCGTCGACCAGCTGCCCCACGTCGAGCTGACCCGCGAGATCGCCCGGCGGTTCAATTTCCTGTACAGGGAGATCTTCCCGATTCCCGAGCCGCTCATGACGGAGGTGCCGAAGCTGCTCGGCATCGACGGACGCAAAATGAGCAAGTCCTACGACAACGCGATCTACTTGAGCGACCGCGGGGAGGAGCTGCGCAAGAAGATCGAGTCCATGTTCACAGACCCGCAGCGCCAGCGCAAGAGCGACCCCGGCCGGCCGGAGGTCTGCAACGTCTTCGCCTTCCACAACCTTTACTCGCCGCCGGAGGAGGTCGCCCAGATCGAAGAGGACTGCCGCAAGGCGGCCATCGGCTGCGTGCAGTGCAAGAAGCGGCTGGCCGGGCGCATCGCGGAAGGCCTCAGGCCGATCCACGACAAACAGGACTACTACCGCTCGCACATCCGGGAAGTCCACGACATCGTCGCCGACGGGAACGAGCGGGCCCGGACGGTGGCCCGGGCGACGATGGCCGAGGTGCGCGACGCCATCCGGATCTGATCGCCATGAGCTACGAGGTCAAACTCGACATCTTTGAGGGGCCCCTCGATCTTCTCCTGTACCTGATCCGGAAGAACGAGCTCGACATCTACAACATCCCCATGGCCCTCGTCACGGAGCAGTATCTCGAGCACCTCGAGATGATGAAGGCCCTCAATCTCGACCTGGCCGGGGAGTACCTGGTGCTGGCGGCGACCCTCATCCACATCAAGTCGAGGATGCTCCTGCCCGTCGAGGAAGGAACGGGGGAGACGGAAGAGGAGCGGGACCCTCGGGCGGACCTGGTCCGGCAGCTCCTGGAGTACCAGGCCTTCAAGGAAGTGGCCCTCAGCCTGGACAAGAGACGGGTGCTGGACCGGGACGTGTTCAAGCGCCTCCTGCCCGCCGACGAGATCCCTGACGAGCCGGAGGAGGCGATGATGGAGGTGAGCCTCTTCGAACTCATCGAGGCCTTCAAGCAGGTCGTCGAGCGGATGGACAAGGAGGACCTCCTGGAGATCGACACGGAGCGGATCTCGCTGTCCGACCGGATCAACGAGATCCTCGAGGATCTCTCGAGGGAGAAGAGCCTCTCCTTCACCGATCTGCTGAAGTCGAGCCGCACACGCAAAAGCATCATCTACACGCTGCTGGCCATCCTGGAGCTCATGAAGATGCGCGTGGTCAGGGCCTTTCAGTCCGATCCCTTCGGGCCGATCCGAATATTCCCGGCGGTGGAGGAGTCAACCGATGGATGACATGAGATCCGTTGTCGAGGCGCTGGTGTTCGCTTCGGACGCCCCCGTCTCGGTGGACCGTTTGAAGGACGTCCTCGGGGAGGTGGATCGCAAGGCGATCCTGGAGATCCTGCAGGACATCGAGCTGGAATACCGGCAGCGGCGCGGCGGGCTGTGCCTCATGGAAGTCGCCGGCGGCTACCAGTTCAGGACCAAGGCGGAGTTCTCCCCCTGGATCCGGAAGTTGCGGGGGATCCGCCCCGTGCCCCTTTCGCCCGCGGCAATGGAGACCCTCTCCGTCGTCGCGTACCGCCAGCCCGTGACGCGGCAGGAGATCGAGAAGATCCGCGGGGTCGACGTGAGCGGCTCCCTCAAGGGTCTGCTGGAGAAGAAGCTCGTCCGGATCGTGGGCCGGAAGAACGTGCCCGGCAAGCCCATCATGTACGGCACGACGAAGCGCTTCCTCGAGGTCTTCGATCTCAAGGATCTTTCCGAGCTGCCCACGCTGCGGGAGATCACGGAGATGGAGGAATAGCCCATGGAGGAGCGACTCCAGAAGATCATCGCCGCCGCGGGCATCTGCTCGAGACGGGCGGCCGAGGAGCTCATCCTTGCCGGGAAGGTGCAGGTCAACGACCGGGTCGTCCGGCAGCTGGGGACCAGGGCCGACCCGGGGCGGGACGAGATCCGCATCGACGGCCGGCTGATCACGACCGAGGTGGAGCGCGTCTACCTGATGCTCAACAAACCCGCCGGCTACGTGACCACGCTGAAGGACCCGGAGGGTAGGCCGGTCGTCACGGACCTCGTGCGCGACGTGGGCCAGCGCGTCTACCCCGTGGGAAGGCTGGATTACGACTCCGAGGGCCTGCTCATCCTGACCAACGACGGCGCCTTTGCCGAACGGGTCCAGCATCCGCGGTACGAGATCCCGCGCACCTACCTGGCGAAGGTCCGCGGCAGGGTCACCCGGAAGGAACTCCAGTCTCTCCTCAAGGGGATCGAACTGGAGGACGGGCCCTTCACGGTCGACGGCATCCAGGAGGAGAAATTCAACGAAAAGAGCCAGTGGCTTCGGGTGACCATCTCCGAGGGCCGCAACCGGATCATCCGGCGGGCCATGGAGGCCCTGGGGCATCCCGTGGCGAGACTGATCCGCGTTTCCCTGGGGAGCCTGGAGCTGGGAAGCCTCAAGCCGGGCGAGCACCGGCAACTTCGCAGGAAAGAAGTCGAGGGGCTTTTGCGGCCCCAGCGGAAAAAAGCGTAAAAATGTTCTTGACATTCCGGGACGATGGAAACTAATATCCAATGAAAACGCGCAATTAATCCCTTTTCATTTTTGGATCGACAAGCCCTTGGGGCTTATTCCGCTTTATACGGGGGGGACCATGAACAAGTCGGGATTGATCGAGGAGCTGGCACGGAGGGAGAACCTGACGGAGAAAAAGGCCACCGACGTGGTCAATCTCATTTTCAAGGGATTCACGGAAGAGCTCAAGAATAACGGGCGGATTGAGATCCGCGGCCTCGGCAGCTTCGTCGTGCGCAACTACGAGTCCTACACGGGGCGAAACCCCAAGACGGGTATGAACATCACCGTTTCCCCGAAGCGGCTTCCCTTCTTCAAGGTTGGCAAGGAGCTTCGCGACAAGGTGAACCTGGAAGACGAAGACGAGAACAGCATGGAGAGTGAAATCAGCAACATCGCGGAATGACTCCGTTCCCTTGAGTCCGGGCCCGCTGCAGCGCTAGCAAACAGGGGATCATGATCCGATGATCCCTTTTTTATTTATGGGACTGAAATCCAGTTTTCGACGCCTCCTGTCGAGCCCCGGGTTCAACCACCCCCTGGTACCGGCGGGACTGTTCGCCGTGACCGTGTTCACGACGCTGCTGGCCGGTGCCCTGCAGGCTGGCGTGAACCCCATCGAGAACCCCTCGCAGATCTGGAGGGGCATCCCCTTTTCCTTCACGCTGCTCCTGATCCTGGGCTGCCACGAACTGGGCCACTGGGTTGCCTCGCGAAGGCACGGGGTGGATGTCAGCTTCCCCTATTTCATCCCGGGACCCACCCTCGTGGGGACCTTCGGGGCCTTCATCGCCATGAAATCCCCCATATCGGACCGCAATGCGCTCATCGACATCGGCGCGGCGGGGCCCCTTGCGGGGCTCGTCGTGACGATCCCTGTCCTGTTCGTGGGCCTGGCGCTCTCGCAGATCGTGCCGGCGGCGCAGACGGAGGGGGCCGGTATCCACCTCGGCGAGTGCGCCCTGTTCTCGGCCGTCAACTGGCTCGTCAACGGCACGATCGGGCCCGACCAAGACGTGATCCTGCACCCCATGGCCTTCGCGGGATGGATCGGCCTGCTCGTGACCTCCCTCAACCTCATTCCCGTGGGGCAGCTCGACGGCGGGCACATCATCTACGCGATCTTCGGGCAGCGCCAGCGCGAGGTGGCCTGGATGGTGGTGGGGATGCTGCTCGTTCTCGGCATCGTGGGCTGGGAGGGTTGGCTCATCTGGGGCGGGATCCTGCTTGTCCTGGGCGTGCGCCACCCTCCGGTGATCTACGACTGGGGCGAGCTGGACAACCGGCGCCTGGCGGTGGGGTATCTGGCCATGCTGTGTTTTGCGATCACCTTCACCCCGATCCCCTTCACCAGCATCAACATCTAGGGGGTACAGGGGCCAGGGTACAGGGTACAGGGCATAAGGATGGAATTCTTTATCTTTCTTCCGTGGACCCCGGACCCTGAACCTTGAACCCTGTCTTTTAAAGGATTCCCTCTTCCCGGAAGCTGAAGAAGCGGTTCTCGCCCACGATAAGGTGGTCGTGCAGCGCGATGTCCATGACGCGGGCCGCGTCCTGGAGGACCCTCGTGAGACGGATATCCGCGTCGGAGGGGCGCACGTGGCCCGAGGGGTGGTTGTGGACGAGGATGATGGCCGAGGCCTTGTGCGCGAGGGCCTTCTCGAGGACCTTGCGGGGGTAGACGACGGCCTGGTTCACGATGCCTTCCTGGATCGTCTCCACCCGGATGATGCGGTTGCGGGCGTTGAGGTAGATGACGGCGAAGTGCTCGTCCTTCAGGCCGCCCATGGACGAGAGGCAGTAGTCGATCAGCTCCCTCGTCGAGGAGATCTGCTCGTGCTCCTCGGCCCTCTGCCGAAGGGTGAGGGAACCGACCTCGCGAACGACGCGGAAGAGGGTGGCGGCGTGGGGGCCGATCCCCGGAGTTGACAGCAGGGCCTCGCGGTCGGCGTCGAGAACTCCCTTCAGGGAGCCGAAGCGCTTGAGAAGCTCCTTCGCCAGGTGCTTAACGTCCCTGCGGTGCAGGGCGTAGAACAGCAGCAGTTCCAGGACCTCGTAATCCTGCAGGCCTGCGACGCCCGCCCGTTCGAACCGGGCTTTCAGCCTTTCGCGGTGTCCCAGGTGGTGGGGGCCGTCGGGGGTCATCGTCGATGCAATCCTCCGGGGTTTCCGTCAGTGTTTCAGCCTGAACAGCCGCACGCCCACAACCGACACGAGGTAGGCCGCCCCTGCGATCACGATGATCGTCGCCCCGGCGGGCAGGTTGGGGCCGTAGCTCAGCGCAAGCCCGGTCGTCGTGAACGCGACGGTGAGCAGGGCCGACAGCAGCATCATGTGCCAGAGCCGTTTTGTGAACTCGCCGGCGACGGCGGCGGGAAGCGTGATGATGGCGATGACCATGATGATCCCCACGACGGTGACGAGCAGCACGACGGTGAGGGCGGTCATGCAGAGAAGGAGCAGATAGAACCCTTCGACCCGTATCCCCCGGAGCCGGGCGAATTCCTCGTCGAAGCAGATGGCGAGGAACTGGTTGTAGAAAAACGCGGCGACGATCACGATGAGAAGATCCAGGCCGGCGATCAGCCACAGGTCCTGGGCGGAGACCATCAGGATGCTCCCGAAGAGGTAGCTCATCAGATCTTCGTTGTAACCGGGTGTCTGCGAGATGAACAGAATTCCCGCAGCCATGCCGACGGCCCAGAGGGCGCCGATGACGGTGTCCTCGCGCTGCCGCGCCCTCATGCTGACAAGCCCGATGGCGATCGCCGCGATCAGGGAGGCCAGGACGGCGCCGTAGAGGGGCTCGAACCAGTCCCAGCCGTGAACCACCTGGAAGTAGCGCGCGGCCCCGAGACCGCCAAGGACGGTGTGGGAGATGCTCCCCGCGATATAACTGATCTTCCGGGTGACGACATAGCTGCCGATGATCCCGCAGGCGACGCTGGCGAGCACCCCGGCGAGCAGGGCATGCTGCAGAAACGGGTATCGCGGCAGGTCCGTCAAGAATTCTCCCATGGGTTCTTCCCTTCTCTCATCCGTCCCGGTGATGGTGCCGGACCATGCAGACGTCGGACAGGTAGAGATCCCGAATGACCTCGCCCGTCACGGTCGCGGTCGGATGAACCAGGACCCGGCGATTGACGCACACCACGCTCTGAACGTACTGGGAAACGAATCCCAGATCGTGGCTGACCACGACCACCGTGACGGTTTTGCTCATCTCGTGGAGCAGCTCGAAAAGCTCCGTTTCCACCACCATGTCCACGTTTGCCGTCGGTTCGTCGAGGAACAGCATCTGCGGTTCCGAGGCCAGGGCCCGGGCGATGAGCACCCGCTGGCGCTGTCCGCCGGACAGGGCCATGAACGGCCGGCCGGCAAGGTCCTGCATCTCGAGCTTCCGCAGCGCATCGAGGGCGATGGCCCGGTCCGCGCGGCTGTACGGGCCGATTCGCCCTCCCTGTCCCAGGCGCCCCATGAGGACGACATCGAGAACGCTCACAGGAAACTGCAGGTCGAGCTGGACCTGCTGGGGCATGTACCCGATGCGGGTCCGCGCCTTCTCGGGGGGCATTCCCAGAACCTCGATGGTCCCTTGCGAAGGCCGGAGCAGGCCCAGCATCAGCTTCAGCAGGGTCGTCTTGCCGCCCGCATTGGGCCCGACGATCGAAATGAAGGACCGTTCCTGGATCGTGAAATGGACATCCTCCAGGACGGGAATCCCGTCGTAGGAAAACGACACGTGGCTGACCTTGACGACGTCTCTGGGATTCATGGCACCTCAGCGGAGACCCTGCTCGACGGCAGAGGCAATGGTTTCGAGGTTCGCGAGGTATTCCCTCGAGAGCGGATTGATCGGGACCACGGCGCCCCCGAGCGACGTCGCCACCACCGCGGCGCTCTTGCTCGAGAATTGCGGCTGCACGAAGATCACCCGGACGCCGTCCGCCCTTGCCCTGTCGATCAGGTCGGACAGCTGCCTGGCCCCCGGTTCCTTCCCCTCGATCTCGATGGGGACCTGGATCAGCCCGTAGGCGTCCGCGAAATAGCCGAAAGCGGGGTGAAACACATACATCTTCCGGCCCTGGAGAGGGGCGAGCGAGCGGGCAATGCGGGCATCCACCCGGTCCAGATCGTCCTGGAAGGACTTCAGATTCAGGGCGTACTGCTGCGAGTGAGCAGGGTCCAGGCGGCACAGGGCGTCGTGGATGTTCCGCGCCACGATCTTCGCGAGCCTCGGCGACATCCAGATGTGGGGATCGTGCGTCGCCGCGACCCTGCCGGCCCGCCGGTGTCCGTGGCTGTGCCCGTCTTCGCCGTGGTCGTGTCCGGCAAGTGTGCGCGTGGGGACCCCGTTCTGCGTCTCGACGAGGAGCAGGTTTCCGTGGGCGCGGCCGATCTTCTTCGTCAGGCCCCGTTCGAACCCGACCCCGATGAGGAAGAAGGCACGGGCCTCGCTGAGCCTGGCCATCTGCTTCGGCGTCGGTTCGTAGGCGTGCGGCGACTGTCCCTCGCCGACGAGAACCTCGACCCGGACCCGGTCCCCGCCGATCCGCTCGAGAAAATAGGATTGCGGGAGGATGCTGACAAACACAGTCATCCGGGATGGTTCGGCCTGTCCCCATGCGGTCTGCCAGGAAGCGGCAACGAGCACCGCGAGCAGGATCGTGATCGCGGCTTTTTTCATGGAGAACTCCTTCTTTCCCCCGGAGGGCCTTTCAGTCGACCGGCAGGATTCCGGGCGATTTCTTTCCGGCACCGGCGGCACAGTCCCGTGAAGTTGATGGCGACGGTCTCGATGGCCTCTTCCGCCGTCCGATACTCCCGAAGCCACCGCTCCTGGTTTCCCGCCGTAGGCAGGCAGGCGAGGCTCCGGCAGGCGCGGCAGTAGAAATGGGGGTGCGTCGGGTTGTGCCGGCAGGCCATTTCGAAGAAGTTCTCCCCGTGATCCGTCGCGATCTCCCGGACGATGCTCCCGGCCTTGAAGGAAGCCAGGATCCGGTAAACGGTGACCTTGTTGATCCGGCCTTCTCCGGACACCCGTTGAAGGATGTCCCGGGCGCTCAGCGGCGTTTCCGCGTGCACCAGCGCCGTCAGCACCGCCACGCGCTGGGACGTCTTCGAAAGGCCCGCCCGTTCCAGGGTGGTGTTGATGTCGCAATGTCCCATGGATGCGATCATACAATGGATGCAACTCATTTGCAAACAGTTTCCCCTCCCCGCCGTCCCGCGCTTGCGCGTCTCCCCGAATTGCGTTATGGAGGGGCAGGGCGAACGAGGAGGGGCGGCATGGTCGAACAGCTCGCAGCGCAATTCGAATTCCATCTCGGGCATTCATTCCTGCTGGCCTACGCGGCGGCATACCTGGCCGGCGTTCTGGTCAGCTTCACCCCCTGCGTCTATCCCGTCGTCCCGATCACGGCGGCCGTGATCGGGACGCAGGGAGGCGTGTCCGCGGGCAGGGGGCTGATCCTGTCGTTGAGTTTCGTCCTCGGCCTCGCGGTCACTTACACGGCCATCGGGATGTTCGCGGCCCTGACGGGAAGGCTCTTCGGTTCGATCCAGGCGAGTCCCCTGACGCAGGGCACCCTCGGCGTCCTTTTCGTCCTCATGGGGCTTGCCATGCTGGAGGTCTTCCACCTTTCGCTCGAACGTTTCATGCCGCGTCCCCGGGAAGGGGCGGGCCGCAAGGGGATCGTCGGAAGCTTCGCGATCGGGCTGACCTCAGGCTTCCTGTTGGGCCCCTGCACGGCCCCCGTGCTGGCCGTGATCCTCGGCGTGGTGGCCGCGCGGCAGAGCGTGTTTTTCGGCGGGTCGCTGCTGTTTGTCTTCTCCTTCGGCGTGGGGACGCTGCTCATTCTCGTCGGCACCTTTACGGGAATCCTCACCGGACTTCCGAAGTCGGGCGCCTGGATGACGGGCGTGAAAAAAATCTCGGGCGTCGTCCTGCTTGCCGCCGGCGCATATTTTCTGTACAGTGCCTTCATTCCCTGAATGAGAGGTTCCGATCCGATGCATGCCAGGCCCCTCCTCCTGCTGTTCTTTTCCTGCCTTCTGACCGTTGCGTGTTCCCTCGGCGAGGACGTCCCGAAGGGTCCGCCGGCGAAGATTGCTGTCGACGCGCCGGCGCCGGATTTCCGTCTCCAGGATCTCAAGAGCCGGGAGGTGACGCTGGGCGGCCTGCGGGGTCGCCCGGTCCTGCTCGTGTTCGGCACGACCTGGTGCCCTTACTGCCGCGAGGAGATCCCGCGGATCAAGGAGATCTACGCGAAGGGCAGCGCGAAGAACCTCGAGGTGCTCAACATCTACATCAACGAGTCGGAAAAAAAGGTCGGCGAGTTTGCGGCACGCCATGCGCTGCCGTACCCCGTCCTGCTCGACCGGGACGGCAAAGTGGCCGAACGATACCAGGTCCGTGGCGTCCCGATGATCGTCCTGGTGGACGGGCAGGGCACCATCAAGTGCTACCAGTGCCGAAACCTCGAGGCAATGCTGGAAACCTTGAGGCCCTGACGGCTTCACACACTCCGCATTTTTCCATTGCTTTTCCCCCCATACATGTATATTTTGAGAATGCGAATCATTCGCACGAGGAGCCTTCGTGGAGCAAGATGCGAAGAAAGAGCCCGATTTTCCGCTGAGCGCGGCCCTGAACCCCAGGCTTGTACTGGTCGGCCATCCGAATGTGGGCAAGAGCAAAATCTTCTCCATGCTCACCGGGGAATACGTGATCGTGTCCAACTACCCCGGGACCACGGTGGAGGTGCGTTGCGGCAAGACTGCGGAGCTCGACTGCTGCGTGCTGGACACGCCGGGCATCTCGGGCGTCGTTCCCCGCAGCGAAGAGGAGCGTGTAACCCTCCAGACACTCCTGACGCAGGACATCGGGGCCGTGTTGCAGATCGGCGACGCACAGAACCTCCGTCGGACGCTGCTGCTCACGATGGCCCTGATCGATGCGGACGTGCCGATGGCCCTCGATCTCAACATCGCGGACGAAGCGGAAAAGAAGGGCTACGTCATCGACACGGCACGGCTCTCGAAGAGCCTGGGCATTCCCGTCGTTCTCACCGTGGCGACGCAGGGGAAGGGCAGGCAGGAACTGATCGACGCCGTGCGGAGACCGACACGGGCCTCCACGCGCATCAGTTACGATCCACGCGTGGAAGAAGCGGCATCCGAAATCGCATCCCTGCTTCCCCGTTACCCGGTGTCCGGGCGGGCCGTAGCGCTGACGCTCCTGTCCGGCGATCTCTCCCTGGTGGACCATCTCCTCGGGGAGGGCACCCCGGAAAGCCGCGCCGTCCGCGACATCGTCAGCCGGACCCAGGCCCGGGTCCTCGAGCCGCTGTCGAGGGTCATCCTCGATGCCCGGATGGCTCTCGTGGAACGGCTGATCCGGGAGTGCGTGACGTTGCGCGAGGGCAGGGGGTTCCGGTCGCGCTTCGCTTACGGGCTGGACCGTTTTTCGACCCATCCCCTCGGTGGCGCGCTGCTGATGCTGGGGATTCTCTATGTCATCTACGAGTTTGTCGGGGTCTTTGCAGCCGGGACGGTTGTGGACTTCATCCAGAACGTGATCTTCGGCGAATGGGTGCTGCCCCCGATTGTGGAATCCCTTTCCCGCTTTCCATACCCCCTGGTGCGGGATTTCCTGGTCGGGCCCTACGGACAGATCACCATGGGCATCACCTATTCGATCGCCATCGTATTCCCCACGGTGACGGCGTTCTACATCGTGTTCTCCTTCCTCGAGGACACGGGCTACCTCCCGCGCCTGGAGGTCATGATCAACCGGCTCTTTGCCCTGATCGGGCTCAACGGCAAGGCGATCATCCCCATCGTGCTGGGCTTCGGGTGCGGAACCATGGCTGCCGTCGTCACGCGGATTCTCGAGACGCGCAGGGAACGGATCATCGCAACCCTGATCCTGGCCCTCGGGATCCCCTGTGCCCCCCAGATGGGATTGATCCTGGGCATGTTTGCCCGCATCGGGTTCCTGGCCCTGCTGCTGTTCGTCATCCTGCTGTCGGCCCAGCTGATGGCTGCCGGGTGGCTCGCCTCGAAGCTCCTCCCGGGACAGACGCCGGCCTTCGTCACCGAACTCCCGCCTTACAGGCTGCCCGAACTGCGCAACGTAGCCGGAAAGACAGTGTATCGCTCCTACTGGTTCGTGCGGGAGGTCATCCCCTGGTTTCTCCTGGGCACGGCGCTGCTGTTTGTCGCCGATCGCGCGGGTGCCCTGGACGAGCTGAAGCGGATCCTGAACCCCGTGGTCGTCGGGTTTCTCAGCCTCCCGGCGGACACGACGGAAGGATTCATCCTGGGGTTTCTGAGGCGGGAGTACGTGGCGGCCTACTTCTTCGACATATACAGCCGGGGCCTCATGGACCATCTCCAGGCCTTTGTCGCCACCATGGTGATGACGCTGTTCGTGCCGTGCGTGGCCAACACCTTCGTGATCATCAAGGAGCGGGGGATACTGGTCGGCATGGGCATTATCGTATTTGTATTCGTCTATGCCATCGCCGCGGGCGGCGTCCTGAACGCCGTCTTGCGAATCCTCCACGTGACGTTCTGAGGAGAGAAACATGGAAGAGAATTGCAGACCCTGCACAAGGGAGGATCTGGAGGAGATCCTCGAGGAGATCTGGACGACCTTGGAGCTCCAAGGGGAGACTCCCGCTCCCGGGTCCCGGATTCCGCCGGCCCTGTCCGCGCAGGCCGACCGTCTTATCGAGGAAGGGCTTGCACAGCGGGGAGGGAAGGAACTAATCCTGACGGAGTTGGGGTTCCGGAAAGCCAAGGAGATCATCCGGAGCCACCGCCTCGCGGAAAGGCTCCTGCACGACGTCTTGAATCTGCACAGCGAGGAGATGGAGCACTCGGCCTGCCGGTACGAGCATATGATGGGCAGCGAGGCGGCCGACTCGATCTGCATCCTCTTGGGGCACCCTCGGACGTGCCCGCACGGAAAGGCGATTCCACCCGGCGACTGCTGCGAGGCAGGCGAGACCATGCTGCGGCCGCTGGTCGTGCCCCTCACCGAGCTTGAACCCGGCGAAACGGCGGCGGTGGCCTACATCGGGACACGGGACAATGCCCGGCTTTCGTACCTGACATCGCTGGGCGTCATGACGGGGCGTCCCGTCGAGCTGGTGCAGCGGCGGCCGTCCTATATCGTGAAGATCGACGAGAGCACCGTGGCCTTCGACGAGGCCATCGCCCGGGAGATCTTCGTCAGGCCCGCCCATCGTGTGAGGCGGACCGCGCGGGGCGGAGGGTGGCGCATGCGGTGGCGCAACGGCCGCGGATGACAGGAGGACCGGAACATGGAGCCTGTTCAAAAACCCTTGCGCATGACGCCTCGACGGGAGATCATCCTGGAGATTCTGCGGGAGCGCGGCCACCTGGACGCCTACGAGCTTCTCGAACTGGCGCGCCGGAAGGATTCCCGGATCAGCCTGGCCACCGTCTACCGGGCCCTGGCCTATTTCCGGGAGCGCAACGTGATCCAGGGCCGCAGTTTCGGCGAGGGGCACTCCCACTTCGAGGTCCACGACGCCGAGACGGGCACCCACGCCCATTTCATCTGCACCCAATGCGGGAAGGTGCGCGAGGTGCAAGGCAAGTTCATCCGGGACATGGAAGCCCTCGCGCAGAGGGAGCGATTCAGGGTCACCGGGGCGCATCTGGACCTCTTCGGGCTCTGTGAGGATTGCGCGGTCCGGTGAGGCCGCCGAAATCGGGATCGAAAGGAGCGGGACATGGCGGCGGCGAAACGATTCGAGGAGAGGAAATGCCGGTACTTCCGCAAGCCCGGTAAGGCGAACACGGGCGACGTGCTCCACGCAGCGGCCGGCCGTGCGGCGGAGATCGGCATCGGGACTGTCATCGTGCCGAGCGTGAGCGGCAGGACGGCGGTGGCCGCCCGGGAGGCGTTCGGGAAAGGGATGCGAATCATCGCGGTCACCCACGTGGCGGGCTTCGAGGGGCCCGACATCCAGGAGATGGGGGAGACCGCGCGGAAGCGCCTCGAGTCGGCGGGCGTCCGCGTCTTCACCGGTCAGCACGCCTTTGGGGGTGTGGGGCGCGCGGTGCGCAACAAGCTCGGCACCTACCAGATCGACGAGATCATGGCCTACACGCTGCGGACGTTCGGGCAGGGAACGAAGGTGGCCGTCGAGGTCGCCCTCATGGCGGCCGATGCCGGTCTGGTCCGGACCGACGAGGACGTCATCGCGCTGGGGGGCACATACGCGGGCGCGGACACGGCCCTCATCATCCGGCCCGCCAACAGCGCCCGCTTCTTCGACCTGAAAATCCGCGAGGTGATCTGCAAGCCGAGGGAATTCTGAAAACAGGGTCCGGGGTTCAGGGTACAGGGTACAGGCAGAAGAGAAATACAGGAGGAGAAACACATGCTGTCGGAGAATATGCTGGAGCGGTATGCGGAGGTGCTCATCTGGGGCCTGAACAAGGCGAGGAACAAGGCGGTCCGGAAGGGCGAGATCGTCAGGGTCGCCTTCGACATTCCGGCCATACGGCTGGCGGAAGTCGTCCAGAGAAAACTCATCGAACGCGGCATCCACCCCGTTCTGCGCTCGGGGTTGACGCCGGTCATGGAACAGAACTTCTACGGCCTGTCGGACGGCAAGCAGCTCGCCTTTCTGGCGCCCGGCGACCGCGAGCTCTGCGAGCGCCTCAACGGCAGCATCTACCTCTACGCACCGGCGTCACTGACCCACCTGCGGGACGTGGACCCCGGGAAGATCGCCGCGGCCACCGTCGCGCGCAAGGTGTTGAAGGACATCCTGGACCGCCGGGACGCCGAGGGGAGCTTCGGGTGGACCCTGTGCATGATGCCGACCGCCGAGCTCGCGAGGCAGGCGAAGCTGACGGAGGAGCAGTACGAGAAGCAGGTCGTCAGGGCCTGCTACCTCGACAGCGCGGACCCGGCGGGGCAGTGGGAGTCCATCTACCGCGACGTGGGCGAAATCAAGAAGCGGCTCAACGCAATGAAGGTCGCCTTCTACCGCGTCGAGGGAAAGGGAACCGACCTCAAGATCACTCCCGGCGCCGATCGCAAGTGGGTCGGCATCTCGGGTCACAACATCCCGAGCTTCGAGATCTTCCTGTCGCCGGACTGGAGGGGGACCGAGGGGCGCTACGTCGCCAACATGCCCTCGTTCCGGAGCGGTAACTACGTCGCCGGCGTCGTCCTCGAGTTCCGCAGGGGGGTCGGTTCCGTCGTCGGCGCGGACGAGGGGGAAGAGTTCGCCCGGAAGCAGATCGCCATGGACGAGGGGGCGAGCCGGATCGGGGAGTTCTCGCTGACGGACCGTCGGTTCTCCCGGATCGACCGGTTCATGGCCAACACGCTCTTCGACGAAAACTTCGGCGGGAAATACGGGAACTGCCACATCGCCTTCGGCTCCTCCTACGCCGACACCTACAGGAAGAACCCGGCGTCGCTCACGCCGGCGATGAAAGAGAAACTGGGGTTCAACGACTCGGCCCTGCACTGGGACCTCGTCAACACGGAACCCAAGACCGTGACGGCGCACCTGGTCACGGGCAAGAGGGAAGTGGTCTACGACAACGGGGTGTTCAAGTACTGACAGGGTCCAGGGGCCGGGGTTCAGGGGCCATGGTTGGCACCGACAAGAGGCCGTTACGGATGGAGAAGGTAAGCGCCGACGGCCAATCCCCTACTCAGTCCTCGAGGTCGATCGCCTCGACGGGGCAGGATTCGGCGGCTTCGCGGCAGGCATCCTCGAATTCCGGGGGGATCTCGTCGTCGAAGCGGCAGACCGCGAGTTCGTCCTGCATCTCGAAGACATCGGGGCAGATATCGACGCAGCTTTCACAGCCGATGCAGAGGTCCTCGTTGACGGTGGCTTTCATTTCCCCTCCTTTTCCGGGTTGCCGGCTGACGTCGAGACGATAACCGCTGGAAAAATCGAAAAAATGGGACGCGACGCTGTTTATGGATGAGTTTCGGCGGAAAAGTCAACTTTTTTTTGAGCGCCCGCCGCGGGGCTCCTCGCTCGGGAGGGAAGGGGAATGAACGTCGAAAAACTCGTTCCGAAGGAGCCCCGGGGGCTCATCGTCGTCATCACGGGCCACGGCAAGGGAAAGACCACGACGGCACTGGGGATTGCCGTGAGGGCCTGCGGGCACGGCATGCGTATCTGCATCATCCAGTTCATGAAAGGCGACCTGTATTCCGGCGAGTGGGACGGCGTGAAGAAGATGGACTGCGCCATCGAGCTGCACGCCACGGGGAAAGGGTTCTGCGGAATCCAGGGCAACCCATACCCGTACCGCGAGCACCGGCAGAACGCGCAGGACGCCGTTGCCCTGGCCCGGGAGAAAATGGCCTCGGGGAACTACGATCTGATCATCCTCGACGAGATCAACAACGCGCTTCACCTAAAGCTCGTGGACCTCGAACAGGCCCTCTCGCTGATCCGGGAGAAACCGCCGCTCACGCACCTGGTCCTGACGGGACGGGACGCGCACGCGGAGGTCGTCGAACGAGCCGATACGGTGAGCGAGGTGGTGGAAATCAAGCACGCGTACAGAAAGGGAATCGAACCCCAGCCGGGCATCGACTATTGAACGGCTGATGAAAAGGGCCCATCTGCTTCGTTTCCTCAACCCTCGGCGCTCGACGTACGCGACAAAGTCCGCCTCCGCGCCTCAGGTCTAGGAGGCCTTGCATCTGGACCCTTTTGATCAGCCGTTTACGGCATAGCCAAGCAGAATGTGCAATGGCTTGAGGCTTGCGGCTTTTTCGGCGGAATCCCCTTGACAGGGAAGCCCGGGAAATAGATATTCAAAGCAATTCAGTTCTGAAGGAGTCAGCAATGCTTCTCATCGAAGATCTCCAGGTGAAACTGGGCGAGCGGGAGGTTCTCCGGCACATCGACCTCCAGATCAATCCCGGGGAGACGCACATCCTGTTCGGGCCGAACGGCTCGGGCAAGACGTCTCTCCTCATGACCATCATGGGGTACCCCCAGTACAGGGTGACGGCGGGCAAGATCACTTTCAAGGGCGTGGACATCACGAACCTGCCCATCAACGAGCGGGCCAGGCTGGGCATCGGGATGTCCTACCAGCGTCCGCCGACGGTCAACGGCCTCAAGACGAAGCAGATGGTCCAGATCTGCGCCGGTGGCCGTGACGTGGACGTGGCGGGCATGGCGGCGCGGATGAATTTCACCGATTTCCTGGAGCGGGACATCAACGCGGGGTTCTCGGGCGGGGAGATCAAGAGATCGGAACTCGTTCAGCTCATGGCACAACAGCCCGACCTGCTACTCTTCGACGAACCCGAGTCCGGCGTGGACCTCGAGAACATCGCCCTGATCGGCAACACGATCAGCAAACTGCTCCAGCGTGATTTCCACACGGAGCCCAACAAGTCCCAGCTCCAGCGAAAGAAGGAACGGACGAAGATGGGTCTCATCATCACGCACACGGGGTTCATCCTGGATTACGTCACGGCGGACAAGGGGCAGGTGCTGTTCAACGGTGTGCTGTCCTGCTCCAACAACCCGTCGGACATCTTCAGCTGCATCAAGGTCATGGGATACGAGGAGTGTGTGAAATGCGCAATCTGACCGAAAAGGCACGCGAGGCAAAGGACAAGAAGGCCGCCATCGGCCCCGACGTGGACCTGGCGACCTTCACCGCTGAGCCCGTCAAGCATGATTATGTGAAGGATCTCAAGACGCTTCCCGTTGTCGACCAGGGCCGGCTGATTCAGGCGGGAATCGACACGAGCGAGAGCGGGCGCGCCGGGACCTACATCCAGATGGACACGGCCGTCGTTCACGCCCACGCGAAGCAGGAAGGTCTCGAGGTGATGCCCATCAAGGAGGCCCTGAAGAAACACGAGTGGGCGCGGGAGTACTACTGGAAGCTCGTGTCCGTCGATGCCGACAAGTACACGGCCGCTGCCGAGCTGAACCTCCACGACGGCTATGTGATCCGTGCCCTGCCCGGCGCGAAGGCCGTCTGGCCCGTGCAGGCCTGCCTGTACCTCGACAAGGACAACATCAGCCAGTACGTGCACAACCTCATCATCGCCGAGGAGGGCTCGGAGCTGCACGTGATCACGGGCTGCGCCACGTCGCCCCGCCTCAAGCGGGGGCTCCACGTGGGGATCTCGGAATTCTTCGTGAAGAAGAACGCGAAGCTCAGCTTCACCATGATTCATCACTGGGCGGAAGAGGTGATGGTGCGGCCCCGCTCCGTGGGCATCGTCGAGGAGGGGGGACTCTTCCTGAACAACTACATCTGCATGAAGCCGGTCAAGAGCCTGCAGATGTACCCGACGACGCACCTCGTGGGCAAGGGGGCCGTGGCCCGCTTCTACAGCATCCTCGTGGGGACGCCGGGCTCCGAGATGGACGTGGGCGGACGGATCCTGCTCAAAGCCGAGGACACGAAGGCCGAGATCATCGCCCGGGCCATCACCAACGGCGGCACGATCATCAACCGCGGTGACCTCGTCGGCGAAGTTACCGGCGTGAAGGCCCACCTGGAGTGCAAGGGACTGATCCTCAACGGCGGGGTGATCCATGCCATCCCCGAGCTCCAGGGCAAGGCGGACGGCGTCGAGATGTCCCACGAGGCGGCGGTCGGCAAGATCGCCCAGGAGGAGATCCTGTACCTCATGTCCCGGGGGCTCTCCGAGGACGAAGCCATCTCCACAATCGTCCGGGGCTTCCTCAGCGTGGACATCCCGGGCCTGCCGCCGAAGCTCCAGGAAGAGATCGACCGGGCCGTTGATTTGAGCTCGAAGGATGTGATGTAACGGGACCGTCCGCCAGGGACGGTCCGGGTCCAGGGCAAGAAAAGAGGCGGGTCGGGGAAACATCCCCGGCCCGCTTTTTTGCGGGGAGCATGAGCCGGGGATTGATTCCGGGCGGATTCCGGGGTATGACCGGTGCATGATTCAGGGGCTTCTCGATCCGGTGCGGGAAATCCTCGACACCCTCTGCGCCGTATCCGGCAAGGGGGTTCAGGCCGTCCTGAGGCCGGACCTCAAATCGCTCGCCCGCTTGCGAATGGCCGGTCCGGATACGCAGGCCCACGTGCTCTTCCACCGCGGCGACGACAACCCCGTCGTCAACCACGTGATCGCCAACGAGTGCGGACACCTGATCCGTCTCTTCGCCGCTCCTCCGGAGAGACGGCGTGTGGCCGTGGCCAACGAGCGGACCCGGTCGCTGTACCAGAGGGAGATCCGCGAGGACATCCAGCGTCTCTCCCTGATCCACGGGATCGGCACGCTGGGCGAGTTCCTGCCGCTGTGGTACGAGAGCGTCGTCTTCCAGCTCACGAGGATGCCCCCGGACATCGGGATCGAGCGGTGGCTTCACCGCGAGTACCCGGGCCTGCGGGAGATCCAGCGGATGGCCCTCGTGGAGCAGCAGGCCAAGGCGGCCGCGGTGCTCTCCCGGGGAATCCGGCGGATGACGCCGCGCAAGGTCTACGACGTCTCGCAGGCCATGAATTACGCCTTCTTCAGGATCATGGAGCCCCTGGCGGGGGTCAACCTCACGGCGCCCTACGAGCGGAGCCTCTACGTGCTGCAGGGCGAGGAGCTTGCGGGGCGGTCGGATCGAAACCTGCGGGACGACCACGAGGGCGATGTGGAGCTGACCCGGCAATGGGCCGAGTTCCTGGCCCTGTCGGGATGGATCGAGTGGCGGCGACTCGACGAGGTCGAGACAGGAACGCTCCACTGACGGGATTGCGGGTGCCGATCGGCACCCGCCGGATGAGCTGTTGCGGGAGGCCTCAGCGCAGAGGGTTGGCCGGGGGTTTCTCGAGCCCGAAGGCCTCGGCCACGGCCGGGTATGTGACGGCGCCGCGCCAGGTGTTGAGGCCTCTGGAGAGGCCCGGGTCCTTGGAGAGGGCGTTCGGGACGGCGTCGGCGGCCAGCCGGGCGACGTAGGGCAGGGTGGCGTTCGACAGGGCCATGGTGCTCGTCCGGGGGACGGCGCCGGGCATGTTCGTGACGCCGTAGTGGAGGACGCCCCCGACGAAGTAGACCGGGTCGGAGTGCTTCGTCGGGCGGATCGTTTCGATGCAGCCCCCCTGGTCTACGGAGACGTCGATCACGACGCTGCCCTTCGCCATGCGCGCCACCATCGCGCGGGTGACGACGCGAGGCGTCCGGGCCCCTCTCACGAGGACGGCGCCGATCAGCAGATCGGCCTCGGCCACGGACTCCTCGACGGAAAGCGGGTCGGCGCTCCGGGTGACGAGCCGCTCGTGGAGGACCTCCTCGAGGTGCCGGAGCCTCTCGATGTCCCGGTCCAGCACGGTGACCTCGGCGCCCATGCCCAGGGCGATCCGGGCGGCGCTTGCCCCGACGATGCCGCCGCCGATGACGGCGACCCGCGCGGGCTCGACGCCCGCAACCCCGCCGATCAGCTTTCCCGACCCGCCGTTGATTTTTTCAAGGTAGAACGCCCCTTTCTGGACGGCCAGCCGGCCCGCCACCTCGCTCATGGGCTTGAGCAGGGGCAACTGTCCGTCCGCGTTCTCCACCGTCTCGTAGGCGATCCCCGTGACGCCCCGCTTCATCATCTCGAGGGTCAGCTCCCGATCGGCGGCCAAGTGGAGGTAGGTGAAAAGGGTTAGATCGGGGCGAAGAAATGCATATTCCGAGGGGAGGGGCTCCTTGACCTTTACGACAAGCCCTGCACCCCAGGCCGCGGCGGCGTTCGGGACGATGTCCGCCCCCGCGGCACGGTACTCGTCGTCGCCAAAACCGCTGCCCGCACCGGCCTGCGTCTCGATCAGGACCCGATGACCCGCCTCGCAGAGCATCCGGACTCCCCCGGGGGTCATGGATACCCGGAACTCCTGATCCTTGATCTCCCTGGGGACGCCGACGATCATGGCTGCCCTCCGGTCCTTTCGAGGAAATCCACTCCCGGCAAGAACGGGACGTTGTTTATACTATAGAGAAGGACGGGGGAAAAAGCAAAGGGGCGAAAACGACCCAACGACGGCTGGCCGACGGGCCGCCATTTGTGCTAGATTGACCAGGGTAACGGCAGCGGGAACCCGCGGCGCATTCCAACCCGAAGGAGAATGCATGGCTCATACGCCTTGGTATCAAAAGGCGGCGGACGAGGTCTTCCGGGAACTCGGCACGGGCCCCTCGGGGCTCCACGAAAAGACGGCGGCGGACAAGCTCGAGTCCCACGGGCCGAACTGCCTCCCCGAGGCGAAGCGGGTGAGCAGCGCCGTCATCCTCCTGCGCCAGTTCGCAAGCCCCCTGATCTACATCCTCCTCATCGCCGCGGCCGTGACCTTCGTGCTCGGGGAGTACAAGGACACGATCGTCATCGCCGTGGTCCTGCTGTTCAACGCCGTCATCGGGTTCATCCAGGAGAGCCGGGCCGAGGAGAGCGTCCGGGCCCTGCAGAGGATGATCGTGCCTCAGGCGCGTGTCGTGCGCGAGGGGAGGGAGAAGGAGATCTCGAGCGAGGGGCTTGTGCCCGGCGACATCGTTCTGCTCGCCTCGGGCGCGAAAGTCCCCGCCGACATCCGGCTGACGGGCGCCATCGAGATGCGCATCGACGAGTCGCTGCTCACGGGGGAATCGGTCCCGGCGGAGAAAATCGCCGACGCGATCCCGGATGCGAACCTCACGCCGGGCGATCAGCGCAACATCGCCTTCATGGGCACCGTCGTCGTCAACGGGCGGGGCACGGGGGTCGTCGTCGAGACGGGGGCCCGGACGGTGCTGGGCGGCATCGCCCACGAGATCCGGGAGACGAAGGCGGCCCGGGCGCCCCTGCAGGAGAAGTTCGGCCGCTTCTCCAACCGGATCGGCCTGTACGTGCTCGCGGCGGCCGCGGCGCTCTTCGGGGTCGGCATCGCGGTTGGGGAGCCTGTCCGGGAGATGTTCATGACCGTCGTGGCGGCGGCGGTGGCGACGATCCCCGAGGGCCTGCCCGTCGTGCTGACGATCGCGCTGGCCGTGGGGGTGCAGCGCATGGCGGCGCGCAACGCGATCCTGAGAAAGCTGCCCGCCGTCGAGACCCTGGGAAGCACGACGGTTATCTGTACCGACAAGACGGGGACCCTCACGAAAAACGAGATGACGGTCAAGGTGGTCTTCGACGGGGCGCGGCACTTCGAATTGACGGGCACCGGCTACGAGCCGAAGGGGGAGATCCTGCACGACTGGATCCCCAAGCCGGAGGCCGAACGGGAGCACCTCGCCATGTGCTTTCGCGTGGGGCTGCTGTGCAACGAGTCGAGCCTCTACGAGGATGACGGGATCTGGCGGGTCAACGGCGACCCGACGGAGGGGGCTCTCATCGTCTCGGCTCAGAAGGCGGGCCTGCAGCCCGAAGAGGAGAAGCGGCGGTACCCGCAGATCGGCATCATTCCCTTCGAGTCGGACCGGGGGTACATGGCGACCCTGCACCGTTTCGGCGACGAGAAGTACATCTTCATCAAGGGGGCCCCCGAGAAGGTGCTCGAACTCTGCGTCAGCTGCATGGAACGGGACGGTCTGCGTACGGAGGAGATCCTCAAGATCTCGGACCGCTTCGCCTCGGAGGGGATGCGCGTGCTGGCCATGGCATACAAGAGGGCGCCCGACGACCTGTCCGAGCTGAGTCACGAGGCCGTGCAGCACGACCTGACGCTGGCCGGCATCCAGGCCATGATCGACCCGCCCCGCGAGGAGGCGGTGGAGGCCGTCCGCGGCTGCCGGCGCGCGGGGATCCGCGTGATCATGATCACCGGCGATCACCCTACGACGGCGCTCGCCATCGCGAAGATGGTCGGGATCGACACGACGGGCAACCGCGTGATCACGGGACGCGAGATCGAGGAGATGAAGGACGAGGACCTCTTCCACCGGGTAAAGACGGTCTCCGTCTACGCCCGTGTGGCCCCTCACCACAAGCTGCGGATCGTCCGGCAGCTGATGGACCACGGGGAGGTCGTGGCCGTCACGGGCGACGGTGTCAACGACGCGCCCGCCCTGCGGGCCGCCCACCTCGGGGTCGCCATGGGCCGCAAGGGGACGGACGTGGCCAAGGAGGCCTCGGACATGGTGGTCACCGACGACAACTTCGCCGCCATCTTTCACGCCGTGAGGGAGGGGCGCGTCGTCTTCGAGAACATCCGCAAGGTCGTCTTCTTCCTGATCCCCACGGGTGTGGCGGCCATCGGCTCCATCCTCGGCTGCGTGCTCATGGGGATCCCCATCCCCTACACGGCGTCGCAACTGCTCTGGATCAACCTCGTGACCAACGGCTTCCAGGTCATTGCACTGACCTTCGAACCGGGGGACCGGGACGTGGTCCAGCGGCCTCCCCTGGACCCCTCGGAAGGGATCATGTCGAAGATCCTTGTCCAGCGCACCGTCATCGTGGGACTGCTCATCTCGGCAGGGGTCGTCGTCAAGTTTTCCTGGGCGCTGCAGGCGGGGATGTCGCTCGAAAAGGCGCGGACGATCGCCATGACCACCATGGTCTTGTTCCAGTTCTTCCAGGCCTGGAACAGCCGCTCGGAGACGAAGTCGATCTTCCAGATCGGGGTATTCACCAACCCCTACCTGGCCTACGGGCTGGCGGCCTCGGTGATGGCCCACGTGGCAGCGATCTACGCGCCGCCCTTCCAGTGGCTGTTGTCGACGGAGCCCATCGCGGGGGCGGATTGGTTGCTGATCGTGGCGATGTCGCTGTCCGTCATCGCCGTCGTGGAGTGCGACAAGTGGGTACGGTCCGGGGCGAAGCGAAAACGCCCGGAGGAAAGGGGCGCGGGAGCATGAAACGGTGCCACGCCTGCAGGGGGGAGATCCGGATCGACAGGACCGTGGGGCGGCAGGAGACGTGCGCCCGCTGCGGGGCCGACCTTCACGTCTGCCTGAACTGTTCCTTTTACAGCCCCGGGGCCTACAACGAATGCCGAGAGCCGCAGGCCGAGCGCGTGGTCGACAAGAAGCGGAGCAATTTCTGCGATTTCTTCGCCTTCGCCGACGATGCGGCGCACAGGGGGGAGGCTGCAAAGAGAGAGGACGCGAGCAACCGCCTCGATGCTCTCTTCAAGAAATGAGAGGGCCGACCCGCGATCAGACGAGCTTCCCGAGTTCCTCCGAAAAGAGGTCGAACATCGGCTTCCCGAAGAGCACGAATCGCACCCGTTCGATCTCGGGGTGGTCCTTCAGGTATTCGACGGCCGTTCGGAGGGCGATGCGGGCCGCGTCGTTCAGGGGGTAGCCGTAGGCGCCCGTACTGATGGCCGGGAAGGAGACGCTCTTAAGGCCCTTCTTCGAGGCGAGCTTCAGGCTCTCGAGGTAGGCGCTTTTCAGCAGCCCCGCCTCGTTCCGGTTCCCGCCGCTCCACACCGGCCCCACCGTGTGGATGACGTAGCGGGCCTTGAGGTTGCCGCCCGTCGTGATCACGGCCTGTCCCGTGGGGCAGTGCCCGATGGCCCGGCACTCCTGCATGATGGCCGGTCCTCCGGCGCGGTGGATGGCCCCGTCGACGCCCCCCCCGCCGCGAAGGCCGGAGTTGGCGGCGTTCACGACGGCGTCGGTCTCCTCCTTCGTGATGTCGCCCTCGACGACGGCCAGCGTCGATTTGCCGATCTTGACTTCCATGGCAATCCCCTTCCTATTTCCCCTGTACCCTGAACCCTGTCCCCTGGATCCTGTCTTTTACGGCATAGCCGTCGCCATACACCAGCATCCTGTAGGTCTTCTCGATGCGGTCCCAGTTCTCCTCACGGTCCATGGACCAGTAGCGCCCGATGACGGAGACGACGCGGCCCAGGCCGAGATCCGCGCAGCGGTCCTCGATCTGTTTGACGTAGTTGGCCCCGCTCTCGGGCATCTCGCCGCGGCGCCCGAGCATGGCGTGGATGTACAGCTCGGGGACGCCCTGCTGCTTCGCCATGTCCATGAGCGCCAGGAGGTGGTTCATCATGCCGTGGGAGCTGAAGAACGAGACGATGCCCATCAGGTGCAGGGCCGTCCCGCGCCGGATGGCCTCGGCTGTGGCGCGCCGGAACGCGCCGTTCGAGAAGAAGGCCCCGCTTTCGATGGCCCGGTCGATCTTGAGGCGGTCGGAGAACACGCGCCTGCCCGCGCCGATGTGGAGGTGCCCGGCCTCCGAGTTCCCCACGGTGCCCGCCGGGAGCCCCACGGCCTCGCCCGAGGCGGCGAGCACGGAAAAGGGCAGGGACGAGAGCAGGCCGTCCATGACGGGGGTGGACGCCCTGGCGATGAGGTTGCCCCTTGTCTCGGGGTTGTAGCCCCAGCCGTCGAGGATGAGCACGACGAGCCTGCGGCAGGGTGCTTTCGGCTTACTCTCCAGCAGGGATTTCCCTTCCATGCGCCCCGGCGCGGCGATCCCGAAGAGCTCGAGGATCGTGGGGGCCACGTCGGTGAGCCCGCCCTCCCTGCGCAGCCCGAGGGCTTCGCCGGTGCCCGCGAGGATGAAGGGCACGGGGCTCGCGGTGTGCCCCGTGTCGACGGCCCCGTCGGGGTAGAGCCACCGCTCCACGGTGCCGTGGTCGGCCGTGACGAGCACGGGCACCCCCGCCCTGCGGGCCTCGTCGACGACGCGGCCCAGCGCCCGGTCCACGGCCTCGACGGCGCGTATCACGGCGGCCTCATTTTCGATGTGACCCACCACGTCCACGTTGGCGAAGTTGGCGAGGATGAAATCGTGGCGGCCCTCGCGGATTTCGCGGATGGCGGCCCCGGCCACTTCGTCCACGGACATTTCCGGCGCCTCGTCGAAGAGCTTCACGTCCTTGCGTGTGGGCACCACGATGCGGTCCTCGCCGGGGTAGGGCGCCTCGCGCTTGCCGTTGAGGAAGTAGGTGACGTGAAACGCCTTCTCCGCCTCGGTGATCTTCACCTGCCGGATGCCACTGCGGGAGAGGACCTCGCTCAGGGTGCCCTCCAGCTCCTCTTCGGGCGGGAAGGCCACGTCGACCTTGAGCTCCCGGGAATATTCGATCATGGTCGCATAGTGCAGGCCGAGAGGGCCGGCCGTGGGGAACTCGCGGAACCCGTCCTCCGTGAGGCTGCGCGAGAGCTCCACCTCGCGCTCGCCGCGGATGTTGTAGAAAATGACCGCGTCGCCCTTCCCGATCCTCCCCGCGGGCCTGCCCGAGGGGTCTACCAGGACCAGGGGGTTGAGCGTCTCGTCGTCCTCGCCGCGGCGGTATGCGTCCCGCACCGCCCGGGACATGGCGTTCGATTTCGGTGTAGGCATGGCGTCCTTTCTGGGTTGTCCGGCGTCGTCAGCCGCGCGTGGAAGACCCCGAAAGGCCCACCGATCCTGCGGCGCCGGTCCATCATACTGGAAAAGGCCGCGCCGGTCAAAGGGACCTTTTCGGTTGCAATGGGGGAAGCGAAGTGATAAAAAATGCTCGAAAAAGCGGGAATTTATCACTGCATGAGGAAGTCGGCCTGGGAGAAAACCCAGGAAGAGATATTCAAGGAACGGGCCGAGGTTCTCGGCCGAGCGGGAGAAGCGCTGGCGGCCGCGCTTTCCGAGGTGGACAGGATCGACCGGCTGATCGTCGAGAGCCTGCGGACGGCCGGAGAGAGGCCCGGACTGGAGGCCCTGGCGGAGATCAACGGCGAAATCCGACGCTACAACCGGGCCCGGGAATACGCTGAGTTGCGCTACTACTACCTCATCGTGACCCGGGAAGCCATGGGATTCCGGCGCCACAAGGCCGTCGAGGAAGTCTACCGGATACCCCCGAAGAGAAAATATCTGTGAACGGCCGGTGAGCGGGGCGACACCTTTGAGAACGGGTTTGGAGGGCGAGAGGGTGAGAATGTGAGAAGGTCGGATGCGCTATCAGCCTGACGGGGCTCCTGGCTTCTCCTGCCTTCATCCGTTCTCGGCCTCTTACCCTCCGTTTTTTTGACAGCCATGTGCTGCGCGGCATAGTGAATGGATCGGTACGAGAAACAGCGTAAGAGAATGGTCGATGCCCAGATCCGCTCCCGCGGCATCCGGGACGAGCGCGTCCTGCGGGCCATGGAGAAGATCCCGCGGCACCTCTTTGTCGACGAAGGGCTCATCGATCAGGCATACAACGACAGCCCCCTTCCCATCGGGGAGAAGCAGACCATCTCTCAGCCTTATATCGTGGCGCTCATGACGGAAGCCCTCGAGCTCGCGGGGCGTGAAAAGGTGCTGGAACTCGGCACCGGGTCGGGATACCAGGCGGCGATCCTGGCGGAGCTGGCCGACCGCGTGTTCACCATCGAGCGGATCGCCTCGCTCGCCCAGAAAGCCAGGAGGCTGCTCGAGGCGCTGAATTACTACAATGTGGTGATCCGGGTCGGGGACGGGACGTACGGCTGGCGCGAGGAGTCCCCGTTCGACGCCATCCTGGTCGCCGCGGGGTCGCCCTCCATCCCGCGGACGCTGGTGGAGCAACTTGCCGTCGGGGGCCGCCTGGTGATCCCCGTCGGGGGGCGCTACACGCAGAACCTGATCAAGCTCACGCGTCTCTCCGAGAACCCCGATGACGTGAAGCGGGAGGATCTCGGAGGGTGCCGGTTCGTGAGCCTGATCGGGGAGCATGGATGGAAGATGGAGCAGCAGTGAAGAAGAGGCTGAGAGGGTGAGAGGGTAAGAAGGTCGGATAAGCCGTTGGGCTTTGGGGCGTACAAGCGGATTGATGAAACACATTTCGAACATACTGAAACTTTTCCTCCTGGCCTTTCTCGGCGCCGTCCTCCTATCCTGTTCCGTTCAGATCGTCGACCGAAGCAGCCTGAAATCCTCCGAGCGGATGCGAGGCGTCTACCACCGGGTCAAACCCGGCGAGACGCTTTGGCGGATCTCCAAGGCCTACAACGTCGACCTCCAGGAATTGGCCGAGATCAACAACATCACCGATTCCTCGCGCATTGCAGCGGACAGCGTTGTCTTCATCCCCGATGCCCACGACGTCATCGACATCCCTCCCGCCAAGCCGCCGGCCGAGACAAAACCGCCCGCGCCCAGGCCTGCAGAAAAGCCTGCAGCCGTTGCGGGGGTGACTGAAAACGCACGCCCCGCGGCCGAGGCGGTAGGTGCCGCGACGGGCGCGGCCGGCATCGGCGGGCAAAGCCGTGTGAAGGAGGAAAGCATCACCGACCGCGGCCCGGCGTCGAGGCCGGAGCGAAGCACGGCCGCGGCCGCCAGGGTCCCGGAGAAGACGCCGCCCATGGCCGCGGAGAAGCCGGACGCCGCGGCGTCATCGGCTGTCCGGCAGCAAGCTGCGAAGCTGGCGGTTCCCGCCCCTGCCGAGAAATGGCAGCCCGGAACTCCGGAGAAGCCGGACATGGCGGCCTCAACGGCCGCCCGGACCCAGGTGGCCGCAAAACCGCCTGCCCCGGCGCCTCCGGTCAAGACGCCCGACGCGACGCTCAAGGACAGGGCCGCGGCGCCACCGCCTCCGAAAAAGCCCGAACCGCCCGCACGGGCCGAAGAGCCGCACGGCCAGATCCGGGTGGAGAAGGGACGGTTTCTCTGGCCCGCGAAAGGGCCCGTGATCACACGGTTCGGGATCCAGCCCAGCGGGATGAAGTACAACGGGATCAAGATCGCCGCGAAGGAGAACACGCCGGTCCAGGCGGCTGCGGCCGGGACGGTCATCTATGCATCCTACGTCAAGGGCTACGGGGAAACGGTGATCGTCAAGCACGACGAGAACTACACGACGGTCTATGCCTACCTGAAGAACACGGTGGCGAAGCGCGACGAGAAAATCCGGAAAGGCGAGAAGATCGCCTCCGTAGGCCCGTCCCAGGAGCCGGGCGGGGAGCCGTACCTGTACTTCGAGATCCGGGAGAAGAACAAGGCGCGAAACCCCATGTTCTTTCTGCCGTGAAACCAGGGTTCAGGGTTCAGGGGACAGGGTCCAGGAAGAAGGCCAGACTGCCGTGTTGACGGGAGACAGGGTAATGCCTATACTACGTTCGTGAAGATCATCTGTCTGAAAAACCCGGAGAGGAAGACTGAACCATGACCGTGAATACCTGCTTCGAGCAGGGCCCCATACGACCGCCCAGCGAGGCCCGAAGCCTCCTCATCCGGCCGACCCGGAACTGTCCGTGGAACAAGTGCGCCTTCTGCCACACCTACAAGGGCACGCGCTTCGAGCTGCGCCCTGTCGAGGAAATCAAGCGGGACATCGACACCGTCCGCGCCCTGGCCGACGAGATCGGGGAGCTGTCGTGGAAACTGGGACAGGGAGGCAAGGTCAACGATGCCGTCGTCTCCTACGTGTTCGGCAACGAGGGTTACTTCGGCGACACCTTCCGGCACGTGGCGGCCTGGCTCTACTTCGGGGGCACGACGGCCTTTCTCCAGGACGCCGACACGCTCATCATGAAGACCGACGACCTGGTCGACGTTCTCCGGTACCTGCGTGAGAAATTCCCCGCAATCGAGCGCGTCACTTCCTATTGTCGCTCGCGGACGGCGGGGCACAAATCGGTGGAGGATCTCCGGCGCATCCGGGAGGCCGGGCTCGTGAGGATTCACGTCGGGCTCGAATCGGGCTGCGACGAGGTACTCCGGTTCATCCGGAAGGGGGCGTCGGCGGCGGACCACGTCAAGGGCGGCAAGCGGATCGTCGAGGCCGGCATCTCGCTGTGCGAGTACGTCATGCCCGGCATCGGCGGCAGGCAGTGGTCACGCGAGCACGCAGTCGAGACGGCCCGCGTCCTCAACGAGATCAATCCGGACCACATCCGGCTTCGGACCCTGTCGGTCAGACGGGGAACCGCGCTGCACGAGACGATGGCCGAGGGAGGCTTCGAGCCCCTCGGGGACGAAGAGATCCTGCATGAAATCAGACTGTTCATCGAGACCCTCGACGGGATTCGGAGCCGCATCGTCAGCGATCACATCCTGAACCTCCTGGAGGAGCTGGAAGGCAATCTGCCGGAAGAGAAGGATAGGTTGCTCGGCCTCATCGATCGCTACTTCGCGCTCCCCGAGACGGACCGGCTGATCTTCCGACTCGGACGAAGAAAGGGGATCTACCGCTCCCTGGACGACCTGTCCGAGGAGGGTACCTACCGCCAGCTCGAGCAGGCGGTCGAACGCTACCAGCGCGAGGAGCCGGGAAAGCTGGACCGCGACCTGGACCGGGTCCGCCAGAGCTTCATCTGAGGACGCTCCTCGCGCGCCTTTCGCGGTGCGCCCGGCCGGTCAGCCGTCACGCCGGCTTTCCTAACCCTCTGAAATCACGCCGATAAGCCGCCCGCGGCACCCGCCACCCGTCTGCAGGCCATGCTCTTCCAAGCAATTTCCATTGACTTTTCAAGTGGATTCATTTATGATTCGCAGGCTAGTGGAGTATCATACAGGGGAATCTGCGAGAGGTGGTAATGGGGAGATGTTCAAGGTAGGAGAATTGGCCGTTTATCCAGCGCAGGGAGTCGGGCTTATCGAGGCGATTGAAGACCGAGAGATCATGGGAACCTGGCAGAAGTTCTACGTGATGAAGATCCTTGGCAATGGGATGAAGATCATGATTCCCACCGACACGGCACAGGCCATCGGGCTGCGCCAGTTGATCACATCCAAGGAGATTCCGAAGATCTACGAAATCCTGCGCGCCCGTGACGTCACGATCGACAAGCAGGCCTGGAACAAGCGTTACCGCGAATACCTCGAAAAGATCAAGACGGGCTCCGTCTACGAGATCGCCAAAGTCCTGAGGGACCTCTTCATCCTCAAGCATGGCAAGGACCTGTCCTTCGGCGAGAGGAAGATGATGGACACGGCGAAGCACCTGCTGATCAAGGAGATATCCATTGCAAGCCGCGCGGCCGAGGCGAAGGTCGAAGCCGAGATCAACGCCATGTTCCCGCTTCAGTGAGGGGCGGCGGCAGGCGGCGTGCTGCGTATAGAGCTCTGAGAAACCCAAGTGCCAAGATCGGGTTGCCCGCGGGGTGCATTCCTTCGGGTCGGCGGGTTGATTTGCTCGTTCTGTCGTCTCCTTCGCGGATCTGAGCTTGGCGGAGCGTTTTCTCGAGAGCTTTTTTATATGGTGCCGTTGGGGTTCTTTGAAATCCAGTCACGCAAATAATTCAGAGAGGGGGGATGTTCGTTTGCTTATCCGTTCACTGCTCATCGGCATTTGCTCGGTCAGCGGATATTTTATTGCCTTGAAGTATTTGGCTTCATATCAATTATCCATTATCGGTCTTTTACTGGGTTTTATTGCCGCTGTCATCGTCATCCAGATCGAGCAGATCATCCGGCGATTCTCACTGCGCATCATCCTGGGGGGTGTCGTCGGGACCATCATCGGGCTCCTGATTGCCATCCTGCTGTCCTACGGCCTTCGGTTCGTCACCGTGTGGGAGCAGCAGGAACTGGCGTTCCTGATCTATGCCCTGATGGCCAGCATTCTGGGGTATCTGGGTCTCGTCATCGGTTCCAAGAAGAGCGAGGAGATCGCTCTGCCCGCCTTCGGGCCCTTCAAGGGGTTCCGGGGGGGGACGGACTACCGCATCCTCGACACGAGCGTCATCATCGACGGCCGGATCGCGGACATCTGCGACACGGGGTTCATGGAAGGGACCCTGATCGTCCCGCGCTTCGTGCTGGACGAGCTTCAGCACATCGCCGATTCCTCCGATTCCATGAAGCGCTCCAGGGGGAGGCGGGGTCTCGACATCCTCAACCGGGTGCAGAAGAACCAGGGCATCAACATCGAGATCGTCGATCACGAGTTCCCGAAGATCAAGGGGGTGGACGCGAAGCTCGTCGCCCTCGCGAAGAAGATGAACGGGAAGATCATCACGAACGACTTCAACCTCAACAAGGTCGCGGAGCTGCAGGGCATCAAGATCCTCAACGTCAACGAGCTTGCCAACGCCTTGAAGCCCGTCGTGCTTCCCGGGGAGCTCATGGTCGTGAAGGTGATCAAGGAGGGCAAGGAGCCCGGCCAGGGCGTCGCCTACCTCGACGACGGGACGATGGTGATCGTCGATCACGCCAGCCGCCACCTGGGTGAGACGCTCGAGGTCGCCGTGACCAGCGTCCTGCAGACGACGGCGGGGCGGATGATCTTCACGGATCTCAAGGCCGTCGTGCCCGAAAAGAAGTACCACAGCATCGACTCGCTGTAATCGGCGGGGAAGAAGCCCGGGAGCCGTGAAGGGTCCCGGGCTTTTCTTTATGGGAGCACGACGGGCGGGGTCCGACGCAACGGGGAACGCCTATGAAGACGGTCGCGATCGTGCCGGCTGCGGGATCGGGCAGCCGGATGAACCGGGAGGTTTCCAAGCAGTATCTCTCGCTTGCGGGCAAGCCCGTCCTCGTGCTCACCCTGGAGGCGCTCGAGGCGTGTCCCGGCGTGGAGCGCCTCTACGTCGTGGTCCCTTCGCATGACGTGGCCTCGGTCCGGGACGGCATCCTCCCTTCCTGGGGGTTGAAAAAGGTGGCCGGCGTCGTCCCCGGGGGGATGGAGCGACAGGACTCCGTGCGGGCGGGAATCGAGGCGATCGACCGCGATGCCGACATCGTCATCGTCCACGACGGCGTGCGGCCCCTGATCACCGCCGAACTGGTCGAGCGGTGCATCCGGGCCGCCGCGGAGGGCGGGGCCGCAACGGCCGGGGTGCCGGTGAAGGACACGGTCAAGGAGGTTGCTACCGGCGGGCAGGTCCTGCGGACCTGCGACCGCAACGCGTTGTGGCTGACACAGACGCCGCAGGCCTTCCGCCGCGACATCCTCGAGAGGGCCCACCGGGAGGCGTACCGCGACGGCTTTCGGGGGACCGACGACACGTCACTGGTCGAGCGCCTGGGGATTTCCGTCCGGATGGTCCCGGGCGACTACCGCAACATCAAGATCACGACGCCCGAAGACCTGGTGGTCGCCGAGGCCCTGCTTGTTGCACGGCGGGAGGCGGGAGGCTGAAGGCGGGATGCGTCCGGATGGACTGAACGGTTTTGTGCGAGGGGTGCCATGAGGATCGGGTTCGGGTTCGACAGTCACCGGTTCGCCGAGGGACGCCGGCTGCTCCTCGGCGGCGTGGAATTGACCTACGACAAGGGGCTCCTGGGGCACTCCGATGCCGACGCCCTGATACACGCCATCGTCGATGCCATCATCGGGGCCCTCGGGGAAGGGGACATCGGCAGGCACTTTCCCGACACGGACCCGCACCTCAAGGGCATCTCCAGCCTCGTCATCCTCAAGCGGGCCGCCGAACTGGCCGTGCATCGAGGCTATGTCGTCAACAACGTGGATTCCACCGTCATCCTGGAGAAACCCCGGCTGGCCTCGTTCCTCGAGGAGATGCGGCGCAATATCGCCAAGGTGCTGGGGACGGAGGCCTCGCGGGTCAACGTGAAAGCCAAGACGAACGAAAAGATGGGGTTCATCGGCCGCGGGGAGGGCATCGCGGCCTTCGCCGTGGTGACCCTGGCGAGGGCGGGCGCCGACGAAGTGGCCTAGAAATTGAAAAAGCAGGAGACTGCTGCGAAGCCACGCTCCGTAGCGTGCAATTCAATCCGATTCAGAGGAGGCGTGCATGAGAGCCCGAGTGATGATTTCCGTATTGACCGCCGTGATGATCCTGTTGAGCGTTTCCCCTGCGGCCGCGCAGGATGACAAGACTCCAATTGGAACGAGGAGGATCCCCGCGGCGAACCCCGCGGACGACCCGAAGGGTCCCGTGGGGAGCCTTACGGGCAGGACCGCCAGTGACCTGATGACGCTCGGCTCGGTCTGGCAGGTTCAGGAGTGCTGCGGCTGGAGCGGAACGTGGACGCGGCGTGCCGGCACGAACACCTTCGACGCCAGGTGGCGCCACACCAACGGTTCCCAGGCCCAGGACGTCATCACCCTGCAGTCCTGGAACAGGGCGACCAACGAAGTCGTGCTGGTGCGGCCGAGCATCAACGGGACCTACCGGGCCACCGTCAACCCGTCGGCGAGGACCCTGACGAACGGCAAGGCCTCGTGGTATCCCGCCGGGGAAAAATGGAGCGCCAGGTACTGATCGGGATGCGCCATCGGCGATGAAAAAACGGGGGAGCCGGCATCGGCTCCCCCGTTCCTGTTTGACGGCTTCAGCGGGTTGCGCTCACAGCGGAATGTTGTTGTGCTTCTTCTCGGGGAGGGTCTGCTCCTTGTCCCTGTAGGCCTCGAGAAGGGCCACGATGCGCTTGCGTGTCTCGCGGGGCGCGATGACTTCCTCGATGATCCCCATCTTCGCGGCGAAGTAGGGGTTGTTGAACTGCTCCTCGTAAGCGGCGATCAGCTCGGCTCGCTTGGCCTCGGGGTCCGAGGCCGTGGTGATCTCGCGGCGGTAGACGATGTTGCAGGCCCCGGCGGCGCCCATGACGGCGATCTCGGCGGAGGGCCAGGCCATCACGTAGTCGGCCCCCAGCTGCTTGCTGCACATGCCGATGTAGGCCCCGCCGTAATCCTTGCGGGTCACGACGGTGAACTTGGGCACCGTGGCCTCGGAGTAAGCGTGCAGTAGCTTCGCGCCGTGGCTGATGATGCCGTTCCACTCCTGGTGCGTGCCGGGCATGTAGCCGGGCACGTCGGCGAAGGTCAGCAGAGGGATGTTGAAGGCGTCGCAGAAGCGGATGAAGCGCGAGGCCTTGTCGGAGGCGTTCACGTCGAGCACGCCGCCACCGAACTGCGGGTTGTTGGCGATGACGCCCACGGGCTGGCCCATGACGCGGATGAAGCAGACAAACATGTTCTTTGCCCAGTTGGCATGGGGCTCGAAGAACACGCCGTTGTCGGCCACGGCCGCCACGACCTTCTTCATGTCGTAGCCGCGGGTCGCGCGGTCGGGGATGATCTTGTCGAGCTCGGGGCAGTCGCGGTCAGGGGTGTCCGTGGGGGTGACGACCGGGGGCATCTCGTGGCAGTTGTCGGGCAGGTAGCCCAGCAGCGTCTGGATCTGCGCGATGCAGTCCCCGTCGTTCTCGGCCACGAAGTGGCACACGCCACTCTTGGAGGCGTGGGCCATGGGGCCGCCCAGGTCGTCGTGGGTGACTTCCTCGCCGATGACCGCCTTGATGACGTCCGGGCCCGTGATGTACATGTAGCTCGTTCCCTTCACCATGAAGACCCAGTCCGTCAGGGCCGGCGAGTAGACGGCTCCCCCGGCGGTGGGGCCCATGATCGCCGTGATCTGGGGGATGTAGCCCGAGCAGATCGTGTTGCGGTAGAAGATCCCGCCGTAGCCTTCCAGGGCGGGCACGCCCTCCTGGATGCGGGCGCCGCCGGAGTCGTTGAGCGCGATGAAGGGCTTCTTGGCGTCCTTGGCCATGTCCATGACCTTCCAGATCTTCTTGGCGTGCATCTCGCCGAGGCTGCCGCCGGCGCTGGTGAAGTCCTGGGCGGCTGCGAACACCGTGCGGCCGTTCACGCTGCCGAACCCGCAGACGACAGCGTCGGCGTTGATCGACTTGTCGCCCAGGCCGAACAGGGTTGAGCGCTTCTCGACGAAGAGCTGCACTTCCTGGAACGTCCCCGCGTCGTAGAGCTTCAGGAGCCGCTCGCGGGCCGTCATCTTTCCCGAGTCGTGCTGTTTCTTGATGGCGGCCTCGCCGCCCTGGGTCATCAGTTTCTCGCGTTTTGCCTCAAATGCCTTGATTCTGTCTTCTGTCAGTCCCATGTCTCCGTATCTCCCTGTCTCTGTAATGGTCGGAAATCCGACGTTTCCATCTCCCTGTAAACCCGCAGCCTGATATCATTTCTGGCCGATTTTTTCAATATAAAAGAGGGCAAATCGCCCTTGATTTCGAAAAGCACCTGGGCTATAAAATACCGGCCCGTCAACCTCGAGAAAAAGGGGGTGATGATGCCCCCAACGATATCGGTAGAGGTGAAAGCATGAAATATATCGATGAGATGGATCTGAAGGGGAAGCGGGTGCTGTTTCGGTTCGATTTCAACGTTCCCCTCGACGCCAACCAGAACATCACCGACGACACGCGCATCCGGTCCGTCCTGCCCACCATCAATTACGCCCTCGACGAAAACGCGAAAGTGATCATCGCCTCCCACCTCGGCAGGCCGAAGGGAAAGGTCGTCGACAAGATGAGCCTGGCTCCTGTGGCGAAGCGCCTCTCGCGCCTGCTCGGCAAGAACGTGACCCTGACGAAGGACGTCGTGGGCCCCGAGGTGAAGAAGACCGTCGACGCGATGAAGCCCGGCGACATCGTCATGCTGGAGAACCTCCGGTTCGATCCCCGGGAAGAGAAGAACGACGAGGAGTTCGCCAGGGAACTGGCAAGCCTCACCGATGTGTACATCGACGACGCCTTCGGCAACGCCCACCGCAGCCACGCCTCCAACGTGGGAATCACCCGGTTCGTAAAGACCTGCGGGGCAGGCTTCCTGATGAAGAAAGAGCTGACCTACTTCAACAAGGCCCTCGAGAAGCCCGCGCGTCCCCTAGTCGCCATCGTCGGGGGCTCGAAGGTATCGGGCAAGCTTGAGGCCCTGGCCAACCTGATCAACCGGGTCAACAAGATCGTCATCGGCGGCGGCATGGCCTTCACCTTCCTCAAGGCGCAGGGCGTCGAGGTCGGCAAGTCCATCGTGGAGCCCGAGCTCGTCGACAAGGCCCGGGAGGTCCTGGAGACGGCGAAAAAGCTGGGCGTGAAGGTCTACCTGCCCGTCGACTGCGTCATCGCCGAGAACCGGGACGCCGAGGCCGAGACCAAGATCGTCCCCGTGCAGGAGATCAACCCGCAGTGGATGGGGCTCGACATCGGGCCGGCCACGATCACCCTGTTCACGGAGGCCCTGAGCAACGCGAAGACGATCGTCTGGAACGGGCCTATGGGCGTCTTCGAGATCGACGCCTTCAGCCGCGGCACCTCGGCACTGGCCCACAGCGTGGCGAACTCCTACGCGCTCTCCATCGTGGGGGGCGGGGACACGGACGTGGCCATCGACAAGGCGGGCGAGCGTGACAACATGTCCTACATCTCCACGGGCGGCGGCGCCTTCCTGGAGCTGCTCGAGGGCAAGGAGCTTCCCGCCGTTAAGGCCCTCAAGACCTGCAAGTGAACCCGTGAGCGACTGGCGAGGGAGCAGAAGCGCCCCTTCTGCTCCCTTTTTTTTACTCGAATGGAGAATCCCAGGGAACCCCGGCCAGGATTCCTGCGGTGAATCGGCGGTTCTAGACCGCTTCACGGCTCATTCCTTCGCCTTCCGGGATCGTGCCCGAGACTCCCTTTGAACAGAGAAAGACAAGGAAGACCTGCCCGATTATCCGGGTTCTCATCGGCTCGATTTTCCTGTAAGATTCAGCGCAGCGATGAATAGAAATATCAAGCTGATTATCGAATACGACGGGACGGCCTACAACGGCTGGCAGCGCCAGGCAGATGTCCTCACCGTCCAGCAGGTGATGGAGGACACCCTCTCTCGGATCGTCAACGACCGGGTGGTGCTCGTTGCCTCGAGCCGCACGGACACGGGCGTCCACGCCTTGAACCAGGTGGCGAACTTCCGGACGTCCACGAAGCTGCCCCTGCGCAATCTCCACCTGGGGGTCAACAGCCTGCTGCCGCCCGACATCGTTGTGAAGGAGATCAGCGAGGCGCCCTGGGAGTTCCACTCGCAGTTCAATGCCCTGGGCAAGGTCTATCGGTACCGGATCTTCAACCACCCCGTGCGGACGGCGCTCGAGCGCGACCGGTGCTGGCACGTGCGCAAACCCCTCGACCTCGAGGCCATGCGATGCGCGGCGCGGCACGTCCTGGGCACGCACGACTTCAACTCCTTCTGCGCGGCGCAGTGCGAGGTGGAGGACCGGGTGCGGACCGTGACGGACGCGCGCTTCGAGCGGGAAGAGAGGGGGATGATCGTCTTCCGGATCGAGGCCGACGGGTTTCTGCGTCACATGGTGCGCAACATCGTGGGGACCCTCGTCGACATCGGCAGGGGGTCGATTCCCGAGGAGGACATGACCCGCATCATCGAGGCGAAGGACCGCCGCCTGGCGGGCCAGGCAGCCCCGGCCAGGGGCCTGTGCCTCGTGGAGGTGAGATACGGATGAGAATCCTGGTGATGGGCCACAAGGGCATGCTGGGAAGCGACCTCGTGGAGGTATTGGGCAGGGGCCATGACGTCGCGGGCGTCGACGTGGGCGACTTCGATATCACGTCGGCGGCGGACTGCGCCCGGGTCGTCAGGGAGTTCCGTCCCGGGACGGTCGTCAACGCCGCCGCCTACACCGACGTGGACGGCTGCGAGACCCACCGCGACGCCTGCTTTGCCGTGAATGCCGAAGGGGTGCGCAACGTGGGCGAGGCCTGCAAGGCCGCCGGGGCGAAGGCCGTCCATTACAGCACGGACTACGTCTTCGACGGGACCAAGGGCGAGCCCTACCTCGAGGACGACCCCTGCCGCCCCATCAACGCCTACGGGGAATCCAAACGCAGGGGCGAGGAGGCGCTCGTCGAGACCCTGGAGCGCCACGTGCTGATCCGCACGGCCTGGCTCTACGGACGCCAGGGGAAGAACTTCGTCAAGGCCATCCTGGCCAAGGCCAAGGACGAGGGGACACTTCGGGTCGTCGACGACCAGGTGGGTTCCCCCACCTTCACGCTCGACCTAGCGCAGGCCACGAAACTGCTCATCGAGCGGAACTGCCTCGGGACGTACCATGTGACGAACCGGGGCGTGTGCAGCTGGTACGACTTTGCACGGCGGATTCTCGAGTACGCCCAGGTGGCGGGGGTGACCGTGGTGCCCATCCGGTCGAGCGAGTTGGACCGGAAGGCCGCCCGCCCGGCGTACTCGGTGCTGAGCAACCGCAAGTTCATGGAGGCGACGCAGAAGACCATGCGGCCCTGGCAGGTCGCCCTGAACGACTACCTTAGCGGCCAGAGCCACATCCATCGGTGAGAACAGGGTTCAGGGTACAGGGGGTGGAGGATACATATTCTCTTGTTGATCCATGACGAGTAACAAGTGTCCTGAACGCGAGGTATGAAGTTGGACCGGAGGATCACCGTACTTCCTGAAGAAGTCGCCTCGAAGATCGCCGCCGGCGAGGTCATCGAGAGGCCCTCGTCCATCGTGAAGGAGCTGCTCGAGAACGCTGTCGACGCGGGTGCCACGGATATCGCCATCGACCTGCGGGGCGGCGGCAAAGAGGCGATCCGGATCGCCGACAACGGCTCCGGCATCGGGCCGCAGGACGTCCCCGTGGCCTTCGAGAGACATGCCACGAGCAAGATCCTCACCGTGGAGGACCTCTACGGCGTCCGCTCCTTCGGGTTCCGGGGCGAGGCGCTGCCGAGCATCGCGGCGGTCTCCCGCGTGGAGATGGTCACGCGGCGCCGCGGCGATGTGGAGGGCACGCGCATCGTCGTCGAGAACGGGGCCGTCCTTGCAAACGAGGCGGTCGGCTGTCCCGAGGGCACGACGATCACCGTGAGCCGCATCTTCGACGCGCTGCCCGTGCGCAAGAAGTTCCTGCGGCAGGACGCCACGGAGCAGGGCCATTGCCTCGACATCATTGTCCGCGTGCTGCTGCCTCACGGCCGCGTGAGGGCGACGGTCGCGGCGGGGCCCCGGACGCTTCTCGAGGTCCCGCGCACGGAGAGCCTTCGCGACCGGATCGTCCTGCTGCTCGGCAGCGACCTGCGCAACCACCTCGTCCCGGTAGAAGGAAATGCGCCGGGGATGCGCCTCGCGGGGTTCGTGTCGAGGCCCGACTTCACGCGCTCCTCGACGAGGAGCATGTTCTTCTACGTCAACGGCCGGTATGTCCGGGACGTACTGCTGTCCCAGGCCGTCATGAACGCCTACCGCAATCTCCTCGAACCCCGCAAGTACCCCGCCTGCGCCGTCTTCGTAGAGATGCCGCCCGATGCGCTTGACGTCAACGTCCACCCGGCCAAGCTGGAGGTCCGCTTCCGGCGGCCGCAGGACGTGCGGGATCTGATCCATCGGGGCCTCGCGGAAGCCCTCTCGCGCGTCAGGCCGACGGCAGGGGCGCATGCGGCGCCCGGCGTTGCGCGCTGGCATGCGGCTCCCGGCCGGACCGGGGTGGCCGAGGCCCTGCGGCGCTACAGCCTTTCGGCGGGAATCGACGGCACCCGCCCGTCGCCGCCCGGCCGCATCAGGGAGGACGTTCCCGATTTCAGCCCGGGCCCCGGCAACCTGTTCGTGCAGGGGGCGGCACCGCAGCAACCGCTCCTTTTTTCGTCCCTGGACTATCTCGGACAGGTCGACGGGACCTACCTGGTCTTCGCGACGTCGGGCGTGATGATCCTGCTCGACCAGCACGCCGCACACGAGCGGGTCCTTTACGAGACGCTGAAGGCATCGAAGGGCGCGGGCCTTGAGGCGCAGAGCCTGCTCATCCCCGAGGTCCTGGAGATGAGCCCCGGCGATTTCGAGCGGCTCGCGGCATCGCGGGACCTGCTGCTCGAGGCGGGCGTCGAGGTCGAGCCCTTCGGCGAGAACACGGCCGTCGTCAAGTCCGTACCGGCCCTGCTGGGCGACACGGACGTGCGGGCCCTGGTGAGGGATATCCTGGACGGGATTGCCGATTCGGGGATTCCACAGGACGAGAAACGCAACCGGATCTTCATTCGGATGGCCTGCCGGGGGGCGATCAAGGCCCGCCAGTCCCTGGGCCCCGACGAGGTTAAGCGACTGTGCCGTGATCTCGACGGCATCCCCTTCGCCTCCAACTGCCCGCACGGCAGGCCGGTGTTCATCGAGCTGCCCGCCACGGTGATCGAGAGGATGTTCAAGCGCACATGACAGGGTATCGGGGATAGGGTATCGGGTATAGGGCGTGGAGAAGAAGCCGAAGATTGTCATCATCCTCGGGCCGACGGCGGTCGGCAAGACGGACCTTTCCCTGGACCTGGCGTCTGAATTCAACGGCGAGATCGTCAGCGCCGATTCCATGCAGGTCTACCGCCATCTCGACATCGGCACTTCGAAACCCTCGCCGCAGGAGCGCAAGAGGGTCCCTCACCACCTCATCGACGTCGTGAACCCCGACGAGGAGTTCAGCGCGGCCCGCTTCAACGAGACGGCGGGCGGCATCATCGGGGCCCTCGAAGGCCGGAAGGCCGTCTTCGTCGTCGGGGGAACGGGGCTCTACGTCCGGGCCCTCACGGGGGGCCTGATCGAAGGCCCCGACGCAGATCTCCGGAGGAGCTACCGCGAAGCCATGGAGCGGGAGGATCGCGAACGTCTCCACGGCAGACTCCGGCTGCTCGATCCCCGGGCGGCCGAGCGGATTCACCCGCGCGACAGGGTCCGGATCGTCCGGGCGCTGGAGACGGCCGAGCTGACCGGGGAGCCGATCTCGGAGAAGCAGAGACGGCACGGCTTCCGCGATGTCCGATACGAGACCCTCAAGATCGGTCTATACCGCGACCGGGAGGAGCTCTATCGCCGCATCGACAGCCGGGCCGCGCAAATGGTCGAGGAGGGCCTGGCCGGGGAGACCGAGAAAATCCTAGGTATGGGTTATCACGAAAAACTGAAGCCTTTGCAGACACTTGGCTATCGATACTTCATCCGATACTTGAAAGGAGGCATGGCCCTCGAGGAGGCCCTTCGGTCCATGCAGCGCGACACCCGCCACTACGCCCGCCGCCAGATGACCTGGTTCAGGGCCGAGGCGGGGATCGAGTGGTTCCACCCTTCCGAGGCCGAAGCCGTCAGGACCCGCATCGCCGGGTTCCTGCACCGCCGGCCAGGAGGCCGGGCGCACGGGTCGAAGGGCCTTGATCCCTTGAAAAATCCTTGACTTAAGTCGCCTGACCGGATAGAAAACCGGACATTACCGACCTCTCCGAAAACGGCGGGGCAACGGGGGATTTCAAACGAACCGAGCAGATCGAATGGGGGGACCGATGGACGCGAATGCACTGCCAAAGACTTACGAGTCCAAGGATGTGGAGGCCAAGTGGTACGAATTCTGGCTCAAGAACCACTATTTCCACGCACAGGATGTGAGTGACCGAAAGCCCTTCTGCATCGTCATCCCGCCCCCCAACGTGACGGGGATGCTCCACATGGGGCACGCCCTGAATAACACCCTGCAGGACATCATGACCCGCTACCGGCGCATGCAGGGCTACAACGCCCTCTGGATGCCGGGCACGGACCACGCCGGGATTGCCACCCAGAACGTGGTCGAACAGGAACTGGCCAAGGCAGGCAAAACGCGGCACGACCTGGGCCGGGAGAAATTCATCGATCGCGTCTGGACGTGGAAGGAGAAGTACGGCGGCGTGATCCTGCACCAGCTCCAGCGGCTGGGCTGCTCCTGCGACTGGGAGCGGGAGCGCTTCACCATGGACGAGGGGCTCTCCAGGGCGGTGCGCGAGGTCTTCGTCCGCCTCTGGCACGACAACCTCATCTACAAGGGCGACTACATCGTCAACTGGTGCCCACGGTGCCACACGGCCATCTCCGACCTGGAGGTGGAGTTCGAGCAGGAGAAAAGCAACCTCTGGCACATCCGCTACCCCTACGCCGACGGCACGGGGGAGATCAGCGTCGCCACCACGCGGCCCGAGACGATGCTGGGCGACACGGCCGTGGCCGTCAACCCCAACGACCCGCGCTATAAGGACGTCATCGGCAAGATGGTGATCCTGCCTCTCGTCAACAAGGAAATCCCCATCATCGCCGACGACTACGTGACGATGGACTTCGGCTCGGGAGCCGTGAAGATCACGCCGGCCTGCGACGCGGCGGACTTCGCCATCGCCGGGCGGCACAACCTCGAGATCATCAAGATCATGGACGGCAGCGCCGTCATCAACGAAAACGGCGGCATCTACAAGGGGCAGGACCGCTACGAGGCCCGCAGGAACGTCGTCAAGGACCTCGAGAAGGGCGGCTATCTCATTCGAATCGAGGACTACAGTCACAACATCGGCCGCTGCTACCGCTGCAAGACGGACGTCGAGCCCGCCGTTTCGGCCCAGTATTTCGTCAAGGTGGCGCCCCTGGCCAAGACGGCCATCGCGGCCGTCGTCAAGGGCGACACGAAGCTCATCCCCTCCATGTGGGACGCAACCTACTTCGAGTGGATGAACAACATCCGCGACTGGTGCATCTCGCGGCAGATCTGGTGGGGCCACCGCATCCCCCTGTGGACCTGCGAGGGCTGCGGCGAGGTGATCGTCCAGACCGACGACCCGGCGGCGTGCCCCAAATGCGAGGGCAAGAAACTCAAACAGGAGGAGGACGTCCTGGACACGTGGTTCAGCTCGGCCCTCTGGCCCTTCACGACCCTGGGCTGGCCCGACGACAAGCCGGCCGTCAAGACCTTCTACCCCACGACCCTGCTCATCACCGGGTTCGACATCCTGTTCTTCTGGGTGGCCCGCATGATGATGATGGGTCTCTACATCATGAAGGACGTGCCCTTCAAGCACGTCTACCTGCACGCGCTGGTGCGCGACGCGCACGGCGACAAGATGAGCAAGTCCAAGGGAAACATCATCGATCCGCTGGAGATGATCGACAAGTTCGGCGCCGACGCCTTCCGGTTCACCCTGGCGGCCTTCACGGCCCAGGGCCGGGACATCCGCATGTCCGAGGAACGCATCGAGGGCTACAAGCACTTCGTCAACAAGATCTGGAACGCCACCCGGCTGTGCATGATGAACCTCGAGGGCTATCCCGACGGGCCCGTGTCGGTGAAGAAGGAGGACTATACCCTGGCGGACCGCTGGATCCGAGCCCGCCTCAACGACACGATCGCCGACGTGACGCAGAGCCTCGACGAGTACCGCTTCAACGACGCGGCGGCCCACCTGTACCGCTTCATCTGGCAGGAGTTCTGCGACTGGTACCTCGAGCTCATCAAGCCCGTCCTCTACGGCAAGGACAACCCCGCTGCGAGGCTCGCAGCGCAGGAGACGATGATCACCGTGCTGCGATCGAGCCTGGAGCTCATGCACCCCTTCATGCCCTTCGTGACGGAGGAGATCTGGCAGAAGATTTCCAGGAGCGGCCCCTCCATCATGGTGGCGACCTTCCCGACGGTGGACGAGCGGTTCCGGAACGACGAGGCGGAGCGGGACATGGGCCTCTTGATGGAGATCATCGGCTCGATCCGTAATATCAAGGGCGAGAAGGGGATCTCGCCCTCGAAGAAGCTCAAGGCCCTGGTGACCACGGAGGATGAGGACCTCCTGCCGCTGCTCGAGTCGGGGGTGGGGTACATCGTCAATCTGGCCCGTCTCGAAAGCCTCTCCATCGTCCCCGCGGGGGAGGAGCCCAAGAACGCCGCCACGGGCGTGGCCGGCCCCGTGAAGGTCTTCGTCATCCTCGAAGGCCAGCTCGACAAATCGGGCGAAAAGGCGCGCCTGGAGAAAGAGATGGCCAAGGTCGAGAAGGAACTCGCCCAGGTGAACCGGAAGCTCGAGAACCCCGACTTCTGGCAGAAGGCGGCCCAGGCCGTCATCGACAAGGAGGAGGCGAAGGCGAGGGCGCTCAATGAGCGGTTCGACATACTGCAGGAAGCCCTGAAGAAGCTGTAATCAGGGTTCAGGGGCCAGGGTACAGGGTCCAGGGGAGAATCGGAATGCTGGAGATGGAGGCCGTGAGAAAGATCATCCGCCGGGCTCTCGAGGAGGACATCCGCTCGGGGGACGTGACGACGGCGTATGCTCTTACGGGGGCCGAGAAGGGCACGGCGAAGGCCCTGGCCAAGGAAGACCTTGTCGTGGCCGGCCTCGACGTGTTTCGCGAAGTCTTCCGGATACGTGATGCGGGAATCCTTTTCCGGACGGCGCTGAAAGATGGGGACCGCGTCCCTCGGGGAACCGTCCTGGCCACCCTGAGAGGGCCGCTGGCGAGCATCCTGGCGGCCGAGCGGGTCGCCCTGAACCTGCTCCAGCGGATGTGCGGGGTGGCAACCCTGACGAGGCAGTTCGTCGACGCCGTTGCCGGCACAAAAGCCGGGATCCTCGACACCCGCAAGACCATGCCCGGCCTGCGGGTGCTCGACAAGTACAGTGTGCAGGTCGGCGGAGGGCGGAATCACCGGTACGGGCTCTACGACGGGGTCCTGATCAAGGACAACCACATCGAGGCGGCCGGAGGCATCGGAAAGGCGGTTCTCCGGGTGCGGGACAGGGCCCCGCTCCTGACAAGAATCGAGGTGGAGGTGAAAACACTCACCGAGGTCAGGCAGGCCCTGGCGGCGGGCGCGGAGGTGATCATGCTCGACAACATGCCCGTCGAAACCATGAAGAAGGCCGTGGCGCTCATCGGGGGACAGGCCCTCGTGGAAGCCTCGGGCAACGTGACCCTTGCCACGGTGAAGGGGATTGCCGCTACGGGGGTCGATTTCATCTCCTCCGGGGCGCTCACCCACTCGGCCCGCGCCTCGGACATCTCCCTGAAGGTGAAGAGAAAGGCCTGAGCGATGGACGTCAACGTCGAGGAGCTCAGGCGCTATTTCCTGTCGAAGACCATCGGCCGGAGGGTCGAGTTCCGCGAGGAAACCGGCTCGACGAACACCGAGGCGCTGCGCCTGGCCCTCGAGGGGACACCCGAGGGGACCGTCGTCCTGGCCGACGCGCAGTCCGAAGGCAGGGGACGGCTGGACCGTGCCTGGGAATCGCCGCCCTCGAAGAACCTCTACCTCTCCGTTGTCCTGCGGCCCGACATCCCCGCCGCATCGTCGTCGCTCATCCCGCTGATGACCGGCGTGGCCGTCGCGGATGTGGTCTCGCAGTACTGCCCGGGGCGGGTGAGTCTCAAGTGGCCCAATGACGTCCTCGTCGGCGGGCGGAAGATCTGCGGCGTGCTGACGGAGATGCGGACCAGGGGGGACCGCGTCCACTTTCTCATCGTCGGCATCGGGCTGAACGTCAACATGGGTCGACTCGATTTCCCGCGCGAGCTTCGCGAGACGGCCACGTCCCTGAAGATCGAAACGGCCTGCGAGCTCGACCGGTCCGACGTTGCCGTACGCCTCTTCGAAGCCCTGGAACGCGGGTACCGCATTTTCCTGGGCGGGGGGCAGGAGGCGATCCGGCAGAACTGGCTGCGGTATGCCGACATCGTCGGGAAGCGGGTCGAGGTGGTCTTCAAGGAAACGATCCAGCGGGGCGCCGTCACGGGTCTCGACGAAAACGGGGCGCTCCTGCTGGAAGGAGAATCCGGTCCGCAGAGAGTGCTGGCCGGGGATGTCTATATCGAGAGGTTGTGACCATGCTTCTGGCAATCGATGTGGGAAACAGCAACACCGTCCTGGGGCTCTACGACGGCGACAAGCTCATCTACGACTGGCGAATCCGGACCGTGGCCAACCACACGGTCGACGAGTACGGGATGCTGATCGTGAACCTCTACAAGACCGTCAAGTCGAGCGCGAGGCCGGTGAACCTGACCGGCATCATCATCTCCTGCGTCGTCCCGCCCATGCTGAACATCCTGGAGCCCCTCTGCAAGAAGTACTTCGGCCTCAAGCCCCTCATCGTGGAGCCCGGGATCAAGACCGGCATGCCCATCTTCTACGACAACCCCAAGGAGGTCGGCGCCGACCGGATCGTCAACGCCGTTGCGGCGTACGAGAAATTCAAGACGGAGCTGATCGTCGTGGACTTCGGCACGGCGACCACCTTCGACTACGTCTCGAAGAAGGGCGAGTACATGGGGGGCTGCATCACGCCCGGCATCGCCATCTCCAGCGACGCGCTCTTCGACAAGGCCTCCAAGCTGCCTCGCGTCGAGCTCAAGAGGCCCAGGACGATCATCGCGAAAGACACGATCAGCAGCATGCAGGCGGGGATCATGTTCGGCTACGCGGGCCTCGTCGACGGGATCGTCGACCGGATGAAGGCCGAGACCCGCACGAACCCGAAGGTCGTGGCCACGGGCGGGCTCGCCAAGATCATCGCGCCGGAGACCCGGAGCATCGACGTCGTCGACGAGTTCCTGACCCTCGACGGGCTTCGCATCATCTTCGAGAGAAACAAGTAGCCCTGCCGACCCGCGCGGCGGGATTCGGCCCGACCGGCGGAAAACGGGGGTGTGTTCCATGGCCTTCGAGCACCTGAGCAAGAAACAGCTTCTCCAGAAGATGGAGTCCCTCCGCCTGGAGGTGATGGAGTACGAGAAGCAGGAGAGCGAGAAGCTCTACGAGGAGAAGCTCTACCGATCGCTGGCCATCACCGCCGAGGCGGGCGTCTACATCATCAAGGACGGGGTGTTCCGGTTCGTCAACCAGTTCACGGCGTCGCGGCTGGGGTGCCGTCCCGAGGAGCTCATCGGGCAGAAGGCCTCCGACTTCGTTCATCCCGAGGACCGAGAGGCGGTCGCGAAGATGGCCAGGGACATGCTCCGCGGCAGGCGCACGCAGCCCTACGAGTTCCGGACGGTCGGCAAAGACGGGCGGGTCCACTGGATCCTCGAGTCCGTCACCCCCATCGATTTCGGCGCGGGCCGCGCCGTGCTCGGGCAGTCGATGGACGTCACCCGTCAGGTCGAGGCCCGGGAGCGCCTGGCCCGGCTCGAGGCCCTCGAGGCGTCGATCCTCGAGTCGATTCCCCACGCCGTGATCGGCCTGAAGAACCGGCAGATCATTTTCGCCAACGACGGCGTCGAGAAGGTCTTCGGCTGGAAGCGCGAGGAGGTCATCGGCCGGAGCACCCGGATCTTCTACAGGACGAAGAAGGAGTGGGCCGTCGGGGCGGACAATCTCTACCGCTCCCTGGAGACGCAGCGGACCTTCACCGCCGAGGTCCAGCGCAAGAGAAAGGACGGTGCACCCATTGTCTGCCGCCTCACAGCGTCCCGGATCGGCCCCGCGCTCGTCGACAAGCAGGTCGTCATCACCTACGAGGACATCACGGACCAGAAAGCGGCCGAGGAAGTCTACATGACCATGGCCGAGAGTTCCCAGGTCGGGGTGTACGTGGTGCACGGCGGGACCTTTCTCTACATCAACACCATCGGGGCGGCCTACGCAGGCTACCGCGCCGACGAGCTGATCGGCGCGAGTTCCCTGAAGCTCGTTCATCCCGACGACCGGGCCCTGGTCGCCAAAGGGGCCAGGGCCATGCTGCGGGGCAGGGGACGCACCCCCAACGTGTTTAGGATCCTCACGAAGGACAGCCAGGTGCGGTGGATCATGGAGACGGTGACGCCGATCCGATTCCAGGGGAAAAAGGCCATCCTCGGCAACTCGATGGACATCACGGAGCAGAAAGAGGCGCAGGGCAAGCTCGCGGAGCTCGAAGCCCTCGAGGCCTCGATCCTCGAGTCGATCCCGCACGCCGTGGTCGGGTTGAGGGACCGGCAGATCTTCTTCGCCAACGACGGCGTCGAGAAGGTATTCGGCTGGAAACCGAAGGACCTGATCGGCCGGGGGAAGAGGCTCCTGTTCCGCTCGGACTCGGAATTCGAGGTGATCGCCCAGCTGCTCTACTCCACGCTGGAGAGACGCCGGACGTTCGCCGTCGAGTATCCCTGCCTCAAGAAGGACGGCGCCGAGGTCCAGTGCATGATCAGCGCGGCGCGCATCGGGGAGAGGCTGGAGCACGACAGCATCGTGATCACCTTCGAGAACATCACGTACCGCAAGCAGTTCGAAAAGGAACTCGAGCTCTCCCGCGGGAGGCTGCGCGATCTCTCCATGCACCTCCAGACGGTGCGGGAGAAGGAGAGGACGCGCATCGCGCGCGAACTCCACGACGAGCTGGGGCAGCTCCTGACGGCGCTCAACACGGGCGTCATCCTGCTGCGCAAGAAGATCCCGTCCGACCAGGAGCACCTCCTGGAGAGGACGCTGTCGATGAAGGAACTCATCGACATGACCATGCAGACCGTCAAGCGGATTTACATGGACCTCCGGCCCGGCATGCTCGACCACCTGGGGCTGCCCGCAGCGATCGAGTGGCAGTGCCAGGAGTTCCAGAAACGGACGGGCATCCACTGCTCCGTCGTCGTGGATCCCGAGGACATGGAACCCAACAAGGACGCCTCCATCACCGTCTTCCGCATCCTACAGGAGACGCTCACGAACGTGGCCAAGCACTCGAAGGCGACCCGCGTGCAGGTGAGTCTCAAAGGTCTGGAGGACGATCTGGAACTCGCGGTGTCGGACAACGGCAGGGGCATCCGCGACGGGGATCTCCAGAAGCCGAAATCGTTCGGCCTGCTGGGGGTCCGGGAGCGGGTGGATTTCCGCGGCGGCGAGGTGCACATCTCCGGCAGGAAAGGGAAAGGGACGACGGTGACGGTGCGTCTGCCGGCCTGGAGAGGAGGAGAGACATGATCAAGATCCTCATCGCCGACGATCACCCGATCGTGAGGCAGGGGTTCAAGCAGGTCCTCTCGGAGACGGCGGACCTTGTAGTTGCCGACGAAGCGGGAAACGGCCAGGAGGTGCTCGCCCTGGTCGGCCGCAAGGACTACGACGTGATCCTGCTGGACATCTCCATGCCGGGCAAGAACGGGCTCGAGGTGCTCAAGGAGCTGAGGATCGCAAGCCCTAAGATTCCCGTCCTGATCCTGAGCATCTACCCCGAGGAGCAGTACGCCATCCGCGCCTTGAAGGCCGGGGCCTCGGGCTATCTCACGAAGGCCAGCGCCCCCGAGGAACTCATCTCGGCCATCCGCAAGGTTTCGCGGGGCGGGAAATACATCAGCTCGTCCCTGGCGGAGAAGCTGGCCTACGAGCTCGACGGCGACGCAGAGAAAGCCCCCCACGAAACGCTCTCCGACCGGGAATACCAGATTCTCCTCATGATCGCCTCGGGGAAGACCGTCTCCGACATCGCCGAGGAGATGTGCCTCAGCGTCAAGACCGTGAGCACCTACCGTTCGCGGATATTGGACAAGATGAAGTTGAAGAACAACGCCGAACTCACAACTTATGCTATACGCAACAAGCTGGTGGAATAGGGTGCAGGGTTAAGGGTACAGGGTGCAGGGCGCGGAAGAAGATTCTTGGTATTCCTGGACCCTGAACCCTGGCCCCTGTCCCCCGGTTCCGAAGGAACCCCGTGCGCATCGTCATCAACAAACAGGCCTGCATCGGTTGCGAAATCTGCGTGAACACCTGCCCGGAGGTGTTCATGGAGTGGGGCCTGCACATGCGGGCGGCCTTCGAGGTCAAGGACCCGGAACGGTATGAGGCCCTCATCCGGAAAGTCGTCGAGGATTGCCCCGCCCGGGCGATCTCCGTCACCTGAAACGCTTTCAGCGCGGCAGGCCCGAGAGAATGAGCGAACCTTCCTTCACTCAACCCGTCCCGGATCGAGAGGTTCTTGTCATCATGGCCCGCTACCCCGAGGCGGGGGCCGTCAAGAAACGCCTGGCGAGAGACCTCGGGACCGACAGGACCCTCCTCGTCTACAAGGCATTTCTCGAGGACCTCTGCAGCAAGTTCGGGACGCAGACACGCCCCCTTCTCTGGTTTTACACGCCGGCGCAGAGTGATTTCGCGGAATGGCTCGGCTCCAGGGCGGCCTGCCGAAAGCAGTCCGGGGAAACGCTGCAACAGAGGCTCCTGAGAGTATTCGAAGAACTCTTCGGGGAAGGGTTCAAGCGGATCATTGTGTTGGGCGCGGACTGCCCCCACCTGACGAACGGCGAAGTCGACGCTGCATTCGAGGGGCTACGGGGATCCGACGTCGTTCTTCAGCCCTCAGACGACGGGGGATACAATCTCATCGGACTTCGCTTGCCGTGCGACCTCTTCACGGGGGTCGCCCTGGGCACCGAAACCGCCCTTCGCGAGACGGTCGCCCGCGCGCGATCCCTCGGGCTCACCTGCCGATTCCTTCCGCCTTCCTTCGACGTCGACACGCTCGAGGACCTGCAGCGGCTCCGGGATTTCCTGGCGGCATCGGATGACCCGCTTCCACGCACACGCGAGGCACTAGCTGCGATCTGGGGAAGGAGTGAAAGGACCGGCTAGACCGATGCCGTCCTGATCCAGTCCCCCAGCTGCGCGAGGGCGCGCTCGGCATACGCCGCGCCGCGAAGCCGTTTTCGCACCTTCCCGCCCAGGGGCTCGAAGAGCCCGAAATTCACGTTCATCGGCTGAAAGGTCCTCCCGTCGGCGCGGCTGACATGGTGCAGCAGCGCGCCCAGCGCGGTCGTGCGTGGGGGGATGGAAATTGGTGCGCCGAGGCGGATTGCGTGCAGGACGAGACCGGCGAGAAGGCCTGTGGCCGCCGATTCGACGTAGCCCTCCACGCCGGTGATCTGGCCCGCGAAGAACAGGTCGGGGTTGGAACGAAGCTGCAGGGTGTCCGTCAGCAGAAGGGGCGAATTGAGGAAGGTGTTGCGGTGGATGCTCCCGAAGCGGAGGAACTCCGCCTTCTCGAGACCCGGGATCGTGCGGAAGATCCGCTCCTGCTCGGGCCGGGCGAGCTTGGTCTGGAAGCCCACCATGTTGACCATGGTGCCCTCGCGGTTCTCCTGCCTCAGCTGGATCACGGCGTAGGGCTCCCTGCCGGTCCGGGGGTCGACGAGGCCGACGGGCTTCATCGGCCCGAACCGCAGGGTGTCTTCCCCGCGGCGCGCCAGGATCTCGATGGGCAGGCAGCCCTCGAAGTACTTCTCGTCCTCGAAGGGCCGCGCCGCGATCTCGCGACCCTCGAGGACGGCCTTCCGGAAGTCCCTATACTGCCACTCGTCCAGGGGGCAGTTCCAGTAGTCCCCCTCGCCCTCGTCGTAACGGGAGGCGCGGAAGATCCTCGAGAGGTCGATCGAACCGGCATCCAGGATGGGGGCGATGGCGTCGTAGAAGTGCAGGGAAGCCTGGCCGACGATCCGGGCAACGGCATCGGCAAGCGGGTCCGAGGTCAGGGGACCCGTGGCGACGATGACGTGCGCGCCCGACGGGATCTCCGTGCACTCCTGCCGCACGATGCGAAGCCCCTGCCGGGCCTGCAGGACCGACTCGATGCGCTCCGAGAAAAGGGCCCGGTCGACGGCCAGTGCCTTGCCCGCCGGCACGGACGTGGCGTCGGCCGAGGCGATGACAAGGGAGTCGAGCCTGCGCATTTCCTCCTTGAGAAGGCCGACGGCGCTTGTCGGGTCGTTGGATCGAAGGGAGTTGCTGCAGACCAGCTCCGCCAGGTGCGGTGAGCGGTGGGCGGCCGAGAGCTTGCCGGGCTTCATGTCGATGAGCGCGACCTCGTGGCCGCGCTTGACGAGCTGCCAGGCCGCTTCGCAGCCCGCAAGGCCGCCACCGATAATTATGATCGGTTTTCTGTTGTTCATATGAAAAGGCGGAAGGTGAGAGGGTAAGAAAGTGAGAAGGTCGGAACAACGGCGACAGGAACGACGGTTTCAGGTTCTCACCCTCTTACCTTCTCAACCTCTCAACCTCTTCATTCAGGAGATCGGTTCCTTGAACCCGCAGCCTTCCTTCGGGCAGGCCTTCATGCGGCCCGTCTTGCGGCTGTACTTCTCGACGAGGAACGGCGAGCCGCACTGGGGGCAGACCTCGGCGACGGGGCGGTCCCAGGTGGCGTACTTGCACTGGGGGTAGCGGGTGCAGCCGTAGAAGGACTTGCCCTTCTTTGTACGCTTCTCCGCCAGCGTACCCGTGCAGCCTTCCTCGGGACAGGCCACGCCCGTCGAGAAGGGCAGGGTGCTCTTGCACTCCGGGTATCCCGAGCAGCCGAGGAACTTTCCGAAACGGCCTTCCTTGAGGACCATGGGCTTGCCGCACTTTTCGCAGGCGATGTCCGTCGGCTTCGCCTCGGCCTGGCCGTTGGCGCCTCCGTTGCCGTTCAAGTTCTTCGTGTTCTTGCAGTCGGGGTACTTGGAGCAGGCGATGAAGCGGCCGTTGCGGCCCCACTTGATGACCATGGGGGACCCGCACTTGTCGCAGATCTCTTCGGTGGGCTCGCCCTGCGTCTTGACGTTGCGCATCTTCTTGGCGGCGTTTTTCAGGTCCTTCTCGAAGGGCGCGTAGAATTTCTTCAGCGTGTCGATCCGGTTGAGCGTACCCTCCTCGATCCGGTCGAGCTGGTCCTCCATGGCGGCGGTAAACTCCACGTCCAGGATCTGGGGAAAGTTCTCCACCAGAAGCTCGTTGACCAGGATCCCGAGGTCCGTGGGGTGGATGCGGCCCTGCTCGAGCTTCACGTAGTTGCGGTCCTGGATGGTGCTGAGGATAGCGGCGTAGGTGCTGGGCCGTCCGATGCCTTTCTCCTCGAGCTCGCGCACCAGCATGGCCTCGGTGAAGCGGGGAGGCGGCTGGGTGAAGTGCTGATCGGGCTTGAGCTCCAACAGCTTCAGGACTTCCTTCTCCGCGAGCTTCGGCAGCGTCTTGCCGTTGCCGTTCTCGTCGTCCGTGTCCTTGCCCTCCGTGTAGAGGATCGTGAAGCCCGCGAACTTTAGGACCGAGCCGCGCACCTGGAAGAGGCAGTCGGCCGCCGCGATGTCGACGGTCGTCTGGTCGTAGACGGCCGGGTTCATCTGGCTCGCCACGAAGCGGTTCCAGATGAGTTGGTAGAGACGGAACTCGTCGCTCGAGAGCAGCGGCTTGATCTCGGCGGGACGGTAGGCGAGAGACGTGGGGCGGATGGCCTCGTGGGCGTCCTGGGCCTTCTCGGAGGTGGCGTACACCTTTGCCTTGGCGGGCAGGAAATCCTTGCCGTAGACGTCCTGGATGAAGGCGCGCGCCTCGGCCAGGGCCTCGCCCGCAACCCGGACGGAATCGGTTCGCATGTAGGTGATGAGGCCCACGGGACCTTCCTTGCCGAGCTCGATGCCCTCGTAGAGCTTCTGTGCAATCATCATGGTCTTCTTGGGTGAGAAGTGGAGCCAGCGCGAGGCCTCCTGCTGGAGCTTGCTCGTCGTGAAGGGGGGAAGCGGGTTGCGCTTCGTCTCCTTGCTCTCGATCGAGGTCACCGTGAAGGGGGATTTCTTGAGCGTTTCGACGAGGCCCGCGGCCTGCTCGCCGTTTCCGACCTTGGCCTTCTTCCCCGCGATCTTGACGAGCTTGGCCTCGAAGGGCGGCGGGTTGGCCCCCTCCAGGGCCGCCGTGATCGTCCAGTACTCCTCGGGCTTGAAGGTCCGGATTTCCTCCTCGCGCTCGCAGACGATCCGCACGGCGACGGACTGGACGCGCCCTGCCGAGAGACCCCGCTTCACCTTGTCCCAGAGAATCGGGCTGATCTGGTAGCCCACGAGCCGGTCGAGGATGCGCCTCGTCTGCTGGGCCTCGTAGCGGTTGCGGTCCAGGGGCAGGGGGTTCCGGATGGCCGCCAGCATCGTGTTCTTCGTCAGGTCGTTGAAGAGCACGCGGTAGAGCGACTTGCCCTTGGCGCCGATCTCCTCGGCGATGTGCCAGGCGATGGCTTCTCCCTCGCGGTCGGGGTCCGGGGCGAGGAAGATCGTGTCGGCCGCCTTCGCGGCCTTCTTGAGCTCCGTGATGACCTTCTTCTTGGCCTCGAGGACCTGGTAGGTGGGGCTGAAGTCGTGCTCGATGTCGATCCCGAGCGTGTTGCCGGGCAGGTCCTTTACGTGGCCCACGGAGGCCCGGACGTCGAACTCCGATCCGAGGTATTTCTTGATGGTCTTCACCTTAGTGGGCGACTCAACGATGATCAGTGCGTTCGACATCAAGGCTCCTTCAAAATAAATCGCTTTCCCGGAAGCTGCCGGATGTACCCCTTGAGCTCCAGGGACAACAGAAGCGAAAGGGCCTTGCCCGCGGCCAGGCCCGTTCTATTGATGAGGGTATCGGCATCCTGCGGCGTTTCTGTAACGAACCGCAGAAGCCGCGACTCTTGATCCGTCAGGGCCTCGAGGCCCGGCGTGCCGGCCGGCGCGCCCTCAGCGCGGGCGGAACGTTCCTCGGTCGCGTCCGGCCGCGCTGCGGTCGGGCGCTCGAGCTGCGGGAGGATCTCCTCGAGGATGTCCTCCACGTTTTCCACGAGCTTGGCCCCCTGCCGGAGAAGCCGGTTTACGCCCCGCGAGCCCGGCAGGTCGATGCCGCCCGGGACGGCGAAGACCTCGCGGTTCTGATCCAGCGCGCACCGGGCCGTGATGAGCGAGCCGCTCTTTTCCCCCGCCTCGGCGATGAGGACCCCCAGCGACAGGCCGCTGATGATGCGGTTGCGCGCCGGGAAGTGCGGGCGGTCCGGTTCGGTGCCGAAGGGGAACTCCGTCACGACGGCGCCGCTCGAGGCGATCTCGCCGTGTAGCTCTCGGTTCTCCGGCGGGTAGACCACGTCGATGCCGCAGCCCATCACGGCGATCGTGCGGCCTCGGCCCGCCAGGGCCCCGCGGTGCGCGCAGGTATCGATGCCGCGGGCCAGCCCGCTGACGACGGTCACACCCCGCTGCGACAGTTCCCGGCAGAGCCTCTCCGTGACATAACGGCCGTAGGGGCTTGCGTTGCGCGAGCCGACGACGGCGACGGGGATGTCCGCCGCATCGAGGCTTCCTTTTATATAGAGAAGCGGGGGAGGGTCGTAGATCCTCCGCAGCCTCTCCGGGTATGCCGGGTCCTCGCAGGTGATGATCGAGACGCCCTCGCGCTCGGCCCGCGCAAGCTCGGCGCGGGCACGCTCCCAGCCCCGAAATTCCTTGATGTTGCGTGCCGTCTTGTGGTTTAATCCCGCCGCTTGCTCCAGTTCGGGCAGGGCGGCTTCGAAGACACGGCGAGGCGATCCATAGGCCGATAGGAGATTGCGGAACGCGACGCTTCCGACCCCCTCGACGGACGTGAGCGCAATCCAGGTTGTCAATTCGTCCCTGACTGCCACGGAACGGGTGACCTCGGCTTTATACAAAGCAGACCTTCTATACTCGAGCGGACCGCCTGTCAAGCATTTTCGAACGCCCCGGACAAGCCCCACGGGCGAGAGACGGGGGCGGGAGCCAGTGATGACGCGTCTTTCCAGAACAATCGCCGCAGCCCTTTTCGCCCTTCTGGCCGCGATTTCGCCGGCGGGGGCGGGCAGCGCCGCAGCGGCCCTCCACCTCTCGGCACGCGAAATCGACCTCGGGCACCTCGGGCCCGGAGAGACCGCGCAAGCCCAGTTCCAGATCGCGAACACCGCGGAGGGGAGAATCCGGTGGACCCTCGCGGCGCCGCCCGACTGGGAGGGAGGCGGGGTGCTTTCCGGGGAAGCCGGCAGCACGCCTTCGAAGGTCGACGTGACGCTCGTCTCGCTACGGGGAGGGGCGGGAACAGGAGACCACCCCGCGGAGATCCGCCTCGCATCGGGCAGGAATGTCCTGGTCCTGAGGCGGACGCTGGCCGAGGGCCCCTGGCGGGAGGCGCTGCGATTCCAGTCCGACTCCGGCGGCCGGACGCTGTTCGTCAAGTTCAACCTCACCGGCGCAAGATCGAGGCCCGCTCTCGAGGCCGAACCCCGGGGCATCGACCTGGGGGACACGGAACCTGTCCGGGAGATCACGCGAAAAATCCGGGTTTCCAATTCCGGGGCGGGCGTGCTGCGCTGGCAGGCCTCGTCGGGGGCAGCCGGGATGCCTTCCGCGCCGGCTCGAGGGAGGTATCTCTCGCTGCACAACGAGGCCCTGCAGGCCGGGGGTCCTTACGTGCCGCCGGCCGCCCTGAAGGAAGCCGTACAGGCGACGGGGCCCTGGGGAGCCGAGAAGGGGTACCCGAAGGCCGCGGGCCACGGATGCGCCCTGCGGATCCAGTTCCAGGGATCGGCGGTCGTCCTGACCGGCAGGCGCGCCTCGGAAGCGGCCATGCTGAGGGCATCGGTCGGCGATCAGCCCCCGCGGGAGGTGATCCTCGAGGAACTCGAGGGCGGACGCTTCGAGGCGACCGTTGCCGAGGGCCTTCCCGAGGGCACGCACAGCCTCCTGCTGCAGGTATCGGAGGGCGCCGTCGTCCTCGAAGGCGTCACGGCGCGGGACTCGCGGGTTACGAGCCCGCCCACGGCCTGGATCCGGCTGACCCCGCTTTCCGGCACCACCACGCGGGAGACGGATTTCGTCACCGTGCGGATGACCCTTTCCGACCTCAAGCCCGGGATCTACACGGACCTGGTGACGATTTCGTCCAATGGCGGGACCGTCCGCATCCCCGTTTCGCTCGCCGTCACCGGGGAAGCGGCGCCGAAACACCTCGCCGTATGGCGATACACCCGGGGTTCCGACGTCCTCTTCACCACGCAGCCCGAGAAGGAGGACCCCCGGTACATCGGTGCCTACCAGCGCGCGGGGCTTGCCTTCAGGCTCTACGGGCCCGGGACGGCGGGAACCGCCGAGCTGTACCGGTGGTACAACCCCGCGATCGGGGACCACTACTACTCCGCGGAGCGAGGCGGGGGCCGCAAGAACCTCCAGGGCTACGTTTTCGGCGGGACGATCGGCAACATCGCCACAATCCGCCTGCCCGGCACAAGGGAGCTCTACCGCTGGTTCAACCCCGAGACGGGACGGCACTACTTCACCACCGACACCGCCGGGGAGGGGATGGGCCGCCGGGGGTACCGGTTCGAGGGGACCGTGGGGTATGTCCTGCGGTGAAGCACGAAAAAAATATGAAATCCAGCTTGACAAAACGGGGCAAAGCGTTTATTAATCCCTCTTCGCGATGGAACGTCACGTGCGCCTGTAGCTCAGCTGGATAGAGCAACGGACTTCTAATCCGTAGGTCCCGGGTTCGAATCCCTGCAGGCGCGCCAGATAAGACGGTGGGTGTAGCTCAAGTGGTTAGAGTGTCGGGTTGTGGCCCCGAAGGTTGAGGGTTCAAGTCCCTCCACTCACCCCAGTAATAAAACGGGCAACAAGGCGCCCGTAGCTCAGATGGATAGAGTCGCAGACTTCGAATCTGTTGGTCGCACGTTCGAGTCGTGCCGGGCGCACCATAAATAGACAACCGGATATCTTGGGCCGCTAGCTCAGTTGGTAGAGCAGCTGACTCTTAATCAGCGGGTCGCAGGTTCGATCCCTGTGCGGCCCACCAAGAAAAGAAGGGGTTTCGCTATGTTGCGAGGCCCCTTCTTTTTTTACTATCATCCCGGTCTGTCCACATTTGTCCACATTGCCCAATCTCTCGACGGCGGCCCGCAGCGAGGGAAAGGCTACGTGTGTATAGATCTGTGTCGTGGTGATGGACTGATGCCCGAGGCCCGCCTGGATCAGCCTTATATCTTCCCCGAGCTGAAGAAGGTGCGTCGCATAGGAATGGCGGAGCATATGGGCATGAATCCGGCGGTTAATGCCCGCCCTATCCTTTGCCCGCTTTATGGCCTTCTTTACGTCGTAGAGGCGAGATCCGCCCCGAGGCGATGGGAACACCAGCCCGGCAGGTAAAAGCGGCCCAGGGGCCAGCCGGGAATATCCGGCGAGGATTTCTAACAGCCTTCCCGGTATGGGAGCAAGCCGCTCACGGTTTCCCTTACCTCGAATCCGTAAATATCCTGCATCCAGGTTGACAGCTCCCCAGGTGAGGCCCATAGCCTCATCCTTCCGAAGTCCGCAGTAATACAACGTCGAGAACAGGGCGAAATAAAAAGAGCTGTCCATATTGTCCAGAAGCCGCGAAACCTCTTCCCGCGTCAGTACGTCGGGCAGGCCTTTGAAGTGGGGAACCTTGTCAGCCTTCGGCGGCTCCTCACAGTAGCCCCTAGAGTGCCCCCACTTCAGCATATGCCCCATGCAGAGCAATTCAAGGTTGACAGCTCGCGTTTTCCTGTAACGCCCAGGCTCCGAAAGTCTCTTTTTCTTGTAGGCGTCGAGCATGGCACGCGTCAGCAAGTGGGGTTTCATCGGTCCAAAGAAAGGCAAGAGATGCCCCCACAGCATTTTTTTCTTATCGGCGTGTGTCTTAGGTGCCTGGTGCGTCTGCACCCATTCAAGATATTCTTCCGCAATAACTGCAACCGTGCGATCAAGAAAGGTCTTCTCCCGTCCAAATTCGGCCTGGACTTCATTGTGGTATCGAAGGGCGTCCTCATATGTCCCTTCAAAGGGCAGGCGAACCCTTTTGCCCTTGTAGCCCCAGGGCCGCAAGTCAATGATATGCCTATCGGGACTTTTGCTTTTCACGCTCATGTTTCCCTTGTACACTGATGCCGTGTCTTCTGCAATAACGCAAGACATCGGCTTGTGCTTTCCGCCGAACCTCTCCGGGAGCCTTCCCGGAGAATATCTCCAAGATACGGTCCAGCTTCGATTCGATTCTGTTCAATTGGTCCTGGTTCAAATCGCTATCCAGGCAGAGCAACTACAGTTCCGGCTTAAATTTCACTTGCTTCAAAACCCGCTTGCGCTGGCCGTCGTCGTCTTCTTTCCCTCGACGTTCCTTCAGTTGACCCCGAATGGAGTACAACTCACCGAAAAAATTCTCCCGACTGAAAATTCCTTGATACCCGTGTGATTTGCAGTAGTCTCGATAATCCTGATAAATAGCATCCTTGCTCGTTTGATCCTCGTCAGATTCGGTAAAATCAAGCCTGTCTTCCGCGTAGCACTGCACGGGGTTATTGCTACGCTTATATACCCTCATGATATCGTCGGTTTCATCGCAGTTCGTAAAAGCCTTCTGCTTCTTTAGTCTCATCAGCCCGGCCAGCGCCCACACAAATATTTCGGAGAGTTCTTCCTTCAGCTTTTCCAATAGCTGCGGATCTCGATCCGGGTCCCCAACAAAGAATTGCCTCTTAAATTTAACAGGCAGAAGCCGCCGGTAGTATCCGTGTGTCGTGTCCTTCACCCTCGGCAGCATGTTTCCGGCGAAGACTAATTTGCAGAACGGAAGGAATTGAAAAGAATTTTGATGTTTGAAAGCTCCGTCAATAGGATCGCCCGACGTAATGGCCTTGAAATAGGGGCTCTCAATGTAATTTCCGCCGATCTCCGTCGAAATGTTCACCAACTTATTGTATAGCGAGCTTCGATGAAATTCGTTCTCTAGTGAGGCGAAGGCCACGGCGGAGCAGTTCTCCGGCCCAACCATTTCTCGAAGCACATGGATCATCTTGCTCTTTCCATCCTCCCCAGGTCCAAGTAGGAACAGGCATTTTTCATATTCGGCATTCCTGGTCAGACAGTAACCGAAAAATTCCTGCACTTGCTTGATAACCTCGGCTGTCTGCACCGTCTGATCGAGATACTTCAACCACCGGACACAGGCCTGTGTGTCAACGGATTTGAACGATACCGGCAAGATATAGGTGTTAAAAAATTCCTCGTTGTGAGGAACCAATTCATAATCACACATATTGAGCATGCCGTTTTGTACGGGCAACCAATCCGTTCTATCATTGACGCTTCGCCCGTGGGGAAGAGTACACAACATCCTTGCCTGATATACCGCATCTTCGACACGGGAACGCTGCGCCTCATCGCCCAGGTAGCGGATCGCCTGGTTGCGGAGGTGATCGTCTGCAAATACCTCGAAGTGCTTTCCGTTCCAGCGGTAAAGAAGCCCCGTTGACGGGTCGGAAAGAAGAGATAGGCCTTCAAGGATCTTCGCCGCGAGCAACCGGGGTTTAAAGCTCTCCCTGCCGTTTACACCCTTACTAAAGAATTGCTCATGGTCCTGGTGGTCCGGGTCCGCCGCGTTCTGGCCGGTCCAGGGTGTCGCCTCGGCCAGCAGTGCCTTGAAGTCATCAACGCTTTTCCCGTGCCGGACGAAAAAGTCCGTGAGATCCTGGCCGCCCTTTGCAGGCCAGGTGCCGTCATCGAGGCGGCCCATGAAATCCGGCCACTGAAGGACTCGAAGGGACTTTGCTACACCTTTAAGACTAGCCGCCGCGTGCCGTGATCGCTTCTGTCCAGGTTCATCGGCATCGAAGCAGAGCACCACGTCACGGTCCCGAAATGGTGCACGATGATCTTCCGGCCAGTTTTGTTTGTCCGATGTAACAGTGATTCCGTTGATGCCCAAACCAAGAGCAAGGATAGTGTCCGGCTCGCCTTCGCAGACAATGACGGGATCATCGGGCAGCATCGGCACGGCGGGAAACAGCCGGGCCTCTCCGGTGCCTGCCGCAGCAGAGATCATCTTGTTATCGGATGCACCGGGTTTGTAAAGGCGGAGATTTACCAGCGCCCCGGACTTGTCGCGGATCGCTATAGCGATCCGCTCCGCCGGTTTCGCCTCGCGGATCTCGCCCTTCTTCGTCAAGTAGTGCGTCTGAAGGCGGAGATCCAGAATCTCGATCATCCGGCGGGTCCATCCCCGCGTCCGTTCGAGGTCCTGGATTTTCGTCTCAGGCAAAGGGGGGAATTTCTCAAGTAGGGCGTCGAGGTCCGGTGTCTTCGTCCTGGTTGCCTTGCGCTTCCCCGGATCGTCCTTCGGCGGGCGCTCCTTAGCCGTGCTTTCCCGTGCGTCCATGTCCAGGTGATAGGCCGCGCAGAAAGCCTTGAATCCTTCCTTTTCATCGAGGCCCTTCACGTGTGCCCACAGGGATGCAAGATCGCCGGATGCCCCGCAGCTAAAGCAGTTATACGTGTCTAACCTATAGTTGTAGCTGAAGGATGCGTTTTGCTCGCCGTGAACAGGGCAGAGGCCGTGCAGCTCGCCTTTGTGTTCATCTGTCCGCATTACCTTGAAGAGATCGCGGGCGATGCTGATGCGGTCGGACTCTGTTAATCTTAGGGCGATGCCCATAGGCTCAACCTATAATTGTTTGGTAGTGAGGCCGCCCTTCCACGGCCCCACTACCAGCAGGAGGTCCCGCCCGTCCCACAAAAGGAGTAAAAAAGTGGGCAGCGGGTCCGATGATATGCTATTTCAAAAGGTCGAGAAGAATTTCATCCCGCCGGGCCTTCGGCATCAAAAAGGGTATCTTGCGCCTGTATCCGTTGTTGCCCTTTTCAAGTAGAAGTATTGATGGTGCGTTTATCCCGGCCTCAGCGCCGTGTATCGGTGCGGGGAATCCAACCAGATCCGGCAACTTCTCCTTGAGCTGGCCGCTGCCGCCGAGTTGAACCAGCTCCCCGACGCCCACTGAAAGCATTTCGAAGGCCGCCGCATACTCGTCGGCAGACTTACGGTAACGGTCCCGGACTGCCATAATCGCCGTCTCAAGTACGTCCTTCATGGCCTGCCGCTCGCGGCCCTCGGCTTCGGAAATGAGATTGTCGAGCTTTTCGATCTTGCGGCCCGCCGCCTGGATCTCACTGTTCGACTCCTCGATGTCCTTAGCCAGCTTTGAGATGGATTTTTCCAGGGGGGGGATACTGGAAGCGACTTGAGGGTCGAGATACTTCTCGATGTTGCATTCCGTAAGCTCGGCCTTCTTCGTCGAAATCTCGGCGCACAATGACGCGTTACGTTCCTTCGCTTGCTGCAACCATGCAAGGGCTCCAACATGTTCTTCCCTGAGCGCAACGAGTGCTTTTCTTTCTTGCAATATCTTCGAGTTCATCACTTCCCCCCCTGGATGCGAACGTTTGCTTTATTCCGCTCGTAGGCACAGAATGACTCGAACCCCCCCATAACAAACTCGCGCTGAAGCTCAGGGCTCGCGTCCCACTGCCGCCGGGCCTGAAGCTTAAATTTCTCCTCGGGAGAAAGGGCCGCGTTCTCCTCCTGGATTCGCTTGATCTCTTCCATTGCCGCTCGCTGTTTGTCTGTGATTTTATCTTGCATCTCATCCTCCGCAATCTTTGTGCTATTTCTGTTATATGCAAACAATTATTTCCTCTTCGCGTTCGGGCGACGGATCGTCATGGTTTCCTTTTCAGCGATCCTTTTCACGTCAAGCCCAAGGTTAAAATCCGGCAATTTTTCTGTGTGCTTGCAGAGCTGGACGCGGGCACGTCCGCCTTCCGGCTCGGCATGCACAACGTACCCGATTCGCCCACCTGCTGCCGGATCGAGGGATACAGGCCCGCGTGGTCCCGCAGAATAAACCGCACGCCCCGCGTCGCGCCCATTGACGCCCGGCAGCGACAAGGAAATCCGATCAAGGGCTACTGAAACCGTGCCGACTTCATTTCCACTAACAGTTCCGATAAAAAGGGAGTGGCCAGGGGTGAACGGCATACACTGGCCATTTGCGTCAAGTCCGGCGAAAATTCCAAAGGGCAGAAAAAATCCCGACGGGCGCTTGTAATCGGAATAAGAAGGGGTGAAGGAAGTATCCCGCGCATAAACGACAGCGGTCTTTGACATCGGACGCGACCGGAATACATCCAGTGGTCCCTTGCCGCGCTCCGGTGCGGGCTCCGGTATTAAGAAACCCGCTTCAACCATGATCGCACAATAGTCGTTCACTTGGCCGCCCTCCCTTTTGCTCGATCATGCGCCTCTTGCTGCCGAAGAAGTGCGAGATAGGCCGCAAAGCCGCCCATGCGAAATTCTGCACGGAGACTCGCGTCCCGCAGCCAGGCCCGTTTTGCCCGCTCATCGAGCGGAAGCTTCTCTTCCTGTATTCGCAGATCCTCGGGCGTCGGCGGCTTCGGCTCCTTTGCCTTCAACGCCTCGGCCTCGGCCTTCTTCGCCGCTGCTTCCTTCCGTTCATGGGCACGCCCGGCAGCAACGCCGCTATCATAAATTTCCTGCCATATCTCGGGGAAGGCGGCCCGAAAGCTCGTAGAATCCAAATCAATCGTCCGGTGATGATTGTCGTACTGCGCCTTTGTTGTCTTCGCCATAGGACACCTCCAAGTGTTATTTGCCGCCCACCTTTCTCCTAGACTGCCCACGTATTCCCAGGGGAAACACCTTCGCGCCAAGAAGCTCGTTAATGAGCCGGGCCTCTCCTTCCCTCGGACTGCACAACCCGCGCTCAATCCGGGAGAGCCTGGCAGGGTAAATCCCCGTAAGCAACGCGAGCTGTGCCAGCGTTAAATTGTTCCGAATCCTGTCATTTTTCATGGTGGTTGCCCCTTTTGTGCATCTAATCTAATGCCGTTTTTTTTTCTCCGCAATATTGCCCCCTTTGGCCGCTGATACAGGCAATATATTTTCCAATTTCCACCACGGCCAAACACCCTGTTCAATTCTTTCTATGCAGGCCTTGGCTGCGCGAATATCCTTGTAAATACGCGTCCATCCAGACGAAGGCCCATCATAGACGCCTTTCTTTTTGGGCGCTCTCGTTTCCTCAAATATTTTTTTATATTTTTTTTTATCCTTGATCCAAAGGCGATATGCATCGTAATAATATTTAACCGTAGACTCCGTAAATCTTCTGTGTTTTGTGTTTTGATGAACGATTGATTTAATTAGTTTACAAATGTAATTCTCTTCTCGCTGAGAATACTCAAGCCGGTCTATGACAAGGATCGTGCGATTCAAAAAAGCCCGATGAACAAAAATAAGGCTGTCCTTTAGGCTCTTGATCTTCAACAACTCCTGTGCGCCTTCGGCCATATCGAAGTAAACAGGCAACCATTCCAGGTAGTCGGTAACAAGCTCATGGACAGGATGCCCCTTCAGCGCCCGCTTTGCTTTTTTAGCCCCGCGCCAGTAAGTGTCGAAGGTGTGCCCAGGCCGGTGGATGTCGCCATATTGAAGATAGGTATAGATGATCTTGATCGGGAGCTTACTTTCTGTCCTGGTGTATTGAATGTATCCTTTTCTCATCGGATAGAGGTCTGCTATCGCCCGAGCTGTATAAGGCGGCTCCAGGTTGCTCCGCCGCACAAGCTCGCAAAGGGTTCTATAATTATCACTGAGCTTCAAAAATTTATATTTCCACTCTTCCTCAAGCCTCGCGGCCTGCTCTGCTTCTATTTCCTTTCTTATTGACTTCCCTTTACTCTTCATGCATCCCTCGCAATCGTCCCGGATGGTGAAGGTGAGGCCCGGCCCGGCGGGATTTTCCGGGGATTCGGCGGCCAACCTAGGGCCTCACCCGTCCGTTATTTTATAACGACAACGACATGAAGCTTATCATATACAACGCGAACGTCATCGGCCAGCCCGCCCAGGATGGCGCTAATGCCGTTCAACTCATCGCCGCCAAACTCCCGCCCGCTTGCGGATTCGGAGAACATCAACCCGGCCATGCCCTTTAGCTTGTGGGCTATGGGCATCAACTCTTCATTTGCAAGTTCCTTAACCGCTTTCAATGCCTCGTGTTCCTCGGAAATGTAGCCCTCTTTTTTGGTCTGTACCATAGTGCCCTCCATGTCTCTTGTCAGTCGTATTCCTTCCGCGATTCCTCGATCATGCGCCTCAGCTCCGCCTCGTACAGATCTTCCCGAAAGGAATTATCGGGAAACTCGATGATGTCCTGCTTGAGCTTGTCCAGGTCGAAGACGGCGACGTGCCCGGCGGCCTCGAAGATCACGGCCAGCATCGGAGCCCGGCGGCCAGGCTGCCGGAAGATCGCCACGTCGAAGGACGCACCAGCGCAACCGTTCCGGTGATAGGATTCCTTGAGAATCCTTTTTACATAACTGTCACTCATGGCCTTCCTTCCATTCGCACAAGACATCCAGGATCTTCCCTTCGTCTATATGCCCGTTGCCTTTTCGCGCCTCAACAACTTTGATTTCACCTACCTTCGCCTCAAGCCTCTCTATTACTCGCAAGATTTTCTTTTCATACGTATCAATAAGCCGATTTCCGATTTCAAGAATACTCGCGGGACTGAGGGATTCAGGCTCATGCGTCGCTTGCACATAGATCATTTCGAGAAAGCTTTGGATATTGCCAAACATTACGGAAATCTTGTCTCCAATTCTTTCGTCTATGGTGTCAATATCCAATGCCGCACTGTCTTTGCCGTCAGATACGATTGATTTATAGACCGTATTCCCATCAATCTGACACTTAAGGACTCTTGTTCCTCGATCCATAGCAGACCCCCTTTGTCAACTTTTCATTATTCCGGTAGTCCCGACCGGGAGCCCCAGGGCACGGCAGACGCGCTCCGGGTCCGTCGTTTCGATCCTTGCCCCGAAGAGATCCCGGAAGCACAGGAAGGCCGCCCCGTCGAGAATCCGCCCGTTGTGATACAGAAGCACGCCCAGGCCGTAACTCGAAGCTGGATGATCCGCTGTCCATGTCAGCCGCGCCCGATACCTGGTGAAGCCTGCCGCACTTGCCTCTTCCGTCTTCGGTACGATCAATATAACCTTCATTCCTCACCCCTTTCCCTGAAAGTGCTCAATTCGCTTCCTCAGCCTTCGGGACTCTCGTTCCCGGCACTTCCGGCGGGATGTCAGCCGGTCATACAAGGCCACAATGATCGTGAAGGCGAGAAACATAACCGTTATAAGAATGATCCCTTCAAGCATGATTCCCTCCATCATGGACAGAATACAGGCAAAGCAACAGAAGTTGAACGGGCCTCTATATCCCGCGCAGGGATGAAGCCCAGGAAATCAAGAGACTTCCTGCTTGATACCTCAATCCGAGACGAATCAATGAGAATCGTAGCATCGGCGGCCCCGCCTGGCCTGTTTGCGTTAAAGACGGACACTGCCGCAAGGCGGGCCTCCGATTCATGCCGCGTGATTGCGCCACCCGAATCAACAGTAAGGAGCACTAGCGCCGCGGCCCGTGATGATTCCTGCACGGAGAAGTGCAACCGTCCATAATCCACAAGGGCGATATGCAACATTGCCCCGCCCACGATTAGCAGAAGCATCAATGGAAGAATCAGCGCAAATTCTACTATACAAGCAGCCTTCTCCCCCCTGCGAAGCCGCATTGCATACTTTGTGCGTCTTAACATTTGCGCCCCGCGCTGCCCGCGCCAAGCCCGCGTAGGCTTAACCGTCCGGGCGAGCCTGCGCCGCTCCCGGCACTCCTTTAAAAGCCGGTCCAAGTACTCCTCTGCACAATCCAGCGTGAAGGAGAACAAAAAGCAGATACAGGCAAGCGCCATCGTCAGCATTGCCGTGTCCGCGAAAATGCCAACCGTCTTGTCAGTGATCCACTGCATAGCTATCCCCCTGGTTCGCCCGGATAAGCAGGCATAAAAAAACCCGAAGATTTCTCCCGACGATAGGGCTCGCCGCCCGCAACCTCACGGCAGCGGGAATCTTCGGGGTTTTTTCGTTCGGTGTTATCATCTGCCCTATCTCATTGGAGAATTGAGATATGACAGATATGGAATATATCTAGGATATTGTCAAGGCATATTTTTGTTGCATTTTGATCGGCTTATCTCGTATATGGCAGATATGCAAAACGAAACCGCCAAAGTCCTGATAAACCTTACGAAAACACTTATTGAAAAAATAGAAGACTATCGTTTTTCAAATCGTATCACTTCCAGGTCTGAAGCAATCCGACGCCTCATAGAAGAAGGGCTTAAACACCAACAGGACCCGCAAAAAGCACCCCACAAAAAATCAACAAAGTAAAATCACGATCCCGCTGCCGGTGCGCCTGGTGGTGCTCACGATGATGTCCAGGGGAAAGGCCCCGGCTAGATCCTGGCGCTCGCCGTCATCGAGGAGCTGGTGGTGGTCCGCTGCCGGTCGGTCCGGTGCAGCTCGGCCAGGTCAACCGCGTAGAGCACCCGCCCATATCGAGGCCACGGCAGGGCAGGCCTGGCCGCCGCGCCGCGTGCCTCAAATCCCCCTGGTCCTCTATCGGGCTTAATCGAGATCGTGCCTCTCCGTCCAATTAAACGGGCCGTCTTCCCCGGATCGCTGCAAGAATCGACGCTTTCACGGGATCGGCGGCCTTCGCAACATTCCAGGCTGTCCGCTCCTCGCGCTCCCCCGCGCCGCTCCCGTTCCCTCTGTTCCCCTTACCATAACGATAAGGCCGGGCGTCGAGGCCCCGGCGGAGATCCTGGTGCACACCGTCATCGAGGAGCTGGTGCGCTCCGCCTGGTGCCGGGCCTGCCGCGTGCCGGGTCGAGCCCCTGGCCGCCGTCACCGGGTTCCGCTGCCGGTCGTCCCGGTACAGCTCGGCCAGGTCAACCGCGTCGAGGTCCTGGTGGTGCTCACGTCGATGTCCAGGGGAAAGGGCTCGCGGAGATCCCGGCGGGCCGTCGCCCAGGACTTCCGCGTCGAGGCCCCGGTGCAGGCCTCGGGCCGTCGAGCTGGTGGTGCTCACGATGATGTCCAGGGGGAAGGCCTCAGCGGAGATCCTGGTGCACACCGTCATCGAGGCGCTGGTGGTGGTCCGCTGCCGGGTCCGCCCGGTGCAGCTCGCCGAGATCCGCGCCGCCTTGATGTCTTGGTTTCCCGTGCAGGTGTATCCGGCGCATCCGGCTCTTGCGCCTCCAATGTCATTGACAGAATGAAATTATCGAACGATTCAATATGAACGAAAAAACTGTTCTTTGCCTTGATGATCGGTGCTCCCTTTTCGCATAACCAGCGAAACGTCGATTTCTGGATGTTGTAGTGTTTGCAAATATTATCGACGCCGAAAATGGTGCTATGCTTCATGCTGCCAGCCTCCGAGATTGAATCCCTTACTAATGACACGCCGTCCGGTGTTGCCCGTCTTCATCCATTGCGAGAGCTGTTTTAAATTTGGCATCCATTCGTCATCGGCGCAGGCCGCCGCTATGACCTCGCAATCGAGAAAGTGGTTATCCTTGCGTATCTGCTTCCACTCAACGCGGTTGTGCCGGTCCCGCCGCAGCTCCTCGGCGAGAATCTGCCGGGCATAATCAACCCCCGTTTCACTGTGAAGGTAAAAGCGTTGAGTTTCGCCCTCGGTGCGGCTCAGACGCCAATGGATCAAGCTCTTGTACTGAGAGGTATCGAGAAAATGCAATTCCAGACCGCCCGGAATAGGCCTGTTGCCCCGGTCCATTTTGTCGATAACCGCAAACCGGATTCGCTTTCCCGTGATATGAGGCCTGGATGATCCCTTTGTGCCGTAGGCGAGCCGAAGGTAAGCATGTTTTCTGAGCCACTGGTAAGCCTCTTCCGTCCGCGTCCATTCCCCGCTGCCGTCCTTCGACCCGCCGCCCGTATCAAGGCCCGCCCGAGAAATTCCCATTGTAGAGGTCGAATCCTCGACTTGATATTTTGTCTGAAAAAGCAGCGCCTCGATGTCGGCCCAGGAAAACAAGTACCCGTATTGAACCAAATGACTGTTTAGCTCTTCATCCCAGGCCCGGACGACGAAGCAGAAGTGATCCTTTTGCATGTCGATACCAGCCGTGAGAGCAAAAGCCCACTTGGGCACTACGCCGGGCGGGAGATTCGTCTTATGCGATAAAATGGTGCTGTCTTCCTTGCGCTCAACAATCTCTTTCCAAGGCTCGGCCTTGTGCTGAGTGACAAACACCATGAGCTTCGACGGATCTTCAAGCCCCCGGATAAACGAGGCGGCCACGTCGGACAGCGAGACAAAAGGGCTGTACCAGCTTGGAAGATGGAAGGCCACGGCTTCCGGTCGCTTTACCTCTGTTCGCGGAATCCATTTCCCCCTTTTCACTGCCGCGTTTCTCATGCTGTCATCCCAGGACATCCCGCAGCGTCGGCAGGCATAGTGCGCCCGCTTCTCGCGGGAAATCAAACGCGGATCTCGGATGTCCCGAGGCCAGACGATATTGTCGAAAATCATCACTTGCAGCTCATCGCATACCGGGCAGGGCACGTGATAGTCTCGAATCTCATCGGCCTCGGAAATCAACGCCCGGTCGATATTCCCCCCTTCGACGGTCGGCGTAGTAAATTTCAGGATTTTTTTATTGTAGGGATATGCGATAGTGCGGATCTCCGACAGGCTGATCGGGTCGGCTTCCTTGCCGCTGAAATCCGGGTATTTGTCGATCTCATCCAGGAAGAGGTAACGGATCGACTCTGAGGCCAGCTCCGCCGCCGACGTTGCCCATGCCAACATCAAATCCATGCCGTTGACGAAACGCACGGCCAACGTCGCCTTGTCCGCCGACCGGGGAGAAAGCAGGCTCTTCAGCCTCGGCGTCCTCTCGATCATGGGGATGATCCGGCGTCGGCTGATCCGCTTTGCAACCTTCTCATCCGGCATGACGTACATGGCGGGTCCGGGCTCCTGGTCGATGGAGAATCCCAGGCAGTTAAAGGCCACTTGTGTCTTCGCCGTCTGAGGCGCCCAACACAAAATAATTTTCCGTATCGTGGGCACCGTCCAGCAGTCCATCGGCTCGACGGCATAGGGCGTGACGTTGTTTTTCCATCGCCCAGGCATGGAACCCGTTTCAACGATCCTGTACTTTTCGGCCCATTGCGAGACGGTAAGGCCTTCCCTCGGCCTGAATATCAGGCGCTCGGATTCGGGCCTTTTGAATATGTATGTTGGTTGCTCTTTCACACCCTCACTCATTCGTCGCCGTCGAGATCCCCGGCCTCACCCTCATCATTAAAATCATCGGGCTCGACGGTATCAGCTTCGGATATGGGCATCACAATTTCATAGGTTCGATCCGTTGAGTAAGTCGATAACCAATCTTCGGCCTTGCCCTGCATAAACTCGATGAGGTCCTGGATCATCGCTGCATCCCCCTTCACAAGAGCGATGATCTCGCCGGCATGTCCGTATATGAAATTTGTGATGTCGCTTCGAAAGAGAAGCGCCCGAGCAACTAGCTCCCGCTCATGCCAGGCACGCGTAACGTACTTCTCTGATAACTCCCGTGCCTTTGCTTCCCATGCTACGGCCTGCGCTTTCGCCTTTCGGATTTCTGCCAGGGTTTTTTCTTGGATCAAATTATCGTCTTCCCGGCTCATGGGCGCTCCGTCCGTTCGCTTCAGATACTTCCGGGCATAACGAAGAAGATCCGCCTCCGCGTATTCACCGTTTGATTGCGCTCGGAGCTTGCCAAGCTCACGATGCTTGTAAATTTGCGTTTGCGAAATCTGCCAGCCCAGGTTTAAAAGAAACTGCCGTCCGGTTCTGAGATTCATCGTATTTTTCTGCCCTGCATCTTCAGCCATGTTGAAGCCTCCATTTTATGCCCTTGTAAATTCTTCTCTGCAACGATGAGGCCGGGCATCGAAGCCCCGGCGGAGATCCCGGCGGCCCTCAGCATCGAGGAGCTGGTGCGCTCCGCCTGGTGCCGGGCCTGCCGCGTGCCGGGTCGAGCCCCTGGCCGCCGTCACCGCTCCCGGCTGCCGGTACCCCCGGTGCAGCTCGCCCAGGGCGTCGAGGCCTCGCCCATATCGAGGCCACGGCAGGGCAGGGCTGGCCGCCGCGCCGCGTGCCTCAAATCCCCCTGGTCCTCTATCGGGCCTCATCGAGATCGTGCCGCTCCGTCCAATTAAACGGGCCGTCTTCCCCGGATCGCTGCCAGAATCGACGCTTTCACGGGTTCGCGGCCTTCGCTGCCTTCCAGGCTGTCCGCTCCTCGCGCTCCCCCGCGCCGCTCCCGTTCCCTCTGTTCCCCTTACCATAACGATAAGGCCGGGCGTCGAGGCCTCGGCCGAGATCCCGGTGCTCACCGTCATCGAGGAGCTGGTGCGCTCCGCCTGGTGCCGGGCCTGCCGCGTGCCGGGTCGAGCCCCTGGCCGCCGTCACCGCTACGAGCTGCCGGTACCCCCGGTGCAGCTCGCCCAGGGCGTCGAGGCCTCGGCCATATCGAGGCCACGGCAGGGCAGGCCTGGCCGCCGCGCCGCGTGCCTCAAATCCCCCTGGTCCTCTATCGGGCCTCATCGAGATCGTGCCTCTCCGTCCAATTAAACGGGCCGTCTTCCCCGGATCGCTGCCAGAATCGACGCTTTCACGGGTTCGCGGCCTTCGCTGCCTTCCAGGCTGTCCGCTCCTCGCGCTCCCCCGCGCCGCTCCCGTTCCCTCTGTTCCCCTTACCATAACGATAAGGCCGGGCGTCGAGGCCTCGGCCGAGATCCCGGTGCTCACCGTCATCGAGGAGCTGGTGCGCTCCGCCTGGTGCCGGGCCTGCCGCGTGCCGGGTCGAGCCCCTGGCCGCCGTCACCGCTACGAGCTGCCGGTACCCCCGGTGCAGCTCGCCCAGGGCGTCGAGGCCTCGGCCGAGATCCCCGGAGCACATCGCCATCGAAGAGCTGGTAAGCTTTCAAAGAGCATGGTTTACGTTTTTCCGGTCCCTGCGAAATCAAAAAAGTAGTGAGGAAGTGGGCTGCCGTGACCCATGCGGATCAACCTTCCTGGAAGGACCCGTAAAGCTTTCGGGCAGCCTGATCGCCTGACGGTCAATCAGTTTCATCAAATCATCGGTAGCATCGAACAGCAGCACCTCGGCTGCCAGGCAAGCATCCCACCTTTCGGAGTTCCCCTGCCGTAGTGCGGGCCTGTAGTCCAGGGCAGGGTGTCCGTTCCTCAACACAAGGTAAATGCCATGATGCCTGTTGGCCCGGATGTAGTCTGACAGCTTCCGCACTGGTGCGCTGTCCTTCCAACTCCTCAACCCTAGTGCCCTGCGGCCAGGTGAAGGGCTCTGTTTACTCTCAACGCTTGCCTGGTTCATGTTTCCTTCCGATCCTTCTGTGTTCGTTTCGGTCCATTTATAATCTATCCCATTGATTCGATTGCATTATTTACTCTTCATTTATTGTCTCGGCGGGCGTGTCCAGGTATGTCCAGGTCTGTCCACCCCCCCCTGGACACTCGAAACGCTGACTGTTCCTGCCTTTCCGGGTTTTTGTCCAGGTGTCCAGGCAACTTTTTACTTATCGCACGGGAATTAAAATTAATAAGAAGAAATAGAGCACACACACTCTCACGCGTGCGCGATAGGTGAGTTTTTGCCTGGACACCTGGACAAAAGCCTCGAAAGACAGCCATAGCAATGGTTTCGAGTGTCCAGGGGGGGGTGGACAGACCTGGACACGCTTGGACAAAAACAAAAAGCGCCCACGTTTCACATAATTGGTTTGTTTCAATCAAATAGGGGAAACGGGGGGAGGGGGGAACATCGCCCGTGTCCATATGGACAAAATCTGTTGTTTTTACTCTAATCATTTCAGATACTTTCAAGAGCCCTTCTAACTCTTAATCAGCGGGTCCGGAGTTCGAGTCTCCGGCGGCCCACCAGGACAAGAAAGCCGTTTCGCATGCAAAGCGGGACGGCTTTTTTGTTATTGCAGAAGGTTCCCTGCGGGGCCGTCACGACGGGAACGGTTCCGGACGTCATGCCGGCATGAAGGGATGCAGGCCGATCCTTTTTCAAAGTCTCATCTCGGGGTTGCCATGAAAGATTTTTTCCTGTATTCTTTTACCAAATCGCCGAAAACCCCCCGTTTTGGGACCATCGGGCCGAGGCACGCGGGAAGAGTTTCTCTGCTCCGCTTTCATGCATAAAGCAAGAACCGAACAACCGAACAGCAAAAAGGAGGAAAAGCGATGAGAAACAAGTGGTTTGTGCTCGCGATCGCAGCACTGGTCCTTCTGGGACTTGGCGGCTGTGCGACGGTGATCAAGCCCGTGCCGGCGCAGGATCTGAACCCGAAGGTGAAGTCGGGGGCGCTGGTGCAGAAGGCGGACAACTTCCAGATGATCCTCGACACCTCGGCGTCCATGGATGAGCCGTACACGTGGAAGCATTTCGAGTACACCAGCCCGATGAGCACGACGAAGCTGGAGTACGAGCAGCACCTGGCGCGGCTGTTCAACGACACGATCCCGAACCTGAAGCTCACGGCGGGGCTGCGGGACTTTGCGGGCCAGCGGTGGCTGACGCGCAACTACGACACGAAGCTCTGGTACGGGATGGCTCCGTACTCGAAGGAGGAGTTGGGCAAGGCGATCTACGCGGTGAACACGCAGGGTGTGGAGAGCCCGCTGGACAAGGCCCTCGACGCGGCCACCCTGGATCTGAAGCCGCTGGCGGGCAAGTCGGCGGTCGTTATCTTCACGGACGGTTTGGACATGCCGAAGGCGGTGGCCTCGGCGCAGGCGATGAAGGCGGCGCTGAAGGACAACGTTTGCATTTACGCGGTCCTGATCGGTCCGGACCGCATGACGATCGAGCAGCCGAAGGGCGAGGCGCTGGCGCTGCTCTCCAAGGTGGTTTCGGCGGGCCAGTGCGGGGTTCTGGTGAACGGCAAGGACGTGGAGACGGCTCAGGGGATGGCCGCCTTCGTGGAACGCGTCTTCCTCGGGCCTCCTCCTCCGCCTCCTCCCCCTGCGGCGGCCCCGGTGGTGGTTCCTCCCGTGGTTCCGGCCCCTGCGGCGCCGGATAAGCTGGAGGCGATCTACTTCGACTTCGACAAGTATGTGATCAAGCCCGAGGGGCGCGAGGCGCTGAAGCGCAACGCCGAGTGGCTGCAGAAGAACTCCGACAAGAAGGTAGTTGTCGAGGGCAACTGCGACGAGCGCGGAACCAACGAGTACAACATGGCCCTGGGCCAGCGCCGCGCCGATGCGGCGGCGAAATTCCTGACGGATCTCGGCATTGCCAAGGACCGGGTGAGCACGGTGAGCTACGGCGAGGAGAAACCCCTGTGCAAGGAGGCCAACGAGGCCTGCTGGAGCAAGAACCGCAGGGATGACTTCGTCGTGAAATGAGAGAAATGTAAGCAACCTGTCAACCGGGGAGGGTCCCGCGCCGGGCGCGGGACCCTCTCTTTTTTTCTGCGCTTTACATGTCTGCGAAAAGCTTTAAAATACAAAAATGGGCGGAAACGATGCGGAGCTCGAGAGGAAGACCGGCGCAGCGGCTCCTTGAGGAGTAGGCGGAGCACCAGGGGCTCACGAAGGACTTGAAGAAAGGAACTCAAATCGATGCCATACCGGAACAGGAGGTGGACCATGAAGACAATAGCCGTTGCTCTTTTGATTGTTCTCTTTGCGGCGCCCGCTCCGGCCGACGTGACGGAACAGTACCGGGTCCGAAACGCCGGCGACCTCGTGGAGCTGTGCGGACGTGACGCGTTGGCTGCGGACTACGTGGCGGCGCAGAATTTCTGCCACGGCTACACCGTGGGAGCCTACGCCTACTATCACAGCGTCTCCCAGGCAGACCCGGATCTCAAGATCGTCTGCGTGAAGCAGCCCTACCCGGAGCGGAAGAAGGTCATCGCCGATTTCGTGGCCTGGGGAAAGGCCCGGCCGGCCCTCATGAACGAACGGGCCGTGGACACCTTTTTCAGGTACCTGTCCGAAACCTTCCCGTGCCAGTGATGTTGAAGAAAGGAGCCATAGACATGAAGGCCATGAGAATCATCGCGATATTGACGGCAATATTGTTCCTGGCAGCAGGTTGCGCGGGAATGTCTGAAACACAACAGCGCACCGGCACGGGCGCGGCGGCAGGCGCGGCAGCGGGCGCCGCGATTGGATCCCTGACGGGCAGCTGGGGGTGGGGCGCGGCCGTCGGCGCGGCAGCCGGTGCCGCTGGAGGCTACCTATACGACCAGACCCAGAAGAGCAAGCAGAAGGCATACCAGGACGGATACAACGCCGGAAAGCAGAGCAAGTAGCCGGCTCATGAATGGCCGCCTGCCCGCATCAGGCCATGGGCAGGCGTGCATCGAACGTCGCGGAGCGCTGACTGGCTGTGGGCATGAAGCGCTCCGGACAATCCGACTCGGAGCGGCCAATCGGGCATGAATCAAGCCGGGCAACAGCAACCCCATCACGTCGTCATCATCGGAGGGGGATTCGGGGGACTCTACGCGGCGCAAGCCCTGGCAAGGGAGCCCGTGCGTGTCACGCTCGTCGACCGGAGGAATTTCCACCTCTTCCAGCCCCTCCTGTACCAGGTGGCCACCGGGATTCTCGGCCCGGGCGAGATCACCGCGCCCATTCGGCACATCCTGCGAAAACAGAAAAACGCAGCGGTCCTGCTCGGGGAGGTCACGGACATCGACCCGAAAAACCGGCGCGTTATCCTGGCCGACGGGGTTCTCGACTACGACACGCTCATCGTGGCGGCGGGGATGCGGAATCACTACTACGGTCACGATTCCTGGGAGCAGGCGGCCCCGGGGCTCAAGAGCATCGAGGACAGCGGATGGATCCGGCAGAAAATCTTCTTCGCCTTCGAGGTGGCAGAGAGGGAGCCGGACCCGGAGAAGCGAAAGGCCTGGCTCACCTTTGTCGTCGTGGGTAGCGGCCCCACGGGGGTGGAACTGACGGGAATGCTCGCCGAGATCGCGAAGGACACGCTCAAAGAAAACTTCCGATCCTTCCGGCCGGAGGACTCGGAGATCCTGATCATCGATGCGGCGGATCGCATCCTGCCGTCCTTTCCTCCGGAGCTGTCCGGCAAGGCGAAAAAATACCTGGAAGAGCTGGGCGTCAGAGTCCGCACCGGGACGAAGGTGACGGCCATCGACGAGACGGGGCTCACGCTGCAGGGACCGGCCGGCGATGAGCGCGTCGTGTCCCGAACGGTCCTCTGGGCCGCCGGCGTGAACGGCTCCTCCCTGGGTGTCAGGATTGCGGAAAAAACGGGGGTCACGCTTGACCGGATGGGCAGAATCCCCGTTGGCCCCGATCTCACCGTACCGGGCCACCCCGAGATCTTCGTCATCGGCGATCTCGCACACATCCCCGGGAAGGACGGGAACCCGCTGCCGGGGCTTGCCCCCGTTGCCACGCAAGGAGGGCGATACACTGCCCGCGTCATCTCGAAGCGCCTGAAAGGGGAGGGGGCGCCGGCCCCGTTTTCCTACTTCGACAAGGGCACCATGGCCGTCATCGGAAGGCACGCCGCCGTGGCCGACATCGGCCCCTTTCACTTCGGGGGCATTGCCGCCTGGCTCATGTGGCTCTTCATACACCTGATGCTGCTCGTCAATTTCGAGAGCCGCCTCGTCGTCTTCATACGATGGGCCTTTTCCTACTTCACCTACAGCCGCGGCTCGAGGGTACTGCTTGCCCTCGGGACCATGCAGCTGCCCGTTACGGGCGCCGAATCGTGCGAGCCGCAGCCCGGGAAAGGGCGGGAAGAAAATCGAGAAAGATGACACACGAAGGAGACCGAGACATGGCGCTGAAAAAGGAGATGACCAACGTGACCTTCGACGAGATCCGGATCGGCCAGACGGCGGAGATGACCGTGACGCTCACGAGGACTCAGGTTGAGCTGCTGGCCGTCTTCTCGGGCGACGTGGACGCCTATCATCTCAAGTCGTCGGAAAAGCCCGACAACGGGAAACGAACCGAGGCCGCCGGCGCCGTCGCCCTCATCTCCGCCGTGATCGGGACGCGCCTGCCCGGCCCGGGTTCGAAGATCGTACGGCGGGAACTGGGCTTCAGCGGCGACATCGCCGTCGGGGACGTCCTCACCGCCGTGGTGACGGTCCTCGATAAGAAGCCGGAGGGTCGCGTCGTGATCTTCGACACCCGATGCATGAACCAGTCGGGCCACGTGCTCATCGCGGGCCTCACCTTCGTGGAGGCGCCAGCCACGAGACTCGTCTACGACGACATCGCGCCGCCCCACATCGAGCTGCGGCGAAGCGACTCCTTCATGGATCTCTTCAAGACCTGCGACACCTGCGCCCCCGTGACCTGCGGCGTCGTCCACCCCTGCGACCGGGAATCCCTGATGGGTGCCGTCGAGGCGGCGCGGCGGAGCATCATCGAGCCCGTGTTCGTCGGCCCCGAGGCGAAGATTCGCAAGGCCGCGGAGGAGGCCCAGGTCGATCTCGGATCCTGGCGGATCGTCCCGACCCCCCACAGCCACGCCTCGGCGGCACAGGCCGTCGAGCTGGCCCGCGCGGGCGAGGTGGAGTCGCTCATGAAAGGGAGCCTCCACACCGACGAGATCATGGGAGCCATCGTCCCGTCGGCTTCGGGGATGAGGACCTCGCGGCGGATCAGCCATGCCCTCGTCATAGACGTCCCCACCTACCACAAGATGTTCATGATGACCGATGCGGCCGTCAACATCGCCCCGACGCTGGCCGACAAGAAGGACATCATCCAGAACGCCATCGACCTGGCGCACGCCCTGGGAATCGAGAAGCCAAAGGTGGGCATCCTGTCGGCCGTCGAGACGGTCAATCCCAGCATCCACTCCACGCTGGACGCCGCCGCCCTGTGCAAGATGGCCGACCGGGGGCAGATCACGGGCGGCATCCTGGACGGGCCCCTGGCCTTCGACAACGCAATCAGCGCCGAGGCCGCCCGGATCAAGAAGATCCGGTCCGAGGTCAGCGGGGACGTGGACATCCTGCTGGCGCCCGACCTGGAGTCGGCCAACATGCTCTTCAAGCAGCTCACGTACCTTGCCGGGGCCGAGGGAGCGGGGATCGTGCTGGGTACCCGGATCCCCGTCATCCTAACGAGCCGTGCGGACTCGGTGCGCACGAGGCTTGCGTCGGCCGCCGTCATGGCCATCGTGGCACAGGCGCGCAGGACCGGGACGGCCGGGGTGACGTAGAACCCCGCCTCTCCCGATCCAACGCACATACAACCCGCTAGAATTCCTGAAATAATCCCAAAATAGTGATGGACATCCCGGATGGCCGGGAGTATAAATTCGCAACATTTCCTGCAAGGAGACGGGACATGCCGAGCCTGGTGGGCTGGAGTGCGATGAAATTCCTGCAACGATTTGCTGTTCGGATCTGTCCCTTCGCGGCTATGGTTCTGCTCGCAGCCGCCCTGCTCGCGGCGGGCGGATGCGCAAAAGGGCCCGAAGAGAAGGGCCAACGCAAGAGCGCCGAGGTCACGGTGCTCACCGTCGAGGCGAAGGACGTCCCCGTGACAGGCGAGTTCGTCGCACAGACCCAGAGCTCGCGGCTCGTGAACATCCAGGCCCGGGTCAGCGGTTTTCTCGAAAAACGCGTCTACACCGAGGGGGCCATGGTGAAGGAGGGGGACACGCTGTTCCTCATGGACCAGAAGCCCTTCAAGGCCCAGCTCGATCAGTCCGATGCGGCGCTTGCGAGGCAGAAAGCGGCCATGGAGACGGCCAAAGCGAACCTCGACCGCGTCAAGCCCCTTGCCGAGATGGACGCCCTGTCCCAGAAGGACCTCGACGACGCCAAGGGCCAGTACGAGAGCTACGCGGCGGCCGTCGACCAGGCCAGGGCCCAGGTCGAGACGGCAAAGCTGAACCTCTCCTACACGGTCATCACCTCGCCCGTCACGGGCATCACGAGCTTCGCCCAGCAGGCCGACGGCACCTACATCAGCCAGGCAAACAGCCTTCTCACCACGGTGGCGGTGCTCTCCCCCATGTGGGTCAACTTCAGCCTCTCCGAAAACCAGATGGCCGCGTTCCGCGACCAGGAGAAAAAGGGGCTGATCCGCATGCCCAAGAACAACAACTTCGTCGTGGAGATCATCCTCGTCGACGGGACCGTCTTCCCGCACACAGGACGGATCACCTTCGCCGATTCCTCCTTCAACCCCCAGACCGGCACCTTCCTGATCCGGGCGAGCGTGGACAACCCTAGGGGGGTTCTCCTGCCCAACCAGTACGTAAGGGCACGTCTGAAGGGCGCCATACGGCCCAACGCGATCCTCGTCCCGCAGCGCGCCATCCAGCAGAGCTCAAAGGGCCACCTCGTGTGGGTGGTCCGGGACGGCAAGGCGGAGGCCCGACCCGTCACGGTCGGGGAGTGGAGCGGCGACGAGTGGTTCGTCTTCGAGGGGCTGAAGCCGGGAGAGCAGGTGGTCGTCGACGGGGGCCTTCTGCTGAGTCCGGGCATGCCCGTGACGGTCAAGCCTTCCACGAAGCCCGCCGACGCGCAAGCACCGGGCGCCGAGCCGAAGAAGAACCCCGCCAAGGCGGCGGGAACAAAAAGCTGATCCCCACGGCGGAGGGTGTCCTTCATGTTCTCACGGTTCTTCATCGAGCATCCCATTTTCGCCACCGTCGTCTCCCTCGTCATCGTCATCGCCGGGGGCGTCTCGATGTTCCTCCTGCCCGTCGAACAGTACCCGACGATCACTCCCGTCCAGGTCACCGTGTCGGCCACGTACCCGGGGGCCGACTCGCAGACCGTCGCCGAATCGGTGGCGGCGCCCATCGAGGCCCAGATCAACGGCGTCGACAACATGCTCTACATGACCTCGACGAGCTCCTCCAACGGGCAGCTCCAGCTCACGGTGTACTTCAGCCTCCACACGGACCCGGACATCGCGCAGGTCCAGGTGCAGAACCGGGTCAACCTGGCGGCGCCGCAGCTGCCCGAGGCCGTGACCCAGCTGGGCGTCTCGGTGCAGAAGAAGTCCTCCTCCATCATGATGTTCATTGCCGTCTACGGCAAGGGCGATCGCTACAGCGCCGGCTACATCGCCAACTACGCCAACGTCTACGTCCTGGACCGGATCAAGCGGGTCCCCGGCGCCGGGCAGGCCCAGATCATGGGCGTTCCGGACCAGGCGATGCGCATCTGGATGAACCCGGACCGGATGGCATCACTCGGCATCACGACAAGCGACATCCAGCAGGCGGTGGCCAGCCAGAACCAGCTCTTCGGCGCGGGCCAGATCGGGCAGGAGCCGACGGCGGGCCCCGTTCAGCTCACATTCCCCGTCGTCACCCAGCGCCCCTTCAAGGACCCCGCCCAGTACGACAACATCATCCTGCGCGCGAGCCAGGACGGAAGCGCCATCGTCCGCTTGAAGGATGTGGCCCGGTCGGAGGTGGGTCTGAGGCAGTACATCGTCGACAGCAAGCTCAACGGCGCCCCCGCGACGTTCATCGCCGTCTACCAGCAGCCGGGTTCCAACGGCCTGCAGGTGTCGGAGGCGGTCCACAAGGCCATGGAGGAGATGAAATCCCGCTTCCCCGAGGGGATCGACTACACGATCTCGCTGGACACCAACGACTTCGTGCGCATCTCCATCGAAGAGGTGAAGAAGACGCTCTTCGAGGCGGTGCTGCTGGTCGTGCTCGTGGTCTACCTCTTCCTGCAGAACTTTCGGGCCACCGTCATCTGCACCGTGGCTATTTTCGTCGCCCTCGTCGGGACCTTCGCCGGCATGATTGCCCTGGGCTTCTCCATCAACCTCCTGACCCTCTTCGGCCTGATATTGGCCATCGGCATCGTCGTCGACGATGCCATCGTGGTCGTGGAGAACGTGGAGCGCAACATGTCGCAGTTTCACCTGTCGCCGAAGGAGGCCACCATCCGCGCGATGGGGGAGGTGACGAGCCCCGTCATCGCGACGGTGCTCGTCATGTCTTCCGTGTTCGTCTCGGCCGCCTTCCTGCCGGGCACGACGGGACAGCTCTACAAACAGTTCGCCATCACCATCGCCATCTCCGTGGCCATCTCGGGCTTCGTGGCCCTCACCCTGACGCCGGCCATGTGCGGCGTGCTGCTCAAGCACACCCGTCCGCCCGAGCGCGGCTTCTTCGCGAAGTTCAACCGGTGGTTTGCCAGCTTCACCGAGGCCTTCGGCCGTGCGGTGCTTTTGGTGATCCGGCGGATGACCGTCGCCTTCGTGCTCCTGGCCGTGATGATCTACGCCATCGTGCACTTCTTCATGGTGCTCCCCACGAGCTTTGTACCCAACGAGGACCAGGGGTACGTAATGAGCGCCATCATCATGCCTGACGCGGCAAGTCTCAACAGGACGGCCGATGTCTCGCGCCGGGTGGACGCCATCTTCGCGAAGATGCCGGCCGTGGAGAACCGGACGGAGATCACGGGCTACAGTCTCCTGGACGGCGGCTTCAAGACCAACGCGGGGACCTTCTTCGTGACGATGAAGCCCTTCGAGGAACGTTACGGTTCGATGAAGACGGCCAAAGAGGAGAATGCTCGGGCCGTGCTCACGCAGCTCCACAGGGAGAGCCAGGCCATCGACCAGGGATTGGTCATCCCCATCGCACCGCCGGCCATCCCGGGCATCGGGACGACGGGAGGCTTCGAGTTCTGGATCCAGGACACCGCCGGCGGCGAGCCGGCCGCGCTCGACTCGGTCACCCGGCAGTTCCTTGCGAAGGCGCGGGCCCGGCATGAACTGAGCGGGCTGAGCTGTACCTTCCGCGCCTCGAGCCAGCAACTGCGGGCCAACGTTGACCGGGACAAGGCCACGCTGCTCGGTGTTCCGGTGGCGGACGTCTACAGCGCCATCCAGGCCCAGTTCGGCTCCGTGACCGTGAGCCAGTTCAACGACTTCAGCCGCGTCTGGTGGGTCGTCCTCCAGTCTGACCCGCGGTACCGCCAGAGGCCCGACGACCTCACGAGGCTCTACACGAGAACCAGTCAGGGCAAGATGGTGCCCCTCTCGGCCCTCGTCAGCACCGAGTGGGTGACGGGCCCCGACCTGCTGCCGCACTTCAACGGCTTCCCCGCCGCCAAGGTCAACGGCAACGCGGCCTCGGGCTACAGTTCCGGTCAGGCCATTGCGGCCATGGAAGAGGTGGCAAAAGAAGTCCTGCCTCCCGGCTACACCTTTGCCTGGTCGGGGCTTGCCTTCGAGGAGAAGCAGGCGGGCGGCACGTCGGCCATCGCCTTCGCATTCGGCCTCGTCTTCGTGTTCCTCATCCTGGCCGCCCAGTACGAGTCGTGGACGCTTCCGGGGGCGGTCATGACGGCGGTGCCCTTCGGGATCTTCGGGGCCCTGCTGTTCAACTTCATCCGCGGTCTCGAGAACGACGTCTACTTCCAGATCGGCCTCCTGGTCCTCATCGGCCTGGGGGCGAAAAACGCGCTGCTGCGCGTGACCTTCGCCGTGGAGCTGCGCAAGCAGGGCAAGTCGATCATGGAGGCCACGGTGCTGGCCGGCGAGATGCGGCTTCGCCCCATCATCATGACCTCGCTCGCCTTCATATTCGGCGTCCTGCCGCTGGCCGTGGCCATGGGCGCCGGGGCCAATTGCCGGCACTCGATCGGCACCGGCATCATCGGCGGCATGCTCGGCGAGACGACGCTCGCCATGCTCTACGTGCCCCTGTTCTTCTACCTCTTTGACCAGCTCACGGAAAAGCTCGCGGAGAGGAAGAAGGCGAAGATGGAAGCGAAAGCAGGCGGAGGGACCGAGGGCCATCCCGACGGCGGGCATGCTCCCGAAGCAGGGGAGGGCGGCTGACATGAAACGAATCATCCGGATCCTGCTGGTCATGCATCTCCTGGGCTTCCTCGCCGGATGCGCCGTGGGGCCCGATTACAGGCGTCCCGACCTGACGATCCCGGCATCGTACCGGTATGACGTCAGGGACGCGAGCGATGCGGCCAACACCGAGTGGTGGCGCCAGTTCGAGGACCCGGTTCTCGATTCCCTGATCGACGAGGCCCTGGCCAACAACAAGAACGTCAAGATCGCGGCCGCAAAGATCGAGCAGGCGGCGGGCATTCTCATCCAGACCCGCTCTCCCATCTTTCCACAGCTCAACTACAGCGGCGTGGCCGAACGCCAGCGCCTGACCGAGTATGGCGCGACCCCCCTGTCCTCCGCCGTCCCGAACCCGCAGACGGCCTACCAGGTGCTGGGGTCGGCAAGCTGGGAGATCGATCTCTGGGGCCGAATCCGGCGGCTGACCGAATCGGCGCAGGCGAGCCTCCTGGCTACCGAGTATGCAAGGCGGGGCGTGGTCCTCTCGCTGGTCGCCTCCGTGGCAAGCTCCTACATCCAGCTGCGCGGGCTGGACGAGCAGCTCCTGCTCTCGCAGAAGACGCTTGCGGCGTACGCGGAGACGGTGCGGATCTTCGAGCTGCAGCACAAGTACGGCGTCGTCTCCCGGATGAACGTGGAGCAGGCCCGCTCCCAGTACGAGACGGCCGCGTCGGCCATCCCGGGCATCGAGTCGCAGATCGCACAGACCGAGAACGCGCTGTCGCTTTTGCTCGGGCGCAACCCCGGGCCCATCGAGCGCGGCAAATCGATCCTGGAGCTCACGATGCCGGACGTCCCGTCGGGGGTTCCCTCGCAGGTGCTGGAGCGCCGTCCCGACATCCTGCAGGCCGAGCAGCAGCTCGTGGCGGCCAACGCCCAGATCGGCGCGGCCAGGGCGCTGTACTTTCCGACGATCACGCTGACCGGCGGCTACGGCCAGGCGAGTGCCGACCTGTCCAACCTGTTCAAGGGGCCCGCACGGGTGTGGAGCTACGGCGGGTCCGTCACGGGGCCCCTCTTCGCCGGCGGGGCGATCTACGGGCAGGTGCTGCAGGCCGAGTCGGGTCAGAAGGAGGCCCTGCTCAGCTACCAGGCCGCCGTCCAGAGCGCCTTCGGCGACGTGGAGAACTCGCTGGTGGCCAACCAGATGTATATCGTGCAGCTGCAGGCGCAGGAGCGCCTCGTCCGAGCCAACCAGGAGTACTCGAAGCTCGCCCGGCTGCAGTACAAGGGCGGCTACGTTCCCTATTCCACCGTGCTCCAGGCCGAGCAGCAGCTCTTCCCCTCGGAGCTGAACCTCGCGCAGACGCGGGCGGCCACGTTCTCGTCCCTCGTTTCCATTTACCAGGCCATGGGCGGCGGGTGGGTCATGGAGGCGGACAGGCGGACGGTGCCTGCCGAAACCAAAGAAATCCCCGGAAAATCCGAGAATCCCTAGCAGGCTGTTTAAGCGTGCTTAGATGGAAGGCGCCCTGAACGGACGGAAGTTATGAAGCTATGAATTTAGGAAGTTCGGAGAAACCGGAAGCCAGTCAACGGGTCTCAGCCCATCCAAGCTTCTCAACTTCCCAACTTCTCGACTTCTCTCTTCTCGTAGAATGCGCCCCCGGTCAACAGCCTGCTAGAAACTGCAGGCAAGACCGATCGACCACCCCTGAACGTTGTCGCCGAACTTGTAGCGTGCGAGGAGCCGCGTGCGGGTGACGAGGATCGGGTATTTGCTCGAGTCGAGTTCGACCCCGGCACCCAGCGACGTCAGCCAGTCGAACCCCAGCGCACCGCGAAGATCGCCCAGGAACTGCGTGTGCGAGAACTCGAGGACGTACCGGAAAGGCCGGTCGAGAGCCGTCAGGCCCGTCGGCGCCCGCCAGCGGGACCAGAGACTCAGGTTCTGGACGTCTGAACTTCCTTTGACGGCGTCCGACGTGTTGCCGACGCTCTGGAGATAGATGTTCGTGTAGCGCAGCTCGACGTCGATCTCGTTTTCCGGCCGGTAGCGTTCGTAGTCCAGCATGAGGGATCCGCCGACCCCGACGGCATCGAGGTGGCCGTTGTCGAGAAACGAGATGTCCCGCCCGGTCTGGTTCCCCAGATACTGCGCCGCGATGGAAAGATCGCTCTCGACATGCCCGTAGGAGAAGTTTATAATAGGTCTTAGGATGAGGTCTTGGGCGACGGGGAAGTCCCAGCCGATGCCCACCGTGGCCGATAGGCTGTTCCATTTAGACGGTATAGAGCGCGAATTGGTGCCGTCGGAAACCACGAAGGCGGGATCGTAGCGGCTGTACGCCGCGGTCCCCTCGAGGTAAAGCGGAAAGTCCCTGCTCACGGTGAAGCCGGCGCCCAGGGAGGTCATCGCGAAGCCAGGGTTACCGGACTCGGCATTGGAAAAGGACAGGGAACCTGTCGTAACGTCCGGCGTGAGGCTGTACCCCATCAGCATCAGGACGCCGTTGGTAATCCTCTGGAGATTTGCACCGATGACGGCGGATGTCTGTGCCTGCGCGGAAACGGGAACCATGCACAGCGATATCAGTATCGTGACGAGGAGGATTGCCGGAGCCGCCGTAGTGCGTTTCGAACGGCAAATCTTCAACAGACAGGACATTTTACACCCAACCAAGATTTAGCAACCTGATCAGATACCTCTAACTTCTTGAATCAATTGTACCATATCTAGAGCAGAATCCTGCCGCCCGTCAACGGAATTTCGCCGATACTGGACCAAGGTCCAGTTTCTGTAGGACCAAGGTCCAATTCCCCTTTATCCCTGAAATCGGTCATCATTCGAACAGGGAATGGCCGTATCGTCGAAAACAAGAAAACAAGGGAAGGAGGAGATGAGATGATGAAGAGATTATTCACGCTGCTGGCAGTCGTACTGAGCCTGGCCCTGCTTGGCGGCTGTGCGACGGTGATCAAGCCCGTGCCGGCGCAGGATCTGAACCCGAAGGTGAAGTCGGGGGCGCTGGTGCAGAAGGCGGACAACTTCCAGATGATCCTCGACACCTCGGCGTCCATGGATGAGCCGTACACGTGGAAGCATTTCGAGTACACCAGCCCGATGAGCACGACGAAGCTGGAGTACGAGCAGCACCTGGCGCGGCTGTTCAACGACACGATCCCGAACCTGAAGCTCACGGCGGGGCTGCGGGACTTTGCGGGCCAGCGGTGGCTGACGCGCAACTACGACACGAAGCTCTGGTACGGGATGGCTCCGTACTCGAAGGAGGAGTTGGGCAAGGCGATCTACGCGGTGAACACGCAGGGTGTGGAGAGCCCGCTGGACAAGGCCCTCGACGCGGCCACCCTGGATCTGAAGCCGCTGGCGGGCAAGTCGGCGGTCGTTATCTTCACGGACGGTTTGGACATGCCGAAGGCGGTGGCCTCGGCGCAGGCGATGAAGGCGGCGCTGAAGGACAACGTTTGCATTTACGCGGTCCTGATCGGTCCGGACCGCATGACGATCGAGCAGCCGAAGGGCGAGGCGCTGGCGCTGCTCTCCAAGGTGGTTTCGGCGGGCCAGTGCGGGGTTCTGGTGAACGGCAAGGACGTGGAGACGGCTCAGGGGATGGCCGCCTTCGTGGAACGCGTCTTCCTCGGGCCTCCTCCTCCGCCTCCTCCCCCTGCGGCGGCCCCGGTGGTGGTTCCTCCCGTGGTTCCGGCCCCTGCGGCGCCGGATAAGCTGGAGGCGATCTACTTCGACTTCGACAAGTATGTGATCAAGCCCGAGGGGCGCGAGGCGCTGAAGCGCAACGCCGAGTGGCTGCAGAAGAACTCCGACAAGAAGGTAGTTGTCGAGGGCAACTGCGACGAGCGCGGAACCAACGAGTACAACATGGCCCTGGGCCAGCGCCGCGCCGATGCGGCGGCGAAATTCCTGACGGATCTCGGCATTGCCAAGGACCGGGTGAGCACGGTGAGCTACGGCGAGGAGAAACCCCTGTGCAAGGAGGCCAACGAGGCCTGCTGGAGCAAGAACCGCAGGGATGACTTCGTCGTGAAATGAATAGAGACCTGGGGGAGAAGGCTGATCAGGCCTCCTCCCCCAGGGAAATAATGTTCAACGGCAGTTGAGTTCGGGAAAGAGGGAAATGCAGGCCGAACGAAGAAACCGCGAGGGATGAACATGAAGATCAACGGCACGTGGCGAACTGTGTTGATAGGGCTTGTCGCGTTGTGCCTGGCGTTACCGGCACCGCTTCTGGCCCAGAGTTCTCCTGCGAAGACCTTCAAACAGGAGGAGCTCGACCAGCTGCTCGCGCCGGTCGCCCTTTACCCCGATGAGCTCCTGACTCAGATCCTCATGGCCTCGACCTATCCCCTGGAGGTGGTGCAGGCCGAGAGGTGGGCGAAGCAGAACAAGAGTCTGAAGGGTGACGCCCTAAAAGCGGCCCTGGACAAGCAGACCTGGGACGCAAGCGTCAAGGCGCTCGTGCCGTTCCCGGATGTGCTCACCATGATGAGCGAGAAGCTCGAATGGACCCAAAAGCTGGGTGACGCGGTTTTGGCTCAGCAGAAAGACGTCCTCGACACGGTGCAGAAACTCCGAAGGAAGGCATCCGAGGCGGGCAATCTCAAAAGCACGAAAGAGCAGGAGGTCAAGAAGGAAGGCGACATCATCATCATCGAGTCCGCCAACCCCCAGGTGGTTTACGTCCCCACTTATAACCCTACGGTAGTATACGGCGCGTGGTGGTACCCGGCATACCCGCCCTATCCTGTGTATGCCTACCCGCCCGGGGCTGCCCTGTTCACCTTTACGGTGGGCGTCGCCATCGGCGCAGCCTGGCACGGATGGGGATGCCATCCCGAGTACCACGGGGGGAGCATCAACATCGACAGGGACACGAACATCAATATCGACAGGCCCGACCGGGGCGGCAGGCCGGAACAGAGACCCTCCGGCGGGTCCAGGGGCGAGCAGTGGAAACACAACCCCGAGCACCGTAAAGGGGTTTCCTACCGCGACCAGGCCACGCGCGACAAGTACACGCCGACCAATCGCGCCGCCGTGGACAATCGACAGGGGAACCGGGGCTACGAAAAACCGGGCGCAGGGACCGCCGACCGGTCGGCCGGAAGGCAGCCGGCACAGGTGAAAGATCGGGCAGCCCAAAGCAGGACGGCAGACCGGGAAGGTTCCCCGTCCGGAGGGCGCGACAATGCCTTCGGCGGCATGGACCGCGGGGGGCAGGCGAGCCGGGACAGCGCAAGGGGAAGCCAGAGCATGTCTTCAGCCAGGTCCCACGGCGGAGGCGCTTCACGGCCATCCGGGGGGGGCATGCCCCGCGGCGGGGGCGGCAGGGGCCGCCGGTAGGAAAAGGAAGTCATATGATTCCAGGTTTCCTGACAGTCAAAGCATCCTCGGAGGAAAGATTCATGTGTTCACGTCCAATACGAGTTGCATCGGCCCGTATCCTCCTGCTCTGTGCCGCTGTCCTGATCGTCGTTATCGCCTTGCAGGGGCCGGCTGCGGCGGCCAAATCGAGGCAGATGAGCTTCGACTCGCCCGAGGCAGCCGTGGAGGCTTTTATCGGGGCCCTCGTGAATCACGATGAAAAAGAGCTTCGAGCCCTGTTCGGGCCCGGCAGCGAGTCGCTCATCTCATCGGGCGACGCGGCGGACGACCGGCAGCGCCGGGAGGAATTCGTTCGGCTATGCGGTGAAAAGTACCGTCTGGAAGCAGCCGGCGATCGAAAGATGATTCTGCACGTTGGAAACAACGACTGGCCGTTCCCGATTCCGCTCGTCAAGACCGGCGAACGCTGGCGCTTCGATACGAAGCAGGGCAAAGAGGAGATCCTGAACCGGCGCATCGGCGAGAATGAGCTCGAGGCCATACAGACCTGCCTGGCCATCGTCGATGCGCAGAGGGAATACGCCGCCATGGACCGCGACGGGGACGGCCTGCTGGAATACGCCCGGACGTTCGCAAGCACGCCGGGCAGGCATGACGGCCTGTACTGGGCTGCGGCGCCCGGTGAAACGCCCAGCCCCCTCGGCCCGCTTATGGCGAAGGCGCGGAGCGAGGGCTACCACAGAGGGGAGAAGCCCGTGCCCTACAACGGCTACTTCTTCCGGATCCTGACGGAGCAAGGGAAAAGCGCAAAGGGCGGTGCCTACAGTTTTATCGTGAAGGGGAAAATGGTCGGCGGGTTTGCAGTCGTGGCCTACCCCGCGACGTACGCCGTCTCGGGAGTGAAGACTTTCATCGCAAACCATGAAGGTGTGGTCTATCAGAAAGACCTGGGGCCGGGGACGGTCAAGATGGCAAAGACCATGAAAGCCTACAACCCGGACAAGACCTGGGAAAAGGTGGAATAACCAGTCTTCCGAATCACGGGAAAGGAGAAACATCCATGAATAGGAAATCGCTTTGTGTAGCCATCTCTGTCGCTTTGACACTGTCCGCATGGATCCTGATGTCGGCGCCGGCACTGGCCGCGTCGGATGCCGACGAGGCCCAGGCCCTCGTCGACAAGTCCCAGATCACGTTCAACAGCTTCATGAGGGACAAGGAGTACGGATACCTGCACCAGAACATCGCGAAGGCGAAAGCCGTCCTGATCTACCCGCAGGTGCTCAAGGCGGGCTTCATCCTCGGCGGGTCCGGCGGTACCGGCGTGCTCGTCATGAGGGACAAGGACAAGAAGGACTGGACCGATCCCGCGTTCTACACCCTGGGGTCGGTCACGTTCGGTCTCCAGATCGGCGGAGAGGCGGCCGAGGTCATCATGCTGGCCATGACGCAGAAGGCTGTCGACACGCTGTTCTCCAATTCCATGAAACTCGGTCCCGATGCCTCCATCGCCGCGGGGCCCGTGGGAGCGGGCGCCAAGGCGAACATCGTCGCAGACTTTATTTCCTTTGCCAAATCAAAAGGCGCCTATGCCGGGCTTAACCTCGAGGGGTCCGTCCTCGACGTGAGGGACAGCCTCAACAAGGCCTACTACGGGAAAGACGTCCGGCCCGTGGACATCCTCGCGAAGAGGGCCGTCAGCAACCCGGGTGCGAAGGGACTCCGGGACGACCTGCTGAAGGCGTCAAAGTAGAGCGCTCGGCGGGCCTTCGAGAGCGTTGTAAACGCCCGCCATCGGAGGAATACGCCATGCTGGAAAACTGTCAGTATCTGCTCGGGAAGAAAGGCCTGGTGGTCGGGATCGCGAACGACGAGAGCATCGCTTACGGCTGCGCCGCTCGCTTCAAGGCCCTGGGAGCCGCTCAGGCCATCACCTACCAGACGGAAAAGGCGAGGCCTTTTGTAGAGCCTCTGGCCAATGAGCTGGGCGCCGAGATCTTCATGCCTCTCGACGTCCAGAAACACGAGCAGGTGGGCGCCGTCTTCCAGGCGATCCGCGAAAAGTGGGGACGGCTCGATTTCCTGGTCCACTCCATCGCCTACATGCCGAAGGATGACCTGCAGGGCCGCGTCGTGGACTGCTCGCTCGAGGGATTTCTCATGGCCATGGACATCTCCTGCCACTCCTTCATCCGGATGGCGAGGCTTGCCGAGCCACTGATGAGCTCCGGCGGTTGTCTGCTGGCCATGAGCTACTATGGCGCCAACCAGGTGGTGAAGAACTACAACGCCATGGGCCCCGTAAAGGCCGCCCTCGAGAGCTGCGTGCGCTATCTGGCGGCCGAGCTCGGCCCCAAACGGATCCGCGTTCACGCCCTCTCCCCGGGACCGCTGAAGACGAGGGCCGCCTCGGGGATCGGAAAATTCGACGAACTGCTCGAGCTGGCCGAGCAAAAATCCCCACAGCAACGACTCGTGACCGTGGACGACGTGGGCGCCATCGCGGGATTCCTCGTCAGCGACCACGGTGATGCCCTGACGGGGAACGTGACCTTTGTCGATGCAGGCTACCACATCATCGATTAACGAGAGGATACGGAACCGGCCATCCAGCCTGCCCAATGAACCCAACATGCAAAAGGCAGGTGCGTCATGACTGCGGAGCAGAATCGCCTCGATGAGGCGAGGACACAGAACGTGCCCTGGAGGAAATGGGGGCCCTACCTCTCCGAGCGTCAGTGGGGCACGGTCCGGGAGGATTACAGTGAAACCGGGGATGCCTGGGACTACTTCAGCCACGACCAGGCTCGCTCGCGCGCCTATCACTGGGGGGAAGACGGCCTGGCGGGGTATTCCGACGACAAGCAGCGGCTGTGCTTTGCCCTGGCCCTCTGGAACGGAAAGGATCCCATCCTCAAGGAGCGCCTCTTCGGCCTCACCAACAGCGAGGGCAACCACGGCGAGGACGTCAAGGAGTACTACTTCTACCTCGACTCGACGCCGACCCACTCCTGGATGAAATACCTCTACAAGTACCCTCAGTCAGCCTTCCCGTATGATGCCCTGGTCAAAACGAACAAGGCCCGCAGCCGGCAGGAGTTCGAGTACGAGCTTCTCGACACGGGGGTATTCAACGAGAACCGTTATTTCGACGTCTTCGTCGATTTCGCAAAGAAGACGCCGGAAGATACCTGTATCCGAATCAGCCTCTTCAACCGTGGTCCCGACGAGGCAACTCTGACTGTTCTGCCCACCCTGTGGTTCCGGAACACATGGACCTGGTGGGAGGAAGCGGAAAAGCCCCGGTTGAAGCAAACGGACGGGACGAAAGGCGCCGGCGTCATCGAGGCCTCCCACGGTGAGCTGGGCCGGCGGTTCCTCTATTGCGAGGGGAATGCACCGTTTCTCTTCACGGAGAACGAGACGAACAACGTGCGCATCTTCGGTACGCCGAACGCATGCCCTTATGTGAAGGACGGAATCAACGAGTACGTCGTCCACGGGCGGCGGGACGCCGTGAACCCAGGCAGGGAAGGGACCAAGGCGTCGGCGCACTACACGGTTGCTGTTGGAGCCGGCCAGGCGGCCGTCATCCGCCTGCGGCTCACAGATGCTTCTCCCGAAACGATGGGGAACCCCTTCGGAAGGGATTTCGACGAGGTCATGTCTGCCCGGCTCGACGAGGCGGACGCCTTCTACAAGTCGGTTACGCCTGCATCCGCCAGCGAGGACGCCACCAGCGTGATGCGCCAGGCCCTGGCCGGCATGCTCTGGAGCAAGCAGTACTATTACTTCGACGCCGACAAGTGGCTCGATGAGCACGGGGCCCACCCCCTCGTGGCTCACAGCCGGCAGTTCCGTAACCGCGAGTGGTTCCACATGGTCAACGATCACATCATCTCCATGCCGGACAAGTGGGAGTACCCCTGGTACGCGGCCTGGGACCTCGCCTTTCACACGATCGCCCTGTCCACGATTGACGTCGATTTCGCAAAGGATCAGCTCAACCTCATGCTCCGGGAGATCTACCTGCATCCGAGCGGACAGATCCCCGCCTACGAGTGGAACTTCAGCGACGTGAACCCGCCCGTGCACGCCTGGGCGACGCTGTTCCTGTACAGGACGGAGACCATGCTGCGCGGGGAGGACGACGTCGAGTTCCTCAAGCGGTCCTTCACGAAACTCATGCTGAACTTCACCTGGTGGGTGAACCGCAAGGATCGGCTCGGCAAGAACGTCTTTGAGGGCGGCTTCCTCGGTCTCGACAACATCGGCGTCTTCGACCGGAGCGCGCCGCTGCCCGCGGGGGGCTACCTCGAGCAGGCCGATGGGACGGCATGGATGTCTCTCTTCTGCCAGAACATGATGGAAATGAGTGTCGAGCTGGCTGTGCACGACCGGACGTACGAGGACATGACGACCAAGTTCCTGGAGCACTTCCTGTGGATCGCCGCGGCGATCAACCGGGAAGGGGACGAGGGCATGTGGGACGAGGAAGACGGGTTCTACTACGATCTGCTGCGCCTCCCCGACGGGAGTGCCACTCGGCTCAAGGTGCGATCCATGGTCGGCCTGCTGCCGCTCTGCGCGACGACGGTCATCGAGGAATGGCAGCGCCGGCAGGTCCCGCAGGTGACGAAACATCTGCAGGAACGTGTGAAGCGGATGCCCGAACTGCTCCGGTACGTCCATGCCACGGGACAGGCGCATCAGGGAGTTGCCAGGCGGGGCATCCTTGCCCTGGTCAACGAGGAGAGGCTTCGGCGCATCCTCACGAAAATGCTCGACGAGAACGAATTCCTGGGTCCCTGCGGCATTCGGGCGCTGTCGCGTTATCACCTTGAGCACCCCTATGTGTTCAACCTGCAAGGGCAGGAGTACAGCGTCGGCTATCTTCCCGGCGAATCCGACAGCGGCATGTTCGGCGGCAACTCCAACTGGAGGGGCCCCGTCTGGATGCCGGTCAATGTCGTCATCATCCGGGCCCTCCTCTCCTACTATCTCTACTACGGCGACAACTTCAGGATCGAGTGCCCGACAGGCTCGGGACGGATGATGAATCTCTTCGAGGTGGCCAGGGAGGTTGCATACCGCCTTGCCGGCATTTTTCTCCGCAACCGGGAAGGCAGGCGGCCCGTCTACGGCGGGACGGAGAAGTTCCAGTCCGACCCGCACTGGCGCGATCACATCCTGTTCTACGAGTATTTCCACGGCGACAACGGTGCGGGGCTCGGCGCCAGCCACCAAACGGGGTGGACGGGCCTCGTGGCGAAGATCATCCAGCTCTTCGGGCTGCTCGATCCCGAGAAGGCCCTGGCCATCGGCAAGGGGGCGGCATTCACCGCCGCGCAAGGGCGGCAGGGGAAATCGTGAGGGGCCGTCCAGGCTCATAGGAAGGAGGCGAAAGAAACGTGACCCTCCCGGCAAAGGCAAGCGAGACACACCTTTACTTCGAGCGGGGCGGGCCTGCATACAGGCTTATGCAGAGAATAGGCGTGATCAAGGGGGAGCCGTCCATTGTCCGCAGGATCCTCATTTTCCTCGGCCTGACATGGGTTCCCCTGCTCATTCTTTCTTTCCTCGAGGGCATGGCCCTGGGACCGACGCCGGAGCAGTCATTCCTGCTGGATTTCGCATCCTATGCCCGCTTTTTTGTCGCGTTTCCGATGATCATCCTCGCGGAGGCCGTCATCGGCCCCCGATTGACGGTTGCCGGGCTCCACTTCGTGCACTCCGGCCTCGTCCGGGAGGAGGATTATCCCGCTTTCGATTCGGCCGTCGAGAAGGTCGAATCCCGGCGGGAGGCGAGGCTGCCGGAGTTGATCATTCTTGGTGTTGCCGTCTTCGGTGCCTGGTCTATGACCGCGGCGCTCTATGCGGGACACGAGACAAGCTGGCACGTCATCCGGACGGACAGCTACATCCGGCTGTCCATGGCCGGAGTGTGGTACCTCATAGCGGCAGTTCCCCTTCTTCAGTTCATGTTCTACCGGTGGATTTGGCGGCTCGTGATCTGGACGTGGTTTCTGCGGGACATGTCCCGGTTGAACCTCCGCGTGTCCGTGACGCACCCTGATCAGGCGGCAGGGCTCGGCTTCCTGGGCCCGGCCCAGGTCTCGTTCGGGACTCTTGCCTTCGGCATGGGCAGCATCCTCAGTGCGAGCGTCGCCTTTCTCATCGTGTTCAAGGGCGCCAACATCGAGACCTTCAAAATTCCCTTTTTCGCGTATCTCGCGATCGTCAACCTGGTCTTTCTCGGTCCCCTTCTGGTTTTCTTCCCCCTGCTGGCACGAACGCGCAGGCAGGGCCTTCGCGAGTTCAGCGCCCTGGCGAACCGTTACGATCAGGCCTTTGTGGACAAATGGGTCAAGGGGAAGACGCCCGCGGACGAGCCGCTTCTCGGCACCGGCGATATCCAATCGCTGGCGGACCTGGGAAACAGTTTCCTGTTCGCCCGCCAGATGAAGCCGATTCCCTTCGACGTGCGGACGGTCATGCAGATGTCCGTGCTTGCCGCGGCGCCCACGCTCCCCCTGTTGCCGCTGGTCATGCCGGTCGCGGACATTTTGAAGCTGCTTTCCAAGGCGCTGCTGTAGTGAATTCAGAATCCAGAGATAAGGATCATGAACACGTTCACCTCATGGCTTCCGATTTCGGAGAAGATACATCATCGAGCCCGGAGTTTCGAAAGGAAATGCACGAAATGAAAGTGCGTTTGACAGTCCTGGGATCGGTCTTGATGATGTGTATCCTCGCTGGATGCGCCACGACGGGCGGCTCGGCATCGGGGGGAAGCCGTGAGATCGCGCTGGAGCTTCGCCAAATTGACGGATCGGTGCTCGGCAGCGAGCGTCTCAATACCATCCGGGTCGAGACGTCCGGGGCGGATTCGCAGCAGCTTTACGGGTACGTTCTTTATCGAGACGGTTTGACGGTACAGGTGACCGGTCAGACGACCGGAAAAACCCTCGACAAGATGTCCCTGAAAGAGGTGCAGGCCGATTATCAGCGCGTCATCAAGGAAAGCAGGCTCAGCGGTGGCAGCCTGGTCATGCGGGAGGCCGTTCGCGGCAAAGCGGTCTGCGGCTATACGGCGAACATGCCTGCATTGAATTGCACGGTCCGGAGTACGATCGATGCACTGGGCGGGTCATCCGCTTTGCAGGTGACTTGTGCCGCCGATCATCCAGCAGCGGTTGAGCCGGCCGCAGTCGAAGCAACCGCAGTCGAACCGGCCGGTCAAAACGTGACGGCTGTCGACGCCCCGAAACGGGCGTGGGAGGTCGAGGCAAAGGTGTCCTACTGGTTTTCGGACATCAGCGGGGATCTTCGCATTGATGGAAACGGCATCCGTGGGTCTACGACTGATTTGAAGGATGATCTCGGTTTCGACAGGGCAGAAATGGGCTTCTTCGAGGCATACGGGCGATACGGCCGTCATCGCCTGACGGTGGGCTACCAGGATGCCGAGTACTCGGGCTCGACCAACATCCCACGGGAGATCATCGCAAAGGGCCAGACCTACCCGGCCGGTTCCCTGGTCGAGGGGAACTTGAGGCTGCAGACCCTGGAACTGGAATACCAGTATGATTTTCTGAGACTCGAAAATTTTCTTTTAGGCATGTCCCTGGGGGTCATCGGCAAGATCCTCTACGTGGAAGGGCATACGAGCAGCTCGGCCCCGGCGCTCGGGCTGAGCGGTCAGGGAAACTTCTATGCGCCCATCCCCATGCTGGGAGTCGGGGTCCAGATGGGCCTCCTGGCCCACTGGCTGGAATTCCGGGGAAAGGTGACGGGCAGCACGTTCTCGGGCAACACGTTCATGGGGGTCGATGCCGCGCTTTCGTTGACTCCCCTCCCGTATATGGACCTGACCTGCGGGTACAAGTACATCAAGTACGACTACGAACAGGACAACGTGATGCTGGATATCACCTTGTCCGGGCCCTACGTCGGCCTGACGATCAGGTACTGACGAGTGAGGTTTCAGGATTGAAAAGGGTGCATCGCATGGGGGCCAGACTGGCTGCAGGAGTCCTGATCATCGCTGTTGCCGGTTTTGTGACCGGGTTCCAGACGGATGCGCTACGGGCGAATTGGAAGTACGCCGGCGCATCGTCGGCAGGAAAGGAGGACGGAAAGACGCTCGCATTCTATGACGCAGAGAATATAGAGTACCTCGCCGACGGGAATGTGAAGGTATGGGTCAAGAGCGTCGATGCGTCCGATATCGACGAGATCGTCTCCAGCGATAAAAGCATCCTGAAAAATGCGGCGAAAAAGGCGGCCCAGTCCTACAACCCGCCCTATCTCCTGTCGAAACCGGAACAGACCGCAAGCGCCGACAGGTACATCGAGATGATCGAATGGGAGGAAGCGGCGAATCGCACGGGTGCAAAACCGAGGTCAAAACGTCTCTACGAAATCAACTGCAGGGAGAGGAAGATTCTGACGATCTCGACGATCCTGTACAAAAGCGATGGCACAACGACATACTCTTCGGATTTCGACCGCTGGTCTCCCATCATTCCGGATTCGACCGGGAAAGACCTGGAAAAAATGTTGTGCCAATGAGCAGCCCGTTTTCAGACTTGTCGGTCTGTTTTACGGAACCTCATGAGATTCATGTTGCGTGGGAATCGGACCCGGGTCCAATATGCCCCGGGAGTGAAAACCTGCATGGATCCAGCGGGAGCGGGATTTCCAGGTCATTACGGGCAGGAATGTTCCAGAAAGGCATGTGTGGAATTGCCGGGTGGCCGACGTTATAATGGTGTGCAGGCAGGCAATCGATAATGGTATCCTTTTTAGATAAAACTTCAATCAGGAGGGAAGCGAATGAAACGGTATATCGTGGAAGGCATTGCTGACGTGGGGGCCGCACTCTTTGAGGTCGTGCAGCGATATGAAAAAAGCGGGTTTGCAGAAGCCCGGCTGGTCCCGAAGGATCCGAAGACGGCCCGAAACATTGTCGACGGCTACCTGAACTACGTGAGGGGACGGCACAAACGGAGCAACGTCATCATCAAGCGCCTCAGCCTCGTGTTCGAAAAAGGCCGGGGCGATCAGATCGGGTCGTTCATCGTGGGCATGGGCAAGCCCGCGGCGAAGGCCGGGAAATAACCGCACCTCAGGACGCCATCGAAACAGACAAGGACGAGCGCAGGACCGATGACGGCCCTGCGCTTTTATCTTCACCCTCGTTTCGACATTGCTCCCTTGCTTCCCGGCAGAATATCCATTATGATAACGAACCGTTAGATCATTCCCTCCCTGTAGGCATCGTCCGGGACTGATCCGCATTGGGGGCCGCCTTGATTACGATCATCAGAAAGGCCTGGGCAATGACATTCTTGCTTGCCCTGCTGTTCCTGATCTTCGGATCCTGCGGCTCCAGCTTTGCCCAGTCCGACCTTTCCTCGAAGAAGGTTTTGATACTGCATTCTTTCGGATATGCCCAGCCAGCCTACAAGATCATCGACGCCAGTCTTCAGGAATCCTTTGTTGCAAACGGTCTCGATTTCAACAACCTGTATTTCGAGTTCCTGGACCTGGCGAGAAACCCCGGACCGGAATACCGGCATGAAATGGCTGACATTTTCCGCCGAAAATTTCGGGGACGAAAACTGGATCTGGTCGTCACCCTGCACCAGGAAGCCCTGCGGTTCCTGCTTGAAGAGGGCCGTACGGTCTACCCGCAGGGCCCGATCATTTCCGTACTGGGCGATTCCACGTTCTCAGAGCATTCCGATCCTGAACGCCCTCTCATTCATCTGCCGTTCACCGTTGACGTCGCTGCAACGGCCAGGGAAATCTTCCGGCTCAAGCCCGACACCCGGAAGATACTCGTCATCGCGGGCAGCAGCGCCTTGGATCGGCGGTTTGATCATGTCGTCGTCACCCGGCTGAAGGCATGGAAGCCGGAACTGGACGTGGAGTCGATCCCGCCCCTCCCAATGGAAGACATCCTGAGGAAAGTCGCAGGCCTGCCGTCAGGGACGGCTATCTTATACACGACGATATACGCCGACAGCGCCGGTAAAACCTACATGCCAGCCGAAGCGGCGAGGATGATCTCCGCAGCGGCAAACGCTCCCCTGTTCGGGCTGTTCGAAACCCTGCTGGGCGACAACGGGATTGTGGGGGGCATCATTCTGGATCACCGCGTGGAAGGGCAACGGGCTGTGCAGATCGCCATGGACATCCTGAGGGGCAACGTGCCCGTGCGGCCCATCACAATCGTTCCGGCTCCTCTGTCTCCCGTGTTCGACTTGCAGCAGCTCGCGCGATGGGGTTTCAACGAATCGGCCCTGCCGGCGGGAAGCTTCGTCCTGAATCGACCTAAGACTCTATGGACGGACTACCGGGAGTATGTCGTCGCCGCGGTCATCCTTTTCCTCGCCCAGTCGCTTCTGATCGGGACCCTCATTTTCCAGACCCTGCGCAGGAGAAAAGCGGAGAGAAAGTATCGCGATATCTTCGATGGCTCCCTGGAGGGAATCTTTGAATCATCCCCGGAAGGGCGGATCTTGACGGCCAATCCAGCGTTCGCGAGGATCCTGGGTTATGACACGGCTGAGGAGGCCTGTGCGTTCATCACCGATTCGGCAAGCCAGGTGTGGGCCGACCCGGAGGAACGTGCACAGTTTGTCCGGATGCTGGAGGAGCAAGATGTCGTCCTTGGGTTTCAATGCCGGTTCCGGCGTAAGGACGGATCGAACATCTGGGTGTCGCTAAACACCAGGCGCATGACTGATCCACACAGCAAGACGTTGTTCTTCTCCGGGTTCCTTGAAGACATCCAGGAAAGGAAAAAGGCGGAGGAGGCCGTCAGGGAATCGGAGTCAAAGTACCGCAACCTCTACGACAGCATGATGGACGGCTACGTGCTGATCGGCATGGACGGACGGATACTCCAGTATAACGAAACCTACCTGGGCATGACGGGTTATTCAGAGTCCGAGCTGCAGGGGCTTACCTACCGCGACATCACGCCGGAGAAGTGGCATAAGGCAGAGAAGGAGATCCTCGAGCAGGAGGTCCTTTTGCGCGGATACTCCGATGTCTACGAGAAAGAATACCGCAGGAAGGACGGGACCGTCTTCCCCATCGAACTTCGCACCTTCTTGCTCAAGAATGAACTGGGAAGCAATATCGGGATGTGGGCGATTGTCCGCGACATATCGGGCCGCAGGCAGATCGAGTTGGAGGCCCGAAAACTTCGTGAAGACCTGGCCCACGTCACACGGGTGTCCACACTGGGTGAGCTGACGAGTTCCCTGGCCCACGAGATCAACCAACCCCTGGCCGCGATCCTCAGCAACGCCCAGGCGGCGCAACGGTTCCTCTCGCAGGACAATCCCGACATGAAGGAGATCGCCGAGATCCTGGGGGACATCATCCGGGACGACAACCGGGCCGCCGAAGTGATCCGGAAGATACGGGCTTTGCTGAAAAAGGAGGAGACGCGTTTCGAGGAGTTGAGCCTGAACGAGGTGGTCGAGGAGATCCTGAACGTGATCCGCAATGACACGGCCCTGGCGGCCCTGACGATCGAGAAGGCGTTCGATCCCTCTCTGCCGGCTGTATGGGGCGACAAGATCCAGCTCCAGCAGGTTATCCTGAACCTGGTGATAAATGCGGCGGAGGCCATGAAGGACGGAAGCCTCGACCGACGCCTTCTGACTGTCAAGACGTCGAAAAAAGATGAGCGATTCGCGGAGGTATCCGTCGCGGATATGGGGCCGGGCATCGATGAGAGGGCAGCGGGACGGCTTTTCGAACCGTTTTACACCACAAAACATGGCGGGATGGGCATGGGGCTTGCCATCAGCAGGCACATCGTCAGTTCCCACAAGGGCGAGATTCGCGCCGTGAATAATCCCGACGCGGGAGCAACGGTCTCTTTCACGTTGCCCTTCTAAAGCGGGGGAAAGCCATGAAAGAGACAAAACCAATTGTTTTCATCGTCGATGACGATCTCTCCGTCCGAAAGTCCCTGGAGAGGCTTCTGCAGTCCGTGGGGCTTGCGGCAAGATCCTTCGAGTCCGCCGCGCAGTTCCTGCAGTCCGGCCTCGGTCAGGAGACGGGATGCCTTGTTCTCGACGTGCGTATGCCCGAAATCAGCGGCCTCGAGCTGCAGGAGAAATTGGCCAGGGCGGGCATTTCCCTTCCCATCATCTTCATCTCCGGCCACGGCACGGTCCCGATGAGCGTACGCGCCATGAAGGCAGGCGCCATGGATTTTCTCCTAAAACCCTTCGACGAGCAGGACCTGTTGGATGCCATCTACCGGGCGATCGAGCACTGCAGGCAGGAAAGGGCGCAGGGGGAGGAACTGAGGAAAATCGGGGAAAAGATCCGCACGCTGACGCCGAAGGAATACGAAGTGTTCCTTCAGGTCATCACCGGCCTGCCGAACAAGAACATTGCCGACAAGCTCGACACTGCTGAAAAAACCGTCAAGGTCCACAGGGCGTCCATCATGAAAAAGATGGGCGCCCAGTCCGTGGCCGACCTAGTCCGGATGGCCGACAGGGCTGGCCTGGGGCCAGCGGCCATAAGATAGGGACCGGAACGATCCATTACCATTCAAAATCAGGTAGTTATGCTTTCTTTCCGTATTGGACCATGGTCCAGTACAGGTAGGACCAAGGTCCAATTCCCCTTAGGAATGTAATGATGTAGTAAAGGTTCGTGAGCTCACGAAGGGAGGAGAGGAATATGAAATATTTAATGATCGGGTTCCTTGCTGTTGGCCTGATTGCTGGCTTAGCCGCGACGGCCGCCACTCAGCCGAACATCAAGGCGAGCGGACAGCTATATATGTATGGCGCTTACGTTGACAACATCGGCTTGAAGAAAGATAGCGATTCCCGCGCCAGCATCGCGAACCGCCTGAGAATGCAGTTCGAGATCCAAGTACAGGAGGGCCTGAAGCTCACGACCCGATTCGATGCTTTGGAAAGGGATTGGGGTGAAAATCCTGCCGCCCCTGCCCCCAGCCCCGCGGGCAGCACGGCTAACTCTGCTGCGATCAACACGGAGCGCAACATTTCCTGGGAGCGCGCCTTCGTGACCTTTAACGCCCTGTATGGTGTGTTCGATGTGGGTTACCAGCAGTCACGCGCGTGGGGTACCTGCGCATTCTGCGATGACTTCGATTCCGACGCCGGTATCCACTACCGCTACATGGCGGGCCCTTGGACAATCGGCCTGGAGTACGAGAAGAGGGCCGACTCCGGTGCGTCCGGGGAAGGTTCCCGCCAGGGCGGCTACACGGTCGGCGGCACGGACAACGATCACGACGTGTATCACATCTTTGCGATCTACCGCTGGGCAACGGGCCAGGCGGGTATGCGCTACGAGTTCGATCGCAACGCCACCGACGGTGCCTTGACCACGCCTGAGTATGTTTCTTCGTTTCATGAACTCGCTCCTTACGTCCAGTGGAAGGTTGGTCCCTTTGATTTCGAAGGCGAGCTCCGTTACATCTGGGGCAAGACCGACTACGAGGGTTCCGTAACGGACATTGACCGAAAGGGATACAGCCTCTACATGATGGGCAAATACACGATGGGCCCCTGGTACGGCGGCCTTGAGTTTGCCTGGATAACCGGTGACGACCCAAACACAACAGACAAGAACGAGTCGGGTGTGCCCGGCGGACAGAGCTGGGACCCGATGCTCATGTACGGAAATTACTGGTTCAACAAACACCACGGCAACCTGGGAACATCGAGGGATAATACGGGCACCCTTGCCGGCTCGAGCATCTTTGCCTCGGGCGGCAGCGAGTTGAACATGATGATGTTCAAGCCCTTCGTCGGGTGGAAGGTCAATCCCCAGTTCGAGATCGTGGCTCAGTACGCGTGGCTGAGGGCCGACGAGACCCAAAACGGCTGGGATGACGAGTACGGAAAGGAATTCGACATTTACGCGACCTACAAGCTGTATAACAACCTGAGCTATATGATGGGCTTCGGCTACTTCTGGACAGGCGATTACTTCAAGCAGGGTCCCGCAAATGTCGTCATCGATGACAATTACCTCGTCATGAACGCGTTGAATTTTACGTTCTAGGAGGGCATCCTCTGCAACAGGAGCAAGTCCATATCTCGCTTACCCGCAGCACACGACGCAGGGACCGGGTCGCATTTCGTCAGAGTACGCTATTATGTTTGGTTCGGTTCTTGCCGGGAAGCCCACGATGCTGCATCAGGCTTCAATGCGCGTGCAATCGTTTTCTGTGAAAACAGGAATTCACCCGTGGGCCGGATAACCCGCATCGTCCCACCCGCTGAAAGACCAGGGGAGATTGGTAGAGGGAAAGGTGATCGCGGAACAACAGACCGTATACGTGGTGGAGGATGACACTTCCCTGCGCATTGCCATGCGTAGGCTACTGAGGTCCGCCCACTACAACGTTTTTACATTTGCATCGGCCGAGGAATTTTACGGGTCGGACTTCAAAACCAGCCCGGGGTGTCTTCTCCTGGATATCCGACTTCCCGGGATCAGCGGATTCGAGCTTCAGGCGCAGCTCCTCCAATCCGGTATTCGAATGCCCGTGATTTTCATCACCGGACAGGACCACGCCGGGATGGAAGAGTATGCGAGGCAGCTGGGCGCCTCCACCTACCTGCGCAAGCCCGTCGACGAGGAGACCCTGCTGGCAGCGATCCGGCAAGCCTTGAAATCCGCTGTGAACGAAAGAGGGTTCAACGGTTCGGAAGATGCCTGAACCATTCCCGATGCCCCGGCCGGAAAGGACACGGTGATACGATGGCATAACGCTTTGAAAGAAATCATTCGTAAACAAGAAAGGAGATTCGTATGAAAAAGGTGTTCATGTGGGCATCGGCGTTTGTGCTGGTACTGTCTCTGGCAGTTGCAGGGGCGCAAGAGAAGAAGGCGGAGGGCACGGCGGAGAGACCCAAGGTCGTCAAGGAACGGGCGATCACGATGACAGCCACCGTCGAGGCCATCGATCTGGACAAGAGGCACGTCACCCTGAAGGGGCCCACGGGGGAGAAGAAAACCATCACCGTAGGCCCGGAGGCCAGGAACCTGCCCCAGGTGAAGGTCGGGGACCTCGTGACTGTGACCTACTACGAGTCTATGGCGGTCGAGGTCGTCAAGCCCGGTTCCGGCTCGGGAGCGGGGCAGGCATCGACCATCGTCAGGGCAAAGCCCGGCGAGATGCCCGGCGGCACAGCAATACGGACGGCCACGGTGATGGCCACCGTGACGGCGATCGACAAGAAAGAAAATACCCTGACACTCAAGGGGCCGCAGGGAAACACGGTGATCGCGCCGGTGGAGGATCCGGCCAACCTGGACAAGGTGAAGGTCGGCGATGAGCTGATGATCACCGTCACCGAGGCGCTGGCGATTTCCGTCGAGCACGCGAAGCAGAAATAGGTTCATCCAACCGGAAGAAGGTAGCCATGAAGGGAGACTCAGCCATGGAAGATCAGCAGAAGAATACAACGGTGTTTCTCGACTTGATGGGCAAGATCGGTCGGCTGTATACCGAGCGCGCCGTCCAGGCGCAGAAGGTATTCATGGAGCACCTGCAGAAGACCGCCGTCGATCCGAAACTGGCCATCGGGGTCCCACCCGAGAACCCGTGGCAGTCCTGGGCCTCCTACGTGACCGATGCCGCGCAGCGCTCGGTGCTGCTTATGGATATCCTGAGGGAGCGCGGCAACATCTACATCGAGCACGTCAAGGAGGGCAGTCCCCCTCTGCTGGCCTTCCAGTGGGAGATCGTACTGGACGGCAGGACGTTCGACCGGCCCGTCAACTACGCCCTGATCCGGATCATCCCGCCCGACGGCGTGAAGGTCGACGACACGAAGCGGCCCTTCATCATCGTCGACCCCCGCGCCGGGCACGGACCGGGCATCGGGGGGTTCAAGAGGAACTCCGAGGTCGGCGTGGCCCTCGAGTTCGGCCACCCCGTCTACTTCGTGATCTTCTTCCCGGAGCCCGAACCCGGGCAGACCATCCTGGACGTCTGCGCCGCCGAGACGAAGTTCCTGGAGACCGTCGTGCGCAGGCACCCCAAGAGCCCCAAGCCGACTATCTACGGCAACTGCCAGGGCGGCTGGGCCTCCATGCTGATCGCGGCCAACGACCCGGACAAGGTGGGCTCCATCGTGATCAACGGCGCGCCCATGTCCTACTGGAGCGGAAGCTGGAGCGAAGGCGAAGGGGAGAACCCGATGCGCTACAGCGGCGGCCTGCTGGGGGGCTCGTGGATGTCGCTGTGGGCCAGCGACCTGGGCAACGGCAAGTTCGACGGCGCGTACCTCGTGCAGAACTTCGAGAACCTCAACCCGGCCAACACCTTCTGGAACAAGTACTACAACGTCTGGAAAAACGTGGACACGGAGAAGGAGCGGTTCCTGGAGTTCGAGAAGTGGTGGGGAGGCTACTTCCTGATGAACGAGGAGGAGATCCACTGGATTGTGGACAACCTCTTCGTCGGAAACAAGCTTGCCAGGGGGGAGGTAAAAGCAGCCCCCGGCACGTACGTGAACCTCAAGGCGATCCGGTCGCCCATCGTGATCTTCTCCTCGAAAGGCGACAACATCACGCCGCCCCAGCAGGCGATAAACTGGGTGGCCGACGTCTACTCGAGCACAGCCGAGATCAAGGCCAACGGCCAGGTGATCGTGGGGATCGTGCACGAGGACGTTGGGCATCTGGGCATCTTCGTCTCAGGCAAGGTGGCCCAGAAGGAGCATACGGAGATCGTCGAAGCCCTCGATTACATCGAGATGCTCCGGCCCGGTCTCTACGTCATGGAGCTCCAGGAAACCTCCGGTAAGGGTAAGGAGAAATACCTCTCCACGTTCCGCGAGGTGAAGCTGGAAGAGATGCGGAATCTCAACCGCCTGGAGCGCAAGGACGAGAAGCCCTTCGAGGTGGTCGCCGAGGTTTCTACGATGAACGAGAAGGCCTACGCCCTGTTCGGGCGGCCATGGGTCAAGAGCCTGGTGAACGAGACAACGGCCCAGATGGGCCGTACGTTCCACCCGAACCGGGCTCAGCGCTGGGCCTTCAGCGACTTCAACCCCGTGATGTGGCCCGTGGCGGCCATGGCCGAGTCCGTGAAGGCCAGCCGCAAGCCGGTGGAGCCGGGCAACCCGTGGAGCAAACTCGAGGCCATCGGCTCCGAGATGATCACGGCCTCGTGGAACCTTTTCCGGGACATGCGGGATGCGGCGAGCGAGTCGCTCTTCTTCCAGATCTACGGCTCCATGCTCGCCCTGGGGGCCTCGGGCGACGTCAAGCCGGCTCCGACGGCCGAAGCGAAGCCGGACCCGAGGGAATTGCCTTTCGCACAGGAGGCGCTGGCCCAGATCGAAAAGGGGGGATACGTCGAGGCGCTCGCGCGGATCGGCGCGCTGATGGGCCAGTTTGCGGGGCCCATCCCCCTGAACCGCCTGGCCTTGACGGACGAGTTCATCCAGTCGGACAAGGTCCTCTCGAAGATGTCCGAGGAAGAGGCAAGGCGCCTGCGTTCCGAGGCGGGGGTGATGGTGCTCCTGGAGCCCGAGCGAACCCTGAATGCGCTGCCGACGCTGCTGTCCAAAAAGGAGGACAGGGAGCGGGTTGTTCGGATCCTCGATTGGGGCCTGGCCCTGGAAGGCATCACGAAGGAACAGCGGGACATGGGTCTTCGGATCATGGAACTTCTCAAGGCCGGCAACGCACAGGACGGCAGGGACAGGAAGGCCGGCAAGACAAAATAGTCACAGGCAGCACAAAATCAGTTCAATGGAGGAGCGCGAGATGAAGAATCATTCTTTCGGACGGGTGACGTTGCAAGCGGGAATTGTCATGCTTTGGTTGCTGCTCATTGCGTTGCCCGCATGGGCTGCGACGAAAGTGGAGAAGCAGAAAGAGGTGCAGAAAGTGTCGCGCGAAACACTGGCGCAACTCTACAAGGCACAGCCGTCTGCAAAGAAGGCGATTTCAAACGCGGCGGGTTACGCCACATTCAGCAACTTCGGGATGAAGATTTTCGTGGCCGGGAGCGGCAGCGGAAGCGGCATGGCCGTGGACAACAAGACGAAAAAGACCACCTACATGAAGATGATCGAGGTGCAGGCGGGCCTCGGCATCGGGATCAAGAAGTTTCGGGTGATCTTCGTGTTCGACACGCAGAAGGCGCTGAACGACTTCATCAATTCGGGCTGGGAATTCGGCGGGCAGGCGACGGCTGCTGCCAAGACCGGTGACAAGGGAGGAGAGATGGCCGGGGCCGTTTCCGTTGCGCCCGGGGTCTGGATGTATCAATTGACGGACACGGGTCTCGCCGCAGAGATCACGGGAAAAGGCACGAAGTATTACAAAGACAGTGACCTGAATTGACATGCTGGGGTTGACCCGGACTGAACAATCCGGGTCAACCTGCCTTGTGGAGTTTGCAGGGGGTGAAGTGATGAGCGAACGAAAAATTGTCAGCCCTGTCGTGGACGACATCAAGGCCCACATGAAGCGGGGAAAGATCGTCTCGGCCGACGAGGCCGTGCGAGTCATTCGGAGTGGAGACACGATCGCCCTGGATGGCGTAATGGGCGGGGGCGCTCCTGAGGAACTGATCCTCGCCCTCGAGAAGCGCTTCCAGGAAAGCGGAGAGCCCAAGGGTCTCACCCTGTTGTACGCCTCGGGGATCGGTGACGGAAAGGACAAGGGTGTCAACCGGATCGCGAAGGAAGGGCTCCTGAAGCGGGTGGTCGCCGGGCACTGGGGATTGACGCCAAAGATGCAGAAGCTGGCCGTCGACGGAAAGATCGAGGCCTACAACCTGCCTCAGGGCATCATGGCGCATATGTTTCGTGACGCGGCCGGCCGCAAACCCCGGACCATCTCGAGCGTCGGCATCGGGACCTTCGTCGACCCGAGGCTGGGCGGTGGCAAGGTCAACGGCGTGACGAAAGAGGACCTCGTCGAGGTGGTCACCTTCGACGGCAAGGAATACCTGGCCTACAGGACCCTCCCGGCCCAGGTGGCCCTGATCAGGGGAACGACGGCCGACATGGACGGCAACATCACCATGGAGCGCGAGGCCATGACGCTCGAGGTGCTTCCCATTGCCATGGCGGTGAAGAACAACGGCGGGATCGTCGTCGTCCAGGTCGAGCGCATTGCCGACCGAGGCGCACTGAACCCGCGTGACGTGAAGATCCCGGGGGTGCTCGTCGATTGCGTCGTCGTCGCAAAGCCGGAGAACCACTGGCAGACCTACGGCACGCCGTACAATCCTGCCTTCAGCTGCGAGTTCAAAGTCCCCACGGCCAGCGTGGCGCCGCTTCCGATGGACGACCGGAAGATCATCGCCCGGCGAGCGGCCTTCGAGCTGAGGCCGAACATGGTCGTCAATCTCGGGATCGGCATGCCCGAGGGCGTCGCGAGTGTCGCCAACGAGGAGGGAATTTTCGATTTCCTGACCCTCACGGCGGAGGCGGGCTCCATCGGCGGACTCCCCGCAGGGGGCCAGAATTTCGGTGCCGCCACGAACATGGACTGCATGCTGGACATGCATTTCCAGTTCGACTTCTACGACGGCGGGGGGCTCGACCTGGCCTGCCTGGGGCTCGCGCAGATGGACCGCCACGGCAATGTCAACGTGAGCCGCTTCGGCCCGAGGCTTGCCGGCTGCGGGGGCTTCATCAACATCAGCCAGAACGCCAAGAAAATGGTCTTCGTGGGCACATTTACGGCAGGCGGAACAAAGGTGGCCGCCGAAGACGGGAAGCTCAAAATCGTGAAGGAAGGGGGCGTGAAGAAGTTCGTCGAAAAGGTCGAGCAGGTGACCTTCAGCGGGAACACGGCGAGGATGAATAACCTCGACGTCATCTTCATCACGGAGCGATGCGTCTTCACCCTGTCCGACGAGGACGTGGAGCTGACGGAGATTGCCCCGGGCGTGGACCTCGAAAGAGACATCCTAGCCTACATGGATTTTAAACCCATCGTCAAGGGGCCGAAGACGATGGACGAGCGGATTTTCATGCAGCCCCCAATGGACCTGAAACGGGATCTGCTTCATAAGCCCATGTCCGAGCGGATGACCTATGATCCCGCAACGAACATCTTTTTCGTCAATTTCGAGGGCCTTCATGTTCGGTCGATGGAAGACATCGGGGAAATCCAGGCCCAGGCGGAGGCCATCCTGGCCCCGCTGGGGCGAAAGGTGGACGCCATTGTCAACTACGACAATTTCTCCATACTGCCAGAACTGGTCGATGCCTATGCCGACGCGGTCCGGACCATCGTTTCGGCCTTCTACGAGAACGTCACCCGGTACACGACCAGCGCATTCCTGAGAATGAAGCTGGGGGACGGGCTGAAGGTTAGAGGGTTCGCCCCGCACGTCTACGAATCTCGTGAGGAGGCACGGAAAGGACTCAAGCACGGCAGCTGAACTGCTGCTACGCCGCAAAGCGCATAGAGGAGGTCATTTCCATGGAAATTCCCTTTACAACGATGGAGCAGTTGATGCCGTTCCCGACGGCGCAAGAGCTGATCGCGAAACAACACCGACCCATGGAGTCCATGCCGCCTGGCATGACAGTCATGGCGGCCCTGAAGATGATGGCGGAAAAGAACATCCGGTTCCTTGCGGTCGTCGAGAACGGGAGTCTGGCCGGCGTGCTTTCCGAGCGCGACTGCGCGCGTCGTGTGATCCTGGGAAAGCTGGATGCCGCCGGGACTGCCGTACGCGATATCATGTCGAAGGACGTGCACACGGTGAAGCCGGATACAAAGATTCCGGAATGCATTATGCTCATGTACGCGAAGGATGTCGGGTATCTGCCGGTCCTGCGCGGAGGTGAACTCGTCGGGGTGCTCTCGATCCGCGAAGTGATGGGCGCACTGATCGAGAGGCACGAGCGGCTGCTGCGGCGTCTCGGGGAAGAGCGCCTGACCCTCATGTACCCGGATCCGAGCAGCTACTAGGCCCCCTGGACTGAAAGAGGGGCAGAAAGAAGGAACCCATGAGTCTGATCATCGTCATTCTTGCCCTGGTGCTGCTCATGTTCGTGGCTTACCGGGGGTTCAGCGTGATCCTGTTCGCACCGGTCTGCGCCTTGCTGGCCGTGCTGCTCACCGACCCCAGCTTAGTTCTCCCGATGTTCAGCGGGGTCTTCATGGACAAGATGGTGGGGTTCATCAAGTCCTATTTCCCTGTCTTCGTGCTTGGCGCCGTGTTCGGAAAGGTGATTGAGCTGTCCGGCTTTTCCAAATCGATCGTGTCCGCCGTCATCAGGCTGCTGGGGCGAGAGCGATCGATGCTCTCGATAGTGGTAGTCTGCGCGCTGCTCACCTACGGCGGCGTGTCGCTGTTCGTCGTCGTCTTCGCGGTGTACCCCTTCGCGGCGGAGATGTTCAGGCAGGGAAACATCCCGAAGCGGCTGATCCCCGGCACGATTGCACTGGGCGCATTCACGTTCACTATGGACGCGCTCCCCGGCACCCCCCAAATCCAGAACATCATCCCCACCACGTTCTTCAAAACGAACAGCTGGGCGGCGCCCTGGCTGGGGCTCATCGGCGGCGTCTTCATTCTTGTCTCCGGTCTTGCCTACATGGAATGGCGCCGCAAAAGGGCCGCTGCGGCGGGCGAGGGGTACGGTACCAATCTGATGAACGAGCCATTACCCTACACCGAGGAGAACCTGCCCAACCCCTGGCTCGCGCTGTCGCCTCTCGTGATCGTGGGAGTGACAAACATGCTGTTCACCAGCCTGATCCCGAAGCTTTACGGGGTGACGCACACGGCCCAGCTGCCCGGCATGGCCAAGCCAATCACCACCCAGGTGTCCTCGGTGGCGGCGATCTGGGCGGTGCAGTGCGCGCTGGTCCTCGGGATCCTGACCGTGGTTGTTTTTGCGTGGAAGCCGATCAAGGAGCGGTTCGCCGACGGTAGCAAGGCGGCAATCGCCGGAGCCCTGCTCTCCGTGACGAACACGGCCTCGGAATACGGTTTCGGCGGGATCATCGCAGCGCTCCCCGGGTTTTTGACCATTGCAGACGGGCTCAAAGCAATTCCCGGCGTCCTCATCAATGAAGCTGTAGCGGTGAACGTGCTGGCGGGCATTACCGGTTCGGCATCGGGCGGCATGAGCATCGCCCTGGCCACCATGGCGGATACATTCATTGCGGGTGCGCAGGCCGCAAATATTCCCCTCGAGGTGCTGCATCGCGTCGCCTCCATGTCCAGCGGCGGCATGGACACGCTGCCGCACAACGGTGCGGTCATCACGCTCCTGGCGGTGACGGGGCTGACCCACAAGGATTCCTACGTTGACATTTTCGCAATCACCCTGACGAAATTCGCCGCGGTCTTCCTGATCATAGGGGTGTACTATCTGACCGGCATCTATTGATGACCAATCACGAAAGATAGTAGTGCAAACAATTCAAGAAGAGAGAGAATGTGATGAATTGCAAAGGAATCACCGCTCTATCGGTTTTCGGGCTGACGTTTGTGCTGGTCTGCCCTGCATTTGCACAGCAGCAGTATGTCTACCCGCAGAAGGGACAATCGGACGAGCAGCAGAAGAAAGACGAATACGAATGCCGCAGCTGGGCGGTCAAACAGACGGGATTCGATCCGATCCAGGCGGCTCAGGCACCGCAGCAGCAGGCTGCGCAGGAGCCGGCGGGAGCGCAGCGGGGGTCCGGTGCGCGCGGTGCCGCGCGCGGCGCGGTTGCAGGCGCTGCCATCGGCTCCCTTGACGGCGAAGCAGGGAAGGGCGCAGGGGTCGGAGCCGCGGCAGGCGCAGTCGCGGCACGGGGGCAGAGCCGGAGGCAGGCGCAGCAGCAACAGGCCCAGACGCAACAACAAGCATCATCCCAGGAGAGTGCCAAGCAGCAGAATTATCTGAAGGCGAGGGCCGCCTGCCTCGAGGGCAAGGGCTATTCGGTAAAATAGGAAAGAAGGAGGACAGCCATGGTGGAGCCCCAGGAATTGACGAACGTCACGTTCGACGAAATACAGGTGGGTGTCACAAAGGAAGCAACCGTGACGTTGACGCAGCACCAGATTGACGTGGCGGCCATCGTGTCGGGAGACGTCGACGCCCTGTATTTGAAAGGGGCGGGTACCGGGGATACGAGGCTGGAGCCGAAAAAGACCGAGGCCGCGGGAGCCGAGGCGATGATTTCGATCCTGCTCGGGGCGAGGATGCCCGGCCCCGGGACGAAGATCGTGCACCGCGATCTGCGTTTCAGCGGGGATTTCGCAGCGGGGGACAAGCTCACGGCCAGGGTGACCGCGCGGGAAAAAAGGACGGAAGGCAACCTCGTCGTCTTCGACTGCAGTGTGGTCAGCCAGGCGGGCAAGGAACTCGTCGCCGGGACCGTGACGGTGCAGGCGCCCACGTCTCGGCTTGTCTACGATGTCATCAAACCACCGCACCTGGAACTTCGCTTCGGCGATTCGTTCGCACAGCTCATCAGGGGATGTCAGGACTGCGAGCCCATCCCCTGCGCCGTCGTTCACCCCTGCGACCGGGATTCCCTTGCGGGAGCCATCGAGGCAGCTCGGCGGGGGTTCATCGTACCCGTGCTCGTCGGCCCGGAGGAGAAGATACGGAAAGCCGCCGAGGAGGCGCAGATCGACCTGGCCTCCTACCGGATCGTGTCCACGGAGCACAGTCACGCGTCGGCGGCAAAATCCGTCGAGCTTGCACGCACGGGCGAGGTGGAGGCCCTCATGAAAGGGAGCCTGCACACCGACGAGATCATGGGGGCCATCGTGCCCACGGCGGCCGGGCTGCGCACGTCGCGCAGGATCAGCCACGCCTTCGTAATGGACGTCTCCACCTATCCGAAGATGTTCATGATCACCGATGCGGCGGTCAACATCTTTCCGGACCTGGAAGTCAAGCGCGACATCATCCAGAACGCCATCGATCTGGGACGCGCGCTCGGGATCGAAAAGCCCAAGGTGGGCATCCTCTCGGCCGTCGAGGTGGTCAACCCGAAGATCCCCTCCACACTCGAGGCGGCCGCCCTGTGCAAGATGGCTGACCGGGGGCAGATCACTGGCGGCATCCTCGACGGTCCCCTGGCCTTCGACAACGCGATCAGCGCCCAGGCCGCGAAGATCAAGGGGATTTCCTCGCCCGTCAGCGGGGACGTGGACATCCTGCTCGCACCGGACCTGGAGGCTGCCAACATGCTCTTCAAGCAGTTGACCTACCTGGCAGGGGGTGAGGGGGCCGGGATCGTCCTCGGGACAAAAATCCCCATCGTGCTGACCAGCCGCGCCGATTCGGTCAGGACCCGGCTTGCATCGGTGGCGGTCATGGCGCAGGTCGCCCACGCCAGGCGCAGCGGAAAGTTCGAGACGAGGTGAGCGCCATGGCCGATCTCATTGTCGTACTCAACGCCGGGTCCTCGAGCCTCAAGTTCACAATCTACGCCAATCAGAACAGCAAGCCGGAACCCCTCTACGACGGGCAGATCGAGGGCCTCTTCACGGTGTCTCGCTTCAAGGCGAAGGACGGCGCCGGGAAGGTCGTCGCGGAGAAAACGTGGCCGAAGGGTTCCGCGCTCGACCACGAAGGGGCCATCGAGGCCCTCTTTGCCTGGGGCAAGGGGGTTCTGAATAGCGCGGATCGAATTGTGGCCGTCGGCCACCGGGTCGTCCACGGGGGGCTGCGGTACACGAAACCCACCCTCGTCAACGATACCATCCTTGCGGATCTGGAGGAATTCAACCCCCTGGCGCCGCTGCACCAGCCCCACAACCTGGCCGCCATCCGAGTGCTCAGGAAGAGAAACGCCGATCTGCCCCAGGTGGCCTGCTTCGACACCTCCTTTCACACGAACATCCCCGCCGTGGCGCAGGCCTTCGGCCTGCCGCGAAAGTTTACCGAGCAGGGAGTCCGGCGCTATGGCTTTCACGGCCTTTCGTACGAGTATATCTCCACGGTTCTTCCGGGATTTGATCCGGAAGCGGCGAAGGGACGAACGATTGTCGCTCACCTTGGAAACGGTGCGAGCCTTTGCGCCATGCAGGGGCTGAAGAGCACGGCCTGCACGCTGGGGTTCACCGCCGTCGAGGGCCTTGTGATGGGCACCCGCTGCGGGACTCTGGACCCGGGAGTGATGCTGTACCTCATGGACGAGTGCGGCATGAGCACGAGGGACCTGGAAAAGCTCATCTACAAGGAATCAGGACTGCTCGGCGTCTCGGGGATCTCCAGCGACATGCGGACGCTCCTGGAGAGCTCGGACCCCCGTGCCGCCGAGGCAGTGGAGTTGTTCGTATACCGAATCGGCCGCGAGATCGGGTCGCTTTCCGCCGCGCTGGGCGGGCTCGACGCGCTGGTCTTCACGGGGGGAATCGGAGAAAACGCGGTGCCCATCCGCGAGCGCGTCTGCAGAGCCGCGCAGTGGCTCGGCCTGGAACTGGACGAGAATGCCAACGCTGCGGGCGGGCCCCGGATCAGCACCGCGGGAAGCCGCGTCCGCGCCTGGGCGATTCCCACTGACGAGGAGTTGATGATCGCCCTGCACACCCGGCAAGTGCTCTCCGGGAAAACAGGCTGAGACAGGGAGAGAGAATGCGCTGGAACCGCAAGTACGCCATCGAAAGCTATATCCGATCGTCTCTTTGGCTTGTGCCGTTCTTTGCCGTTCTGGCTTACATGGCGGTCAACCGCATCACCTATTCCATCGGCCGCTGGTTTCTGCATAACGGGTTGATCGACGAAAAGACCGCCTTCCTGGGCCTGTCCATGGCGGGAGCACGGTCGATGCTCGAGACGATCATCACCCTGAACCTTTCCTTCGTCGTCTTCACCTTCGGCTCGCTGCTCGTCGCGATCCAGGTCGCAGGCGGGCAGTACACGCCGCGGATCATCGCGACCACCCTGCTGCGGAACAACGCCATCCGGTGCACCGTCGGCTATTTCGTCTTTACCATGTTGTTCACCCTGCGGGTGCTGTCGAGGATGGACGATGCGATCGTCCATCAGTTCAACACCTTCATTGCAGCGCTGTTCGGTTTGATCTCCATCGTGGTGTTCCTATTCCTGATCGACTACGCGGCGCGTTTGCTGCGTCCCGTCAGCTTGGTGAACCGGGTGGGGGAGTCGGGCATCGCCGTCATCCGGAACGTATACACGGAGCAGACCGTTCCCTCACGTCCCGAGAAGCCGTCCGGCCACGACCCGTCCCCGGACAGGATCGTGACCCATGCGGGGATCTCGGGGATCGTGCTCGCCGTGGATCTGAAGGGATTGGCCGTAAAAGCCCGGCAGGCTGATGGGGTCATAGAGTTTGTCCCCCAGGTGGGCGACTTCGTGGCGACGGAAGAAGCCCTGTTTCGGCTGTATGGCGGGACCGCCGCCATAGACGACCGCGAACTGCAGGCTTCCGTCGCGCTCGGATCCGAACGAACCCTCGAGCAGGATCCGACCTTTGCTTTCCGCATCCTCGTCGATATCGCCATCAAGGCGCTGTCGCCGGCTATCAACGACCCCACGACGGCCGTTCTCGCCCTCGACCAGCTTCACCGCCTGCTGCGGCAGGTGGGACTGCGCCACTTGCGCGGCGAAGAAGTCCGGGACGACAAGGGGAGCCCGCGCGTGATCTTCCGTACGCCGAACTGGGAGGACTTCGTGCACCTCACCTGCACGGAGATCCGCCATTGCGGCGCAGGAAGCATCCAGATCATGCGGCGGATGCGATCCATGCTGGAAAATCTCATTCAATCCCTGCCGCAGCATCGCCATCCGGAGTTGCGCAAGCAACTGGAGCTGTTGGACAAAGAAGTCGACAGCCATTATGCCCTGGCCGACGATCGGGCCCTTGCCCGGATCCCGGACCCGCAGGGGTTGGGCGGATCCGTGGGCGTTCAAGCCGCCATAGGATCTCAAAACGGAGGTCGCAGCACATAGGCGCATAACCGACAGGAAAATAAGGACGCAGGACCGCCCGTGAGGTTACCGGGCATACCGCAGGAAGCACAACCGGTGCTTTGGTTCCAGGAGGTGAAATCATGGCACATTGTCGCGGGATTCGCCACTTTGCTGCCGTTCTGCTGGTTGCCGGATTGTTCCTGTTCGCACTGTCCGGCTCTGCGTCCCGGGGCGAAACTGGCGGGGACATTCTCCTGCCGCAGATCGGCACCGGAAGCGTGGACGCATACATCGAGGCTTTGAAGTCGGACATCCGGGTACACGTGAGGAGGATCATCGAGGTCAACATGCAATTGAGCGAGAAGGAAGCGGCCGTTTTCTGGCCGATTTACGACCGCTACGACGAGGACATGAGAAAGCTGAACTATGAACGATCCTCGATCCTGGATTTCTATGCGGACAATTACAGGACACTGTCGGACGAGCAGGCGAAGGAACTGATCAGGAGAATGAGTTACGTCGACCGGCGGAAGCTGTCGATTGATGAAAAATATGCCAGGGAAATGGGCAAGGTCCTGTCCGTGAAAACGGCGCTGAGGTTCTTCCAGATCGAGAGGCAGGTGGACAGGCTGGTGGCATTGAAGATCATGTCGCAAATCCCGTTGGCACAGACGGATGCGCCCAAGGCAAAACCGGAGGCGAGACCAAAAAGCCGACCCTGACGCGAAACGCCGCAGAAAGAAGCGCCGCACATCCCTTCCGGAAGTCAGGGTCCGGCAGGCCGGTTTTCCCCCCGGGTAGGAGCCTATGAGGATCGACAGCCTCGTGAAACTCTTCGTCACGGCAGCCGTCATCGAGATGATGGTGACTGTAGGGCTGGCGGTCGCCGCTGCTGAACTCGCTGCCGTTTCAGGGAATATTCGCCTTTTTGCGAGGGCAGCCGTGGCCAACTATGTCCTCGTGCCGGCCGCCACGGTTTCTCTTCTCCTGGCGTTCGGCGCCCACCCGATGGTCGCCGCGGGATTTCTCATCCTGGCCTTCTGCCCGGGGGCGCCCTTCGGTCCGCCCCTGGTGGTCCTGGCCGGGGGCAAAGCGGCCCTGTCCGCGGGATGGATGACGAGCCTGGCATTGACGTCGACCGTCGTCGCGCCGTTTGCCCTGTTCCTGCTGCTACCCCGGGTTGCCGGATCGCAGGTACTGACGTTCGATGTTGTCTGCAGGATGGTGGGCACGCTCATCGGGGTCCAGCTTCTGCCGCTGGCCGTCGGGCTCGGTATCCGGCGCTTCTGGCCCGCACTTGCGGACAGGTTGCTCGATCCGGCGAGGAAGCTTGGAAAAGTGCTCAACCTGGGCGCAATCGGGCTTGTCGTGTCAGTGTACTACCCGCTCTTGGCGGAAGTGAAGCTGAAGGGTTTCGTCGGGATGCTGCTCCTGCTCCTGGCAAGCCTGACGGCGGGGTGGCTCCTGGGAGGGCGGGACGAAGGGAGCCGAATAACCCTGTCGTTGACAACGGCCCTGCGCAACGTCGGGGTTGGCCTGGTGATTGCCACGGACGCCTTTGCGGGCACGCCGGCCGTGACCGCCGTGCTGGCCTACGGGCTTCTCGGTGTACTCGGGTCGCTTTTGATTGCACAGGTCTGGGGAAGGAAGCCGGGGCGTTTGCCGGGATGAAGAAGGACCGAATGCGTGAGTGAAACTCTGCGGAATCGTAGAAAAACGGTGGACAGAAACCGGCGTACGCAGTTATAAAACCTGAACAATTCAACGAAGAGGAGACGGGTCATGCTGAGCATTGGGGGTAAACATCATTCGAAAATTTCTATGCGGGATGGTTTCCGCCTCAGCCCGCGATGGATGGTCATTATCCTGCTGCTCTTCGTCGCGATGGGCTGCTCCAAGGCTCCTCAGGAAGCCGCTCCGCCGGCCGTCGAGGTGATGACGGTCATTCAGAAAGACGTGCCCGTCTACAATGAGTGGATCGGGACTCTCGACGGTCTGGTGAACGCAACCATCCGAGCCCAGGTCCAGGGATACCTTATCAAGCAGAACTACAAGGAAGGCGACTTCGTGAAAACGGGGCAGGTCCTCTTCGAGATCGACCCGCGCACCTTCCAGGCGACCCTGGATCAGGCACGGGGAGAACTGGAAGCCCAGCAGGCCCGCTGGACGACGGCCAAGGCCAATCTGGCGCGAATCAAGCCACTGGCCGAGCAGAATGCCGTCAGCAAGAAGGACCTCGACGACTCCATCGGGACGGAGCAGTCGGCTCGGGCGGCGGTGTTATCCGCCCAGGCCAAGGTCGACAAGGCACAGCTCGACCTCGGGTTCACAAAGGTGAGCTCCCCCGTGGACGGCATCGCCGGCCTTGCCAAGGCGCAGATCGGAAACCTGGTCGGCCCGGGAGGTATGGAGGAGTTGACGACGGTCTCCACGCTCAACCCGATCAAAGTCTACATCCAGGTGAGCGAACAGGAATACCTCACGGCCGGACGCGCCGGGGAGCGCAGGGCCGAGAGACTGCAGGGAGAACTCATCCTGGCCGACGGGAGCGTTTACCCCTACAAGGGCAGCTTTGCCTTCGCCGACCGCCAGGTGGACGTCAAGACGGGGACCATCAAGGTAGCCGTCATTTTCCCCAACCCGGGTAATTTCCTACGGCCCGGGCAATACGGGAAGGTCCGCGTGGCGACGTCGGTCCGAAAGGACGCCCTCCTGGTCCCGCAGCGGGCCGTGGCGGAGGTGCAGGGAAAATACATGGTGGCCGTCGTGGGGGCCGACAACAAGGCAGACATCCGGCCCGTGAAGACCGCCGAGCGGGTCGACAGCCTCTGGGTCATCCTCGAGGGCCTGAAGCCCGGTGAGAAGATCGTCGTCGAGGGTATCCAGAAGGTCCGCCCGGGCATGACGGTGAACCCGAAGCCTTTCGAGGGGGCCGCAGCCCAGCCCAAGGCGGACGCGAAACAGGGAGAAGCAAAGCCCACGGCCAAGCCTGAAGGAAAAGCGGAAGAGAAGGCCGCTGAACCCCAGAAATCCGCCGAGCCGGCCAGGGCCGAGAAGAGGTAGACCGCGATGTCCAAATTCTTCATCAACCGCCCCATCGTGGCCATGGTGATCTCGATCCTCATGGTCATCGTCGGCCTCGTGGCCATGTCGGGCCTTCCCACGGCGCAGTTCCCGAACATCGTTCCGCCGGAGATGCAGGTGAAGGGCACATACCCCGGCGCCGACGCCCTCACCGTCGAGCAGTCGGTGGCCACACCCATCGAGCAGCAGATGTCCGGCGTGGATAACATGAATTACATGTATTCCCTCAACGCCAACGACGGCTCGATGAAGCTCACCGTCAACTTCGACATCAAGACGGACCCCAACACGGACCAGATCCTCTCCCAGATGAGGGCCAACCAGGCCAATTCTCAGCTGCCCACGGACGTGATCAACCAGGGCGTGACGGTCCAGAAGTCGACGGCGTCGCCGCTCATCATGTTCGCGCTCTTTTCCCCCAACGGGACCTACGACAACGTCTTCCTGGCCAACTACTGCTACATCAACATCAACGACCAGATGACCCGCGTCCCCGGCATCGCGAGCGTAACCATCTTCGGCGCAGGGCAGTACGCCATGCGGCTTTGGGTGCGGCCCGACCTGCTTGCCTCCCTGGGGATCACCATTCCGGAGATCGTCACGGCCGTCCAGCAGCAGAACACCGTCAATCCCTCCGGCCAGGTCGGCGGCGAGCCAATCCCCCCGGGACAGGAGTTCACCTATGCCGTGCGCTCCCAGGGCCGCTTGGAAAACGAAAAGCAGTTCGGCGACATCGTGATCCGGGCCAACCCGGACGGATCCCTCGTGCGCGTCAAGGATGTGGGACGCATCGAGCTGGGGGCGCAGTCGTACAGCATGATCGGCCGGCTCAACGGCAAGCCCGCGGCCCTCGTCGCTCTGTACCAGATGCCCGGATCGAATGCCATCGCGGCCGCCGATGGCGCCAAGGAACTCATGGTCAAGCTCAAGGAGAGCTTCCCCGCCGACCTGGACTACGTGGTGGCCCTGGACACGACGCTGGCCGTCACGGAGGGCATCAAGGAGATCGTCCACACCCTCTTCGAGGCCCTCGTTCTCGTCATCATCGTCGTCTTCATCTTCCTGCAGGGCTGGCGGGCCACCCTGATCCCGCTGCTGGCCGTGCCGGTGTCGCTCATAGGAACCTTCGTGTTCTTTCCCTTGTTGGGCTTTTCGATCAACACGCTCTCGCTCTTCGGACTGGTGCTTGCCATCGGGCTTGTCGTCGACGACGCCATCGTCGTCGTCGAGGCCGTGGAGCACCACATCGAGCACGGCATGTCCCCGAAGGAGGCGACGCTGAAGGCAATGGAGGAGGTCTCGGGGCCCGTCATCGCCATCGCCATCATCCTGGCGGCCGTGTTCGTCCCGACGGCCTTCATCCCGGGCATCACGGGGCGGCTCTACCAGCAGTTCGCCGTGACCATTGCGGTTTCCGTCATCATCTCGGCCTTCAACGCCCTGACGCTCTCGCCGGCCCTGTCGGCGCTGCTGCTACGGCCGAAGAAGAAATCGTCGGGACCGCTGCAGAAATTTTATGACTGGTTCAACGGGGTCTTCGGACGATCCACGGACGGATACGTGAACTGGTGCGATCACCTCATCCGGAAGAGCAAGATGAGCCTCCTGTTCCTCCTTGCGACGGCCATCCTGGCCGGCTTCTTCGGGAAGCACCTGCCTGTCTCCTTCCTTCCCGACGAGGACCAGGGCTTCGTCTACGCGGGGCTCCAGCTGCCCGACGCGGCCTCCCTGCAGAGAACCGATGCCGTGACGAAGAAGGCCGAGGAGATCATCATGAAGACCCCCGGCGTGAAGTACTGCACCACCGTCGTCGGCTTCAGCATGCTCAGCGGGGTTTCCAACACGTACAGCTCGTTCTTCTTCATCACATTGGAGGAGTGGGCGGCGCGAAAGAAACCGGAAGAGAAGTACGAGGCCATCAAGGACCACCTGAGCCGAGAGCTGAGAGGGCTGTCCGAGGCCATCGCCTTTGCCTTCCCGCCGCCCGCCATCCCCGGCGTCGGGACCTCGGGCGGTGCCACTTTCGTCCTTCAGGACCGAGCGGGGAAGGACATCGCATTCCTGGCCGAGCAGACCAACAAATTCATGGAGGCGGCCCGCAAGCGGCCCGAACTGGCGGGACTCAGTACGACCTTCCGCCCGACGGTGCCGCAGGTCTTCGTGGAGGTGGACCGCGACAAGGTCCTCAAGCAGGGTGTGGCTCTCTCGGACGTTTACAAGACCCTGCAGTGCTTCATGGGCGGCGCCTTTGTGAACTACTTCAACCGCTTCGGCCGCCAGTGGCAGATCTACGTACAGGCCGAGGGCCAGTTCCGGACGAATGCCAGGAACCTGGGGCAGTTCCGCGTGCGGAACAGCGCAGGAGATATGGTTCCCCTTTCGTCCGTCATCAGCATTCGTTCCACGGCAGGACCGGAGTTCACCATGCGGTACAACCTGTACCGGAGCGCCCAGATCAACGCATCGGCCGCACCGGGGTACAGCTCGGCGCAGGCCATGGCTGCGCTCGAGCAGGTCTTTGCCGAGACGATGCCGGCGGAGATGGGCTACGACTACCTCGGCATGAGCTACCAGGAGAAAAAGGCACAGGAAGGCGTGTCGCCCGCCGTCATCTTCGGGTTCTCGCTGCTGTGCGTGTTCCTGATCCTGGCCGCACAGTACGAGAGCTGGTCGCTTCCGTTCAGCGTTCTGCTCGGCACGCCGATCGCCGTCATGGGGGCCTTTCTTGCCCTGTTTGTGTGCCGGTTCGAGAACAACGTCTACGCGCAGATCGGCCTCGTCATGCTCATCGGCCTGGCGGCGAAAAACGCAATCCTCATCGTCGAATTCGCCAAGATGGAATACGACAAGGGCAGGCCCGTCGTCGAGGCGGCCCTGACGGGCGCCAGGCTGCGCCTGCGTCCGATTCTCATGACGTCGTTCGCCTTCATTCTGGGCTGCGTGCCGCTGGCCCTGGCGAGCGGGGCCGGCGCCATCTCGCGGCAGGTAATGGGCATGGCCGTCATCGGCGGGATGCTGGCGGCCAGCTTCCTCGCGATCTTCCTCATCCCCGTCACCTTCTACGTCGTGGAAAAGATGACACACAAGGAGAAGCCCGGCGGGCATGAAGTCATCGAACGAATTGCAAAGGAGGGGGAAGGCCATGAATAAAACGATCCTCTCCCTGCTGATGGTCGTTCTTCTCGCAGGTTGCGCCATCGGTCCCGACTACAAGCGGCCCGTCTTCGACACGCCGAAGGCATGGCGCGTCGAGGAGAGGGAGGCCCAGGACACGGCCAACACGGCCTGGTGGAACCAGTTCGAGGACGGCGTCCTGGATGGGCTCATCGACGAGGCCCTGAAGCAGAACAACGACCTCCGGGTCGCCACCGCCCGCGTCGACGAGTACGTGGGCCGCTACTGGGTCGGCCGTTCGGGGCTGTTCCCGCAGATCGGGGCCTACGGTTCCGCAACGAAGGACCGCGCAAGCGAGCGGGGAGCCTCCCCGATCCCGTCCAGTGTGAAAAACCCCTCGGAGAACTACCAGGCGGGCTTCAGCGGCAGCTGGGAGATCGACATCTGGGGGAAGCTCAGGCGGGCCACCGAGGCGTCGAAGGCCGAGCTGCTCAGCACGCAGGAGGCGCGGCAGGCGGTCATCCTGTCGTTGGTCAGTTCCACGGCCAACGGCTACATCCTGCTGAGGGATCTGGACAAGCAGCTGGAGGTGGCCAAGCGGACGGCCAATGTCCGCGAGGAGTCCTACAAGCTCTTCAAGCTGCGCTACGAGGGGGGCGTGATCTCGGAGCTCGAGCTCAACCAGGTGAAGTCCGAGTACGAGCAGGCCCTGGCCACGATTCCCCAGATCGAGAAGCAGATCGGGTTCCAGGAGAACGCGCTGAGCCTTTTGCTCGGGAGAAACCCGGGCCACATCGAAAGGGGGAAGAGCATCGACGAACTGGCTCTGCCTGCCGTCCCGGCGGGACTGCCTTCGGACCTGCTGGAGAAGCGCCCGGATGTGCGCCAGGCGGAGCAGGCCCTCGTTGCCGCCAACGCCCGGATCGGCGTGGCGAAGGCGCAGTTCTTTCCCACCATCTCGTTGACGGGTCTCTTCGGGTGGGCCAGCACGGAACTCTCGAACCTCTTCAACGGGCCCGCACAGGTCTGGAGCTGGGGCGGCACAGCCGTGGCCCCGATCTTTACGGGCGGCTCCCTCCTGGGGCAGTTCTGGGCATCGGAGGCCATCCAGCAGCAGACGCTCTTCACCTACCAGAACACGGTTCAGAACGCCTTTCGCGAGGTTAATGACTCCCTCATCGATCAGCGGCGCACCCGAGAGCAGCTGGAGGCGCAGAAACGCCAGGTCGACTCCCTGAAGGAGTATGCGCGCATCGCCAGGCTTCGATACGACAACGGCTACACGAGCTACATCGAGGTCCTGGATGCAGAGCGAAGCCTTTTCTCCGCCGAGCTCACTTATGCCCAGACGCAGGGGATTCTCTTCTTCGCTCTGGTAAACCTCTACAAGTCGATGGGCGGCGGATGGGTGGTGGAGGCCGACAGGCTCACCTCGCCGGAAACGTTCACGGCGAGCAAGGAGGACAAGGAAGAGCAGGAAAAGAAGACGGAGAACCCCTGAGAGAAACCCGGATGAAGCAGATCCACAGGCACGTCACGCGATTCTGGTCGGAGGAAAGGAGCCTCACAGCGTTCCTGATTCTCCTGGTTGTGGAGATTTTTGTCATCGCGCCGATCAACGTTTCGGGTCCTGCAGTCCGCCTTGTCAACGGCGTCATTTTTTCCATGCTCCTCGTGACGGGCCTTCTCACCATGACGCGCCGGAAGTCCCTTCAGGCCCTGCTGGCCATGTTCGTTCTTCTGGCCGTTTCGACGCGCTGGGCAAGGCTCGTATTCGGCATGCAGGACTTGATCGTCCTGGACGGCATCCTTATGCTGCTCTGCACGATTGGCTTCCTGGTCATCGTGCTATGGCAGGTCTACCGGGAAGGACCCGTCACGGTGCATCGGATCCAGGGGGCCGTGGCGGCCTACCTGCTGCTGTCCGTGACCTTCGCAGTCGCGTACAGCCTGCTTGAATTTCTCAGGCCCGCGTCATTCCAGGTGTCCTCCGTACTGGAGGATTTCGATGGACGCGTGATCCGTTCGTTTTATTATTTCAGCGTCGTAACCCTGACGACAACCGGATACGGTGACATCACGCCCGTGAGTTCTTCGGCCCGGACCCTGGTCATGATGGAGACCCTCATCGGGCAGCTCTACCCGGCGATCCTCATCGCGCGCCTCGTATCGCTGCACGTGGAGACAAAAAGGGAAAAAAGAGGGGAGCATAACTGATTGGACCTTCAGCCCGAGGGCATTGTTCGGCAAGGTTCCGTATCCGGTCGTTCTTCTCTGTTTTCCTTAGGGCTGCAGACCCAGCATGATGTAGAACGCGTCGCTGCCGTCCTTGGCGTGGCCGTAGGCCAGGTAGAAGGGGCCCAGGATCGTGTCCGCCGCAAAAAAGACGCTTCCGCAGTAGAGCGAACCGCCCGCCGTCGTGGGGTCGAACCGGTTGCGGACCTCGCCGGCCTCGAAGGTGCCGCCGAGATAGACGCCTCTGCCCAGGGCCTGGGGGAGGTCGGTGAACCGCCAGGAGTACACGAGTCGGCCCAGGTAGTAAGAGTCGCCGACGAGCTGATCCAGGAGGTAGCCCGAGAATCGCTGGAAGCCGCCGAGCTTGAAGAAGTCGTAGGTGGGGAGCCTGCTGTCGGGGCTCTCGCCCCATGAAAGGCCGAGGGTAAGCGTGTGCCGGTCGACATTGAACGGCTTCAGGAAGGTCAGCTCCACCTTGTTGTAGTCGTCGTCGCCCCCGTAGGCCGGGTCCGTCATGAAGCCCTTCGCCCCGGCCAGGAACCCCTGGCGGGGGAATGAAACCTGGTCGAGCTGGTCGAGAACGACATTGCCCATCCACCCCCCCTGACGGAGGTCGAACTCGGGCACCAGGCGTCCGCCGCCGGCGGTGAGGACGCCGAAGCGGGCGTCAGTCTTCAGCGTACCCTGGAAGAAACCGAACCGAACCTCCCCGAGCCTACCCTGGAGGCCGAGATCGAGACCGCCGCGGATCGTGTTGACCTTGTACTCCCCGAGCCACTCGTCGCCCAGGTAATAGCTGATGTGATTCTGCTGCAAGTCGAACCAGGGCGCCGCGAAGACGCCGACGCGGCGCGTGAAGGGCTGGTAGAACTCGCTGTGGAACCCGCTCGTGTACCCCACCGAGATGTCGTTTCGCCACTCCGCCCCGAGGCTGTTGATCCAGGTCATGCGGTGCATGAGGGCGGTGAAGAGGCGCTGCTCCTCGGTGAAGTCCGAGGAGTAGCCGATGCCGAAACGGAGATAGTTCGGGCCCCAGGTCTTCTCGACGCCTTCGACCTCGAGGACCCTGCGGTTCCCGCTGTCTTTGAGCCGGTAATCCAGGCGTTCGAAGTCCCCGCGGCCGTAGACGGTTTCCAGGTTTCGATGCAGCGCCTGAAGCTCCGTCAGTTCGCCGCGGCGCTCCTCCAGGCGGGACTCGATCACCGTGGGCTTCTGCTTGATTTCGGCCTCGATGACCTCGGGGTTGACCCGCTTCATCGTGTCGGCCACCTGGATGTCGGTCACCTCGACCTCGGAGGGCTTCCGGGCCGCCCGGATCTCCTGCCAGGTGCGGTAATCGGCCTCCCCGACACTCAGGACCCGGAGCCTCTCCTCCATCTTCCGGGCTGCCTCGACGCCGATGGGGATCGTTTTCATCGCGCCGCTGAAATCGCTGGAGCTGAAGTCGCCCAGACCCGGGATGAGGTCGATCAGGATGTCCCTGTCCGTCAGTTCGCCCAGGGACGCCTTGACGTTCTGCTCCGTCATCAGGTTGATTGCCTGGAGGGCCACGGCGCCGCTGGAGGTGATCTGATCGCGTCGAAGGGGGGGCGTGCCGAGGTTGACGGCGATGACGATCTCGCAACCCGCCTTCCGGGCCACGTCGACGGGGAGGTTCCTTACCATGCCGCCGTCGACGTAGAGGCGCCCGCCGATCTCGACGGGAGAAAACGCGGCGGGAATCGACATGCTGGCCCGCATGGCCTTTACAAGGTACCCGCGGTCGAACACCCTCTTGTCGCCGCTCTCCAGGTCCATCGCCACGGCCCGGTAGGGGATCGGCAGGCTGTCGAAGCTCCGCTCGTTCCTCCCCGCCTCGAGGCCGACGAACTCGGTCATAAGAAACTCGAACTTGTACCCGGCCACCGTTCCGAGCGGGACCAGGAGCTTCCCATCCCGAAAGCCCAGCTCGAGTCCGAAGAGCTCCGTGAAGTCGTCCCGCTTCTGACGCCAGGGGATGTCCTTGCGGGCCGGGTCGTCCCGGAAGACGGCAGCCCAGTCGATGGCCGCAATCCGCTTTTCCATCTCCTCCGGCGAGATTCCCGAGGCGTAGAATCCGCCCACGAGAGACCCCATGCTGGTCCCTGCGATGAAGTCTACGGGTATGCGCATTTCCTCCAGGACCTTGAGGACGCCCACGTGGGCGACGCCGCGCGCGCCGCCCCCGGAGAGCACAAGACCGACTTTCGGCCGGTCGGGAACCTTGTACGGCGAGGGGATCTCTTTTCTCGGCGCCGGCTGTGCGAGGCAGGGCAGGGAACAAAGAAGCAGTGACAGGACGGCGGCCGCAAGGGCGGTCGTGACTGGTCGTCGAATTGAAGTCATCGCGGACCCCCTCGAAGCAACGTCAAATCCGGCGCCTGCACGGAAGGCGCATCCCTGCCCTGTGGGTGGGTGACATCCCGGGAGAAACCCGAGCTCATGATCATGAACATTAAGATTTTTCTTAACAAAAAACGGGTTTGCTGGCAATAAGTCGTTGCCCCGGAAGACAAAAAATCTGTGCTTCCGATTGCGAGGAAGGAGTTGAGCGAGGCCCGAAAATCGGCTATGCTGCATACACCCGCCCGGTTTGCATCGTTCCTGACCGTCTGAGGAGGCGCCATGAACAAAAGGAACCTCGCGAAGGGAATTCTCGCGGCCGCTGTCATTGCGTTTGCGCTTCTTTCCTATCCCGCCCCAGACCCGCCCGTGCCCGTGGGGGCAGCCGGAAAGCCCTTCACATGGAAGCAGGACGCGACGTGGAACGCCCTGGAGAAATCCTTCCAGGAGGCACGGGAGATCGGCTGCCGGGGTCTCGAGAATCGCGTCGGCCAGGGTTTTGGGCAGGCGGGACAGTACCTCTCCGCCCTGGATGTCCCGGCGGTCCGGCCGGACTCACCGGTCCTCGCACGGCTGGAAACCCTTACCTTCAGCCTGGGAACCGGGGTGGCCGCCTGCCCGGAAAGGCTCTCGGATTACGTCCATCTCGTCACGAAAACGCGAAGCCTCCTGAAGCGCCAGTCCCAGGGGTGGGACCTGAACGACGCGACCGCCCGGGACCGCCTGTACCGCCTGATGTACGGAGGCAGGGCAGCCCTCGAGGAGGTCATGCTCCAGGCGCCTGCAGGGTCCTTCCCGGCGCTCATCAAGGCCGACGACGTGCCCTCGGCGACACCCTCGTACGCGTTCCAGAACGGCACGCTCCGCAGCGGCGACATCCTCGTTTCCCGGGGAGGCGCCCCCACGTCGGCCCTTATCGCCCGCGGTAACGACTACCCGGGGAATTTCTCCCATGTGGCTCTCTTCCACGTGGACGAGAAAACCGGGGAGCCGGGCATCATCGAGTCCCACATCGAGATGGGGGTCGTCGTCTCGACGGTCGAACAGTACATCAAGGACAAGAAGCTTCGCATCCTGGTCCTTCGTCTGCGGCCGGATCTGCCGCCGATGAAGGACGATCCCATGCTGCCCCACAGGGCGGCGAAGAAGGCCTATGAAGAGACGAAGCGACGCCACATCCCCTACGATTTCGAGATGGATCACCAGGATCCGTCCCGGTGGTTCTGCTCGGAGGTGGCATCCTGGGCTTACCGCGAATGGGGCGTCGAGCTCTGGAAAGGGACGACCCGCATGTCCGCACCGGGGGTCGTGCGCTGGCTGTCCTACTTCGGCGTGACCCACTTCGAGACGCAGGCGCCCGCCGATCTCGAGTACGACCCGCAGCTTGCGGTGGTGGCCGAGTGGCGGGACCCCGAGACCCTCTGGCATGACCATGTGGACAACGCCGTCGTCGAGGCCATGCTGGAGGGCGCGGACGGGGGGGACGCGATCCCCGCCCCGTGGTGGAAGCTGGCGGCGGTGAGACTGGCGAAGGGGTACAGCGTCGTTCTGAACCTTTTCGGAGGCGTCGGGCCCGTGCCCGAGGGGATGGATGCCACGGCGGCGCTTCGCAACCTGGAACTTTCCTCCCTTCACGAGAAGATGAGAGCAGGGGTGCTCGAGAGGGCATCGGCCTTCGAGAAGCGGCAGGGCTACAGGCCGCCATACTGGGAGCTGGTCCGCATGGCCAACGAGATCAGAAGGGAAGGGAGGCGAGGATGAAGGAAGAGACCGACGGCGGCGTGCCGGGCTGCAAACCGCTACTGACGGACGAAAGCATCCTCCGCGGCATCATCGACGGTTCCTTCATCCCGGCCTTCGTCATCGACCGGAATCACTGCGTCCTGCACTGGAACCGGGCCCTGGAAGAGATCAGCAAGATCCCCGCGGCGTCGGTCATCGGCACGAACGAGCACTGGAGGGCGTTCTACGGCGAACCAAGGCCCTGCATGGCGGACCTGCTCGTGGACGGCGCCCTGAGCGCGATCCCGCGGTGGTACGCGGGCAAGTTCCGAGAGTCCTCGCTGATCCCCGAGGCCTTCGAGGCCGTGGATTTCTTCCCCGCTCTGGGGGAGGGCGGGCGATGGCTCCGGTTCACGGCGACCCTGATCCGGAACGACCGGGGCGAGATCGCCGGCGCCGTGGAAACCCTCGAGGACATCACGGAGCAGAAGCTGGCCGAGGAGGCGCTCCGGGAAAGCCAGCAGAGGCTGTACCAGATCCTGGAGGGTTCCCCCATCGCGGCCTTCGTTATCGACCGCGATCATCAGGTCATCTTCTGGAACCGGGCCCTCGAGGAGCTCAGCCGCATCCGCGCAGACGACATCGTCGGGACGGACGAGCACTGGAGGGCGTTCTACGCGCAGAAGCGGCCCTGCATGGCCGATCTCATCATCGAAAAGAAGCTCCACGAAATCAGGCGCTGGTACGCGGGCAAAGGGGCGCCGTCAAAGCTGCTGAAGGAGGCCTTCGAGGCCACGGACTTCTTCCCCGACCTGGGGGAGGGCGGGCGGTGGCTGCGCTTCACCGCGGCTGCCATCCGGAACTCCCAGGGGGAAATGGTCGGCGCCGTGGAGAACCTCGAGGATATCACGGACCAGAAGAAGGCGGAGACGTCCCTGCTGGAAAGCGAGCAGCGTCTGCACAGCACCCTGCAGGGATCGACGATCCCCACCTTCGTGATCGGCCGGGACCACCGCGTCCTGTTCTGGAACCGCGCCCTCGAGGAACTGAGCCGGATCCCCGCGAAGGAGGTCATCGGGACGAATCAGCAGTGGAGGGCCTTCTACAACGGGGAGCGGCCCACCATGGCCGATCTCCTCGTAGGTGGGGACATCCGCGAAGTCGCCCGCTGGTACAAGGGCAAGTACAGCAAATCGAAACTCCTGAAGGACGCCTTCGAGGCCACGGACTTCTTCCCGTCGCTGGCCGACGGGACGTGGGTGAGGTTCACGGCGACGGTGATCCGCAACACGGGCGGCGAGGTCATCGGGGCCCTGGAGACCCTCGAGGACATCACGGAGCGAAAGCGCAGCGAAATCGCGCTGCAAAAGGCCCACGACGAGCTCGAGCAGCGGGTCGAGGAGCGCACCGTCGATCTGCTGCAGTTCTCCGAGTCCCTGAAGCGGGAGATCGTCGAGCGCAAGGAGGCGGAGCAGAAACTGCGGAAGCGTGAGCGGGAACTGAAAAGGAAAACCAACAGCCTCCAGGAAGTCAACACGGCCATGAAGGTCCTCCTCGACCAGCGGGAGCAGGACCGCCGTGAGGTCGAGGAGATGATCCTCAACAATGTCAAGGAGCTGCTGGCGCCCTACCTGGAAAAGCTCAAGAAGACGAAGCTCAGCGAAGTGCAGGCGGCCCATGTCCGGGTGCTGGAAACAAACCTGGACAACATCATCTCGCCGTTCCTCAAGAACCTTCACGCGAAGCACCTGAACCTGACCCCCAAGGAAATCCGCGTGGCCTCCCTCATCAAGGAAGGCCGGACGACGAAGGAAATCGCCGACCTGCTCGGCATGTCCGTGGCGGCCGTCGAGTTCCACCGCAACAACATCCGCAAGAAACTGGGCCTGCGGAACAAGAAGGCCAACCTCGTCTCCCACCTCGCCTCGATGTAGCGGCCGACTCCCCTGAAATGACCTGCCCGCCCGCGCCGGCCGGCGCGGGCGTAAAAAAACGGCTTCGGAAATGGTATGAGGAAATACCTAGTATTAACCTACTGATCTATTCATATTGTGCATCGGCGCGCCTCCCGCTACAGTGAAGTCAAAGACGGCAGCCCCGAACCGGCAGCGCCCGGGGACGGGCGGACGCCGGGAAGACGAAAAACGGAGGGACGGCAACCAGGACGAGACGCTTCAGCGGGAAGGAGGACGCCATGCAGGCCGTAGCGACGAAGCTGATCGATGTCACGGAAGCCAACGCCGAGAAGATCGCCCGGCAATGGTTCGCCGACGTGAGGAAAAACCCCAAGACCCCTTCCTACCACGCCATCCCCGAAGACCGGGCCATCCCGCAGGCCGTCGACTTCTACACGAAATTCCGGGGCGTATTCGCCGCGAAGAACCCCTTCGAGGAGGCCCGGCGGGTCTACGCGAAATACGCCGACGAGAGCTACCGCATCGGGGTCCCTCTGCACGAGGCGATCTACGCTTTGACCCTCATGCGACGCCACATCTGGCTCTACGCCGAGTTCCAGGCCCTGTTCATCTCCGCCGTCGAGCAGCAGCAGGCCGTCGAGAGCCTCAACCGCACGATCCTTCTGTTCGACTACGCCACCTACGTCATCACGGACCGCTACCAGGAGCTCATGAAGGGGGAGGTTGACAAGCAGCTCTCGGCCCTCCGCGCACTCGGCATGGAGGAGACCTTCACGGGGAGCAAGGTCGGCATCATGGCCTGCCTGCTCGTGGCCTGCGGCTTCCTGACCTACTACTACCACGCGGTGATGGCCAGCGGGGTGATCTTCACGCACCTGTTCTACATCCCCATCGTGCTGGCCGGCATCTGGTGGAGGAAGAGGGGAATCGGCGTGTCCGTCCTGCTGGGGCTGATCCTGATCGTGAGCCACCTCATCTTCATGAAGGGCGTCGCGCTCACGGACGACCTGATCCGCGCCATCATGTTCGTCGTCGTCTCCTCCGTGGTGGCGCTGCTGGCCGAGGGATTCTCGAAGATCGAGGTTCTCTACAGGACACCGCCACAGGCGGGGGCGGCCGTCGAGACCTAGCGGCGGGCCAAAAGGGCCGGACCAACCGGGCAGAGATTCCGCAGCACGGAAGGAGCCGCCGGGAGGCGGGGGAATCATGAAGGGATACGCGACGAAGCTCATCGAGGTCACGGAGAAACACGCGGACCGGATCGCCGCGCAGTGGCTGGGAGACGTCCGGGTGAACCCGAAGACCCCTTCCTATCACCGCTTCTCAGACGAGAAGGCCCTCTCCCACGCCGTCGCGTTCTACCGGAGCTTCCGGTCCCTGTTCAGCGCGGACAAGCCTTTCGACGCCGCGCAGAAGTTCTTCACGAAATACGCCGACGAGCGGTACTCAGAGGGGATTCCCCTGCACGAGGCAATCTACGCCCTCATCCTGATGCGGCGGCACATCTGGCTCTTCGCGGAGTTCCAGACCCTGTTCGTCTCCACCGTGGAGCATCAGCAGGCCGCCGAGAGCCTGACGAGGACCATCCTGATGTTCGACTACGCCACGTACGTGATCAGCGAACGCTACGAAGAACTCATGAAGCGGGAAACGGAGGAACGCTTCCGCCGCAACGGCAGGACGGGCGGTCAGCGACAGGCCGCCGGATCGCGCCCGAAGTAGGCGGGGCGTCAACGGCCAACGGTCCGATCGGGACCCAGATCGAGGGGGAAGAAAACGTGGAACATCGAGGCACCGTATTATCCGTCCGAGGCAGCGTCGTCGACGTGCGGTTTCCCGACCGCCTGCCGGAGATCCGCCACGTGCTGCGGGCAGGCGACAACGACCGCATCCGGATCGAGGTCACCGCTCATCTCAACGCGGAAGTGATCCGGGGCATCGCCCTGACGCCGACCCAGGGGCTCTCCCGGGGATCGGCCGTCCTGGACACGGAGCAGCCCTTCCGGGTGCCCATCGGCAAGGTCCTGCTGGGACGCGTCTTCAACGTCTTCGGGGAGGTGATCGACAACGAGCCGCCCGTCGAGGCGGCCGATACCCGGGCAATCCACCGGGAGCCCGTACCGATCACCCAGCAGTCCACCGTGTCGGAGATCTTCGAGACGGGCATCAAGGCCCTCGACGTCCTCTCTCCGTTGGAGCGGGGCGGCAAGGCGGGGCTCTTCGGGGGCGCCGGCGTGGGCAAGACGGTTCTGCTCACCGAGCTGATCCACAACGTCGTCAGCGGCCACGAGGGGATCAGCATCTTCTGCGGCATCGGGGAGCGGTGCCGCGAGGGCGAGGAGCTCTACCGCGAGATGAAGGAAGCGGGGGTCCTCAAAAATACGGTCATGGTCTTCGGCCAGATGAACGAGCCCCCGGGGGCGCGATTCCGCGTCGGCCACACGGCCCTCACCATGGCGGAGTACTTTCGAGACGACGAGCGGCAGGACGTGCTCCTCATGATGGACAACATCTTCCGGTTCATCCAGGCCGGGCAGGAGGTGTCGGGCCTCATGGGGCTTCTGCCCTCGCGCCTGGGCTACCAGCCCACGCTGGCCTCGGACCTCGCCGAACTCGAGGAGCGCATCTGCAACACGACGACGGGGGCCATCACCTCCATCCAGGCCGTCTACGTCCCCGCCGACGACTTCACCGACCCCTCGGCCTCGCACACCTTCAGCCACCTGACGGCCTCGATCGTGCTGTCCCGCAAGCGGGCGAGCGAGGGATTCTACCCGGCCGTGGACCTCCTGCAGTCGGGCTCCAAGATGCTCATGCCCAACATCGCCGGCGAGCGGCACTACCGGATCGCGCAGGAGGTGCGCCGCAACCTCACCATCTACGAGGAGCTCAAGGACATCATCGCCATGCTGGGGATCAACGAGCTGTCCCGCGAGGACCAGCGGACGGTGTTCCGGGCGCGGCGCCTGGAGCGCTTCTTCACCCAGCCCTTCTTCACGACGGAGCAGTTCATCGGCAAGCCCGGCCGCATGGTCAGCCGGGAGCAGGCCCTCGAGGGATGCGAGCGGATCCTCAACGACGAGTTTGCCGAGTACCCCGAGAGCGCGCTGTACATGATCGGAACGATCGACGAGGCGAAGAAAGATGAAGCTTAAGATCCTGCTGCCCGCCGAGGTGTTTCTCGTCGAGGAGGTCTCGAAGGTGGTCGCCGAGGCCGACAACGGGTTCTTCTGCCTGCTGCCGCAGCACGTGGACTTCACGGCCTCGCTCGTGCCGAGCGTGCTGTCCTACCAGGCCGGCGGCCGTGAGCACTACCTGGCCGTGGACGTGGGGACGATCGTCAAGAAAGGGCCGGAAGTCCTCGTCTCGGTCCGCAACGTGGCGCGCAGCGACGAGCTGGGCACCCTGAAGGACATCGTGACCCGGCAGTTCGAGGAGCTCGACGAGCGGGAGAAGAAAGCCCGGTCGTCGGCGGCGAAGCTGGAACTCGACCTGCTGAGGAGATTCATGGAGCTGAGGGAATATGAGTGACGAACACCTGACTCCGAGCGAGCGGCGCGTCAAGGCCGCCGAGGCCTACACGAAGAAGGTCGGCAGGAAGGAGGCCCGGCGGATCAAGGGCAAGACCCAGAAGGACGAGACCATCTGGTTCGGGCTGGGGATGTTCGGCATCGTGGGCTGGTCCGTGGCGATCCCCACGCTGGCCTTCACCGCCCTCGGCTTGTGGGTCGACCGGACCTGGCCCAGCCGGTTCTCCTGGACGCTTACGTTTCTGATCATGGGCGTGGCCGTGGGGTGCATGAACGCCTGGTACTGGGTCAAGAGGGCACGGCAGGACATTATCAAGGATTAGAGGCTGTTGAAAAACGCCCATTTGCGGCGTTGCCCTCACCCCTCGTCGTTCAACGTACGCGCCAAGTACGCCTCGCTCCTCGGGCGTTCGGGCGCCTGGCAACTGGACATTTTTGAACGGCCTCGAAGACAGAGACACAGAGCCCCCTATGTCCGCGAGGGTCCGGGATGCTGGGAAGGGATTCCCGGTCCCGGGCCCCGCGGGCCGGAATTGAAGGAGACGCATGGGACCCGTGATGCTTGCATTTCTGACGGGAATCGCCATCGGCGCAATCTACTTCGCCGGTCTCTGGGAGACGGTGCGGGGGCTGCCCGACGCGAAGAGGCCCGTCCGGCGGATGGCCCTGAGCTTCGCCCTGCGGGCGGCGCTGGCCCTGGCGGGCTTCTGGCTCGTGCTGCAGGGCGGCTGGGAGAGCCTGGCCGCCGCGATGGTGGGGTTTCTCGCGATGCGGGAGATCCTGCTGAGGCGGCTCGGAAACACCTCGTACGGAATCACGGGAGGCACAGCCGATGGAAGTTGTGGCCATTGATCAGATCAGCCCCGACCAGGTCATCCTCTTCACCTGGGGAATCGTCACGATCAACGCGACCCTAGTCTACACGTGGCTCATCATGGGACTGCTCGTCGTGGGGTCCCTGGTGATCACGAGGGACCTCTCCTCGGAGAGGACTGTGTCGCGCTGGCAGAACCTGCTGGAGGTAATCGTCGGCACGATCCGCTCGGAAATCCGCGAGATCGCCCACGAGGGCAGCGACACGTACTTCCCCTTCATCGCGACGCTCTTTCTCTTCATCCTGTTCTCGAACCTCTTCACCTTCATTCCGGGATACGTGGCGCCCACGTCGTCCCTGACGACGACGGCCGCGCTGGCGATCCTGGTCTTCATCGCCGTGCCGCTGTTCGGGATCACGAAGAACGGGATCGTGGAATACATGAAGGAGTACTTCCGGCCGACCTTCATCTTCTTCCCCTTCCATGTGATGGGGGAGTTCTCCCGGACGCTCGCCCTGGCCGTCCGGCTTTTCGGCAACCTCATGAGCCACGAGAAGGTCATCGCGATTTTGCTGGCCGTCACCCCGCTGTTCTTCCCGGTGGTGATGCAGGTCCTGGGGCTGCTGATCGGACTGATCCAGGCGTACATCTTCGCCATCCTCGCCATGGTGTACATCGCCTCGGCGACGCAGACCCACGAGGAGACGGAACACAAACCCAAGAAAGAAACGGAAGCCGTTAAAATCCAGTAAAGAAAGGAAGGAGCGGTATGGACAGCGTGAGCATCGTTGCAATGGCGTCGATCATTACGGCGGGGATCTGCATGGGAATCGGGGCGATCGGGCCCGGCCTCGGCCAGGGGCGAGCCGTCCAGGGGGCCTTGAACTCCATCGCGCAGCAGCCCGACGAGCGCAACTCTCTGACCCGGACCCTGTTCGTGGGCCTGGCCATGATCGAGTCGATCGCGATCTACTGTTTCGTGATCTCCATGATCCTGGTCTTTGCCAACCCGTTCTGGGCCTACGTGGTCAAAAAAGCAGGAGGATGATCCATGCACATCGACTGGTTTGTGTTCCTGTGCCAGATCGTCAACCTCCTGCTCCTGCTGTGGCTGCTGAAGAAGTTCCTCTACGGGCGGATCATCGGGGCCATGGACGCGCGGGAGGCGAAGATCGCCGGCACCTTCGAGGAGGCCGAGAAGGCCCGCGAAGCGGCCCGCGTCGCCGAGAGCCAGTACGAGACCCGCCTGCGCAACCTCGAGGCGGAGTACGAGGCGATGATGAACCGGGCCCGCGAGGAAGCCGAGGTCCGGCGCAAGGAGATGCTGGACCTGGCGAGGGCTGAGGTGGACAAGCTCCAGGCGCGGTGGATGGAGACCGTCCGGTCCGAGCGGGATGCCTTCCTGCAGGAACTGAGGCGAATGGCGGGCACGCAGATCTACGCCATCACCCGCCGGGTGCTCAAGGACCTGGCCGACGTGGAGCTCGAAAAGCGGATCGTGGAGATCCTCATGGAGAGGATCGAGACGATGGACGAGGCGGAGCGCGGGAAGTTCAGGGACTCCATCGCAGAGGGCGGGGCCATCATCGTGCAGAGCGCCTTCGACATCCCCCCGGACGAGCAGCGCAAGCTCGACGAGGCCATCCACCGGCATATCGCGGGCGGCGCCGAGGTCGTCTTCGAGCGCACCGACGACGTGATGACGGGCTACGAGCTGAAGTCGGACGGGCACAAGATCGCCTGGAGCATCAAGGACTACGTCGATTCCCTCGAGGAGAAGTTCTACCACGCCCTCTACGAGGAAGCGCAGGAAAAGCGATAGCAGGGGGAGAACATGAGCATACCCAGAGAGAAGGAAGAGCTGAAGGAATTCCTCGACGACACCTTCAAGACGATGGACCGGGTCCTCGATGATCAGCGCCCGGAGCTTCGGGAGCGGGAGGTGGGGATCGTGCGCTACGTCGGCCACGGCATCGTCCGGGTCGGGGGCCTGCCCAACATCAAGGCCGAGGAGGTCGTCCTGTTCCCGAAGAACGTGCAGGGCCTTGTCTTCAACATCGACGCCGAGGAGATCGGGATCATCCTCCTGGGCCCCAGCGAGCACATCGTGGCGGGCTCCGAGGTGAGGCGCACGGATCGCATCCTCGACGTCCCCGTCGGGGAGGGGCTGATCGGGCGCGTCGTCGACGCCATCGGGCGACCCCTGGACAACCAGGGGGAGATCCGGGCGGTCAAGCGGCTTGCCGTCGAGCGAGAGGCGCCCCCCGTCATGGCCCGCGACCCGGTCACGGCGCCGCTCCAGACGGGGATCAAGGTGGTCGACGCACTCATCCCCATCGGCCGGGGCCAGCGCGAGCTTATCGTCGGCGACCGCCAGACGGGCAAGACGGCCATCGCCATCGACACGATCATCAACCAGTGGGACAAGAACGTCGTCTGCATCTACTGCGCCGTCGGCAAGAAGGCCTCCGACGTGGCCAAGGTGATCGCCGACCTCAGGCAGCACGACGCCATGAAGTACACCATCGTCGTCGTCGCCACCGGCGAGGACCCGCCGGGGCTTCAGTTCATCGCCCCCTACGCGGCCACCTCCATGGGTGAGTACTTCATGTCCAAGGGCGTCGACGTGCTCGTCGTCTACGACGACCTGACCTACCACGCGCGGGCCTACCGCGAGCTGTCCCTGCTGCTGAGGAGACCGCCCGGCCGCGAGGCCTTTCCGGGGGACATCTTCTACATCCACTCGAGGCTCCTGGAGCGCTCTACGCACCTGCGCAAGGAGCACGGCGGAGGATCGCTCACGTCGCTGCCCATCGTCGAGACCGAGGCCCAGGACATTTCGGCCTACATCCCGACGAACCTCATCTCCATCACCGACGGGCAGATCTATCTCTCGCCTCGGCTCTTCCAGAAGGGCATCCTGCCGCCCGTGGACGTGGGCAAGTCGGTCTCCCGCGTGGGGGGCAAGTGCCAGCTGCCTGCTTACCGGGCCGTCGCGGGCGATTTGCGCATTTCCTACTCGCAGTTCGAAGAGCTGGAGACCTTCTCGCGGTTCGGCACAAGGCTCGACGAGGCGACGCGCCGGGTGCTCGAGCGGGGATGGCGGGTGCGCGAGATCCTCAAACAGCCCCAGTACAAGCCCATCCGGGTGGCCGAGCAGATCGCGGCCCTGCTGGCGATCACGGGGGGCACCCTCGACGCCGTCCCGCTGGACCGGATCGGGGAGGCGGAGACGGCCCTGCGCAAGCAGACGGTGGATCAATCCGCCGCGCTGTGCGGACGGATCGAATCGGGGGAGAAGCTGGCCGCCGACGACCGCAAGCACCTGCTCGATGTGGCCAGAGCCGCCACGGAATCCATGAAGGCCGAGGAGAGCCATGCAGACCATTGAGTCGCTGAAGCGGAAGATTCAGAGCGCCCAGGACCTGCTCGGGGTCGTCAAGACGATGAAGGCCCTGGCGGCCGTGAGCATCCGCCAGTACCAGAAGGCCGTCGAGTCCCTCTCGGAGTACAACCGCACCGTCGAGATGGGGCTCCAGGTGGTCCTGAAACGAAGCCGGGGCAGTTTCGCGCCCCTGCGCGCCACGTCGGGAAAGAGGCTCGGCGTGATCGTCTTCGGATCCGACCAGGGGCTCTGCGGGCAGCTCAACAATCTCATCGCGTCCTACTCCGTCGAGGGGATGAAGGCCCAGGCGGTCCCGAAGGAGAACTGCGTCGTCATCGCTGTGGGCGTCCGCGTCGCCGACATCCTCGAGGACGCGGGCTACCGCGTTCTCGAGGTGCTCAGCACGCCGGGGTCGACGGGCGGCATCACGCCCATGGTCCAGGACATCACGACGCTGCTGGAGGACTGGCGGTTCAAGCGCCAGATCGACAACATGGTCCTCTATTACAACGAATACATTTCCGGGGCAAACTACCGGCAGAAGGCCCTCAAGCTCCTTCCCGTCGACCGGGAGTGGCTCCGGAACCTGGAGAAGCGGAAGTGGGAGTCGCGCACGCTCCCCACGTTCACGATGGATTGGGAGACGATCTTCCGGGCACTCGTTCGCGAGTACCTGTTCGTCTCGCTCTACAGGGCCTTTGCAGAGTCGCTGGCGAGCGAAAACGCGAGCCGCCTGGCGGCCATGCAGAGCGCCGAGAAGAACATCGAGGAGCGTCTCGAGGAGCTCTTCGGGCAGTTTCACCGGCAGCGGCAGAGCACGATCACCGAGGAGCTCCTCGATATTGTCTGCGGTTTCGAGGCCCTTGGCGGGGCCGATCAGGCCGTCGCGCCGACGGAAAAGAAGGGCCGGCGGCAGGCGGGACAGGGACAGGCCATCGGATGAAAACAGGAAGAAAGCCTCTATCGAACCGAAGGAGGTGAGACACCATGTCCTTGGACAGGAAAGTTTGCTCCATCTGTGCCTGGCGGGAGAATTGCCAGAAGCGGTTCCAGATCTCGACGGACGCCCTCTGCAACGTGAACTGCCCGGACTACACGCGGGACGTGCAAATTCGGGACAGCGAGGTCGAGGCGAAGATCGTCCAGGAGCAGCTGGACAAGTGGCAGCGGGAGAAAAAGGCCGTCAACGAGCTCTCCATCACGATCTCGCGGCAGGCCGGGGCCGGAGGCAGCGAGATCGCACGGATGCTGGCCCAGAAAACGAAGATGGACCTCATGGCGGGACAGATCATCCAGCACGTGGCGGAGAGCTCCAAGATGAGCACCAAGGTCGTCGAAACGCTCGATGAGAAGGCCATGACCACCATGGAGAGCTGGGTCAACTCCATGTTCGTCTCCCGGCACCTCTGGCCGAGCGACTACCTGAAGCACCTCACGCGGGTCATCGGCACGATCGGCAAGCACGGCAACGCCATCATCGTGGGGCGGGGCGCCGGCTACATCCTGCCGCCGGAGACGACCTTCCGGATCAAGGTCATCGCGCCGCTCGAGTACCGCATCGAGAGCATGATGCGGATCCGCAACCTGTCGCGTCCGGATGCCCAGAAGTACATCGAACAGCGCGACGCGGACCGGATTGCCTTCGTGCGGAAGTACTTCCAGGCCGACGCGATGGACCCGCTGAACTACGACCTGGTGATCAACACGGAGAAGGTGGGGATCGAGGGCGCCGTAGACACGATCCTGATCGCGTTCCGCGACTGGTCGAAGAGCGTGGGTGAAAAAAAGCCCGGCGCCGCGAAGAGGGCCAAGGCCCACTGAGCCCGGGAGGACGGGCCCGCCACACAGGGGGAGAAGAGCCCCGTGCGGTGCGCGGGGATCCCTGCATATGCCGCCGGGCGGTTGCGCTGCAACGGCGGGAAAGGAATCCCGCATGGAACCGCAGAAGAAGACGTGCGAGACATGTCGACTCAAGGTTGTGTTCGCCCCCTGCCTCGGGTGCGGGGCGGGGGTGTGTGAAACCTGCGTGCAGTTCGAATTGATCGGCTCGGGCTGCGGGTGCGTGTGGCCCGCCTACTACTGCCCGAAGTGCGCGTGGGACCCTTACGTGAACCCCAACGCGGCCTTTCGCGACCCGCCGAAGGAAAAGGGAGGCTTCACTTCTCGATGACGATCCCCTTCTGCACGATGGGGACGTGCCCGAGCAGGGAGTCGTTGACGGGACAGCGGCTTTTCACGAACTCGACGAATTCCCGGACTTTTTCCTCGTCCGCGTCCGTCCGGATGCGGACGGTGTAGCGGATCTCGTGAAGCCCCGCCCTTACGCCGTCCTTGCCCCTGAGAAACCCGTCCGGATCGAGATCGCCCTCCAGCTCGACGCGGAAATCCTGGACCTGGATCTTCCGGGCCCTGGCGAAGAGGCGCGCCACGATGCACTGGCAGGCCCCGAGGCAGCACAGCAGCATCTCGACGGGGTTCATCCCCGTGTCGGTCCCCCGCAGCGTCTCGGGCTCGTCCATGAGGACCGTGAACTTTCCCGCGCGGTTCTCCACGGAAAGACCTTCCTTGAGGATCGATTCGGACCGGAACGTGACGATCGCCATGGCCCCCTCCTGCGTCATAGTGCGACGATGGAACTCCTCTACAGCAAAATGAACGGGGAGGCAATCCCGGTTCCATTTTTTCGCTTTACGGATCGATTCAATGAGGCTATGATTTAATTCCGATGCGGCCGACGGAGGGGAAGGCCGGCATCGGTGATTACGCAATAATGCCAATCATATCAAACGGTTGACCGGGGTAAAGGCCTTTTCGATTCGGTCTTATCCGTTGTGGTGTCTGTGTGCGCCGCTGCCGCCTGCGCGGGAGTTGCCACGCGCCTCTTTCGTTTCCCCTCCTGGAAAACAGCTCGATTCGGTTGAAGAAAATCCCCCCGCTTCCCATCAGACTCCCACCTTTAAGAAACGAGGGTCGGGGCGGATTTTACAAGGTCTGTTTTTTCTTCGCTGGCCCCGATTGCCTGACGGGCTCAGCCCGGTGCCTTGCCGATGAAAGATCGACTCAATCAAATCCTGGGACTTGACGCAAAACTCGCTGCGCCGAATCGCGGCACGGGAAACGGCTGGTCCCCGCGCGACCCGTCGCCGGAGAGCATCGCCGAGATCCAGATCAACCCCCCGACCTTCGGTCCCGAGGCGGACGCCCGCATCGAGCAGGCCAGCGGCATGATTCCCGACGAGGCCGTCTCGGCTTTCCGGAGGGGAAACGCCTATTATGCCGTGAAGAATTACGGGCGCGCCGTCAACGACTACTCGAGGGCCTTGGAGCATGCTCCCCGGTGCCCCGAGATCTTCTTCAACCGGGCCATCACACAGGAGAAGGCGGGCCGGATCTCGAAAGCCCTCCAGGACTACTCCAGCGCCGTCTCTGTCGACCCGCAGTACGTGAAGGCCTACTGCAACCGGGCGTCCCTGTGCTGGTTGCAGGGGGAGAGGAATCAGGCCCTGGAGGACATGAAGAGGGCGGCTCAGCTGGGGCTCCGGGAGATGCAGACGTACCTGAAATCGAAGGGCATCGACTGGTGAAATCCCACGGGCCGGGATGGGCTGCCCGGGCCTCGATCACAGGAAATAGCCACACGCCCTAGAAACGGTACCCCAACCCGACGAAGGCCGCGTGGTTGTCCAGCGAACCGAGATCCCCGCTTTCACTTGTGTAGGTGTATCCAGAAACCGCATAGATCGTTTTCGTGATATCATAGCCGACATTGATGCTGACGGAATGCCGATCGACGGTGTCCTTGACGACGAGGGCGTCGAAAGCGGGCGAGTACCCATAACGGTAACCTCGTCCGCGCGCGGGCATCGACGCCGCCGTGATCGTCGACGCAGAGGTGACAAACGAATCCCCGTGGGCGTACTCGTAGCCGATTTCCGTGAAGAAGGCCGGGGTCCAGTTCACACCCGCCAGAATGCCGACGGCGTTCTCGTAATAGGAATAGACCTCCTCATCGGCATTGCTGTTCGTGTAGACGTAATATTGCCCCGAGTAGATCCGGGGGTTCCATCGTTGCGACAGCGACGTGCGGACTCCATAGGCGACGGCCGATTGTTCCGAATCGCTGACCGCTTTGCCCCTCAGGAAGGGCGAAACATTCAGACTCCACACTGGGTTCAGGAAAACGGAGACTCCGGGGGCGATAAAACCGGTAAGCTGGTTGAGGTCGCTTTCGCTTGCGTAGACCGACCCCGAGAGCGTGGCTCTTAGGGTCCAATCCACTCTCGACTCCCCTGACGGCAAGCGGTCGTATGACCCGTAGGCCGTGAATGCCGTATCCGCCTTTGCATCGTCCAGCGATCGGTTCACGTTGGATTCGTAGCCGAGCCGGGCCCCGACATCCCAGTCGGACCCCGTAACCTGCGGGACGGCCGCAAGGAGCATGGCCGTCGCCAGCACTGCAATCGACAGGTATTTCCCGACATCCCTGGCATTGCGCATCATCGTCTTCCCCGACCTCCTGTCCCCATGCCGCGGCCCGCGCCCTCTCCCCGCATGGGGGAGCCGAACCCGCCCTTGCGCTCACCGTTAAGTCCGCTCACACGCCACGAAGGGGACCCATCCTCTCCACGGAAGACGAGCACCCTGTTCGAACCGAGTATCACAACCTCCTGGGCGATCACGTACAAATTCCCGTCCTTGCCCAGGGTCTTCGAACCGCGGACCTGGACGGTCGTCCCGTCCACCCCGTTCCCATTCAGGTCATTCCAGTACCAGGGCGGGGACGCCAGGACCGTATACGTCTCCCTGCCCGACGCGACGCGAAATCGAACGGGCCCTTTCTCTGGGATCGCGACATCGGATGCCTTTCCTCGAATGACGCCCACCGTGTTAATATCGAATCCGTCCGGGTAGCGGATGCCGCTCTCGGGCAGCACGACGCCGCGCTCATCCGCTGCCGCTGCAGAAGGGGCGAAGAGAAACAGAAGCCCCAGGAGAGGCAGGACGGCTCGTGCCATCCTGCCCCAAGTTGCAGCGCACCGATTACCGGTTGGAGGGGGCGCCATAGCCCGTCCCGTCCAGCGGCCTGTCACCCTTGTTGCCCGTTCCGTCGCCGGGGCCATAGGCGTTGCCCTTCTTCTGTGCGGATTTGGATTGCGTCTGTGTGCCCTGCTGGTTGCGATGCTGCTCGCGCACCTGCTTCTGCTCCATGGATTTCGTCTGCTGTCCAAGGCCCTGGCCGCCTTGCCCTCCGGACTTCCCGCCGCCCCGCGCATCCGAGTCGCCCGGCAGGGCCGTTGCGATCAGGGATGCGGAGGCCAGAATCATCAAAAAAGATTTGAACTTCATAAGTCTTGCTCCTTTCCGCGTCGTGTTGACGCCTCTTATGAGCAAGGCGGATGCCATCCGGCGGAAGATCCTTAACAGCATGAAATCACTACTATATCATGAACCCGACGGCTGCACGCGGGCCGTGGCGCTGCGCAAAAGCTGCACCCGCGGCGCAAGGCTTGCACAGGCCGGTTACAGCCCGAACTCCTTGATCCGGTACTGCAGCGTACGCAGGGAGATGCCCAACGCCTCGGCCGCCTTCCGCCTGTTTCCACCCGTCTCTTCCAAAATCTTCCGGATCAGTTCCCGCTCGCTGGACTTCAGGAGTCCCTCAGCCGTAGCCTGGCGGTCGGATTCGAGTTCGAGGTTGAGCAGGGAAGCTTCTATGGTTCCCGACGAGAGGATAACGGCCCGCTCGATCACGTTCTGCAGTTCGCGGATGTTTCCGGGCCAGCCGTAGGAAAGAAGAGCGCTCTTCGCATCCTCGGTGAGCGCCGGGACCCGCTTTCCGAAGGCGGCCCCGAACTTCGCGGCGAAGTACTCCGCCAGCGGAAGAATCGCATCGCTTCGCTCCTTCAGCGGCGGCAGCTCGACGGGGAAGACGCTCAAGCGGTAGTACAGGTCTTCCCTGAACCTGCCCTCGGCGACGGCCGCGCGCAAATCCCGATGGGTTGCCGAAATGATCCGCACATCGACGGTCAGCGTCCGGGTGCCGCCGACCCGCTCGAATTCTTTTTCCTGGAGGACGCGGAGCAGCCTGACCTGGATCGCGGGGGACACATCGCCGATCTCGTCGAGAAACAGCGTGCCGCCGTCGGCCAGCTCGAACCGGCCCTTGCGCATCGCCGTGGCGCCCGTGAACGCCCCCCGCTCGTGCCCGAAGAGTTCGCTCTCCAGCAGGGTCTCGGCCAGCGCCCCGCAGTGCACGCCCACAAAGGGGCCGTCCCGGCGGGGGCTCCACTGGTGGATCAGCCTCGCGACAAGCTCCTTTCCCGTCCCGCTCGGTCCTGCCACCAGGACGGTTGCGGGCGTGGGGGCGACTTCCTCGATGAGCCGCCTGACGGGCGCCATCGCTTTCCCCAGAAAAATAAGCTCCGAGGGCGGGTATTGCCTGCCGAGTTCTTCCGCGAGGAGGGAGAGCTTCCTCTCCCGGTCCGCCTCTTTGAGCACGCGCCGGACCATGTGTCGCAGCTCCTCCGGGCTGTCGAAGGGTTTTGTCAGGTAGTCCGAGGCGCCGACCTTCATTGCCTCGACGGCATTGCCGATGGAGCCGTAGGCCGTGATGATGATCCATCGCGACTCGGGGCGCAGCTTCCGGCCTTCCCGGATCAGGTCCAGTCCGGAGAGGTCCGGCATCCGCAGGTCGGTGACAACGAGATCGAACTCCGCGGTCTGGAATATTTTGAGGCCGCTTCTGCCCGAATCTGCCTCTTCGACGCGGTGCCCCTCCTCCTTCAGGACCGTCAAAAAGAACGACCGGATCAGGGGGTCGTCGTCGACAACGAGAATGGATTTCTTCATGTATACACCTCAGGCAGCCGGGAGCCGGATGTCCAGGACGGCCCCCCGCGCGTCTTTCCTGTTTTTCAGGTCGATCGTCCCCCCCATGCCTCCGATCACCTTTCGGGCATAGGCGAGGCCGAGCCCCGTGCCGTCGGCCTTCGTCGTGAAAAACGGCGTGAAGACCCGGGACACTGCCTCCTCGGAGAGGCCCGGCCCCGTGTCCTCGATGCGTAGCGCAACCCGGCGCCCGTCGGCGGCGGCCGTCACCCGTATCGTTCCTTCCAAACCTGCGGCCTCCGCCGCATTGCGAATGCCGTTCGCGATCGTGCGATAGAGCTTGTCCCGGTCGGCCCGCACGAGGGTGCCTTCCCCGATAAGGACCTCCGCATTCCCGGACCACGACGCCAGGCCGTCCCGCACGGCTTCGCGGGCGATCGGCGCGAGGGCGACGGGCTCCAGACGGTATTCCTCCTCCTTCGAGAACCGGAGCAGCTCGTTGACAAGCGTTTCGATGCGGCCGGTGCCCTGCAGAACGGCCTCCATGGCCGTCTTTGCAGGCTGCGCCGCGTCGGTCTTTTCGTAGGCCCATTGCACGTAGCCCTTGACGCCGGTGATGGCGTTCCGGATCTCGTGGGCCAGCACGGCGGTCATCCGGCCTACGAGCGCGAGCCGTTCCTTCTCCTCCTGGAGCGCCTGCAGCCTGACATACCGTGTCAGCGCCCGTTCGAAGAGAAACCCCACGGCCCAGAGAAGGGCCAGGACGGAGCCGACGATCCACCACATCCGGGAGGTCCACGATGAGACGAGATCGGCCTGCGTCGTGTTGAGGACCAGCCGCAGCATTTCTTCCGTGCCGTCGGGGCGGTGAAGGGGAAAATCGAATTCCCAGGCGGGGACCCCCGTGCCGAGGAGGATCGGCCTGCCGGCGCCGGGACCGGGATGCCAGTCACTCATGTCTTCGCGGGCCAGGATCGAGCCGACCCGCGCAGGGTTGGTGTGAAACAGGATCGTGCCGCCCCGTCCGGCAATGAACGCATAGGCGACGACACGGTCCGAGAGAATCTCCCGCACGTGCTCCCGGTCGCTGCCGAACCGCCGGAGGGCGTTTTCCGCGGCGGAGGAAAGTCCCAGGGCGGTGCTTTCCACGGATTTCGAGGCGAGGGAGCGGGCGATGACCGCATTCTGATGCGTCACGTAGAGCAAAGCGGCGGTGAAAAATGCCAGCAGCAGAAACAGACCCGCCCGGAAGGGGAATAAATATCTCATGGGTTCCACGCGACTGCCTGTTCGAACATCGTAACGCCCTCACGGACCATATAGGGGGAACTCCGGGCGGTTGTCAAGGAGAGCCCGACAGAAAGGAACCAAGGTCGTGATCGCCTGCGCAGGATTTGCGCGCCCGATGCAGAACCTGCATGCCTCAGAAACACCGCGGAAGACGGCTCCCGGGAAAACCGCTGCGATTCCCGCCGTCAGCCCCGATTTCGAGCCCTGGCATCCCGCTTGCTCATGGGAATTCGAAAAGGCGCCGGTTGCGTTCGGCGCAAATCGGATACTTCAGTCAGGAGGTCTTGATATGAGAAAGACGATTCTCAATCTTATGGTAATATTCGGGATGTTCGCTGCGGCGCTCTTTGCATCGCTTGCCCCGGTCTGGGCCGCAGGTCTCACGCCGGAGGAGCAGGAGCATCTGATCTTCTTACGCGAAGAGGAAAAATTAGCCCGAGACGTTTACAGCACCCTGTACGAGACATGGGGCTCTTTGGTCTTGAGCAACATCGCGGCGTCCGAACAGAAACACATGGATGCGGTGTTGAGGCTCCTCGTGAAATACGGCGTCCCCGACCCGGCCTCCGCGCAAATCGGGGTGTTCAGCGACCCGAAGCTTCAGGATCTGTACCGGCAGCTGGTGAGTCAGGGTCAAACGTCTCTCCAGGATGCCATGAAGGCAGGCGCTTTTATCGAAGAGGTCGACATCAAGGACCTCCAGATTGCGATCGACGATACGAACAAAACGGACCTGCGGCGCGTCTACGGCAATCTTGAACCCGGCTCCGGGAACCACCTGATGGCTATTGTCTCCCATATCGAGGCGATCACGGGGGAACGCTATGTCGCGCAGTTCCTCACGCAGGATGAAGTGGACGAAATCCTCGGAAGGTGACTCCCGTTCCCGTTCCGGCGACGCGGCGCATTTTGAGATTGACATCCCGAGCGGGGCGTATTAAAAATGTGCCATTCTAAAGGGGAGTAGTTAGCGAGGCAAGGTCAACATGCTGGCGGGATACCGCCTGGCCTTGCCGTCGGCGAATGCCGATTAGCGAGACCTTTAGTGTGACGAATCGTCATGCTGAGGTCTCGCTTTTTTTTGAGCGGCCTCCCTGGCGATTCCCGGGGCCCCTCGGATCGAGGGGATGAATTTCATTCCCAGGGAGGCGAAAAACGTGGAAGCTTTCTTTCTTTCGACGCTGGTCGTGACGCTGGCCGAGATGGGCGACAAGACCCAGTTGCTGTCGTTTGTGCTTGCGGCAAAGCTCAAGCGCAAGGGACCCATCATCCTCGGCATCTTCTTTGCCACTCTAGCCAACCATTTTGCCGCGGGATACGTCGGCGCGTGGCTGGCCGGCCTCGTCTCCCCTCAAACCCTCAAGTGGATCGTCGCCGTATCGTTCTTCGCCTTCGGCGCCTGGGCGCTGATCCCGGACAGACTGGAGGAAAATCGCAACATCCGGGATGCCGGCGTCTTCCTGACCACCCTGATCGCGTTCTTCCTGGTGGAGATGGGCGACAAGACGCAGCTGGCCACCATCGCGCTCGCGGCCCGCTACGATTCGCTGGTCGCGGTCGTCATGGGAACGACGCTGGGCATGATGTTCGCGAACATCCCCGCCGTCTGGATGGGCGAGGCCCTGGCGCAGCGGGTCAACATGAAGGCGATGCGCTGGGTGGCGGCGGCGCTGTTCGTCGTCCTCGGGATCCTTTCCCTGCTTGCGCCCGTTGCATGAACCTGTGCTATGATCCCCTGCCTTGCATAACCGCTGAACGGGGTGGAAAGACAGATGGCCGAATCCTGGGAAACTCGTTTAAAGCGCTGGGGGTTCAACTGGTTCCCGGTCTATCGCGCGACAGGGGCGCGGGTGGAGTACATCGCGTCCGACTGGCAAGAGGTCCGCATCCGGCTGCCGCTCAACTGGCGCACGCGCAATTACGTCGGGACGATCTTCGGCGGGAGCATGTACGGGGCCGTGGACCCGGTCTTCATGATCATGCTGATCAAGCTTCTCGGCCCGGGCTACGAGATCTGGGACAAGGCGGCGAACCTTCGATTCCGGCAGCCCGGGCGCACCACCCTCCGAGCAACCTTCCGGATCGGAGCGGAGGAGCTGGATGCGATCCGCGCCGCCGTGGCGCGGGATGGTAGAACGGAGAGGCAGTTCAACGTCGATCTGGCGGACGGGCAGGGGCAGGTGTACTTCAGCTGCGAGAAACTCCTGAGCATCCGAAGCCGTGACGGGAACCGGCAGGCGGGCCGCTGAGACGGCAGCCACGTGCGCCGTCATTCGTTCTTGACCCGCTCGGCGATCTCGCGCACCTCGTCCATGACCTTCTGCACGTCGAGTGTCAGCAGCTCGCGGTTTCTCATGACGACCTTCCCGTCAATGATGGAGTCCCTCACGTCGCTTCCCCTGCAGGCATACACGATCTGGGAGCAGGGGTGGTACAGGGGAGTGAGGTGCGGTTTGCGCAGGTCGATCACGATGAGGTCGGCCCGCTTGCCCGGCTCGATCGTCCCGATGAGATCCTGAAGGCCCAGCACCCGGGCGCCCCCGGTCGTGGCGATCCGCATCGCCGTCTCGGCGTCCATGGCCGTCGGGTTCATCGTCGCCACCTTGTGCAGCTTCGCCATCGTGTCCAGCTCCAGCAGCATGTCCAGGTCGTTGTTGCTGGCGCAGCCGTCCGTACCGAGACCCACGGCCACGCCGCGGGCGAGAAGCCCCGGGATCGGGGCGATCCCCGAGGCGAGCTTCATGTTGCTCTCGGGGCAGTGGCAGACGCCCGTGCCGCTTTGAGCCAGGATATCCATCTCACTCTCGTCCAGCCAGACCCCGTGCACGATCGCGCACTTCCCCCCCAGGACCCCGAGCGAGCGGAGGTGGTGAACGGGCCTCGCCCCGTAACGGGAGCCGATGATGTCCACCTCTTCCTTCGTCTCGGACAGGTGCATCATGAAAGGGACTCCGGCCCCGTCGGCGACGCGCTTTACCGTCCGGAGCGTCTCCGGGTCGCAAGTATAGGCGGAGTGGCAGAACAGGGAAGGGGTGACCATGGGGGCGCGGGGGGTCCACTTGGCGATGAAGTTCTCCGCCGCCGCGGCCTTCTTGCGCAGCTCCTCCGCATCTGGGGGGCTGAAGTCGATGAACCCCTGGCCCGCCACGATGCGCATGCCCGCCTCGACGGCGGCCTGGACGACGTTGCTCTCGTAGAAGTAGCTGTCGCAACAGGTCGTCGTCCCCGAGAGGATCATCTCGGCCATTGCCAGCAAGGCGCCCCTGTAGATCATCTCGCGGTTGACGTGCTTCGCCTCGGCGGGAAACATGTGCTCGTGGAGCCACTCCATGAGCGGCAGATCGTCGGCAAGCCCCCGGAAGCAGGTCATGGGCAGGTGGGTGTGCGTGTTCACGAGGCCGGGCATGACGAGGCAGCCTGTGGCATCGAGGGTCTCGGAAGGGACGACGTCGGGCGCGTCGCGGCGGGCGCAGGCAAAGAGGATCGTGCTGCCCGAGATGCCCACCACCGCGTCGTCGATCGTGACAGCAGGGCCTGACAGGGTGAGAAGCGTGCCGCCTGAGACGAGAAGGTCGATCGGTTGGGGTGCCGGCATCCCGCTTCCCCTCACATCCCGAGGCTTGCCCGGATGCGCCGGGCGATGGCGTTGACGCGGTCCATGGCCTCCCCCTCGTCGAAGGTGAGGATCTTTCGGCCTTCCATGACGAGGCGCCCGTTGATCACGACGTTGTCCACGTCGGAGCCCGAGGCACAGTAAACCAGTTGCGACTCTTCATGATAAAGGGGCGTCAGGTGAGGCCGGTTGAAATCGAGCGTGATCACGTCGGCCTTCATGCCCGCCGAGAGCCTTCCCGCATCGGCCCCCATGCCGAGTGCCCGGGCCCCGTCCACCGTCGCCATCCGCAGGACGGTCTTCGCGCTCATCGCCGTGGGGTCGAGCCGCGAGACCTTGTGGAGCTTGGCCACCGTGTCCATCTCCTGTAGCATGTCGAGGTTGTTGTTGCTGGCGCAGCCGTCCGTGCCGAGGGCCACCGTGACCCCGGCGGCTTGCAGCGCCGTCACCGGGGCTACTCCCGAGGCGAGCTTCATGTTGCTCTCCGGGTTGTGGACGGCCTTCGCCCCGGCGCGGGCCATCGTCTCGATGTCCGCCTCGTCGAGCCAGACGCAGTGGAAGGCCAGCAGGTTCTCGTCGAGCAGGCCCGTGTCCCGAAGGAACCGAACGGGGCTGCAGCCCAGCTTCTCCGTCAGGCCCTCGCGCTCCGATTTCGTTTCCAACAGGTGCAGCGACAGCGGCACCCCGTGGCGGTCGGCAAGCGCCTTGGACTTCTTCAGCAGCTCCGGCGAGCAGGTGTACAGGGCGTGGGGCTCCACGGTGATCCTCACGAGGTCATGGCCCGCCCACTTGGTAATGAGGGATTCCGTGCAGGCCAGCCCCTCGTCGGGGGTTTTGAAGTTGGGGGAGGGGAAGTCGAAGAGCACCTCGCCCAGCAGGCAGCGCATCCCGGCGAGACTGGCCGCCTTGGCCGTCTCGTCCTCGAAGATGTACATGTCGCAGAAGCACGTCGTGCCCGAGCGGATCATCTCGGCGCAGGCCAGCAGGCTGCCCCAGTAGGCAAGCTCGGCATCCACGTTCTTCGCCTCGGCGGGGAAGATGTACTTGTTGAGCCATTCCATCAGCTCCAGGTCGTCGGCGATACCCCGGAAGCAGGTCATGGCGGCGTGGGTGTGGGCGTTGACGAGCCCGGGCATGACGACGTGGCCCGCCGCGTCGATGACCCTGCGGCCGCGGTATTGGCTTCCGATGTCCGCCCGGGGTCCGAGCGCAACGATCCGGTCGCCCCGGATCGCCACGGAGCCCGAGCGGATGATCCTGTCGGCGTCGTCGAGGGTCAGGACGGTGCCGCCTTCGATGAGGATGTCGACTTCCTGCATGTGCTGTTTCCCGCAGCCTCGCTCCTTGACAGCGCGACGCGAAAATACTATAAATGCCGAAACTTATCGCACGGCCTGGGTGGCGGAACTGGTAGACGCAAGGGACTTAAAATCCCTCGGTACCTCGTACTGTGCGGGTTCGATTCCCGCCCCAGGCACCAATGATTTTAAATACTTAGCGTCCACCAGTTTCCCCCTGTTTCTGCCTGAAATCCGCGATTGTGCCCGAAATTGTGCCCATTTGCGTTTCGAGATAGGCTTCCTGCTTGGCTGCCGCGATCCTAAGATCCGCGTCGCTCACGATGTTGTACCGATCGAAGACGCTCCGGGTCTTGTGACCCGAGATCATCATGGCGACCCGCTCCGGGATCCCGGCCCGCACCATGTTCCGGACGGCCGTCCGCCGGAAGTCGTGAAATAGGCGGGTAGGGACCTTCACCGTCTTTTTCCCGTCCTGCTCGAGCCTGAAGAAGCCCGCCGCGATGCAGGCGGCCCCCCAGGCGCCCCGGATGTCCTTGATCCGGCTGGTCCCGTCATGGTTCGGGAAGACGTAGGGGCCGAGCTTGCCGGCCTTCACCCTTCTGGCGGCCTGCTCAATAAAGACTTTTTTCAGTTCTTCGTCAAGGTAAACCTCGCGGCCCTCGGTGTTCTTCGTCTCGCCGGCCTCGAGCCGCACGATGCCCTGATTCAGGTCGACCTGCGCCCAGGTGAGGGTGCTGATCTCCGTGAACCTCCATCCGACCTTGTATGCAAAAGTGACGAAACCCCGCAGGTACTCCGGAAGAGCCTTCCGGACGGCCAGGAAATCGCCGTGCTCGAAGAAACCCTTCCGGATGTTATTTTCCTTGAGCATGGGGATATAGGGCACCCGGTCGACCTTTGGCGGGGTCTGCCGGGCTCCAAGATTCAACAGCCGCTTGAGTGCCGCGAGTTCCCTGTTGACTGTGGCATTTTCCGCACCCTCGGCCAGGCGCTTCTCGATGAAAGCCTGAATCCTGGGCGTGGTGATGTCCGTGGCTTTCGCCCCCTCGAATTCCCGCTTCAAGTGTCCGACGCACCTTTCGGCCCGGACGGTAGACTTCTTCTGATTGATTCGGTAGTCGGCGAGGAAATCCTCAGCGAGCTCGTCGAAGCGGATCCGGTCAAAGTAGACACCTGGAAGCTTGCCGTCGGCGATCTCTCCCTCGCGCTTCTTGAGGAGCCGTTTTGCATCGGCCTCTTTTTCGCTTTTCGAGGATTCCCGGTAGGGCTTTCCCTGCCGATAATACTTGATCCAATATGTCTTTCCTCGTTTGTAGATCGAACCCATGTCAGGCCCTCCCTTTCGGCCTCTTCGCCATCGCATCTTCCATCAGGCCTTCGATCGCCTCCAGGTGCAACGGCTTCTCCTCGCCGGCCAGGCACTTGATAAAAGCATCCAGAATCCACAGGCGGGACGGCGGAATGTCCTCGCCTACAAGGAGAACTCCCGGATCGATTCCGAGAACCTCGGCCACTTTGACGATCTGGCTCAACGGCGGATCGACCTCTCCTCGCTCCAGGGCATCAATGTAGGGATGATAACCGCGTTCTCGCTTCTTACAGGCAACGTGCACTCTCTTCATGTGAACCTCCTTTCAGAAAATTAAAGCCTGAGACCTTCCCCGGGACCGTAGGCACCCGCCCAGGCGTCGCCGCCGTGGGGATCTCAGGCTTTCGTTCTTCTTTTTGTATCATGGCCTGCGGTTCGGGAAATTGACCTTGATTTATCTTTACACCAAGTAGTATATATTGTCAAACAATATATATCATTGATGGGGTTGTAAAATTATGGAAAAAGAAGTCATGGCAAAGGACGAATACATCGGGTTTCGGACCTCTTCCGAAGTCAAGAAGTTGCTTCAAAAGATAGCCGACGAGGGCTACCGTACCCTCTCACAGCAAAGCGAGATGATTATCATCGAATGGCTGAAGGAAAAAGGGCATCTCAAAAAGACCACCTCCAAATTGAAACCTTGAAAGGAGGACCCTCCATGGCAGGCAAGCTCCCCGAAAATCTCTCGTTTAGGACCAATTCCACAGGCCGAGTTTTCGCCTGGGACAAGGCCTCCATGACGGCGTTCCGCGTCGAGTCCTTCACGAAGCTGGTCCCGATCGAGGATTCGCATACATCCCTCAAGGTTTGGCTCAATATGCCTGTCGTTTCCAGGGAAGAAGCGGAGTCCTTACTCTCCGCCTCGGAGTAGCCCTGATCACTCCCCAAGTAATTTTTTGCGTGCCACCCCGGCCGTGCCTGTGAGTCCCTGGGCTCCCGTGAGAAGGGTCTGCGTTTTCTTCCTCCTCGCGGCCGCTAGGACCCGGAGGCGCTCGGCCTGGGCCTCACTCGATTCGCTTGCGGAGGCGCCCGGGCCGGCCGGCTCCGCCGGCGGCATTGACGTCATGGTCGGGATCTCGGGCATCTGCGGCGTGAGGAGACCACCGATGCTGCTGATCACGTTGCTTGCTGCCTGGCCGACCCACTCGAACGGTTTCGAAACTGTCCTGGCTACACTTCCCATCTTTCAAAACCTCCTGTCGTTGAATTGTGATGATACTGAAGGCTCTCCGCCTCCGCCTGAAAACAAGATCCTCAGATCCTCGGCCTCAAGGAGTTTCGCGGACTCGAGCCGGATCGCTCCTATGGCCGGGCTCGTTTTCGGGTTGCGTTCTCCCCTGATAGGTTTCATCTCTAGAGGGAACAGGGATCGAACAGCCTCGCGCAATCTGGTCTCATACTCGCTCATCATGGCTTCACCTCGCGTGCCTGGCGGCCCCCGTTGTTGCGATCTTTTTCCCTGAAGGTCATCTATCGGACCGACCCGAGAAAATCGCTCCTGGGCCGTTTAAACGCGTCGCTTTTCCTGGAAATCTGCCGAAATCCGCATTTTCAAAGGATCGGGGCCTATTTGAAGATCTCACGATCCGACGGCTGGCGATCCCAGGACGAAGAATCGAACGGATCGTAGTCCACTGCGGCTCTCATTCGCGTCTCCGGCCTCCAGGCCTGCCAGGTGTCCAGGGCCGTCAGGACATAGCCGAGCGCCGCGATAGCCGGGAAGTCATCCGGCTTGCCGCTGCGGATCTGCTCCTGGCCGAATTCCAGGAGATACGCCGGCAGCTTGCTCGCGGGTCCGAAGTGCAGGGTCTTTTTCCCCGCCCTGACGTGCTTGAAGATCACCTGGCATAGATGCTCGAATTGCCCCTTCTCGCCCAACAGCGGGGGCCTCGAGAGATAAAAACCCCGCTGGCGCCTCTCCTGCAACTCCCGGTTGAACGCGTAGAGGAACTCCTGGGCCGTCCGGTCGTTCGGATCCCCATAGACGTCAACGATGGAGAAGATCTGCGTGAGCTCGTAGACCCGCTCGATGAATGTCTGGAGCCCTGCTTCCTCGATTTCCGCGAGGAGATAGTAATTCCGGCCCAGGCCGGCAGCGTCCCGGATCTCCGTCTCGCCCAGGACACAGGCGAAGCCCGGCTTCTTGCCGGGAAACTGCACGCCTGCCGCAAGCCTGGCGTATTCCGCTCCTGTCTCGGGATTCACCCAGTAAACATCTCCACAGAAAGCAATCTTCTTTTCGAACGTGTTCATAAAACCCCCGTCATCGTAAATCGCACTCCGCGAAGAAGCCGCCGGCCAGGAACGTCAGGCACAGGGCGTCCGCCCGGTCGGGCGATCGCCTTAGGAGCTCGCGCATCGTGTCCTTCGACATCACGCGGATCTTTCCATTCTTGATCTCATAGGTCGGAACCAGGAGCTCCTCGGCCAGGGACTCATCGGGCGGGAGCATCGCGCCCGGATCCGCACGGAGCCATTCACGGCAGGCCCACCATAGCTGATCCCGCAAGATCTGAAATTCGCCCATATCTGTTTTCTGCGTCGGCGAGCTCGCGACCTTGACGGGAACGGCCGAACATCCCTGGCGCGCCATGTACGGCGCCACTCCCGCCCCTATGCCCGTCGCATCGACGTTGCAACGCAGGGCGCTGCGCTCCCGATAAAGACCGATGGCCCGGTCGGCCGTCTGGATCGTGTCGATACCGCCCCAGGTCGTGAGCCGCTCCACGAAACCGCCGGACCGGAAGCAGGCGGCGTTCGAATCGGAGCCGTACTCCCCGACGTCCAGGCCCATGACCGCCATGGAATACTGAGGCGGCTGCTCCCCGTGCTCCGCGACGTAGGCGTCCCACCTCTGCCGGGCCTGGATGACCCAAGCACGGGAGATCAACTGCGCGCTTCCCTTCGAAGGGTACTGGCCCAGGACCATGTACGAGAAGGCCGGCTCCATGACCTTGTACCATCCAGGCCGGAGGGGATCATACGATTGCCCGTCCTGTGTCGAGGCGACGGCGCCCTCGAGGAACCCAGGGAGCTCGAAGCACTCGCCGTCGACGGGCTCGCCCTCTGCCAGGGGCCGGCACCATTGGTTGATCCTGCGCACCGTCGTTTCGCGTGTCACGGCGCCAGGGATCACGTCCCGGCCCTCCACGACGTTCGGATGATTGAAGGCCGAAAGCGAAACGACCTTCGCCTTTCGGTCCCGGCTCATCCGGTAGGCCTCGCCGGCCTCGGCCCTGGGGTTGAGCATGATCAAGAGCCGCGCATGACCGCCTGACATACAGGACTCGATCCCGCGAAAGACTTCATCCGGCACGGCGTCGCCTTCGTCGACGACGAAAAGCAGGTTGGGGCTGTGCTTGCCGGAGAACTTCGCTTCTCGCTGTGCCTCGGAGCCCGACGTAGGGATCGTCACGCCTGTCAGAAACGATTGAGCCGAGCGGGAGACATGGAGATTTTTCACCTCGTCACGCTTGAACAGATCCGGGTGCCTCTCGATGATGCTCCCAATCTCGCCCCATAAGAGGTTCCGGAGGTTCGACTCCGGAGGGGCCGCGGCCGTGTAGACCTGACAATTGCCGAAGCACTTGTAAAACCAGATCGCCACCCGGGCCGCCCCGTGGGTCTTACCAACGGCATTTGCCGACCGCGCAAGCGTGATAATATTGTCCCTGACGCTCTCCATCATGGCCTTCACGTCATCCGTGAACCGCTCGCCCAGGATCTCCTCGCCGAAGCCCACGGGGTCCGCCTGGTAGCGCTTGAAATCCAGGGACTCTCCGACCCGACGCTCAATCGACCCCACCAGGGAATCGAAGATCTCGACGGCGTTTAATCCTCTCGCGTATCCTTGCCTGGCACTCGGCCGACTCATGCCCGATTTCCTCGTCTATGATCCGCAAAACCTCTGCGACCTCGTTCGCCTGAAACAAACGATAGCCAATGTCTCCAATGGCCGTAATGAGCTTCCGCATCTCGCCCGAAAAGGCGATCTTCTGCGCCTGCCAGGCGCGGTATTCCGGATCCGTCGCCCTCGGCACTTCCTCCTCGAGCCAGGAGAGCTCGTCCTTCATCTTCCCGACCAGGAAAAGGAGGTGATCCGTGGCCGTCTCTTTCTTCTCCACGTATGCACCGGCCGCCGGCAAAGCCGCCTTTGTGACGGCAATGTTCATCTGTTTCAGCACCTTGCAAATAGCGCCCTTCGTGCTTCCTGTTTCCCTTGCGATATCAGCAAGATTGAGCCCCTTGTCGTAGAGCTCTTTCACTTTCAATCTGCTTATGGTCGCCTTTGCCATACTTTCCCTTTGGAAACCGATTGGAAAAAAATCGGAAACGTTTCCAATGCTAGGAAACCCTACGCGGCTCCGAGCCTCTGCCGTACCTCTTTCCTCTCCAGGTAGCTCTGATGGGCGCCGATGGGATCGACGAACGAAACAAGCAGATCCGGGATGCCCTGGCACGCCAGGAAACGACCGAGGCCTGTCTCTTTCTCTCGGGGGAGCAGGTCGCACAGGCCATGCTGCTGGAAGAGCTCGAGCCCCTGGGACTCGAAGGAGGCCATGAGCGCGAGCGATTCGTCGAGTAAGCCCTTAACCCGATCCTCGAGGATGCTCCGATACTCTAGCAGGGAAGCCCACAGGACGCCTTCCAGGGCCTTCAGGGCGGCTTTCTCTTTTTCAGCGAGCTCCGCGTCGTCCCGGCGAAGTTTCGAGGCCTGGCGGCCAAATGCGTCGATCTCGGCCCTTCTCAATTCGACCTGGCGAAGGTGAGCACCAGGGTTGCCGTTGGCCAGGATCGTCTCCGAGACCTTCGCCTCGGCCTGGACAAGGGCCGCCTGGGATCCGGCCGCTCTGTCCTCGAGCTCCTTCAACTGTTTCTCGACTCCGGCCCGCTCCCGGCGGATCTTGTCCAGGGCCTTGACGTGATCCGATAGTTTCGGCGTGACATAGACGGCCATCTCGTCGGCAATTTGCTTTTTCGCTTTTTCCATCTGGTTACCTCCTGCTGGTTACTTTGTGAGAATTCGAGAAATCGAAGACGCCGGCGGGTGCGTTGACTTTTACTGCTTTGTTAGGAGCTCCCCGCTCGCCGACGACGATCTCGGTGAGCCTCTGGACCTCCCGGACGGCCCGCTCGTGAAGAGGATGCGTGTTCTTCTGATAAGCGTCGTGAAGTGGATGCGCCTTGTCGTGGAGAATAGCGTCCTTCATGGCCGCGGCGTCATAGCCTGTGTCGGTCCGTTCGAGTGGCCAGGGGTTCGCAGAGCTCGCCCCGACTGATGCAGGTTCTTTGTCTTTGCCGAAATTCTTCATGGTTCACCTCACAATCGTTTTATTGCTCTGGATGAAATGTTCCAGATCCATCCGATCAATGAATTGCTTTCGACCGCCAGGGAAGCGTACGACCGGAATATCGCCGCGCCAGACCGCTTCGCGCATTCCCCAGACTGTCAAACCGAGGAACTCGGCAGCCGCCTTCAGGGTCAGCAATCGAGGCCCCTGGGGATTGCTAATCCCTTGCGCTACTTTTTTCTCAATGATCCCGGATCGTCTCATCTATCTGTGCCCGAAATGTGCCCGCTATCTATTGCCTCCGAAAGGACGGCGCCAGAACTGTCACCAAATTTGTCACCAGTAAAAAAGGAGGGTTAACGCTACGATATAATAAGCGAATTTCCTCCCGTATATAGAGAGGGTAGGAATATATACCCCCCACCCCCCTCTCTCTAATGAAATAGAATCGAGAATTCTGTTCAGATATTCCATGCTTATGATGTCTTTCATGGGTCTGTTTTTACTGGTGACAGAAATGGTGACAGTTAAAAAAGTTGCCATTGCTTTTCGACCTTCATCCACCTGATTTCCCGTGCAGCCTGGAGGTTCCGAATTGCCGTTTGATAGATCCACAACCCTGTCCGGTCGGCGTGAACGTGCCGCTTTAGGTCTCTGTCCGTGAGGGGTCCCTTTGCCCGGAGAGTCCTTCTGATTTTCTCCTCCGTCTTCGCGGCCTGGCCGTCGGCGTCGATCGGATCGTGGAGACGCCGGACCTCAAGCTGCCAATCCATGAGTTGGACAACCTTGTCGACGATGTCTCGGTCGATCCGGCCGCGCCGTTCGTTGACGGCTAGGAGGATCATGAAACGCAGGGAGTAGGTATCGAGACGCTTCGCGTGTATTGTGCGCTCAAGGCTCATGTACCAGTTGTGGTAGAGGGCCTCGGCCTCTGGCGTGATGTCGAACTCGGTTTCTTCCGCAACGGCCCTCAGGATAGCGCCGAGGCGGTCCCGGAGCTTTGCTTTGTCCTCGAAGCTGATCTTCTTTGGGAATGAGAACTTCTTTTCCCCGCTGCCGGGAACGAGAAAGAGCCGATTGTTGAAGCCAATATCAGTAAAACTCGAATCCCAGGTGCGTTCGTAGGTCTGCACCGTTGAGGCGGCCAGCATGGAGAGATAGGCCCGCTCCAGGTTCACTTCGGATTTGCTCGTAATGTTTTGATAACGGTTGCTTTCGAAAAGGGTGTTGACGCACGGCAACAGCACGGAGCCGTCGATCCGGCACTTACTGATGAACTGCTTGAATTCGTCGAAGCACAGGAGAAGGTTTTGCGATTGCTCCATGAGCTTCTGCAAGCCCTCGGCGCTGCCGATACCCCAACAGGCCTGGAAATCAGTTAAGGTGTCCCGGAAGAACCCCGTCGTCTTGTTCAAGGCCGTCGATTTCCGGTCGTCGGCGCTCTCCCCCAGGAGGACGACGAAAAGACGCGGCTGTGGGGCAATCTCGCTGTTCAGGGTAACTTTATGGGCGATGATCGAGCCCAGGCAAGTGAGGTATGAGATGTACAGGAAGTGCATGGGCACCTCGAGGGCCGCGGAGTAAACCTCTGCGAACTCGCCGGCCGCTCCCGTCATGATCTCAGGAAAAGCCAGGGGGTCTGGATCCCCGGGCTTCGTGAATGGGATCACCTTTTTCGAATCCGCCAGGAGAGTTTCACGCAGGTTGAAATCATCCATTCGCCATGGCCTTTTTTCGCAGGTGGTATTTCGCCTCGTCGTCCCCGTACTGCAGCACGTCGAGTTGGTACTCGATCACGGATATCTCGTCATAGGCCCAGGCCCGAAGTTCAAGATCCTCCGTGGTCCGGATCCCCGCGACAATGCCGCGAAGGGCTCGCAGATCCCGCGCAAGGGCGATCGCGTGATCCCGACACCATAAGCGAAAAGCCTTGACGAGTTCGCGCTTCTTCGATTCGTCGGGATCCAGCCGGGTCGTCCTTCCATTCCTGATGCCCAGGATCCCCAGGGCCTCCGCGAACGACACCTTCCGGCGCGCCTGGACGAAGGAGATCACGTCGCCTCCGGCGCCGCATCCGAAACAATGAAACGTCTGTCGCTCCGGGTCGACCTTGAAGGATGGTGAGGAGTCCTGGTGCAAGGGGCACCGACCCCACAGGACGCGGCCTTTGGGTTTAAGCTCGACACCTTCGCGCTGAAGGAACTGTATGAGGTCGGGTTTCGTCATGGTCTGCATTTTTCCAAAAGCCTCCAGAACCAGTGCCTGACCCCGCCGTCGAGGATTCGATTGAGATTCTTCTCAACCGTCTCTTGCTCCTTATCGTCTGCAGCGTTGATCATGACTTTTTTCAAGTAACCAGTCTTTGTGAATTGGAGCAAAACGGAAGGTCCGTCAGTTTTCCTCATGGTGAGCTCCTATCTGAAAAGTGGGATTTTTGCGGAGCCAGGCTTCAACATCGTCGAAGAAATAAAAGACGCGGCGGCCGACCTTGAAATACCGCGGGCCGTTTCCCTGGGAACGCAGGTTTGCCAGGACGCCCTCGGGGATTCCGTAGACGTAGGAGATTTCAACTGGCCTTGCGGATTTGCGCTCCATAAAATTCAGCCTCCCGTGATTCATTCGCGCTGAATCTATACCGGGAGGCTGTCATTTTGGAGGGCATATTGACAAAAAATTAGGTGGGCTTTTTGATGACGCGGCGAATTGTATCTACCTTTCCCCCTGTCTTTCTTGCAATCAACCTTGCGAGCTCAATTTTCGTGAGTGGTCTCAATTTTTGGGACCGCTCCTTTGCAATACGATCTGCCTCTTCCTGCCATTCCTTGTGTCTATCGTCAGCAGATCCTTCCTTCGCTTCTCCTCCCTTTCGAGCGGCGTCTTTAAGTTTGCGGCCTGTTACTGCGTTCTCGCGAGTCCTTTTTAATAGGTCAATCGCGTCTTGATATTTATCGAGCCATAAGTAGATCTCATCCTGTAGACCAAAATAAATTTCTTTTGCTTCCTGCCCGGATGTAATGAGCCTTGCTTCTTCGCAATTAAATTGTTTCTGTATTTTTCTGTTGTCTAAAACGATTGCGGGCGATTTTGAAGGAGCTTGTTGCGGGCGAAGCGGCTTTTTCTTCTTGCTCTGTTTGACGTTGCTTTTCTTCATCATCCCGCCTCCTGATGGCGGCCTGTTTATTGATCCGGGGCAGGGCGGCCAGGAAACCGCCTTTTCGGGAGCGACCCTAGCCCCGGTATTTCTTTACTCTATTACATGAAACCGCGCTGACTCTTGATCCCCTTGCTCGTCAACCATGTCTGAACTTCCAAAAAGCTCGAGAAACGTTCTTTCAGCAGGAGAAGAAGAATGGTGTCCTTGTACTCCCCAGGAACTGTGAACCAATACTCATAATCCGAGTCACCGTGATATTTCTCGACGAATGGGCCTGAATCCAAACCGTAAACGACGAGGTCGCCGCTTTTCTCAATGGCTACAGTCTGCACCCTGCGCTCTTCTCCCGACGTTTCTTCGAGTATTCGAATGGAGGTGATCTTTTCGCTCATCAGGTCCCCCTTTCAACGCAGGGGATTTGCGAAAATCGCGAGTCCCTCGCGTTCATTTGTAATCAGTTGTATTCTAATCGTTATTCTCGCAAAAATGGCGCGGTGCATTTTATTTCTGAAATTGTGCCCGTTCGAACGTGCCTAATTTTGTGCCCGCCGTGCCCACTTTTTCCGAATATCACCTAACATTTGCCAAATAAATTGATAAAACAAAAGGCCCGTGAAATCAAGAAAACATTGATAACACAGGCCTTTCCAAAATGATCGTTTGAGCACTTAAAATCCCTCGGTACCTCGTACTGTGCGGGTTCGATTCCCGCCCCAGGCACCACTTGATATCCTTCCCACTTCCATTCGCGAGAGGGTTACCACGGCCAGACGGTCCGCGCAAGGCATCATTTCAGGATCTGTGCAGATTCCTCCCGGCATATCCGCTGCACAGATTGGATGTGAGCATTTGGCCTCGCTCCAATGAGTCGTGATGCTCAGCCCGTGTGAAGACGCAGGGTGACCGTGGGAACCCGCGCCGTGACGAAGGTTTACGGATGTGGGAAGGGACCTCAATTTGTTTCTTATCGTTTTTACTTTAAAAGGGGACCGATGCTTGACCCCCGCCTGGAAGGGTAAATGGCGATCGTTTTCTTCCAGACCGACACTTCCGTGTAAGTGGAGGCCAGCAAAAGATCAGCCATGGATAGCAGGATCGTGCCTATGGGATGGCACGTGGCAGGCGTCCTGGTTCCAGGAAATCGGCAGGCCACAAAATTCAGGTTGCCAATGGGCTCTCAAAAATGTGGCAAAGGATGAGAAAAACCCAGGGGCTTTGGCTCCGGGGATCAAGAAAACTGCGCAAGGAATTCATCGGGCGTTCTATCGTCCGAGGTCCCTTGCCGTTCTGTCGTAGCTCGTGATGGGTGTCTTATTGTTGGCGGGTTTTGCGCCCGGAGCGGTGTTGAGTTTATTGACGAAGGTTGCGTTCTTCTTCGCATCCTGGGGTGACGGGCCCGGACTTTTCACGGACGGGCGGGGAGGCTGCGCGGGTGCCGGAGGTTTTGCAGGCGGGGCGACCGGTCTCACCGCCTGCGGGGTTGCCGTCGGGGGTTTGGGGGGCAGCTTCGAACCGATCTGGTCCATTGGCTGCGGCTGGGCGGGCTTCGCCGGCTGGTTCGGGTTTTTCTGGGCGTCCATCCAGGTCTTGACGTTCGGGTTGACGGGGGACGGAGACAGGGGCTGCTGCATCTTCTCATAGTCCCTGGAAGCGGGACCCGCCGCGTCGGCGACAAGCGCCGCAGAGGCTAGGGCCATGGCGAAAGCCAGGGCGACGAAGACTGCGATCGGGCTCTTCTTTCTCATGACGGATCTCCTATGTCGGGGCGGTTGCCCGTTACTAAACATCATCGTCGGGACGCGGCCGGACTTGAGCGGCCGCTGCCGTGATGACCTCCTACTTCACTTGCACGGTCCCACCCACTTGCCGTTCATGTGCTGGGTCATCTCCATGGCGCCCTTGCTGCCGTCGGGCATGCGGACCTTGACGACGCCCTCGAGGATGTCGCCCTTGTAGGTCATCGTCCCGGTGTTGGTGACCGTGCCTTCCTCCGCTTTGCACTCGATGACCCAGGAGACCGTGTCCCCCTTGACCTCGCGCTTGACCTCCCTGCAGTTGGTCTGACCCGGCTGTTCCTGTGTTTTGGGAACCATGTCCTTATGGGTGAGGCACTGCCTGTAGGTCTGCGGCGGCATCTGTACGGGCATGCCCGGCATGTCCATCTTGATCGAAATCTCCCAGAGGCCTTCTTTCATGCTGGGGCCGCTCTGCCCGCCTCCGCAGGCGGCGAGCGCTGCGATTAGCAGGGAAACGACAATGAGCGCAATCCTGGTTCTGTGCAGCATGATGTATCCTCCTTGAGGGGAATCGAAATTCCGTCAGCGAATGCCGGGACGGATAGCTAAGCAAGGATCCGGCCAACCGGGAAAGAGTGGCTGAAATGGATGCCTGTAGCGCGAAATTTGCATAAGACGACGGCGGATTTTCCGGGCGGGATAGGGTTAAGTTTCCCTCGATCCCGTCCGATGCTGAACAAGAAACCTTATCGGGAGGTCTTTCCAATGCGGTGGTTGATGGGAGTAGGGTTTGTTGTCCTTTTCTGTGCCCTTGTCGTCGTCGTGCCCGGTCCGGCAGGCGCCGCCACGTGCGTGCAAACCCAGAAGCAATGCGTCCAGAAGCAGCGCAAATGCGTCCAGACGAAGAAGGTCTGCGCACAGACGACGCGCCGCTGCGCCGAGCAGAAGCAGCAGTGCCTCGCCCGCAGCACGAAAACGGGGCAGTGCGTGTCGACGCAGACGGTCTGCGCGAGGTGGGAGGACACTTGCTCCCGCTACCAGGAGACCTGCGCGCAGTACGAGGACGTCTGCACGCAGTGGAAGGACGTGTGCGTCAAGTACAGCAATCCCCAGGCATGCTACAACGGCTGCCTGCAGACCCAGCAGTCCTGCGGGAACCGGTGCGGCCAGCTGCGCGATCTGGTCGAGCAGAACCGCTGCGTCAACCGCTGCAACGACGCATGGCAGCGCTGCCAGGACCAGTGCAACCGACAGTGACGAGGACGGGGCGAGACGTTCCTGAAAAAGGGGCAAACTTTCACGGTCCTTGCATGTCCGATACGGGACGCATCCCATGCCCCGGCGCTCCGGGGAGCGGGCCCTCGCGGCGGCCTCTGCGCGAAGGCATCCGGGAGGATGCGGGGATTGAGGCCGGCAGCCATGCGCCGTCAAACAGGCGGGGGAGCGTCAAGCAACCGCCGGGTGCGGCCGGTTTTCTGGCGATTTCGGGGGCTCGTCCCGCGTGTTCTGCCGTCGGGATTCACATTGACAGGGACAAAGCGTTTTTTTATACTCCCCGCAGCTTTTCGAGAGTCGCCGGCTGCGGTGGGGAAGGGTTGAAATGCCGCAGGCCCGGCGGTTGCCGAGTCTGCGTTTCTGCAGAATAAAAAAAAGAGGAAGACACAGCATCACAGGGAGGTTCGAGCATGATGAGAAAGCATTGGGCGTTTCTCGCGGTCCTGACGTTCGTCTGCACCATGGTCCTCATCCCCATGGCGGCGGACGCCCAGAAATCCCCCAAGGGGGCCAAGGCGATTTTCGACAGCGGCGACGGCGCAGCCGTACGGATGTCCTCCGGCGGGCCGGCACCGGCCACGGCGTCCGCGCCGAAGACGGAAAAGTACGTGGGCGTTTCCTACAAGATCGCGCTCATGAAGCCAAACGGCGATTTCTCGATCGTCCCGCGGACGCGGACCTTCAAATCCGGCGAGCGCATCAAGCTGCTCGTCCGCACGAACCGGCCGGGCTACCTCACCATCATGAACATCGGGCCCACGGGCAACACGCACGTCCTCTTCAACGAGTACGTGGAAGGCAAGCAGCTCTACGAGATCCCCAAGGCGACCTCCCTGCGGTTTGCAGGCGCGCCGGGCACCGAGAAGGTCATGATCATGCTGTCCAACAACCAGAACCCGATCGTGGGCGGGCAGTCGACTACCGTCGCCAGCGCTCCCCCCGCGGCGCCCCCGGTGATGCCTCCCCCCGCATCCGACCCGGGCGGCTCGGCACCCCCGAGCATGCCTCCGCCGCCTCCCGGCCCCGTGGCGGACGCCGGCAGCAGCTTGCCCCCGCCCCCGCCGATGGCGATTGCAAGCAGCATGCAGGGCTCCAAGGACATCGTGATGGAAGACCACAACAAGACGGGCTATGCCGTGATCTCCCCCAAGGCGGGTTGGAAGCCCACGGCCAAGGGGACCAAGGACATCATGCTGGAAAGCGACGTCCGTGACGGCAGCAACTACGGTGTCGTGCCGGCCTCGGCGATCGACGAGGGGGGCATCCTCACCCTGGACCTCAAGCTGACGCACAAATAGGGGAGGGCTCTTCATGAACGTCTTTCGCATCAAAACGCTCAGCCTCCTGATGGTCTGCGTCTTCCTGCTGTCCTCCTGCGCGTCGGTCCTTCCCGACCCGTCGCAGATCCGGACGGAGGAAGAGCGGATCGACGCCCGCAACAAGTGCGTCGCCATGTACACGGCGGGAGGCGCCGCAGCGGGCGCCCTGGCCGGGGCCCTGATCGGCGGCGACTGGAAGGCCGCGGGCATCGGCGCCCTGGTGGGCGGCGGGTTCGGGTTCCTCGTGGCCTGGGGCCACTGCCTGAACCTCTACTCGACGCTCCAGAGCACGCCTGTGGCGGGCTACCAGCAGACGGCCCAGCAGGTGGGCTACAACCCCTCGCAGGGCAACGTGACCAAGATCCAGGGCTTCAACCTGACCCCGGAGGCGATCACCCCCGGCAGCACGGTCAACCTGGGCGGTTCCTACTACGTCATGGCGCCCCAGGGCTCCAAGGAGATGAAGGTGACCGAGACGCGCTACGTGAAGTTCTTCGACCCCTCGAAGAACGAGTGGACGAACCTCGGCGCCGTGGATCAGGAAATCACGGCGGCGCCCGGCCTCCGGAAGGCCGACGGCAAGTTCGACATCCCGAAGGACGTCCCCGAGGGGAAGTACCGGATCGGCTTCAAGGTGGCCTCGGCGGGCAAGGAAGACGTCGTCGAGCGCGACCTCACCGTGAAAAAGGGGACAGCGTCGCTGCATGTCCACATCGCCTGGTGTGAGAACCGCTGACGCGAGACCTCACAGGGAGACCATCATGACAAAACGGGTCGCCATCACCCTGATCGTTCTGGCGGCGGCCATGGCGGCGCTCGCACAGGGCGCCGCCATGGCGCAGTCCGCCGTGACGGACGCGCACATCCAGCAGATCAACCAACTCTTTGCGCAGAACGGCGTTCCCAACGGGCGCGTCGTGCTCGACCCCTACGGGCGGCTGGAACTCAAGGGGGAATACGAAGACGAATTCCAGGTGGACCGGGCCTTCTCCCTGGCCCAGACCGTCGTCGGCGTGAAGTGGGTCTCTCCCGTCACGCCGGAGAACATCAAGGTCAAGGAGTGGGAGAAGAAGCTCGGCTCGCTGTTCAGCCGCGCCGCCGTGCTGCAGCCGGGCGTGCGGGGAGACGGCCCCGTGGGGCCCATCCGCAACCGCTACGGGCTCGTCGTCGGCGTCGGGAAGTTCAAGAGCGGCATCACCCCCCTGCAGTACGCCGTGAGGGACGCGAACCTCTTCTACCGGTTCCTCCTCGAGCAGGCGGGGTTCACGAAGAACAACACCTATTTCCTGGCAGACCAGAACGCCACGTCGTCCAACGTCGTTCGCTACCTCAACGGCATTCGCAACGCCGCGAAGGAGGACGACCTGGTCGTCGTCTACATGAGCAGCCACGGGACCCCTCCGGACAAGTTCGGGGGCGTCTACATCGTGACCTACGACACGGAGGTCAAGCCCCGTGAGCGCGTCTGGCACACCTCGGTGGCCGAGAGCGCGCTGAAGGACTTCGTGGAGAATCTCAAGGCCCGTCGCCTCGTGATGATCCTCGACACGTGCTACTCCAACGGCGCCTACCGCGCCATCCCCGGCTTCCTGCCGCCCGGCGGGAAGTCGCTCGGCGTGGGCGACGCGGACGAGGGCTACGGCGTCTCCACGGCCCAGGGAAAGCGGCTCTTCGGGGCCAAGGACATCGTCCTCGAGGACCAACCGCGGAAGTCCACGGCCACGGAAAAGAGCCTGGGGTCCCAGGAGTCGTACGGGAAGGTGCTCATCAGCGCCAGCAGCGCGGGCGAGAAGTCCTGGGAGTCGGACCAGCTGCGCAACAGCGTCTTCACCTACTACTTCGTCGACGGGATGAAGCGCCACGACGGCTCGGTGAAAGACGCCTTCGACTACTCCAAGCCCCGCACCCTGCAGCGCGTGCAGCAGGAGAAGGGAGCCGAGATCACCCAGACCCCCCAGGCCATGGCCACCAACGAGAACTGGAACATGAAAGTGAAGCGATAGACGAAACGGATCTGAAAGGAGGAGCATTCATGAAGAAAACGTTCACCGCGTCCCTGGCCCTTGTCGGGCTGGTTGCCCTTGCCCTCGCCGGGTGCGGGCAGCAGTCCTCACCGCCGCCGCCCCCGCCTCCGCCTCCCGCGGCGCAGGCGCCCGCTCCGGCAGCCCCGGCGCCGGCGGCATTCGCCCAGCCGTCCCTGGAAGTGACGCAGCATCTCAAGCAGGGTATGGCCTACGTCAGCACGGCCAAGAACGCGAACTCGCCGGCCGTCTTCAACGAGAACATCAACAACGCGATCAACGAGTTCTCCAACGCGATCAAGAAGGACCCCGGCTACGCCACGGCCTACTCGAACCGCTCCGTGGCCTACATGATGCAGAAGAAGTACAACCTCGCCCTCGACGACCTCAAGAAGGCGAAGGAACTGAAGCCGGGCGACCCGGCCGTCCGGTACAACATGGCCTCGTGCCACTCCCTGATGGGCAACGTCGACCTGGCCTTCGTCGAGCTCGACGCCGCCCTGGCCAACGGATTCAACGACTACGACTCCCTCCGGAAGGACCCCGACCTCGCCAACATGAGGAAGCACCCCGACTGGAGGAAAACCCTCGAGAAGTACAAGGTGTTCATCAACTAGGCCGAGGGAGCCGGTCCCGCGTGCGGGCCGGCACGATCGGGAAACCGGGACGTGACGCTGTCTGAAACGCGATCCTGACTGCCTGTGCCCTGTCCGGCCTCGAGCCGGGCAGGGCATTTTTTATGGAAAACCTCGACGGGAGCGCTTGCCATGATGAGACGGATTCTTCTTTTCGCATTCCTATGTGCCGCGGTTTGCTCGACCGCCGGCGCGACCGAGCGCACAACCGCGGATCCCGCGGCGGGGCGCCCGGCCATCGCGGAGGAGACGGAACGGCAGAAGCTCGCCCTGCGGCGCGCCGTCGCAACGGGTATGCGCAACGAGGCCTATGCCCTCCAGCAGAAGGGGCAGATCCGGGATGCCGTCATCCGCTACCGGCAGAGCCTCGTGTACTGGCCCGACACGGGCCTCGAATCCTACATCGCCCCGCTGGAGCAGAGGGCCGGCTTCCAGGTCTCGCAGTACGGGCCGGAAGCGCGGCAGGCTGCGGCGGGCGGCGCGACAACGGGCCCGGCTCGCGTCTACGCCACGGTGAGGAACCGCTCGGCCCGGGACATCACCCTCGCGGTCCGTGGGGAAGAAGATCCCGCGGCGGCAACGACGGTGAGGGCCGGCGAGATCCGGATCCTGCCCGTCAGCCTGGGCGCGGGCGGGGAGGCGACCTTCGAGGTCTCGCGCGACGGGCAGGTGCTGGAGACGCGGACCTGGAAGGGCAACCCCGGCTCGACGAGCGTCGTGCCAGCCCTGCTCTACGACGACGCCCTGCAGGGCAGGCTGTTCGTGATGACGGGACTGCGTTAGGGAAGAAGTTATGAAGTTATGAAGTTGTGAAGGCAAGAAGACCAGAAAGGTGGTGAGGAATGTGCCGATGATCGAAGCTCGATGGAGTCCACATGGCCGGCTTTGCGTGAGATGGCTGACGGCCTTGCGTCTGTTTCTGCTGATCCTGCTCTGCGGGGTTGCGGTCTCCTGCGCCGTCAATCCCGTGACGGGGAAGGACGAGATCATGCTCGTCTCCGAGGACGAGGAGATCAAGATCGGCAAGTCGGTCTACCGGGACGCGCTCTGGAGCGCCGAAGGGGGAGGCGGGGAGTACCAGGACCCGCAGCTCAAGCGCTACCTCGAAGGCGTCGTCATGCGGCTGCACAGGGTCTCGCACCGGCCGAACCTGCCCCTGTCCTTCACGGTGCAGAACAGCTCCGTGCCCAATGCCTGGGCGATCCCGGGGCACGTGGTCATGACCCGCGGCCTGATCGCCGGGATGGAGAACGAGGGGGAGTTCGCCTACATCATGGGGCACGAGATCGGGCACGTCTCGGCGAAGCACTCCGCCCGGCACATGACGCAGAACATGCTCCTGGGCCTCGCCCTGGGCATTGCCGCCGTCTCCATCGGGGACAAGGACTACGGCGAGGCCGTGCTGGGGCTGGGGGCCGTCGGGGGGCAACTGCTGCTGTTGAAGTACAGCCGCGACGACGAGCTGGAGGCGGACCGTCTGGGCGTGGAGTACATGAGCCGCCTGGGCTACAACCCGAACAACGCCGTGAGCGCCCACCGGAACCTCGAGAAGGTCTACAAGGAATACGCCCGCTCCCTGGGCCAGGAGCCGGCCGAGAGAAGCTTCTTCGAGGAAATGCTTTCGACGCACCCCCGGACGTCCGTCCGGATCGACGAGATCCAGCAGATGATCCAGTCCACCCCGCGGGCCGCGCTCGCGGGCGACGGGTCGAACCGGGCGGGCTACCAGTCCGTGACGGCGAACCTCCGGAAGACGCACCGGGTCTACACGGAGTACTACGACAAGGCCGTTCGGGCCTTCGAGAAAAACAGCCTAGCCGAGGCGAACAACTACGTGAGCCGGGCGATCGCCGAGGACCGTTACCAGCCCCCCTTTTACGCCCTGGCGGGGTACATCTACCTCAGGCAGAACAAGGGCTCCGACGCCGAGCGCTACTTCCGGGGCGCCCTGTCTCTGCAGTCGAACTATCAGCCCGCCCTGCGGGGGCTCGGCATGATGAGCTACGGTGCGAAGAACTACCCGGCGGCGATCGAGCATATGAAGAAGGCCGTGCAGATCTTCCCCGGCGACGTGACCGCCCAGCGCCTGCTGGGCATGAGCTATTACCGGACCTCGAACTGGCGGGCGGCCATCGAACCGCTGCGTGTCGTAGCCGATGCGAACCCGAAGAACAAGACGATTCACGGCATCCTGGGGCAGTGCTACGAAAACGTCAACGACAAGCGAGCGGCCTACGAGCAGTACAAGCTCCAGCTCCAGACGGCCCCGGACAGCGACGCGGGGCGGCTGGCCGCGTCCCGCGTGCAAGCCTGGAAGCCGCAGTTCGAGCCGGAAACGCAGAAAAAGAAATAGGGGGCCGACCATGAGGAAGGGCAGCAGGATCGGGGTGCTCGTCGCCCTGGCCGTAGCGGCGGTTGCCGCCATGACGGCGGCGACGGCGCACGGCGCCGATGTCGAGGGGCAGCGGCCCCTGATGATCGTGGGGGACGCGTTCCGGTTCACCCCCGGGGCCTGGTCCGATTACTTGATCCACGACCGTGCGAAAAAGGAATACTACCGGATGACCGTGGCCACCCTGGAGCGCATCGACAGGGACGGCAAGCCCTGCTCCTGGATGGAAATCGGGGTCACGCCGGAAAAGGACCCCCCGGTGGTCACCCGCTTCTTGGTGGAGGAGACGAAGACCGGGCCGGGCGAGATCTACGAGGTGATCGTCCAGGTGCGGGGATACGAGCCCTTCACCGTACCCGAGAGCTTCTACAAGGGCGAGGAAAAGGACGTGGGCAACTTCAAGGGCACGGCTGTCGCGACGCGGATCGACCGGCGGGTGATCCCCGTCGCGGGCCGGAACGTCAGGGCCTGGGACGTGGAGGCCGTGGACGCTGCAGGCGATGTGACGGCCGCCCTGGTCAGCGAGGAGGTGGCGCCCATCGGGGTCGTCCTGGCCGAGAGCCCGCAGGTCGACATGGTCCTATCCGACTGGGGCACGGGGGCGAAATCGAGGATCGAGGGGACGCCGGTGAATTTTTACGTGTGGTTGATGATGCAGATGGGCGGGGCCCTTGCGAAATGAGGAAGCTAGGAACTTGTGACGTTAAGAAGTTTGGCGAGGCGAAACGGATCCCCCGTATTTTCTCAACTTCCCAGCTTCAGAACTTCGCAGCTTCTGCCCTCAAAGAGGGCGACGAGTGCGCCTGCGGTCGAGGACCTCGGCCATGGCGGGCAGCATCAGCGAACCGAAGGGCAGCAGGAAGATGATCATGAAGGGCACGTAGTGGGCCAGGTGCCGGATATAGCCCTTGAGGTGCACGATTTCCTCGCGCGTCCAGGGTATGCCCGTGTTCCTCGGTTTCATCAGCAGGTCCATGAAGCCCCTCATCGTGGCGGCTTCCGCGTATATCAAGCCTCGATAGCGATCGAACATCGTTTTCAGGATCCTCCTCAGCACTGAGCCGCCTTTCCCTCCGATATGTTGCCGCACTATTTCATCGGACACTTTCCCTTTGCGCTGAAGGGATTTTTCGGAAACGAAAGCGGGGGACGGATATGCACACCTGCAGACCCTGTGCCCGATGGCATGGAAATTGATTTAAAACCTGCAGGAGACAGAGATGAAGATCCCAGAAGGTACCAGCAGATTGCTGCAGCCCGTTGCCGGCGTGGAAAGGGAGCAGGGCGGCCGGGACGGGTCTGCCGCGTTCCGGCAGATCCTTGAGTCGAGGCTGTCCGCACCGGGCGGCATCGTGCCCGGCAAGCTGCCCGACGGGGCCCCCGATGATGTGAGGATTCGGCAAATTATCGATATCATTAAGCTTCAGATGATGCTGGACGAGTACCTGCTGGGCTTCATGCGGGGCGGCGACGGGGATCGCTCCCTCTATCAGAGGTTTGCAAAACTGCAGTGGAGCGGGCCCGGCTTGGTGGCCGCAACTCACCAAACTACAGTCGAAAAGACAGAAGAGAAAAGTGCTGAGAAACCGACCGGGACGACCGCGGCAGTTTCGGCCGGAACCGCCGCGGAGCCGGAGCAGGAAATTTCTTCCGTCGTGAAACTTCGAAAGAAGACGGACCGGGCGCAGGCGTACGAACCCATCATCCGGCAGGCCTCGAAGGCATACGGGGTGGAGCCGGAACTCATCCGCGCCGTAATCAGCGCCGAGAGTAATTTCCGAAACGAGAGCACCTCCCCCAAGGGGGCCATGGGCCTCATGCAGCTCATGCCGCAGACGGCAAAGGAACTGGGCGTCCGGGACGCCTACGACCCCCGGGAGAACATCATGGGCGGGACCCGGTATCTCAAGGGGCTCATCGAGCGGTATCGGGGCGACGTGCCGACGGCGCTAGCCGCCTACAACTGGGGGATGGGGAACGTGGAGAGACGGCCGGAGCAGCTTCCCCGGGAAACGCGAGTCTACATCGACCGGATCCAGCGCTTCATGAATGAAAGTAAAGCCTGAGAGATCATGAAAAACCCCGCTTTTAAGCGGGGTTTTTGTTGCAGCGAAATTCTCTTTAATTCACCCCGAGGTACTCCTTCACGATATCCAGCAGGTGGCTCACCTTGAAGGGTTTCGACAGGGTGGGGTAATGGTGCAGGGCCACCTCATCGTCCAGTTCCTTTTTCAACCGCTTCACCCCGAAGAAGCCGCTCATGTAGATGACCTTGATGGTGGGGTTCTCGCTGCGGACGCGACGGATCAGTTCGATGCCGTTCACGTTGGGCATCAGCACGTCGGTGAGGATCATGTCGGGCTTGAAGTTCTTGTAGACCTCGTAGCCCGTGTCCCCGTCGATGGCCACGCGGACATCGAACCCCTCCATGGTGAAAATGTTCCGGAGCGTGTCCTGGTAGCCGAACTCGTCCTCGACGACGAGGACCTTCCACTTGTCGCGGGACTTCTTTTGCGCTCCGTTCTTGATGACCTCGATGAGTTCCCGGTCGGGCATGGAGTTGATGACCTGGGCGACCTCATTGATCTTCTGCTGCATCTTCTCGGCTTTTTCCTTGTTGTTCGGGTTCAGGTCGGGGTGGTAAATTTTTGACAAGAGCCTGTAATTGGAACGGACGTAGGAGACAGCCGGAGCATCCCCGAGTTCCGCGTAGATCTCCCTGGCCTTGTCGAGCATGCCGAGAACGTTCAGTTCGCCTGCCAGATCCATGGATTTCTTCATCTTTTTTCCTTAGGAGAGGTCTTCGGCCAGGCCCCGGAGGGCCCTGTCAAACCGTCGGTGATTCTGTCGATCGATTGTAACAGGCCGTCACCGATTGAGAATATGCAAGTCCCATGCACGGGTAGGCCGGATCTTGAGGCAAGAACGGGGGGCGGGTCAGCGGAGCCGGGCGGCGAACTCCCCGACGGCTTTCAGGTACTCCTGCAGGCCGACCATGAAGATGCTGTTGTGGTCGGCGCCGGGGATCTTGAGCAGACGCTTGTCAGTAGCCCCCGAGGCCCGATAGAGGTCTTCGCCGTCCGAGAAGGGGAGGATGTGATCGAATTCGGCGTGGATGATCAGCGTGGGCTTTCCGTAACGTCCGATTTTTTCGAGATGGCGGAATGCCTCCCGCTCGTCGATGCCGGCGCGCTTCATGTCGATGCCGACGAGGTTCAGAATGGTCTGGGAATGGGCGAATCCGCTTTCGATGATGAGACCGTCGATCGACTCCGCGCAGCTCTCCGCCAGCTCCAGGGCCGACGCGCTTCCCAGGGAGCGCCCCATGACGATGAGAGGCCCCGTGCAGCCGTTGAGCCGCAGCCATTTGCGGGTGTACTCGAACACGGCGTGGGCGTCGCGCAGCATGGCGCTCACCGAGGGCTGCCCCGTCGAGTGCCCGTAGCCCCTGTAGTCCACGGGAAGGAAATTGAGGCCCATCCGGACGTACAGGAAGGCGATGTCCTCGTAGTCCTCGACGATCTCCCCGTTGCCGTGGAAGAACAGGATCGAAGGCCCTTGCTTGTTGACGGTGTGGAACCGGGCCCCGACGGACACGCCGTCCTCGACGGGGATGAGGACGTCCCGCACGCCCTCCTGGGATAAGGGCTCCTTCCAGGACGAGCGGGGGTAGAAGAGGGTTTGGCTGACTTCGGGTCCGTCGAGCTTGGGGCAACCGATCCGGTTCGCGTCTTTCATGGCACGACCTCCCGTCGATCTCGTTGCCGTTTCATACCACAGGGCGCGGGGGGTGTCCACGGAAAGCCGGTCTTTGACAGGGACGCGGGGATGGGGTATGCAGGGCGCGGGAGGAAAAAAGATGCCGGAGTGGCTCGTCATCATCTTCGCGGTCCTGGGGACTACTGTCGTCGTGAAGCTCCTGCACGCCCTGGCCATTGTCGCCGTCCACCCGGTGACGCAGGGAGCGATGTACACCTCCACGGGGCGCGTGAAGATCCGGGCGGCCCTGGAGGCTGTGCCCATGAGCCCAGGGCAGCGGCTGGTGGATATCGGGTGCGGCGACGGCCGGGTCCTTCGCGCGGCGAGAAAACGCTACGGGGTCGCCTGCCTGGGCTTCGAGGTCAACCCGATCGCCTATCTCAAGGCGATGGTCCTCACGCTCGGGCGCGCGGGTATCGAGATCCGCTACCGGAATTTCTGGAGCGCCGATCTCGCGGGGACGGACGTCGTCTCGTGCTATCTCTTCCCGGACGTGATGCGCAGGCTCGGGGCGAAGCTGGCCGCCGAGCTCGCGGAAGGCGCTCGGGTCATCTCCTTCAATTTCCCCATTCCGGGCTGGAAACCCCAGGCCACGCTCCGCGCGGCCTCCAAGCTCCACAACGACCCGATCTACATCTACCGGATCCCGGACTCGCTGCCTGGACACGAGGAAGGTGAGAGGGTAAGAGGGTGAGAGGGTTGGAGAGGCTTCCGTATTTTACTTACCTTCTCACCTCCTTACCTTCTTAACTTCTCTTTATTTTCACGGTGCCCAGAGGTACATGAATCGCATCCCCTGCGGAAGCAGGCTCTCCAAGTCCTGCGGCAGGAGGTTGACGACGGTCGTGTTTCCCCCCGTCTCGGAATAGATCGAGCCCTTGTAGCTCCCCGGCCGGTGGTAGACGATAACGGAGGCGCTTTTGAGTTTGAGGGCGCTCTTCAGCCCCTCGATGGCGCCGTCGAGATAGGCCACGCGGTCGATGAGCCTGCGTTCGAGCGCCTGCGAGGCCGTGTAGATGCGACCGTCGGCGAGCTTCAGGACGACATCGCGGGAAAGGGGCTTGCGGCCCTCCACGATGACGTCCACGAACCGGCCGTGGAGCTGGTCGATGACGGCCTGGACGATCTTCTTTTCCTCCTCCGTCGCCGGGCGGAACGGGGAGAGGAGGTCTTTCTTGTCACCGGACTTGACGGCCTCGGCTTCCACGCCGATCTTCCCGAGCAGGCCCTGGACGTTGAACTTCATGGCGATCACGCCGATGCTGCCGGTGATCGTCGTGGGGTGGGCCACGATCTCGTCGGCCGCCGTGGCAACGTAGTAGCCTCCCGAAGCGGCCACGTCCATCATGCAGGCGACCACCCGCACCCCCGTCTTCCTCTTGTACTCGAGGATCTCGTGGCGGAGGATGTCGCTCGCCGTCACGGTCCCCCCGGGGGAGTTGATCCGGACGACCAGGCCCGCGATCTTCCTGTCCTTGCCCGCCTTCTTCAGGGCTTCCCGGAACTCGTCGACCATGGAGGTCTCCTGCCGCAGCCCCATGGAACGCTTCTTCTCTTCCGAGATGACCCCCGTGACGTCGAGCAGCAGGATCCTGGCGTCGCCCTCGCCGTCCACCACCTTCTCGCGCAGGGGACCGGGCTCCGACAGGAGCGAGAGGTTGACGCAAGCGCAGCCGCTCCAGAAAAAGGGCATCGCCGCAAGCAGGGCGATCCAGATCCTCCGTTTCATGGCGAATCCCTCCCTATGCTATTTCTTCTTCCGGGGACGTTCCGGTTTCGTCCTGCCCGTCTGCCTTCGTTCCCGGAGAAGTCTCGAGATGTCCTTCTGACGCCTGGTGGTCTTCTGCTTTGCCATGGAATGTCCTGTCCCGCCCGTCGCCGTCCCGCAATCCCGAAGCCCCGCCCGGAGCGCGGGGACCGTCCCGTTCCGTTTTCGGCGTTGACTCGGCTCGGGGTTGCTTCTATAATTTAAAAATAGCACGCCTCATACTGCCAGCAAAACCCATTTCTGTAAAGGAGGTGCCACTATGTCGGACAACAGGTGCGGCGACTGGGTGAAGGGTCTTCTCATCGGCGGCCTCGTCGGTGTCATCGTCGGGTTGCTCTATGCGCCGAAAAGCGGAAGGGAAACGCGGGACGAACTGTCGGACAAGGCGAAGGACATCGCCGGCAAGCTCAAGGACGAGTACGACGTCGCATTCGAGAAGAGCAAGACCGCCTACGAGAACCTGCTCAAGAAGCTCAAGGAAGTGGAGGCCAGGGCGGAAAAGAAGGCACGGGAGATCGAGGGCGGGCCGGCTGCCTGATCCGGCAGGAGGAGTGAGAGCCTATGAGCTGGGAAACGAGTCTGTTCATCCTGTGCCTGGCCGTGGTGGTCCTCGTGGGGTTCACGATCCCGCTGTTGCTGCAGCTGCGGAGAACGGTCCGCAACCTGGACACGACGATCACGACGCTCAACCAGAATCTACCCCAGATTCTGAAGAACGTGGATTTCATCACCGAGAACGTCCGGCAGAGCGTTCACGCCGTGCGGGCGACGCTGGAGGAGACGATCAACCGGTCGCTGCCGTCGATTCTCGAAAACGTCGACCGGCTCACCGCGACGGTGGGCAGGTCGGTGGACCTCGTCCGGAACCGCGTGGATGAGCTGTCCGGAGGGGTCGAGCGGGTTCGCGGCAGCCTGGCGCACCTCGACGAGGGGATCAAGGACCGGGCCCGGGGCCAGATGTCGCAGGGTCTCAAGGTGTTCGCCGGCCTCGTCAAAAGGGTGCGCACCGTGCTGGAGTCCGTCCGGACCTGACGGGACACTGGGCGGGGATGCGGGCGCGGAGCCGCAGGGAAGACATCAGGAAACGACCAACGAACGAACGGAGGACTGCATGAGCGAGAAAGACGATTTTGCAAAGGGCATACTTACCGGCGCGCTGATCGGAGGGCTGATCGGGGTGGCCGTCGGAATCCTGATCGCGCCCAGGAGCGGGGAGGAGACCCGGGCGGAACTGTCGGAGAAGGCGAAGGACTTCGCCGAGAAAGTCCAAGATGAGTACGACGTCCTGTACGACAAGGCGAGGCGCACGACGGACACGCTGATCCACCGCCTGCACGACATCGAGGAGACGGCCCGGAAGAAGGCCGACGAGATGGCCGCCAAGGTCAAATCCTGAACCCCGCAGGCCCCGGGAGAACCGGGGCCTCCGCACGAGAGGCAGGCCCATGCCCTGGGAGATCAGCGTCGGCTTCGCCGTCGCGTCGCTTCTCATATTTGCCGTGCTGGCCGCGGTGACGGTCGCGGAGATCCGCAGAGCCGGCAGAAACGCCGCGGAACTCACGGCAGCGCTCGACCGACACGTCCCCGCCATCCGGCAGAACCTCGACGAGATCGGACGCGGCGCGAACGCCCTGTCCGCCTCGTTGAGGACGCTCTCCGATCGGGCGGCGGAAACGGGCAGGGGATTCGAGAACGCGGCAGGCCGGGTCCGGGACCTCGAGCGGGACGTGCAGGAGAATCTCGTCGCGCCGATTCAGCGGATCGCGGCGGGCGTTTCAGCCCTGCTTGCCGTCGGGGCGGCCCTCCGCGGGTTTCGACACCCCTTCCGGCGCGGGAGGAGGGGGAAGGGCAGGGCGTGACCGCCTCCGCTCGCGGATCACGGAACGCAGCCACCACCCCACGTGGAAATACCCCCCCAGAATGATCAGGACCGTCACCCCCAGCAGCACGAAGAAGAACACGTCCTGGTTCTCGCGCAGGGAGCTTCCCTGCAGCGACAGGATCACCGTTCCCAGGAGACGTCCCGCCGTGGAGACGACGAGGAAATTCCGCGTCTTCATGTGCGACAGCCCGAGGATGTAGCACAGCGTGTCCTTCGGGAACCCGGGGATCAGGAAGAAGACGAAGGCGATCGCCAGCCCCTTGTGCTCCAGGAAGTAGTCGTATTTCCGGATCGTGGCGGGCCGGATGATCCTCTCGACGAATGGGAGCCCGAGCATCCGGGCCAGGGCAAAGGCGACCCAGGAGCCGATGCTGAGCCCGATCGTGGAGTAGATCACCCCCAGGACCGGACCGTAGAGATACCCCCCGATGAGCCCCGTCACGTCGCCGGGCAGGGGCGAGATGACGACCTGTGCGACCTGCAGGGAGATGAAGAGGAACACGGAGGTGGCGCCGTAGGAGGCCAGCAGCTCGGAAAGCCTCTCCCGGTCCATGAAGAACGAGTGCAGGTTGTAGTGCACGATGAGAAAAATCCCGATGGCCACGGCCAGCGGGACGAGCAGAACCCGTGCAAACGATCGTTCCACCCGGACTGTACCCCGTTACGGATCTCGCAACCGGACGGCGGTCTTCGCAACACCGGTCCTGCCGCAGGCTGAAACCTACCACATCCTGCGGTCCGTGGCAAAGCGAAAACGCCGCACCGATGCATCGATGGGGCGCCGATTACATGACCACTTCTCCAACCGTCTTACCCTCTCTCCCTCTCACCCTCTTCCTCAGGGGCGGCCTGCGCGACGAGCCAGTCCTTGATGAACTTCGTGGCCCGGCAGTCGTCCTCGTTGTACTCCACGATCCCCTGCAGCTTCTCCCCCCAGATCTCCGGGGCCGACTGGTAACGCAGGTACCATGCGATCGAGTCCAGGGCGTTGACGTCCTCATGGCGCCATCGGAACCCAAGGTGCTTCGCGATGTCCTTCAGTCCGTTGGTAGGGGTGGGGAAGGCGAAGGCGCGCGTCGCGACCCGATGCAGATCGACCATTTTCGGGAAAATGTATAGTTCCACGACTTCCGTCAGGCCGTGGCGGGAGGCGAGCTGCCGGAGGTGCCACCGCTCATAGTTGTGCCAGTGGTAGACAACGACGTCGCCGAGGCCCAGGAGGAACTCGACAAACTCGCGAAACATCCGCCCTTCCTCGCGGATGCGCCAGGCGGCGAAGGGTCGGTAGCGAGTGCCGCCCGCGTCCGCAGACAGCGCGCCGATCAGGTAGTCCACCTGCTCCAGGCCGTCCTGCTCGCCCGTGGGGTCTGTCCCCTCGAGGTCGAGGAAGACTTCCGTCGGGCAGTACCGGAACCGCAGGGCCGACCGGTCCAGCGCGATGCAGGCCCGCCGATGGATGGCCCTGGCGTGGACCACGAGCCTCTCGGCGGTGGCACGGCCCACCCCGGGGATTGCCTCGAGGGCGACGGGAGACGCCGAGGAGAGGTCCCAGACCTTTCGCATTCCCCGCGCGACGAGCTTTTCCTTCATGGCGGGACCGACCCCCGGGACGAGGGAGATGTCCCGCTCGTGCAGTGCCATGTGGTTCGACCAGCTCATCCAGGGCCACTCGCCGCCGTTGTACGTGGGGCTGGGCTGTTCCGCGCCTTCGAGGATGCGCCGCGTCCCGGCGATCGCATCCCGCAGCGCTGCCTCGTAGTCCGCGGTCCGATAGGCGCGCTCGTCGTGATCGCGGTTGATGACGAAGAAGCGCTCCGGCAGGCGGCCCTGGATCTTCGAGAGCAGGTAGGAATAGAAGGCGGCCTGGAGAATGTGGGGCTCCTCGATGTTAGCCGCCAGCTTGATCTCGTAGACCTCGTAGGCATAGTTGCCAAGGACCGATTGCACGCCCTCCCTTTTCACCAGCACGTCGGGACGGCCTTGAAGTCCCTCGGGCAGATAGAACATGGGAAGGCCGCAGACCGCAGAGGCGCCGCCGACCATCCTCTCGACAAGCAGCCGGAATCCCTCGAGCGGCTCATGGAAGGAGGCGGCGGTGCAGCCGGGCCAGCGGGCAGCGAGGACACGCTTCTCGTGTTCGATCCCGCGTTCGAGCAGGAGTTCACGGTAGGGACCGAGGGGATCGCGATGTTCGTCGGGCGCAAACTTCCCGCACCAGATAGTGTAGGGCGAACGGTGATAGAGGGAGACGGCCTGCGCCGTGAGATCCCCGGGAGCCTTGCCTGCCGTGCAGGCCTGAAACAAACGGGTCGCCGTAGACATGGGGGAAATCCTATCCGGCCGCGGGGATTTTGTCAAAGTGGCGAAACCGGCCCCGGCTGCAGGGCCGGAACGTCATAGTTCTTGAATTATGAGCAGGATTTCGCTACAAAGGGTGCAACAGGCATCCCCCGGTCCGAAAGCGGCATGCCCGCAAACCGCAGAGCGCCGGAAACGCCTCGTCCCTCGGTCCACGGAGAAAACACCATGCCGGACAAACTGCGGAAGATCGGTCTTGCCCTGGGAAGCGGCTCGGCGAAGGGGTGGTCGCACATCGGGGTCATCCGCGGCCTGCAGGAGGCGAATATCGCGATCGACATCGTCTGTGGCTCCTCCATCGGCGCGCTCGTGGGCGGGGCCTTCGCCGCGGGCAAGCTCGACGAGGCAGAGAAGCTCATCCGCGAGCTTGCCTGGTCCGACATCCTGGGGTTCATGGAAGTGCCCGTGCCGAAGTCGGGCATCATCAGCAGCGACAAGATCGCCGAGTACCTGCGGCAGCGGATCGGGGACCCGAACATCGAGGATCTTCCCATTCCCTTTGCCGCCGTGGCGACGGACCTGACCTCCGGGCAGGAGGTCTGGCTCCGCCAGGGCTCCCTCATCGAGGCCATTCGGGCCAGTATCTCCATGCCCGGCATGTTCACGCCCTGCTTCAGGGAAGGCAGGCTGCTGGTGGACGGGGGGCTCATCAACCCCATCCCCGTGTCCCTGTGCCGATCCATGGGGGCCAACACCGTTATCGCCGTCAACCCCAACACGGACGTCAAGATCCAGTACGAGCTGACCAGCGAGCCGGTCCTCGGCACGCCGACGAAGTCGGAGCCGGAGGAGGACGAGCCGGGACTCCGCGTGCGGGACCTCCTGTTCGCGGGGTTGACGCTCTACGTGACGGAACGGATCAAGCGGGGCAAATCGGCGATCACGGGCCGGAAGGACGGCGAGGAGGAGAACAAAGGCCTCCGGGACCACCTCATGGCGTATCTCACCGATTACATCAACGCGACGATGAAGCAGGGAAAATCCCTCGCCTTGGGACAGATCACCGCCGACGGGACGTTCCGGGAGCCGTCGCTGCTGGAAGTGATCCTGGCATCCATCAACCTGATGGGCGACCGGATCGGCCGCCAGCGCCTGGCGGGGGACCCCCCCGACGTCATGATCCTGCCCCACGTCTCGCACATCGGGCCGCTCGAGTTCAACCGCGCCGACGAGGTCATCGAGGCCGGCCGCCGTGCACTGAATCTGATGCTTCCCATGCTGAGGGACCAGATCGGTTTTGTCGTGACCATATGAGGTCCCGCAGCGGAACGGCTGCACCCCTCCGAAGACAGAAATCCCTTGACAATTCAAGGCTCCCTCCCTCATGATCGAACGCCGATTCACCATCATGAACGGGCGTTCGCCATGGCCATCGACAGCATCGGGAAAAAACAGAGGAAGGAGCGGGAGTTCCGCTTCCGCCGCGACCAGATCCTCGAGACGGCGGAGAAACTCTTCGCCGCTCGAGGGTTCCACGAGACGACCATGGCCGAGATCGCCGAGGCCTCGGGTTTCTCGATCGGGGGGCTCTACCGGTTCTTCAGCGGCAAGGAGCAGCTCTACTCCATCCTCGTCATGGAGAAGGTCCGCCTGATGTACGACGGGATCATGGGCGCTGTCGACCGGGAAGAGACCACCGGGGGACGGATCCGGGCCCTCGTGGCCGCGCATTTTGCCTACGTGGAACACCACATCGACTTTTACCGGCTGCTCGTGGGGCATGAAAGCGGCCTGCGGTCGGAAGGGCTAAGAACGCTCAGGGAGAAGATCCTCGACGAGCACCGGAAGCACGTGGACCGGATCGAAGGGGTCCTGCGAGAGGGGATCCTGCGGCGCGATCTCCGCGGGCTCGGCACGCGGTCCCTGGCCGACGCCCTCATCGGGATCGTCGCGTACTTCAAGTTCGCCTGGATCATGAACCCCCGCGGGGAGTCGCTGTCGGAAAAGGTGGACGACGTCCTCGAGCTGTTCTTCCGGGGCGCAGCCCCCACGGCGGCCATCGGGGCCGGATTCCACGGGCCCGAAAAAGAAAAAACCCTTCATCTGGAGGCGGAATGAAAGGCTTGTGCGCACGGGCGGTCACGGTCGGCCTGATGCTCCTTCTCGGGAGCGTGCCGCATGCGGCGGCGGAATACACGCTGGAGGACCTGTACCGTATCGGGATGCAGAAATCGGAGAAGATCCGCATATCCGGCGAGAACGTGGAGATCGCCGATTCCGGCAAGTACAAGGCCCTCTCGGCGCTGCTGCCGAAGGCGACGGCCTTCGGGACGTACACGAACTACACCGACGAAAAGAGAAACGCCACAGGCTCCCTCACCCAGCCGGACAGGCAGAGCAGCTGGGGGGCGCGGATCGACGAGAACCTCTCGCTCAGCGGAAGGGAGTTCACCTCCTACTCGCTCTCGAAGGACAGCGTGGAGAAGAGCCGCTACGATTTCCGGAGTTTCCAGGAGGAATTCCTCCTGTCCGTGTCGCTCGCCTACTTCGAGTTCATGAAGGCCCGCAAGGCGCTGGAGATCGCCGACTCGAACGTGGAGCGGCTGACCAAGTACCGCGAGGCCGCCCGGACGCGCCTGAAGGCCGGCGAAATCACGAAGACCACCGTCCTGCGGGCGGAGGGCGAGCTGTCGGGTGCGCTCTCGGAGCAGATCAAGGCCCGGAACGCCTACGAGAGCGCGAGGGTGTTCCTGGCGCGACTCGTCGGGATCGAGCGCGATTTCCAGATCCGCGAGGTGCCCGTCACGGAACGGGAAACGGCGGAGCTCGAGGCCATGAAGGACAGGGCGCTGAAGACGCGCCCGGACGTCAAGAGCGCGGAGACGCAGGTCCGCATCGCGGAAAAGCAGATCGACGTCAGCCGGGGCGCCTACTGGCCCACGGTGAACGTGGCCGGCGTGTACACCTCGACGGAGCAGAGCCCCGAGACGGCTTCCTACAACCGGGAAAGCACCTACGGGGCCGTGACGCTCAATTTCCCCTTTTTCGAAGGCGGCCTGAGACGAGCGGAAGTGCGGGAGTCTGAATCGAAATACCGGCAGGCCGAGTTCCAGTACCGCGATTTCGTGAAGTCCGTCAACGTGGAGGTGGAGAACACCTGGCTCGACCTCATCGCCCAGAAAGGGATCTTCAAGTCCGCCCAGGACCAGCTGGCCTATGCCGAGGACAACATCCGGGCCGTGGCGAAACAGTTCGAATTCGGCCTCGCGAGCAGCCTCGACGTCATCGACGCCAACAACCTGCTCATCTCGGCCCAGAAGCTCATGGCCGACGCGACCTACAACTACCAGTTTTTCATCCTTCGCCTGCAGCGGGTCACGGGGACGCCCCTGATGAGCTATGTGACCGGCGCGGCGGCCGAACCCGTGAAACCCTAGAGAAACCGGAGGAATCGAACCGCATGTCCAGTCGACTCTTTCCCCTCTTCCCGCACAACCCTCGACTCCGGGCGGCGTGGGCCGCGTGGCTGCTTCTTCCGGCCCTTCTCCTCGTCGCATGCGGGAAACAGGAGACCAGGGTGGCCGATGAAAAAACGGTCAACGTCCAGGTCCTGACGGTGGAGACAAAATCCCTGAGGCCCTTCATCGAGACCATCGGTTCGCTGAAGGCCTTCGAGCAGGTCGTCGTGTCGAGCGAGATCGAGGGGATTCTGCGCACCACGAACGTCGAGGAGGGCGCCTTCGTGTCGAAGGGGTCGCTTCTGGCCACGGTGGAGGACCGTGACTATGCCAGCGAGCTCCGGCGGGTCGAGTTCGCCCTGAAGCAGGCAGAGGCGACGCTCGTCAACGCCAGGGCGGAGTACGGCCGCAAGGAGACCCTCTACAGGGAGGAATTGGTCACGAAGCAGCAGTTCGACGACGTGGCCACCCGTCTGGCGGTCGCCGATGCGGAGGTCGAGAGATCCAAGGCGGCCCTGGCCATCGCGAAGGAGCGATACGCCAAGACGCGCATCCTGGCCCCCATGGCGGGCTTCATCAGCGAAAAGAAAATCTCCCAGGGCGAGTACGTCCGCAATGGCACGCCCCTGTACACGCTGGTCCAGATCGACCCGCTGAAACTGCTCTTCACCGTCTCGGAGAAGGACATCGGACGGCTCAAGGTCAACCAGGACGTCCAGTTCAAGGTCGACGCCTACCCCGACCGCGAGTTCAAGGGGCGGGTCACGATTCTCTACCCCACGATCGACGAGCGCACGCGAAGCCTCACGGTCGAGGCGAGAGCCGCCAACCCCGAAAAGCTGCTCAAGCCGGGACTGTTCGCAAAGGTCATGCTCTACACGACCGAGGCGAGGGACACCGTTGTCATCCCCGTGACTTCCATGCTGTACGAGGGCAAGAATGTGAAGGTGTTCGTCGTCGAGGCGGACCGCGCGAAGGAAAGGATCGTCAAGGTGGGGAACAAGTACGACGACACGATGGAGGTCGTCGAGGGATTGAAAGGGGGCGAGACCCTCGTCGTCGTGGGCCAGCAGAACCTTGCGGAAGGGGTGAAGGTGCATGTGGCTCGCTGACACCTCGATCCGGAGGCCCGTTACGGCGACGATGTTCCTCATGGCCCTGGTGGTCCTGGGCATCGTGAGCTACCCGTCGATCGGCGTCGATCTCTACCCCAAGGTCGATTTCCCCATCGTCAACATCACGACGCGCCTGATCGGGGCAAGCCCCGAGATCATGGACATCGACGTTACGGACAAGATCGAGGAATCGATCAACACGATCAACGGCGTCAAGACGATCAGCTCCCAGAGCGTCGAGGGGACGTCCGTCGTCACCGTCGAGTTCGAGCTGGAGAAAGACATCGACCTCGCGGTGCAGGACGTGCGGGAGAAAATCTCCATTATCCGCGCAAAACTCCCCACCGACATCGACGAACCCATCATCCAGAAGGTGGACCCCGACGCCACCCCGGTCCTGTGGCTGAGCCTGTCGGGCAGCCGCTCGATCGGCGAGCTGTCCACCTACGCCGACGAGGTCCTCCAGGAAAAGCTGCAGAAGGTCTCGGGGGTGGGGGCCGTCAACGTCACGGGCCTGAGGCTGCGACAGGTGCGCGTATGGCTGAACCTGGACAAGCTCAAGGCCTACCAGATCACGTCCAGCGACGTCGCTCAGGCCCTGGCGCGGGAGAACGTGGAGATCCCGGGGGGGCGGATCGAGAGCCTTTCCAAGGAGTACTCCATCAAGGTCAAGGGGGAATTCCCCCGCGTTTCCGATTTCAACGATCTCATCGTGGCTTACTCCAAGGGGTCCCCCGTGCGCATCCGGGACATCGGGCGCGCCGAGGACGGCCTCGAGGAGAGGCGGTCCATCGCCCGTCTCAACGGGGAAACCGCCGTCGGGCTCGGCATCCAGAAGCAATCGGGGACCAATACCGTCGAAGTGGTCGACCTCGTCAAGAAGGAACTGGCGAAGGTCCAGAAGACCCTGCCGCCGGGGATGAACCTCAGTATCTCCTTCGACCAGTCCCGTTTCATCAAGACCTCCATCAACGAGGTGCAGCACCACCTGCTCATCGGCGGCCTGCTGGCCGTCCTGGCCGTGTTCCTCTTCCTGAAGAACGTCCGGACGACGCTCATCAGCGCCTTGGCTCTCCCGATTTCCGTCATCGCCACGTTCACCCTGATCTACGCATTCGGGTTCACCTTCAACAACATGACCATGCTGGGTCTTACCCTGTCCATCGGGCTGCTCATCGACGACGCCATCATCGTCATCGAGAACATCTACCGCAATATCGAACAGGGAATGCAGCCCCGGGAGGCGGCATCCTTCGCCACGGCCGAGATCGGCCTCGCGGTCATGGCGACCACCATGGCCATCGTGGCCATCTTCCTGCCCGTGGCCTTCATGAAGGGCATCATCGGTCGCTTCTTCTGGCAGTTCGCCCTCACCGTGGTCTTTGCCGTCCTCGTGTCCCTCCTCATCTCCTTTACCCTGACGCCCATGATGTCCTCCCGGTATCTCAAGCCCCACGGGCAGGTCGCGGCCGGTCCCCGATCGAAGCCCCTGCGCCGGGTCGTCGAGCGGATTCAGCACATGGGGGACTGGCTGGAGAAGCAATACGACGAGATGGAGAAGGTCTATCGCCGTTTCCTCGCGTGGTGCCTGGACCGGCGGCTCACCGTGCTCGTTGTCGCCACGGTCATTTTCGTGTTGAGCCTGATGATGACCCGGTTCATCGGCAAGGAATTCGTACCGCCCGAGGACCAGAGCCAGTTCATCGTCCGCCTCGAGGCGCCCATCGATTATTCCGTCGATTCCACGGATCAGCTCTTTCGGAAGGCCGAGGCCGTCGTCAAGGAGATTCCCGAAATCACGCGGCTGTACTATTCCCAGGGAGGCGGCCGGTTCCGGGAGGTCAACAAGGCCGTCTTCATGATCACCCTGACGTCGAAGAAGGAACGGAAACGAAGCCAGCAGGATATTCAGGCGGTGATCCGCAAGGAGCTGTCCCGGATCCCGGGCCTGAAGGCCAGCGCCGAAAACATTTCCCTGATCGGGGGCGGGCAGCGGAACGTGCCCATCCAGTACTCCATCCGGGGAACGGACCTCGACGCACTCCAGAAGTATGCGAGACAGATCACGCGGGATTTCGCGAAGCTGCCCGGCATCGTCGACGTGGACACCTCCCTGGAGACGGGTAAGCCGGAGGTCAAGGTCTACATCGACCGGGACAAGGCGGCGGATTTGGGGGTCAACATCGCGACGATCGCCGAGGCGGTCAATTTCCTGATCGGCGGGGAAGTGGACGTGACCAAGTACAAGGACGAGGCGCGGGGCAGGCGCTATGACGTCCGGGCGCGCCTGGAACCGCAGGACCGTACCAATCCGGCCGACATCGGGCGGATCTACGTGAGATCCAGGGACGGGCGCCTCGTGGAGCTCTCCAACGTCGTACAGATCCAGGAGGGGGGAGGGCCCAGCGTGATCAACCGGGTGGACCGGCAGCGGGCCGTGACCGTCTTTGCCAACCTCGAGAAAAAGCCCATGGGACAGGCCATGGCGGAACTCGATGGCATCACGGCCAGCGTGCTGCCGTCGGATTTCACGGCCAGCTACAAGGGCCAGGCCAACGTGATGCAGGAGTCCTTCCAGTACCTGCTGTTTGCGATCCTGCTGGGCGTCGTCATGGCCTACATGGTCCTGGCCGCGCAGTTCGAGAGCTTCATCCACCCCTTCACGGTCCTGCTCTCCCTTCCCCTGTCTTTCATCGGCGCCTTCGGGGCCCTCCTGCTGACGGGGAAGACGCTCAACGTGTTCAGCTACATCGGGCTCATCCTGCTCATGGGTCTCGTGAAGAAGAACGCCATCCTGCTCGTGGACTACACCAACACCCTTCGGGCCCGAGGCGTCGCGCGCCGCGAAGCCATCCTGGAGGCGGGCCCCGTCAGGCTGAGGCCCATCCTCATGACGACCGTCGCCATGATCTTCGGCATGCTCCCCGTCGCCTTCGGCGTCGGGGAAGGGGCCGAGACCCGCTCCCCCATGGGCGTGTCCGTCATCGGCGGCCTGCTCACGTCGCTGTTCCTGACCCTTGCCGTCGTCCCGGCGGCCTACGATCTCTTCGACGACGGGCAGGAGTGGCTGAAACGGGGCGAATACCGGAAACTGGCAACGCGGGACTACTGGCGCGTACGGGTGAGCCAGATCCCCGGCCTGTTGGGGAAGATCCGTCGGGCTCCGGCGGCGCTGTGGAAAAAAGCGAAGACCGTTCCCGTCTCTGCCCGGTCGCTCGGCGCGGGGATCGCCGCGCGGCTCGCGAGGGGGCGCGACGGGAAACCGCCCGAATCGCAGCAGGGCCCGCACTGAGTTGCAGAGGGGACGGATGGAAAGAGGCCGGACGATCGGCCTGACGTGCAGTCAAGCAGGACAGGGAGGGGGCCATGAAGATGTTTCTGATCGTCTACTGCGACGCGGCCGACGAGGACGTCATCGACGCCTTCAAGAAGGGGGGCGTGCGGGCCTACACGAAGATGCGGGAGGTTCGAGGGGAGGGGACGGACACGGTGCCGAAGCTGGGCACGCAGTGCTGGCCAGGCAAGAACAACGCCCTGTTCATCGCCGCCAGCGACGACGAGGTGTCCCGCATCAAGGAGGCCATCCTCGAGATCCGGAAGTCCCACCCGCGCTCCGGCGTCAAGGGCTTCATCCTGCCCATGGAGGAGAGCGTCTAAGTCGGCTCTTTCTCCACGCAGGCATATGCGCTGTGGTTGTGGATGCTCTCGATGTTCTCGGCTTCCACGCTGTACCAGGTAAAATTGGAGTCGCGGTTGAGCTTCACCGCCACGGAACGAACCACGTCCTCGACGAACATGGGGTTGGCGTGGGCCGCCTCCGTCACGTGCTTCTCGTCGACGCGCTTGAGCAGGGAGTACACCTCGCCGCTTGCCGAGCCTTCCACGAGGCTGATCACGTCCTCTATCCAGAAGAACTTCCGGAACCGGACCCGCACCGTCACGATGCTGCGCTGGTTGTGGGCCCCGAGGCTGCTCATCTCCTTCGAGCAGGGGCAGACCGTCGTGACGGGAACCGACACGCCCACGAGAAAATCCGTCTTTTCCCCGTCGTTCTCGCCCGTGAACCAGCACCGGTAGTCCATCAGGCTCTTCGCCCCGGAAACGGGGGCCCGCTTCTCGATGAAGTAGGGGAATTCGATTTCCATGTGCGCCGACTTGGCATTGAGCTTCTCGCGCATCTTGAGGAGGATCTTCTCGAAGCTGCGGATATTGATCTGCCCCCGGACCTCGTTGAGGATCTCGATGAACCGGCTCATGTGGGTGCCCTTGAACTGGTGGGGCAGGTTGACGTACATGTTGACGGTGGCGTTGACATGCTGGATGCCGTTGGCCCGGTCCTGCACGATGACGGGGTACTGGATGCCCTTGACGCCGACCTTCTTGATGTCGATCTTCCGGCGGTCCCGGCGGCTCTGGACGTCGATCATCGGTTCTCCCCCGTGTAGCTCGCGCGGGCGTTGTCGGACTCCCAGACCGTCACCTCCGCGATGCGCGCGCGGTGCCCCTCCATCCGGTCCGCGATCCGGTCGAAAATGAAGCGAGCCACGCGTTCCGATGTGGCGCATTCCCCCGCGAAGGGGGGCAGCTCGTTGAGAAACTTGTGGTCCAGTTCGCCGAGCACCTCGACGGTCCATCGCTTGAGATCGCGGAAATCGATCAGGAGTCCCTCTGGACTCAGCTCCCGGCCTTCCACGGTGACGTCGACCCGGAAGTTGTGGCCGTGCAGGTCCTCGCACTTGCCCCCGATCTTCAGGGCGTGGGCCGCGGAAAAGCTCTTTGTGACGGTCACTCTGAACATGCCGGCTCCCTTCGCCGATTGCATTTTCACCCGGTCTTATACCACAATTTCCCGGCCCGTTGCGCAAAAGTTGGGCAGGGCGGCGCCCCGGGGGCGCAGAGGCGGACTGGGGAAACTACGAAAATTTCGGTACGGGCTCTCATGCTTCCTTCTGAGGGTCGGGCCGCGAAAAATCACCTCCCCGTCGTATTGCCATTTCCGCGCTCTGGCGGTAGGATTTCAGCCGAAAGAGCACGTTGCGGGCGCGCTGCGCAAGGAGGGGTTCGTGAAACCGGTCAAAACCATCGACGACCTGATCCGGGAAAAAGACCTGACGGCGGAGGAGCTGGAACGGCACCGGGAGCTCATCGAGGAGTGCCGCGCCCGGGAGGCCCAGCTGAAGGAGTACTCGCGGGCGACGCGGGAGAGCATGGCGAAGATGACGCAAGAGCTCGACAAGCTGAGCCGGACGGCGGAAGAGCTGTGGCAGGAGGCCCAGCGGCTCTCCCGGCGTGTCAACGGGATCTACCTGCACGTCGCGCCGGTCCCCGCAAGGAAGGTCTACCACTAGGCGGCCTGCAGGCCGCGGGATCGAGGATAACGGCTCGAGGCCCGGGGTCTTCCCCTGCGCCTCGGCCCGCGTCCCCCGGTCCCCGAACCTCTATTCCAGGTATCCCGTAATCTCGGCTGCCCGCTCCAGAATCAGGTCGGCGCCGGCCTCCTGCAGATCGGAGGCCGCGGAGTAGCCCGTCAGCACCCCGACGGCCAGCGCCCCCACCTCCTTCCCCACCCGGATGTCCATGGGGTGATCCCCCACCATCGCGCAGGCGGACGGTCCCGCGTTCATGATTTTCAGCACGGCCCGGATATGATCGGGGTGGGGCTTCACCCGCTCCGTGTCGTCCCGTGTCACGACGGCATCGCTGTAGTCGCCGACGTCGGGGAAAATCGCCGTCACCGCCTCGAGGCAGTTGCGGGTGAGAATGCCCGTCTTGATCCCGCGGCGCCTCAGGTCCACGAGCATCTCCCGGATACCTGGGAACAGCGAGCTGTGCGCCGCTCCCGCCAGCTCCCGGTCGGCAACCCGCCTCAGGGCGAGGCCGGAAAAGACGCCTTCCTGTCCGGGTTTCACCCGTCCGATCCTCCGGCTCGTCTCCGCGATCAGCTCGAGCACGAAGAGCCTCTCCATGCCGTCCTCCGCGATTCCGTAGGAGGCGGCGAGATTGAGAACGTCCCTTCGCATCTCCCGGAAGTCGATTTTCAGGTGCGCGAGCGTCCCGTCGAAATCGAAGACGACGGCGCTGAGTTTCAGCGTGCAATCTCTCATGGCGCCTTCCTTGCCTCACGGGGAGGACGTCTTGTGGTTGCCCGTCGCGTAGTCCGGCCGCAGCGACTTGCGGATCACGCGATTCGAGTTCCCCGCGGGCAGGGAGAACCCGAAGACGATGTCCAGGAAGTTCATGACGATGGACATGGTAGCCCCCCAGAGCACCTCCTCGCGGCCCCCGGGCGGCGTGTAGAGGAAACAGGGGAAGTTCCTCACGGGCTCCACCTCGTGACGGAAGGGGAGCTTCGATTCGATCTCGACGGTCAGGGTGCCGTAGCGCTCCGGGTCGAACAGAGCCACGAGCGGGATCTCGATGACCCGCTCCACCTCCCGGTTGGGGCGGAAGGTCCACTCCCTCTTCACGAGTCCCACGACGGGGAAGATGACGCGGGAGAACACGTAGAGCTCCCGGGAGGGCAGGGCGCCGAGAAAGCGGACGTTGAGCGGGCTGATCCGGACCTCCTCCCAGGCCTCCCGAAGCGCGTTGGTCAAAAACAGAGCGATGTGGCCCAGGGTCTTCGCCCCCCGTGCCCTCGCCAGCGTGAGGGCCCGGCCCCGCATGATCGGCGTGAGTCCCGACGCAACCAGGGATTTCAGGAAGCGGTCCGTCACGGGGTCGAGCATGCCCCCGGGGCAGCTGAGGTCCCCGGGCTGGGGGACGAGGGAGGATCGCTTGATGAGCTGCAGCATGAACCCGCCGTCGGGACCGGCGCCCCCGTGGTGGTGCAGCAGGAGAACCACCCCGGCGGCGAGCCAGCGGTCCGCGGTACCGTTCCGGCTTCGGATGAAGTCGATCCGTTCCTCGTAGTCGATGGGGACGGTGCCCAGGCGATCGATGATGCGCTCGATGACCCCGCCGGGGTCCGAAAGGTCGATGGACGGCATGAGAGGCTCCACGAATTCGCTTATTATACCCATTTCGGGTCCGGCGGCAAGGCTTTCCAGGAGCGGCCGGGGGTCATCGACACGGCGAACCGTCGCCGATCACCCGTTCCAGGAGTTCTTCGAACCAGACCCGGAGGCGGAGGTCCTGCAAAAAGCCGCAGTGGCCCCCGTATCGTTCGATCCGCACCCGGAGCCGCTCGTCCCCCCGGAGTGCCCGAAAATCGTCGACGGGGATGACCGGGTCGTCCTCGGCGGCAAGAATCGTCACGGGGACGGACAGGCCGGAAAAATCCGCCCCGGCGAGCCGGTAGGTCCGAAAGTACTCGTGTACGTCCCGGTAGGGCGTGTAGCGCGGGATGACGCGCTCGGTGATCGCCATGCAGCTCTTGAGCCCCATCACGTCGTCGAAATCGTACAGCCCGGGAAACGCGCGCTGCTTTGCGGAAAGCGAGCGCTTCCACTTTTTCACGAAGTAGTCCCGGTAGACGAAGAGGCCGCCGTCGATGGCATGGGTGGCTTTCAGTGGGTCCAGGACGGGGCTTACGGCGACGATGTTCCGAAGCCCGTCGGCCTGTCCCGTCCGGAGGCGAAGGGCGATCCGGAGACCGAAATTGCCGCCCAGCGAGAAGCCGACCAGGTGGCAGGGCCGGCCGCCGGACCCGGCAACGATGTTCAGGACGGCCGTGAAGACCTCCTCGATCCGCGCGCTGTGGAAGACACCCCGGTTGAGGGGGTGGCTCCCGCCGTGGTCCCGCAGGTTGAGGCGGAACACGTCGCAGCCGCCGAGGAAGAGCCGCCGGCCCGTCGTCAGCATGTACGTTGACTCCGAGCTGCCCTCCCAGCCGTGGAGCAGGATGGCAAGACCGCGGGACGCCCCCGGGGGATGGGCCGTGCGGTACCCGACGAGACGGACCCCCCGGCCCCCGTCGACGAGGGTCTGCTCGGAACGCGTGCGCAGCGGGTTTTCCCCCCGGGCGCGGATCTTGAGGCTGGCCAGGATCGTCTGCAGGTGAGGGTTCCGCAGAGGCAGCGACGGCGTGAATGGACTCAGCGGGACGGTGCCCGTCGGGATCGGCTGCGTCATGGGCCCGCAGCAGGTTCCCCGACGGGGATGAGGTACAGGGGCCTCTCGTCCCTGGCGAGACCGAGGGCGCGGTGCACCCCGTCGTCTTGGAAGGCGCCGACAGCCACGGAGCCCAGGCCCAGGGCGACGGCTTGCAGGTGGATGTTCTGGGCCGCGTGCCCCGCCTCAAGGTGCACGTATCGTTCGGCCCGGTTGCCGTAGCGTCCCCTCGTCCGCTCGTAGACGGCGGAGAGGACGACGACCGCCGGCGCCCGGACGACGCAGTTCTGGCCGTAGGCGGCAGCGCCCAGGTTCGCGATCACGTTGCCCGACGCTCTCTGCTCGAGCTGATGGCGATCGGGGCGATACCGAAACACGCCCTCCGGCGTGACAATATCGATCTCCAGGGGGTAAAGGGCGCCCGCCGAGGGAACCGTGCGCCCCCCCCAGGAACGGGTCTGACCTCCGGCGGCCCAGAGGATCTGGGCGATCTCCTCCCGCGTCAGCGCCCGCTGCCGGAAATCGCGGACGGATGTGCGTTTCGCCATCGTCTCCTCGAGCGAGACGATTCCTCTCGGTTTCGGTTTCGGCAGCGGGATCAATCGGGGGACTCCTTCCTTTCCCCACGCCGCGGCACCGGCCTCCGGGATCGGTGCCGGGTACGCGAGGGTCACGAGGACGGCGAGGCTTGCGGCAAGGCAACGCCCAAGCAGGGGCCGGAGGGACGGCGCGTCGCGTTCCATGGGAAAGGGATAACAAAAAAGAAGGCTCTTTAAAATATCTTTTTCAAGTGTGGTATAATCTGCGCCGACATCAAACCGGACAGGCGGGCCATGGGCGGGAAAAGAAGACCGGCGAGGCAGTACTGGAGGCACGTCGTCGGCTGGCCCCTGCTGCTGCTCGGCATCGCCGGCCTGGCGCTCCCGTTCCTGCAGGGGATCCTGTTCATCCTCGTCGCCCTGACCGTCCTGGCCCCGGAAGTCCCCGCGGTGCGGAGGCTGGTGGCGGTCCTGCGGAGACGCTACCCGGCCGTGTTCGAGAAGGCGGCGGCGATCAGGGAGGACCTGAGGCGGCGGTTCGGTCAACCGTGACCGGCATGGCCCGTTTGCACAAAAGGGCCTTGAATCGCGCGAGGTTCGATGTTAAAGAATCAGGGCCGGCGTACAGGCCGGCGAGGAGAAACAGGATGAAGAAGAAGATCGGGATAGCCCTGGGCATCTTTCTCTGGCTGGCGAGCGTTTGCACCTCCGTCCCCGAGGCGCAGCAGACGAAGAGGATCGCCATCCTGCCCTTCACCGTGAACAGCAGCGAGAACATCAACTACATCCGCGACGGGATCTGGGACATGCTCATCTCCCGCGTGACCGTCGGCGGAAAGACGAATGTCGTGGGCAAGTCGACCGTGCTCGAAGCTCTGAGCAAGCAGGCAGGCAAGGAGCTGACCCAGGCCGACGTGTCGGCGCTGGGCAAGCGGCTCAACGCGGACTACGTGGTCTGGGGGAGCATCACCAAGATCGGCGACAGCCTGAGCCTGGACGGGAAGATGCTGGACGTGGCCTCCAGCCAGTCCCCGGTGACGCTCTACGAACAGACTCGCGGCATGAACGAGGTAATCCCCAGGATCAGCGACTTCTCCCAGAGAATTCGGTCCCACGTCACGGGCGAAGCGCCGCCCGCCGTCTCGGCGGCACCGGCCGCACCGGCGCCGGCCGCCCCGGCGGCGGGGGCCGCTGCAGGGGCAGGGGCAGCCACCGCGGCGGGCAGGAGCCAGGAGGCGGACATCGTTTCGGGGATGCGATCGGGCAAGACGACCTACACGGGTATCATCAACCCCGAATTCATCACGACGGGCGTCACCCCGGACAGGAGGGGGTTCTGGATGAGTCCGAAGTACGCCGCCGAGTTCCGCAGCATCGACATCGGCGACGTCAACGGCGACGGGCTCAACGAAATCGTCGTCGCCGACGCGACGAGCGTCACCATATACCAGAAAAAAGACCAGGATTTCAAAATACTCAAGAAAATCCAGGGAGGACAGTACGAGAGCTACCTCGGGGTGGACATTGCCGATGTGAACGGCAACGGAACCCCCGAGATCTTCGTGACGAGCATCAACCGCCAGACGATCGACTCCTTCGTCCTCGAGTACCGCAACGGCAACTACGAGGTCATCGCCAAGAACCTCTCGTTCATGATGCGGGTGATCAACACGACGGGCACGCCGAGGCTGCTCGGGCAGATCCTGACCACCGGAACGAGCAAGCAGGAGAACCCCTTCATCGACCCCATCCACCTCGTCGTCTGGGAAGACGGCAAGTACAAACTGGGCGAGAAATTGATGATTCCCGCGGGCCTGTCGGTCTACGGGCTGACACTGGACTCCGTGGATGGCACGGGGGTCGAGCGGATCATCACCTTCGACGAGAATGACTACCTCCGGATCTACGAGAAGACGAGCAAGCTCCTCATCCACCTGCAGACCTTCCGGGGGGCCAGCGAGCTGATCTGGCGCAGCGACGAGCAGTACGGCGGGAGCAACAGCTCGTTTTCCCCGGCCTACGCCACCGGAACGCGCAGCATGGTGGACGCCCCGGATTTGATCTTCATGAAACCCCGGATCCAGACCTACGACCTCAACAAGGACGGGAAGAAGGAGGTGATCGTGGTCAAGAACATCTCCGCGTTCGGGAGGGTCATGAAGAACATGCAGCTCTTCACGTCGGCGGAGGTGTACAACCTTGAGTGGGACGGCCTGGGGCTTGCCGAGGTGTGGCGGACGAAGAAGATCAACGGGTACGTGGCCGACTACCAGCTCAAGGACATCGACAACGACGGCCAGGACGAGATCGTGCTGGCCCTGGTGCTGTCCGTGGGGCCCACGATAAAGACGAACAGCTGCCTGGTGGCATACAAACTGGTCCAGCAGCCGCAGCCTCCGGCGCAGCCGCAGGGGAAGTAGCGGCGCGGGACTTCTTGACAATTGAAGAAAAGTAGGGTAGATACGTCCTTCTTTTTTGAGGCGGCGTAGCTCAGTCGGTTAGAGCATGCGGCTCATATCCGCAGTGTCCGGGGTTCAAGTCCCTGCGCCGCCACCAGAAAACACGAAAAGCCCGGCTCCGAGCCGGGCTTTTTCTTTGCCGCAGGCTGCCGGTGGAAAGGGATGACATGGAATCGGATCGGGATCCCCTCGCAATCGACACCGTGCTCTTCGACTTCGGGGGCGTGCTCGCCGATGAAGGGTTTCGGGACGGCCTGGCCGCCATCGGCAGGCTGAGCGGTCTCGACGAGGAGGTCGTCGTCCGCAGGGGGCACGAACTGGTCGTGACGACCGGCTACGTCGCGGGACGGGCGGGTGAGCAAAGATGGTGGGAGGCTCTGCGTGCGGAGGCGGGGGTCCGCGGAGCCGCAGAGAGCCTGCGCGGCGAGATCCTCGGGCGGTTCACCCTCAGGCCGCGGATGCTCGACGTCGTCGGGCGGCTCAGGGGCCGGGGATTCACCGTGGGCATCCTGAGCGACCAGACGAACTGGCTCGACGAGCTCGACGTGCTGCACGGGCTCTACGAGCGATTCGACTACGTCTTCAACAGCTACCACATGGGCAAGAGCAAGAATGACCCGACCCACTTCGACGACGTGCTGAAGCTGCTGCACCGGCAGGGACGTCAGGTGCTGTTCACCGACGACAACGCCGGCCACGTCGCCCGCGCCCGGCAGCGCGGGTGGGCGGTCCTCCGTTTCCTGGACGAGGGGGACGCGGTCCGGGCGCTGTCCGGTCTTTGCGAGGGGGCATCTCCGCGGACGTGAGCGGGAGAAAAATCTGGATTCGGCCCGGTGCGGCGTGGTAGGATTCCCACGTCTTCCGAACGAACCCCGTCGCCGAGGAACCATGATCCCGAGATACGCGCGCAAAGAAATGGAGGCCATCTGGAGCCCCGAGAATCGCTTCCGAAAGTGGCTCGACATTGAACTCCTCGTCTGCGAAGCCCTTGCCGTCAAGGGGGAGATCCCCCGCGGGTCGCTCCGGACGATCCGGGCGAAGGCCGGGTTCGACGTGAAGCGCATCGACGAGATCGAGCGGACCGTCAAGCACGACGTGATCGCCTTCCTGACCAGCGTGGCCGAGCACGTGGGACCCGACTCCCGGTACATCCACATGGGGCTCACATCGTCGGACATCCTCGACACGTCGCTGGCCGTCCTGCTGAAGGAGGCCTCGGACATGCTCCTGGCGGACATCGACGGCCTGCTGGTCATCCTGAAAAAGAAGGCCCTGCAATACAGGAAGACGCTCATGATCGGCCGTACCCACGGGATCCACGCGGAACCGGTGACCTTCGGCCTGAAGATGGCCATGTGGCACCAGGAGATGCAGCGAAACCGGGAGCGTCTGGTCCGGGCCCGGGATGCCGTGGCCTGCGGAAAGATCTCGGGGGCCGTGGGGACCTTCGCCTTCGTCGACCCGGCCGTCGAGGAGCATGTCTGCCGGAAACTGGGCCTTGCGCCCGAACCCGTGGCGACCCAGATCGTCCAGCGCGACCGACACGCCGAATTCTTCGCGACGCTCGCCCTGATCGCCTCTTCGCTCGAGAAATTCTCCACCGAGATCCGGCACCTCCAGCGCACGGAGGTGCGCGAGGCGGAGGAGTACTTCTCGCCGGGGCAGAAGGGGTCCTCGGCCATGCCCCACAAGCGAAACCCCGTGCTCTCGGAAAACCTCTCCGGTCTGGCGCGGCTGATGCGGGGATATGCCCTGGCGGCCATGGAGAACATCGCCCTCTGGCACGAGCGCGACATCAGCCACTCCTCCGTGGAGCGGGTGATCGCGCCCGATGCGACGATCCTCCTGGACTTCATGCTGCAGCGATTCTCGGGGCTTGTGGAGAACCTCGTCGTCTACCCCGAACGCATGATGGAGAACATCCGCCTCACCCGCGGGGTCATCTTCTCGCAGCAGGTCCTCCTGAAGCTCATCGAGAAAAAGATGACCCGGGAGCAGGCCTACGCCGTCGTCCAGGACAACGCCATGCGGGCCTGGCAGGAGGGGCTCGAGTTCCAGGACCTGCTCCTGGCCGACGAACGGGTCCAATCCGTCATGGGGCGAAAGGAAATCGATGGGGTCTTCCGCCTGGAGAACTTCCTGGAGAACGTGGACTACATCTTCGACAGGGCCTTCGGGGGGAAGAGGGTGAGAAAGTGAGAACGTGAGAAGGTTGGAGAGACTGAAGACAACCCGGGGCTTTCTTACCTTCTGACCTTCTTACCCTTTCACCTTCTTGTTCATCAGCGCCTCACGATCGTGTCGCGCTGCCAGTACCGGTCTTCTCGATCGGGATAATCCAGGTTGAAGTGCAGACCCCGGCTCTCCTTGCGCATCATGGCGCAGGTGACGATGAGGTTCGCCACGACGGAGAGGTTGCGCAGTTCAAGCAGATCCCGGGTGATCTTGAAACTCCAGTAGTAGTCGTGGATCTCCTGGGCGATGAGCTCCATCCTCTTCTTGGCCCTCTCGAGCCGCTTGTTGGACCTCACGATCCCCACGTAATTCCACATGCAGCGGCGGATCTCGTCCCAGTTGTGCTCGATCACGATGGACTCGTCGCTCTCGGTGGCGCTGCCGGACTGCCAGTCGGGAATCGGCAGCGGCTCCTCCGGTGCGCCCGGAAGCAGTTCCCTGATCCGCTCGCACACCCGGTGGGAGAACACGACGCACTCCAGCAGGGAGTTGCTGGCCAGGCGGTTCGCCCCGTGGAGGCCCGTGCAGGCCACCTCGCCGGCGGCGAAGAGCCGGTCGATGCTCGTCTCCCCGTGCCCGTTCACCACGACTCCCCCGCAGAGGTAGTGGGCGGCGGGGACGACAGGGATCGGGTCGCGCGACATGTCGATGCCGTACTGCAGGCAGCGGTTGAAGATGGTGGGGAAGCGCTCCATCAGGTAGCCCCGGTCGCGGTGGGTCATGTCGAGCAACACGCAGTCGTCGCCGGATTTCTTCAGCTCGATGTCAATCGCCCTCGCCACGATATCCCGGGGCGCGAGGCTCTTGAGCGGATGGTACTTCTCCATGAAGGTCGCGCCGCTCTTGAGCCTCAGCACGGCGCCCTCGCCCCGGACGGCCTCGCTGATGAGGAAGGATTTCGCCTCGGGGTGATAGAGGCAAGTCGGGTGGAACTGGATGAACTCCATGTTGGCGATGAGCGCGCCCGCGCGCCACGCCATGGCGATGCCGTCGCCCGTGGCGATGTCGGGGTTCGTGGTGATGAGGTAGACCTTGCCCGCGCCGCCCGAGGCGAGGACGGTGAAACGTGCCCGGAAGGTGTCGACGCGGTCGTTGTCGATGTCGAAGACGTAGGCGCCGAGACATCGGTCGCGCTCCTCCCGGGGCAGCGACGTCCGGCCCCGAACCTTCGACTCGCGGATGAGGTCGATGGCCAGAGAGTTCTCGTAGATCCGCACGTTGCCGAGGGAGCGCGCCTTGTCGAGGAGGGCCCGCTCGATCTCGCGGCCCGTGGAGTCGGCCGCGTGCAGCACCCTGCGCCGGGAGTGGCCCCCCTCCTTGCCGAGATCGTAGGCGGACGGGGCCCCCGACTTGCGAGAGAATTCCACACCCCACTCGATCAGCTCCGCGATGCGCTCGGGGGCTTCACTGACGACGAACCGAACCACGTCCTCCCTGCAGAGCCCCGCCCCGGCCCGGAGCGTGTCGCCGATGTGAAGCTCGAAGCTGTCGTCGGTGTCCGTCACGGCGGCGATCCCGCCCTGGGCGTAGTTCGTCGTCGACTCCGTTGCGTTTTTCTTCGTGATGACCGCCACGGAACCGAACCGGGCGGCCTTGATCGCGAAGCTCAGGCCCGCCAGCCCGCTGCCGATGACCAGAAAATCCGTCCTGACCTCCATGGTTGCACGCGCCTTTCGTGCTCTTCTTATACGCGTTTCATGCTTCAAATAAAAGGGAAAATGTGTTAGAACCCTCTGCCATGCTGATACTTGGAATCGAGTCCTCCTGCGACGAGACGGCGGCCGCCGTCCTGCAGGACGGGCAGAAGTTGCTTTCGAACGTCATCGCCTCGCAGATCCGCATCCACGAGAAGTACGGCGGCGTGGTGCCCGAAATCGCGTCCCGGAAGCACGTGGAGGTCATCGTCCCCGTCATCCTGGAGGCCCTGGAAAAGGCGGGGGTCACGCTCGAGTCGATCGGGGGGATCGCGGTAACCCGCGGCCCCGGCCTCGTGGGCTCCCTGCTCGTGGGGCTGTCCGCGGCCAAGGCCCTGGCCATGGCCCGGAACATCCCCTTCGTCGGGGTCAACCACCTCGAGGGCCACGTCGCCTCGGCGTTTCTCGCGGACGAGAAACCCGCGTTTCCCTTCGTCGCCCTCGTCGTGTCCGGCGGCCACACGAACATCTACGTCGTCCAGGACTTCGACCGCATGCGTCTCGTCGGTCAGACCCGCGACGACGCCGCGGGCGAGGCCTTTGACAAGGCGGCCAAGTTGCTGGACATCGGGTACCCCGGCGGCGTCGTCATCGACCGCCTGGCCAAGTCGGGCAACCCGGAGGCTCTGAGCTTCCCGAGATCCATGAAGGACAGCCTGGAGTTCAGCTTCAGCGGGGTGAAGACCGCGCTGCTGACCTACATGAAGAAGCGGCAGAGCCCGCCCTTGCCGGAGGAGATCCCCGACATCGCGGCGAGTTACCAGGAGGCCATCGTGGACGTCCTCGTGGACAAGACGCTTCGGGCAGCCGAGATGCAGGCCATCGGGCAGGTGGCCGTCGTGGGCGGTGTTGCGGCCAACAGCCGCCTCCGGGCCCGCTTCCAGGAGGATGCGTGGAAGAGGGGGATCCGGGTGTTCATCCCGCCGCCCGTCTTCTGCACGGACAACGCGGCCATGATCGCCGTCGTAGGCCACCACGCGCTGGCACGCGGCCGCAGGGACCCCTTCGATCTCAACGCGCTGTCCCGGTGGCCGGTGGACACCCTCTGAGCCCATGGCGATAAAGGACAGGATCCGCGAATTCTACACCCGCTTCCTCAGCCTCAGCGGGGGGCCGGACGAGATCGCCCGCGCCATGGCGCTGGGGGTCTTCATCGGCGCCACGCCGACAATCCCGTTCCATACCGCCCTGGTCATGGTCAGCTGCCTCGCGTTCAGACAGAACATCACGGCGGCCATCCTGGGGGCGACGATCATCTCCAACCCGCTGACGATCCCCTTTCTCTACCTGGCCGCGTACGAACTCGGTGCGGTCGTGCTGGGACTGTCCGCAAACCCGTTCGCCGTCGCAAGCTACGACATCCGGGCGATTCTGGAGATCGGGCTGCACATTCTCTACCCGTTGCTGGTCGGGGGGCTGCTGCTCGCCGTCGCGTTCGCGGTCCCGTCCTACTTCCTTACCCGTCATGCCGTCGTCCGAATGAGAACGAGCCATGCAGAGCCCGTTGAGCCTTCTCCGTAAGCACGGCGTCCGGCCGCAGAAGCGTCTCGGCCAGAACTTCCTGTGCGACCCCAACATCCTGGAGAAAATCGTCCGGATCGCGGAGGTGCGCGACACGGACACCGTCGCCGAGATCGGTTCGGGCATCGGCGCCCTCACGGCGATTCTTGCAGCCCGGGCCCGCCGCGTGATCGCCGTCGAGGTGGACCGCCGGCTCGTCGACGTGCTCCGGGAGGAACTCGGGGGGCTGAACAACGTCGAGATCGTACACGGGGACGTCCTGGAGTACGACTTTGCGTCCGCCCGGCCCGAAGGCGGGGAGGGGAGGATCCGGGTCGTCGGCAACGTCCCCTACAACCTTTCAAGCCAGATCGTCCTGCGTCTTCTGGACTACCGCGAGTCCGTCGATCGCGCCGTCCTGATGCTCCAGCGCGAGGTGGCCGAAAGGCTGGCGGCCGCCCCGGGGACGAAAGACTACGGCCCCCTGTCCGTCTACGTGGCCCTGTACACGCAGCCGAGGCTGGAGATGCGGGTCCCTGCGTCCTGTTTCGTCCCGCGTCCCGACGTGGATTCCCGGGTGCTGCGGCTGGACATGCGCCGGGAGCCCCTGTGCGCCGTGGACGACCCGGCCCTGTTTCGAAGCGTCGTGCGGAGCTGCTTCGCCAAGCGCCGCAAGACGCTCCTGAACAACCTCCGGCAGTCCGTTCTGCCCGTCCGGCCGGAGGCGGTCCCCGCCATTCTGGAGGAGCTCGGGATCGACGGGACGCGGCGCGCCGAGACGCTCACCGTCCATGAATTCGCCTCCCTGAGCAACCGGATCGGCCGCTGATAAAACCCTTGACAGTCCGCCGGTCTTCTGTTATGAGGGGGCCGCACCGCTTGGATCCCCCTGTGGGACTGGGACGGAGGGTTTACGCTCTAGAAGTGCGCTGCTGCCAACAGCCTCCCGTCCTGCGCGGTGAGGCTTTTTTTATTCCAGGGGCAGGCCATGATCGTCATCGAAAAAGCGAAAGAGATGCAGCGATTCGCAGACGCCCAGAGACAGAGGGGCTTGCGGATTGCCTTCGTCCCGACCATGGGGTATCTCCACCGGGGGCACCTGAGGCTCATGGAGGAGGGGAAGAAGCACGGGGATTGCCTTGTGACGAGCATCTACGTCAACCCGACCCAGTTCGGTCCCAAGGAGGACCTGGCCAAGTACCCCCGGGATTTCGACATGGACTACAAGCTATGCCAGGGCGTGGGGGTGGACGTCATCTACTTCCCGTCCAACGACGAGATGTACCCGCAGCACTACCAGACCTACGTCGATCTCGAAGGCGTCACGCAGAATCTCTGCGGCCTCTCGAGGCCCGGGCACTTCCGGGGCGTGGCTACCGTCTGCGCCAAGCTCTTCAATCTCGTGAAGCCCCACGTGGCGGTCTTCGGAAAGAAGGATTTCCAGCAGCTTGTCGTCATCAAGAGGATGGTCGAGGACCTGAACATGGACCTCGAGATCGTCGGCCTGGACACGGTCCGGGAGCCTGACGGGCTTGCCATGAGCTCCCGGAACACGTACCTCAAGTCCGAGGAGCGCGAATCGGCCCTGAGCCTGAGCAGGGGCCTGAAGATGGCCCAGGGGATGTACGCCGGGGGCGAGCGGGATGCATCCGTCATCATCGGCGCCGTCAGCCGCTTCATCGCCGGGCATCCCCACGCGACCATCGATTACGTCAAGATCTGCGACACGACGACGATGAAGGACGTGGCCCGCCTGGACGGGGAGAGCGTCATGGCGCTGGCCGTCCGCGTCGGGGCGGCGCGCCTGATCGACAACTCGGTATTCGGGGAGCCCTTGAACGTTTAACATCACGGTGACGGGAAACACCGGCAGCACAGGGGGAGAGAAGCCATGCAGCGCATCGTGCTCAAATCCAAGATCCACCGCGCCACGGTAACAGACGCCAACCTCAACTACGAGGGGAGCATTACGATCGACGAGGGCCTCATGCAGAGAGCCGACCTCGTCCCCTTCGAAAAGGTGGCGATCTACAACGTCTCGAACGGCGAGCGTTTCTCGACCTACGTCATCAAGGGCAAGAAGGGCTCGGGCGTCATCTGCCTCAACGGGGCCGCCGCGCGAAAAGTGTCCAAGGGGGATCTCGTCATCATCGCGAGCTATGTCATGGTCGAGGACGCCGAGTCGAAGGGCTGGAGCCCCAAGTGCGTCCACGTGGACGCGAAGAACCGGATCAACAAGAAGTAGCGCCGCCTGCGATTCCGCAGCGAAACCGGGCAAAGGGTGTCGAACCTTTGCCCTTTTTTTATCGGAGGCTCACGATCCATGAAACACAGGCTCAAGAACATCTTTCTCGCCGGCCTCGCCGTTACGGTCCCCATCGGGTTGACGATCTACATCCTGTTCTTCCTGATCGACCTCATGGACGGCCTGCTCCGGGTGATCCCGGCGGCCATCCACCCTGAAACCCTGCTGGGGATGCGCATCCCGGGTCTCGGCGCGATCGCGACGGTCCTGCTGATCTTCCTGGCCGGGCTGGTCACGACGAGCTACGCCGGAGCCCGTTTTTTCCGCTTTGCCGAGACCCTCGTCGAGAGGATCCCCCTCGTCCGGGGCATCTACCAGGCGATCAAGCAGATCGTGCAGACCATGGTGAGCAAGGAGGGTCAGAGCTTCAAGAGGGTGGTCCTCGTCGAGTTCCCCCGGCAGGGGCTTTACACGGTGGCCTTCGTGACCGGTCCCGTCACCGGCGAGCTCCGGCGGAAGACCGGCGAGCGCGGCATCAGCATTTTCGTCCCCACGACACCGAACCCCACGTCGGGCTACTACATGATCGTTCCGGAGGACCGCGTCACGGACCTCGAGATGTCGGTCGAGGAGGCCTTCAAACTCATCATCTCTGGCGGGATGATCTCGCCGCCGGAGAACAATAAGCAGTTGAGAAACGGCTGAAACTCTGTTACAACTACGCCGTTTGATCGTCCGCAGTCAGCGGGACCGGCATGGAAGTTGAACACAAACCCCAACCCATGGAGGGCGCATGCAGATCACATCGGAAAGCATCAAGATCGGACATCCGGATGTCGTGGCCGACGCCATCGCCGCCAATATCATCGCAACGATCCTCGACGAGGAGAAGAAGCTCGGCCTGACCGTTTACAACATGCCGCACTGCGGCCTCGAGGTGTTCCTCGGCAAGGGATTCTGCGTCGTAGGAGGCGAGGTTTCCACCCGATGCTACGTGGACGTGGAGAAGATCGTCCGCGACACGGTCCTCGGGATCGGGTACAACGACTTCTGTCTCGGCCTCGACGGCGGCTCCATGGGCGTCCTCAACGCCATCATCCCCCAGTCGCCGGACATCAACATCGGCACCCGGGCCGACCTCGGGAAGTTCAAGGAGATCGGGGCAGGCGACCAGGGGATCATGTACGGGTACGCCTGCTCGGACACGCCGGAGCTGCTGCCGCTTCCCTACGTGCTGTGCAACCGCATGATGCGGGTCTTCGAGGAGACGAAGCACCCCTACTTCGCGCCGGACGGCAAGGGGCAGGTCAGCGTGGAGTACGACGACAAGACGGGCAGGCCCCTGCGCGTGGTGAAGGTCCTCATGTCCAACGCCGTCGACTACCGCCACGTCGGCAAGGGCAGGAAGAAGGACGTGGAGACGGTCGCGAAGAAGATGTGCTTCGACGTGCTGGGTGACTGGATCGACAATAAGACGGAATTCCTCTTCAACCCCACAGGCGAGTGGCAGGCCATCCATTCCTGCAGCGCCGCCGACTCCGGCGTCACGGGCCGCAAGCTCGTTGTGCAGTTTTACGGGGGCTTCCCGGGCGCACAGCTCGGGGGCGGGTCCGTGATGAACAAGTCCCCCGAGAAGGTGGACTGCTCGGCCGCTTTCGGCGCCCGCTACGCGGCCAAGAACATCGTCGCCGCGGGGCTTGCGGAGAAGTGCTCCATCCAGCTCTCCTACGCCATCGGGGTGGCGAGGCCCTTCTCGATCTACGTGAACACCTTCGGCACCGGGAAGGTGTCGGATCGAAAGCTGGAGCAGGTCGTCACGAAGGTCTTCGACTTCACGCCGGCCGGCATGATCAAGCAGTTCAACCTGCTTGACGGCGGCGTCTACCGGAAACTCCCCAGGACATTCTTCATGGACAAGTACGCCTGGGAGAAGACGGACAAGGTGAAGGAGCTTCGCGAGAAGATGAAGGCCTGACCGGATCACCCCGTTGGAGAAAACGAACCCGGAGCCGTCCGAGGCGCCGGGAAGACAGAAAGGGACCGCATGGATTACGACGTCAAGGACATGAAACTGGCGGAACAGGGCAGGCTGGCCGTGGAATGGGCCTACCAGAGCATGCCCGTTCTCGCCCTCATCCGGAAGCGCTTCGCGAAGGAAAAGCCCCTGAAGGGGCTGCGGCTCGGCGCCTGCCTGCACGTCACCACGGAGACGGCAAGCCTCATGGAAACCCTCAAGGCGGGAGGGGCCGAGGTGCGCCTCTGCGCGTCCAACCCGCTGAGCACGCAGGACTACGTGGCCGCCTACCTCGTGAAATTCCACTCGATCCCCGTTTACGCGATCAAGGGCGAGGACACCGAGACCTACTACCGTCACATCCACGCCGTCCTCGACATGAAGCCGCACCTGACCATGGACGACGGCGCCGACCTCGTCTCGATGATCCACTCGGAGCGAAAGGACCTCATCCGGGGCATCGTCGGGGGAACCGAGGAAACGACGACGGGGGTCATCCGGCTGCGGGCCATGGCCGCCAAGGGCGTGCTGCGGTTCCCGATCATCGCCGTCAACGACGCGCAGACGAAGTACATGTTCGACAATCGATATGGCACGGGCCAGAGCACGATCGACGGGATCGTCCGATCGACGAACCGGCTCGTGGCGGGCTCGGTCTTCGTCGTCTGCGGGTACGGGTGGTGCTCCCGGGGGCTCGCCATGAGGGCCCATGGCCTCGGGGCGAGCGTCGTCGTGACGGAAGTGGACCCTCTGAAGGCCCTGGAGGCCGTCATGGACGGATACCGCGTCATGCCCATCGACGAGGCGGCCGCGATCGGGGACTTCTTCTGCACGCTAACGGGCGACATCAACGTGATCCGCAGGGAGCACTTCCTCAAGATGAAGGACGGGGCCATTGTGTCCAACTCGGGGCACTTCAACGTGGAGCTTGACCTCGACGGTCTCGCAAAAATCACGAAAAAGACCAGAAAGATCCGGGAGTTCGTGGAGGAACACAGCCTCACGAACGGCCGCAGGGTCTACGTGCTCGGCGAGGGCCGTCTCATCAACCTCGCGGCGGCCGAGGGTCACCCCTCGAGCGTCATGGACATGAGCTTCGCCAACCAGGCCCTCTCGGCGGAATACATGGCGAAGAACGTCAAATCGCTCAAGAAGCAGGTCTACGCGGTTCCCCAGGACATCGACAGGGAAATCGCGCGGCTCAAGCTCGCGGCCATGGGCGTCCGGATCGACGCGCTGACGGCGGAGCAGAGGAAATACCTGAACTCCTGGGAAATGGGCACATGACCGGGTCCATGGTATAGGGTCCAGGGTACAGGAAAGAAGCGGACAGGAAGAAAGAAAAGGATCGGGAAACCCCGATCCTTTTTTTATTCTTCCCTGAACCCTGATAGGGGCCTGCGGCCCTACGTGTTGACCCTTCGGAACATGACGACGGCCACGATACCCAGGATGACGTTGGTCGCCCAGGCCGCGACGGCGGGGGGCAGGGTGCCCGAGCGGCCGAGGGACAGCACGAAGGCGAAGACGATCCAGTAGGAAAAGCCGATGATCACTCCGATCCCGATGCCCTGGGCGATGCCGCCGCTGCGCTCGGAGCGCATCGGGAAGGCCACCCCGATCAGCGCCAGGATCAGGCTCACGAAGACGAAGGCGATTTTTCCCTGGAGGTCCGTCTCGTATCGCGTGGCATCGTAGCCCTCCTGGCGGAGCTTGCGGATGTAGTTCCTCAGCTCGCGGAAGCCCATCTGGTCGGCGCTTTTCTGCACGGCCTGAAGGTCCTCGGGCTTCTCGCCGATCTCGACGGCGAGTGCCGGCAGGCGCTCGATGGACGGGAAGTCCCTGCCCGAGAAGGTCGTCCGGAGAACGTCACGGAGCTCCCAGCGCTCCCCGGTCCACCGGGCCTCCCCGGCATCGATGCGGGAGGCCAGGCTGAACCCTGGATCGAGGTAGTGGATCGTGACGCCCCGGATCCGGTTCTCCGAGGGGATGACGAGCTTGAAGTTGTAGATCGCGTTCCGGCTCTTGTACCAGATCGCGTTTTCCTTGAAGGCCCCCCACTCCTTTTTCTTCTGCACCTCGGCGTACTTGATGTACTCCGCCCGCCAGTTGGCCGCGGGGGTGACGAACTCGTTGAGCAGGAAATTCAGGGCGCAGGCGACGAGCGAAAAGGCCAGCACGGGCAGGGCGATCCGGTAGAGGCTGATCCCGTTGGCCTTCATGGCCACGATCTCGTGGTTCCGCGAAAGCAGGCCGAAGGTGATCAGCGCGGACAGCAGAACGCAGGCGGGCATCATCATGGCCACGATGGAGGGAACCGTGTAGAGGTGGTAGGAGACGATCTGCCCCAGGGTCGCGTCGTTGCTCAGGAACATCCGGATGCGTTCGAAGAAGTCGACCACCATGTAGAGGCACAGGAAGGCGAGCAGCACGAAGCCGAAGGTCAGAATGAACTCGCGCGAGAGGTAGCGGTCGAGCACGGTCATCGGCTCACCCGTCGCCTTTCCGGATCGGCAGCCATTTCGGGGAGATCTCGCGCTCACGAGCCCGCGCGAAGTAGACGTAGAGGCCCGCGGCCATGAACAGCACGTTGGGGGCCCACACCCCGACGACGACGGGCAGCTTCCCCGTTTCGCCCAGCGCCTTCCCGTAAAGCAGGAACACGTAGTAGACCATGACGAGCGCCAGGCCTAGGGTGAAGCCCCGCATCTTGCCCGACCGGCTCGATTGGATCCCCAGCGGGATGCCCAGGAAGGCAAAGATCAGGCAGGTGAAGGGGCTTGCCAGCCTCTGGTTGAATTCGATCATCATCTCGCGCATTGTCGGGCCCTGGGGATCGGGGTCGTCGATCCTTCTGCGGAGGTCCCAGAGGGTCATCTCGTCGAGCTTGCTGAACTTGACGCGGCGCTCGTCGGCCGCGGACCCCTTGAAATCAAGGCGCACGTCGTAGGTGCTGAAGTCGACCTTCTTGTAGTTCTTGAACTGGCCGTCGACGGTGTGGATGCTGCCGCCTTCGAGCCGGAGCGTCACCGTGAGGGACTGCGGGTTCGAGATCAGCGTTCCCCGCGATGCGATGATCGTGCTCGGCTCGTCGATGGTCCGGTCGTCATAGAGCAGCACCCCCTCCATGGCGTCCCCACTGACGGGGATCCGGTCCGCGTAGATGACGATGCCCCGGAAGTCGTCGTTGAAGACCTTCTCCTTGATCCCCACGCTGGCTTTCTGCTTGACGATCGAGAACAGGAGGTTTTTCGCTTCGAGATTTCCCCTGGGGATGAGGAAGAAACTGGTCAGCGCCGACAGCCCGAAGGCGATCAGGGCCGCCGCCATGACGGGGGCGGCGATCCGGTGGAGGCTCAACCCGCAGGCCTTCAGGACGGTGAACTCGTTGTCCCGGGACAGCCTCCCGATCCCGATCAGGATCGCGATGATGAGGGCCAGGGGGATCGTGAACAGCATGAGGGCGGGCATCAGGTAGAGGATCAGCTTCAGGATATCCGTGAAGGAAACCCCCTTGTTGATCATGAGGTCGACGAGGCTCAGGATGCGGCCCATGATCAGCACGAAGGTGAAGACAAAGAGGGTCATGAGGAAGGGGTAGAGGATTTCCCGGAAGATGTATCGGTTCAGGATGCTGAACATGCCCTTCTGCCGCCGTGGGTGGGTTGACCGGAGACGCCTGCCGGCGCCCGGTGTCCGATTGCTTCAAGTATCAGTTTTTTCTTTATTAATCCAATTAAATCCTGTAAATCAACGATTACTTTCTCCCCCGGCTCGGGTCGCCGCAACGGGCCGCGGGCCCGGAAGGAGGCACGCCATGATCGATCTGCACACGCACTCGCTCTTCAGCGACGGGGAGCTGATCCCGTCGGAGCTGGCCCGGAGGGCCGCCGTGGCGGGATACCGCGCCATGGCCATCACGGACCACGCGGACCACTCCAATTTCGATTTCATCCTCAGCCGGGTTTCCCAGGTCTGCGGGAAGATCTCCGAGGCTTACGGGATTCTCGTCCTGCCGGGGATCGAGATCACCCACGTGCCGCCCCGGTACATTCCCGCGCTGGCCAAAGAGGCGCGAAAGGCCGGTGCCCGCATCATCGTCGTGCACGGCGAGACTCTGGTGGAACCGGTCATGGAGGGAACGAACCTGGCTGCCGTGCAGTCCGACATCGACATCCTGGCTCACCCGGGACTCATCGACGAGGACTCGGTGAAGATTGCGGCCAAGGCGGGCATCTTTCTCGAGATCTCCACCCGGAAGGGTCACAGCCTCGGAAACGGCCATGTGGCGGCTCTTTCCCGCAGGCACGGCGCCCCCCTGGTGCTCGACACGGACACGCACGCGCCCGGCGACCTCGTGTCCCTCGAGTTCGCCAGGCGCGTGGCCCGCGGCGCGGGGCTCACGGAAGCCGAGGCAGCCCGCATGTTCCGAAACTCGGAGGAAATCGTCCGGAAGAAGACCTCGTCGGGCACCGCAGCCCGGAGAACGCGGAAGAGGGGATGAGGTCCGTTTTTTTCTCCGACGTGCACGCGAGAGGCTCGGCCGAAGAGGCCGGCGCCTGCATCCCCGCGTTTCTCCGGAGCATCGGGGGCGGCCTGGATCACCTTTTCGTCGTGGGCGACCTGTTCGATTTCTGGTTTTCCAGGGACGGCGTCGTTTATCCCGGGTTTCTGCCCGTCATCGACGCGCTGACGTCGCTGCAGCGAAGGGGGGTGCAGGTTCATCTCTTCGAGGGGAACCACGATTTTTTCCTGGCCGACTATTTCACAGGGTACCACGGGATCGAGGTGTACACGGGAGAGGCCCGCGTCACGCTGGGCGGCCGTTCCGTCTACATCGCCCACGGCGATTTGGTGGACGAGGACGACCGGGGCTACCGGTTCCTGCGGGCACTGTTGAGAAGCCCCTCGTTCTACGCCCTGCAGAAACGGCTGCCGCTGGCGCTGCTCTGGAAGCTGGCCCGGCGAAGCTCCGATGCCAGCAAAGCTTATCTCGCGAAACCGCAGGGGGGGCTGGCCGCGAAGATGGAAGACTTCGCCCTCGCAAAATTTTCCGAGGGCGTCGATGCGGTCGTCCTCGGGCACTGCCACCTGCCCGTGCACAGGACCTTCACGGTCGACGGCAGGCAGAGGCATTTCACCCTGCTGGGCGACTGGCTGGAGCACCGGTCCTACCTGCTTTGGGAGGACGAGCGGTTCGAACTTCACTTCTGGGGAGCGGAATCGGGCGGGCCCTGCTGAGCGCAGCGGCCGACGTCCGCGGGTAGCTGAAAAATGTGGACAGCCCGAGTGGAATGTGCTAGCAAACACACTTTAATTTACCGGACAACGAGCCCATGAATTTCGGCGGAATCGAAGAGAAATATGAAGCCCTCGAGGGCGCGGCGTTTGTGGTTGTCCCCGTCCCCTACGACCTGACGACAACCTACCAGGGGGGGGCGCGCAAGGGGCCCGCCGCCATCCTCGAGGCCTCCTGCAACATGGAGCTCTACGACGAGGAGATCGAGGCGGAGACCTACAGGGCCGGTATCCACACGATGGAACCGCTGGAGGCCGTCGCCTCGGGGCCGGAGGGGATGCTCGGGCGGATCGAGGAAGCCGTCACCGGGATCTTCGAACTCGGCAAGATCCCCGTCATGCTCGGGGGCGAGCACAGTATCACGCTGGGTGCGGTACGGGCGGCCCGGAAGCGATACCCGAAGCTTTCGGTGCTTCACCTGGACGCCCACGCGGACATGCGCATCTCGTACCAGGGGACGCCTTACAGCCACGCCTGCATCGGCAGACGGATGATCGAGCTGTGTCCCGTCGTCCAGGCCGGGATCCGGAGCATGAGCGTCGAGGAGGCCGACTTTCTTCGGAGGCGAAAGCTGCCCTCCTGTTCGGCTGCCGCAATCCGCCGGGACAGGGCGTGGGTCGGGAAGCTGATCCGGCACCTCACGAGAGACGTCTACATCACCGTCGATCTCGACGCCTTCGACCCCGCCGTCATGCCCGCCACGGGCACACCCGAACCGGGCGGGATGCTGTGGCATGACATGCTCGACCTGCTCCGCGAGGTGTGCAGGAAAAAGAACGTGATCGGGTTCGACCTCGTCGAACTCGCGCCCATCCCCGGCATGGTGGCCCCCGACTTCTTGGCGGCGAGGCTGGCCTACCGGATGATGGGGTACATGACGCAAAAATCCAGATAAAGGAGAAGGGGCGTGAATATCTGGGTACCGAAGAAGATCTTTTTCACCAAAGGCGTGGGAAATCACAAGGAAGAGCTGCACTCGTTCGAGCTGGCCCTGCGGAATGCGGGCATCGAGAAATTCAACCTGGTCTACGTGTCGAGCATCTTTCCCCCGGGCTGCAAGATGATCTCCAAGGCCAAGGGCCTCAAGGAAAAGAACCCTGGAGAGATCACGTACTGCGTCATGAGCCGATGCTCCAGCAACGAGCCTTACCGCCTTCTCGCGGCCTCCGTCGGATGCGCCATCCCGGCGGACACCTCCCAGTACGGCTACATCAGCGAACATCACGCCTTCGGTCAGACGGAGAAACAGGCCGGCGATTACGCCGAGGACCTGGCGGCTGCCATGCTGGCCTCGACCCTGGGCATCGACTTCGACGTGGACAAGAGTTGGGACGAAAACAAGGAGATCTTCAAGATCAGCGGCAAGATCGTCCGGACGCGCAATGTGACCCAGTCCGTCATCGTGCCGCGCAAGGGAGGATGGACCACGGTGCTCGCCGCGGCGGTGTTCGTTTTCTAGGACGGCCGGAAACGCCCGCGCGTCAAGGTTTTTCTGAAAAAGGGCTTGACTTCTTGAAAATGGAATACTATCATATTTATTCACAACGCGGGGTGGAGCAGTCAGGTAGCTCGTTGGGCTCATAACCCAAAGGTCGGTGGTTCGAATCCATCCCCCGCTACCAGAAAGCAAAGGGGTCGGCTGTCAAGCCGGCCCCTTTTTCGTGTCAGAAAAAAAGGCACGGCGAATCGCCGTGCCTTCCATGTATCAACGGGCCGGATCGTTTACTTTTTGAACCTCCGCGCACCTGCAATCCCGAAGAGACCGAGGCCGAGAAGCAGAAGGGTGCCCGGTTCGGGAACCGAAGAAGTCTCCGCGATCTGGCGGGTCGGGGTGCGACCGTCGTCTCCGTAAATCATGATCTCGTTGATATGGGCCCAGTTCGGTCCTTCTGTGACATCAAAGGCGATGTACCTCATATCGGTGAGTGCAAATGCGATCTCGAGGGAATTCGCACCATCAATGTCAACCAGGGAGCCGCTCCGGATCAGGTTCCAACTCTCCCCATTTGCGCTGCCGTACAGATAGAATGTTTCCGAAGCGGAGCTGCCTTGAGCGAGAGGTGAATCATGCAGCACGATTTTGTCTACGGCATACGTGCTGTTCAAATCAACGATCAGCCACTGACAGGTCGTCACATTCTGCCATGATCCGGCAACCCACAGGGTATCTACATTGCCGTCGATGGCATTGCCTGCGTTGTAACTGCCATACGTAGCGTTCGTCGAGGCGACCCCGTAAAGAGGCGCAAGATTGACGTACTCAGCCATCGCTGTCCCGGCCATGAGGAAGAATACCGCTGAGACCAAGACAAGTTTTTTCATCGCAAACCTCCAGAAGATTTGATACCTGCAACGCATGAAACTAATGTTATCAACAGAATTTGCATCACTTATGCCAATTGTGTAAGATATTGTTTATATAAATAAATTCAATTATTGGAGCAAGGATCGTCACCATAATACGTAAAGTAATCATACAATACCTTGGTATTAAATCGCAATATATGTAATTATATTAAATAGAAAGTAACAACTGTTGATATGTAAGATACCTTTACGTCAAGGTCTGAAAAACCACAACAAAATATATTAATTAATTATAACAATCACTTATATGAATTCTGAATATGTCGGATTATTTAACATGTCATATTTGTTGTATGAGTTGCACGCGGCTATAATGATTCATATGTTGCAAATGATACATTCGTAACATATTGTTTATAAATATTCGTTCAACAGCTTCCAAATGAACAGCCCTAAGTTCATTGCGAGCGAGGGGTCCGTGGTCGTAATCAATGGACCGATCATTCGATTCCATCTTCCGCTGCCGAATAAAAAAGGCCGAGACGATCTCGGCCCTTTTTCGTTGGCGGATAGCGACTCTCAGCGATTGCCCTTGTAGTACTGCATCGCCTCGGGGATCAGCGATTCGATGTCGCGGATTCTCGACTCCGGGGCCGGGTGGGTGGACAGCAACTCCGGCGGCCTCGATCCGCCCCGGGCGTTCATCCGCTGCCACAGGGCAATTGCACTTCGCGGGTCGTAGCCGGCCTTGGCCATCAGCACGAGACCGATGCGGTCGGCCTCTGACTCGTGGAGACGGCTGTAGGGAAGCAGGAACCCCACCTGGGTTCCCACGCCGTAGGCCTGCATGAAAATGTCCGAGGTGACCCCCGGGCTCCGGGCCAATGCCAGCGAAAGCCCGATGGCCCCGAACTGGGCGAGAAGGCCCTGGCTCATCCTCTCGTTTCCGTGCTTTGCGATGGCGTGGGCCACTTCGTGTCCCATGACGACGGCAAGACCGTTTTCGTCCTGCGCGATGGGCAGAAGCCCCGTGTAGACGGCCACCTTGCCCCCGGGCATGCACCAGGCGTTGACCGTCTTTTCGTCTTCGATCAGGTTGAACTCCCACTTGTAGTTCCTGATGTCGCTCCCGCGTCCGCTCTCCTCCAGCAACTCCTCGGATGCCGCCGCGATCCGCTGCCCGACGCGGCGCACCATGGCGACCTTCGTCACGTCCGTGGAGAGCTTCGAGCCTTTCAGGACCTTGTTGTACTCCTGGAAGCTCATGGAGGTGAGCTCGGAATCCGGAACGAGGTGCAGTCCCCTGCGCTCCGTCACCGGCGCTGCGGCGCAGGAGGTAATCAGGCAGACCAGGCAGAGCGCGAGGGAGAATCGTTCGGCACCGCGTGTTCGTCTCGCAGAATGTGCGCCTCTCATGTCTCCTCCTTCGTGATGGGGGTCGTCTTCAATGCACCATCATTATATCGAACGGGGGTGACGGATGCAAATCGTTGAAAGCGGGGGGAGGGGAGGCCGAAGAAGCCGGAAGAGGTGCGGGGGACGAAACGAGGCGCGCCTCGTCAGGCCGAACATCGGAAGGAGGACTGCGGAGGAGCTTCTCGCTTCTCCGCCGTTTCCGTTGAAATGAAGACCCCTTTTGCGACGTAGTGGCCCTTGCGTTCTACGTACTTTACCGTCGCCCTCACCCCCGGGGGGATCTCCTGGGGTTTCACGGCGTCCAGATCGATCTTGACGACCGTACTGTCGTCGAACTGCAGCTCCACGTCCTCATTGCGGACTCTCAGGGTGATGGTCTTCGCCCTGGCATCGACAGAGAGAACTTCGCCTGCGAGGTGTTTTACACGAATCGTTTTCTTCGGCTCGACTGATTTCTTCTTCTCCGACGCGGCAGCCTTTACGGCGGCTTTTTCCGCGGGTTGGCCGCAGGCTACGCAGAGCAGGCCGATCGACAGGAGGATGGAAAGAATCAGCAGGCGGACGGTCACGGGTCTCTCTCGCTACGGGGTTTTCGGTAACGTGTATCACGAAAAAATGGATACGGCTGCACTAGCATTGAAGCCACCCGAGGGGCATCGATTGCTCGATGCCCCTCCGGTAAGCCTGTCGTGAGGTGGTGGATCGGGTAGCTTACTTCTTCTCGGGGGCCTTCTTTTCCTCGGCCTTCTTGGGCTCTTCCTTCTTGGCCTCCTTCTTCTCGGCCTTCTTCTCAGCCTTCTTGGGGGCCTTCTTCTCGGCCTTCTTCTCAGGCTTTGCGTCCTTCTTGGGCTCGGCCTTCTTATCGGCAGCCTTGTCCGCAGGCGCCGCCGCCTTCTCCTGAGCCGGCTTTGCGGCCGGAGCGGCCTGGGCGAAGCACAGGCCCGTCGTCGCCACCACGAACATCATGGCAAACAGGATTGCGAGAACCTTCTTCATTGTGTTGTCACCTCCTTTCCTCTGGACTTGTAGGGTATCATATCAAGGAACATGCCAGGGGCAGACATTAAATATAGTATATATATTCAGCTAGTTACGAGGAAGTAGCGCAACGGTGCAGAACGAGCTTTACCATATTCGAAAAGAACATTCTAATTTTGGAATGGGGTCACAAATTTAGGAAGAAAAGGCCGTCGCCATAGGAAAGGATCTTACCTTTTCCCGTTGCCGCTTCTGCCCGTCATGACAGGGGCAAGAATTTGAGGGTGCCCGCGTGATCTCGCACGCACGATTTCCCTGAGCATGGATAAAAAAAGAGGGGCACCGGCTTACCGGTACCCCTCTTTCGAAACTGACTTGATTGATGAAGCCAGTTGCTTACTTCTTCTCGGGGGCCTTCTTCTCCTCGGCCTTCTTGGGCTCTTCCTTCTTGGCCTCCTTCTTCTCGGCCTTCTTGGCCTCCTTCTTCTTGGGCTCTGCCTTCTTCTTCTCGGCCTTCTTGGCGTCCTTCTTCGGCTCGGCCTTCTTGTCGTCAGCCTTCTTCTCGGGAGCCGGAGCAGCCTTCTCCGCCGGCTTTGCGGCCGGGGCAGCCTGGGCGAAGCACAGACCCGTCGTCGCCACCACGAACATCATGGCAAACAGGATTGCGAGAACCTTCTTCATTATGTTGTCACCTCCTTCCGTCTTGTTTTGACAGAGCCAGTTTACAAGGAGCGTGCCAGAACATGATCTCTCATAATAGCAAATAAATACATATATATAGAGAAATGATGGGATGTGAATGAGCGTCGATCTTTACAATTCCGGGAAGTGTATTACCGATTCTGGAAATGCCGGACTTTTTCAAGAAAAAGATTACAAATATGGGAAGGCCGCTTACGTATTTTTGAAAAAGACGTTTGAGCGAAGAGGAAAAAGTCGTGCGGATATCACAGATTAAGCCGTAATATCGAGTAGATAATTGTCTACGTTTCGCTCAGGCCTTCCCCGGGGATAGGGTCACATCGGGCTGGGCCGATTCAGGCCGTACTTGTCCCAGCGATAGGCGAAGGCCCGATAGCTCATATTCAGGAGCTTCGCGGCGCGGGCGCCCACGTTGTTCGCCTTTTCCATGGCCTTCTGCAGAAGATCCTTTTCGAGCTCCACGTAACTGATCCCCACATCGGGGATGTCCTGCTGCAATATGCACTTGATGCCGCTACGCCTCTCGGGCAGGTCGAGCTCGTACTTCTTCCAGCTGTACCAGAAGGCGTCGTAGTTCATATCGAGCAGTCGCGCGGCCCTTGCGAGCACCTGACTCGACTTGGCCATGGCCTTCACGAGGAGCTCCTTCTCGAGCTCCTCGAGGTCGATCCCGTCGTCGGGGATCGCGATTCCCATGGCGGGACGGGGGGCGGACCGCAATTCCCCGCGGATGTCCGCAAGTCCGATCGTGTCGGACTCGCACATGAGGACCGCCTTTTCGAGGACGGACTGCAGTTCGCGCACGTTTCCGGGCCAGCCGTATTGTATGACGGCCTTCATCGCTGCCTCGTCGATCTTGATGACGTTCTTGCCGAAGTTGTGGGTGAACTTCTGCAGAAAGAAGGAGGCCAGGTCGGGGATGTCCTCCTTTCGATCCCTCAAGGGCGGCATGTGGATCGTGACGACTTTGAGACGGTAGAACAGGTCCTCGCGGAATCGCCCGTGCTTCATTTCCTCGAGGAGGTCCTTGTTGGTGGCCGAGACGATCCGCACGTCCACCTTGATCGGCTCGCGCCCCCCGACGCGCATGATCTCGCGCTCCTGCAGCACCCGCAGGATCTTGGATTGCGTCATCAGGGGAAGGTCTCCGACCTCGTCAAGAAAGATCGTCCCTCCGCTTGCGGCTTCGAACAGGCCCTTCTTCCGCTGCGTGGCGCCCGTGAACGCGCCGGGCTCGTAGCCGAAAAGCTCGCTTTCGAGAAGAGTCTCGGGGATGGCGGCGCAGTTGATGGCCATGAAGGACTTCTCACGGCGCCCGCTGTTGTAGTGGATCGCCTTGGCGATCAGCTCTTTCCCCGTGCCGCTCTCCCCCAGGATCAGGACCGTTGCGGGGCTGTCGGCCACCTTGCGGACGATGTGGACGATGTCCTTGATCGCCTTGGAGTGCCCGATGATACCCTGGATGCTGAACATGTCGTTCAGGGCTTTCCGGAGTTCGAGGTTCCGCTGCAGCAGCTCCTTGCGCTCGAGGGCCCGTCGGACCGCGAGGAGCACGACTTCCTTGTCGAGGGGTTTCGTCAGGTAGTCGAAGGCGCCTTTCTTCATGGCCTCGACGGCTGAATCGACGGTCCCGAAGGCGGTCATGAGGATCACCGTCGGGGGCTGCTTGAGACCTTTGAGCTTCTCGAGCAGTTCGATCCCGTCCATCTTCCCCATCTTGAGGTCGGTGAGCACGATGTCCGGCTCGTAGGCCTTCACCAGCTTCAGGGCCTCTTCGCCCGATGCGGCCGAATAGGTCTCGTATCCCTCGTCGGCCAGGATGGTCGTGAGGATCTCGCGCTGCAGTGTCTCGTCGTCCACGATCAGGATGACCGCCATGGCTGCTCCTCTCCCGTGATTGCACCGGCACGCCCCGCTTCGGAACCGGCAAGGGGGAGGCTGATCGTCACCTCGCTTCCCTGTCCCTCGACGCTTGCGAATTCGATCTTCCCCCCGTGCTCTTCGATGACCCGCTTCGTCATGGCCAGCCCCAGGCCGAGGCCCTGGCTCTTGGTCGTAAAGAAGGGCTCGAAGATGCGGGCGAGGTTTTCCCTCGACACGCCGGTTCCGGTGTCCGCGATACGCAGCATCCAACGGCCGTCACGTTCTTCCGACGCGAGCGTGAGGGTGCCGCCGGCCGGCATGGCTTGGAAGGCGTTCGTCACCAGGTTGAACAGGCAGCTCTTCATGAGCTCCGTGTCCAGCCTCAGCTCCGGCAGGGCCTCGTACGCCTCGACGATCCGGATCCGGTCCGATGCCGCCTTGGCCCTGACGATCTCGACGACATCTACCAGCAGCTCGCGGGTGCTGCAGGGCTGGCGGTCGAGCTTGAGCGGCTTGCCGTAGTCCAGGAAGTCACGGACGAGGCGGTCGAGGCGGTGGATCTCCTCCTTCATGCTTTCCACCAGCTTTTCGAACCCTTCGGCGCCGGCGCCGTCGGCGGGGCGGTACTTCGTCTTGATGTGGTCGATGGAGAGGCTGATGAAGTTCAGCGGGTTGCGGATCTCGTGCGCGATGCCCCGGGAAAGCTGTCCGATGGCGGAGAGATGCTCCGCCTCGCGGAGGCGCTCCTCGAGCCTGCGCTGCTCCCGGAGCCGCTGGATCATGAAGTTGAAACTCTGGGTCAGGTCCCCGATCTCGTCCTTGCGGTCCACCGGGAGGTTCTGGTTGAGATCGCCCGCCGCGACCTTGCGAGCCGCGGCTACCACGTTGTGGATGGGTTCCGTGTACCACATGGACAGGAACGTGGACAGGAGGATGCCGATGGCGAAGACCGACAGGGCGGCAATGATGCGCTTGGTCGTGTTGCGGCGCATCGTTTCCTGTAGGTTCTCGACGTTGATCTGGAGGTGGATGTAGCCGTAGTGGGCCTGTCCGGCGATGACGGGGATGATGACGTTGTAGGCCTTGCCCTCCTGGTCGACGGCCGGTTCCCCGAGCTCGGCCTTGATGATGAGTTCCTTCTTCTTCTGGCTCACCGGCGTGCCGATCTTGTTGGGGTTGGTGCTTGCGATGATCTCGTCGGCGTTGCTGATGATGGAGATTTCCTTGATTCCCTTGGTCTTCAACGACGAGAGGTACTTTTCGAGGCGCGTCTCGCTCGAGGCGCCGCCGGTCACCTCCTCGACGCCCACCTGCACCGCCTGGGCCAGTTCGGCCGTCTGGCTTTCGATCTGGGCCATGAGGTTCTTTTCGGACTGCCAGTAGATGGTGATCAGGGTGACCAGCAGGACCGCGGTCATCACGAGCATCATGAGGACGAGCTTCTTGTTGAGGGAAAGGTTGAGAAAAAAGGTCTTCACCATTCTAACGTTCCCGTCGTCCTCCTGCCTGCCCCATCGGCTTTCGCTGCCGTTCCGGGGCGGTGTCACGCACCCTGCCAGCTTCACCCTTAACACCAAAGCCCCGCGCCTGTCAACGGCGCCCGCTCGAACGGAGGCCGACTCCGGCGTTGCTTTTCCGCGGGCGCGCTTCTATAATCATGACCCGCTTCTCGAAGCGGTTCGCAGCTCTCCCGGAGGCGACGACGTGGGTTCCGACACGACAAGCCGCATCACGACGCACGGGGACCGGTGGATCACCCCCGCGGTCGTCCTGCGGTTCTCCTTGCTGTCGTTCATGCGGAACCGCGATCTCCACACGGCGGCCACACTGGCTTTCTACGGCGTATTCGCCCTGATTCCCCTATGCCTGGCGATCCTCGTCGTACTCAGCCAGGTCTTCGTCTCCTCCCGCCAGGTGAGCCGGGCCCTCGAGTCGATCATCATCCAGATCGTCCCCCAGTACTACGAGGTCATCCTGCGCGAGGTGTTCTCCATCGCGGAGCAGAGGGCCCTCGGACTGATCGGGATCGTGCCGCTGCTGTGGTCCCTCGTGCCCCTGGTCAGCGCGATCCGGAGCGGGTTCATCGGCGTGTTCAAGACGGAACGAACGGCCGGGTTTTTTCGAGACAAGCTCGTCGATTTTCTCGCCGTCCTGTCCTTCCTGCTCCTGTTCCTGGGTCTCGCCGCGGGCCAGATCCTCTACGCATCGGCGCTGGGGGACGCGGCGGTCACCGTCGGGGCGTGGAGGGGAGGACTGGACAGGGCGCTTCCCCTGCTCACGGGGATCCTGTTTCTCGCGCTCTTCTTCCTGGTCTTCTCCCCCGTGCGTCTCGAGTGGTGGAACCTGCTGATGAGCGCCCTGTGCACGGCCGTGCTCTGGTCGATCGTCCGTCCGCTCTTCACGGCCTTCCTGCAGTACAACCCGGAGTACGGGGTCGCCTTCGGGTCCCTCAAGGCGATCTTCGTGCTGGTCGTCTGGATCTACTACACCTTTGCCGTGGTCCTGTTCGGGACGGAGCTCCTGGCCAACACCCGCAGGCGGGAGGCCCTGCTGCTCTCGCGTCTCCTGGAGCGCGGGACGCGGAGCGGCAAGGGGACACCCCCGGTTCCCTCCCGCTTCGTCCGCTCCTACGAGCCCGGGGAAACAATCTTCGAGGAAGACAGCCGGGGTCGGGACATGTACTACGTCCTGTCCGGGTCGGTCCGGATTCTCCGGAGGGGACAGCTGCTGCGGGAAATGTCCGCAGGCGACTATTTCGGTGAAATGGCCATGCTGATCCAGGCGCCAAGAACGGCGGCGGCCGTGGCGGCTGCCCCGGATACGCGGCTCGTGGTCATCTCGGAGTCCAACCTCGACACGATCCTGAGGGAGAACCCCCGCATTGTGGTCTCTTTCCTCCGGGTGATGTCCGATCGCCTCCGGGCGCTCAACGAAAAGCTGGACGATCCGCCCGGGAACTGCCGGGCCGCAGGGGAGGGCGCAGAGGGGGCAGAAAACGCGGCGAACAATCCGCAGAGCGGGTTGTCGACGGGTCGAATGCAACACAATGGAAAGGGAGACAGGACATGAAGATCTGCATCTCGTCGACGGGACCCGGGTTGATCGACCTGGTGGACCCCCGGTTCAGCCGGTGCCGTTATTACATCATCTACGACGACATCCGCGGAGAACACGAAGCCGAGGAGAACACGGCCGGCATGCATTGAATCACGAGGGGCACGGCTGCCGGGAACCAAGTAGCCGGAAAAAACGTGGATGTGGTGATCACCGGGCACATCGGACGCAAGGCCTCGGCCGCCCTCAAAGGGGCGGGTGTCCGGATCTTTCTGGGCGCCTCGGGGACGGTGCAAGTCGCCCTCGACGCTCTCCGGAAAGGCAAACTCGAAGAAAAACCTTGATCCTTTGAAAAAAGCCCCATCCCGCGCCACCGGGATGGGGCTTTCCGTTCTTGACCCTGGACCCTGTCCCCTGAACCCTCTCCTAGAAGGAGTGTTCCGGGCCGGGGAAGGTGCCCTTCTTCACCTCCTCGACATACTGCGCCACCGCCTCCTTGATCTGTGCGTTGAGCATCGCATACTTCTTGACGAACTTGGGGGTGAAGCGCTCGAAGAGTCCGAGCATATCGTGCACGACGAGGACCTGTCCGTCGCAGTGCACCCCGCCGCCGATGCCGATCGTGGAGATCGAGAGCGACGACGTGATTTTCTCCGCCAGCGCCGCCGGCACGCACTCCAGGACGATGGAGAAAGCGCCCGCATCCTCGAGGATCCTGGCATCCTCGAGCAGCCGCACCGCGGAGGGATCGTCCTTGCCCTGCACCCTGTAGCCCCCGAGCTGGTGCACGGACTGGGGTGTCAGCCCGATATGGGCCATCACGGGGATGCCCGCCCGGGCGATCCTGCGCGTCACCTCGGCGACCTCGCGGCCCCCCTCGAGCTTGACCCCATGAGCCCCGGCTTCCTGCATGAACCGACCGGCGTTGCGCACGGCCTCCTCGACGGAGGCCTGGTAGGACATGAACGGCATGTCCCCGATCACCATGGCCCGCCTGGCCGCCCGGGTGACCGCCTGGGTGTGGTGGATCATGTCCTCCATGGTCACGGGCAGCGTGCTGTCATAACCGAGGACCACCATGCCCAGGGAATCCCCCACGAGGATGACGTCGATCCCGGCCTCGTCCATGGCCGCCGCCGTCGGGTAATCATAGGCGGTCAGCATGGAGAGCCTCTCTCCCTTTTTCTTCATGTCCCGCACCGTCGCCGTGGTGACCCGCGTGATCTTGACCTGCGTGCTCATCTTTTTCTGCCTCCCTTCAACATGGCTCGTATGTCGGCCAGTTTGTCCCGCGTCACGGTCCCTTTCCGGCCTGCAATCTCCGCCGTGAAAAGACCCATCTCGCGATAGAGCTTTGTCAGTTCCGGGAATCGCTTCCGGAATCCCCGGAGATGCGTCCCGACGGTCCCCGAGTCGCCACGCGCAATCGGCCCCGTAAGCGAGGGAATGGTCCCCTTGGTTTCCACGTTGGCGATCGTGCCCTTGACAAGCGGCCAGAAGGCCCGGCGGGCCTCGTCGCGGGACAATCCCATGCGCCCGTAGACTTCCTCGACGAGATACATCAGCGTCACGAGGTAGTTCGAGGCCATGCAGGCCGCGGCGTGGTAGAGGGGCTTGTCCTCGGCCGAGACATGGAACGGAAGCCCCCCGAGGTCCCCGACGATCCCGTCGGCCCAGGACAGGATGTCCTGGTCGGCCGTGACGCCGAAGGTGCTGCCCGGGATCTTCGCAATGGCGCTCTCCACGTCGGCGAACGTCTGGATCGGGTGGATGCAGCCGACCCGGGCTCCCCGCCGGCTCGCCGTTTCGAGGATGTCGAGGCCTCCGACGCCGCTGGTGTGCACCACCTTCGAGCCGGCCCGGAATCCCCCTGCAGCTGACACGGCCGAGCACACGGTCTCGATGGCGTCGTCGCTCGTCGTGATGAGAACGCAGTCGGCGCCGCGTGCGGCCAGCGCGAAATCCGTCGTCGCCGTCCCCCCCGTGTAAGAAGCGGCGATCCGGGCCGCTTCCAGCCGTCGCCCGGCGACGGCCGTGATCTCGTGACCGGCCTTCCTCAACAGATGTCCGACGGCCGTCCCGGCCTTCCCGGGACCGAGGATGGCGAAGCGTTCCCTTGCAGCCATGACGCGTCCTTTCCCCCCGGTAAACAAAAAAGCCTTCCCGATTGCGAAGGGAAGGCTTTGCACACGTCATCCGTGCCTGTTCACTGTCCGTTCCCCGTCCCAGTCCTGCAATCGGATCCAAGCGGTTGTCCCCTGTTAGCACGCCGGCGGCACCCTGTCAAGCATCGCTTCCCGCGCCTCTAATTTGCTTGTCAACAGGCCGGCGTTTCCCTATAGTGGGGCCCATGAATCGGTTTTCCGGCAGGATGTTCGTGAAGCTGCTGGTCTTCGATCTCGACGGGACGCTGGCCGACACGGGGGCGGATCTCGCCTTTTCCGTGAATCGGACCCTTCGATCCATGGGACTCCGAGAGCGGCCTGACGCCGAGGTGCTTGGATTTGTCGGCGACGGCGTGCGGAAGCTCCTCGAGCGTTCCCTGGGGGAGCGGCACCGGGAACGGCTCGACGAAGCCCTGTCTCGCTTCAGGGAATTCTACGCCGGGCACCTGCTCGACCGGACGGTCCTGTACCCCGGCGTGCAGGATGTTCTCCGGCACTTCGTCGACAAGCCGAAGGTCCTCATCACCAACAAGAATACGGATTTCACGCTTGCCCTGTGCAGGGGGCTGGGGATCGACGCGTCTTTCCGGGAGATCATCGGGGGGGACTCGAGGGAGTTCATGAAGCCCGACCCCCGGCTTCTGCTCCCCCTGTTCGAGCGCTACGGGGCGGATCCCGCAGGGACCCTCGTCGTCGGCGACGGCGTGAACGACATCCTGCTGGCCAGAAGGGCGGGGGCACGCGCCTGCGCGTTTCTCAACGGCCTCGGGAGGCGGGAGGAGCTGCTGCGCCTGGAACCGGATTTCACCATCGAGAGGATGATCGACCTGACGGAGATCGCCTGCTGACGGGAGCGCCGAGATGCTGAACAGGGTGCGAAAGACCATACGGGCACACCGCATGCTCCAGCGGGGGGACCACGTCCTGGCCGGGGTTTCGGGAGGTGCGGACTCGGTGGTTTTGATGGCGGTGCTCCAACGCCTGGGCCCCTCCTTCGGCGTGACGCTGACGGCGGCCCATTTCAACCACGTCACGAGGGCGGGCGAGTCGGACCGGGACGAGGCGTTTGTTCGCAACCTCTGCCAAGCCTGCGGGATCCCGCTCCTGATCGGGTCGCTGGGGACGGCGAGGCGGCCTGCGGGGCTCTCCGTCGAGGACTTCCTGCGCCGCGAACGCTACGCTTTTTTCGAGTCTGCGAGGCGGCAGGCAGGCGCGAACCGCATCGCGCTGGGCCACCAGCGAGGCGACCAGGCGGAAACGGTCCTCATGAACGTCATCCGGGGATCGGGCGTCGGCGGGCTTGCCGGCATCCCTCCCGTACGGGACGGGGGGCGTCTCATCCGCCCCCTCATCGACTGCTCCCCCCGCGAGATCGTCGAGTACTGCCGCCAGGAGGGTCTTCCCTTCGTCACGGACAGCTCCAATGCCGACGAGCGGTTCCTGAGGAACCGCATCCGCAGGATCCTTCTCCCGGATCTGGAGAGGCTTTTCAACCCGGCCATCGTGGACTCGCTGTGCCGGCTTGCCGAGGTGGTCCGCCAGGAGGACGGGTACATGGTCGAGGAGGCCCGGAGGGCTCTCGGGCCCTGGCAGAGGGGCCCTTCGGAAGCATCCATCCCCGTGGCGGGGCTCGCTGCCCTGCACCCTGCGCTGGGGCGCAGGGTCGTCCTGGTGATCGTGCGGGATCTCGCGGGACCGGATTGCGCCGTCGGCCTCGAGCATGTGCAGGCCGTCCTGGATCTGGCGTGCGGGTCGAGACCCGGCGGATCGCTGGATCTTCCCGGCAGGCTTCTCGTGCGCAGAAGCTACGACCGTCTCGAGTTCGTCCGCGAAGGCACACCGGATCGCCGCCACCGCGGCGAACGGGCCGGGGAGGGCCTCACGGGGGCCTTTCGCGTCGCCGTCCCCGTCCCGGGGACGATCCGCATCGAGCCACTCGGGTTGCGCATGCGGTTCCGGGAGCTGCGGCGGCCCCCTTCCTCGCCGGCAGCGACGGCCCGAACGGCATACCTGGATCTCGAGCGGGTTTGCGGTCCCCTGGTGGTCCGCAGCGCCATCCCGGGAGACTGGATCCAGCCCCTGGGCATGACGGGGAGGCGGAAGCTCAGCCGGCTGTTCATCGACGAAAAGATACCGCGGGACCGGAGAAACCGGTTCCCGCTGCTGGCGGACGACGTCTCCATCCTTTGGGTGCCGGGTCTTCGTCTCTCGGAACGTGCCCGTGTCGACGGGGGAACGAGGCGCGTCCTGAAGGCAGAAATCATTTGAAATTTTCACGCTGCTGGGTTAATGATCAAGGTCTAGACTCAAGGGCCGATGCGCCGAACGGCGCGTTGACGGACCCCATCATGGAGGAAAGCGAGGATTGAATCCTTTACAGAAAAATATCGCACTGTGGCTGATCATCAGCCTCATCTTCGTGCTGCTGTACAACCTGTTCAACCAGCCCAAGAATGCCCAGGACAGCGTCATCTTCAGCGATTTCATCGCGGCCGTCGAAAAGGGCCAGGTCGTGGAGGTGAGCATCCAGGGCGAGAACATCTCGGGCAAATTCGTCAACGGAAAGAGTTTCAAGACCTACGCACCCAAGGAAGCGGGGGTGGTGCCCCTGCTCAAGGAAAAGGGGGTGCGGATCGCCGCCAAGCCCGTCGAGGACTCGCCCTGGTACATGACGGTTTTGATCTCCTGGTTCCCGACGATCCTGCTGATCGCCATCTGGATCTTCTTTATGCGGCAGATGCAGTCCGGGGGCGGGAAGGCCATGTCCTTCGGCAAGAGCCGCGCCCGGCTCATGACGGACCGCTCCAAGAAGGTGACCTTCAACGACGTGGCGGGGATCGACGAGGCCAAGGCCGAGTTGCAGGAGATCATCGACTTCCTGCGGGACCCGAAGAAATTCACCCGCCTGGGCGGCCGCATCCCCAAGGGCGTGCTGCTCGTCGGCCCCCCCGGCACCGGCAAGACCCTCCTGGCAAGGGCCATCGCCGGCGAAGCGGACGTGCCGTTCTTCACAATCAGCGGGTCGGACTTCGTCGAGATGTTCGTCGGCGTCGGGGCCTCCCGCGTCCGCGACCTCTTCACCCAAGGCAAGAAGAACGCCCCCTGCATCATCTTCATCGACGAGATCGACGCCGTCGGGCGCCACAGGGGCGCGGGCCTCGGGGGCGGTCATGACGAGCGCGAGCAGACCCTGAACGCCCTGCTCGTCGAGATGGACGGCTTCGAGTCCAACGAGGGGGTCATCCTCGTTTCCGCCACGAACCGTCCCGACGTTCTCGACCCGGCCCTGCTGCGGCCGGGGCGCTTCGACCGCCAGGTCGTCGTCCCGTTGCCCGACGTGAAGGGCAGGGAGAAGATCCTCGAGGTGCACATGCGCAAGACCATCGTCGCCGAGGACGTCCAGGGCGCCGTGATCGCGCGGGGGACCCCGGGGTTCTCCGGCGCCGACATCGAGAACCTCGTCAACGAGGCGGCCCTTCACGCGGCCCGGCTGGGCAAGGAAAAGGTCTCCATGATGGACTTCGAGTACGCGAAGGACAAGGTCATGATGGGGGCCGAGCGCAAGAGCATGGTGATCAGCGAGAAAGAAAAGAAGATCACGGCCTACCACGAGGCGGGGCACGCCCTGGTGGCCAAGATGCTGCCCGGGACCGACCCGATCCACAAGATCACGATCATCCCGAGAGGCCGGGCGCTGGGCCTCACGCAGCAGCTCCCCATGGACGAGAAGCACACCTACCCGAAGCGTTACCTGCTCAACAGCATCGCGATCCTGCTCGGGGGGCGAGCCGCCGAGGAACTCGTCCTGGACGACTTCACCACGGGGGCCGGCAACGACATCGAACGGGCCACCGACCTGGCGAGGCACATGGTCTGCGACTGGGGCATGAGCCCCATGGGCCCCATGAGCTTCGGGAAGAAGGAGGAGCAGATCTTCCTCGGGCGTGAACTGGCCATGCACAAGGACTACAGCGAAGAGACGGCCAAGAAAATCGACGCGGAGATCGCCCGGATCGTGTCCGACGGATATGCGACGGCGAAGAACGCCCTGTCCGACAACCTGCAGATCCTGCACAACCTCGCCGACGAGTTGATCAAGAGGGAGGTGCTGAACGCGGAGGACCTCGACGCCATCATCAGCGGCCGCGTTCTCCCGGAGCAGGAGCCGGCTGCCCCCGAGCCCGCACGCTGACCGACGCCTGCGCCCCGGTGGGACCCACCGCCCGGGCGAGAGCCGGGACACCGGAACAACCGGGTGCGTTTCCCAGGAAACGCACCCTTTTTTGAAGGCAGCCCGTGAAGAACCCTATCCGCCTGCTGCACGTCCAGTCGGAATCCGAGGCCGCCGATCACCTGAAGGCGATCGGCGTCGAGCCCTACGGCATCGCGTCCATGGCCCCGAAGATGCGCCACCTCAATGTGCTCGTCGAGGGCCTGACCCCCAAGGTAGCCAACATCATCAAGCAGGAGATGCTCTCGCAAGGAGGCGACGCGGCCGTCTCCCGGGGCTGCGTCGACTGCAGCGTCCGCAGGACGGACGTCCTTCTCATGGGCACCGTCAAGCAGATCCTTCGGTTCGCCGAGAAGCTAAGACTGCAGCCCTTCGGGTTGAAGGATGTCGCGGCGGATCTCCGCGAGCTCCTCGAACGCGACGAGCGCAGGCGGTTTGTACTCGAGACGCCGAGGCGCACCATCCGGATTGCCGGCAGGACCCTCGTCATGGGGGTGATCAACATGACGCCGGACTCCTTCTCCGACGGCGGGGCGATCGCAGGCGCCGAGGCGGGGCTCCGACAGGCCGTGAGGCTGATCGGCGAGGGAGCGGACATCCTGGACGTGGGAGGCGAGTCCTCGCGGCCTGGCGCAAATCCCGTTCCCCTGAAAGAGGAGCTCCGACGGGTGATCCCCCTGATCCGCCTTATCGCGCGGGAGACGGACGTCCCCGTTTCCGTCGACACGGTCAAGGCCGAGGTCGCCCGCCAGGCCATCGACGCCGGGGCCGAGATCGTCAACGACATCACGGCGCTCCGGGGCGATCGCGGGATGGCCCGCGTGACGGCCGAGGCTCGCGTTCCCGTCATCCTCATGCACATGCGGGGGACCCCGCGAACGATGCAGAAGGGGGACTTGACGTACCGCTCGCTCCTGGGCGAAATCCTCCGATTCCTTTCGGACCGGATCGAACGGGCCTCGGCGGCGGGGGTATCCCGGGACCGAATCGTCGTGGACCCCGGCATCGGCTTCGGCAAGAGCGTGGAGGACAACCTCCGCCTGCTCCGCCATCTTGGGGAGTTCAGGGTCTTGGGCCGGCCGGTCTGCGTCGGCGTTTCCCGAAAGCACTTCACGGGGAAGATCACCGGGGTGTCAAAGCCGCAGGAGCGCCTCGAAGGGACCGCCGCGGCGGTGACGGCGGCCATACTGAACGGGGCCGACATCGTCCGCGTGCACGACGTGAGCGTGATGAAGCGGGTGGCCTCCATGGCCGACGCTGTCAGGGGGAAGCGATGATGATCGACGCCGTCGGGGTGGACATCGCCGACGTGGAGCGAATCCGGAAGGCCATCGGGCGCTGGGGGGACCGATTCGTCGAGCGGACCTTCTCACGGCGGGAGGCCGAATATTGCCGGAAACACCGGGACGAGGCGATCCGCTTCGCGGCCCGGTTCGCGGCCAAGGAGGCCTTCGTCAAATGCATGGGAACAGCCAGAGGCATCCCGTGGAACGAGATCGAGCTGGTCAACGACCGCTCCGGGAAGCCCCGGATCGAGGTCTCGGAAAGGATTCGGGCCGAGCTGGAGACGCGGAAGGTCCTCCGGGTCCACGTCAGCGTGTCCCACACGGCTCAGTACGCCGTGGCGTTTGTCGTGTTCGAGACCTGAGGGCGTCCCCGGGGAAATCCGTCAGAGAGGAATTGATTTTGAAACTGATTTCTGATAGTCGGGAGCAGACCGTGGAGATCGGGCGCCGGATCGGAACCGCACTCGGCGGCGGGGACATCGTGGCGCTCATCGGGGAACTCGGATCCGGCAAAACCTGTCTCACCCAGGGGATGGCGAAAGGCCTCGGGGTGGCGGAAAACGTGCCCGTCGTGAGCCCCACCTTCACCCTGGTCAACGAGTACCCCGGGAGGATCCCGCTCGTGCATTTCGATGTCTACAGGCTCTCGGGCCCCGGGGATCTGGAGGACATGGGCTACGAGGAGTACTTCTACGGCGGGGGGGTCGTCGTCATCGAGTGGGCCGAAAAGGTCCGGGAGATCCTCCCCGAAAAGACTATCGTCGTCCGCATGGCGTACGTCGACGAGAACACCCGGGAGCTCGTTCTCGAAGGGCCCCCGGAGACAATGGGGAAACTGGAGGAACGTCTGAAATCCGGAGGAAGCATTTCATGGCGCTGATCGTACAGAAATACGGCGGAACGTCCGTCGCCAACCTCGAGAAGATCCGGAACGTGGCCGAGCGGGTCGTCCGCGCCAAGGAGGGGGGGAATCAACTGGTCGTCGTCCTTTCGGCCATGGCGGGCGAGACCGACCGGCTCATCGGCATGGCGAACCAAGCCTCGGAAAACAGGCCCGACGATCGCGAGTACGACGCCCTCATCGCGACGGGGGAACAGGTCACGGTGACGCTGCTGGCTCTCACCCTGAACCGGATGGGGCACAAGGCCCGGTCCTTCCTTGCCCACCAGGTCAAGATCCACACCGACAGGGCGCACACGAAGGCCCGGATCGTCAAGATCGACACCCGCGAGATCGAGAAGGAGCTCAAGAAGGGCCACGTGATCGTCGTGGCCGGTTTCCAGGGCGTCGACTCGGAGAACCACATCACCACCCTGGGACGCGGGGGCTCCGACACGAGCGCGGTGGCGCTTGCGGCCGCCCTGAAGGCGGACGTCTGCGAGATCTACACCGATGTCGACGGGGTCTACACCACGGACCCGAACCTGTGCCAGGCGGCTCGCAAGCTCAGCAAGGTGTCCTATGACGAGATGCTCGAGATGGCGAGCGCGGGGGCCAAGGTGCTGCACCCCCGTTCGGTCGAACTGGCGAAAAAGTACGATGTTCCCGTCTACGTGAAGTCGTCGTTCACATACGATGAAGGCACTCTGGTCACCAAGGAGGATGAGGAAATGGAAGCAGTCGTTGTGTCGGGAGTCACCTATGACAGGGATCAGGCCAAGGTCACCGTCGTTCACGTCCCGGACCGGCCCGGGATCGCCGCCCGGCTCTTCACGACGTTGTCGGACCGCAACATTCCGGTCGACATGATCATCCAGAACGCCAGCATCGACGCCTTCACGGACCTCTCTTTCACCGTGTCGAAAAAGGACATGAAGGAGGTCGAGCGGCTGATCGGCCCCGTGGTCCAGGAGATCGGGGCGCAGGGCGTCCAGTACGACCAGAACATCTCCAAGGTCTCCATTGTCGGAGTCGGAATGCGGAGCCACGCCGGGGTTGCCTCCCGGATGTTCGCTGCCCTGGCCAAGGAGGGCATCAACATCCTCATGATCAGCACCTCGGAGATCAAGATCTCCTGCGTCATCGAGTCGAAGTACACGGAACTGGCCGTCATGATCCTCCACGAGACCTTCGGCCTCGACCGGAAGTAGAGCCGTTTATCACCGCACAACGGGCCGGGCCCGGGTCCTCATCCAGGATCGGCCCGGCCTTTTTCAAGGGGAGTGGCGCTCATGAAGCTCGCCCGGGACCCCGCATTCGGCAGCGTTGCCCTGCTGGCGCTCACGGCCCTCGTCGTCCTGCTCCAATCCCCCGAAATCATCCTGTTCGCTACCGCGTCCCGCGACGTCCCGTACTCTTCGAAAGGGCACGGCAGCGTTGCCATAGAGCTGGTGGGCGATACGGGGCGCAACGGTGTTTACTTCGTCCCGAAGGGGACTCCCCTCGCCGGGTTCCTCGATGAGGCCGGGGTCCGTGCGGATGCGTCCGGGTGCTGCCCCGATCCTATCGCGAAGGCTACGACGGTCAGCGTGCTGCGGGAGGGCAAGGAGGTCGTGAGCCGGCCGATGAGCGCCGCGAAGCGGGTTGCGCTCGGCATCCCCATAAACGTCAACGTCTCCTCTCCGGAAGAACTCACGCTCGTCCCGGGGATCGGGAGGGTCACGGCGGAGAGAATTCTGGAACGGCGCAGCCTCGCAGGGCCGTTCCGCAGCCTCGACGATCTCGCCGAAATCCGGGGGATCAAGAGGAAGCGGCTCGAGAAGCTCAGGCCCTATCTCTGCGTCGGCTGCTGACCCGCCGCATCCTCTTTGTAACCCTACGATTTCTTTTTCGTCTTCTTTTTTTGCGGACGTGCTGAGTTTTGCCTTGACTAACCCGGTTGTCTCCCATATAGTGCCTGCGCCTGAATACTCAGTATTCAAGGGAACTTACGGCAGCAGACGCTGCCTTTTCATACACCATTACGAGGGGATGCCATCATGCCGAAGCGAAGCGACATCAAGAAGGTCATGATCATCGGCTCCGGGCCCATTGTCATCGGCCAAGCCTGCGAATTCGACTACTCGGGCACACAGGCCTGCAAGGCCTTGCGAAAGCTCGGTTACGAAATCGTGCTCGTGAACTCGAACCCGGCGACGATCATGACGGACCCCGGCATGGCCGACATCACCTACATCGAGCCCCTGAACATCCAGAGCATGATCGAGATCATCGAGAACGAGCGGCCCGACGCCATCCTGCCGAATCTCGGCGGCCAGACGGGCCTCAACCTGACCTCGGAGCTGCACAAGAAGGGAATCCTCGAGAAATACGGCGTGAAGGTCATCGGCGTCCAGGTCGACGCCATCGAGCGCGGAGAGGATCGCATGGCCTTCAAGGAGACGATGAACCGGCTCGGCATCGAGATGCCGAAGAGCGAGATCGCCTACACCGTCGAGGAGGCCGAAGCGATCGCCGCCAGGCTGGGCTACCCCATCGTAATCCGCCCGGCCTACACCATGGGCGGCACGGGCGGCGGCCACGTGTACAATCCCGAGGAGCTCCGCGTCGTGGCGGCCCGGGGCCTTGCAGCAAGCCTCGTGGGCCAGATCCTCGTCGAGGAGTCCGTCCTGGGATGGGAGGAGCTGGAACTGGAGGTAGTCCGCGACGCCAAGAACCAGATGATCACGGTGTGCTTCATAGAGAACGTGGACGCCATGGGGGTCCACACGGGCGACTCCTACTGCACGGCGCCCATGCTCACGATCCGCGAGGAGCTGCAGCGGAGGCTCCAGAAGTACTCCTACGACATCGTCGAAGCGATCCAGGTCATCGGCGGCACGAATGTCCAGTTCGCCCACGACCCGAAGACGGACCGCGTCGTGGTCATCGAGATCAACCCCCGAACCTCGCGCTCGTCGGCTCTGGCCTCGAAGGCGACGGGGTTCCCCATCGCCCTTATCTCGGCCATGCTGGCCGGAGGGCTGACCCTGGACGAAATCCCGTACTGGAGGGAGGGAACCCTCGAGAAGTACACCCCCTGGGGCGACTACGTGGTCGTGAAGTTCGCCCGCTGGGATTTCGAGAAGTTCCCCGGCGCCGAGGACAAGCTCGGCACGCAGATGCGCGCCGTGGGCGAAGTGATGAGCATCGGAAAGAACTACAAGGAAGCGTTCCAGAAATCGATCCGCTCCCTCGAGAAGGGCCGCTACGGCCTTGGCTTTGCCAGGGACTACAACCGGAAGACCCTCGAGGAGCTGATGGACCTGCTCGTCGAGCCCTCCAGCGACCGCCAGTTCATCATGTACGAGGCGCTTCGTAAAGGGGCGTCCGTGAACGATCTCTTCCGAAAGACGCACATCAAGCACTGGTTCATCGAGCAGATGAAGGAACTGGTGGAACTCGAAGAAAAGATTCTAAAAACGAAGGGAAGGCAGCTGCCTGACAGGCTTCTCGTCCAGGCCAAAAAGGACGGCTTTGCCGACCGTTACCTGGCCCAGATCCTGGGTATGCCGGAGGAGACCATCCGGAAGAAACGGATCGCCCTGGGAGTGGTCGAGTGCTGGGACGCCGTCCCCGTCTCGGGCGTCGAGAACGCGGCGTACTACTACTCCACCTACAACGCGCCTGACAAGGTCGGCACGACGTCCAACCGCAAGGTGATGGTCCTCGGCGGCGGTCCCAATCGAATCGGGCAGGGAATCGAATTCGACTACTGCTGCGTCCATGCCGCCTTCGCCCTGCGCGACGAGGGCGTCGAGTCCATCATGGTTAACTGCAACCCCGAAACGGTCTCCACGGACTACGATACCTCCAACAAACTCTACTTTGAGCCCCTTACGGTGGAGGATGTCCTGGCGATCTACGAGAAGGAGAAGCCCGATGGCGTCATCGTCCAGTTCGGCGGCCAGACGCCCCTCAACATCGCGGGCGAGCTTTCCAAGGCGGGGGTGAAGGTCCTGGGAACGTCCGTCGACACGATCGACCTGGCCGAGGACCGCGACCGGTTCCGGCAGATGATGGAACGGCTCGAAATCCCCATGCCGGCCTCCGGAATGGCCATCGACATCGATGAGGCCCTTGCCATCGCGAAGAAGCTGGGCTACCCGCTCATGGTCCGCCCCTCCTACGTTCTGGGGGGCAGGGGCATGGAGGTGGTGCACGACGAGGAGATGCTCAGGCGCTACGTGAAGAACGCCGTGGGCGTGACGCCGGACCGACCGATCCTGATCGACAAGTTCCTCGACAACGCCATCGAGTGCGAGGCCGACGCCATCTCGGACGGGGAAGACACCTTCGTGCCCGCCGTCATGGAGCACATCGAGCTGGCCGGCGTTCACTCGGGCGACTCGGCCTGCGTCATCCCGCCCATCAGCATCCCGGCGCGCCACATCGACACCATCGTGGAGTACACGAGCAAGATCGCCCGGGAGCTGAAGGTCGTGGGCCTCATGAACATGCAGTACGCCATCGCCAACGACGTCGTCTACGTCCTGGAGGCCAATCCCCGCGCCTCGCGCACGGTGCCGCTCGTCTCGAAGGTCTGCAACATCTCCATGGCCCGGATCGCGACCCAGCTCATGATGGGCCGAAAGCTCAGGGACCTCAGCCTCAAGCACCGCGCGGTCCCGCACTTCGGGGTGAAGGAGGCCGTGTTCCCCTTCAAGATGTACCCTGAGGTGGACCCACTGCTCGGCCCCGAGATGCGCTCCACGGGCGAAGTCCTGGGCCTGGCCGACTCGTTCGGTCTTGCCTTCTACAAGGCCGAGGAGGCGGCCGACTCGGTCCTCCCCGCGGAGGGAACGGTGTTGATGACCGTCTCGGAGCGCGACAAGCACGCCGCCCTGGAGATGGCCCGCGAGTTCCGAAAGCTGGGATTCCGAATCCGGGCGACGAAGGGCACCCACCGGTTCCTGACCGACAACGGCATCGAGGCCGAACCCATCCTCAAGATGCACGAGGGCAGGCCTCATATCGTCGACGCGATCAAGAACAAGGAGATCGACCTCATTATCAACACACCGAGCGGTAAGCTCAGCAAGCACGACGACTCCTACATCCGCAAGTCGGCAATCCGGTACCGGATCCCCTACATCACGACCATCGCCGCGTCGGCGGCCGCCGCCAAGGGCATCGCCGCGTTCCGCAAGGGCCACGGCCGCGCCCGCTCGCTGCAGAGCTACCACGGCGACCTGAAGTAAAGACAGGCCGCAGGCATCAGGCGGCAGGCTACAGGTCAAAAACGAAAGGATCGGGGATTTTCGTTCCCGATCCTTTTTTTCCGGAACCTGAACCCTTTTTCGATTCTTATCCTTCCCTGTACCCTGGCGCCTGAACCCTGACCCCTGTGTTTACTGGTAGTGTTTCTCGTAGATCTCCCACAAGGTCGACAACAGCGCCGTGATGATCGGCCCGATCACGAAACCGGAGATCCCGAACACGGCGATCCCGCCGAGGGTGGAGAGAAAGACGAGCAGCGGGTGCATCTGCGTGTCCTTGCCGACCAGCACCGGACGAAGGACATTGTCGACGGAGCTGATGAGCAGGGAACCTACGGCGGCAGTGACTATTCCTTCCCAGATGTGACGGGTGACGAGCATGATGAGGGCGGCCGGCGCCCAGATGATGGCGCAGCCGATCCCGGGGATCATCGCGGTGAGCACCATGATCACCCCCCACACAAAGGCGCCCTGGATTCCCACGGCCCAGAAGAGGGCGCCCCCCATCGTTCCCTGGATGAGCCCGATGATCAGCGTCCCCTTGAGGGTGGCCCTCGCCGTCGAGGTGAACCGCTCGTAGATCCGGTTCCCGATCTCGTCCTTCAGCTCGAGAATGTAGAGGGAGCCCCGAAGCAGCCGTTCACCGTCGCGGATGAAGAAGAAGAGGCAGTAGAGCATGACGACGAAGTTCACGATCAGCAGGAGCGTGTTCTGGGTCAGCTCCGTGAGATAGGAGACGATGTATTTCGAGATCCCGCCGGCGATCTCGTAGAACTTCTCGGTCAGCGCCACCTCGTCGAGATCGAGCTTTTGCAGGTAGGGGTTGCCTTTCAGGAGTTCGATGATCCCCCGGGCCTTGCTCTGGATGTCCTCTGTGTGCTTCAGGGCCGAGTACATGTCGATGGCCTGCGCCAGCACCACGCTGGCAACGACGGCAAGCGGCAGCAGGATGACGAAGATCACGATCGCAAGCAGGATGGATGTGCTCAGGTTCGGGTGGCCGACCCTGCGTTCGACCCGCCTGTACAGGGGGCCGAAGATGCCGGCGATCACGGCGGCCCAGAAGATCGGGTAGGCGAAGGGTTTCAGCAGGGTCAAGAACGCCAGCGTCCCGATCATCAGGATGGCGAAAAAAATATTCTTTCGGACTTTCTGCATTTCCATGGTAAACACCTTGACGGGAACGCCGGATACCATACCAGAACAGTGCATCGAGTTGAAATGATTATTTTCCTTCCCCTTGCGGCGGCTCCCTGATCTGGACAGGAATTTGCATTGTCATGACAGATGCGACGAAACATCCTCCTGTCCATGCGCTTGGGCGGAGAAAAGCGGCCTCCTGGACTCTGGACGAGGCCTGGGAGAACTGCAAGGGACAGTGCGGGGCGGATCCCTGGTGCCAGGTGTGCATGAAAGAAAAGGAACGTCTCCATGAGGAGGCGCTAAACCGCAAGCGGCAATCTGACGATAAGGAGGGGTAGAAAGACTCCTCGAGGCACCGAAGATGAAAATCGAACGAACAGACAGCCTGCATCCCCTCCAACACGGCAAGGCACGGACCGCCCCGGAACAGGCCGGGGCCCGTTTCAGGGAGGTCCTCCGCGATGCCGCATCGCCGGCCCCCGACGTCCAAAAACCGGGGGGCACTCACGCCATCCCTCCCGCCGGAACAGGCGCAGAGATCAGGGTCATCGGGGACAGGGAAGAGCTCCTGTCCCGGGCCGACGAGCTCGTCGGACTCCTGGAGACTCTGCAGGGGGGGATCGCGGGAACCGGCCTGCCGCTCAAGGAGGCCTACACCTCCGTGAGAGCCATCGAGGACCGGGCCGACGAACTCGCACCCCTCGTCGAGCGGCTGCCCGAAGGGGACCCCTTCCGGGAGTTCATGAACCGCATCGTCATCACGGCCTCCGTTGAGGCCATCAAGTTCCGCCGGGGCGACAACCTGTAGCAGGGATCGGATATGGGCATTCTTTCCGTTGCCCCTCCTGCACGCCGCAGTCACTTCCACTCCCATCACACAGCCCTCGCGTTTCACGCAAAACCACGAAGGGAACACCCTGTCCGAAACGGATATCGCTTGACAGGTCATTGAGATAATGGTAGAAATTCACGTCTGAATCAAGTGTCGGGGCGTGGCGCAGTCTGGTAGCGTATCTGAATGGGGTTCAGAGGGTCGGAGGTTCAAATCCTCTCGCCCCGACCATGAAAAAAAGCTCCCGCGGCCCGCGGGGACGAAGGGAGTAGGGAAAACGGATGTTCCGGCATCGCGTTTTCATTTTCGTATGCGGGCGGTCAGTCAGCAGCAACGATTGACCGCCCTCTTTATTACGAGGTGTTGACAATCGGAAAGGCACCGAATATATAGGGGAACCGTTTTTCAGGGATGCGAGAGTGGCGGAACTGGAAGACGCACTGGACTTAGGATCCAGCCCGCATTGCGGATAGGGGTTCGACTCCCCTCTCTCGCACCATTCCATTCCAGAAAAGGAGTTCGAGCGTGACAAGCGGAACCGGAGCAACCATCAAGGTCGAAGAAATCAGTCCCGTCAAGAAGAAGATATCCTTCGAAATCCCCTGGGAAGAGGTGAAGAGGGAGCTAGACACCGCCTACCGCACGGTGGGGAAGAAGGCACGGGTCAAGGGCTTCCGGCCCGGGAAGACTCCGCGCCGCATCCTGGAGACCTACTTCAAGGAAGACGCAGAGGGGGAGGCGATCCAGAGCCTGGTGAACCGGTCCTTCGAGGAAGCCATGCAGGCCAACAGCCTCGTGCCCGTGGCGCGACCCGATATCGAGCAGGGCGGGATCCTGTCAGACCGGAATTTCACGTACAGCGCGACGGTGGAAGTGGAGCCCATTGTCTCACCCCAGGGCTACACCGGTGTGGAGCTGACGCGGGAGGACGCCACCGTGACGGATCGGGACCTGGAAGCCCGGCTCGAGGAGCTCCGCAACATGTACAGCAGCCTGCAGGACGTGGAAGGCAACCGCGCCGTCCAGGCCGGCGATTTTCTCATCATCGACTTCCAGGGCAAACTGGGCGGGGTGGAGAGGCAGGAGCTGACCGAAGCGGGTTTCCGCATCGAGGTCGGTTCGAAGCGCCTGGTACCCGGGTTCGAAGACGCCCTGACGGGCATGAAGAAGGGTGATTCGAAAGAATTCACCGTGAAATTCCCCGACGACTATCACGTCAAGGAGTTCGCATCGCAGGACATCACGTTCCACGTGACCGTCCGGGATGTCAAGGTGAAGGTGCTGCCCGACCTGGACGATCAATTCGTGAAGAATTTCGAGCGCTACGAGAGCCTCGAAGCCCTCAAGGCCGACCTGCGCAAGTCCCTGGAAGATGAAAAGGCCGCCAAGGCAAAAGCCGCTCTCCGGAAAGCCATCAACGACCGGCTCCTCGAGCAGAACCCCTTTGAGGTCCCCGAGGCCTACGTGGAGAGGCAGATCTTCAGCATGATGATCGAGTACCAACGACGCATGGTCATGAGCGGGATGGACCCCGACAACGCGGCCAAAGTGGCAGCGAATTTGCACGACCAGTTCCGGGACGAAGCCACCCGCCTCGTCCGGGCGGGAATCCTCCTGCAGAAGATAGCAGAAAAGGAATCGATCACCGTCGACGACACGGAGATCGACGGGCGGATCCGCGAAATGGCAGCCCGCTACGGGCGGGATTTCGAGTCCATGAAGGCCTCCTACGAAAAGGATAATCTGACAGATCGCTTGAGAGATCAAATACTTGAAGAAAAAACCCTTGATTTTATCGAGTCCAGGGCTAATATTAGGTAAAACAAACGCAGGATTTCCAAAAAGGATTGAATATGGCGTTGATCCCTATCGTCATTGAGCAGGATGGAAGAGGCGAAAGGGCCTTTGACATCTACTCCAGGCTCCTGAAAGACCGGATCGTCTTTCTCGGGGTCGGCATCGACGATGACGTGGCAAACCTTGTCATTGCCCAGTTTCTGTACCTGGAATCGGAGGACCCCGACAAGGAGATTCACTTCTACATCAACTCACCGGGAGGCCTTGTGAGCGCGGGGCTTGCCATCTACGACACCATGCAGTACATCAAGGCGCCCGTGTCGACCTACTGCATGGGGCAGGCAGCCAGCATGGCAGCCATTCTGCTGGCGGCCGGGGAAAAGGGCAAGCGCTACGCGCTCCCCCATTCCCGGATCCTGATCCACCAGCCCATGGGAGGGTTCTCGGGGCAGGCCACCGACGTGGAGATTCAGGCCCGGGAGATCCTGAGGCTGAAGCAGGAGCTCAACGAGATCCTGGCCCGGCACACCGGTCAGCCGATCGAAAGGATCGAGCGTGACACCGACCGCGATTACTACATGTCCGGTGAGCAGGCGAACGAGTACGGGCTCATCGACGCGGTGATCCAGAAGCGGCCGACAGCGATCAAGAAATAAAGAGGAAGACATGCCGAGAAGACAGCGAGAAAACGAGGGCGGCGAGGGAATCCTGTTCTGCTCCTTCTGCGGGAAGACGCAGAACGAGGTCAAAAAACTCGTGGCCGGCCCTTCCGCATATATCTGCGACGAGTGCATCGAGCTGTGCCGCTGCATCATCCAGGAAGAGGCCGAGGTCCAGAGCATCGACGAGAGCCGCAAGAAGATCCCCGAGCCCAAGGACATCAAGAAGTTCCTCGACTCCTACGTCATCGGGCAGGAGCGCCCGAAGAAGATCCTCTCCGTGGCCGTCTACAACCACTACAAGAGGCTCTTCACCGAGGCGGACCTGGGCGGCGTGGAGCTGCAGAAGAGCAACATCCTGCTCATCGGGCCCACGGGCTCCGGCAAGACGCTGCTGGCCCGGACGCTCGCGAAGATGCTCAACGTGCCCTTCGCCATCGCGGACGCCACGTCGCTCACCGAGGCGGGCTACGTGGGCGAGGACGTGGAGAACATCATCCTGAGCCTCCTGCAGAACGCGGACTACGACGTGGAGCGAGCCTCCAAGGGCATCGTCTACATCGACGAGATCGACAAGATCTCCCGCAAGTCGGGAAGCCCCTCCATCACTCGCGACGTCTCCGGCGAGGGCGTCCAGCAGGCCCTCCTGAAGATCATCGAGGGGACCCTGGCGAACATCCCCCCCAAGGGAGGCCGCAAGCACCCCCAGCAGGAGTTCATCCAGGTCGACACGACGAACATCCTCTTCATATGCGGAGGGGCCTTCGTGGGCCTGGAGGACATCATCCAGAAACGCATCGGCGCCAGCTCCGTCGGGTTCGGCGCAGACATCAAGGGCAAGAAGGAGCGCAAACTCGGCGAACTGCTCTCCGAGGTGCAGCCCGAGGACCTGCTGAAGTACGGTCTCATCCCCGAGTTCATCGGGCGGCTCCCCGTGATCGCCACGCTCGAGGAGCTCGACGAAAACGACCTCATGCGGGTGCTCGTGGAGCCCAAGGACTCCATCAGCAAGCAGTACCAGAAGATCCTGGAGCTCGAGAACGTGAAGCTCAAGTTCACCGACGGCGCCCTGCGGGCCGTCTCCCGGCTCGCCGTGAACCGCAAGGCGGGCGCCCGGGGCCTGCGAGCGATCCTCGAGAACACGATGCTCGACATCATGTACGACATCCCGTCGCGCAACGACGTGAAGGAAGTCATCATCAACGAAGACGTCGTCAAGAAGGGCGAAAAGCCGATCCTGCTCTTCGAGTCCAAGACGGAAACGGCGTAAGGAGACGTTTACACCCGAATGGCCATGTTTGATTTCACGAAGAAAGAAGACAAGAAGATCGTCGTTCCGCTTCTTCCGCTGCGGGACGTGGTGGTCTTCCCCTATATGATCGTGCCGCTCTTCGTGGGGCGGGAGAAGTCGATCAACGCCCTCGAGTCGGCCATGAAGCAGGACAACGAGATCTTCCTCGTGGCCCAGAAGAGCGCGCAAAAGGACGAGCCCTCCGAGGAGGACATCTACAACCTGGGCACGCTGGGGGTCATCATCCAGCTGCTGCGGCTGCCCGACGGGACCGTGAAGGCCCTCGTGGAGGGCAAGAAGCGGGCAACCGTGAGGGACTACATCCCGAACCCGGATCACTTCGTCGTCGAGATCGAGGAGGTGCCCGAGACGGGCGCCGAGACCGCCGGGTCTGTGCAGGCCGTCGGCCGCGTGCTCGTGGAGGCCTTCAAGAACTACGCGAAGCTCTCGCGCAAGATCCAGCCGGAACTGGTCGACACCATCGCGGCGATTGACAACGCGGCGAAGCTCTCCGACGTGATCGCTTCGCACCTGGGCGTGAAGCTCGAGAAGAAGCAGGCCCTCCTGGAGATCACCGACGCCGGCGAGAGGCTCGAGAAGCTCTACTCCATGATCATCGGCGAGATCGAGATCCTCGAGCTCGAGGAAAAGATCAAGCGCCGTGTCAAGAAGCAGATGGAGAAGACCCAGAAGGACTACTACCTCAACGAGCAGATGCGGGCCATCCAGAAGGAGATGGGCGAGAAGGACGACTTCTCGAGCGAGATCGAGGAGCTCGAGAAGCGACTGAAGGCCAAGAAGCTCTCCGAAGAGGCCCAGAAGAAGGTCAAGCACGAGATCAAGAAGCTCAAGATGATGTCGCCCATGTCGGCGGAGGCCACCGTCGTGCGCAACTACATCGACTGGCTCCTCGACATGCCCTGGCAGGAGAAGACCGAGAACAAGCACACCCTCAAGGAGTCCGAGGCGATCCTCGAAGAGGACCACTACGGGCTCAAGAAGGTCAAGGAGCGCATTCTCGAGTACCTCGCGGTGCAGTCCCTCGTGAAGAAGAACAAGGGATCGATCCTGTGCCTCGTGGGGCCTCCCGGCGTCGGGAAGACCTCCATCGCCAAGTCGATCGCGCGGGCGACGAACCGCAAGTTCGTGCGCCTTTCGCTGGGCGGGCTGCGCGACGAGGCGGAGATCCGAGGGCACCGCAGGACCTACATCGGGGCTCTGCCCGGGAAGATCATCCAGTTGATCAAGAAGGCCGGGTCGAACAACCCCGTGCTGTGTCTCGACGAGATCGACAAGCTGAGCTCCGACTTCCGGGGCGACCCCAGCTCGGCGCTGCTCGAGGTGCTGGACCCGGAACAGAACGGGGCCTTCAACGACAACTACCTCGAGGTGGACTACGATCTTTCGGATGTGATGTTCATCACGACGGCGAACATCCTGCAGACTATCCCGGGGCCCCTCCAAGACCGGATGGAGGTCATCCGGATCGCCGGGTACACGGAACCGGAGAAGCTCAACATCGCGAAGCGTTTCCTCGTGAAGAAGGAGATCGAGGCCAACGGGCTCACGGACAAGCACATCCTGTTCACCGACGGAGCCATCCTGGACATCATCCGGCGCTACACCCGCGAGGCGGGCGTTCGGAACCTGGAGCGCGAAATTGCCTCCATCTGCCGCAAGGTGGCCCGCGAGATCGTGACCAACGGCCACAAGAAGCAGATCCGCATCAACTCGAAGTCCATCGAGAAGTACCTGGGGATCCCGAAATACCGGTTCGGCGAGTCCGAGGGCAAGGAGGCCGTGGGGCTCACCCAGGGCCTGGCCTGGACGGAAGTGGGCGGCGAACTGCTGATCGTCGAGGCCACGATCCTGCCCGGAACGGGGAAGACCATCCTGACGGGCAAGCTCGGCGACGTGATGCAGGAGTCCGCCCAGGCGGCCCTGACGATCGTGCGGTCCAAGGCCGACGACCTGGGGCTGGATAAAAACTTCTACAAGGACACGGACATCCACGTTCACGTTCCCGAGGGAGCCATCCCGAAGGACGGGCCCTCGGCGGGCATCGCCATGGTGACCTCCATCGCCTCGGCCTTCACGAAGCGGCCTGTCCGGGGGGACCTGGCCATGACCGGCGAGATCACGCTGCGAGGCAGGGTGCTGCCCATCGGCGGTCTCAAGGAAAAGCTCCTGGCGGCTCACCGCGGGGGGATCAAGACGGTCATCATCCCCAAGGAGAACGAGAAAGACCTGGTGGACATCCCGTCGAACGTCCTCAAGGACCTCGAGCTCAAGAGGGTGGAGCGCATCGACGAGGTGCTCGAAACCGCCTTCTCCCCGAGGCAGGGGCAGGAGGTTCCCCGGGACGTGAAGGAGGACCTGCGTCCGATCGAGAAACCGGTGGAGCAGGAGCGCCACATTCATGCCTGAGAGGCTCTGAAACGGCGCGAGATCGCGGAAAAATACGAACTTCGCCCTTGACAACAAAAGGGCGTTATCGTACATTAGCGACCCGACTAAACGGGCGGATAGCTCAGTCGGGAGAGCGCCACGCTTACACCGTGGATGTCACAGGTTCAAGTCCTGTTCCGCCTACCATAGCGGTCACAATGCGGGGTCGTAGTTAAGCTTGGTTATAACGCCGGCCTGTCACGTCGGAGGGCGTGGGTTCAAATCCCATCGGCCCCGCCAGTAAAATCAAGGGGTTGCAACTTTCGGGTTGCAACCCCTTCGTTTTTGGTTGCGCCTGGGTTGCCACGGGGTGCCGCTCCGCATGGACGACAAGGGCCATCTTCGCATCGTCGTCGAGCCGATCCACCGCCGCCCGGTTGCCCTCGGGAGCCAGGTGCCCGTAGATATCGACCGTGACCTTGATCGAGTGGTGCCCAAGCTGATCCCGCACGAAGGCCAGCGACTCGCCGGCCTGGATGAGAAACGAGGCGTAGCTGTGCCGCAGATCGTGCACCCGGAGCCGCCTGAGACCCGCCCGCTCCAGGGCCTTCTCGAAGACTCGGGACCGCCAGCTCGAGGCATCCAGCGGATTTCCCTGCTCGCTGATAAAGACCCACTCGGGGAAGTCCTTCCAGAGCCTCACGGCCTCGCCCTTGAAGGCCGGCAGGATCCTGCGGTGCTGCCTGCCGCCGTCGAGATGCCCCGCGCCGTAGAGCTCGCCGGGCTCGACGTAGCGGCTCTTCAGCATCCACTCGCGCCGGCGCACCCGCAGCGCCGAGAGCGTCTCCGCAAGCTGCCGCGACATGACGACGCGGCGCGACTTGCCGCTCTTGGGCGTCTCAAGACGGCCCCGGGAGATCCCGTGGCGGATCCGGATGAAGCCCCCGTGAAAGTCGATGTCGCCCCACTTGAGCGCCAGGGCCTCGCCGATCCGCATCCCCGTGCGGGCAAGCGTCAGGGCCAGCGGGTAGTGGGCCGGCCAGTCCCTCCGGAAGGCCTCGAGCAAAGACGCGAGCTCCTGGCGCGAAAGCGGGTCGGCCTCAAGGCGGCTCGACGGCTGCCGCATGAACTTCCCGAGCCTCCAGGCGGGGTTTGTCTGCAGGACCTCGTCGTCGATCGCGACCTGCAGCACCAGCGAGATGATGTTCTTCATGTGCTGCACCGTCGAGGGGTTGTAGCCCTCGAGCACCCGCTCGCCCTCGCGGCCCTTGACCGTCCGGATCTCCTGGGCCTTGCCGGCCAGGAACTGCTTGACGTGCTTGCGGGTGATCGTGTTGACGGGCCGGCTGCCGAAGACGGGCAGGATGTGATTGTCGAGCAGCCCCCGGTAGTCGCGCACCGTGGAGGGCTTGCGCGAGGCCTGGTCCTTGTCGATCCACTCCTTCGCGAACTTTCCGAAGCTCGGGGCCCGGAGCTTGCCCTTGAAGCCGAACTCGCCCAGCTCGATCTTTGCGCGGATCTTCTTCGCGACCTCCTGGGCGAGCTGCTCGTCGGGGCCGATGCACTTGGCCCGGCGCTGCCCGGCGTGGCGGATGAAGACCCAGTAAATCCCCGAGCCCTTGACCTTCTCTCGGACCGTGACGCCCATGATCTCACCTCTTCTTGGTCTTCCGGCCGCCGCGGGCCCTGCGCGGCGGCGCTGCCGCCATCGGTTCTCCCTCCCGGGTCATCTCCAGGAAGAAGGCGTCCAGGGAGTCCCGGTGCACGAAATAGCGGCCCCCCATTTGCTTGATCGGGGCCTCTTTCGCCAGGAGCCAGTAGAAGGTTTCCTTCCCGAACCCGTAGGCCTTGCAGATCCCCTCCCGGGTCAAGATCACCTTCTCCGGCTCTGCCTTTTCCTGCATGAGCTTGCTCACGAGCTCCTCGAGCTTCGCGAGCCGCCGCTCGATCTCCCTGTGTTCGATGTTCATTGCAGACCCCCGGGGATGAGACGCAGCTGACTCGAGGACTTCGCCCGGCGCCTCGAGGCGGATTTCGAGGGTCCGGAAGGCAGGGAAGGGGAACCGGCCAAAATCCGATGGACCTCGCGGGTGGCGATGATTGCCACGCATTCCTCGTGACGACGAAAGATCTCCGGCACGTCTGCGATCAGTGCCGACAAGCACACCTGAATGCCCAGGAGCCGGACCTGGCGTGCTGCAGGTTCCATTTGCCCCTCGACGCCGATCAGGGCCGCCGTGAGCCCGTGGATCTCGACGAGTCTTTTCTGGATGGTTTCCATCATCGTTCCTCCTTTAAACAAAAATACCCGAAGATCTTTCCCGGCGTAGGCGCGCCGCCCGCAGCGTCACCGCTGAAGGAATCTTCGGGTGTTTTTCGTCCTGGTTTTTCATCGGCCTGGTTTCGGAAATATGGTGTTATACCTATATAACCATGTACACCCATTGTCAATTGCTTTTTTATTGCGTCTTTTCAGGAAGTTGAGTATAGAAAATCATGCCCAGCGACAAACCGAAAATTCTTTTTGTGGTTGACGACGAGCTCCTGGCGCGGATCGACGATTATCGATATGCCAACCGCATTCCCTCGAGGGCCGAGACGATCCGCCGGCTCGTGGAAAAAGGGCTCAAAAGCCCTGTCGAACCCTCCAAGAAACCGCGCCGATCCTCAGAGTAATCCCTCCGGCTCATGGCTTTGTCTATTCCCAGAGCCCGTAGATATCCTCCTGGGAAGCCTTCGGGTGATCCAGCCGCAGGACGAGGGAGGCCTTCCGGCGGGCTCGATCGGTGAAATGTGCAATGCGGCGCAAAGAAGCATAGGGGCCCACAGAGCGCCGCGTCGCCGTGCCGAACTGTAGCAGAAGCCGCCCCGTGATCTTCTCGATGCGCTTGAGGTCCTGTGAGATCTGCAGGTGTTCGTCCAGGTCGATTTTCCGCTTCCTCATCCTAGGGTATGGCTTTCTTTTTCTTGCTTGCGTAAGCATCGTTTACTCCTCAAAAATGGTCTCCTACCAATTCCGCGTGACGTCGACGCCCCTGTTGAGGATCCGCCGCCCCTGGGGGCCCTTCTGCTGCATCTCTGCGAGCAGCCGCAGGCCGCCGCCGGGGAACTCCATCTCGACGCAGGCGCCCGCCAGGATCTCGGCGTCCAGCAGATGATTCGGCCTCTGATGGACGTTGATCCACTCCTCGTTGCCTTTCTCGTCCCGGCGCTTCTCCTCGGCCAGGATCTGGGCGACGTAGTCCATGCCCGTGGCCGAGTGCAGGAAGGACGCCCCGGGCAGGTCCCGTGTATCGGGCTGGCTGGCGAGCTGCAGCCGGTAGTGAAATTGATCCTTCGCCTTCGCCGTATCCACCGAGAGGATCCGGAGGCCGGCGGGCATCTTCTTTCCCTTCGGCGTCGTCAAGATCTCGGTGCCGAGCTTGAGCATCCCGGGCATGGCGGAGCTCGCGCCCTTCGTCCCCCAAAGGGCGACGGCGCCGCGGCCGCGGTTCTTGAGCAGCCACAGGTAGGTCTCTTCGGTCATCGTCATGTCTTCATACTTCTCGCCGCCGCCCGTGTCGACGCAGGCGCGGAAGATCCGCACGGAGCGGCCTCTGTCGGCCACAGGGTAGACCGTCTCGAAGATCAGCTTCTCCAGCTCAGCCCACGTCGCGAGGAACCCGTAGTGGATCGTCCAGCTCGTGCCTGTGGCGGCCCAGGCCTTCACGACGAACCAGAAGCCGTGTTTCTGCACGTCCACCCCGCAGGTCAGCGCGAGAGTCTCCTCGGGCGCCGTCTGCGCCGGCAGCGGGCAGCGGGCCGCCAGGACCTGCTCCTCGTTTCCCGAGATGACCGTGAGCCGCCACGGCTCGGCGAGGTGCCGGTTGTGAAAATCCTTGAACTTGTTGAGATCCGCAAGCCCCCGCAGGAAGGCCGCCGCGATCTCCGCGAGCGAGACAAACGGCGAAAGCCAGCTCGGCAGGTGAAACCCGATCTTCACGGGGCGCTCCCGGCGCAGGGCCTCGAAGAGCTCGAGCCCGGAGGCCCGGTCCCGCCAGCCGCCGGCGCGGACGGCCGCGTCGCGATCGTAGTCCGTCCAGCGTGCCAGGCAGCCCGGGCATTCATACCATGCGAGTTTCTCGCCCTCGATTGTCGCGGGATCCTCGGAGTGGCATTTGCCGTCGGGGCCGGGCGCTTCCTTGTGGGCCCAATGAATCTGCTTGAACTCCATTTTTTGACAGAGCCCACAGGCCGGGCAGCTCACCCAGAAGTCGAAGACGATCTGCGCTTCCTGGGTGAGTGCCCGCCAGATATTGCCGGCCTCCGTCGTCGGCGTGGAGAGCTTCCAGATCTTGCGGTTGAAGCGATAGGTCGTCGTCCTGGCCTCGCCCAGGGAAATCGGGTCGGCCTCGCGCTTGCCGGCCGTCTCGACGTACTTGTCGACCTCATCGAAGAGCAGGTGCCGGATCGGCTTGTTGGCAAGCCGCGTCGCGGAGCGGGCCCAGGCCATATAGACGACCATGTGCTGCAGGTTGATCCTCAGCATCGAGCTGTCGTCCTCGAGGCCTGTCATGTATGACCGCAGGCGCGGGCTTGCCTTGATCATCGGCTGGATCCGGTCCTGGTTGTTCTCCCTGGCCGTCTGCTCGTCGGGATAGATGACGAGGGCGGGGCCCGGATCCCGGTCAATCGCGTAGGCCAGGCAGTTGAGCACCGCCTCGGTCCCGCCGACCTGGGGCGATTTGCAGATGATCACCGTCTGCACCGTTTCGAACCACGAGGCATCCATGATTCCGCTCAAGTAGGGCGTCACATGATTTTTCCAGCGGCCCGGGATGACTGACATGGTGACATAGCGGTATCGTTCGCACCACTTCGAGACGGGCATCGGCCTGTGTTTGCGGAGCACCTTTCGCTCCGCCGGGGAAGGGAAGCTGAAGCGAAAGCGCCTCCCGCCCGCCTGGCGCAGCCATTCCGGCAGCCATGGCCTGGAGGCCGATATGCGGATGAGTTGCGGCATCAGGATCCCTTCCCGTCGACGTCTGCCTCGGCCGGTTCGATCTCGAGCTCGTACTCCTTGGCCGCCGCATAATTGTTGAGCTGCTCGTCGAGGTCTCGCATCATCTCGTTGACGAGTTCGCCCGACCTGTTGAGATCGCCGCCCGCCGCTCGGATCCAGCCCGCGACGCCGGATCGGAGCCACTGCTTCAGGCCCGCCTCCAGGATCCCGACCCGGCCGGCCCATTCCACCTCCACGCGCTCCTTGGAGACGTAGAGGCCCAGGTCGCGATCGTGGGCGAACTTCTTCCGTTCGAAATCCAGGTCCAGGGTCTTGAGCTCCCTCTCGAGCTTTCTGCGCTGCAGATCGTCCAGACGATCGCTGATCTTTCGCCCGGTGTCGAGCCGCTTAAGCCAGGCCCGGGCGTACTTGTCAACCTCGCGCTGGCGGAATGCGCCGCCGGCCGCCGGCATGATCTTGCCCTCGTTGCGGTGGCGGTAGATCGTCGTCTTCGTCGCACGCCAACCCGCCTCTTTCAGATACTCCAGAACGGCCGCGATGGAGTCGAGGATCCGCTCGGTCTGGTTCTCTTCCTTCACGTTCATCCAGGCACCTCACAGAGGTTCTTCCAATCGATCTCCGGGGCCGGGTGCTCGGCGATGTAGTCAATGACCTCGGGCACCCGGAAGACCAGCTCGTTGATTCGTCCGCCGACATACTTGCCGTCCCGCAGCACGGCGAGGCGCTGCGACGTGTTGATGATCTTCACGGCGGGGTTTCTCCGGAGCAGCTCGCGCAGCTCGAGGATTGCGGCCGGCAACTCTGCCCAGGCCGGCGCCGCGGGCTTTCGATCCTTCTCGGGGAGGCCGACCTCAGTTCGAAGTGGATCGTCGATTGTCATCGCAGGCGGCAGCCCCCCCAATATCCACAGACCAAGATCTGTCCCCATGCCGAAAGCCTCTCCCGGATCCTTCCCCTGGGGAACGGGCCAGCGCTCGCAGCGTCCGAAGTGTTCCTTCCACCAGGTCATGGCCTTCGCGCCAGCCTCGTCGTAGTCAAGCGAGACGAGGATCTGCAGGGCCCCCCGGAGGATCTCGCAGGCCTCGGCGTCGGGCTTGGCGCTGACGGATCCCAGGCCGACGGCGCCGGCCAGGGCGTTGTTGGCCATCACGGCGATCGCATCGAGCTCGGCCTCGACGACAACAAAGGCGCGGCGCTCGCGGCCGAGGAGCATTGTCGAGCTCGCCGACCCCGGTAGTACATAGTATCGCGGCTCCCCCGCGGGCCTCCGGATCCTCAGCCGGTGAATGACCCCGTCGCGGATGTAGGGGATCACAAGCCCCGCGGGAATCCAGAGAGCCTTGAGCCTGCCATCGTCGCGCCGCTCCTCCGGGAGGCCCCAGGCGCTACGGGCCCGGTAAATATCTTTCCCTTCCTCTCCGGGGTTCCAGCCGAGGCGGTAGTCCGCCGCGGCGCCGGCGTCGATGCCCCTGGCTGCCAGCCAGGAGAGGACCTCGCCGTTCTTCTCGAGGTGACCCTGGGCCCAGGCGAGGAACTTCTCGGCCTTGTCCTGCCAGAGATCCGCCGGCGGGATCGTCCTGGCCGGCTCGAACTCGGGCTTTCCCGTCGGCGGCACGCTCGGCCTCCAGGACGGGGATCGCGCCGGCATGTCGACCCGGAGCTCGGCGCAGGCCTCCTTGAAGCTCATCCCCTCGAAGTCGATCAAAAACTGGATGCTGTCGCCCGCCTTGCCGCATCCTCGGCACCAGTAGCTGCCTTTTCCGTCCTGCTGCTGGGGCCATACGTGGAAGCGATCGGTCCCGCCACAGCTCGGGCACGGCCCGTGCCACTCGCCGCCGTGGGTTGCGGAGGCCTTCCGGAGCTTCACTCTTCTTGCGGCCAGGTCCAGGGTGTTCATGATTCGATCCGTAGAGGGTTGGGGAGGGTTATTTCAAACCCTCCCCGGATTTTTCCCGTCCCTCCCTCTTTTTCCCTTTTCCTCTAACTCCTGATTATCATTCCACTAATAATTGATTTATCTTATAAGTCCCCCCCGTCTAGTAGAGCCTCGTAGATAGTTGGAGGGTTCCTGTATTATTTATACGTACGAACTTTTGCAAAATGAGTTAGTCAAACAAAACTTCAGAGAACCCTCCAACCCTCCCAATCCCGGAATTCCGGCCAGACTGTCTACGAGAATCAGCGAATGATCTTCCGACGTTGCGGCGCTCGAGGCCTGCAGCTGAAAACGGGGAGGGTTCCCGGAGGGTTGTAGACAGTCGTAGATAGTGGGATGGTTCCCCTGTGTTTTGTTCCATTTTTTGATTCGTTTCAAAATTTCGGGAAAATCCATGTCAACTCTCCAACCCTCCCCGCTCATGGAGCGCGAGGCCGTGATAGACGACGCAGCCCTCGACCTTCGATTTCTCGAATTTCTGGGAGAGCTGCTTGCCGAACCAGGTGCCGCTGGGCTCGTTCTTTCCGACGTTGTCGTGATACCAATCAATGAACCGTGAGTAGAGCGACGAGGATTTGACCTTTGCACCGGGCTCCCGGAGGCAGCACTCATCGATGAAGTCCGCCAGCAGGTCCTCGTTGCGCCGATACTGCTCCGTCGCCTCTGTGACCTCCCTGGGCGGCTTGAGGCCGTGCTTCTGATAGAGGAGGCACCCGCGCACGAGCCACGCGAGGATCCCGGAGGCCTCCTTGAGGACATGGCGGTCCAGGTCGATGATGGCGCGGCGCTCGTGATTCTCCTGGGGATCCCGGTTGACAAAGGAGATCGAGAAGGGGATCAGGTGCAGGCGCTCCCAGAAGGCCTTGTCGTTCGGCGGGGCCTGGGGCTGGCTGTTGGTCATCAGAAACAGCTTGTGCGTGGGGCTGAAGCGGGTCGAGTACTTGTCATGCGGGTTGCGGCCGACGAGCTCGTCCTTGCCGGTGAGCCACTTCACCCGCGAGGCACTGAACCGCTGCCCCTCGTCCACCTCGGAGGCGAAGGCCATGCGGATCCCCTTGAGGCTCATGATATCCGGCGAGGGCCCCGAGGCGCTCTTCGCGAAACGAAGCGAGAGCAGCATCTCCGACGGGATCGAGCCGGCCAGCTCGCCCATGACGTGGGAGACCGTCTCGACGATGAGGCTGCGGCCGTTCCAGCCGGTGCGGCCGTAGAGAACGGGGAAGACCTTCTCATTGACGTGCCCGGTGATGCTGTACCCGAAGAGCCTCTGCAGGTAGGCAATCAGCTCCTCGTTGCCGTTGAAGATCTCCTGGAGGGTCTTCTCCCAGAGCGGCGCCGGCTCATCGATACCCAGGAAGGGCACCGGGCTCGACATCGAGAGGTAGTCGCCCGGGCGGCCGTCGTGCAGCCGGCCCGTCTCGAGGTCGATCACCCCGTTGGCGCAGGGGAAGAGCATGGGCTTGTCGTCGAACTCGTCTCCGGTGATCGCGATCCGGCCCTTGATGGTATGCGCGAACTTCAAACAGGCCGTGCGCCGCTTGTCGGCCCGCAGCTGGCTCACTCTCTTGGAGAGCTGCTTCTTGGTCTCCTGGAGCTTCTTGATCTGCCTCGAGTTGTCGACGCCCTCCTCGGCCATCGACTCCATGATCTTCTCGCCGAGACGCTTATACTCTCCGAGGTACTGATCCACGAGCTCCTCGACCGCGGCGAGCGCGTCGTTCATGATGTCGCGCTTCCAGACGTGCCCGGTCCACGCGAACCATTCTTGACTGCTCTTGCAGAAGAGGAACTGATCTCGGAAGAGGGTCGAATACAGGACGCCGTCGCCGTGTTCGTTGGCCACCAGGCAGTCCTGTATGAGCTGGCTCGTGATGGCCGGCGGATCCTCGCGGGGCACGGCGGCCGCTTCCTGATCCGTTCGCTCCTGGACCTGCTTGCGGATCTCGTCAACTTTGTTTTCCATGCACCGCCTTGCGCCTGAGCTCGTAGAGCCACCGACGTGAGACTTCCGGGACGGCCCGGTGGACCTGAACGGGCTCCACGCCGGCCGATAGCAGGTTCATGACGATTTTCTTCGTCTCAGGGTCCAGGAGGTGATCGGAGCCATAGACGAACTGCCGGCGGCAGGCCGGGTTGAGGCACCGGTATTTCTGACGGCCGGCGGCCGTCTTGCCGTACCTTGACAGCTTGTGCCCGTGACACTGCGGGCAGCTCAGACACTCCATGATGACCTCTTTTTCACCATGCATCGTTCTCAAAGTTCCGAAGTACCGGAAGAACAGTAATTTTTCCGGAGCCGATAAATGGGCTCCGCCGACCCATGCGCTTCCGGGTAACTAGAAGGACCCGCGCCGATCGGTGACCGACGTTGATGCTGTTCTGAAAAATAAAGGAAGTGCGGAAACTACCGATCGCAAAGCCCGCTCCTCTTGTCGTTGTCTCCTGCCGTTTCGATAGCAAAGATCGATTTTGCTTCATCGGCTGTAAGTGAACGATGTTTTATTAAGTGCGAAGCGATCGCACGAACACCTGACCAATGTTCTTTTAGTATTGCATAAGCTTGCATAGAAAGACTTTCGGTGATTGTTCTCACTAATAGAGATCTCTTGAAATTAAATTCTTCCAGCTTGATTCCGGATGGCTGAACAGCGGCATGACAACAGATGTGTATCATACCAATATCGCAAACGCCGCCATTCCATGATTTACGGTCTGTCTGGCCAATTAATATGCTTTCGGCGACTGGTCCCGCAATCGCGCATAAAGCCTCTTTCAGACACAATTTCCCCACTAGAACATCCTCTTCCTTCAATCCTGCACCTTCAGGCAATTCTAGCGCTCCAGATGACTTAAAGATTCCCTTCGATTCTTCAATGATCACCTTCGTAAATGGTAAATTTAGGACTATACGCATCGTGGCATGACCTGCCTCATGGTGCGCAGTACGCATTAACTTCAATGTGGAGGAATCGTCGTGCATGATCTACACCCCAGACGGAATTCTTCTCCTGGCATTTGCAGGATGAGTAAGGGCAAGACGATACAATGCGGCCGGGTTCTGAGTAGGTTCCTCGCCTCCCCATTCATTGCCATCCCATACTGGCGCGTAGCTCGTCACGACGGCGTTGAGCGAGTCGATCACGCCCTGGAGCTGCTCGGTGGCCTTGATCCGCAGCGCCGTCATGGCCAGCGGGTGGGGAAAGTTAACCGGCGGATCATTACGGAATCCACGCAGAGTCGCCCAGTGGACGTCGTCGAGGATCCTCCCCTCGTCAGTGTCGGCCGTGATCCGCGTGAGGGCCACCTCGTAGCGCCTCGTGCGGTCCACGATCCAGTGGCGCCCGACGCGCAGGGCCGAGCTGGTGGCGTCGGTGACGTTGAAGGAGGTCTTCAGCACGGAGCCGCTGGCCACGGTGATCTCCGCCTCTCCGTTGTCCGAGACCGCGCATCCCGTGACCTCGGCGTGGCTGATATTCGTCAGGCCGTAGATCGTATAGAGGGTATAGAACTGGGCGATGCGGTAGCTGTTGTCGATCTCCGCCGTGCCCCGCTGGACGGAGATATAGCCACTCGTATGGACGTACACGCTGAAGGTCATGTTCCCGAACCAGCCGACCGTGAAGGCCCCACCGGCGATGGGGATGGACGTCGAGAGGTCGATCCAGGTCCCCGATCCCACCTCGCGGTACTCGAGCCTGACGTTGACGGTATGGTTGGTCCGGGCCCCCGAGTCGGCAATGTAGGCCAGGCCGTAGGGGAAGACGAGGTCGACGGAGAGCTCGTCGACGCCCTCGGGGGCGGTGCGGACCACCTGCCCGCCGGCCTGGGTCAGCAGCACGCCGATCCCATCCTGGTAGACGATCGACGGCACCAAGGTGATTTCGGGGTCCCCCTCGCGACCCTCCACCGTCTCGATGACGATGTCGGAATACTGCTCGATCGGTGTCTCGCCAATCTTGATGTCCTCCACCAGGAGCGGGCCGTAGCCCCAGATGAAGAGCATCCGGAGATACTCGTCGTTGCCCAGGATCTCGGTGTAGGGGCGGCTCCCAAGGGGCGGGTAGAAACGGTGCCGGCCCAAGACGACGGGCACGGAGCCGAAGAGGTTAGAGGAGTTGCGGGACCCGGAGAGGCTGTAGGTGGGGCTATCGGCGTAGCTCTGCGCACCGCCGGAGAGTTCAGGGGCGCGGATCGGGGTGATAGCGTTGACGAGCATTGAGCCCGCCGTCATCACCGCACCCACGGCAAGGGCCTCCCCTGTGGCCGTGGTCACGCCCATTGTTGTGGCGATCGAGGCCCCGTAGACTTGGCCCGTGACCAAAGCGGTCACCACCACAGCGATCGTAAGCAGAGCGCGCATGGGATCCTTACCGCCACCGCCGTGAACGGGAACGATGATCATGACGTGGGAATCAACCGGCGGGATCACGTGCCAGCGATCGCGGGAGATGGTAACTCCATCGATCTCGACTCTGACGGACGGGTCGAGACAGCCAGCTCGCTCGATTATCTGATGAACAGTTATTCCCTCGGGAACAGATATAACCCTTGGGGCCTTGAACGCGGAGGGAGAAAGGATGATTTCTCGTTGAGGAATATTTTCACATACCGTGTCAGCCATGGTGTCCCTCCTCGTTCATTGAAGTTTAATTTATCATCCGATTTATGTGACCGGCAGAAGAGGGACACCGCCTCTTCTGCCGACCTGCCGCTGGTTCTATCTCCCTGGCTTTGCGGCCCCCAAGGGTGGTGAGGTTAAATGGAGCTGATACTTTACAAGGAGACACCGCTCCCCGTTGTCATCTTTACGGGGCCCATTATCCCCAATAGGCCCCGCAGGAGGTCCCTGTCCTCTCATACAAGCGCCCATGGCCGTACAGACGCCCGGGGGCGAGGATACAGGGCATGGCCCCCGTACTATGTCTTGCGCTGCAGAATTCATATCGATCGAATCCGCTACGAAAGAAGACCGGCAAGGATCTCCTCTTTCTGTTCTTTCGTCACCAGGAAAGGAACGATTCGAACCAGTTCGCCATTCGCCGCCGTCTTCAACTGGAGAATCGTCGTCACGGCCTGAGTGTCCTGCCGGAAAACCGGGCTCGGGAACTGCGCGAGCCCAGGGACGGTTTTCAATTCGGTCTTGGCATTCAGGTCCAACAGTCCGCCCACGCAGACCGAGAGCTGCCGGAAAATGTTCTCGTACTCGGCGGCTGTCTGGCTATACTGATCATGCAGTTCGCGGGACTTCTCGAGGAGAATCTCGACCTTCGTCCTGCGCAATGCCTCTCTTGCACCCTTTGCAGCAGCCTCGAGCTCTGCTATCTTGCGGGACAGTGCGATCACCTGGACCTCGGCATCCTCGAGCTCGTCCTGGAGGCCGAGCACCGCCTTCTTCTTCTTCGTCACCAGCGTCGCGGCAGTCTCATCCAGGACTGCCGTGATCCTGGTCTCACGGAGGTCCTCCTGGCCCGACGCCAGCTGTGCACGACAAGATTGCACCCGGAGGAGAGCCTCGTCGTGACGTTCCTTGAATCTTTCTTGCTCGTTCAGAATACCCTCCAGGGCAGTCTCCGCTTCCCTCAGCTTCATAAAAACCTCCTATACTGTGATCTCGACACAAGCCCGGCTGGTGCCGGACTCGATGTGTTTGACGCGGCCGACCTGAAATCCGCCGGGGATCGCCTCGATGCGGAAGGGGCCTACCGGCGAAGGGCCCGCCCAGACCGGCTTTCCTCGATCGGTCTGAGCGATGCCCGGGATTTCTACGACGACAAAGGCTCTCGTGAACAGTTCGACGTGGCCGTCGGGGCACGATGTGATGACGATGCCGCAAACGATTTGCTTCCCGGCTGCAGGTGATGACAGAGCCCGTCCTGGCCAATGCCGGCGAGGGCGTTCAGGGCCAGGATCTCGTCCGGATCTCCTCTTCGGACGGTCGTCTTTTCCTCTTGGCCTAGTTCGAAGGTAAGGCTAATGGGTGGACATGGGGCATCCCGCGCGACGTCGCGCGGTGAACGCCCCGGGAGGGGCCGGTAGTCCCGGACACACTTAAGGTACGGATCGAAAAATCGCTTCATTTGCTGCGAATGTCCTTTCGGTTTTTCTCAAAAGCGAGATAGGCCGCAAAGCCTCCCATGCGGAACTCGCGGCGCAGTTCGGGGCTGCGGTCCCAGAGGACCTTCGCCCGCTGCTCGATCGGGAGGTGGTCGATATTGATCGAGGCCTCCACCTTCGTTTTTTTGGAAGTCCCGGCGAGGTTGCCCTTCGATTTGATGAGCTGCTCGAGGGTAGCAAACCCGTCAACCAGTCCTGCATCGAGGGCCTGCTTGCCCAGGAAGAGCCGCCCGTCGGCCCAGGGGATCGTGTCGAAACCCTCTTGCGCCGCCGTCTTTACGGGCTCCAGGGTGAGCTGCGGTCGTGCTTGGGCCACGTCGGCCAGGAAGGCACCGTAGACGTGATCGAGCATCTCCTGGATCGTGCGCCGCCCTGATTCGGAAAGGGGTTCGTACATGGAGGCGGCACGCTTGAAGCGACCCGCGGTGATCTCGGTTGTCTTGACGCCTATTCGCTCCTCCATTCTCGAGATGTCGATGTGGCGGGCCACGACTCCGATGCTTCCAACGGTGACCGTGTCGCTAGAGATGTAGGCGCGGTGAGACTGGGCTCCGATCCAGTAGGCGGCAGAGGCTATGAGGCCGTCCGAGAAGGCCACGATGTTCTTTCCCTGGCCGCGGGCCTCGCGGATCTCGCGGGCCAGCTCCTGGGTGCCGTCGACCGTCCCGCCAGGTGAGTCGATGTAGAGGATGATCGAAACGATCGCCGGGTTCGCCATGGCCTTTCGAAATTGTTCCGCCACCTCCGTCGTCGCTGTCCCGCCGAAGAGATTCAAGAGCAGGGAAGGGCGCTTGACCAGGATCCCGACAACCGGGATGATGGCGACGTCTCCACGGACCTCGTACTGATTCCCGCGCTGAGTGAAGGCACCCAGGGCGGCATCGACAGCACGATCGCCGCCCCGCATATACGCAGCCGTTGCGTCGTGCAAGTGAATGAATTGCCCTCGCTCCATCGCCCAAGGTTTTCGAAACGCCTCTAACAGTGTGTTCATTCTTTACCTCCTGATGTCAGAGAGAATCTCCTGGGCGAGTTCCTCCGCCCGGTTACTCAACTCAACCCGCGGGCCTCTGAATTTCTCCGAGATGTCAGCCCCGTCGCGATGATGGAGCAGCAGCTCGTCGACGTCCTGCAGCCTCACCAGGACCAGCCCGGACGGCATCCTCGAGCAGGGGAGTATCTTCTCGGCGATCCAGCGGCGAATCAACCGTGCGCTGACGCCTGCGTACCGCGCCGCTTCGGGGACCTTGCCCCAGGCCGGTGCTATTTCTTGACGATCGGATTTCACTGGCGCTGCTCCACGCCAAGAGCATCGGGACCGAGTACCAGGCGGATCCGCTCGGCCTGGTCTGCGTTCGGTTCTTTCCATTTATTCTCGATAAGCGAGAGAACCGACTGGTCAATGCCAGTGGACCGAGCCAAGGCCACCTGTTTCAGCCCCAACTTCTGCCTGACCTCTTTCACCTTATTCACCATCACTGCTTCTCCAAAACAACTTGAGGGTGACGATTTTCTGTCGCCACCCTCAATCTAGGTTCTTTATTATTATGTGTAACGGAGAATGTTTTTTACAATAAATTATCGTTTAGTTACTGCCGGTCTGAATTCTCCAGGGAATACACCTCTTTCAACATTCTCAATTATTCTTTTAGCGCAAATATATTGATCATTTATTTTTCTATAATTTGCATCATCATTTCCGAATTTAAATTTTCGCGAATCAGGTCGACCATTCTTGTAAATATCAAGATAAATTTTGAGTTCCCGAATTCGTTCATATTTTAGCGCGCCAGCAGGACCATTTAAGCCCAGGCGCAGAGTGTTAAGATCATCATAAATCCCCCTGCACTCACCCGCATGACAACTCTTCTTGTGCTCCCTGATGATCTTAAATATCTCTTTCCCGAGTTCGTCTCTCTTCTTATCTCCATGAGTGCTTACCTTGAGGTATATATAGCCGGGGAATTTTGTAGTTGAAAATGCTTCTATAAATTCCTCAGCGGTCGGTTTTCTTGTTTTCGCGCCTCGAATGATCTGGACGCTATTGATGTAATCAATCACAGCATGGCCGTCTTGGATAAATGTCTCGCTGATGTTCCAGGCGGCTCGTCCATCCTTGGTCAAAACGTCTCTCTTCGCTTCCCACCATTGAGAAAATGTGGAGCTGTGGACGTCACCAAAGAATCTCCAAGTGGAGATGAATTTATTGAGGAGCTTCAGAGCAGGTCTCTCTTTCTGAAATGATGTACAGAGCTTCTTGTAGTCCGTACTCTGTTCCAAATAACCCCACCAGGTATTAAAAATTTCTTCAACTTCTTTCCGGCTCTTCTTCATCGTCATCCCTCACGATGTCCCTCTAATTATTGTGTGGCCCAGGCCGGCGGGAATGTCCGGCTCTTCGGGAGCGACCCTAGGGCCACGCGCTGATCATTTTTTAACAGGTTGCCTCACCCCTTGCAAACCTTGATTTTGGTTGCGCCTGGGTTGCCATTTCACCCCTTTTTTGGTTGCCAACCGTTTTCTAACTTATTGATATTATTGACCAATAAGCCGCCTTTTGCCTCTGTCACGTCGGAGGGCGTGGGTTCAAATCCCATCGGCCCCGCCAGTAAGCGAAGGGGGTTAACCGAAACGGTTGACCCCCTTTTTTTGCGGCCGTTGCGGTTTCGGGCGAACAGGCGGGCCGCGGCGGATTTACCCGTTGAATCACGGAGGCGATCGGACTACACTGGCGAAAAAGCCGCCGTCACGGAGGGACGAATCATGAAGACATCGAACGGATGGAATTTGCCGATGGCCGGGCTTCTGGGACTCCTCGCGCTCTCCCTCGCCCTGTCGGGCTGCACGCGATCGCAGCAGGTGCTCACACGGGAGCCGGCGCCGCAGCCCCCGGCCCTGGAGGGGCGATGGGACCTGAAGGAGTACGGGCCTTCCGGCGCTCCCGCTCCCGCGCTGCCCGACACCACGGTCTTCGTGACGTTCGAGCCGGACGGCAAGATCAGCGGCTCCGGCGGGTGCAACCGGTATTTCGGAGGATGGGGCTTCTTGGAGGAGAAGACGGACGTGCTGCGTATCTGGCGCACCGGGTCTACGAAGATGGCCTGCCCCGTCCCGGTGATGACCCAGGAACACCGGTTCCTGGAAGAGCTCAGCCGCGTTTCGGGCTATTCGACGGACGGGAAGGAATTGCGGCTGTTTTATGACGGGGGGAAGGGGGTGCTGAGGTTTACCCGGGGGGCCAACCCGCAATAAGAGGTTGAGAGGGTAAGAAGGTAAGAAGCTTGGAGAGTCTTCACGTTGCCCTTTGCCCTGTGTTTCTCCAACCTTCTCACCTTCTCACCTTCTCACCTTCTCACCTTCTGCATCATCCTTTCCGAGGGCCTTGACGTAGATCACCTTGTTGTCGCCGGGGGAGTAGAACTCCTTCAGGGTGGCCTCGGCCCGGTACCCGTTGCGCTCGTAGAACCGGCGGGTGTCCCGGTACATCGACTTCGAGGAGGTCTCGATGTACACCCTCCGGCCGCCGAGCCCGGCGATGGCCGCCTCGGACTTCTCGAGCAGCATCCTGCCGATCCCCTTCCCCTGGGCCTCCTTGCGGACGGCGATCCAGTACAGGTCGTAGCTCTGAAGGGTCAGGGGGACAGGCCCGTAGCAGCTGTACCCGAGAACGCGGCCCTCCCGCTCGGCGAAGAGGAAGTGATACCCGCTTGACGGCCCGACCCGGAGCCGCTCCTCCACGAGTTCCACGGCGATCCCGATCTCGTCGGGCCTGAAGAGGCCCGTCGAGAAGACGATGTCGCGCACGACGCCGGCGTCGCCCCGCACCACAGCCGTCCGAAGCGCCGGGGGGGGCGCTTCCCTGAGGTCGGCCGTTCCGTTTTTCTTCGTCGTCCTGTCCACTCATCCCGTCCTGAACGTGTCGTCGATGATCCGCCCGATCACCTCATCGTAGCGGAGGCCGGCCTGGACGGTTGCAGCCGTGAACCCGCTGTCGGGGGACAGGCAGGGGTTCGAGTTGATCTCCAGGATCCACGGGGTCCCGTCCCGGTCCACTCGGTAATCAACGCGCGCATATCCCCGGAGCCCGAAAAGATCCCAGCAGCGAAGAGCGGTCCTCTTCAGCGCGCGAAGAAGCGCGCGGTCCTGCGGAGCGAAGTCGAACCGTCGGGGCGTGTGGTGGTACTCGTAGGCCCTGTCGTCCCACTTGGCCCGGTACCCGACGATGCGGAGCCGGTCGTCCCCGTATCCTACGAACTCGATCTCCGCCGGGGGAAGCACCCCGGGACCCCGGCTGCCGGCCAGGACGGAGAGGTTGAACTCCCGCCCGTCGACGTATCGCTCGGCGTAACCCGCCCCGCCCAGGGCGCCGAGACGGTCGCGGATCTCGCCCCGGAGCCCCTCCAGGCTGCGCGGGGAGACCACGGAGCCCTCCTCAAGTCCGACCGAGGCGTGCTCCCAGACCGATTTGACGATGAACGGGGAACCCGCCGGGAAAGGGCCTCTCAGGGAGGAATCGGTCAGGCTGGCCCACGCCGGCGTCCGCAGACGGTTCGCGTGCAGGATCCTCTTCGCGGCGAGCTTGTTGGAGCTCAAAAACGTTGCCTCCGTCCCCGCCCCCGTGTACGGGATCCCCAGCGCGTCGAGAAGGGCCGGGGCCAGGTGGATGAGGCGCCCCTGCCCGCCGCAGGTCTCGACAAGATTGAAGACGAAATCGCAGCCGGTCCGGCTCAGGCGGTCGCCCATCGCGGCCAGATCCAGCGAGAAGGGAAGGGCCACGGTCTCGTGGCCCAGGGCGCGGAGCGCGGCCGTCACGGCCTCGACCTGCACGAGCACATCCCGCTCGTCCGCCGAGGCGCAGGCATCGATTTCGCTGTGAAGAATGACGGCCTTCATGATCCGCTCATCGCCCGCCGAACACCCGCTCCTCGGCCGACGCCATGATCAGGCCGAGCAGTTCGCGGTAGGAAACCCCCGCAAGGGTCGACAGGATGGGGAGGTCGGAGTGCGTGGGGTGCAGGCCCGCCAGGGGGTTGACCTCGAGAAAATGCGGCAATCCCGAGGCGTCGGCCCGGATGTCGAGGCGCCCGCCGTCCCGGCATTCCAGCCCTCTCCATGCCGCCAGGGCGACCGCCGAGACTCGCTCGGCCGCCGCTCCCGTGACCAGCCTGTAGTCCACGTGCTCTTCACAGTATTCCTTGTTCATCAGGGAATAGACGCCTTTCTCCGCCGATTCCCGCAACAGGACCTCCATGACGGCGATGACGCGTGCCCTGCGGCCCGTCCCGACGATCCCCACGGTGAATTCGCGACCCGCGAGGTAGGTCTCCACGAGAACCGGCTGCGAAAAGGTCTCGAGCAGGAACCGGCAGCGCCGGTCGAACTCGCCGGCGTCGCGTACGATCGACTTTGCGTCGATGCCCTTCCCGGTGCCCTCCGAAACGGGCTTCACGAACAGGGGATAGGGGAGGGAGACCCCCGCGATGTCCGACACATCCTCCACGACGGCGAAGTCGGGCGTGGGGATCCCGAGGTCGCGCACGACCCGCTTGGCCATGGCCTTGTGCAGGGTCAACGAGAGCACCAGGGGGTCGGAGAAGACGTAGGGGACGCCGTAGGCGTCGAGCAGGCAGGGAACCTGGGCTTCGCGCCCGAACCCGCGGACCCCCTCGGCGATGTTGAATACCAGGTCCCACCGATCGCCCGCGACGAGGCGCTTGGCCAGGGCCCGCACGTGACCGATCCGGTCGGTGCGGTACCCGAGGGACTGCAGGGTCTCCTCGATGGCCTCGATCGTCGCCGGCTGGTCGAACTCGGCTGTTTCCTCTTCCGTGTACCCCTCCTGGAGATAGTCGGTCCGGAGGTCGTAGGTCATCCCGACGAGCGTCATGGGCTGCACCCTTTTCGGCGTTATTTAAAGAACCCCGCCGTTTGGGCGGCGGGGTTCCTCTTCGTTTCTTCTGTCGGCTTCGCGGCGGGGTCAGACCCGCGCTTCGCTGTCGGCGACGACAGCCAGGTCCGGGTACTGAAACGTCCGGCCCTGATAGTTCCGGAGCTTGATGTACTGTTCGTCGTGGCCGACGACATACCCGGGCAGAAGGGGGATCTTCCCGCCGCCCCCCGGCGCGTCGATTACGTAGGTCGGCACGGCGTACCCCGTCGTGTGTCCACGGAGGCCCTCGATGATCTCGAGGCCCTTGCCGACGGGAGTGCGGAAGTGGGCCGAGCCGCTGATGGGGTCGCACTGGTAGAGGTAGTAGGGGCGGACCCGGTTCATGACGAGGTCGTGGACGAGGCGTTTCATGGTGTCGACGCTGTCATTGACGCCGGCCAGCAGCACCGTCTGGCTTCCCAGCGGGATTCCCGCGTCGGCCAGCCGGTTGCAGGCCTGGCTCACCTCGAAGGTGAGTTCGTCCGGATGGGCGAAGTGGATGCTCATCCAGAGCGGGTGATGGCGCTTCAGGGTGTGGCACAGGCTCGACGTGATCCGCTGGGGCAGCACGACGGGCACCTTCGTCCCGATCCGGATCAGCTCGACGTGGGGGATGGCGCGCAGCCTCGAGAGAAGCCAGTCCAGCGCCTCGTCGGGCAGCGTCAGCGGGTCGCCGCCGGAGAGCAGCACGTCGCGGACTGCCGGGGTGTTTTCGATGTACGCGATCGCGCGCTCCCAGCGCTCGCGGTCGGCATGGTGTTCTTCGTGCTTTCCGACCATGCGGGAGCGGGTGCAGTATCGGCAGTGGGTGGAGCAGAACCCCGTCACGAGGAACAGGACCCGGTCGGGGTACCGGTGAACGAGGCCCGGGACGGGGCTGTCGTGGTCCTCACCGAGCGGATCGTCCGATTCGTCGCGGGAACGTTCGAACTCGGCCGTGACGGGAACGACCATCCTCCTCAGGGACTGGTCCGGGTCCATCGGGTCGAGAAGGCTTGCGTAGTAGGGCGTGATGTTGAGCGGGATCGCTCCCCCGCGGGCGCTGATCGCCGTCTCTTCCTCGTGGGAGAGCCACAGGATGCGCGAGAGCACCTCGACGCCGGTGATCCGGTTTCGGACCTGCCAGCGCCAGTCGTTCCAATCCGCCGCGGTGGCGTCAGGGAAGAACTGTTTCCGGAATGCTTGGGACCGTGGGCTCGGCTTGCAGGAGGATGCCCCCCGGGAGGGCATGATGAAAACGCGACTCGTGATCGCTTTCGTGACGGGTGTCACGGGGGAAGCGGGAACGGGGCTTTGAATTAGCTCATCCAGAGCTAAACCGGTCATGCCGGTATGCTTACCCGGAGGCTCCGCCTCCTGGCTCAGACAGACGTTTTCTTCCATCCGTTGTCCTCCTGTCGGTTGTTCCTGACGATGAACCGTCCTCTGTCGCGCTTTCAAGTGTTATCCCTATCGTGGCTGTCGCTTCAGCGTGTTTTCATCGCCGGTCTGTCTGAAAAAGGACCTCAAAAAAGAGATCATGCTTGGTTCCTTTGTACGGAAGAAAATTTTATTGTCAAGCGTTTTCTGCAAAAAACGGGCATTTTATGCAAATTTTTTTCGTTGAAAATCCGCGCACATCAGGCGGCACTGCAAGATGCTTGCCACGACACGCTTTCACGGCACCCCGATCTCGATGATCGGTCCTCGTCGGAACTTCGGCGCCAGGTTGTCGTGAAACGCGCGCCACGAGGCCGTTTCAGGTTACCCCCTTGCGGACCCGCCGGAACGGGGTCTCCGGGCTGCGGGCTTGCCTTTTTGGGTCTCATCAGATAGATTAGCGCAGAATTTTGACGGGAGGAACTATCCCATGATCGTCACCGACGGCACGCAGCGCTGCCAGGTCTGCGGAAAGAACATGTCGATCGTGCTCTGTGACGGCTGCTCCATCCACCTCTGCGCGGACTGCCGGCGCTGGGACCTCTGGGGGTATGGCTGCGGCCACGTGGACTCGAAGTCCTTCTGCGCCAAGTGTCACGCCAATCCCGCCATCAACCCCTGGGGAGCCGACCACGGAGAGTAATGAAGTACGAAGGCGACATCATCCGCCCCCCCAGCGAGGCGTACAGCCTGCTGCTCCAGGTCACCGTCGGCTGCTCGCACAACCGGTGCACGTTCTGCCCGAGCTTCAAGGACAAGCGCTTCCGCATCAAGGGCCTCGACGAGATCGCGGAGGACCTGGAGTACGCTGCCCGCCGTTTCCGGCGGGTGGAGCGGCTCTTCCTCTGCGACGGAGACGCCCTTATCATCCCGCAGAAGCGCCTGATCGAGATCCTGGACGCGATCCGCGCCCGTTTGCCAGGCGTGGGCCGCATCGGGACTTACGCCAACGCGAAGAGCATCCGGAAGAAATCCGTCGAGGAGCTCCGGGAACTCAAGGAGCGGGGCCTCGGGATCGTCTACCTGGGCATCGAGTCCGGCAACGAGGAGATCCTCGCACGGATCCGCAAGGGCGCCACCTCCAATCAGATCGTCGAGGCGGCGCGGCGGGTCAAGGAGGCGGCGATCACGCTGTCCGGCACCGTGCTGCTCGGGATCGGCGGGACGGCGATGAGCGCGGCGCACGCGCGCGACACGGCGCGCATCCTCACCGACGTGGACCCGGACTTCGCCGGGGTGCTGACCGTCATGATCGTGCCGGGCACGCCCCTGTACGAGGAGGCCCGCTCGGGCAGCTTCGTCCTGCCCGGGACCTTTGCCCTTCTCGAGGAGTTGGGCACCATCGTGTCGGAGGCCCGCTTCACGAACTGTTTCTTCACCGCCAACCACGCCTCGAACTACCTCCCCATCCGGGCCCGGATGCCCCGGGACCGGGAAAAAATCCTCCGTCTCATCGATGACGTCGTCCGGCGGGGCGACGCCTCTTTGCTGCGACCGGAATCGACGCGGGGTCTGTGAATGAGCCGGCCATCCGTTTTCAGCAACGTGCTCGGGCGCCTGAAGTCCCTTTTCACGGGAGGAAAGGAGACTGAGCAGTCGCGCCTCGAAGAGGAAATCCAGTCCATCATCGACGAGGGCGAGGAGAAGGGCCTCATCGACGAGAAATCGGGCGAGATGATCCAGAGCATCCTGGAATTCCGCGACACCGTGGCCCGGGAGGTCATGATCCCCCGCACGGAGATCGTGGCCGTCCCGAGCGACGCCCCCATCGAGGACATCATCGAGCAGGTCAACCGGCACGGGTACACGAGGATGCCCGTCTACGAGGGCAGCGTGGACAACATCATCGGCATCCTGAACGTCAAGGACCTGATCCGCCTGTGGGCCAGGCCGGTCGGGGAGGCGGACCTCAAACCGCTCCTGAGAAAGCCCTACTTCATCCCCGAGACGAAGAACATCCATCTGCTGCTGCACGAGCTCAAGGACAAGAGGCAGCACATGGCCATCGTGATCGACGAGTACGGCGGGACGGCGGGCCTCGTCACCCTCGAGGACCTCATCGAGGAGATCGTCGGCGAGATCCGCGACGAGCACGACGCGGAAGAGGCGGACTTCGTCGAGATGCCTGACGGCTCCGTCCTCGCGGACAGCCGCGTCGAGATCGAGAAACTCGAGGAGCGGCTCGGCGTCACGATCCCGGAAGGCAGCTACGAGACCCTTGCGGGCTTCATCCTGAGCCAGATCCGGAAAATCCCCATTGCCGGGGACGTCTTGCGCCACGGGGAGCTCGAAATGACCATCGCCTCGGCCGACGAGAGGAGCATCAAGAAGGTCAAGATCCGGAAAACGGGAGAGACGGCGCCATTAAACCTCTAGGCAAACCCGGAATTCGCGCAGCGGCCGCGGGGCGGACGGGGCTTGACGGGACAACGGCGGGACTGGCCGTCCTGTCGGGGATTCTCCTCGTGCTGTCCTTCCCTAAATTCGGTCACGGGGCCGTGGCGTGGGCGGCCCTCATCCCCCTGTTCGTCGCCGTCCGGTCGCTTCGCTTCACGCCCGCCGTGCTCGCTGGCATCCTCGCGGGCTTCGTGCAGCACGTGGGCTTGCTGTACTGGGTGACCCACGTGGTCGTGCACTACGGCAAGCTGCACATGGCGCTGGGCATCCCCGTCATGATGCTCCTGGCGCTCTACCTGAGCCTCTACACGGGGCTCTTCGCGGGGGGCATCGTCCTGTTCCGAAATCGCGGGATCCCCGCCGCGGCGTCGGCCCCGCTTCTCTGGACGGGCCTGGAGTACGCCAAGTCGATGCTGCTCACGGGCTTCCCCTGGGAGAACCTGGCCCACTCCCAGTACCTGAACCTGCCCCTCATCCAGGTGGCAGACATCGCGGGCGGCTACGGGGTGAGCTTCCTCATCGTGTTCGCCAACGCCGCGCTGGCCGCGTGCATCGGTGCGGGCAGGGAAGGTCTCCGGAAAGCGCTCGCAGGGGTTGCGGCCGCGGGGCTGCTCGTCGCCCTCTCCGCGGGATACGGTGTGTGGCGAATGGCGGATGTGGCCGCCCGGTTCGACCCCGTCCCCGAACGAACGGTGGCGCTCGTCCAGGGAAACATCGACCAGAGCATCAAGTGGGACCCGTCGTTCCAGAAGGAGACCCTGCGGATCTACCGGGACCTTTCCGTGCAGGCCGCAACGAGCGGCGTCCGGTTCGTCATCTGGCCCGAGACGGCGACGCCCTTCATGTTCCAGAACCGCGACGAGTTGCACGACGCCGTGGTCGGCACGGCCAGGGCGACCGGGGCGTGGCTGCTCTTCGGCACCCCGAGCTACACGCGGCACGAGGGGGCGCTTCGCTTCCAGAACAGCGCCGTCGCTCTCTCGCCAGAAGGCGAGTTCGCCGGATCGTACAGCAAGGTCCACCTCGTCCCCTACGGTGAGTACGTGCCGCTCAGGCCCCTGTTCCCCTTCGTCGAGAAACTGGCCGTGGGCGTGGGCGACTTCCTGCCCGGATCGGGGTTCGATCCTGTCGAAGCCGGCGATGCCCGCGTGGGATTCTTGATCTGCTACGAGGGGATTTTCCCCGAGATCGGGAGGGCCTACGGCCGAAACGGGGCGACCCTGCTCGTCAACGTCACGAACGACGCCTGGTTTGGCACGACCTCTGCACCCTATCAGCATCTGTCCATGACGGTGTTCAGGGCCGTGGAAAACCGCCTCTACGTGGCGCGGGCGGCCAACACGGGGGTGAGCGCCGTGATCGACGCGACGGGCCGGATCACGGCCCGGACCGGCCTCTTCGAACGGACGACCCTGACGGCTCCCGTGAAGATCCATCGGATCGGGACCTTTTACACGGCGACGGGCGACTGGTTCGTCTTTGCATGCCTGATCGCCCTGCTTGTGCTATTCTACAGACCGGGAGGAACGAGACCATGGTTGAAGAAATCCAGGAAATGATGACGGGACTCAGGAAGCGGGTGGAAAACCTCCGAGGTTGTCTTTGACATCGAGGGACTGAACGGCAAACTGGCCGACCTGGAGAAGGAGACCGCGAAATCGAACCTGTGGGACGACCCGGAGCGGGCGAAGGACGTCCTGCGGGAAAAAAACCGGATCGAATCCGTGCTGAAGACCTGGTCGGGAATCGACGGGGAGCTGAAGGACCTCGATGTGCTCTTCGAGCTGGCCCGCGAGGCCCAGGACGAAACGACCCTCGAAGAGGTCAAGGGGGGGCTCGACCACCTCGCATCGGCCGTGCGGGGCGAGGAGATCCGGCGCATGCTGGGCAGGGAAGAGGACCGGCTGAACGCCATCCTCACCATTCATGCCGGAGCAGGGGGGACGGAGGCCCAGGACTGGGCGGAGATCCTCCTGCGCATGTACCTCCGGTGGGCGGAAAAACGGAGTTTCAAGACCCAGATCCTTGACTTCCAGCCCGGCGAGGAGGCGGGACTCAAGAGCGCAACGGTGGAGGTAGAAGGGGAGTACGCCTTCGGCTATGCCAAGGCTGAATCGGGGATACACCGCCTCGTCCGGATTTCGCCCTTCGACGCCGCCGCGAGACGGCACACCTCCTTCGCCTCGGTCTTCGTCTACCCCGAGGTTGGCGACGAGATCGTCATCGACATCGACGAGAAGGACCTGAAGATCGACACCTACCGCTCGTCGGGCAAGGGAGGCCAGCATGTCAACAAGACGGACTCGGCCGTCCGGATCACCCACCTGCCCACGGGGATCGTCGTGCAGTGCCAGAACGAACGCTCGCAGCACAAGAACAAGGCCATGGCCCTGAAGGTTCTACGTTCCCGGCTCTACGAGATCAAGCTCCAGGAACAGAGCGCCAAGATGGATGAGCTCCACAAGACGAAAAAGGACATCGCCTGGGGCAGCCAGATCCGCTCGTATGTGCTCCACCCCTACAAGATGATCAAGGACCACCGGACCAACCTCGAAGTGGGAAACGTCCAGAAGGTCCTGGACGGCGACCTGGACGAGTTCATCGAAACCTACCTGATCGGCGCCGCGCAGCCGGCATCGTGAAAAATGACCCGGAAATTGCATGGGAATATCCCTTGCGGAGCCGGCGGGGCAATTCCCCGTTGACAGTCCGGAACGAAGTCTGTTAGAAGCCGTAAAGGTTGAGCCCGCGGAGGCGGGACAGCCGCGAAAGGATCAAGCGAATGCCGGCATTACGGTGGGGCTGCTGCCTCCTCTTCGTGCTCTTTCTGTGCGCCTGCTCGACGACGGCGCAGATTCAGACCGACCCCCAGGGGAAGATCTCCTCTGCGGACAGGGCGGACAAGCCCTCGGCCAAGAAAAACGCGAGAAACGGAAAGACGAACGGCTCCAGCCCCGCACCCGCGCGGGGAAGCGAGGTGAAGCCCCAGGACCTCGGCCCCGGGTTTTCCGGAATCGATCCCTCGGCGAAGCCTCCCGAGGACTGCCCGCCCGGGACGGAACCCCGGACGATCGCCACGGGTCAGACCGTCAGGGTAAACGGAAGCAACGGGCTCGAGAACGGGGACGCGGAAATCGACGAGGACGTAGACGAGATCGTGGACCTCCTGCGGCTCGCGCAGGCTTACAGGGACAAGGGGGACATGGACAACGCCCTGAAGTCCCTCGACAAGGCCTACGGAATCCTGCTGGGCGAAGAGGAAGAGAACTCGACCGTCATCCGCCAGAAAGATGACCTGAGGCTGCTGATCGCGAGAAAAATCCTCGATATCTACACGGGAAAACGGTTGTCCACGATCGGGAAGCAGAGCGAGATCCCGCTCATCATGAACGCCGACGTGGAAAAGGAAATCCGGAGCTTCCAGACGGTGGAGAGGAGTTTCTTCGAGCGCTCCTACGAGAGGGCGGGCTACTACCTCCCCATCATGAAGCAGCAGCTGAGGCAGGCGGGGATTCCCGAGGAGCTGGCCTGGCTGCCCCTCGTGGAGAGCGGATTCCAGGTCCACGCGCTCTCCAAGGCCCGTGCGCTCGGGCCCTGGCAGTTCATCCCGTCGACGGGCTACAAGTACGGCCTCAACCGGGACCTCTACATCGACGAGCGCATGAACGTCGAGAAGTCGACCCAGGCCGCCATCGCGTACCTGACAGACCTCCACGGTCTCTTCGGCGACTGGCTGACGGCCCTGGCCGCCTACAACTGCGGTGAGGGTCGCGTCCTGAAGGTCATCTCACGCCAGCAGATCGACTACCTCGACCACTTCTGGGACCTCTACCGCCAGCTTCCCTACGAAACGGCCCGCTACGTGCCGAGGTTCCTCGCCACCCTGCACATCGTCAAGAACCCGAAGAAATTCGGGATGAACCTGCCCGAACCCTACGCCAAGCCCATCGCCTTCGAGACGGTCAAGACGAAACGGGCGATGAAGCTCTTTGACATCGCCTGCCAGCTGGGGATCTCGACGGACACGCTCGTCATGCTCAACCCCGAGCTTCGCCACCAGATCACGCCGGACCGCCCGTACGATCTGAAGATCCCCCAGGGGATGGGGCAGCAGTACGCGCTCGTGGCCGACCAGATCAAGGAGTCGAAGCCGCCGGCGCCTCCGGAGCGCGAGCGCAGGACGAAGGTCGTCAAGTACAAGGTTAGGCAGGGAGACTCGGTCGCCTCGATCTCGAAGAAATTCGGCGTTTCGTCCAAGTCGCTGATGGCCGCAAACGGCATGAAGAGCGAGAGCCAGCTGACAACGGGAAAGGTTTTGAAAATCCCGGTGAAGGCAAAGGAGAAGGGGACTGCGGTCGCGTCGGCAAAGAAGGGCAAGTCGAAAAAAGCGGCTGCCGAGCCCGCCATGCTCAAGTACACCGTGAAGAAGGGGGATACCCTGACCCAGATCGCCAGGCGCTACGGCACGACGCCTTCCGAAATCCAGAAGATAAACCACCTCCAGTCCACTCAGCTCAGGAGCGGACAGGTCCTCAGGGTCCGAAACCCGAACTCGGAGGCAGGGGGCTGACAGACGCGCCTAGAGGGTGAAGCCCAGGCGGTAACCCCGGATTTCGAAGAACACCGCCTCCTGCACGGCGGACATGATGCGGGCCCTGGCCTCGTTCCCGGGCCCTTCGTGTTCATAGCCCGCCAGGTGCAGGACCCCGTGCAGCACGAGGTAAAAGAGGGCATCCTCGAAGGGGATGCCCGCCGTCCGCGCCTCGCGGCGCGCAGCTTCCACGGACACCGCCACGTCACCCAGCACGCCGGGGTTGAGCCCCCCGAAATCCCCCTCCCGCAGGGAGAAGGAGATGACGTTGGTCGGCCGGTCTCGCCGAAGCCACTCGCGGTTGAGGGCCCGGATGCCCCCGTCGTCGACGAACAGCAGGCTCAGCTCCCGGTCCCGCATGCCGAGCAAATCAAGGACGTTGCGGACATCGCGGCGGATGGAAACCCGATTCAGCGTTTCCACCGTCTGGCGGCTGTCGATCAGGACTTTCCCCGCCTTTGATTTTGGCCCGGTTTTCATGTCTTCTTCAATCCCTGAACCCTTGCCTTTGTACCCCGGACCCTGCATCACTCTTCCCTGCCGTCCATCTTCTTACGGGCCAGATGGTTGTAGGCCTTGATGATTTCCGAAACGAGAGGGTGGCGCACCACGTCGATCTCGCTGAAAGTGACGAATTGGATGCCCTCCGTGCCGCTCAGGATCTGCTCCACCTCGACGAGCCCAGAGGTCCTGCCGGAGGGCAGGTCGATCTGGGTCACGTCCCCCGTGACGACGGCCCGGGAACCCCAGCCGAGGCGGGTGACGAACATTTTCATCTGCTCCGACGTCGTGTTTTGCGCCTCGTCGAGGATGATGAAGGAATCGTTGAGCGTCCGCCCCCTCATGAAGGCCAGCGGCGCCACCTCGATGATCCCCTTCTCGATCAGGGCCTGGGCCTTGTCGAACTCCATCATGTCGTACAGGGCGTCGTAGACGGGCCTCAGGTACGGGTTGACCTTCTCCACCAGGTCCCCGGGCAGGAACCCCAGCTTTTCGCCCGCCTCCACGGCGGGACGGGTGAGGACGATCCGGTTGACGCGGCGGTCCATCAGGTAGGAGACGGCCATGGCCATGGCCAGGTAGGTCTTGCCCGTTCCCGCCGGTCCGATGCCGAAGACCATGTCGTGCCTGCGGATGGCGTCGATGTACTGCTTCTGGGCGATGCTCTTGGGGGTGATGACCCTCTTCTTCGACGAAATGTAGACCTTGTCGAGGAAGATCTCCTCGAGCCGCGTAGAGCGGTTCTCGGAGAGGATCCGGTGTGCGAAGCCGACGTCGGTGGAGTAGACGGGGAACCCTTTCTGGATCAGGTGGTATAGCTGTCCGAGGAGGTTCTCCACGAGATCGACGGAGTCGGACTCTCCGGAAAGCGTGATTTTGTCGCCCCGGGCCGCGATGCGGATCGGCTCGAGCTTTTCGATGAGCCGCAGGTTCCTGTCCTCGCCGCCCAGAAGGGTCTTGAAGGCGTTGGCGTCGTGGAAGGCGAGCTGCTTGGTGGTTTCGTTCTTCAAGAGTGCGAACCCATGATGTCGGATGCTGTATTATCTATTCGATCAAAAGGGGCGTGGAACGGTTTTGCACGGATCAGTTAAAGCGTCTTTGCGCGAACGGTTCTTGGCGAACCGGAACGCCCGCGGAGCCGCATGTCTGAGCCCGGAGGGCGAGTTTGTGGCGGAGCAGTGAAGGGAGCATAGAACCGTCGCAAAGCGCTTTTGAGCCGGCAAAATCGTTCCATGCTCCTTTCCGCATACTATCGAAAATTCATTTCTGCAGGAACAGGTGCGCGTAGACCTTCGCGTTGCCCACCATGTTCTCGATGAGGCAGTACTCGTTGGGCTGGTGAGCCATGTGGCAGTAGCGCGACCACACGGCGGCCGGGTAGTCGTACTTCCGGAAGATGGCGGCCACCGTGCCGCCGCCTACCCCCCTGGGCTGCGCGTTGATCCCGTAGACGTCCCGGACCGCTTCCTCGAGGGCCCTCACTACCGGTGCGTCGTGGGCCGTGGGCGGAGGGGCGTCGTACTTCTGCACCGGCGTCAGGCCGATCGACACATCGAATTTCCTCTCGATCTCGTCGGCCATCCCGCGGATTGTCTTCATGACGTCGTCGACGGGGTAGAGCGGAAGGATGCGGCAGTCCAGGTAGAACACGGCTTCGCCGGGGATCGTGTTCACGTTGGGGACGTTGGCCTCCTTCTTCGTCGGCTCGAAGGTGCTCTCGGGGGGCTCGTAGAGCGGGTCCCGCATGTTGTAGACCCCGGCCAGACCGTCGAGCCGCACCACGAGGTAGCTCGCGGCGCGAAAGGCGTTCTTCCCCAGTGCGGGGCGGCTGGCGTGGCACTGCTTGCCCGACACCTGGATGCGCAGCCACAGCACACTCTTCTCCGCCACCTCGATCATGGAGCCTTCCTCGTTGCCCGCGTCGGGCACCACGATGAGATCCGTTTTGCGGAACCAGTCGGGCCGGGTCTCGAGGACGTAGTCGAGGCCGTAGCCGCTCCCCGTCTCCTCGTCGGCTGCCAGGATGATGCCGATCGTCGACTCTGGGACGGTCCCCTCGTCCAGGAAGGCCTTGGCCGCAAAGATCGACGCCACGAGGTCCTGCTGGTTGTCCTCGGTGCCCCGCCCATAGACTTTTCCCTCGTGGACCCAGCACTCATAGGGGTCCTTCTCCCAGAGCCGCATCTCCCCCGGGGGCACGATATCCGTGTGGGTCATGACCCAGACCGTCCGGTCCGTGCGTCTGCCCGGGACCTGCACCACGAGGTTGGGCCTCGCCCCGCCGGAGACCCGGCTGTCGGGCGCGTTGCAGCTCTTCGCCGGGGGGAATCCCATCTCCCGGAGGGCCTCGACGAGGAAGGCTGCCTTCTTCATCTCGCCGTCCCCCCCGTTCTCCGGGGCCAGGGCCGGGATGGCCGTGAGGGCCGCCTGCAGTCGGATCATGTCGGGCTCATACCCGTCAATCCGCTTCCGAATCCGTTCGTACACTTTGCCGTCGATCATCTCGTACCGTCACTTCACCCGCTTCACAGTCCCGAAGGACTTGAGCGGTTCGTCGAACTTGCTCTCGTCGCCGAGGACAAAGACCGTTTTCCTGCTCGGGTCCAGGTACTTCTCCGCCGCTTTGAGAACATCCTCCCGGGTCACCGCGTCGATTTTCGCGGGGTACTCGGTCAGGAATTTCACGGGAAGCCCCTGGAACTCGAGCGCCATGTGCTGGAATGCGATCATGTGGGATGACGTAAAGGAAAAGATGTAGCTGTTGACGATAGAGCGCTTTGCCAGATGGATGTCCTGGGCCGGCACCCGGGCCTCGCGGGCGTCCTTCAGGATGCCCTGCATGACGGACAGGACCTGGCCCGTGGACTCGGTCTTCGTCATGGCGTAGGCCCCGAACGTCCCGTAGCCCTGGCGCCCCTCGTAAAAGCTGCCCGCGCTGTAGGCGAGCCCCCGGTTGCTGCGTACCTCCTGGAATATCTTCGAGCGGAACCCGCCGCTGCCCAGGATGTGGTCCAGCACCGTGAAGGGGTAGAAGTCGGGGCTCTCCTTCCCGGGCCCGATCGTGCCGATGATCACCGTCGACTGGGGCCCTTTCCGGTCGTAATGGTAGAGCGGGGCCTGCTCCTGCGGTTTCGGAAGCGGCGCGGTCCCGAAATCCCCTTCGTCCTCCCAGTCCCCGAAATGTCGGCCGACCAGCTCCAGGGCCTCCTCTTTCGACAGGTCGCCCGTGATCGCGATCCTCAGGTTGCGCGGGAAGAAGTGCGCCCTGTGGAACTCCGCGAGATCGTCTCGTTCGAGCGCTTCGATCGTCTTGATCTCCGGCAGCCGGCCGCGGGGGTTGCCCGCGTAGAGCACGCGCCGGTACTCCCGGAAGGCCAGCCTCTGGGGCCTGTCGAAGACGCGGCGCAGCTCCTCGATCTTGAGGTTTTTCTCCTGCTCGACCTTAGCCTCTTCGAAGGCGGGGTTGCGGATGATGTCGGCGAAGATCCGGAAGGCCCTGGCCAGGTCCTTTTTCAGGACCGACAGGCTTCCCGTCCCGTATTCCATGCCCAGGCTGACGGCGATCGGGGCGGCCAGGTACTCCAGTTCCTCGTCGACCTTGTCTCCGCCCAGCTTGCCGGCGCCGCCGGTCCTCATCGCGTCTCCCGTCAGTTCCGCGAGGCCCGCCTTGCCGTCGGGCTCGAACACGGAGCCTGCGCCGACGATGAAGGACACCTGCACCAGGGGCAGTTCCCGGTCTTCCAGGTGATAGACGGCGAGGCCGTTCTCGAGGACGACCCGCTCCGGCTTCGGCGGCGAGAACCGGATCTCCCCGTAGGCGATGCGGTCCGGGTCGGGCCATGCGGGCGCCGGTTTCGCTTCCTTCGTCTCGGCGGGGCACGTCCCGGCGGCAACGAGGAGGAGAACGAGGCTGAGGGCGAGTGCTTTCTTCACGGTTTCACCTTCTTCTGGAGAACGGCCACGGTCCGGTTTTCCTCGTTCAGGTATTTCTTCGCCGCTTCCATGATGTCCTTGGGGGTGACTTTCTCGATCATCTCGACGTAGCGGGTCATGTACCGGTAGTCGCCCGCGATGATCTCGTAGTAGGACAGCCGGCTTGCGAGGCCGGCGTTCGAGTTGAGCTCGCGGACGAACTCCGCCCGGAGCTGGTTGATGATCTTTTCCAGCTCCTGCTTCTTCACGGGCTCCTTCTTGAGCTTCTCCAGCTCTGCGTACACGGCCTCTTCCAGTTCGTCGGGCCCATGAGGGTGGCGCGGGGTCCCGGAGATCATGAAGAGGTTGGCGTACCGCGCGCCGGGCATGCCGTTGACGGCGCTCACGTCCTCGGCAATCTGCTTACCCTGCACGATGGAGCGGTGAAACCGGGAGGTGCGTCCCTTCGACAGCAGGGCCTCGATGACGTCGAACACGTAGTCCTCGAAAGCGGGCAGGGTGGGCTTGTGCCACCCGATGATGAGGTGGGGGTTCGCGTCGGCGACGAGGTGGACCCGTTTCTGGCCGTTCTGGGGGGGCTCTTCCGTCGCGCGGCGCGCCATCGGGGGGTGGGCCGGGATGGGTCCGAAATAATACTTGACCAGCTCCAGCGTCTTGCCCGCGTGGATGTCCCCCACGATGGCGATCACCGTGTTGCCCGGCGCGTGGTACTGCTTGAAGAAGGATTCGAGATATCCGGGGGACAGGAAGGCGATGTCCGACGGCCAGCCGATGACGGGACGGCGGTAGGGGCTCGCCGTGAAGGCCGTGGCGAGGAAGAGCTCCGAGAGCTTGCGCGCGGGGACGGACTCGTAGGTCTGCCTGCGCTCCTCCATGACGACGTCGCGCTCCGTGTAGAACTCCCGCAGGACGGGGTTCGTCATCCGGTCGGCCTCGATGCGCGCCCAGAGCTCGATGCGGTTCGAGGGGAGGCTGACCTTGTACGTCGTCACGTCCTGGCCCGTCGAGGCGTTGAGGTCGACAGACCCGTTTTCTGTGTAGAGCCGGTCGATCTCGTTTTCGACGACCCACTCCTTGGCCTCGCTCTGCAGCTCCTTCAGCTGCTGCTCCAGGCGCTTGATCTCCGCCTCGTCGCCGCGGGTCCCCTTCATCCGCTCGCGGTCGAGAGCCGTGCCCGTCTCCCGGACCCGTTTCAGCACCCGCTCCTCCTCCTTGAAGTTCTTCGAGCCGATCGTGCGGGTTCCCTTGAAGAGCATGTGCTCCAGGAGGTGGGCCGCCCCGGTCTGTCTGTCGGCCTCGTCGGCGGCCCCCACGAGGTGGCGGATGTACAGGGAGACGGTGGGGCTCGTGTGCCTCTCCACGAGCAGGACCTTCAGGCCGTTTTCCAGCGTGACCCGCTGGACGCGGTCTTCCAGGTTGTAGGCCGGGGACGCGGCGGGTGTGAGGGCGATGAGGAACACCGCCGCAACGAGGAGCGCGATGATCCGCGCGGTGCGCTTTCCGGTTCGAATCATGATGGGCGAAGGGTCTCCTTCCATAGTCTCCAGAATCGGAATGCCGCGTAGAGAACGCCGGTGCCGCTGATCAGGACGATGAAGTTGGACGCGAAGAAGACCATGACGAATTCCAGGGGGTTGTTCATGCTGTAGGCGGAAATCAGGAGGGAGATCCCCCAGGCGAGAAAAAAAACCGAAAGCACGCCGATGAGGAGATCTCTGAGCCACAGGAACAGGACCATGGACCTACGCGCCTGGCGACCGGATTCTCCGCGACGCCCCGTTGAAACGGGGCCCGGAGTCCGGTCATTATGACGAATCGTGCCGGAAAATTCAATCCCTTTCAGCGTATCGCCACGTCCGCGCAGGCAACCCTCGCGTGGTTTTTCAACGCCTGGAATTCGGTGGGGGGGATGCCGCGGTCCAGGCACGGCAGCAGGGAGTTGTTGTGGAAGAGGGGCTCCGCGGCGATGTCGTACCGCGCATGCCGCAGGGCCTCGTTCCAGAGCGGAGTGCCGGGGATGGGCGAGTACTCCGCGAGGATGGGCCTGGCCCCCGAGGCCGCCACGAGGTCGATTCCGCACTGCACCTCGCAAACCTGCTGGCCCGGCAGGCCGCAGAGCAGGTAGACGCCGATGTCCCGGGGCGCGTAACCCGCCTCTCGCAGGTACGCGGCGGCCTGCCGCAGCTCATCGGTCGTCACCTTGCCTCCCGTCGTTTTCTGCCTGGCGGCCGAGGCGGTCTCGAAGCCGAAGCGGATGGTGCGAAAGCCGGCCCGGAACATCAGCGAGGCGAGCCGGGGCGAGACGTCCCGCACGTGCAGGCCGTTGGGGCAGTGAAAACGGCACGCGAGACCCCGCCGCAGGATTTCCTCCAGCATCGGGACGGCGCGGCGCGGCGCGTCGACGAGCAGGGCGTCGTCGTAGAAGGCGAAATCGACCGTCCCGTGCCTACGGTGCCAGTGCTCGATCTCGTCGACGACGCGGATCGGGTCGCGCACACGGAAGCCGCGGTTCAGCAGGGCCGATGCGCAGTAGGTGCACCGGAAGGGGCACCCCCGGGAGGTCAGGACGGGTACCGCGTCCAGGCGGCCCGAGAGGTCCAGGGCAGGGTAGGGGTAGCTGTCCAGATCCCCGCCGTCGACGTCCAGGTCGAACGAGCCGCCCAGCAAATCGGCAAGGGCGGCCGGCAGAACCCGCTCCCCCTCGCCGGTCAGCACGAGATCGGCCCCCGCGGCCAACCGGGCATGACCCTCGCACAGGGTGGCGTAGTTGCCGCCCAGGATCACCGCCACACCGGGCCATGCGCCCCGGATCACCCGGATCGCGTCGGTCACGCCGGGATACCAGTAGGTCATCATGGAGCTGACCAGGACCGCGTCGGGCCTCGCGCGGGCGACGAGGCGCTCCCGGAACCGGGCCGGCGTCATCCCGTAGCGGCGGTAGCGCTTCCGGATGGGGCGCAGGGCTTCCGGCCTGGGGATCTCCTCGCTGAAGAACTTCCCCTGGCCCCACTCGCCCCGCTTCGGGGGTCTCCGCGTCTCGTTGCCCCCGCCGTCGAGGCAGTCGATCAGTTCGACGCGGTGCCCGGCCGCACGGAGCAGCGACGCCAGGGTGAGGAGCCCCAGCGGCCTCACCCAGAGGTCATAGGCGGCAAAGTCGGCAATCCATGGGTTCACGAGCAGAAAGGTCCTGTGGCCCATCCGTTTCTTCCCCGTGCGTCGGTTCGGCCCGCGGAGCCCTGCCTTGCAGCACCCGACGGGTGACCGGGAGTATAGCAGGGGGAAGGTCGGCGGGCAAGGCGGAGGGTTTTTCCAGAAAAGGCTTGAAGGATAAAATGAACCTTGCTAACATGCCGCAACGACCGACAGGGGGTCCCGAACGGCAGAACGCCTTCCGCCGTACGGTCTTATGAAAGCCGTCATCCAGAGAGTCGACAGCGCCTCGGTGAGCGTCGGCGGGAGCGAGATTTCCCGCATCGGGGCGGGGCTGCTCGTCCTGCTCGGGGTCGAGAAGGGCGACAGCGAGAGGGATGCCGATTTTCTCCTCGACAAGATCATCCACCTGCGCATCTTCGAGGACGGCGAGGGAAAGATGAACCGTTCCCTGGTCGACATTTCGGGCGAGCTCCTCGTCGTGTCGCAGTTCACCCTGCTTGCGGACTGCCGCAAGGGACGCAGGCCTTCCTTCACTGACGCCGCGGACCCCGCGCGGGCCACGGCGCTTTACGAATACGTGCTGTCCAGGGCGAAGGAGAAGCTGCAGAAGGTCGGACAGGGGCAATTCCAGGCCTCGATGAAGGTCGAACTCGTGAACAGCGGCCCCGTGACGATCCTCCTGGACAGCCGGCGATGAGAGGCATGATCCGATGAAAATCCGGGCCGAAGAACTGCCGCCGAGCTTCATCCGCATCGACAAGGAGGGGACCTGGCATTTCAAGGGCAACGAGATGTTCCGCAAGGACATCGTGAAGCTCTTCTACCAGAACCTCAAGCGCGACGAGTCGGGACGGTACTACATCGAGCTTGAAAACGACATGGCCTCTCTCGAGGTGGAGGACACGGCCTACGTGGTGCGCGCCGTCTACCGGTTCGGCTCGCCCGGGGAGGGCAACGAACGGATTGCCGTCCTGCTCAGCGACGAGTCCCTCGAGGAGATCGACTGCGAAACGCTCTGCATCGGCCAGGACAACGTTCTGTACTGCTCGGTCAAGCCCGACAACCACCCGGCCCGGTTCCTGCGCTCGAGCTACTACCAGATCGCCGAAACGTTCGAATACGACGACTCCCGGGATTCCTACTTTCTGCCCCTGAACGGAAGGCGGTACTACATCCGCAATCGCAACGGCGCCTGAGAGGCGCCCGGAATCCCTCACGGATCGACCCCAACTCGCTGGAGGCACACATGCTCGAAACGGATATCAAGATGGCCCTGACCTTCGACGACCTGCTGCTCGTCCCGGCGGAGTCCACGATATTGCCGAAAGACGTGGACACGAGGACGAACCTGACGAACAGCATCGTCATGAACATCCCCATCGTCAGCGCTGCCATGGACACCGTGACGGAGTCCCAGACCGCAATCTGCATGGCCCGTGAGGGCGGCATCGGCATCATCCACCGCAACATGAGCATCGAGCGGCAGACCCTCGAGGTCGACAAGGTCAAGAAGTCGGAGAGCGGCATGATCGTGGACCCCATCACGATCGGGCCCGAGCAGAAGGTGAAGGACGCCCTCGAACTGATGAGCCGCTACAAGATCTCCGGCGTTCCCGTCGTCAAGGGCCGCCGCCTCGTGGGGATTCTCACCAACCGCGACCTGCGCTTCGAGACCAACCTCGAGCAGCCCGTCTCGAACGTCATGACGAAGGACAAGCTCGTCACCGTGTCCCAGAACATCAGCCTCGAGGACTCGAAGAAGCTGCTCCACAAGCACCGCATCGAGAAGCTGCTCGTCGTCGACGACGACTTCAGCCTCAAGGGTCTCATCACGATCAAGGACATCGAGAAGATCCAGAAGTACCCGAACGCCTGCAAGGACCAACTCGGCCGCCTGCGGGTCGGCGGCGCCGTGGGCATCACGGACCGCGAGGCCCGGGTCCAGGCCCTCCTGGCGGCGGGATGCGACGTGATCTGCATCGACACCTCCCACGGCCACTCGAAGGGCGTCCTCGACGCGGTAAGGGACACGAAAAAGAACTTCCCGGGCTGCGAGGTCATCGCCGGCAACGTGGCCACCTTCGAGGGGGCCGAGGCCCTCATCGAGGCAGGGGTGGACGCCGTCAAGATCGGCGTGGGGCCTGGCTCCATCTGCACGACCCGCATCGTCGCCGGGATCGGCGTTCCCCAGATGACGGCCATCATGGAGTGCGCGAAGGCGTCCGCGAAACACGGCGTCCCCATCATCGCGGACGGAGGGATCAAGTACTCCGGCGACATCACCAAGGCCCTCGGGGCGGGGGCGAACTCCGTGATGATCGGGGGGCTCTTTGCCGGCACCGAGGAGAGCCCCGGCGAGACGGTCCTCTTCCAGGGACGGAGCTACAAGGTTTACCGCGGCATGGGTTCGCTCGAGGCGATGAAAGAGGGAAGCCGCGACCGCTACATGCAGGACGACATCGAAAGCTCCCTGAAGCTCGTGCCCGAGGGCATCGAGGGCAGGGTGCCCTTCCGCGGGTCGCTCTCGAACAGCATCTACCAGATCATGGGCGGCCTGAAGGCCGGGATGGGATACGTGGGCTGCCGCAGCATCGAGGAGCTGAGGCACAAGGCCCGCTTCGTGCGGATCACGCCCTCGGGCCTCCGCGAAAGCCACGTCCACGATGTCATTATTACGAAGGAAGCCCCGAACTACAGGATTGACTGATCCGCCGGATGCTGGTCATTTTGATTGATGAATTGCGGGGAAGCCAACCGGCTGCCCCGCTTTTTTTCAATCGAGATCGATTGATTTTTTTCGCCGCCGTAGTGTATGATGAGTCACGAAACTGTTAAGCCGAATTCAATTATTATCCGTTAATTCAGACACTTGGGGCTTCATGAAGCACGTCGATTTCGTCCACCTCCACCTGCACACCCAGTACAGCCTCCTGGACGGCACCATCCGTCTCGGCGACCTGTTCAAGAAGGCCAAGGAATACAGGATGCCCGCCGTGGCCATCACCGATCACGGCAACATGTACGGCGCCGTCGACTTCTACCAGCAGGCCTACAAGGCGGGGATCAAGCCCATCATCGGCTGCGAGCTCTACGTGGCCCCGAGGAGCCGTTTCGACAAGTCCTCGGAGGGGCCGGGCGAAACGGCGCGCCACCTCATCGTCCTGGTGAAGAACCTCCAGGGCTACCGCAACCTGATGAAGCTGACCTCGACGGGCTTCCTCGAGGGTTTCTACTATCGCCCGCGGATCGACAGGGAACTCCTGGCCGCTCACAGCGAGGGGCTCATCGCCACGAGCGCGTGCCTGCACGGCGAGGTCGCCCACTGGATTCTCAAGGGGGACATTGAGAAGGCCAGGGCGTCCGCCCGTGAATACCGGGACATTTTCGGCGAGGGCAACTATTACCTGGAGATGATGGAGAACGGCATCCCCGAGCAGACGGTCGTAAACGAAAAACTGATGGAAATTTCGAAGGAACTGTCCATTCCGCTCGTTGCGACCAACGACTGCCACTACCTCGAGCGTGCAGATCACGAGGCCCACGAGGTGCTGCTGTGCATCCAGACGGGGAAGACCATGGAAGACCCCGGGCGCATGAAGTTCGCCACGGACGCCTTCTACCTCAAATCGCCCGACGAGATGAAGCAGCTCTTCTCGTACTGCCCCGAAGCCGTAGCCAACACCCTGGTCATTGCCGAGAAATGCAACCTCGCCCTCGATTTCAAGCAGGTCTACCTGCCGCATTTCGAGATCGGTCAGGGCAAGTCGCTGGACGAGCACCTCGAGGGAATGGCAAAGGCGGGGCTCGAGCGGCTCATGCCGAAGATCATCAAGGACCAGGACCCCGCCCTGAGGCAGAAATACGAAAAGCGACTCGTACGCGAACTCGACATCATCAAGTCCATGGGATTCGCCGGCTACTTCCTCATCGTCTCGGACTTCATCAACTATGCGAAAAGCCGGGACATTCCCGTCGGCCCCGGGCGCGGCTCCGCGGCTGGCAGCCTCGTGGCCTACGCCATCGGGATCACCGAGATCGACCCCATCCGTTACGGCCTGTTCTTCGAGCGATTCCTGAACCCCGACCGCAAGAGCATGCCCGACATCGATACCGATTTCTGCATGGAGGGGCGTGACAAGGTCATCCGATACGTCTCGGAGAAATACGGCAGCGACCGTGTGGCGCAGATCATCACTTTCGGGAAGATGCAGGCCAAGGCCGTCATCCGCGACGTGGGCCGGGCCCTCAACATGCCCTACGGGGAAGTGGACCGCATCGCAAAGCTGGTCCCCAACGTCCTCAACATCAGCCTCGAGGACGCCATCAAGCAGGAGCCACGTCTCCAGGAAGAGCAGAAGAAGAACGAGAAGGTCAGACGGCTGCTGGCCCTGTCGCGCTCCCTGGAGGGCCTCAACCGCCACTCCTCGACTCACGCGGCGGGCGTCGTCATCTCCGACAAGCCGCTCGTCGAGCGGGTGCCCCTATGCAAGAGCCCCAACGAAGACATCGTGACCCAGTTCTCCATGAATGACCTTTCGGCGGCGGGGCTCACCAAGTTCGACTTCCTAGGCCTCAAGACCCTGACGGTGATTCGCGACGCCCTGAAGTTCATCGAGGAGGGAAGGGGGGTCCATCTGGACATCTCCGACATCCCGCTCGAGGACCGCAAGACCTTCCAGCTTCTCTCCAAGGCGGAGACCGACGGTGTCTTCCAGCTGGAAAGCCGGGGGATGAAGGAGATCCTCGTGGGGCTGAAGCCCGACTGCTTCGAGGATATCATCGCGCTCATCGCCCTCTACCGACCGGGCCCCCTGAAGAGCGGCATGGTCCAGGAGTTTATCGCACGCAAGCAGGGAAAGACGAAGAGCACCTACGAGGTCCCGGCGCTCGAGCCCATCCTCAAAGAGACCTACGGGGTCATCCTCTACCAGGAGCAGGTCATGCAGATCGCCAGCGCCCTGGCGAGTTACACCATGGGCGAGGCCGACACCTTTCGCAAGGCCATGAGCAAGAAGAACTCGTCCGAGATGGAGAAGGAGAAGCCCAAGTTCATGGCGGGGGCGCTGAAGAACAGGATCCCCGAGGCCAAGGCCAGGAAGATCTTCGACCAGATGGAAACTTTCGCCGGCTACGGGTTCAACAAGTCCCACAGCGCGGCGTATGCGATGATCTCCTACCAGACCGCCTACCTGAAGGCCCACTACCCCGTGGAGTTCATGGCGGCCCTGTTGACCAGCGAAAAAGGCAACCGGGACAAGGTCATCAAGCACATCAGCGTCTGCAAGGAAATGGGAATCCCTGTCCTGCCTCCTGACATCAACCAGTCGGCCCTCGACTTCAGCGTCGACGGGGGAAACATCCGCTTCGGGCTGGCCGCCGTAAAAAATGTCGGGGAGAGCGCTATCGAATCCATCATTGAATCAAGGGATCAGGATGGGCCTTTCAAGTCGTTTCTCGATTTCTGCTCCCGCGTGGACCTCCGCAAGATCAATAAGCGGGTCGTGGAGAGCCTCATCAAATGCGGGGCCTTCGACTCGCTGAAATATGGCAGGCGCCGATTGATGGAGGGGTTCGAACGCGCCATGGACGCGGGCCAGAAGCTCCAGGACCAGAAGCTCAGCGACCAAGCCGGCCTGTTCGACGGACCGGAAAACGAGGACTCAGGACCGGCCCTTTCTGAAAAGGACCTTCTTCCCGTCCTCGAGGAGTGGGACCATGCGGACGTCCTCCTCCACGAGAAGGAGACCCTGGGGTTCTACATCACGGGACATCCGCTTCTTCGGTACGCGGAAAAGCTGAGGCTCATCACCGATGCCGACTCGGAACGCATTGCGGAGATGAGGGACAAGGATTCCGTCACAGTGGCGGGTATCGTCAGCCACAAGAGGGAAATCGCCACGAAGAGGAAGGACACGATGGCCTACGTGACCATCGAAGACCTAAAGGGATCCTACACGGGCATCGTATTCTCAGATATTTACAGAAATTACAGGGAGTTGATCGATTCCGACGAGCCGCTTCTCTTCAAGGGCACACTCGACGTGACCGAGGAGAGCAGCCGTCTCATCGTCTCCGAAGTCCATCGTCTCACGGAGTACAACGGGGTCAGTTTCAACTCGATCCACGTCACCTTTGACGCGGACAGGATGGACGACAGTCACCTCGAGCAGTTGCGCGATATATGCCGGCGCCACCCGGGGAAGCACGACTGCTTCCTCCATCTTATGCTTCCCAATCAGAGTGAAACGGTCGTCTACCTGGGCAGCTCGTCGAAAATCAACATCTCGCAACTTCTGAAAGAGGACGTGGAACGGCTCCTCGGACCTGGAACAACTCATTTTCATTGACGAAATATTCCCGATGGATCCATAACCACCGTCGGGAAGGCACGCTTCACTTTCTGGTGCAACCTTGCCCCCCTATGTGCACAGGACCTACCGGGATTATTCATCCTGTCGTAATCTCTCGCGTTTTACCGTGAAAATCAGCGAGACGGACCTCTTCATTCTCGCCGACTCCGATCTGACAGATTTCGCCCTCGACGCCGCCCATCTGTATCGATCCCAGCTAGAGGAATACATCCGGCTCCATCCTGAATTCAAAACATCCCTCGTGCCCCTTTCGGATGACCCGTTTGCGCCGGCTATCGTCAAGGATATGATCGCGGCATCGAGTGCCTCCGGAGTAGGGCCTATGGCATCCGTGGCAGGGGCTATAGCGGAGCGTGTGGGTCGTAAACTGCTTTCGAAAAGTCTTAATGTAGTGGTTGAAAACGGAGGCGATATATATCTTAATATAAAAGATGATATTTCTATCGGAATCTTCGCAGGTCAATCGCCTCTGAGCGGCAGGATAGCCCTGAGGATCCCAGCGGACGAAACGCCGCTCGGTATCTGCACCTCGTCGGGTACGGTGGGGCATTCGTTGAGTTTCGGCATCGCCGACGCGGTCTGCATCAAATCCAGATCGGCGGCGCTTGCCGATGCTGCGGCAACGGCAGCGGGGAATCTCATCAAGTCTAAATCGGACGTGAAAAAAGGACTGGACAGGGCGATGTCGATCCGTGGGGTTCTCGGCGTTCTTATCGTGACGGGGGACACCCTCGCTGTCGAGGGTGATATGGAATTGACGGGGGCATGATGGGAAAGAGAGAGAACCAGGAAAACAATCACAGAGCGGGGGAACAGGGAATCAACCGATTTACAAGTTTACATAACATATATTATCAGACAATACTTTTTTTGAACACCCTGACTCTTCTTAGCTGCACGCTTTATAGCGGACCCTCTCCGGGCATCCCCATATGGCGGACTGAACGGACCCTGCGCAGGACTTCACCTTTCATTTAAAAGATCATCTCTTTCATATGGTTATCACACGATATTTCTCTTCATTCTGTTCTTTTCCCGATTTTCGAAAAATTTAGCAGCATCTTCATATTCAATATTAATATTTTTAACTAAGGGGTTATACAAGTTATATAGAAACGGTACAAATATATGATTATCTATTACATAATATAATATGTTCAATGTATCGTATTTATGAGCTTAAATGATACGTAAACGGATCTATCCGGGGAAAACGTTGAGACGGTCCCTTTAGAGACCCTCTTCGGAGAGTTCCTTGACGAGTTCGGTTTGTCTCGTGTTGAGTTTCTTCGGGACGTCGACGTAGATGCGGACATACTGGTCTCCACGCCCCTCGCCCTTGAGATGAGGGACCCCGAAGCCCTTCATGCGGATCTTGGTGTTGCTCTGGGTACCGGGGGGTACTTTCATGCGTTTCGAAGACCCACCAAGAGTGGGAACGTCGATCGCGGTGCCGAGACAGGCCTGGGAGAAGCTTACCGTCCTCTCGACGTAGAGGTCATCCCCGTCTCTCGTGAACAGGGGGTGCGGAAGCACGCTGATGTTCAGGTACAAATCTCCCGCAGGACCGCCGAAGGGACCGCGGAGTCCCTTGCCGGCAAGCCGAAGTTTCTTGCCCGAGGAGATCCCTGCAGGGATCTTCACGTTGACTTCCTCGCTGAAGTCCCCCTTCTTGAGAGACAGCTTCTTCTCGGCTCCAAGGACTGATTCTTCCAATGTAATCGATAGGTTGTACTCTATATCCTGTTCTTTCGAAGGCGTCGCTTCGCGACGTCCGTAGGCCTGCTCTCCGAAGATGTCCCCGAAGGGGTCCGTACGACGCTGCGTGTAGACCCGCCTTTTGCCGCCACCTACCCCGCTGCCACCGTACCAGGTGTACTCCCCTCCGAGGTTGCCGAATCCGAAGCCCCTGAGGATATCGTTGAGGTCGAAGTTGCGGAAGATGTCTTCCTGGGTGAACTTCTGCCGGAAGGCATCGGTACCGAACTCATCGTATTGTTTTCGTTTTTCCGGGTCGCTGAGGACGGCGTAGGCCTCGCTGATCTCCTTGAACTTCTCTTCTGCCCGCTTCTTGTCGGTCGGATTGCGGTCGGGATGGTACTTCAGGGCAAGCTTGCGATATGCCTTCTTGACGTCGTCGATGCCGGCGCCCTTTTCCAGGCCCAGTACCTTGTAATAATCTTCGGCCATTTTTACGCCACACCTGCGGGATTCGATATGGCTATAAAATAGGGATCGAGTCGTGCCCCGTCAATGATTCCCAGGTATTTCTCTGCTCGGATCAAGCGGCCCGACCCAGGTCGAAGGCTTTCAGGTTCGCCTCGACGATCTTCTCGGGCAGCATTTCCGCCAGGACTGCTTTCCAGTCCTCGGTTGCGATCTCGGGGATGAGCCGCGAGATGGCCCCCAGCATGACCGTGTTGACGGCCCTCCGGTTGCCGGCTCTGGCGGCCAGTTCCGGCCCTGTCACGACTTTCACGTTCTGTTCACCGAACTGGGCTCGGAGACTCTCGTAGATTCCCCCGGGGTAATCCGCCTCGCCCAGGTTCACGGAGGGCGGGTAGATCTCCTCGTCGTTGACGAGCACAAGGCCGCCCGGCTTCAGGTAATCCAGGTAACGAAGCGCCTCGAGCTTTTCGAAGGAGACGATGATGTCCACGTCCCCTTTGCGGGCCAGGGGCGAGTAGACCTTCTGGCCGTAACGGACGTGGCTGGTCACGCAACCGCCGCGCTGGGCCATGCCGTGCACCTCGCTCTTCTTGACGTCGTATCCCTTCACCATCATGACCTTGCAGATGATATCGCTCGCCAGCAGGATTCCCTGTCCCCCCACACCGGCCAGCAGCAGGCTCTTTACCCTGTTTTCCATGGCCTTATCCGTCCTCCCGCATTATGGCTTCCTGTCGGCAGAGCTGCGCGCACAGCGTGCACCCCGTGCAGAGCGTCGGGTCGATCACGGCGATCCCCTTCTGTTTCTTCCGTTCTGGCCTCGGGGGCAATCCCGCCTTCTCGAAATCCTTCCACGAGATGGCCGGGCAGCCGCAGCTCAGGCAGACCTTGCAGCCGATGCACTTGTCCGGGTCGGTGAAGAAGTGCTTCGCCCGAGCCGCCTTCTTGCTCATCAGCAGCACGCAGGGAGACCGGGAGATGATCAGCGACGGCCCGTCTTTCTGGAGCTCGCGTTTCAGAACCTCCGTCGTGTTCTTGAATTGCAGCGGGTCGATGACCTCGACGCTCTCGACGCCCAGGACCTTCCCGAGGGAGGCGAAATCGAGTTCCTTCGCTTTTTCCCCCTGGAGGGTGTACCCCGTCGCCGGGTGCTCCTGCATGCCCGTCATCGCCGTCGTCCGGTTGTCGGCGATGATGAAGACGGCGTCGCTGCGGTTGTAGGCCGCGTTGAGCAGCGTAGTGATGCCCGAGTGAATGAAGGTCGAATCGCCGATGACGCCGACGACCTTCCCCTTCCCTTTCGGGCCCAGCGCCTTGCTCATGCCGTGGGCGATCCCGATGCTGGCGCCCATGCAGATGCAGCTGTCCATGCCGGCCAGCGGCTTCATGTAGGACAGCGTGTAGCACCCGATGTCGCCCGACACGAAGGCCTTCGTCTTGTTGAGCGCGTAGAACAGGCCGCGGTGCGGGCACCCGGGGCAGAGGTTCGGGGGCCTTGGAGGAATGGTCTGCAGCGTGACGGCCGGCGCCGACGACGTGCCGGTCACGCCCTTCTCGATCACGCCGGGGTCGAATTCGTTCGTGTAGGGGAACACGGCCTTTCCCGTCACCTCGATCCCCATGGCCCTCACCTGCTCCTCGATGAAGGGGTCCAGTTCCTCCACGACGTAGAGCCTCTTCACCTTCGAGGCGAAATCCCGGATCAGCTTCTCCGGCAGGGGATTGACCAGGCCGAGTTTCAGGTAGGAGTACTCCGGGAAGGCGTCTTTCGCGTAGTTGTAAGGCATGCCCGCCGTGATGATGCCCACCTCGGCAGACCCCATCTCCACCCGGTTCCCGGGGAAGGTCTCGGCCCACTCCCGCAGGGCCAGCGTGCGTTTTTCCACCTCGACGCGCCGCGCGCGGGCGTTGATGGGCACCATGACGTATTTCAGGGGGAGGTGCCTGATGTCCGTGCGGTCCCCGAGGGCCGCCTGCGGTTCGACTCGAACAACGCTCTTGGAGTGCGACACGCGGGTCGTCGTCCGCAGGAAAACGGGGGTGTCGAACATCTCGGAAAGCTCGAAGGCGAGCTTGACGAAGTCCTTCGCCTCCTGGCTGTCGGCCGGCTCGAGCATGGGAATCTTGGCGAACTTCGCGTAGTTTCGGTTGTCCTGTTCGTTCTGCGAGCTGTGCAGCGAGGGGTCGTCGGCCGTGATGATCACGAGCGCCCCGTTGGTCCCCGTGTAACTCACGGTGAACAGGGGGTCGGCCGCCACGTTGACTCCTACGTGCTTCATCACCGCCATGGCCCGGGCCCCCGCAAACGCGGCCCCGATGGCCACCTCGAGCCCGACCTTCTCGTTGGGGGACCACTCGGCGTAGACGCCCTTGTACTGCGCGAAGGTTTCAAGAATCTCCGTGCTCGGCGTGCCGGGGTAGCCCGCGCCGAAGGTGGCGCCGCACTCCCACGCTCCCCGTGCGATCGCCTCGTTTCCCGACATGAGTTCCTGCATCGTTCTTCTCCGTGTCCGTTCTAGCCCAGCTGTGCGATCTTTCTCTTGAGGAGGATCGTCGCGTTCGGGTCTTTGGTCTTTTCCAGCGCCTTCTTGTAGTACTCCAGGGCCTTCCCGCGGTCGTTGAGCTCCTCGTGGACGCGCGCGATGTTCCGGTAGCTGATCCCTTCGTGAACGGCTCCCGGGTTCATCGAGGCCACTCGGTTGAAGGCCTCGAGTGCCTTGTCGTATTCCTTCTTGGCCTCGTGGGCATAGCCGATCCCGAACCAGGCGTAGAGGACCCGGATGTCCTTTCCTCCCGCCTTGTCGATGAAGTCCCGATAGGCCTGGATCGACCGTTCGTAGTCCCCGGCGTTGTAGGCGAGGCTCCCCAGTTCGTATCGCGCGCTCTGGGCCGCGTCGGTCGAGGCGTACTTCTCCACGACGTCCGCGTATGCCTTGGCGGCCTCCGGCCCCGCCACGCCGGTCCCCATGGGATCGGCCTTCAGCGCCTTGATCCGCGCTTCGAGGTAGAGCCTGGCCGCATCCTTTTCCTGGGATGCTGCGTAGAAGAAATACCCGCCTGCCAGGACGATCGCGAGCACGATCGCGCCGGCCCCGGCGTAGAGTTTCTGCCGGTTCTCCGCCGCCCAGGCCATGACCCTGCCCATGGCCTCCTGGAAGGCATCGGGCTGCTCGAGGTCCTTCTTTTCCGTCTTTGCTGCAACCATGGTCCCATTCTCCGGTGTCGATCAAAAAATGATCGGGCATCCGCCCGACCTTGTGTTCCCTTCACGCTCTCGAGCCGGCCCGCTCAACCGTCAGGCTGCCCGGCCTGCATCGCCTTGAAGATCTCCCCTACCCGCTCCGGGGCCCGCACGATCTTTCCCTCACGGTTCAAAAAGGCATGGAGCGTGGAGCCCTCCACGAGCATCCGCTCCCTCTTCTCGTCCCAGATCTCATAGGCGAACTTCACGCTCGCGCGCCGGAAGTACTCGATGCGGGTCTCGACCAGTACGATCTCGTCATAGCGCGCCGGGTACAGGTAGTGGCACGCAAGCTCCGTCAGCGGCAAAAAGAAGCCTTCCTTCTCCATCTCGTCGTAGACGACGCCCGCTTCCCGCATCAGCTCCGTGCGTCCGATCTCGAACCAGCGGATGTAGTTCGTGTGGTAGACGATCCCCATCGCGTCCGTGTCGGCGTAGATGACGCGGATCTTAACGACGCCTGTCTTCAATGAACCGTCTCCAGTCTCGGATGAACCCCTCCATCAGGCGGCATCCCGGGGTCACGACGATGCCCCCCCGGCGGGCCTCTTCCTCGCTGTACCCCGCGGCGCCCCTCACGTTCTCCGCCTGCCGGGACGACAGGACGGCAAAGGGGCTCGGTTCCGCCGTGTGGGTTTTCTTCGCGATCGGCGTCGGGTGGTCGCTGAGCACGAGGACCCGGTAGTCGACGTGACGCCCGATTCCCCTCAGCACCGTGCCCACGACCTTCTCGTCGAAGTCCTCGATGGCCTTCACCTTCCCCTCGAGGTTTCCCTCGTGCCCCATCTCGTCGGGGGCTTCCACGTGGACAAAGACAAAGTCCTTCTCCCCGAGCGCCTCGAGAACCTTCTCGGCCTTCCCGACGTAGTTCGTGTCGATGTAGCCCGTGGCCCCCGGCACCTTGAGGATCTCGAGGCCCGCGTATACCCCGAGGCCGTTGAGGAGGTCCACGGCCGAGATCATGCCCCCGCGCAGCCCGTACTTCTCCGACAGGGGCTCCATGGCGGGCTTGCCGCCCTGTCCCCAGAGCCAGACGGAGGTCGCCTGCTTCTTTCCGGCGCCGGCCCGCTCGCGGTTCACGGGATGGTCCTTCAGGATCTCCCGGGAGCGCAGCATGACGCCGATCACGTCGTCGGCGCCTTTCCCCGTCGGCAGGTAGCCGGCCGTGGCCTGTCCCGTGATGTCGTGGGGCGGGGTGGTCTCCACTTCGGGCCCCCCGCCTTTCCAGACGAGCAGGTGGCGATACCCGACGCCCGGGTAGAACTTCAGGGTCTGAGTCCCCATCCGTCGGTCGAGGTCGCGGATGATCTCGCGGGCCTCGTCCGAGGAAATGTGTCCCGCCGTGAAGTCCGCCATGACGGGGTCGGCCCAGTCGCCCAGGGTGACGAGGTTGCAGCGGAAGGCCAGGTCGCCCGGTTCGAGGCGGACGCCCATGCTGGCCGCTTCCAGCGGGCCTCGCCCCGTGTAGCAGACCGCGGGGTCGTATCCGAGCACGGAGAGGATGGCCACGTCGCTGCCCGGCTTGAGGCCCCTGGGGACCGTGTCGATGAGGCCGAGGGTCCCCTCGCGCGCGATCCGGTCCATGTGGGGGGTCTTCGCGTAGGCCAGCGGCGTTTTCCCGCCCAGGCTCTCGATGTCCCAGTCGGCCATGCCGTCGCCGAGAAGCACCACGTATTTCATTTCAGCCTGTCGTCCTCGATGCGGATTCTCACCGTCTTGCCCTTCAGGACGGCGAGCCGGTCGATCTCTTTCAGGGCCGCCCGCACGTCCTTCTCCCGGGATTCGTGCGTCGTCATGACGACGGGCACGGAACCCGTCCTGTCGGGCGCCCTTCCCTTCTGGATGACGGATGCGATGCTGATGTTGTATTTTCCGAGAATCCCCGAGATCCTCGACAGCACGCCGGGCCGGTCCAAAGCCGAGAACCGGAAGTAGTAGTTCGTCACGATCTCGTCCATCGGCATCAGGTCGATCTCCTCGATCCCGCCTTCCGAGAGCGAGCGCGACGGGACGCGCCGCGAGATCCCCTTCTGGATGTCCCGCGCGATGTCGATCAGGTCGGCCACGACGGCGCTCGCCGTGGGCATCATCCCGGAGCCCTGCCCGTAGAGGAACACGGACCCCGAGGCGTCGCCGCGGATGTGCAAAGCGTTGTAGTTGCTGTTCACGCTAGACAGGAGGTGGTCGAAGGGGATCATGGTGGGGTGGATCCTCGCCTCGATGGCATCCCCCCGCTGGATGGCGATGGCCAGCAGCTTGATCTTGTAGCCCAGCTCCTTGGCGAACTCGATGTCCTGCTGGCTCACCCCGGTGATGCCCTCCCGGTAGATGTCTTCCAGGCGGACCCGCTTGCCGTAGGACAGGGAGAGCACGATGCCGAGCTTGTGCGCCGTGTCGATCCCCTCCACGTCGAAGGTGGGGTCGGCCTCGGCAAACCCGAGCGACTGGGCCTCCCGGAGGACCGTCTTGTAATTCTTGCCTTCGTCGCTCATCTTTGTGAGGATGAAATTCGTCGTCCCGTTGAGGATGCTGAAGATCGAGCGCACCCGGTTGGCCGCGAGGCTCTCGCGCAGGGTCTTGATGACGGGAATGGTGCCGCCGACGCTGGCCTCGAACCCGATGTCGACCCCGCGGGCCTCGGCGGCCTTGAAGATCTCGTCGCCGTGAGTGGCCAGCAGGGCCTTGTTGGCCGTGACGACGTGCTTGCCCTGCCGGATCGCCTCGAGGATGAAGCTCTTCGCCGGTTCATATCCCCCGACCAGTTCGATGACGATCGAGATCTCCGGGTCGTTCAGGATGGCCTTCGCGTCCCGGGTCAGAAGTTTCCGGTCCACCGTGACCGGGCGGGGCGTCTTGAGATCGAGGTCGGCGATCCGCTTGATGACGATCTTCGCCCCGATACGCTTCTCGATCAGGCCGCCGTTTTCCACGAGCAGCTTGACGGTGCCAGACCCGATGTTGCCGAACCCGATCAAACCGGCGTAGATGGTTTTCATCGAGCACACTCCTGTTTCGCAACCCCGCGGCGCGGGCCGTAGGGCGAATGTTCATGACGTTCGAAGGTTTCGATTATAGTGAAAATCGTTGTTTTGTCAAAAGAAATCCAAGCGCGTCAGCCCGTCCGGGCCAGGTCAAGACGACCCTCCCATTTCCACAGCAGGACTTCCCGAAGCACGGCGTGCTCCGGCCGCTCGAGCCGCGGGTCCTTCTGCACCAGCCGGAAGGCCTCCGCGCGCGCGTCGCCCAGCAGCCGCCCGTCGCGCAGGATGTTGGCGACCCGGAAATCGGGGATGCCCGACTGCCGCGTCCCCATCAGCTCCCCCGGCCCGCGGATCTCGAGGTCCGCCTCGGCGATCCGGAACCCGTCGTTGGTCTTCTCCATGATGGCGAGGCGCTTTCGGGCATTCTCGGACCCGCGGGACCCCGTCATCAGGACGCAGTAGGAGGGGATGTCGCTGCGGCCCACCCTGCCCCGCAGCTGGTGGAGCTGCGCGAGGCCGAACCGCTCGGCGTGCTCGATCACCATCAGGGAGGCCCGCGGGATGTCGATGCCTACCTCGATGACGGTCGTGGCCACCAGGATGTCGAGCTCGCACCCGTTGAAGGCCTTCATGATCCGCTCTTTCTCCGTCCCCTTCATCCGGCCGTGGATCAGCCCCACGCGCAGATCGGGGAAGACGTCCTTCTGCAGGTGCTCTGCCATGCGGGTGGCGTCCTTGAGGTCCAGAGCCTCGGACTCCGTCACGAGGGGGTAGACGATGAACACCTGGTTGGACTTGGCGATCTCCTTCCGGATGATCTCGTAGACCCGCGGCCTCTCCCGCTCGTAGAAAACCTTGGTCCTGACGGGCTTCTTTCCGGGGGGCATCTCGTCGATGACCGAGATGTCCAGGTCGCCGTACACGGTCATCGCAAGCGTTCTGGGGATGGGCGTTGCCGTCATCACCAGCACGTCTGGGTTGGGGCCCTTGGCTCGCAGGGTTGCGCGCTGCACGACGCCGAAGCGGTGCTGCTCGTCGACGACGGCCAGCCCCAGCTTCCGGAAGTCCACCCCTTCCTGGATGAGCGCGTGCGTTCCCACGACGATGTGGACCTCGCCCGACTCGATCTGCCGTGCGATTTCCCTCTTCTCGGGGCTTCGCATGCCGCCCTGCAGGAGGGCCGTCTTCAGCCCCAGCGCCTCCGCCCATCGCACGATGTTGCGGTGGTGCTGCTCGGCGAGGATCTCCGTCGGGGCCATGAGGGCCGACTGGAAGCCGTTCTCGCAGGACGTCAGCATCGCAGCCATGGAGACGACCGTCTTGCCGCTCCCCACGTCGCCCTGCAGCAGGCGGTGCATGGGCGACGGCCTCGCCATGTCCCCGCGGATCTCCTCGATCACGCGGCTCTGCGCCGGGGTCAGTTGGAAGGGCAGGATGGACAGGAACCGTTCCGAGAGCTCCCCTCCGGTCTGGAAGGCGATCCCCTCGTCCAGGACGTTGCCCGCGTGCTTCAGGGCCATGGCGAGCTCGAAGTAGAACAGCTCGTCGAAGATGAGCCGGCGGTGGGCCTCGGAACGCATGTCGTTGAGACGCTCCAGGCCCCCCTCAGGGCCCGGGAAATGCGCGTCGCGGACGGCCTCGATGATGTCGATCAGGCCCTGCCGCTCGCAGATCTCGCGGGGGATCGGGCCTGGCACGTAGCGGGCGTAGTCCTCAACGGCGTGCAGGAGGATCCGTCGCAGGTGCTTCTGCCCGAGGCCTTCCGTCTCGGAGTAGATCGGGACGATGCGCTTGAAGTGCAGACCGCTGTCTTCGCCCTCCTCGAGGATCTCGTAGTCGGGGTGGATCATCTCGGGCTCGAACTGGAAGATCCGCAGCTCCCCGGTGAGGATCACCCGGAGCCCGGGCTTGAAGGTGTTGCGCAGGTAGGCGAAACTGCCCTTGAACCACTTGGCCTTCAGAACCGCCGTGTCGTCGCGGATCACCGCCTCGAAGACCTTTCGTTTCTTGTAGGGGTGGATCTCCGCCCGGACGATGGTGCCGACGACGGTTTCCTTCCGGCCTGCCTCGATGCGGGCGATGGGTTTGACCACGCGCCGGTCCTCGTACTTCCGGGGGAGGAAAAAAAGGAGATCTTCGACGGTTTTCAACCCCTTGCGCGCAAGCAGCTGGCCGATTTTCGGTCCCACGCCCTTGACGAACTGGGCCGGCTGGGTCAGCTTTTCCACGGCCGTGTCGAGCGAGGCGATGACCTCTCGCGGGACGTTCTTCGGCAGGCTCCGGGAGCCTGCCTCCTGCACCCCCGCGAGCGCCGCTCGGATCGCGTCCACGCGGGCGAGTCCTTCGGAGACCCGTCGCTGCTTCTCCTCCAGGGATGCCCGCTCGAAGCCGGACACGATGCCGTCGAGATCCACGAGCAGGAGGTCGATGCGCCGGCACCGCCCGGGGTCCGTCACATTCTGTGGGAGCGTTCCGCGAATCGACGCGACGATCTTCCGGAGCGGCTCTTCGAGTTTGCGCACAAGGGCCAGGTTTCGGTATGCATTCCCGGCCGAGAAACGCAGGGGGGTCTCGATTTTCTCCAGGGCTTCCTTCAGGGTCTCCATGGCCCGTTTCCCTTGCCTGTTGCCGTGTCTTCGCGACGTCTCCCGGGGCTGCAGCGCCCGCCAGTGGCGGTAGTCCTTCGCAGAATGGAACTCCCCGATATGGCTATCAAAATTTCCCCCATTTCTCAAGGCCCGAGTTGCCCCCGCGCTTAGGAACGAATTGACAATTCCGAAACTTTCGGATATGGTGCCCTCGACCGTCCACCGAATGGTCTCTGTCCATCCATTCTGCCATTTTTTCCAAACAGCCAAGGGGTGCATATGGGGGGGAATATTTCGTACAAGGATTCCGGCGTCGACATCGACAAGGGCAACCGGTTCGTCGACGTGATCAAGCCGCTCGTCAAGACGACCTTCCGGAAGGAGGTCATGGGAGGGCTCGGCGGTTTCGGAGGGCTCTTCCACCTCGACAAGGTGAGGTACAGGGACCCCATCCTCGTGGCGTCCACCGACGGCGTGGGTACCAAGCTCAACGTCGCCCGCATGATGAACCGCTACAACACGATCGGCATCGACCTCGTGGCCATGTCCGTCAACGACGTGATCGTCCAGGGCGCCGAGCCCCTGTTCTTCCTGGACTACATCGCGGCGGGCTCCATCGACATCGAGACGGGCAGGCAGCTCGTCGAAGGCGTCGTGAAGGGGTGCAAGGACGCGGGCTGCGCCCTGCTGGGCGGCGAGACGGCCGAAATGCCCGGCTTCTATGGCGTCGGGGACTACGAGCTCGTCGGGTTCTGTGTGGGCATCGTCGAGGCGGACCGGCTCATCGACGGCTCCCGGGTCGGCATCGGCGACAAGATCATCGGCCTTGCCTCGAGCGGCATCCACAGCAACGGGCTGTCGCTGGCGCGCAAGGTCTTCTTCGACCGCTGCCGCCTGCAGGCCAACGACCCCGTGGAGGGCCTTCTGCTGCCCGTGGGAGAGGAACTTCTCACCCCCACGCGAATCTACGTGAAGAGCATCCTGAACCTGATCAAGAACTTCAGCCTCAAGGGCCTCGTCCACATCACGGGTGGCGGCTTCTACGACAACATCCCCCGGATCCTCCCCGAGCGCTGCTCGGCCCTGATCCACCGGGGAAGCTGGCCGGAGCTGCCCGTCTTCCAGGCCATCCGCAAGCAGGGCCGGATAGAGGACGCCGAGATGTTCCGCGTCTTCAACATGGGGATCGGGATGATGATCATCGTGGACGGCGAGGCTGCGCCGGAGATCCTCGAGCGCATGGGGGCCCTGGGGGAGAAGGCCTACCTGATCGGCTCGATCGAGAAGCGGCAGCAGGACGCACCGCCCGTCGTCTTAGCCTGACGGGGAAGACCGGAGACCATCCATGGCAAGAATCGTGAACCTGGGCGTCCTCGTGTCGGGCAGCGGCTCCAACCTTCAGTCCATCATCGACCACATCGAAAAGGGCTCCCTGCCCGCGAAGATCGTCATCCTCGTCAGCAACAACCCCTCCGCCTTCGCCCTGGAGCGGGCGAAGAAGCACGGCATCCCCGCGGCGGTGATCGGGCAAGCGGGCTTCGCGAACCGGGAGGACTACGACCGCAAGGTGGTCGAGACCCTGAAGGCCCACGGCGTGGAGCTGGTGGTGCTGGCCGGGTTCATGCGGGTGCTCTCCCCCTTCTTCCTGCGCTCCTTCCCGATGCGCGTGATGAACATCCACCCCGCGCTCCTTCCCTCGTTTCCCGGCACGCACGGGCAGAAGCAGGCCTTCGACTACGGGGTGAAGTTCTCGGGCTGCTCGGTCCACTTCGCCGACGAGGGGGTGGACACGGGCCCCATCATCATCCAGGCCGTCGTGCCCGTATACGACGCGGACACCGAGGAAACCCTCTCCGGGCGCATCCTGAGGGAGGAGCACCGGATCTACCCGCAGGCGATCCGGCTCTACGCCGAGGGAAAGCTGCGCGTCGAGGGCCGGAAGGTGCGCGTACTGGACCACCCGCAGCCGGAAGAAGGGCCGCGGCACAACCCCCCCGTGACGGATTTCTGAACACGACGCCCGCCGGCGAACCGTCTCTCCCGACCCGATCATGCCGCCGGGGCCGGATCGCATTTGACAAGCGGGCTCTCTTTCTGGAAAATGAGACATCTCCGTGGGGCCCCCGCAGGGGGCCGGGAATGCAACCCATGTTCGATGTGATCGTCATCGGCAGCGATCTCAGCTCCCTCATCGCTGCGCTGCTCGCCGCCCGTTACGGCCGCAAGGTCCTGCTGGTCTCCGAGTGCGGTCTCGACGACTGTCTCGCGCGGTCCGGATACACCTTCAACATCGACCCCTTCCCCTGGAGCGGCTTCGGCACGGGGCAGATCTTCTCGAAGCTGCTCTCGGAGCTCAACATCCCCCTGCCGGAAACCTCCCGCGTCTCGCCCCTGAACCCGGCGCTGCAGGTCGTCCTGCCCGAGCACCGCGTCGACTTCTACATCGACCGGGACGCCCTCGTCCGGGATCTGGGCCGCGAGTACCCGGAAGAGGACCGGCAGATCCACACCCTGTACCAGTCCGTCGCCAAGGTGTGCGAGACGCTCGACCGGGCGGTCCGCGAATCCCTGGAGTCGAAGGACCGCTCCCTGAAGGGGTTCATGAAGAGCTGCCTCGACATGCCCTTCTTCATGGGGGAGATCTGGCGGCTCGAGCAGAAGCTCCGGGCCGCGGGGCGACTGCCAGCTTTGGGGGAGGTCTTCGACTCCGAGCTGACCCTGTTGTCGAACCTTCACGTCAATCACGCCAAGCCTCTCTCGTCGGCCTACCTGCTGTCGCTCCCTTGGCGGGGGCTCTACTATCACTTCGGGGGCAAGCACCTCATGCTGGGCCGGCTCCGGAAACGCTTCGAGGACCTTCGCGGGGAGACGATCGCCGACTGCTCCGTGGAGGCCGTCCGCACGGTCGGCGGGCGGATCGAGATCGATATCCGATCGAAAGGCAAGGCGTCCGGCCTGCTGGGCCAGTCGCTGATCGTCAGCGCCAAGTCGCCGGCGCTGGAAACGCTCCTGGCATCGGAACGGAAGCTCTTCAGGCTGGCCCGCAGACTGAGCAAGGTCGAAACGCCCCGGTACCCCGTCACCCTCCACCTGGGCGTCGACAACCGGGGGCTTCCCGACCGCATGGGCGAACACGTCATCCACGTCCCGGAGACGGCGGCGGGTTCGGAGCCGGGTGCGGGTCCCTTCCTGTACCTCGAATCGAGCGTCGCGGACGACACGGCGCTCGCGCCCCGCGGGAAGAGGACGCTCACCGTGACGTCCTTCCTGCCCCATTCGCCTTCGCAGATGGACGACAACGAACTCAGGACCGCCGCGGATGGCATGCTGGTCTCCCTTGAGGGGTTCCTGCCCTTCCTGCGGGAGAGCATCGATTACATGGATCTCGACGGGTCCGTGGAGGTGTCCCGGCGCTACCAGCAGATCGTAAACCCCCGCTACCGGTTCCCGGGGCTCACCCTGCCCGGCCTCATGACGCTGCCGATCCGAACCCCGCTCCCGAACGTCCTGCTGACCGGGGGAATAAACTTTGCAGGCCTGGGGTTCGAGGGGGAGGTCCTGTCGGGGATGAAAGCGGGATTCCTCGCAGCGGGAGATGTGGCGCCATGAAACAGACAAAGCGGGATTTCGCGATCCAGTCCCTGGGCAAGCCGAAGATCCCTTCGCCGCTCACAGTGGGCTATTTCAAGAGCGACGATGAGCGGGTCCTGTGCGAGATCAACATCGACTCCCGGAAAGTGCTTCCCGCCGGGCCCCTTCGATCCATGTCCCTGGAAGTGGCGGGACCGCGGGCAGCCGTCTACTTCGAGCCCCAGAAGGTCAAGGCGGCCGTGGTCTCCTGCGGCGGATTGTGCCCCGGGATCAACGACGTGATCCGGGCCCTCGTCATGGAACTCTGGTTCCGCTACGGGGTCCGGAACATCATCGGCGTGAGGTACGGCTTCCAGGGCCTGATCCCCCGTTACGGCCACGACTTCATGGAGTTGACGCCCGAGGTGGTGAAGGACATCCAGGACCTGGGCGGCAGCATCCTTTCCTCCTCCCGGGGCAACCAGGACATCGTCGAGCTGGTCGACTCCCTGGAACGCATGAACATCAATCTCTTCTTCGTCATCGGGGGCGACGGCACGATGAAAGCGGCCCAGCTGATCGCGGAGGAGACGATGCGCCGCAAGCTCAAGATCGGAGTGATCGGAATTCCCAAGACGATCGACAACGACCTGGTGCTGATCCAGAAGAGCTTCGGGTTCGACACGGCCATCTCCGAGGCCGTCAAGACGATCCAGTGCGCCCACGTGGAGGCGAAAGGGGCCCCCATGGGCATCGGGCTGGTGAAATTGATGGGCCGTCAGTCCGGCCACATCGCCGCCTCCGCGGCCCTGGCGCAGGGGGATGCGAACTTCGTCCTCATCCCCGAAGAACCCTTCGACCTCGAAGGCGAGAAGGGATTCCTCCGCCATCTCGAGAGGCGCCTGATCGCGCGGAATCACGCCGTGATCATCGTGGCCGAGGGCGCGGGGCAAAACCTGTTCTCCCGGAAAGGGCCGGTCCGTCGGGACGCCTCGGGAAACATCCGGCTCAACGACATCGGGGTGTACCTCAAGGAGCGGATCGAGGAGTATTTCGGGAAAAAGAAGATCGAGATCAACCTCAAGTACATCGACCCCAGTTACATCATCCGCAGCGTTCCCGCCAACGCCAGCGACAGCATCCTCTGCGGCGTGCTCGCGCAGTACGCCGTCCACGCGGGGATGGCGGGCAAGACGGGCATGCTCGTGGGCCTTGTCAACGACGCCTACGTGCACCTGCCGTTCCGGGCCGTCGCCGCCCAGCGGAAGAACATCGACCCCCGCGGCAACATCTGGATGCTGGTCCTCGAATCGACGGGGCAGCCCCTGTCGATGAAAAACTAAAAAACGCTTGCATTATTCCCCTCGTTGGTTTAGATAAACGGACTGATTTCTTTCTGCGAGGTGTCTGTTATGGCCAGAGTCTGCGATGTCTGTGGCAAGGGCCCGGTGGTGGGCAACAACGTGAGCCACGCCAACAACAAAACGAAACGGGTCTGGTACCCCAATCTCCAGAAGCTTCAGGTCGTGGACAGCAAAGGGTCCGTGAAGCGGATGAAGGTCTGCACCCGCTGCCTGCGATCGGGCTCCGTGCGAAAGGCACTATAGGCTTCCGTCGAACCCCGACGCTGCAATCTCCCGAAGCGTTGCCGACAGGAAGTGTTCGTGGTCGGCAACGCGTTCGATTCCCTTAACCAGGAGATCCCGAACGTCCCCCCGCACCGGGTCCCCGGCGTCACCCCCGAAGAACTTCCAGAGGAACAGGTCGATCCGCCCCTCGAGGCTGACCGATCGGCGCAGGACGTCGTCCCGGTAGGCCGCCATCCCCTGCAGAAGCGCGTCCCTCGCAAGGCCCGCCGGGATGGTGTAGGCCCAGGCGAGCGTTCCGACGATCCCGTCGATGCGGCCCCCGAGGGTCGTCTCCACGGCCCGGGAGAAAAGATCGACGATTTCCGGGTGCCTGCCGCGGATCACCAGGTCCACGGCCATCTCGATGACGAGGTGGGAGCGGTAGAGCGCCTCGCTCTCGTCGATCGGTCTCCCGAGCCGCCGGTGCATCCCCATCATCTCCTGCACGAGCGCCGTCCCCTTTCTGAACGCGTAGCCTCCCGATTCGTTTTCGGAACGATCGTGGCCGTTGCGGGTGATGTGCCCGTGATGGGACAAATCATCGACGAGCAGGTGAAACTGGATGAACCGGGCCTTCTCGCGGCCCGCCGGAACGCCGGAGAAGCGTTCCATCCGGTGCGTCATCTCGGGCGTGATGTCGCGGTGGATCGGGAGGATGTCGGGCATCACGTTGTAGATCAGGATGTCCAGGTTGTCCGTGCCCAGCCGGTCGCCGGCATATTCCTTCAGCAGCAAGGTGTGCGTGTTGAGCAGCATCGTTCACGTCCCGCCTTCTCCGCGACGCCTGCGCGGCTCCCTTCTTCCCAGCCGGGTTGTTCCCGGAATTCGATCCCCATCTCCCCCCGCAGGGCTTCGAGAACGCAGTCGAGGTCGCCTCCTCGGCCCTCGGCGACGAACAGCATCACGACGGCCGCCCGGCTGTCGACGGTGCTCACCGTCGCCATCCCCTCGTGCCCCTCTATGACGAACTGGAACCGCGCGATGTCGCGCGCCGCCAGCCTGAAATAACGCCTCGTGCATCCTGCCATGGTCGGGATTCCCGGAAATTCCGCAATATCCGTAACATCGGCGCGACCAAAGATCAACGGGGAATAATTCTTCTCTTGACAGGAAACCCGGCGCTGTTAATATACACCATGTCAACGCGCCTGACGCCCGTAATCCAGGCCTGCGAACCGGTCCCGCGGAAGAACATCATTCTATGCTGCCGATAACACGATGGAAACTGTCTGAAGCGAAAGAGGACATCCAGTCTCTTTTCGCCAAGGAATTCAAGCTGAACCCCATCGTCTCCCAGATCCTCATCAACCGCAACATCACCGACCTCGAAACCGCGCGGCGCTACCTCAACCCGTCGCTGCACGACCTGCACAGCCCCTTCCTCATGAAGGACATGAAGGAGGGGGTGGCCCGGATGATCCGCGCGCTCCAGGGCAATGAAAAGGTCGCGATTTACGGCGATTACGACGCCGACGGCATCACCGCCCTGGCCGTCCTCTACCGGTTCCTGCACGTCATCCACGAGAGGGTCATCTACTACATCCCCGACCGTGTGGACGAGGGGTACAGCCTGAACCGGAAGGCCATCGACAGGCTCAAGGCGCAGGACGTCGGCCTGATCGTGACGGTGGACTGCGGGGTTTCGGACCGGGAGGAAATCGAATACGCCCGCACGCAGGGCATCGAAACGATCGTACTGGACCACCACGAGGTGCCTGCGGTGCTTCCCGCGGCGGCGGCGGTGATCAACCCCAACCGAAGCGACTGCCCCTTCCCCTTCAAGCATCTGGCCGGCGTGGGCATCGTCTTCAACTTCCTGATCGCTCTGCGCGGCGGTCTGCGCAATATCGGGTTCTGGGCGGACCGGCCGTACCCGAACCTGCGCGACTACCTCGACCTCGTCGCCCTGGGAACGATCGGTGACCTTTCGCCGCTTGTCGACGAGAACCGGATCTTCGCCCGGATCGGCCTCGAGCTTCTCAACGAGGATCGCCGCGTAGGACTGAAGTCGCTGCGGGAAACGGCGGGATTGGGCAACACCGTCATCGACTCCGGGGTGGCCTCGTTCGCCCTCATACCGCGGATCAACGCCGCGGGCCGGGTGGGGACCCCCGACGACGCCGTGCGGCTGCTGCTGACGGAAGACCCCGCCGAGGCCCAGAGGATCGCCTCCAGGCTGGATGCGTGCAACCGGGAGCGGCAGCGCCTGGAGAAGACGATTTTCGACGAGATCATGGCGCGGATCCACTCCATGGGCGACGCGAAGGAAAAAGGGGCCCTCGTGCTGGCCTCGCCGGAGTGGCACCCCGGCGTCATCGGGATCGTTGCCTCGAGGGTCGTCGACCGGTTCTACCGTCCCACGATCCTCATCAGCCTCAAGGACGGCATCGGCAAGGGGTCGGGTCGCAGCATCGCCGAGTTCAATCTCTACGAGGGCCTCAAGCTCTGCGACCCTCTGCTCCTTTCCTACGGGGGGCACCGCTACGCCGCCGGGATCTCGGTGAAGGAAGGCGACATCGAGAAACTCAGCGAAGTGCTGGGGGACATCGTCAAGGAGGGTCTCGTCGTCCAGGAACTGATCCAGGAGACGCACATCGATGCCCAGTGCAGCCTGAACCAGATCACCCACGACCTCGTGTCCCAGTTCGACCGTCTCGCACCCTTCGGCACCCGCAACCCCGAGCCTATCATCTGCACCCGCAACGTGCAGGTTTCCTACCCCACCGTCGTGGGCAACAAGCACCTCAAGATGCGGGTCTACGGCGACGGGGTCTCCTGCAGCTCGATCTGGTTCAACCGGGGCGATTACGCCCAGAACGTCGAGGGCGTGCGCCTCGACATCGCCTTCACCCCCCAGATCAACTACTGGAACGGCTCCTCCAACATCCAGCTGAAGGTGCGCGACATTGCCGCCGCCTCGTCCCAGACAGAAAAGGAACAAGGCTGAAGGTCAAAGGAAAAAGGAAAGAAAGGATCAGTGCCTGCAGCCTTTAGCCTTTGTCCTTTATCCTTTCACCATCGTGAGATACTCCATGACATGAACCATGCCGCGTACGAGCTGCGACATCCTGTCGAAGCGTAGCGTCTCGATCGTGTCCCCTGCCGTGTGATAGTTGGGGTTACGGTAGAACGCCGTGTCGGTGACCATCACGGCCGGGTACCCCATCTTCCAGAAGGGCCCGTGGTCCGACAGGCCCACTCCCGGGACAATGGGCAGTGCCACGAGGTGCTCGACGGGGATGTCCGAACCGGCCCTGAGCGCTTCGGCGACCGCCAGCGTGAGCCCCCGGGACTGAACGTTTCCGATCACCCCGATGAAATTCCCCCGATCCGGGTACAGCCAGTGCATCCCGGGGATCGGGAACGCCTGGCTGCCTTCGGTGTCGCTGAAATAGCCCACCATCTCGAGGGATATCATGCCAGCGATGTTCTCCCCGCGCTCCTTCGCCTGCGCGGCGTAGACGTAGCTCCCCATGGCGGGGGTCATGAAGGACGGCGGCTCCTCGAGCGTGAAGAAGACCATCTTCAGCGTCCGCCCGGGCCTGTACTCCTTGAGGTCGCGGCACAGTTCGAGCAGCACGGCAACGGCGCTGGCGTTGTCGTCGGCGCCCGGCGTCCCCTGCACCGTGTCGTAGTGCGCCCCGACGAGCACCGTGTCCCCCGGACGGGAGGACCCTGCCAGTGTGACGACGATGTTGTTGTACCGTTTCCCCTCGTGGTCGTACCCCTGCAGTTCGAAGGGGATGCCCTGCGCATCGAGAAAGGTGCGGATGTAGCGCTCGGCCTCCTGCAGTTTCCCGTATTCCCCGATGCTGCGCGAGCCGATGGCGACGCTGAGGGCGTGGACGTGACCTCGAAGCGCCTCTTCGCTCGAGGCTGGCAGGAAGCGCGGCTCCGGGTGGATCACCGAGACCGACAGCTTGACCTTGACGATCGGGTACGCAAGCGCGGCGGCAATGCCGAGCGCCACGACGAGCAGGGTGTAGATCATCTTCTTTCCCATCGGGTGACCGTTGTCCGGATTCGACGCAGCCATTGTTTCACAGCCCACCCGCGATTTCAAGCGCGGGGGCCGGCTTCCGGGATAAGGCCCATCCGCGCGAAATAATCCGTTTCCGCCTTCCCGTCGATCTGCTATAATGCCTCCCGGTGCAACATCATACCCAGCAAGGAGTGGCTCGATGAAAAAGGAAGAACGTCTGAATGCCCTCGAGGTCGCCCTCGCCAACGAGACGAGAGAGCGTGAATTCTACCTCAAGAGCGCCGAGCGCTGCCGGAACCCCCTCGGCAAGTCCATGTTCAAGCAGATCGCCGACGACGAGCTGGAGCATTACGAGCGGCTCAAGGAGATCCACGGCCGCTGGCAGAAAGAACAGAAGTGGCCGGAGTCGCTCCCCGTAAAGGTCAAGGGGACCCTGGTGAAGGATATTCTCAAGGATTTCCTCCTGAAGGCGGAATCGGCGGCCCCCGGCGACAACGACGACCTGAAGGCCGTGCGCACCGCCCTGGACTTCGAGGCCAGGGGCGAGAAGTTCTACGCGCAGCTGCGCGACGCCTCGTCCGACCCGAAGGAGAAGTCGTTCTTCGACCTGCTCTCGAAAATGGAGCGCCAGCACTACCTGTCGCTCAAGGACACGGAGGACTACTTCTCCGATCCCGAAGGGTGGTTCCGCAAAAAGGAACACCACGGCATTGACGGGGCCTGATGCCCCCGGTATTCGAAAAGGAGGATGCCATGGCGGCAACATCGCTGACGGTGGGGAAGAGCGTCAAGGACTTCACGCTCAAGGATCAGAACGGACAGGATTTCAAGCTCTCCGAGTTCAAGGGGAGGAAGGTGCTTCTCTCCTTCCACCCGCTGGCGTGGACCTCCATCTGCGCGAAGCAGATGCAGGCCCTGGAGAAGAACGGGAAGGTCTTCGAGAAGGCAGGGGCCGTGGCTGTCGGCCTGAGCGTCGACAGCGTGCCCAGCAAGACCGCCTGGGCGAAATCCCTCAAGATCGAGAAAACGAGGCTCTTGGCCGATTTCTGGCCCCACGGGAAGGTCGCGGCCTCCCTCGGCCTGTTCCGCAAGGAGGGCTTCTCGGAGAGGGCCAACGTCCTGCTCGACGAGAAGGGCAAGGTCGCCTGGATCAAGGTGTACCCCATCCGGGAACTCCCGGACATCAAGGAAGTGCTGGCGGCCGTGAAGAAATAGCCGCTACGTCCAGCTGCGCTCGTCGACGATCGGCTTGAAAGCCTCGGGAAGGGTGCCCGGCGGGACCTCCTCGAGGCGGTCGATCCGGACCGTGCAGATCTCCGCAAACTGTTTTTCGAACGGGGCAAGGGCATCCTTGCCCCGTCTCGTTTCCTGCGCCTCGATGCGGACCGTAAGGAAGTCCCGGTTCCCCGCACGCGTCACGACGGCCTGGAACTTTCGACCCGGGAACCCCTCGGCGAGCTTCCTGAGCTGGCTGGGCGCCACGAACATGCCCCTCACCTTCACGGCCTCCCCGACCCGCCCGGCGATCCCGGCGAGTCTCGGCGCGGTCCTCCCGCATCGGCAGCGCCCTTGAATCAGCTTCGAAAGGTCCCCGGTGCCGAACCGCATGAGAAAGAAGATGTCGTTCGGCCGCGTGACGACAACCTCGCCCAGCTCCCCCGGGTCGACCTCCATGCCCGTCTCGGGGTCCACGATCTCGGCGATCACCTCCTCGCAGAGGTGCCACCCGTTCTTCTCCCGGCACTCGTAGGCCACGTCGCCCACCTCGGTTGCCCCGTACATCTGGTAGGTGTCGATGCCGTACTTCTCCTCGAATTCGGCCCGAAGAACAGGGAGAAGCGGCTCTGCGGCGAAGCAGGCTTTTCGGAGGGCGAAATCCCTCCGGACTTCGTGTCCCTCCTCCTCGGCCCTTCCGATGATCGCCTTGAGGAAGCTCGGGGTGCCGGTGTAGCCGGTCACCTTCAGGTCGCGGATGAGCTGCACCTGGATGGCGGTGCTCGACGCCCCCGACGGGACAACGGTCGCCCCGACGCGCCGAAGCCCGCTGTGAAAGGTGAGGCCGGCCGCGACGAGATGGTAGGAGAAGGCGTTGAGGACCACGTCCCCGCGCCCGAAACCAGCTGCTCGATAGGCCCTTGCCCAGATCGGGTCCGACTCGGAGAGGTGGGGCTCGTAGACAGGTCCCGGGGAGGTGAAGATCCGGTCGATCGCGGCGTCGGGGTTTCCCAGTCCCGCGTAGGGGGTGTCGTCGATCTCCATCTGGACGATCTTTTCCCGCGAGATCACGGGGAGCCGCTTCAGCAGGTCGAAGGCGTTGCGCTTGGTCGGCGTCACCCCGAGCGTCTCGAACTGCCTGCGGATGACCGGCGATTTCTTCACGGCCAGCCGCATCATCGCCGCCATCTCCGCCGCCTGATCCTCCCGGCGTTGCTCCCTGCTCCTCGTCTCTTTCTTGTCGAAGTACGCTCCTCGTTTCTTCACCGCCATGTCTGTCCCCCGTTTCTGATGCTCTTCTTCCTTCCCTGTACCCTGCCCCCTGTACCCTGTCCCCTGCTTCTCAGAGCCATCTCTTCCGCCGCTTGTAGGCCTTCACGTCCTTGTACGACTTCGCCGTCCCGGCCGCCCCCATTCCCAGGTAGAACTCCTTGACGTCCGGGTTCTCCCGCAAGTCCTCGGCGCGACCCTCCATCACGATCTTGCCGTTCTCCATGACATAGCCGTAGGTCGCGATCTGGAGGGCCATGTTGGCGTTCTGCTCCACGAGGACGATCGTCGTGCCGTCCTCGCGGTTGATGCGCTCGATGATCTGGAAGATCTCCTTCACGATCAGGGGCGCCAGCCCCAGGGACGGCTCGTCCAGCAGGAGCAGCCGCGGGTGGGCCATGAGCGCCCGTCCGATGACGAGCATCTGCATCTCGCCCCCGCTGCAGTAGCCGGCGAGCGTCTTGCGGCGCTTTGTCAGCGCCGGGAAGTAGTGGTAGACCTTGTCGAGGTCCTGTCGGTAGGGCTTGCCCCAGCGCGTGGCCGTACCGACGCGGAGGTTCTCTTCGATGGTGAGGTACTTGAACGGCTGGCGGCCTTCGAGGACCTGGATGATTCCCGCCCGCGTGATCGTCTCCGGGGAGTGGTTATGGATCGAAAGCCCGTCGAAGAGGATGCTCCCCTCGGTGACTTCGCCGTTCTCGGGCTTCAGGAGACCCGAGACGGCCTTGAGGGTTGTCGTCTTGCCCGCGCCGTTGCTTCCGAGCAGCGAGACGATCTGCCCCCGCTCGACGGAAAGCGAAACGCCCTTGAGAACCTGGATCACGTCGGAGTAGACGACGCTGATGTTGTTGATGACAAGCTGCTTGCTTTCGCTCATGGTTCCATATCCCGTCACTTCACTGTAACCTGTCTCTCTGCTACCCCTTCTTTCCCCCTGAACCCTGTACCCTGTACCCTGAACCCTGGCCCCTGAACCCTGGCCCCTAGTAGGAGAACGGCCACAGCTTGAAACTCGACTTGATGATCCTCCACACCTCCGCCAGCCCCCGCGGCTCGAACAGGATGAAGAGCACGATGGCCAGGCCGAAGACGAACTCCCGCAACGGTGCGAGCGTCAGCTCGACGCCGGCGACCCCTCCCATGTTCATGATCGTGTCCGTGACCCAGCGCAGGCCCTCGTTGAGCAGCGTGATGAACACGGTGCCGAATATCGCCCCGGAGATGCTCCCGAGACCGCCGATGATCACCATGGCGATGTACTCCACCGAGAGGCCTAGGTTGAAGGGCTCCGCCGTGATGCTGATCATGTAGTAGGCCCAGAGGGCGCCCGCCACCCCTGCGTAGAAGGAGCTCACGGCAAAGGAGAGCAGTTTGTACGGGAAGATCGGGATCCCCATCCCCTCTGCAGCGCGGTCGTTGTCGCGGATGGCCACGAAGGCCCGCCCGAACCGCGTGCGCATGAGGTTCACGGCCATGAAGACCATTACGACCACCGCGGTGTAGATCAGGTAGAAGAAGCTCAGGTCGCCCGCCACGGGAACCCCGAAAAGCGTGGGCGCGGGCAGCGTGATCCCCATGGTCCCGCCGGTCACGCTTTCCCAGTGCACGAGAACGTACTCGATGATGAACTGCCCCGCCAGGGTTGCGATCGTCAGGTAGAGCCCCTTGAGCCTTCCCGACGGGATCCCGAAGACCATGCCGACGATCGCCGTCACCAGCCCCGCCAGGGGGATGACGGCGAGAAGCGGAACCCCGTATGTGACGGCCAGGATGCCCGCCGCGTAGGCGCCCACCCCGAAGAAGGCCCCGTGCCCCAGGGAGATGAGGCCCGTGTAGCCCACGAGGATGTTGAGCCCCAGGGCTGCGATGGCCGATATCCCGATGAGGTTCACCACGTAGAGCAGGTAGGGGGTTGCGACCCAGGGCACGAGAACGAAGAGCGCCGCCAGCCCCACGGCGGCCCACAGCCTCCCGAAGTCCGTCTCGAAGACGGCCAGTTCCTCCCCGTACCGGACCTTGAAGTTCCCGCAGGGTCTGAAGCGCAATGCTTTCATTTCTTACCCTTCAATCAAACGCGCTATTCGGGATGCGCACCCGGTCAACAGCCTGCTAAACTCGCTCGATTTCAACCAGCCCGAAGAGGCCGTACGGCTTGACCAGCAGGATGAACACCAGCGCGATGTAGGGCACGATGTCCCGCAGCGACGGCGAGAGGTACCCGCCCGTGAAGGTCTCAAGCAGTCCGATGATGAGGCCCCCGATGATGGCCCCGCCGATCGAGTCGAGCCCCCCGAGGATGACGACGGGGAAGACCTTCAGCCCGATCGAGGAGAGTTCATGGACGTTGATGCCGTTGATGATCCCCAGCACGATCCCGCTGATGCCCGCCACCATGGCCGCGATCGCCCAGGACAGGGCGAAGACGCGACGGACGTGGACCCCGAGCGAGAGCGCTGCCGGCTGGTTGTCGGCCACGGAGCGCATGTAGATGCCCTGCGAGGAGAACTTGAAGAACAGGCCGAACATCAGCAGGAAGAGGCTGCCGATGATGACGGCCGCCACGTAGACGGGCGGGACCTGGATGATGCCCCAGTTGACGCCCAGCCCCTCGGGGAGGAACTCGGGGTAGGTGTAGAGGTTTCCGCCCCACACCAGCAGCATCCCGCCTTTGAACATAGCGGCAAGCCCCACGGTGAGCATGATGACCTGGATCAGCGGCTCCCCGATCAGGGGACGCAGGAAGATCCGCTCGATGACGAACCCAAGGACGAACGCCCCGGCCAGCGTCACGACGAAGGCCAGCGCGATGGGCAGCTGAGCCCAGGTCACGAGCGCCAGGAACAGGAAGGCGCCGAACGCCAGGATTTCGCCGTGGGCGAAGTTGAGCACGCTCGAGGACTTGAAGATCATGACGAAGCCCATGGCAGAAAGCCCGTAGAGGAATCCGATGCTCACGCCGTTGATCAGCAGCTGCAGAAAGAAATCCATTCCCGTCTCCTTATGGCACGTCGTGTATTTTGACTGTCGTCTCGATCTTCCCCACCTGGCCGTCGCGGTAGCGGACCTGGCTCTTCACCTCCAGTTCCTTGAGGTTCTTGTACATGGCCTCGATGAGGTTCAGGTACAGGCCGTATACGAAGCGCCGCCGGACCTTTCCGGTCCGCGTCAGCTCCTCGTCGTCTGCATCGAGCAGCTTGTACAGCAGGAGAAACTTCTTGATCTTCATGTAGTCGGGCAGGCGCTCGTTGACGGCGCGGATCTCGCCGAAGATCAGCTCTTCGACCTTCGGCTGCTGGGAGAGGTCCGTGTAGGTCGTGTAGGGAATCATCCGATCCTCGGCCCAGTTGCCCACGTTTCCCATGTCGATGTTCACGAAGGCCGCGATGTAGGGCCTGCCCTCGCCGAAGATCACGGCCTCCTTGATGTAGGGGCTGAACTTAAGTCGCGTCTCGATGAAGTCGGGGGAGAAGGCGGCGCCCGTCTTGTTGCGGATGATCTCCTCTTTGCGCCCGATGATGACGAGGTGCCCGTCGGCGTCGAGGTAGCCCGCGTCCCCCGTCCGGAGCCACCCGTCGCGGAAGGCATCCTCGGTGGCCTTGTAGTCCTTGTGGTATCCCGCGAAGTTGGAGAGGCTCTTGACGAGGACTTCCTGGTCCTCGGCAATCCGTACCTCCGTGCCGGGAAGCGCCTTGCCCACCGTCTCGGGTTTTGCCTCGCCGTCTGGCTGCACCTGGAAGATGCCGCCCGCCTCGGTCAGGCCGTAGCACTGCTTCAGGTTGAGGCCGCATGCGCGGAAAAAGCGGATGACCTCGGGGCTGATGGGGTGGCCGCCCGTGTAGGCGCTTTTCAGGCCAAGGCATCCCACGCGATCCATGAGCGGCCGGAAGACGACCGAGTCGGCGATGCCCCGCAGAACGAGGAACGCGGCCGACGGGGTCTCCTTCGCCGCTTCGGCGTCCACGGCCTTCTGGCCGATCCTCTCTGCCGCCTCGAAGAGCTTGCGCTTCACCAAGCCGGCGTCGGCCATCTTCACGCGGATCTTCGAGGCCAGATCCTCCCAGAACCTCGACGAGGAGACGATGACGTCGGGGCCGATCTCCCGGAAGTCCGTCTCGATCGTCTCGGCCGTCTCGGGGAAGTTCATCGTCAGACCGCCCGTGAGCGTGATGCCCACACCCCAGATCTGGTCGACGATCCAGGCGGGCGGCGTGATCGAGAGCCAGTTCGACCCGATGCCGATGGGGGTCGCCTCGATCCACTTGCGCGCCATGGAGGTGAAGTTCCGGTGCGAGAGCATGGCGAGCTTCGGCAGGCCCGTCGTCCCCGAGGTCTGGATCATGACGGCCACGTCCTCGGGCCGCCCGCGCCAGAGCTCGGAGGGGAAGAGCTGCGGCTTCTCCCGCTCGAGATCGTCTCCCCGCTCGAGCAGTTCCCGGAAGCTCAGAAGCCACGGGTTGTTGCGGTAGGTCCGCATCCCCGTTGGGTCCACGTAGACCACGGTCTTCACGAACCCGAGCCTCGAGCGGGTCTCGAGGAGCTTGTCGACCTGCTCCTGGTCCTGTACGACCACCACCGCCGGCTGGAACCGCTTGAGCGCCTCCGCCAGCTCGTCGGCGATCGACGAGGTGAAGAGATTCACCGTGACGCAGCCCGCGGCCTGGGCCCCCAGCTCGCTGTAGAGCCACTCGGGGTGGTTGTTCGTCACGATGGCCACGTTGTCCCTGCGTCGCACGCCCAGCCCGAGAAGCCCCAGCGCCGTGCGCCGCACGTAGCCGAAGTACTCCTCCCAGTTCACCGTCTGCCAGATGCCGTAGGCCTTCTCCCGGATCGCGACGTGCCCCGCGCCCAGGCGCTTGGCCTGCTCGCCCAGGATCTGCGGCAGCGTGTACTTGCCGTAGGCGTCGAGCGTGGCCGCATCGAGCTTCGCCGCGCCGTTGCCGTTCGCCCGTCCCCCGATCTCCGAGACGTTCATCGGGCACCCCCCACCCGGGCCGGCTCGAGACCCGCCCCGTCGCGGTCCCCGAGGTACGCCCGGACGACTTCGGCATTGCCCTGGATCTCGTCCGGGGTCCCCTCGGCGAGCTTCTCGCCGAAGTTGAGGACCATGATCCGCTTCGAGATGCTCATGACGATCGACATGTCGTGCTCCACGAGGATCATCGTCTGCCCCCACGACTCGGAGAGCTCCAGGAGGAACCGGACCATGTCCTCCTTCTCCTCCAGGTTCATCCCGGCGAAGGGCTCGTCCAGGACGAGCAGCTTCGGCTCCAGGGCCAGCGCCCTCCCCAGCTCCACGCGTTTGCGCATCCCGTAGGGAAGCGACCCCACGAGCTTCTTCCGGATCGCCTGGATCTCGAGGAAGTCGATGATCTCCTCGATGAGCCGCCGCTGCCGGATCTCCTCGTTTCTCGCCTTCGGGGAGAAGAGGGAGGCAGCGGCCAGGCCGTAGCGGCAGTGCAGGTGGCGCGCCAGCAGGAGGTTGGCCAGAACCGTCATACCCGGGAACAGCTCGATGTTCTGGAAGGTCCTGCCGATGCCGTGCTGGATGTGTCTGTGCGTGTGGAGATTCGAGATGTCCTTGCCGTTGAAGACGATCCGCCCTTCCTGCGCCTTGTAGTAACCCGTGATGCAGTTCAGCAGGCTGGTCTTGCCGGCGCCGTTGGGGCCGATGACGGAGACGAGCTCGCCCGTCGAGACCCTGAGGTCCACCTTGCTCACCGCCGTGATGCCGCCGAACCGCAGCGTCAGGCCCTCGACGGCGAGCTCGGCCTGCCGCTCCTGCGGCGGCCTCGCGGCGAAGATGGAGGGTTCCCCCCGGTAGGCCTTCATGTCCCCTCCCCTACTTGAGGTGCCGGATCTTCTCTTTGCCGGGCGTGTAGAAATCCGTCAACGGTTTGAAGGAGCCGTCCTCCCGGACCTGGACAATCCGCCCCCGGAAGGACGCCTCGTGGTTGGTCTTCGTGTACGACACGGGAGGGACGATCCCCCCGAAGTCCTCGTTCGAGAAGGTCTCCATGGCCCTGTTGATCGTATCGCGATCCACCTTCCCGTGCTTCTGGTGGGCCCGCAGGGCGGCGCGCTCCACGATCATGCCCACCACGACTCCCTCCCAGTAGGCGGCATCGAAGCGGGTGACGGTCTTGTAGCGCTTCCACAGTTCCTTGAGCGTGTCGATGCCGGCGCCCTTGTCGCCCGGCAGGCCGCCTGGGAACTGCATCTTCAGCCGGTCACGGATGAGTCCCTTGCCCAGCTTGAAGAAGTCGGGGTCCGTCGAGGTCCAGGTGCCGAAGAACTGCGGGCTGTACTGGATGCGGTCGGCGCTTTTAAAGGCAGTCACAATGGTGGCCGGCAGCATCTGCATGAAGACGTACTCGGCGCCGTTCTTCTTGAGTCGCAGCAGCTCCGTGGTCAGGTCCACAGTCTTGGGCGGGAACTCCTCGATGGAGACAATGTTGATCCCGTTCGCTTTCGCGTACTCCTGGCTCGGCTTGTGGATGGAGCGGCCGTAGGCGTTGTTGTAGGTCAGGAGTCCCACCTTCGGGGGTTCCTTCCCCTTGTGGATCGACTTGATGTACTCCAGGACGGCCGCGCAGTCCAGCCTGTAGCTCCCGAAGGGAAGGTACATATAGTCCAGGGGTTTCTCCAGCAGCTCCCAACTCGTGGAGTAATTGATCGTGGGAATCTTATAGCCCTGCACGAGCGGCTTGGCCGCCAGCCCCTCGCCCGCCCCCCAGGTGAGGATCATGTCGACCTTGTCCTGGATGGCGAACTTCTTGACCGCCGCAACGGCCTCGGGCACCTTGTAGCCCGTGTCGACGAGAATCAAATCGACGGTGCGCCCCCCGACGCCGCCCTTGACCTCGTTGACGTAGCGCAGGTAGTCCTGTGTCCCCTTCGCGTGGTACTGGCCCCAGGTGGATGCCGGGCCGGTGAGGTTGATGGCCGCGCCTACCTTGATGGGCGTTGCCGCCAGGGACGACAGGGGCAGCGCCATCAGCGCCGCCGCCAGAAGTCCCGCCATGGCTTTCGAGATCGAACCCTTCATCGTGCTTTCCTCCCCTGAAAAAAAAAGGCCGTGATGGTCACGGCCCGGTTCACAAAAAAGGCCGTGGGCAGCTTTGGTCTGCCCACGGCCCGGTTGATCTCTTTCGGTCAGGCGCTATGGGCAGACCTCCCTAAAGAAGCCGAAAAAGCTAAAAAAAGCGAAAAAGCTGCCCATCTCGAAATGCCTGTACATCATTAGCCTCTTGCTTCAGACTACTACCCGATCGCGACAGGCCCTGTCAACTCTTTTTTTCCGAAATGTCCCGCACGCCTTCCCTCCGCGTGTTTCCGGCCCGTTTCTTGCTCGGATCGATTGTCTGAACGGCCGAACTGTGGTAGAAATAACCGTCATCGATTTCGGAGCCGATCATGAACAGATCCATCTTCAGGGAATATGACGTCCGGGGGCTGGTCGAGCAGGACCTGCAGCCCGATCTTGTCGTGAAGCTCGGCCGCGCCGTGGGCACCTATGCGGCGCAGCGCGGCGTGAAGACGATGACCCTCGGCCGGGATTGCCGGCTGAGCTCCCCCGCCCTTTCGGCGGGGATCCAGGAAGGTCTCCTGGCCTCGGGGATCGACGTGATCGATATCGGCACCTGCGCCACGCCGATGCTGTACTTCTCCGTGCGCCACCTGAAGACGGGGGGCGGCGTCATGGTGACGGGAAGCCACAACCCGCCCGAGTTCAACGGGTTCAAGATCTGCGTGGGCCCCGACACAATCTACGGGGACGCGATCCAGGCCCTGCGCGAGATCATCGAGAAAGACGCGTACCGGACGGGCAGCGGCAGGGCCTCATGCCTCGACGTCTCGAAGGCCTACCTCGACTACATCTACGAAAACGTGAACGTGCGCCCCGGCCTGCACGTCGTCCTCGATGGCGGCAACGGTGTGGGCGGAACCTTCGCCGTGCCCCTCTTCGAGCGCTTCGGCTGCGAGCTGACCTGTCTCTATGCCGACATGGACGGACGCTTCCCCAACCACCACCCGGACCCGACGGTGCCCGAGAACCTGCGCGACCTCATCGTGCAGGTCCTCCAGGGAAAGGCCGACGTGGGGATCGCTTTCGACGGCGACGCCGACCGCATCGGGGTTGTCACCGATTTGGGGGACATCCTCTGGGGGGACGAGTTGTTGCTGCTCTTCGCGCGGTTCATCCTGAAGGAACGGCCGGGGGCCGCCGTCATCGGCGAGGTGAAGTGCTCCCAGCGGCTCTACGACGACATCGCCGCCCACGGCGGCAGGCCCATCATGTGGAAGGCGGGCCACTCGCTGATCAAAGGGAAGATGAAAGAGGAGAAGGCCGTGCTGGCCGGCGAGATGAGCGGCCACCTCTTCTTCGCCGACCGCTACTTCGGCTACGACGACGCGATCTACGCAGCGGCGCGCGTCCTGGAGATCCTCTCCGGCACCGGTGAAAAGCTCAGCGACATTCTCGCCGACGTCCCGAAGACTGTGACGACGCCCGAGATCCGTATCGACTGCCCCGACGAGATCAAGTTCGACGTCGTGCGCGACGTGACGGAGGTGTTCCGCAAGACCCACCGGATCATCGACACCGACGGGGTGCGAATCCTCTTCCCCGACGGCTGGGGGCTCATTCGGGCCTCGAACACCCAGCCCGTCCTCGTGCTGCGATTCGAATCCTCGACGGCGGAGACCCTCGCCCGGATCCGCGGCTTCGCGGAGGCGGAGTTGGGAAAAGTCCTCTCCCGCCACCGCGCGAAATTCTGAAGGATGCCCGGATGACGAGCATGCTCATCACCAACCGAATCCGCGTTCTCCTCATCGCGATCTTGATCGCGTTCTTGCTCGCCCTTGCGCAGGGTGTTGTATGGGCGAAGGACCCGCAAGCGCCCCGGCTCAAGAAGATCCTCGTCGGCAAGACGCCCCTGTGGGTCGAGGTAGCCGACACCCTGGAGAAGCAGGAGCGGGGCCTCATGTTCCGCCGCTCCATGCCGGAGAACGAGGGGATGCTCTTCGTCTACAGGGAGCCCATCGAGATGAGCTTCTGGATGCGCAACACTTTCCTTCCCCTCGACATCGCCTTCGTCGGGGCCGACGGCCGGATCCTCAACATCCACCAGGCGCGCCCGCTCGACGACAGCGTCCTGTACCGCTCGGCGGGCGCCGCCAAGTACGTCATCGAGACCAACCAGGGCTGGTTTGCCCGCCACGGGATCGGTCCCGGCGACAGGATCGCCCTGCGGTAACCCCGGGACCGCCGGCACGGAACATATAAAAAAAGAGGCGCGCTCCCTGCGCCTCTTTTTCGCGTTCCGTCGTGCCCTGCCGGGCCTATTCCTTCTTCGCCTTCTTCGCCGGCTCCTTCTTCTCGGAAGGCAGCCTCGAGCGCCACAGGGTAAAGAACGCCTGGGCCTGCTCCGTCACGAAGGCCGACCACTGCTGCATGAACCGATCCGAAATCTCCGTGAAGGCTCCCATGGCGGCATCGGGCTTCTCGCCTTCCGATACGGCGGACTTGCATGCCTCGCCCATCCTCTGCATGCTTTCCATCCAGGTCTGCCAGATCTTCGAATAGCCCTCGAACCAGTTCTTCGAGAAATTCATGAACTCGTCGCCGGCCGCGGGGGCAGGACCGGAGGGCATGGCGGTGAACATCTTCTGCCACTTCGCGAAGGCTTCCTCCCACGCTTCCTTGCCGGGGGTCTGGCCGCCCATGCCGAACATCTTGAAGGGCTGTGCGTACATCTCGAACAGCTCGTTGTAGGAGCCACTGAAGGCCTCCGTCCACTTCTTGAGCATGTCTTCGGGCTTCTCTGCAGCCGACCCTTCGCCGACTTCCGTCCAGGCCCTGCTCATCCGATTGTACATTGCCATCCCCTTGGACATCATGTCGAGAGAGTCCTTGGACCACTTCGCGTAGAAATCGGTCAAGGGCTTCATCTGGTCGGCCATCTCGCTCGCCATAACACACCTCCCTTTTGCTATCGGATTGCCCGCCACTCACGTTCAATCACGGTCGAGCGGAGTGCGCAGGCCGGTTCGCTTTTTATTCACAGACGTAGAAGTTGATTTCAATGTTTCGGGGAGACGCGACGAGCCGCTCGTTGCGCGGAGCCTGGAAGCCCGCAGGGGACGGCCCCTCATGAAATGCCGTGACTTCGTAACGCTGCAAAACTACACGGAATCCATCGGTTCGTCAACTAAAAAGTACTCTGCGCAACGGATTGCCGTCAGGGACTCTTGTCCATGAATGTTCAGCGCGGACCGGCGTCGTATCGCTCTCCCTTTGGCTGCAGATCTTTGTAGCGAAGCTCTAGGCTGATGGCTGATGGATACTTTGTCACGTCCCAGAGCGTGATCTCCATTTTCGGATCGTTGACCGCATAACCGACCACGTCTCCCTCCCGCGTGATCTCGCGGATCATGACATGACCCAACCGGCCGTAAAACTTCGCCCGTGCAACCCGTTCATGATCGGCCAAGACCTCGTTCAGGCTGAGTTTCCCGATGGATTCGATCTGCGGCCCGTCGCCTTTCACGCTGATTCCCTCCCGGTAGAGAAAATACCCGATCATGCGGTTCTCCGGCAGGCCCCCATAGGTCTCGAACCGAAGGGTGTTGAACTTCTCGCTGCCCAAGCTGCTTTTTAGTATCTGCTCGGTTGGCAGCAGCCGCGATTTAAGAAGTGTTGCCGAAGAGGCGATTCCCGCAAGGATCAGAAAAGTTATCGCCACGCCCAGCTGCAGGAAATAAAGACTGCTTGAGAAGCGTTTGAACATACTTGACCTCCTTCTTCAACTTTCTTCAATGACGTGCCAACATGACTTGTGACTCAAGATGGGAACGGCGAGTATGCGATATGTGCAGTAATAACCCCTGCAGATGGAACGGACTCTCCATCCACCCAAGGAGGGGCTTCTTGGTCATCTCATGTCTCCCGTGAAGTCCGGGCCGTTTCGTTGGAGAGGGAACGACTGGATGATGGATATTTTCTAACGAACGGGGATGCGGATGTCAAGCATGGGACGTGTCGGCGGGCACCGGCCCAACGGCTAATCGAACTCGATCCGGTAGTAGAGGTTCGCGCCGGTCTGGGCCCCCGCCTTGCTCTCCACCTCCCACTTTCGGGAGAGCGTGTATCGCAGCGTGACGTAGTAATCCTCGTTGAACAGGGAACGGCCGTAACTGACGTACAGGTTGGGCTGCAGGTACTTGCCCACCGTGACGATGGACTGGGTGGTCGTCCCCACCGTTGCGGACTTCATCTCCACCGTGTCCGGCCCGAACTGGCGCCTCAGCTGGCTCAGAGTCGACTCCGACCCGCCGCCGGCCAGCAGAGCCTCTGCCGCCGCGCCGAGCATCGCCGACTGCGCTCCGTCTCCGCTTGCCCGCTGGCCCAGGACGATATAGCTCAGGACGTCGGCGTCGGGCATGGCAGGCTCCGAGTAGAGCCTCACCAGCGGCCCAAGCGGGGTTCCCGTGACGACGACCCCCGCCTTGACCTCCCTGAACCGTCCCAGGGACTGCCCGGCCTGGTCGGGCCGTTCCTGCACGGTGCGCAGCGCCAGCACATCGAGCCTCGGCTGGTCCGCGGGCCCCCCTTCGAACACGATGCGCCCGCGTGTGATGTTCAGGCGCACTCCCCTCGTGCTGTACGTGCCGTCCTTGAGGCGGATCTCGCCGGTTGCCTTCATCGCATCGAGGGACCTGGCCGTGACCCGCACGTCCCCCTCCAGACGCGCATCCACGCCCTCGGCATTCACGAAAGCGCGGTCCCCGAGAACGACCCGGATCTCCATGTCGACGGGAACGGGACGGGCCCTCTCTTTTTCGCGGCCCTCGTCGATGATCACCACGTCCTTGCTCGGCCTGACCACGGCCCTCTTCTCGCCGCCCCGGATGAGCAGCTCCGGGATCACGATGCTGCCGCGAACCTTGAGGGCCTTCGGCGCGCCCTCAAAGGTGAGCTCGGGACTGGCGAGCATCTCCAACTCGGGCAGCCGCACGGTCTGGAACCGCTCCCCCGAAAGTCTCGCCTCGATGTGATGGATCTCCCGGTCCCTGAGCCGCAGAGTGCCGCTGCCCTCGATGGTGCCGGGGCCGGAGGCCGCCCTGAACGAGGTCACGCGGATTTCCCGGTCTTCGAAGCGTGCTTCCATCGTCACATCGCTCACCCGGATCCCCGGGGCGGGCAAAGTCGCCCCTGCCTCTCCGACCTTCAAGGCGCCGTTCACCCGAGGGCTGTCCCACGTGCCGCTCACGGCTCCGTTCAGTTCGACGCGTCCCCTGCTCTCCTGGACCAGGCCCGGGAACAGGGCACTCAGAAGCCCCTTCTCACGCATGTCCGCGCGGACGGTAAGCTGCACGGGCCCTGTCCCGTCGACGGCAGCCGGCAGCCTCGCCGGGACGGGAAGGCGGAAATCGGCCTCCAGCGTGCCGTGCCGGGCGAGCCGGAGATCGAGATCGCCGCTCAGCGTCTGTTCCCGCCACGCCCATCGCAGCTGCGCCTTCTCGGCCTGTGCGGCGACCTGGCCCTTTTCGTCCTTCAGGGCAAAACCGCCCCCGCTCAGCCATACCTCGCCTGCGGCATCCAACTGCGACCGGGGAAGCAGCTTCCCCGTCGCCGTACCCGACAGGGAGCCCGTCATGGCGAGCGTATCCGGCAGAAGCGGCTGGAAGAGGGCCGCGTCGAGCCCGTCTGCACTAATCCGAAAATCGCCCCTGTCCGGCAGTCCGAACCGTGGCGGGTCCGGCGAGTTGACCCGCATGTCCGCGCGGCCGGAGGGACCCAGGTCCGCACGGGCAAATGCCGCAAGGCCGCTGTCGTTCCAGTCCAGCTTCCCCGTGGCCTCTTTCACGTCGAGGGTTTGGGATCCTCGCGCCAGGTTTGCCGCAAGCGCCGCGACGGAGGAAACAGTCGTCCTGTTTTTGCCGCGGAAATCCGCCCGGAAACGGCCGTCCGTTCGCCCCTGTATCCGCCAGTCCGGAAGGACGAAGCCGAATCGGGCCAGGTTGAGTTTCCGCCATCCCGCCGCAAGAAAGCCTTTCCCGGGATCGCCGGAAACATCCATGGAGAACTCGAAAGACTCGCCTTCCCCCCCGGCGATGAGCAACGGTCCGACGCTGCTCCTGGCCGCGGAAAACGTGATAGGGGCCGGGGCCTGCAGACCCCAGGGGCCCGCCGCGTCGGTCCCCCTCAGCGCTTCGAGCGACCCTTTCCACGCAGCCTTCCCGCAGCCTCCCCGCAGGTTTGCCTCCATCCTTCCTTCGCCCGACTCGAGCAGAACCCGGATCGCATGATCCCCCACCGTGCCCGTGCTCTTCACCTGTGCTGTGTCGACCCGCACGGGCCCGACGGCAGGCCCTTTCAGAAAGACTTGTACCTCGAGGCGTTGCGTCTCCCCGCCCCCCAGCTCCGCGTCCGCCTCGACAGATGCGGCCTGGAAACCGTAAAGCGCCATCCTGCTGCCGCGTACGGTCGCAACGCCGGACAGTCGATCTTTCGCGTAGCGCACCCACCCGTTCGCATGGAGCCTGCCGCTGCTTCCCGGAACGAGCGCGGAGGGGTCACTTACCTGCGCCCCCCAGGTCAGGCGCTCCTCGAGGGCTCCTGCCGCACGCGCCTCGAAGCCCGCCCCCTGCAGAAAAAGCCGTTCGAGTTTGAGCTTCCCTGCATGCCACCCGGCATCGACATCGCCGACGAGGGCCCGGTCCCGCAAGCGGCTCTGCAGGAGTCGCCCCTTTAGGCGGGCCTCGAAAGTTCCCGCCTCGGAGCTTCGGGCTGAACCCTCTACGTCGAGGTTGACCATGCCTCTCAGATCGGGGTGGATCGTAGCGGGATCCAGGTTCCTTGCCCGGAGGGAGGCCGTCCAGGACAGGCCCCTGTCCCATGCCCCCCGGAGATCGCCCTCCACGGTGCCGTCGAGGATGCGGCCCGTCAGCCGGCTCACCCGGATGCCTCCCAGGTTGCCCGAGAGGGCGCCGGACAACCGGGCCGACCGCCATGCCTCGCCGCGGTTCTCTAGGGTGACGTTCCCTTCGAACCGTTCGGGACTCCCCGCGAGTTCGATCGTTCCCGCGAGGTCAAGCGCGGGGATCCAGCTCACCTCCCCCATGCGGAAGGAGGCTCCCGCGAGGATCTTCTCCGTCGAGACATCCACCTGCCCTTCTGCGGTCACGAAAGCCCTCCCCTCCCCATCCTTCAACTGGAGGTTACGGAAGTGCACGGCCTGCCGGGTGAGGCCCATTTCGCCTTCCACCCGGGACCGCAAACGGTCGCCCGACGTCACGTCGAGGGCTACAGGCCCCGAAACCTGCTCGGGCCCCTTCCCCGTTGCCAGATCTGCCTTGAGGGCCAACGCGTCGATTTCCCCGGGCTCTTGATCCAGCCTCACCGTCAGGTCGGCATGCAGTGAGGGGAACAGGAATCCGGCCCGCGCGCTGCCCTCCACCTTCGCATCGGGCAGGCGGATCACGAGGTCCCGGACGGCCAGGACGGAGCCGCGGCCCCAGCTCACCTCGCCGCGGACCTCGCGGACAAAGACGGGCTCCGTGCCGGGTTTCCGGTAGGCGACCTCGCTGACGCGAAGCTCCCGGATACCGCCGCTGATCGCCGCGGCCAGCCGCGGGGGACTGGGCCATTCGAGATCATAGGGCGGCTTGCTGCCGGGGCTTTCGTCGTCGATCACGACGCCCTGCACATCCATTTCGTCCAGCCACACCGAGGCCGCCGCCAGGTGCAGAACCTGCAGGCGCAGGCGCACCGAGGAGACCCGGGCCTCCCCGGCAGGCCAGGCCACGCGGAGCCCTTCGAGGGTCATCTCGCGGGCCAGTTGCCCCTCGATCCGCTCCGCTTCGACTGTCACCGGCAACAGGCGGAAAAGGGTCGTCACCGCGAGGCGCGAGCCGGCGGTGGTGTAAACAAGCCAGGCTGACACGGCAACCGCCGCCGCAAGGGCCAGGGCCAGGACGGACAGGATGATGATCGAGCGCATTCTCAAAACTGCATCCCCACGGTGAAATGGAACCGGTACTCCGGGTCGGACACCCCGACCTGGCGTGCGATGTCGAGACGGATGGGCCCCACCGGCGTGTAGTAGCGGATGCCCAGCCCGGCGCCCTGTGCGAACTCGAGGGTGTCCAGGTCGTCGAAGGCGTTCCCCGTATCGTAGAACGCGGCTACACCCCAGTTCTCGCCGAGGGCTCGCTCCAGCTCGATGCTGCCGACGAGCAGGTGCTTCCCGCCCACCACGTCTCCCCGGGCATCCTTCGGTCCCAGCGACTGGTAGGCGTAACCCCGCACGCTGTTGTCGCCGCCCGTGAAGAACCGGAACGTGATCGGGACGTCCAGGAAGTCGCCGTTCATGGTCGTCGCCCCCGCCTGCCCTCTGACCTTGACGGAAAACCTCTGCGGAAGCGCAACCAAGATGTCGCCGTAGCCCAGGAACTGGGCGAACCCGACGTCGGAGCCGAAATGCTGCGTCGTCCCCCTGGCCTCGAGCTTGTAGTGGAACCCCCGGGTGGCGCGGATGAGGCTGTCGTAGCGGCTCTCGGAGAATCGGAGGCCCGGAACGAGGAGGAAGGTGTTGGTCGTGTCGCCGCCCGCCGTGGAATCCTCCTGCTGAAGCTGGAAATAGATCGAGCCGAGCCGATCCCGGCCGAAGCCTTTTGTCCTCTCCACTTCGGCCGAAACGGACTTGGCCGTGTAGCTCACCGTGTCTTCCCGCTGGGCGGACAGGCGGGCGTTGGTGTTGCTTCGGAAGTCGGCGCTGCCCGGGAAGACGTAACGCAGCGCCGCCCCCTGGAGGCGCTGGCTCAGGTTCAGCTCGCTTTCGAGCTTCTGCGCGCTGTCCAGCACGTTGAGATCCTCGTACCGAACGGAGAACCCCGGCCCGTAGTCCGTGGTGTAGCCCACCCCCACCCGCACGACCTTCTGGGGCAGCGGGTCGAGATCCACGCTGACGGGCACCGCGAGGTCCCTCGCCCCTGCCCTTTCGGGCTGGATGACGACGGACCGGAAGCGCTGGGCGGTCCCGAAGTTGAGCTGGGTCTGCAAAATTCTTTCGCCCGAATAGGCGTCGCCCGGCTTGAAATCGAGGAAGGTCTCGAGAAACGGTCTCGGGTATCGGGGCGCCCCGGAAAAGCGCACATCGCCGAAGCGGTACGGTTCTCCCGTCTCGAGGGCAAGGTCGATTTCGGCTTTCGATCCGGTCGTGTCCAGGCGGATCGTACGGACTGGGAAATGGGCGTCCAGGTACCCATTTTCCAGGGCCTTCGCCTGCAGATCCCCCTTTGTCTTCTCGTAGACGTCGTGGCGAAGGACATCCCCCGCGCGCAGGGGAAATTCCGACGCCGCCCGCATGAGCGCCCTGTCGGTCGCCCCTGCTCCCTGCACTTTCACCCGCACGGCGGTCAGGCGCACCGGCTCGCCAGGGTCGACGCGGACCGTCAACCGGTACACGCCTTCCCCCGGATTGTCCATCCGCGTGGAGATGACAGGTTTGTAGTACCCGAAGGCCTCCAGGGCTTCCCGGGCCTTCCCGGGCGCCTGCCGCTCGAAACGCTCCAGCCACAGCCTGTCCACCCTGCCTTCCCGGATGAGGGCGGGCGGGACGGCCAGGGCCGCCTCGACATTGGCCAGCTCTTTTCCCGAGAGGCCCTCGACGACGACCCGCACGGATTCGGCTGCCGCAGCGGCCGTGGTGGTCACGACGAGCAGGAAGACTGCCAGGCACAGAACAAATGACGGCAGGGTTTCAGGTCTGCGCGGTATCGTAAACGCCCGGTTCGATCCTGTGGGATGGAAATACATAACTACCCGGAATAGGGCTAGAGCCCGCTCGAATCGGGATTCGCGCCCCTGTAAGCAGATGTAACAAAGCGGCCCGGAAACATCAAGGCGGGAAGGCAGGGTCATCCGGCAACCTTCCGATTTGCTATGGATATCCGCAATACCGCTTCAAGTGCCTGGATCGAGAAAAAAAGGGGTTGCGGACACTCCGTAACCCCCTTCAACTCCTGGTCGGGGTGGTCCGATTTGAACGGACGGCCCTCTGCTCCCAAAGCAGATGCGCTACCAGGCTGCGCCACACCCCGTTTCTTCACAGAAAAGGTTAGAGGTTGAGAAGGTGAGACGCTTGGATTAGGCTTCACCAAGCGAAAGCTTCTCGATTCTCCTACCTTCTTAGCCTCCCACCTTCTTACCCTCTGTCTTTTCCAGCCACTCCCTGAACTTCGCGAACGCCTGTCCCCTGTGGCTGATGCGGTTTTTCAGCTCCGGGGGAAGCTCCGCCGCCGTGAGCCCCTGCCGGGGATCCAGAAAGAGCGGGTCGTACCCGAAGCCCAGGGTCCCCCGGGGTGCAAAGAGAATCTCGCCGCGCCAGGAGCCCTCGAAAAACTCGTTGCGCCCGTCGGGGCTGAAGAGCACGAGGACGCAGCGGAAGGCGGCTCCCCGCTTTTCCCGGGGCACCCCTTCGAGCGCCTTCAGCAGTTTCGCGTTGTTGGCCTCGTCGCCAGCCGCCGGCCCCGCGTACCGCGCGGAGTGGATGCCGGGCTGTCCCCCGAGCGCGTCCGCCTCGAGACCCGAATCGTCGGCCAGCACGGTCTCCGAGATGTGCCGGGAGACTTCCCGCGCCTTCTTCAGGGCATTGTCCCGGAAGGTGCTGCCGTCCTCCGTCACCTCGGGAACGCCAGGGAAGTCCCTCAGGGAAAGGACCTCGACGGGCAGGTCCTGCAGCATCTGCCGCAGCTCCCGGACCTTGCCCTCGTTTCTGGTGGCCAGTACGATTCGACGAATCAGAGCGTTTCTCCGAGGATTTCGATCTGTTTCTGCGTGAGCAGGGCGATCCCGCTCGCGGCCAGGTCGGTGAGCCCGTCGAGGCGCTCCCGCGGGAACGGCGCCCCCTCGGCCGTCCCCTGCACCTCGATGAAAAGCCCCCCCCGGGTCATCACGACGTTCATGTCCACCTCCGCCCGGTGGTCCTCATCGTACTGCAGGTCCAGGAGCATCTCGCCGTCCACGATCCCCACGCTGACGGCGGAGACAAAGTCCCGCACGGGCATCCCGACGACGAGGCCCTCGGTGCGCAGTTTCCGGAATGCGTCTACGAGGGCCACAAAGGCGCCCGTGATGGCCGCCGTCCGGGTCCCGCCGTCGGCCTGGATCACGTCGCAGTCGATGTGGATCGTCCTCTCGCCGAAAGCGGTGCGGTCCGTGACAGCCCGCAGCGCCCGGCCGATGAGGCGCTGGATCTCGTGGGTACGGCCCCCGATTTTGCCCCTGGAGGATTCGCGCGCGCTGCGCTCGTGCGTCGAGGACGGAATCATGGCGTATTCGGCGGTGAGCCAGCCACGTCCCGTGTTCTTCAGGAACGGGGGCACCCCCTCCTCGACGGAGGCCGCGCAGATCACCCGCGTGTCTCCCATCTCGATGAGGACGGAGCCCTTCGGGTGGCGCAGGTAATCCCTCGTGATCGACACGGGGCGGATCTGGTTCGGTTGTCTGCCGTCTTTCCTCATCGGGGGCTCACTGGAAAAATTCCCGCACGCTGTCGGCGATTGCTTTCGCCGCGGCGGCCTGGACCGATTCCTCCTGCAGCTTCTTGCGGTCGTTGGGGTTGGTCGCAAACCCGACTTCGAGGACCACGGCGGGAACCGTGAGATTCTGCAGGATCGGGACCGGCGCCTCGCGCAGTCCCCGGTCCTGCCGCGGGAAGACGGGGTCGAGCTTTTTCTGCAGGATCTGGGCGAAGCGCACACCCTCGTTGAGGTGCTTCGTCCGGACCATGTCCCGGACGATGGCCGCCGACTCGCCCTTGGGGGCCCCTTTCGCGGCCTCCTGTCCCTTGAAGCCGGGGAAGTACAGCTCGTAACCCGACGCATCCTTCTCGAACCCCGCATTGACGTGGATGCTGATGAACAGGTCGGCCTGGGCCTTGATCGCCGAGCCCACGCGGTCCGTCATGGCCACATCGACATCGCCCATCCGCGTGAACCGGACGGTTACGTTCTTCGCGTCCTCGAGGTTGCGCTTCACCAGCGTCGCGATCGCCAGGGTGACGTCCTTTTCGACGACCTTGCGCGCCAGCTGCACGCCGTCGTCCTTTCCCCCGTGGGCGGGGTCGATCACCAGCACCCACTTCCCCGTCGGGTCCTTGGCCCCGGCGGGGTCTGCTGAGATCAGGGCCGCGGCCGCAAGGGCGGCCAACACGAACAACGTCCATTTTCCGAGTTTCATCATTCGCACCGTTTCGTGAGATCAAGCCTGCAAGTGTTGTACATCGAAGGGTTTTTTATACCGGAAGGCCTCTGGCGTGTCAACCGGAACAACGGGTCTTCGGTGACCGGGCGATTCGGATTCACGGTCTTCCCTGAACCCTGCACCCTGGCCCCTGGACCCTGGACCCTGTTAATGCATCCCCTTCCGGTCCGGTCTCTTCTCGGGCTTCTTCTCCGGCCTCGCGTCGGACACGCGGACCCGCTCCACGGCCACGACGGCCCTGAGGCGCTTGAGCGAGTTGACGACGTCGTTGAAGTGCTTCAGGTCCGTCACGTCGAGGTCGAACTCGCAGATGGCCTGTTCCCCGGGGATGGTCTCCACCGTGGCGTGGCTGATGTTGACGTCGTGGGTCGAGATGGCTGTGCTCAGCTCGGCCAGCAGCCCCTTCTTGTCCTTGCAGGTCACCCGGACGTGGACGGGGTAGGTGTGCTTCTCGGTGATGTTCCACTGCACGTCGATCAGCCGCTCGGGGTCGAAATCGGAAAGCATGGAGCAGCTGGCCCGGTGGACGCTCATCCCCCGGCCCCGCGAGATGTAACCCACGATCTCGTCGCCCGGCAGGGGGTCGCAGCACTTGCCGAACCTCACCATGACGTCGTCGATCCCCGTGATGGAGACCCCGGTGGTCTCGGGCTTGCGAAGCTTCTTCCAGATCTTCTCCGGCAGCGAGTCTTCCTTCTTCTCGGGCTCCTCCGGCAGGTATCGGTTCACGATCTGCCGGGCCGAGATTTTCCCGTATCCGATGAGGGCCATGAGGTCGTCGACGTCCTCGATGGAGTACTCCTCGCAGATCTTCTTCAGCTCCTCCGCCTTGAGGATCTGGGTGAGGCTCATCTTGTGCTTGCGGAACTCCTTTTCAAGAATATCACGCCCGAGGGCGATGCTCTTGTTGCGCTCCTCGGTCTTGATCCAGGCCTTGATCTTCGAGACGGCCCGGGACGTCACCGCGTGCTTGAGCCAGTCCTTGCTGGGGTGCCGGCCCTGCTGGGTGATGATCTCGATGGTGTCCCCGTTTTGGAGCTGGTAGGACAGGGGCACGATGTTGCGGTTCACCCGCGCCCCCACGCACTGGTTGCCCACATCGGTGTGGATGCTGTAAGCGAAGTCGATGGGGGTGGCCCCCTTCGGGAACGCCCGCACGTCCCCCTGCGGGGTGAAGACGTAGACCTCGTCGGGGAAGAGAGCGAGCTTGAGGTTCTTCATGAACTCCCGGGGATCCTTGAGGTCCTGCTGCACCTCGAAGAGGTCCCTGAGCTTCTGGATCTGCTCCTGGTCGCTCCCCTTGAGCGCCCCCCGCTCCTTGTAGCGCCAATGGGCGGCAATCCCCCCCTCGGCCCACTCGTGCATTTCGCGGGTTCGGATCTGGATCTCGACACGCTCGCCGTAGGGCCCGATGACGGTGGTGTGGAGCGAGCGGTAGTTGTTCGCCTTGGGCATGGCGATGTAGTCCTTGAAGCGCCCGGGTACGGGCTTCCACAGGGCGTGGACCACGCTCAGGGCCTCGTAGCACTCTTTCTCCTTGCTGGAGTCCAGGACGATCCGAAAGGCAATCAGGTCGTAGACCTCGTCGAATTCGATCCGCTGAGCCTCCATCTTTCGGTAGATGCTGAAGTAGTGCTTCGCCCTGCCCTCCACCTCGCCCTTGAGCCCGAAGTTCTCCATCTCGCGCTGGATGATGCCCCTGACCTCCTGCGTGTACTTGTCCCGTTCGTCCTTGCGCTTGGCGATGCGCTGCACGAGGTCGTTGTAGGGCTCGGGGTAAAGATACTTGAAGGCGAGATCCTCCAGCTCCATGCGGATCCAGTTGATCCCGAGACGGTTGGCCAGGGGGGCGTACAGTTCGAGGGTCTCCAGGGCGATGGAGCTGCGCCGCGGCTCGGACTGGAACTCGAGGGTGCGCATGTTGTGCACCCGGTCGGCCAGCTTCACCAGGATGATCCGGATGTCGGCCGACATGGCCAGGATCATCTTGCGGAAGTTCTCCGCCTGACGCTCCTCGCGACTGGCGAAGGTGATCTTGGACAACTTGGTCAGCCCGTCGACGAGGACGGCCACGTCCTTGCCGAACCCCTCCTCGATTTCCTTGAGGGTCGCTAGGGTGTCCTCGACGGTGTCGTGCAGGATGCCTGTGACGATCGTGGCCGCGTCGAGCTTCATGTCGGCCAAGATGTTGGCCACCTCCATGGGGTGCGTGAGGTAGGGCTCGCCGGACAGGCGCATCTGTCCCGCGTGGACCGTAGCCGAGAAGATGTAGGCCTTCTCGATCAGCTCCAGGTCCGCCTGCGTGCCGTACTTGCCGACCTTATCGAGGATGTCCGTTATTCGGATCATTCAGGGCCTTCAGCTCCCCCATGACGATGTCCCGGATCGCGGTTTTCGCTTCGCCGACGGGGATCGTCCGGGTCTCGCCCGTCCTGCGGATTCTTAATTCCACGTTGCCCGCCGCGAGGCTCTTGGGCCCGATGGTCACCCGAAGGGGAATGCCGATGAGATCGGCGTCGTTGAACTTCACGCCCGCTCGCTCGTCGCGGTCGTCGAGGAGCACTTCGACGCCCGCCTCCCCGAGCTCGCGGTAGAGCGTCTCTCCCGCGGCTGCGATCTTCGCGTCGTTGACGTTGACCGGCACGACGATTACGTGGAACGGCGCAATGGTCATGGGCCACAGGATGCCCTGGTCGTCGTGCTGCTGCTCGATGGCGGCCGCCACCGTGCGGCCCACGCCGATCCCGTAGCAGCCCATGATCATGAACTTCTCCTTGCCGTCCCTGTCGAGGAAGGTGGCCCTCATGGCCTTGCTGTACTTGGTGCCCAGCTTGAAGACGTGCCCCACCTCGATGCCGCGTGCGAAGCGGACGGGCTTGCCGCAGCGTGGGCAGGAGTCGGACTCCTTGATGATCCTCAGGTCCGCGAAGGCCGTCACGGTGAAGTCGCGCCCGAGGTTGGCGTTCTTCACGTGGTAGTCCTCCCGGTTGGCCCCCATGACCACATTGACGCGGTTCATGAGCGAGTAGTCGGCGTAGACGGGGGCCTTGATCCCGATGGCGCCGGCAAACCCCTTGGGGGAATTCGTCACCTCGAGGACGATGTCGTCGGTGGCCAGCTCGACGGCATCGGCGCCGAGATAGTTTCTCAGCTTCGCCTCGTTGACCTCCTCGTCGCCGCGGATGAGGACCGCCACGGGCTTGCCGTCGGCCGCGAAGACGAGGGTCTTCACGATGTCCTGGGGGGTCACGTTCAAAAACGCCGAGACCTCCTCGATCGTACGGACGTCGGGGGTGTGGATCGTCTCGAGGGGCCTGAACAGCGCGGGGTCGGGCTGTTTTTGCTCCGGCCTGGCGATCTCCGCCTTCTCAAGGTTCGCCGCGTAGTCGCAGCCCGAGCAGAAGGACAGGGCGTCCTCGCCCGTGTCGGCCAGCACCATGAACTCGTGGGAGTAGGCCCCCCCGATGTTGCCCGAGTCGGCCTCGACGGGACGGAACTTCAGGCCGATCCGCGAGAAGATCCGCGTGTAGGCCTTGAACATCTTCTCGTAGCTCAAATCGGCGCCCTTCTCGTCGGCGTCGAAGCTGTAGGCGTCCTTCATGTCGAACTCGCGGCAGCGCATGACGCCGAACCGGGGCCGGACCTCGTCGCGGAACTTCGTCTGGATCTGGTAGAGGTTCCGGGGAAGCTGCCGGTAGGTCTTGACCTCGTTGCGCACCAGGTCCGTGATGACCTCCTCGTGGGTGGGACCGAGGCAGCACTCTCGCAGGTGGCGGTCCTTGAATCGCAGCAACTCCTTTCCGTAAAAGCCCCAGCGCCCCGACTCCTGCCAGAGCTCGGCGGGCTGGACGGCCGGCAGGTAGACCTCCTGGGCCCCCGCGGCGTCCATTTCCTGCCGGATGATTTCCTCCACCTTCTTCACGGTGCGGTACCCCAGAGGCAGCACGGAGTAGATCCCGGAGGTGAGCTTCCGGATCATCCCTGCCCGGATCATGAGCTGATGGCTGATGACCTCCGCATCCGATGGCACCTCCCTGACCGTGGGCAGAAACATCTGGGAATACCGCATGATCACGTCCCCCTTTCCGATTTCATCCGTTCGATCTCCTGGAGAAGAACCTCGACGAGCTCCCCCTCTTTCACTTTCCTGACCGGCTTTCCACGCTTGAACAGGATGCCGAGCCCGCGGCCCCCGGCAATGCCGATGTCCGCCTCGGCGGCCTCGCCCGGCCCGTTGACGACGCAGCCCATGATGGCGATCTTGAGATACTCCTTCATCCCCGCCAGCCGCTTTTCCACCTCATCGACGAGGCCCGACAGGTCGATCTCGCAGCGGCCGCAGGTCGGGCAGGCGATGATGTCGGGCCCCACCTTTCGTAGGCCCAGGGCCCTGAGGATGCCGTAGGCGATGGTCAGCTCCACGACGGGGTCCCCCGTGACGGAGACGCGGATCGTGTCGCCGATCCCTTCGTGCAGCAGTGTCCCGATCCCGATGGAGGACTTGATGCTCGAGGCCAGCACGCTGCCCGCCTCGGTGACGCCCAGGTGCAGGGGGCAGTCTGTCTTCTCCGAGACCTGCCGGTAGGCCCGGATCATCGTGGGCACGTCGGAGGATTTCAGGGAGAGCTTAAAGTTCCGGAAGCCCAGGTCCTCGATGAAGGCGAGGCTGCCCAGCGCGCTTTCGACGAGGGCCTCGGCGCAGGGTCCGCCGTGCTTTGCCAGCAGTTCCTTCTCCACCGACCCCGAGTTGACGCCGATGCGCAGGGAGGCCCCGCAGGCCTTCGCCGCTGCGACGATCTCGCGGATCTTCTCGCGCCCCAGGTTCCCCGGGTTGACGCGGACGGCGTCGGCGCCGTTCTCCAGGGAGGCGATGGCCAGCTTCCGGCTGAAGTGGATGTCGGCGATGAGCGGGATCCCGACGGCCTTCCGGATGGCCCGGAGGGCCCGCGCGGCCTCCTCGTCCAGAATCGCCACGCGGATGATCTCGCATCCTGCCTTCTCGAGCCGGTCGATCTGACGGATCGTCGCCTCCACGTCCCGCGTGTCCGTGGACGTCATGGACTGCACCGCTACGGGGGCATCTCCCCCGACGGGCACCGCGCCCACTCGGATCTGCCTCGTCTTCTTCCTTGCGATTTCGGCGCGTTCGCCCATGAATTCACCGGGTTGTACCGCTTTCGGCAATTACTCCATATCACGAAAAACAAAAAAAGGGCAGGGTCTTGTGTTCCCCGCCCTTCATTTAATCAGAAGGTAAGAAGTTGAAAAGGTAAGAAGCTCGCCGAGGAGGCAAGCGGGCCACGGACCGATGGGTAATCCAACCTTCTCACCCTCTTACCCTCTCACCTTCTCGTCAGGCTGCATAGCCCCGTCAGCATCCTCTCCAACAGTATAAACAGAGGTCTTTGGCTGGCAGGCCGATGGCCTCGATCATCTCGTCGATGGTCAGGTACTTGAGCGAGGTGACGTTGAGGTCCTTTCGGATCCACTCGACCATCTCCCGGTAAGCCTTTGACTTCGGGTTCAGGTAGGGGGCGATGCTCTCGGGGTCCTTTCCCGTGAGAGTTCGAATCGCGCGGCGGGCCGCCAGCTCTCCCTTCGTGCGCGTCGAGCTGCCGTAGATGCAGGGGTACATCAGCGGCGGGCAGGCCACGCGGAGGTGTATCTCCTTCGCCCCGTTGTCCCAGAGCTTCTTGATCGTGAAATTCTTCAGCTGCGTGCCCCGCACGATGGAGTCGTCGCAGACGACCATGCGGTTGCCCCGGATCACCTCCCTCACGGCGATGATCTTCATGGTGGCCACGAGGTCCCGGATCTCCTGGCTCGGCGGCGTGTAGCTCCGGCCGTAACCCGGGGTGTACTTCACGAGGGGCCGCTTGTAGGGGATCCCCGATTCCTGCGCGTAGCCCACGGCATGACCGATGCCCGAATCAGGGATGCCCGTGACGAAATCCGCCTTCACCCGGTCCTTGCGCGCCAGGGCCCTCCCGCAGCACTCGCGTGCGATTTCGACCGACTTGCCCTCGTACGTCGAGGACGGCTCGCCGGTGTAGATCCACAGGAAGGCGCAGACTTTCTTCTCGGCCATCGGCGGCCGCAGCTGCTTGATCCCGGAGCGGCTCAGCTTCAGGATCTCCCCCGGGCCCGGGTAGAGGATCACGTCGTAGCCGAGGTTCTGCAACGAACTGGCCTCGGTGGCGACGACGTACTCCCCCTTCTTCCCGCTGCCCCCGACGACCAGGGAGAACCGGCCGCAGAGGTCCCGGGCGGCGTAGATGCCGTCTTCCTTCAGGATCAGCAGGCACAGGGAGCCCTCGATGAGTTTCTGCATGTTGACGATGCCGTCGAGCAGGGTCTCGCCCCGGTTGACGAGCCGGGCGACCAGCTCCACGGGATTGACGCCGCCGCCCGCCATCTCGCTGAACGAGACGCCCTGGCGCAGGAGCCCCTCGGCCAGGGTGTCCTTGTTCGTGATGAGGCCGCTGGCTGCGATGGCGTAGGTGCCGAACTTGGAGCGGACGATCAGGGGCTGGGGCGCCACGTTGTTGATGGAGCCGATCCCCATGTTCCCGCTCATCTCCCGGTAATCGGCAATGAACTTCGACTTGAACTGCGCCTGGCTGATGCTGTGGATGGTCTGGTAGAATCCCCGGTCCCCGAAAATGGCCATGCCGCCGTTCTCGGTCCCCAGGTGCGAATGGTAGTCGGTCCCGTAGAACAGGACCTTGGAACAGTTCTGGTTTGAAACGACCCCGAAAAGACCTCCCATTTCCCTTCCTTCCTCGATGCGTTTCGTGCGCGCGGCAACCCGCGCTCTATTCGAGCGATGCGACGGCCCGGGCGATGCGTTTCGTGCCCTCGACGATGAGTTCCATCGACGTCGCGTAGGAGAGCCGGATGTACTCGTCATTGCCGAAGGCGCCGCCGGCGATGACCGCCACGTTGGCTTCCTCCAGCAGGTACTCGCTGAACTCGTTCGAGTTCGTGATCGCCTTCCCCCTGTGCGTCTTCCCGTAGAGGGCGGCCACCCGGGGGAAGACGTAGAAGGCCCCGGGGGGCGTTGCGCAGGTGACCCCCGGGACGGCGTTGAGCGCCGCCACGATCGTGTCGCGCCGCCTCTTGAACTCCGCCACCATCTTGGGGATGAACGACTGGTCGCCCACGAGCGCCTCGATCGAGGCCTTCTGGACGATCGACGTGGGGTTCGAAGTGCTCTGGCTCTGGATCTCCGTCATGGCCGCGATGACGTTATCGGGCCCCGCGGCATACCCCATCCGCCAGCCCGTCATGGCGTGTGACTTCGACAGCCCGTTGACGACGATGGTCTTCTCCTTCATCTCGCCGCTGACGTTGGCCATGTTGGCGAAAACAAATCCGTCGTAGACAATCTTCTCGTAGATGTCGTCGCTGATGACGATGATCTCCGTCCCCCTCAGGACCTCCGCAAGGGCCTTCAGCTCGTCGAGGGTATAGGCCGCCCCCGTCGGGTTCGAGGGGCTGTTCAGGATGAGGGCCTTCGTCCGGGCGGTGATGGCCTTTTTCAGCTTCGCCGGCGTCAGCTTGAAGCCCTCCGCCTCGACGGCGTCGACGATGACGGGCGTGGCGTCTGCCAGCTGCACGATGTCCGGGTACGAGACCCAGTAGGGCGCCGGGACGATCACCTCGTCGCCCTGCCCGAAGAGAACCTGGGCCATGTTGAACAGGGTGTGCTTCGCTCCCGTGGACACCACGATCTGGGAGCGCTTGTACTCGAGCCCGTTGTCCCTGCGCAGCTTCCCGATGACGGCGTCCTTGAGCTCGTCGATCCCCCCGACGGGCGTGTACTTCGTGAACCCCTCCTGGATGGCGTGGATCGCCGCGGCCTTGATGTTATCGGGCGTGTCGAAATCGGGTTCCCCGGCCCCGAAGCCGATGATGTCGCGGCCTTCCTTCTGGAGGGCCTTGGCCTTCATGGTGACCGCCAGCGTCGGCGACGGCCTGAGCACTTTCGTCAGAGGTCCGAGTTTCATGCCCTCATCCCTTTCCGTTGAGGTTGGAATATTTCGCCTGCAGTTTCTGGAGGACGATCTCGGGAACGAGCCCGCGGACCGACCCACCGTGTCCGGCGGCCTCCTTGATCAGGTTCGAGCTGGTGTAGAACCACTTGTAGCCCGTCATGAGGAAGACGGTCTCGATGTCCCGGTTGAGTCGGCGGTTGATAAGCGCCATCTGGAACTCGTACTCGAAGTCCGACACGGCCCGCAGCCCCCGGAGAATGACTTGCGCCCCGGTGTCGCGTACGTAGTTGACGAGCAGCCCCGAAAAGCTGTCCACGCGGATTCGCGGGTCGTCGCCGACGACCTGCCGGATCAGCTCCATCCGCTCCTCCACGCTGAAGAGCCCCGACTTGTTCGGGTTGTAGGCGACCAGGACGGTGAGCCTGTCGAAGAAGCGAAGACCGCGCTTGATGATGTCGAGATGCCCGTTTGTGATCGGGTCGAACGACCCGGGATACACCGCCACCCTCTCCATGTTCCCCCTCCCCATGCGAGATTTCGGATCGCCGCTTCCGGTCGCGCCGCCTGCTATCCGTCAGGACGGTCCTGTTCCCCCGGCTGTGTCGCTTCGCCCTCCGGGGTCTCCGGAAGGGTCAGGAAACTCAGTGCCGTGTCGCCGTATCTGCGGCTGTCCTCGAGCCGGTACCCCTCCCGCCGCGCGGGAATCCCGTCCCGGACCGAATGCTGAACGACAAACACCCCCCTCGGTGCAAGCAGCCCGAGGGACCGGACCAGCCGAAGGGCCGCGTCGGCCGCGCCTTCCCCGTAGGGCGGATCGGCGAAGATCACCTCGAAGCGCTCCCCCCGGTGCCCTAGCAGCCGCAGGGCTCGCTCGGCGGGGCACTCGATCACCTCGATGTCCCGGACGCCGCCCTCCCCGGGTTCCCCGGCGGGCATGTTGAGAAAGCCGCAGCGCTCGATGTTCGCCCGGATGGCCTGCGCACAGGCGCGGTTGCTCTCCACGAAGAGCACCCTCGAGGCGCCGCGGCTTGCGGCTTCGAGGCCCACGCTTCCGGCACCCGCGAACAGATCAAGAAACCGCCGACCCTCGACCGACAGGATGTTGAACAGGGATTCCTTCACCCGGTCTGTCGTCGGCCTCAGGACTTTCGCCTTCGGCGCGACCAGGACCCTTCCCTTCGCCTTCCCCGCGATGATGCGCATAACTCGACCCAGGGGCGGGTTTCAGGATTGCGGCAGGATCTCTCTTCCCTGGACCCTGGACCCTGTCCCCTGAACCCTATTTCAGGTACGCCCTCGCGTAGATCTCGGCGATCTGGACGGCGTTGAGGGCTGCGCCCTTCCGCAGGTTGTCCGAGACGACCCAGAGGTTGATCCCGTTCGCGATCGACTCGTCCTCCCGGATCCGCCCCACGTAGGTGGCATCCTTGCCCGCAGCGTGGATCGCCAGGGGATACTCCCGCTTGGCCGGATCGTCGACGACGACGACTCCGGGCGCCTTCCTCAGCAGCTCCTTCACCTCCGCGGCGGAAATCTTCTTCTCCGTCTCGATGTTCACCGACTCCGAGTGGGCGCGCAGGACGGGCACTCGCACCGTCGTCGCCGTGACGGCGATGGACTCGTCGCCGAAGATTTTCTTGGTCTCCCAGACCATCTTCATCTCTTCCTTCGTGTAGCCGTTTTCGAGGAAGATGTCGATCTGGGGCAGGCAGTTGAAGGCGATCTGGTACGGGTAGACCTTCGCCACGGGTTCCTTGAAGCTCAGCAGGGCCCGGGTCTGGTCGATGAGCTCGTCCATCGCCTTCTTCCCCGTCCCCGAGACGGACTGGTAGGTGGACACGACGATGCGCTTGATGCGCGCCGCGTCATGGATGGGCTTCAGGGCCACCACCATCTGGATCGTGGAGCAATTGGGGTTGGCAATGATCCGGCGGTTCTTGTAGTCGGCGATCTTCCCCGGGTTCACCTCGGGGACCACGAGCGGGATGTCCGGCTCGTAGCGGAACGCCGCCGTGTTGTCGATGACCACGCATCCGGCCGCCGCCGCGAAGGGTGCGAACTTCTGGCTGATGCTCCCCCCTGCGGAAAAGAGCCCGATCTCGATGCCCTCGAAGGAATCCTCCTTCAGCACTTGCACCGGGTAGGCCTTCCCCTTGAACTCGAGCTCCTTGCCGATCGAGCGCTCCGAGGCCAGCAGCCTCAGTTCGCCCACGGGAAAGTTGCGCTCTTCGAGAATGCTGATCATTTCGTTTCCGACAGCGCCGGTGGCGCCGACGACGGCAACACGGTACGTTCTCATGGAATCCAACCCCTCCTGTGTTTATGGACCCGGAGCCCTTTCGTGCCCGGCGGTGCGGAACCCGCTCACGGCGCCGACTCCGATTTCGTTTCCGTTTTGATCTCTCCCGCCCCCGTTGTCTGGTCGCCCTTTGCCGACCCGAAGAGGCGCCTCATCATCCTCAGGACCCACCAGACGGGCCCCGAGACGGCGTAGCTCACGGCGAAGGTGAAGATCATGACCTGCGGTTCCGCCAGAACGATGATCATGAGGATGACGGCCAGCACGACCGTCATGAAGGGCTCCCGGGTGAGGAAGTGCAGGTCCTTGAAGCTGTAGAACTTGATGCTGCTGACCATCAGGAGCGAAAGCGCGATCATCCCGGCCAGGATCGACAAATGCGGGAACGTCCCCTCCCCTCCCAGGTAGAAGTAGAGAAGCACCGTGGAGGAGACGACGATGGCCGCCGCAGGGATCGCGAGGCCGTTGAAGTACCGGCTGTCGATCACGCCGATCTGCACGTTGAACCGGGCCAGCCGAAGGGCCCCGCACGTCGTGAACAAGGCCGCGGCGAGCCAGCCCCACTTCCCGAAGGAGTTCAGCGACCAGGTGTACGCCAGGACGGACGGCGCCACGCCGAAGGCCACCAGATCCGACAGCGAGTCGTACTCGACGCCGAACCTCGAGGTGGTGTGGGTCATGCGGGCGATCCTCCCGTCCAGCCCGTCGAGGATGAGCGAGATGGGGATCGCCACGGCCGCGTAAACGTACTGCCCCTGGATCGAGGCGATGATCGCGTAGATGCCCGCGAAGAGGCTCGCTGTCGTGAAGAGGTTGGGCAAAATGTAAATGCCCTTTTTCATCTGGTCCTTCTGGAAGAATTTGTCTCTCCGGAGGAAGCGCTCCCTCTTGAAGTTCTTGTTCATCACAGAACCCCCAACGGTGTTTCCCCGGCGCGCACCTTCTGGCCCGCCTGCACGAGGATTTTCGAGTCGAGCGGCAGGACGACTTCGAGCCGCGAACCGAAACAGATCAGCCCGAAGCGCTGGCCCCTGACAACCTCCATGCCTTCCCCGATCCAACAGACGATCCTGCGCGCGATGAGCCCCGCGATCTGGATCGTGAGGAAGGCCTTCCCTTCCGCCGTCCTGATCAGGACGGTGTTCCTCTCATTGTCCGCCGAGGCCTTGTCGAGATCGGCCGAGAGGAATTTGCCGGCTTGATACTCGATCCTCTCCACGCGACCGGCATAGGGGATGCGGTTGACGTGCACGTTGAAGACGTTCATGAAGATGCTGACCTTGCGGTGAGGCCCCTGCAACGGGCCGTCGAGCTGCACCTCCTCGATCTTCAGGACCTTCCCGTCGGCCGGGGAGATGACCAGCCCCTTCTCGTCCGGGGTCGCCCTCTCCGGGTTGCGGAAGAAAAAGGCGACGAACAGCATGGCCGCGAAGACCGCGGTTGCCGTGCCCTTGAACCCCATCCAGGCGAGGGCAAGCGCCGCGAGCCCGAGCGTGAAAATGAACGGGACGCCTTCCCGTGCGATGTATCCGTCGTGGCTATCCTTCAACCTGCCGCCCCCCCCGGTGTCGATGCGATCAGGCACTCTGCCTGTACTTCGACAGGATCGCGTAGATCCGATCCTTGCTGGCCAGTTTCATCTTCTGCAGCTTCTTCTTCTCGATCTGCTCCTCCGGCGTGAGGTAGATCCGCTTGTTGAAATCCTCCAGGGCGGCTTCCAGTTTCCGATGATCCTCGACATGTTTTCTCAACTCGCCGTCCTGCTGGATGTGTCGCTCGATGAGCAGCTCGTCGGTTCGTTCCATGCCCGCCTCCCTGTCCTGCGAAAGAGCCCTGTATATATCATAAACCCCCGCCGTCCTGTAGAGAAAATTGAACCGCCGCGGACGTCCGGAGCCTCGCTGTCACGCCTTTTCCCCGAACCGGATCTCGGCTTCGGATCGGCGGAGGTACCGGGGGACGAAGGTCGTCAGGTCGAGGGTTTCTCCCCGCTGCTTCTTTCTCCGGCCGATGAGAGCGACGCTCGACGCGCGGATCGACTGCAGGTTGGGCGGCAGGAAATGCGTGATGTCCCCCGGCCGTCCCGCGATGAGCCCGGCCGCCGCCGCGAGGCCGTCCCCCAGGAACAGGGCGTCCCCCTGCACACGCGGCAGGATTTCCGCCGGTGTGGCGACCCGCTCCTCCATCACCGGCTCCGGGAACCCTTCCGCGTCTGCACGGTACAGGCCCGCGTACACCTCCCCCTTGCGCGCGTCGAGCAGGGGGCAGATGACCCCTGGAAAGCCGACGGCGTTGCATGCGAGCGCCTCGAGGGTGGAAACGCCCACGACGGGCGTTCCCGTCGCGAGGGCGAGCCCCTTCACGGTGCTCGCACCGATGCGCAGTCCCGTGAAGGACCCGGGCCCCACGGTCAGCGCGATGAGTTCCACGTCGGCGATGCCCATCCCCGCCAGCTCGAGGCCGCGGTGAACGGCGGGCAGCACCGTTTCGGAGTGGTTCACGGGCAGGTCGAAGAAATACTCCGCCAGGATCCGTTCGTCGGCGAGCAGGGCAACCCCCGCCGTTTTCGTCGCCGTGTCGATGGCCAGTGTGATCATGTGCCGGTGTCACTCTCCGAAGATCCGCATAATGTCGTTGTAAAACACGAAAATCATCAGCATCACCAAGATGAAGAACCCCACCTGCTGGGCCCGCTCCCTCCAGCGGATGTTGACCTCCCTGCCCGTGACCAGCTCAATGAGGAAGAACAGCAGGTGCCCCCCGTCCAGCACGGGGATGGGGAAGAGATTCAGCACGGCCAGGTTGATGCTGAGCAGCGCCATGAAGAAGACGAAATTCATGATGCCCTTCTTGACGTGCGCCCCCGCCATCTGGGCGATCGCGATGGGTCCCCCGAGGGAGTCGGGGGAGACGACCCCCTGGACCATCTTGACGATGCTGATGATCGTCAGCTCCGTGATGTTCCACGTCTGTTCAACGCCCGACCACAGGGCGCGAACGGGGTTCTGCCGGTCGACGAAGGTGTTCTTCGAGGCCCCCACGCCGATCTTCCACGTGTCCACGTCCTCGCCGAAGATGCTCTTGCCCTTCGTCGGCTCCGGCTTCACACGGATGTCCTGCCGGGCCCCGTCCCGGTTCACCTTCACGACGAGTTCACGGCCCCCGCTCTTCGCAATCGTTTCGGCAAGGTCGCTCCAGCGGACCACAGCGCTGCCGTCGATGGCGACGACGTTGTCCCCGGTCCGGATGCCCGCGGCCTCGGCGGGGGACCCCGGCTGGACGCTGCCGATTTCCGACGTAAGGCTGGGCACGCCCACCATGTAGATCGCCGCGAAGGCCAGGATGGCGAAGAGGAAATTGAACATCGGCCCGGCGACCACGATGGCGATCTTCTTCAGGACGTGCTGCTTCACGAACGAACGCTTCTCGTCCACGGGCTGCACGTCGTCGGTGTCCGACTCCCCGAGCAGCTTGACGTAGCCCCCCAGCGGCACGAGGGAGATCATGTACTCCGTCTCGCCGACCTTCTTCCCGATGAGCCTCGGGCCGAACCCCAGCGAAAACTTGAGGACGCCCACCCCGAGGGACTTGGCCAGCAGGAAATGCCCCAGCTCGTGGACGAAGATCAGCACCCCCAGCAGTATGATCACAGATACGACGTTGACACCCATGGAAATGTCACCCTGTTCCTTTGTTCATGATTTCCTCCGCCTGCCCCCGCGCCCAGGCATCGGCCGACAGGACGTCCTGCAGGGAGGAGATGTCGCCGGGCGCATGCCGGGCCATCACGCCCTCGATGATCCGCGCGATGTCCGTGAATGCGATGCGTCCTTCCAGAAACGCGTTGACCGCCGCCTCGTTGGCCGCGTTCATGACCGCCGTCATGGTGCCTCCCGCCCGTCCCGCCTCGTACCCCAGCCGCAGGCAGGGGAAGCGCTCGACGTCCGGGGGCATGAATTCGAGCCGGCCCGCGTCCGCCGGCCTGAAAGGGGGGAACCCTCCCGGCGTGCGCTCGGGATAGAAAAGGGCATAGGAGATGGGCCCCCGCATGTCGGGTTTCCCCATCTGCGCCAGGACGGATCCGTCGACGAACTCCACGAGGGAGTGCACGATGCTCTGGGGGTGAATGACCACGTCGATCCGGTCGTAGTCGACCCCGAAGAGCCATCGGGCCTCGATTACCTCGAGCCCCTTGTTCATCATGGTGGCCGAGTCGATCGTGATCTTTCGGCCCATCGCCCAGTTCGGGTGCCGGAGCGCGCCGGCGACCGTCACCGCCGCCAGCTCCTCCCGGGACGCCCTCAGAAAGGGCCCTCCCGAGGCGGTCAGGATCACGCGACCCACGCTGCCGTGCGGGTTTCCCTCGATGCACTGGAAGACGGCGCTGTGCTCGCTGTCCACCGGGATGAGACGGACCCCCTTCGATCTCGCCCGCTCGATGACCAGCGGCCCGGCGGTGACGAGCGCTTCCTTGTTGGCCAGGGCCACGTCCTTTCCCGCCTCGATCGCCTCGAGCGTGGGGACCAGGCCCGCCGCCCCGACGATGGCCGAGAGCACGAGTTCGGCGGAGGGGGCCGATGCGACGCTTCGGTAGCCGTCCTCTCCCCAGAGAATGGTCGTCGATCGATCCGCCCCGAGCCTCTCCCCGAGCCTGCGGGCGTGGTCCTCGTCGATGACGGAAACGACGGAGGGACGGAAACGGCGGACCTGTTCGCTCAGCAGGCCGATGTTGCGCCCGCCCGCCAGGGCGACGACTTCGAGCCGCCCCGGGTTTTTCGTCACCACGTCGAGGGCGCTGGCCCCGATCGACCCGGTCGAGCCGAGAATGGCGATCTTCTTCACGAGAGCACGTACGTCCTGTAGTAGTAGACAAAGGGCACGATGAACAACAGGCAGTCCAGACGGTCGAGGATCCCGCCGTGCCCCGGCAGGATCTCGCCTGAATCCTTTGCGCCCGATGCCCTCTTGATCAGAGACTCGAACAGGTCCCCGAGCTGCCCGATCACCCCTCCCGCGAGGGCGATGACGGCGATGTGCCCCGCAGGCACCTCGGGCAGCAGGAAATGCCGGTAGATCAGGCAGCCCGCCACGCTTCCCGCGGCGAGGCCCAGCAGCCCCTCCACGGTCTTCCCCGGACTGACGTGCGGCATCAGCTTCCGCCGGCCGAACGTCCTGCCCACGTAAAAGGCAGCGATGTCGCCGGAAAAGGCCAGCACGATGACAAAAAAGATCCAGAGCACCCCCCTGTCGCCGCCTCGAAGCAGGATGAAGTGCGAGAGCATGACCGGCAGGTACAGGGTGCCCAGGGCATAGCGGGCGATGGGGTCGAGGTCGAGGGAGCCTTCCTTCGTGCCGAAGAGGGTCAGGATGAAGACGAGCAGGGTCGACAGGACCGTGACGGCCAGCAGCGCCCCGGGGCCGGCCGCGGCCGCGGCAAGGGTCGCAAGGAGGCCGAAAAGGATCAGGGCGCGCTTCTCCAGGCCCCCCGCCTGCCCGAAGACGAGACGGTTGTACTCGAGGATGGCCACGGCTGTGACCACAAGGATGAAGCCGGCGAAGACCCCTTCCGTCCCGAAGAATATGATGGAGAAGAGAATGGGCACGGCGACGATGCCCGTGACCCACCTCTTGACGTGTGAACTGGTCATGATCTCTTCTTCTGCAGCTGGTCGCTGGTCAGCCCGAACCGCCGCTCCCGTTTCTGGTACTCGAGAATGGCCTCGACGAGATGCTCCTCGCGGAAATCGGGCCAGAGGGTTTCCGTGAAATAGAATTCCGTGTACGCCATCTGCCACAGGAGAAAATTGCTCAGGCGGTATTCCCCGCTGGTCCGGATGAGAAGGTCGGGATCCGGGATGCCCTTCGTGTGGAGATATCCTGCGAAGCGGTCTTCCGTGATCGCCGAGATGTCGATCGCGCCCTGCCTTGCCTCCTCGGCAATCTTCCGTACCGCTTGCAGAATCTCGTCGTGGCTGCCGTAATTGAGGGCAAGGATGAGCGTCATGGCCGTGTTGCCCGCCGTCTTCGCGATCGTCTCATCCAGGACGGCCTTGACACTGGACGGCAGCGCCTCCGTTTCGCCGATGGCCAGCAGGCGGATCTCGTTCTTCGTCATGGTCTCGAGCTCGGACTTCAGGTAGCGCTCCAGGAGGCCCATGAGAGCCTCGACCTCCTTCTCGGGTCGGCTCCAGTTTTCCGAGGAAAAGGCGTAGAGGGTGAGGAAGGGAACCCCGATCCTGCGGCAGGCCTCGACAACGCTCCGCACCGACTCCGTCCCCTTCCGGTGGCCGGCAATGCGCCCGAGGGAGTGATTCTGTGCCCACCGGCCGTTGCCGTCCATGATGATGGCAATGTGCCGCGGAAGATTGGTTTTGTCGAGTTGATCCATTCAGGCTCTATTTATCGATTTTCAATAATGAATTTTCGTTTGACTATCACAGCCGGCGGACATTTTCAAGGGATGTTTCGGCCCCCTGAGGCCGGCAAAAAATAAGGAGCCCGGGGGCTCCTCATTCTGTCTCGCCGGCGTGTGCGGAACTCGTCAGATTTCCATGATCTCCTTTTCCTTGGCCTGCGTCACCTTGTCGGCCTTCTCGATGAAGTCGTCCGTCACCTTCTGGACGTCGGCCTGGAGCTTGAAGAGCTCGTCCTCGGCGATTTCTCCTTCCTTCTTGAGCTTCTTGAGCTCCTCGTTGGCGTCGCGCCGGAGGTTGCGAAGCTTCACCTTCCCCTCCTCGGCCATCTTCCGCACCACCTTGACCAAATCCTTCCGGCGCTCCTCGGTGAGCGCGGGAATGCTGATCCGGACGATCTTGCCGTCGTTGATCGGGTTGAGCCCGAGCTCGGATTTCTGGATGGCCTTCTCGATCGCGGGGATCACGCTCGAGTCCCAGGGCGAGATCTGGATCAGGCGGCTCTCGGGGACGGACAGGGAGGCAACCTGGTTGAGCGGCGTGGGTACGCCGTAATAGTCCACCTTGATCCCGTCCAGCAGGGCGAGCGACGCCCTCCCCGTCCTCAGCTTGCTGAAGGATTTCTCGAGAAACTTGACGCTCTTCTCCATGTCGTCATTCATCTCGGAAAAGACCAGGTCGGTCATCTCGCTCATGTCATCCTCCCACGACGGTTCCCACGGATTTACCGCAAATGACGGACTTGATATTTCCCTTTTTTGCGATGTTGAACACCCGGATGGGGATATCGTTCTCCCGGCAAAGAGAAATGGCGGTTGCATCCATTACTTTAAGGTTCTTTGCCAAGGCTTCGGTATAGCTGATATTTTTGAACATTTTCGCGCCGGCGTACTTGACGGGGTCCTTGTCGTAGACCCCGTCGACCTTTGTGGCTTTCAGAATGACCTGGGCCTGGATCTCGGCTGCCCTCAGGGCGGCCGCCGTGTCCGTCGTGAAGTAGGGGTTTCCCGTCCCGGCGGCGAAGATGACGATCCGTCCCTTCTCCAGGTGGCGGGAGGCCCTGCGCCTGATGTAGGGCTCGGCCACCTCGCGCATTTCGATGGCCGTCTGGACGCGGCACTTGAGGCCCATCCCCTCGAGAACGCTCTGCAGGGCCAGGCTGTTGATCACCGTGGCGAGCATGCCCATGTAATCGGCCTGGGTTCGCTCCATGCCCCGGGCGCTGCCCTCGACGCCGCGGAAGATGTTGCCGCCGCCGATGACGACGCCCATTTCCACGCCCAAACGGACCACGTCCCGGATCTCGCCGGCGATGGCCTGGACAACCGCCGGGTCGATGCCGAAGGATCGCCCCCCCATGAGCGCTTCCCCGCTCAGCTTTAGGAGGACCCGCTTGTATGCTGCCTTGTCTGCAGCCGCCATGTCTTTGATATCCCTGCCGACACGCCCTTCAGGCGTGTCGCCTTACAGCGCGTTGTCCGCCGCATCGTCGCCGCCGAGCTGGTAGCGGATGAAGCGCTTCACGAGGATGTTCTCCCCCGTCGCGGCGATGGACGCCTTGATGAGGTCTTCGACCGTCATGTTCGTGTCCTTGATGAACTTCTGCTTGATGAGGCAGACTTCCTCGTAGAACTTCTTCAGCTTCCCCTCGACGATCTTGTCGGCGATCTTCTCGGGCTTTCCCTCGGCGATGACCTGCTTGCGGTAGATGTCCTTCTCGCGCTGCAGGGTGGCCTCGGGTACGTCCTCGGGCTTTACGTACAGGGGGTTCATGGCGGCGACGTGCATGGCGAGGTCGCGCGTCAGGTTCTTGAAGTTCTCCGTCTTGGCGACGAAGTCCGTCTCGCAGTTCACTTCGATCATCACGCCGACCTTCCCGCCCATGTGGATGTAGGATGTAACCAGGCCGTCCTTCGTGGCGCGGGAGGATTTCTTCGTGGCCGCCGAGAGACCCTTCTCGCGAAGGAAGTCGACCGCCTTTTCGAAGTTGCCGTTCGATGCCTTCAGGGCTTCCTTGCAGTCCATGATGCCGGCGCCCGTTTTCACTCTCAACTCTTTTACGAGATCAGCTGCAATTTCCAATGGTCCTGTACCTCCTCGTCATCGGGATGTGTCTGTTTGCGTTCAGCTCGCGGGCTGCTCCGCACCTGCCTCCGTCCCCTTAAGTTCGATGCTGTCGGGCACATCCGTCTCGGCAGCGACTTCCTCCTTCGCCTCGGGGGCCGACTTCTTGTCGCTCTGCGCCTGAATCTTCTCCTCGAATTTCTGCTTGCCATCGAGGACGGCGTCGGCGATCCGAGCCGAGAAGAGCTTGATGGCGCGGATGGCGTCGTCGTTTCCGGGGATGATGTAATCGACCACGTCGGGGTCGCAATTCGTGTCCACGATGGCCACGACGGGGACGCCCAGCTTGCGCGCCTCGTGAACCGCGATATCTTCCTTCTTCGGGTCGACGACGAAGACGGCCGCAGGGGCGCCCTTCATCCGACGGATCCCGCCGAGCACCTTGTCGAGCTTCTCCTTTTCCTTCTGGTAGAGGAGGATCTCCTTCTTCGGAAAGACGTTCACCGATTCGTCACTGAACATCGCGTCGAGCTCGTTCAGGCGGTCGATCCGCTTCTTGATGGTGGAAAAATTGGTGAGCATGCCGCCCAGCCAGCGGTAATTCACGTAGGGCATCCCGCAACGCTCGGCTTCCTCGCGGATGGACTCCTGGGCCTGCTTCTTCGTGCCCACGAAGAGGATCTCACCGCCGTCGGCAACGGTGTTGACCACGAAGCTGTAGGCCCCCTTGAACATCTCGACCGTCTGCTGCAGGTCGATGATGTAAATCCCGTTGCGGGCGCCGAAAATGTAGGGTTTCATCTTGGGGTTCCACTTGTTGGTCTGGTGACCGAAGTGGACGCCGGACTCGAGCAGCAGCTTCATCGATACGGTAGACATAGGATTCTCCTTCCTGTTTGATTCCTCCACCCCTTCAACCCGGCGGGGAACTTTTCTTTCAAAAAGCAACAGGCCCGCCGATCCGAGGGTGTGAGTGATAGAACAGGTTTAGTTAGCACAACGCAGTGTTTTTCGCAAACAAAATTTAATCCCCCTGCCTATCGTCGAAACGAGTGACAAGGGGATTCTATTTCTTCCCTGTACCCTGGCCCCTGTACCTTGGCCCCTGTACCTTGGCCCCTGTACCTTGGCCCTTGTGCCCTGGACCCTTCTTACGTGGTGTAATGCGCGTTGATCTTGACGTAGTCGAGGGTCAGGTCAGAGCTGAAGACCCGGAAGCCCTTTGCGCCCTGGCCGAGCTTCACGACGACCCGGATGTGGTCCTTCTTCATCACCTCCGCGAGCTCCTGCAGGTGGCTCGCGATGCCCTGGCCCTGCCGGAACAGCGGCAACCCGTCGAAGGTCAGCTCCACGGCGTTCGGGTCGAGCGCGACCCCCGCCGCCCCCGCGGCCGAAATGATCCGCCCCCAGTTGGGGTCGCCCCCGTAAAAAGCCGTCTTGACCAGGTTGGAGCGCGCGATCTGGTAGGCGACCGTCCTGGCGTCTCCCACCGTCTTTGCCCCCTCGACAACGATCTCGATGAGCTTTGTGGCCCCCTCTCCGTCGCGGACGATCATCTTGGCCAGCTCCGTCATCACCCCGGTCAGCATACCCGCGAAGACGGTGTAGTCCCGCGTCGACGTGCGGATCTTGCGGTTTCCGGCCAGCCCGTTGGCCAGCAGAAGGACCGTGTCGTTGGTGCTCATGCAGCCGTCGACGCTGATGGCGTTGAAGCTCTGGTCCGCCGCTTCGCGGAGCGCCCTCTTCATGGCCTGGTCGTCGATGTCGGCATCGGTGAGGACGAAGGACAGCAGCGTCGCCATGCCGGGCTCGATCATGCCCGCCCCCTTGGCGATCCCGCAGACGCAGATGTCACTGCCGCCGACGGCCCCTTCCCGGTACTGGATCTTCGGGTACCGGTCCGTCGTCATGATGGCCTCGGCCGCTTCGGGGATTCCCCCGGGGGAGAGCCCCTTGACGAGTTTGCTCACGTTGCCGGCGACCTTGTCGACGGGGAACTTGCGGCCGATGACGCCCGTGGAGGCAACGAGCACCTGGGCCTCGTCGATCGAGAGGGCCCCCGCGCAGAAACGGCACATCTTCACGGCGTCCTGGTAGCCCTCCTCTCCGGTGGCAGCGTTGGCATTGCCGCTGTTGACGATGACGGCCCTCGTCGTGCCGCTCTTGATGCGTTCCATGTCGAGCAGCACCGGCGCCGCCTTGAACACGTTCGTCGTGAAGATGCCGGCGGCCTTCGCCGGCACCTCGGAGTACAGCAGCGCCAGGTCCTTCCGCCCGTCTTCCTTGATCCCGGCCGCGATCCCGCCGGCCTGGAACCCCGTGACCTCGATTTTCTGCTCACTCTCGGACATTCGCGTACCCTTCTTGCCTTCGCTCTGATCCGTTCCGGATGATTCAGGCGGAACGCCTGCCCCTTTCCTGTACCCTGAACCCTGGACCCTGTTTTCAGCGCCTATTTCCCGCAGCACTTCTTGTACTTCTTCCCGCTGCCGCAGGGGCACGGGTCGTTGCGGCCGACCTTTTCGGAGGCTTCCCTTTTGAGCTGCTTCACCGGGGCCCCGGCCGTACCGTGGGTTTCGACGACGTCTCGCTGCGTCCGGTCCCGCAGGCCCTCTACCTCTTCCTCCCGCTGGATCTGCACGAGGGAGAGTTTCTGGAGGGTGTCCTGGCGCACCCGGTACATCATGTCCAGGTACATCTCGTAGCCTTCCTTCTGGTACTCCCGGACAGGGTCTTTCTGCGCGTAGCCCCGCAGGCCGATGCCTTCCCGGAGGTGATCCATGCCCAGCAGGTGGTCCTTCCAGAAGGTGTCGATGGACTGCAGCATGATGACCTTCATCAGGTAATCCCACAGGGGCTTGCCGAAGTTGGCCTCTTTCCGGCGCAGGTGCTCCAGGACGGTCTTGCGGATCTCCGCCTCCATCTGCTCCGGGCCCCCGGGGTTGCGGCCGGGCTCGCTGAAGCGCAACCTCAGCGAAAAGAGCTGGTACAGCATGTCGTCGAGGCCCTTGAGGTTCCACTCCTCGGGGTGCTGCTTCTCGTCGACGTATTCCCCGACGGTGGTCTCGGCGACCTCGTCGAGCATCTCCTCGAGCATCCCCCAGAGGTCCTCGCCCTTCAGGACGGCCTTCCGCTGCTCGTAGATGGCCTCGCGCTGGACGTTCATCACGTTGTCGAACTCGAGAAGGTGCTTGCGGATGTCGAAGTTGTGGGCCTCCACCCTCCTCTGTGCTGCCTCGATCTGGCGGGTCAGCAGCCCGGATTCGATCGGCTGGCCTTCCTCCATCCCGATCTTGTCCATGATCGCCCCCATGCGCTCGCCGCCGAAGATCCGTAGCAGGTCGTCCTCCATGGACAGGTAGAACCGCGACGAGCCCGCGTCGCCTTGGCGGCCCGACCGGCCGCGGAGTTGGTTGTCGATCCGGCGGCTCTCATGGCGCTCCGTGCCGAGGATGTGCAGGCCGCCCAACTGCGCGACCCCCTCTCCGAGCTTGATGTCGGTCCCGCGGCCCGCCATGTTCGTCGAGATCGTCACGGCGCCGCGCTGCCCGGCCTGTGCGATGATCTCCGCCTCCCGCTCGTGGTGCTTCGCGTTGAGGACGTGGTGCTTCACCCCTTGTCGGGAGAGCACGCCGCTCAATGTTTCGGATTTTTCGATGGAGATCGTCCCGACGAGCACGGGCCGGCCCTGCTTGTGCAGTTCCTTGATCTCCTCGATGGCGGCCTCGAACTTCTCGCGCTCCGTCCGGTATATCACGTCGGGATGATCCGTCCGGACCATGGGCATGTTCGTGGGGATCACCATGACCTCGAGGCTGTAGATCTCCTGGAACTCGGCCGCTTCCGTGTCGGCCGTGCCCGTCATGCCCGCGAGCTTCTCGTACATCCGGAAGTAGTTCTGGAAGGTGACCGAGGCGAGCGTCTGGTTCTCCCTCTCGATCTTGACGCCCTCCTTGGCCTCGAGGGCCTGGTGGAGGCCCTCGCTGTAGCGCCGGCCCGGCATGAGGCGGCCCGTGAATTCGTCGACGATGAGCACCTCGCCGTTTTTCACGACGTAGTCCACGTCGCGCTTGAAGAGGGTGTGCGCCTTCAGGGCCTGGTTGACGTGGTGCAGCAGCTCGATGTTGCGCGGGTCGTAGAGGTTCTGCACCTTCAGGGACTTCTCCACCCGGGCGACGCCCTCCTCGCTGAGGACGACGGTCCGCGCCTTCTCGTCGATCGTGAAGTCCTTCTCGCGCCTGAGCCCCGGGATGATCTGGTTGATGCGGTAGTACTTGTCCGTCGACTCCTCGGAGGGGCCCGAGATGATGAGCGGGGTCCTCGCCTCGTCGATCAGGATGCTGTCGACCTCATCGACGATGGCGTAGTGGAAATCCCTCTGGACGTAGTCCTCGAGGGCGAATTTCATGTTGTCGCGGAGGTAGTCGAACCCGAACTCGTTGTTCGTCCCGTAGGTGATGTCGGACCCGTAGGCGGCGCGCCTCTCCTCGTCGGTCAGTCCGTGGACGATGACGCCGACGGAAAGGCCCAGGAAGTTGTAGATGGGGCCCATCCAGGCCGCGTCGCGCCTCGCCAGGTAGTCGTTCACCGTGACGAGGTGGCAGCCCTTCCCGGTGAGGGCGTTGAGGTACAGGGGCATGGTCGCCGCGAGCGTCTTGCCTTCGCCCGTTTTCATCTCGGCGATCTTGCCTTCGTGCAGCACGATGCCCCCGATGAGCTGGACGTCGAAGGGACGCATCCCGACGGTGCGCCGGGCGGCCTCCCGAACGGCGGCAAACGCCTCCGGGAGGATGCCGTCGAGGGTGGCCCCTCCCGCGAGCCTTTCCTTGAACTCGGCCGTCTTGGCCTTCAGCTGCTCGTCGGTGAGCGGAGCGATGAGGGTCTCGAAGCGGTTGATCTCGTCCACGAGGGGCGCGATCCGCTTGAGCTCCCGCTCGTTTTTCGTCCCGAACAGCTTTTGAATGAAATTCAGCATGGTTCCGCCTAAAAAAAACCCGGTAAGCCCTTACCGGATTTTTGGATAATATACCCTATTTTTTCGCAAAAGGGAATCAGCGCAGATACTTCCTGGGGTTGACATAGACTCCGTTGAGGTTCACGGAATAGTGCAGGTGGGCGCCGGTGCTGCGGCCCGAGTTGCCCACGTACCCGATGACCTCCCCCCGCTTGACCACCTGCCCCTTGCTGACCGCGGAGCGGAAGAGGTGGGCATAGAGGGTCGAGATGCCCCTTCCGTGCTCGATCTGGATGAGGAGGCCCAGGTCAGGCCTCTTCTCCACGTTGGTCACGATCCCGTCGGCCGGCGCCTGGATGGGGGCGCCGAGCTTCGTCGCGATGTCGATTCCCGAGTGGAACTCCCTGCGGCTCCCGAAGGGGTTGGACCTGGGGCCGAACTCGGAGGTCACCCACCCCGTGACGGGCCACACGCTGGGCGTCACGGCGGCAATGGACCGCTGGGCGCGGAGGAACTCCTGGAGTTCCGCCAGGCTTCGCTCGCGTGCGGACGCATCCTCGAGCAGCCGGTCCATGTGCCGGTTGAGGTTCGTCAGCTTGTCGGCTCCGGCCTCGCCTGCCGGCATCGGCCCGCCCACGCCCAAGGCCTGCTCCCGCACCGCCGTCGCTTCCTTCTTCGAGGCCTTCCGGGACTTGCCGGTCAAATCCGACGCCATGGAGCGGATCTTCTCGTCCACCTGCTTCAGGTCCGCGAGCTTCCTCTCGAAGAAGGAGATCTTCTCCTCGAGGGTGTCGATCTGCTCCTGTTGGGTCGAGGTGAGGTTGCGCAGGTTGGAGAGCTCCATCTGTTCCAGTTTGATCGTCAGGTAATCGACGGCACAGTAGCCGAAGAAACAGAAGAGGACCACCGATACGGCTGTGGCAAGGCGGAAATGATGAGGCGTGGCGAGGAACTTCTTGACGGTATCTTTTTTCTTATGCGGGATGATCAGGAGGGTGTAAAAATTCTTCGGCATTGCTCATCCTCATCCTTTCTTTGTACTCGGAAACCGGGAAAAGAGGCTTCCCGCTTCCCCCTACAAGTACGGGAGGAAAGACGTCGCGTGATGCCGAGGGACACTTCGCATCCCCCAAATCACCGCGTCGAAAACACGCCCCGGGCAAACGGAAAGAACGGCCGGACTCCGGAGGCAGGCGTCCTAAATACCCGTAAACAAACGGCCTGTCAAGCCGAAATCGCCCGTTTCGGGAGAAATGGAACAATATCAACCGGTTGTGGATAACTCGGGGGCAAAATCAGCCCTTCCCCTGGCGGGCGCCGTGGCTTCCCACCTCTCCTTCGGGGGCTTTTTTGACCGACAGCAGCGGATCTCCCACGTCGACCTGGTCGCCGGGGTTCTTGAGGACCTCCACGACCTTCCCGTTGATGGCCGAGACGACGTTGTTGAGCATCTTCATGGCCTCGAGCACGATGAGCACTTGCCCGGCGGACACCTCGTCACCCTCGGCGACAGGGACCTCGTTGACGGTGCCCTTGATGGGCGAGCGGATGTCTCCGGACTTGGCCAGGGCCTCGATCTCCTTGGCCGTCAGCGTCACCTTCCGCGCTTCCGCCTTTGCGCCCTCCTGCTCGAGCTCTGTCAGGATCGGCTCGGGGTGATGGTCGATGACGAGATAGGTCACCGCGTCGCCGCTCGACGTCTTCCGCTGGGGACCGATGACAATCGAGTGCAGCTTCCCGTAGGCGTCGGGGAACTCGAAGGTGTCTCCCAGGTTGAACCCGCCCTTCTTGAACCACACCTTGGGCGGAAGGACCCAGACCTTCCCGTACTTCTCCTCGAACTTGAAGAAGCTCACCGCGTCGTTGGGATGCTGGAGGTACAGGACCAGTTCCTCCTCCGAGGCCTTGCGTTCGAGCCTCTTCTCCAGGACGCGCTTCTCGATGGCGAGGTCCACGTCCTCGATCTTCTGGTAGCCGTAGTCGCGCTCGACGGTCTTCTTCCAGTTCGGGCCGAATACGGCCTCGTAGATCCAGTCGGCGGGCTTGTAGAAGGGAAGCTCGCCATACCGACCGAGCATGAGGTTCTTCAAATCGTCGTTGGCGTCCTTGTACCGGGCGCGTTTCAGGACGTTGTTGACCGCCGTGGTCCAGAGGATCTGCGAGCCCGGGGTCACGCTCCACCAGTTGCCGAGCTCGACCTGGACCTTGGGGAGCTCCTGCTGGAGGATCTCCGGCATGAGGTGCAGGAAGCTTCCCTTCACGGCCTGCTCGAAACTCGAGCCCGTGGCCCCTCCGGGCAGCTTGTGAATCTGGACGGTGGGGTCGAATCCGAGGAACTGCGATTCGAAGTCCTTGTAGTACTCGCGCTCGGGCCGCAGCTTGTTGGACGTGTCGATGACGGCCTGCTTGTCGATCCCGACGCAGGGGTACCCGTAGTCCTCGAGAGTCTCCACGATCGTCAGCAGGGGGGGCGGCCCGTAGAACCCGGTGAAGGAGTGGTCTCCGCCGTTGACGATCCTCGCCCCGTTGCGGACGGCCTCGACGGTGCGTCCGATGTCGTTGCCGTCGGTGTTGTGGCCGTGGTAGTGGATCAGCATCCCCGGGAACCGGTCGAGGATGGCCTTCACGAGGTCCCCGATGCGCTTCTGCGTTCCGAGCCCCGCGTGGTTCTTGATGCACAGGATGATGTCCTCGCCCGTGATGTCGACGATCTCGCCCACCTTCTTCACGTAGTAGGCGTCGGTGTGTTCGGGCCCCGTCGAGAAGCAGATGGCGGGCTCCAGGATTCGGCCGGCGCGCTTCACTTCCTCGAAGACGGGGACCATGTTCCGCACGTCGTTGAGAAAGTCGAAGACGCGGAACACGTCGATCACCTCGGCGAAGTGCTGGATCGTCAGCCGGACGACGTTGTCCGGGTAGGGCCGGTACCCGAAGAGGTTGATCCCCCGGACCAGCGTCTGGAACAGAGTGTCGGGCATCATGGACTTGAGGACCCGCAGCTTCTCGAAGGGGTTGATCTGCTTGCGCAGCATGTCCACGTGGATCGAAGCCCCGCCGGAGATCTCGATGGAGAAGTAGCCGCAGGCGTTGCGTTCCCCGGCCACGAGCATCTGCGTGTGGGGCAGGACCCGGTTCTTGAAGTCCGACTGGGAGAGGTCCCTCTCCGTGTTCGTCATGAAATAGCCCTTCAACCGTCGTATCTTGTTGAGGACGGTTTTGACCCCGTGCTCCTTCAGCTCGCGGGGTGTGATTCTCTCGTCGATCGGGTGTGCTGTCTTCTTCGCCATCTTTTTTTCTCTTTGTGTTCTTTCTTTGCCCTGTACCCTGGCCCCTGTCCCCTGAACCCTAGTACGCATACGGGTTGATCTTCTTGACGTGGATCTCGGCGATCAGCTTCGCAAGCTTGGCCACCTCCCGCTCCGTCTCCGGGTAGCCGAAGATGTCGGGGTGCGTCTCGATGTAGCCCGTGTCGAAGCGGCCCGCCCGGAAGTCCGGCTCGTCGCAGATGGCCAGGTAGAAGGGAATGGTCGTCTTCGGCCCGACGATGTTGAAGCCCAGCAGGGCCCGCTTGAGCCGGTCGATCGTCTCGTTCCAGTCGTAGCCGCGGCAGGTGAGCTTCACCATGAGCGAGTCGTACTCGGTGGGGATCTTGTAACCCTGGTAGACGAGCCCGTCGAGCCGGATGCCCGGTCCGCCGGGTGAGTGGTACACCTCGACGGTCTTGCCGCCCTCGGGCATGAAGCTGTTCTTGGGATCCTCGGCGTTGATCCGGACCTGAACGGCCTTCCCCATCATGTGCACGCGCTCGGCGGGGATGTCGATGGCCTCGCCCTGGGCGATCCGGATCTGCTGGCGGACGATGTCCACGCCCGTGAGCTCTTCCGTCACCGTGTGTTCCACCTGCAGCCGCGTGTTGACCTCCATGAACCAGAAGTCGTTCGTCTTCGAGTCCACGAGGAACTCGACCGTACCGGCGTTGACGTAGTTCGAACCCCGCGCTGCGGCAATGGCCGCCTCGTACATCCGGTCCAGGACGTCCTTCGGCAGGTCCGCCGGTGCGCTCTCGAGGAGCTTCTGGTGCCGGCGCTGGATCGAACAATCGCGCGTGCCCAGGTGGATCACGTTGCCGTGCGTGTCGGCCAGGATCTGAACCTCCACGTGGCGTGGCGCCTCGATGCACTTCTCCACGTAGATGCTGTCGTCGTTGAAGGCGCTCTTTGCCTCTGTGCGGGCGACCGGCAGCTGCATGAGCAGGTCCGATTCGCTGTCCACCTTCCGGATGCCCCTTCCGCCGCCGCCGAGGGAAGCCTTCAGCATGATGGGGTAGCCGACTTTCTTGCCGAACTCGAGGGCCTGCCGGATGCCGGCCTCGCCGGCCTCCAGGGTCCCCGTTCCCGGGACGAAGGGGATCTTCGCCTTCTCCATGATCTGCCGGGCCACGACCTTGTTGCCCAGGTCCCGGATCACCGCGGGCGGGGGGCCGATGAAGGTGATGCCCGCCTTTTCGCAGGCGGCGGAGAAGTCCGGGTTTTCCGCCAGGAAGCCGTAGCCCGGGTGGATGGCGTCGGCGCCGCTCTTCCTGGCCGCCCAGATGTGCTTCTCGACATCGAGATAATCCCTGCGGGGACCGTTGCCGATCAGGATGGCCTCGTCGGCCAGCCGGATGAAGTAGGCCTCGCTGTCCGGTTTCTCGAAGACCGCCACGGTCTTGAGGCCCATCTCCATGGCCGTGCGGATGATCCGCAGCGCGATCTCGCCCCGGTTGGCGATCAGGACCTTGCTGATTCGTTTTTCCTTCGTTTTCCTCGCTGCCATCGGGTACCTTCTTGTGTGATTTGAACCTTCCTGCTGCTCGCGACACGCGTCTGATTTCCGTAAGATTTTGCTTATACGGTCAAGCCGAAACGCTGTCAAGGGCTTTGTGGCCGATTTTCCCAAAATTGTCTTGACTTTAAAACGTCCGTTGGGCTAAACGGTGCGGATATTAATTGATGAGCGCCGGTGGGAAAGGAGCATCTATGGCAAAGTACGACTCGAAATCCCTTCGCAATATTGCAATCGTCGGACACGGCGGCACCGGGAAGACGTCGATTGCCGAATCCATGCTCTTCGTCTCCGGGAAAACGGACCGACTGGGCCGTGTCGACGACGGCACGTCCACCATGGACTGGGAGCCCGAGGAGCAGAAGCGCCGCATCTCCATCAGCGCCTCCGCGGCCTTCGTCGACTGGGACAAGCACCGCATCAATATCCTGGACACCCCCGGCGACGCCAACTTTGCCATGGACACCCGCAGCTGCCTCCGCGTCGCCGACGCGGCTCTCGTCGTCATCGACGCCGTGGGCGGCGTGGAATTCCAGACCGAGAAGGTCTGGGAGGCCTCCGACGAATACTCCCTGCCGCGCCTGATTTTTGTCAATAAGATGGACCGGGAGCGCGCCAATTTCGCCAACGCCATCGAGAGCGTCCGCAAGATCATCGGCAAGAAGGCCACGCCCCTGTTCATCCCCATCGGCGTCGAGGACAAGTTCAAGGGCATCGTCGATCTCATGCAGATGAAGGCCCTCTCCTTCGACGAGGCAAAAGGCAAGGTGAAGGCGGGCGACATCCCCGCCGAGCTGGCCGACGAGGCCAAGAAGTACCGCGAGGCCATGACCGAGGACATCGCCGAGTGCGACGAGGCTCTCATGGACAAATACCTCGAGAGCGGCGAGCTCACGGCGGAAGAGCTGAAGGCGGGACTCCGGAAGGGTGTCGTCTCCGGCTCCCTGTTCCCTGTGGTCTGCGGCGTCGCCGGTCGCAACATCGGCATCGCGCCCCTCATGGACATCATCGCAGCCGCCGCTCCCTCCCCGCTCGACCGCGGCGACGCGAAGGGAAAGAATCCCGCCACGGGCGCCGAGGAGAAACGCAGCCCCGACGAGAAGGCCCCCTTCTCCGCCTTCGTCTTCAAGACCATCTCCGATCCCTTCGCGGGGCGCCTCACGCTCTTCCGAGTGTACTCCGGCACGGCAAGCTCCGACGGCACCTTTTTCAACCCCACCCGGAAGTCGACGGAGCGCTTCGGCAACATCTTCCACCTCGACGGGAAGACCCAGCGCCCCTCGGAAGGCGTCATCCCCGGCGACATCGCCGCCGTGGCGAAGCTCAAGGAGACCTTCACGGGCGACACGATGACGGACGAGAAGAACCCGATCCAGTACGAGAAGGTCCAGCCGGTGCCCGCCATCATCTCCTTCGCCGTCCAGCCCAAATCCAAGGGCGACGAGGAGAAGATCATGTCCGGCCTCAACCGCCTCGTCGAGGAGGACCCCACGCTGAATTACCGCCGCGACGAGCAGACCCGCGAGATCATCCTCTCCGGCATGGGGCAGGTCCACATCGAGATCGCCGTCGAGAAGATGAAGCGCAAGTTCGGCGTCGAGGTCACCCTGACGACCCCCAAGGTCCCCTACAAGGAGACCCTCAAGGGCAAGACCACCGTCCAGGGCCGCTACAAGAAGCAGTCCGGCGGGCGCGGCCAGTTCGGCGACACGTGGCTCGAGATTGAGCCCCTGCCCCGCGGCGGAGGCTTCGAGTTCGTCGACAAGATCGTCGGCGGCGCAATCCCCCGCAACTACATTCCCGCCGTCGAGAAGGGCATCGTCGAGGCCATGCTGGAGGGAGTGCTCGCGGGCTACCCGGTCGTGGACGTTCGCGTCTCCCTCTTCGACGGCTCCTTCCACACCGTCGACTCGTCCGAAATGGCCTTCAAGATCGCCGGGTCCATGGGCTTCAAGAAGGGCGTGGAGCAGTGCAACCCGACCCTGCTCGAGCCCATCGTCAACATCGACATCGAGATCCCCGACGAGTACATGGGTGACGTGATTGGCGATTTGAACTCGCGGCGAGGCCGGGTCATCGGCATGGAACCGAAGGGCCACAACCAGATCATCAAGGGGCAGGTACCCCTGGCCGAGATCCTGCGCTACGCCCCGGATCTTCGCTCCATCACGAGCGGCCGCGGGACGTTCACCTACAGCCACTCCCACTACGAGGAAGTGCCGCCCATGATCGCCGACAAGGTCATCGCCGCGGCCCGAAAAGAAAAGGAAGACAAGGGTTGATCCAGGCAGGGGTCCTCACGCTGAGCGACAAGGGGTCCCGCGGGGAACGCGAAGACCTGAGCGGCCCGGAGGCGATCCGGATGCTCCGGGAGGTCGGGATCGAGACCGTGCACTCCGAGGTCGTCCCCGACGAGGCGGAGATCATCTCGGCAAAGCTCGTCGAGTTCGCCGACGTCCGCGGTCTGGACCTCATCGTCACGACGGGCGGCACGGGCGTGAGCCCCAGGGACGTCACACCCGACGCGACCCTGAAGGTCATCGACCGGGAGATCCCGGGCATGGCCGAGGCCATGCGCCGCGAAAGCATGCTCAAGACCCCCCACGCCATGATCTCCCGGGCCGTCGCCGGCATCCGGAAGACGACCCTGATCGTCAACCTGCCCGGCAGCCCCAAAGGCGTCCGCGAAAACCTCGCGGTCATCCTGCCTGCCTTGAAACACGCCATCGAGAAGATCAAGGGGGACCCTTCCGACTGCGCCAGTTGAACAAATGAAGGTTTTTGACACCGCATGACGCGGTAATCGGTGTCGTGTCATGTTCCGCACGCTGTTTCACCTGCTTATCCGCAACAGCGTCATGTTTCAGGAAGCGAAGATCTCCGATAGAAATCACGAAACCGGACAAACAGGTAAAAAGGCGCACAGCAGGGTCGGAGATACGTAACCGAATCCTTGTCGGAGTTCGCCTCTTGCCTGTTCTTCGACTCCTCGCCTCATCCGGCTGGAATCGTCACGATCGGTGCGGCCGTTAGTCTCGAAAACCTTGCGGATTAGGCTTATTCTGGACTCGGCTCCGGATCATTACTTTTGCAATCTGCAATAATCACGGGGCCTTGGCATTGAAAATTACCGGACTGAAGCCGGCCGCAATCAGTACCTGAGCGCCAGGCCAACGTAGGGTCCGGACATGGTGATATTGAAAATCAGCGCGTCCTTCTCATAGTCGTACTTGATGATCCTGTACCCGCACGACAGTTCGATGAACGACAAGGGCGTCAGCGAAAAAGCGGCATCAGCCTCATAAAACGTATTTCCCGAGAAATTGCTCCCCGTCACCTTCCCGCGAAGCCCGAGCAAATTTTCCAGAATACTCAGCTGGGCTCCGATTCCCAGCATGGGAATGGGAGCATAGAAGCTCCCCTGCCCGTACAACCCGAGTGTCGGGGCCTGGCTGCTCGTTTCCCCTTCAATGTACATGATCTTGCCGATGACCCCCACGGACATACCTGCAAGGACGTTTTCGAGTCTCAGAAAATCGTACTGGTATTCGAAATTCATTACCTTGAACGTTAATTCCGCCTCGACGAGGGAACCTGCCGGGTAGGTCTGGCCCTTGAAAATTAGAGTCCGGGGGATATTGGTAGAACCCGAATAATCGGCATGCACGTAGCTCGCCATCAGGTGATGCCGGCCGAATTGTCCGTAAGCCTCCACGTAACCCATGTAAGCATTGCTGACTCCGAGATCATTTTTTAAATCGATCGTCGTCCCCTGAATGCCGTTTCCATCGACGCGCAGATCCCCATCGATGCTCGAAAACCAGTAGGATACTCTCGCCCCGATCTCCCAGCCCTTCTTATTGGAGGAGTCGCTCGCCACCTCCCTCCCACCCGCCGAATCGGAGGTCCCTGGAGCATCCCCCGCGGCATCCGCCCGCACGGGCTGAAAGACAAGAACAACCAGGGTAATGGCCGCCGCCGCTAACCGCGCAAAATGATGCTTCAGCATGTCACCCTCCATAGTACGAATAAAAAGTCACCATCTATTGCATTCGTAATTGTTCTCATTCCGGATGGAATTTAGACTCTGTTCCTATATGCGCTGGACCACGGTTTGAGCATGGACAATAATTTAGAATACGCGATTCAGAAGGGGGGCAGCGGTACGCCGGTCGGGAAGGGGCGTATTCCCGCAGTTCGGCCATTCCCGACTGAAAGGCTGAACTACAAATTCCTTGCGATGTCCTGTCACCGGACTCAGACCGTACAGGCTCGCCCGTCATCCCGCACGGGCGTCATCTGGCTGGAATCGTCACGATCGGTGCGGCCTGCTCCGTTCCGGTCTCGGTGAGAGAGAACAGGAGCATCGTGAAGTTGAACATCTGCTTCGACTTGATGTCCCGGTCTTCGATCCAGAACCACTGGTTGCGGTACTGAACCGACACATAGGCGTTACCCGGCGCCGATGGACCACAGCGAACGGTGATCAATGGCGGGAACAACTGCACCTGTTGAGGAGTGCGCTGCACGCCATATACGCTCCCTTCGGCCAGATCGGCCTCCGGCACGTCGAAATAGGAGGCAAGATTTATCAGGACCTGCATAATCGATCGGCTCAACATGGCGATCTCCGCGTCGTTTTCCGGGTAGGTCCCGTACACAATGTTGAACTCGCCGGCCGATTGATTGAGAGCGAGCAGTTCGCGAATCTTGCGGACAGGTGCCGCACCGGCGTCATCCGTCGATGTGCGGAGGGACATGATCGCCGTCTGCTTGTCCGCGATTGTTTTCATCCGCATGACCATCCCCCCTGCGGCCTGGGATTCCTGCATGGCCGAAATGAGTTCTCGAAACTTTGCATCGCCTGCCTGCGGACGACCTGCACCGCCATAGGAGTTCTGAAGACCATTGATGCTGTTCACGCAGCACCGCAGCACAAAATCGGCCGGGTAACCACTCTGGATGAGGAACAGGATCGCCTGGATCGGGATCGGAAGCAGCAGGCTCCTTGTGAACTTGTCACCGGCGAGAGGCTGGTAGGTGATGGTCGGTTTATCCGAGTAGCGGCCCGCGGCTCCCATGTTGGCAAACTGGTCGCCACGCCCGACTCCAGCCAACTGACCGCTGAGGTTGACTTCACCCGTCAACTCGTACGCGTTGATCACCGACGCAACGTCCATGAAGACGGGCGCGTCGAAGTAACGGACCTTCAACAGGTTGAGTAGCATCTGCCGCTTCCACGATTCCGAGATTGAGCTCACATAGTCGAAACGGTCACGGTTCACTGTTCCGGGGCCAATCCCCGCGCAGGCACTCAGTAACGATACCGTTGCCGCCAACAAGATGGGAACGATTTTTCTCACAAACTTTCCTCGCTCCTCGCTCATTCCTGCCTCCCTAGCTGGATTGGGATCGTTCCGTTTCATGCTGAGCCCCCTTCGGCTATTCCCGGGTTACAGGCCATTTTTCATGGGACTTAACTGATAGGCACCGTCACCAGGGGGGCCTGCGGCGGCTGCCCGGTCTCGACAAGGCTGAGCAGGATCATCATGAATGAAAAGATGGTTTTCGACGGCCGGTCCCGATCGTCGATCCAGAACCAGTGGTTTCGGTACTGGATGGCGGCAAAGCTGTCCGACGGTTTATCCTTCGTGCAGCGAATCCGAATGAAAGGCGGCTTCTGCCCTTTGCCGTCCCCGATGTCGGGCGATGTCGCATAGGTGCGTCCCTCCGCGGCCTGCTCGGGCGGGACCTCGATCTGGGCGGACAGCTCCAGGATGATGTCCATGATCGAGCGGGTCAGGATGGCGATCTCCCCCTCCCGCATCGGCACGTTTCCATAGACGACCTTGAATTCCGTCGTCCCGGGCTTCAGACCCAGTAAGCGCCCTGCCTCTGCCAATTCCGTATCGATGTTCCTGCCTGCCTTGCGGCGAAAGAAAAGCACCACCGTTTCCTGCTTGTCCTTCTTCTCGATCCGCGACCCCACGGCCCCCGATTTTTGGATCGTCTGCAGCAGCTCGATAAGTCTCCCGTACTCGGGATCCTCGCTGCGGGCAAAGGCCGGCGCCAGGGTCCGGTTGTCCAGATCGTTGACGGACTTGACACTCAGGGTGAAGAGGAACCTGGCCGGCCAGCCGGCCTGCATCATCATCACGATCGAGGCGGGCGGGATGGGGGTCAGGAGACTCTTGGTGAACTTATCCCCGCTGATCGGCGCGTAGGTGATGGTCGGCTTCTCCCCCCACGTGGTGGTTCCCCCGATGCTCTGCGAATTTGCGTTGGGCGGGAAGGACCATCCCGCCGACGCGTTGACCGTGTGCTGGGCGCCGCTCAAATTGATCACGGAGGTCACGTCCATGAAGACCGGCGTGTCGGCGTAGCGGATCTTGACGATGTTGAGCAGCATCTGGCTCTTCCAGGACTCGGCGATCGCCACGTTGTAATCGAAGCGGTCGCGCGTGATGGCCGGGGCCCCGATGCCGCTGCACCCCGACAGCAGGAAGATGCCCAGCAGGGTCATTCCGATAAAGGTTCTGGCCATAACCGTCTCCTCCGGTATGCTAAAAGGGTTGTCGGGGGTGATTCGGGATCTCACCGCCGCATGAGCAGGCTCTTCCGCTCGAAGAAGCTGCGGTCGCGCGCGTTGAGATTTTCGTTCCCGGCGGCCTCCCGGTAGACTCCTGCGGCTTCTGCGCGCATGCCGCCCGCTTCATAGATGTCGCCCAGCAGCAGGTAGGGATCGGCCATGGCGGGTTTTGCCTCGATGGCTTCCCGGAGAATGCGCACCGCCTCAGGCCGGTTCCCCGCCTTTCGCTCATAGTAGGCCAGCGTGTAGGCGACCTTCGCGTTCGGGCTCACCTCGTAGGCTTTCCGGAGCATCCTCAACGACTCCGCCGGACGGTCTTTTGCGAGGATGATTCCCAGGTTGTAGGCCGCCCCGGCCATCTGCGGGTCGTATTTCAGCGCAAGCCGAAGCTCGCTCTCCGCCTGCCTCATCTTCTTCTGCTCGGCATACAGCAGGCCCAGGTTGAAGTGCGCCGCCGCGCTCTGCGGATCGAGCTTCAGGGCCTTCCGGAGAGACTGCTCGGCGCTCTGACGATCCCCCAGCCGGGCGCAGGCCATGGACAGGTTGACCAGGGGCACGGGCGTCCTCGGGTCGAGCTTTGCGGCTGCGCCGTACGCCGCCACGGCCTCTTTCGGAAGACCGGCATTCAGGTAATAGTTCCCCAGGTTGTAACTCGACGTCCAGTGGTCGGGCCGGATCGTGAGGGAGTCGACGTATTCCTGCAGGGCCCGATCCACACTCTTGCGATCCCCCTCCCCGATCGCCGCCCGGGGAAATCCTGCCAGCGCCGCTGCAGCCCGGACCCGGACGAGACGGTAGTCGTCACCCGCCGCCCTGACGAGGGCCTGGCGGGCCTTGCCCGACGGATAGTCCGCAAGCGTCTCCGCGGCCGCCGAGCGGACCAGCGGCGAGGGGTCCTTCATGGCACCGAGGATCATGGGCCACTTCTGCTGCCGGGGGCAGGCGCGCAGAAGCCGGATGAGCGAGGCGGCGAAGACCTCGTCGCGCCCGGGGCTGTTCAGATAGGCGCCGATCTCGGGCAGCTTCGACCAGTCCCGTTTCCGGGCCGCGTCGACA